>Ga0306907_1000007_pt1 | contig 241622 bp, 240 predicted proteins | sample AntRauTorcE11898_FD_190415 | JGI IMG/M metagenome (GOLD analysis project Ga0306907, IMG submission 190415) | Saline lake microbial communities from Rauer Islands, Antarctica - Metagenome Torckler E11 #898 (v2) (version 2) | ecosystem: Environmental > Aquatic > Non-marine Saline and Alkaline >... | reverse complement strand
ACGCACGAGCACAAGTGTTCCTCGCGCTGTGCCTTCGTCTCGTTATTGCGATCACCAACGACGAACGCGGAGACAATCCAGGAAGCACCGTCATCACGCTATGAGAACTATTCTATGACACCCTCGTCGACGACGAGGATGATGTCGCCGATCTCCTCGAAGGCCGATTCGCGGGCGACCGGACAGTACTGGAGCAGACCATGGCGCTTGATCGAGTAGGTGAACAGCAGCCCCGAAAACGCATACACCGTCGAGGTGGGATCGTAGTAAACGGGCACCATCTCCCCGACTTTGACTAGCGAAGAGGCCACGAGCACCGAAAACACGACGAGGAGATAGCTCGTCTGTTGCCGCTCGATCCCGTGGCTCCGGAGTATCCCCCCGACGAACAGCCCGCCGGCCAGAAACACGAGCAGGTAGCCGTAGAGCTGGACGACAAGCACTCTGAGCGGATCGCTGAACGGGGAGAACCGAAGGTAGCCCGCGGCGTCGACGTAGTAGTCCGGCCCGAAGACGATGTTTCCGGGATTGATCCACGAGAGGACGAACAACCCCACGACCGGGGCAAACAGGAGCCCAGCGAGCCGACGTGAGACGGTCTCTTTAAAAACGAACTCGTAGGCGAGGCAGAACAGCGAGACAGCGGCGGTCGTCACGGTCGGCCAAAAGAAGTTCCCGAGGGCACGCGTGATCTCCGGTGACGAGATCACCGTCATCAGTGTGAAAAGCAACGCCCAGAGTCCCCCGGCCAACATCGACATGATGAACCACAGAATGCCCGGTTTTCGCCACTCGTTCGACAGCGTTGATACTACGAGGACAGATGGCACAATGCCAACTGACATCAGTATGACTGCGGCAGTGGGGGAGGGCCACGAGACCATATTATTCTATCATTTATATCAACAGCTGGGAGAGACTACGATGAGTCTACTCCGGGGACCAATTGTTGATATCAGTACGGTTGGAGCCCAAATATAAATAATCTCGCCGAAAGTGATCTATTCTGATAATTTGTCACAGTAGCTGTAATACCCCCGAATTGCGGTTATACAGCGGATATAAGTCTGAGATCCGACAGAGAGGAACTGTAATCCGTCTTTCGTACTTTTATACAGGAGACAATGATAGCAGAGGAGGTTACTAGATACACCGCTTTTCGGTCAGATTTCCTAGTATGATGTTTTTATTATAAGAGTTGCCCAGCGAGCGTGCTTCGTCCTGTTAAAAACGGTTTCCAGCTTTTAATCGGTCCCACAGTCGACGGGTTAGAGCAGTCGATACCGACCGCCGCTTTCGGAGGCCTCGCCCCGTCGACACAGTTTTACAAGTAGCTCGCTGGCTTTCTCGGCAGGCACGCCCTGCCGTTCGGCGTAGTCGACGACCTCCGATTCGGTCGGTCGATCGTCGTCGCCTGCCTCGCGGACTGCCTCGCGGACGATTTCGTCGCGGGATTGTGAGCCGCCAACCGACTGGTCGCCTGCTGCGGCGACTGCGTCGGCATCCAGCCCGCTGGCTTCGAGATACTCCCGATCGTCGACGACTGGTTCGTCGGTTTGGGCTTCGAGGTCGGCGACGTGGTCGACGTCGGCGAAGGTGGCCGAATCGCCCTGTTTCTTCGCCAGGAGTGCCGACCGGGCCTGCTGGGCGGCCGTTCGGTCGTCGGACTCGAACAGCCGCTTGAGTTTTTTTGTCTGATGGGTTTTCCCACACCGCGGACACTGAGCCGTCTTCGAGGCCCGCGGATCGGACAGTAGCCACAGCATACTACAGTCGTTGCAGCCGACGACCGCATACATACCCGGGGTAACGGCCGCTCGTATTTATACACAGGGAGCATCGGACCGTCTGTTTTGATAAGCAGGGTAAGCCGACCGTTCGACCCCCCACCCCCGGCCGACATACCGGCAGTATGTCGTCCATACCGACAGTCAGCCGACGCCTAACCAAGTCCCTTGAGGCTCGGCCACTAACAGTCACAGATGGGTGGCGAAACACGGCTCGTCGACCGGCTCGCCCGTCTCCCGCCTGTGCGGTTGGGCGAGCAGGTCGTCTCGCTGGCCCGCGAGCGAAACATTACCTTCGCTGCGGCTGGGGTCGCCTACTACGCGCTGGCTTCGTTGGTGCCAATGTTGCTTTTGGCCTTCGCAGTCACAACGGCGGTCGGTCTTGAACTCATCTTAGAGCAGGTCCTGGAGGTCGTCGAAAACCTCCTCACAAACACTGGCCAGGAACTGCTGGCCGAGGCACTCGCCGAAACGTCGGGCCGAACCGGGGCGGGCGTCATCGGAACAGTCGGCTTGGTCTGGGGGACGCTCAAACTTTCCCGGGGGCTTTCCCGTGCCTTCGGCGAGCTCTACGACTACGAGTCGGCGATCTCGATCCGCAAACAGGTTACGAACACGCTGATCGTCTTCGGCTCGCTTTTGGTCGCGGTGCTCCTGCTGGTGAGTTTCGATCTCCTCATCGCCTACGGCCCCGTCCCGGAGTGGATCGTCGGCTCGCTCGAACAGGTGACGCTGTTTGTCGCCCTCGTGGTCGCGCTCCTGCCGCTCTATGCGCTGTTGCCGCCCGGTCGGCTCCGGGTCCGGGAGGTCCTCCCCGGCGCATTAATCGCCGCTACAGGGTGGGTGCTGTTGCGACTCGGCTTCGAGGTGTATGCCGTCTACGCCGCCGAGTATCAGGTCTACGGCGTTCTGGGGGCGCTCCTGCTGTTTATTACGTGGCTCTACGTCGGCGCGCTTACGGTCCTCGCTGGTGCGGTCGTCAACGTCGTCGTCCGTGATTTTCAGCCGTGATCCAGCTAAGTATTCCGAACTCATCTCGACTGATAGGCAGTCGACACTCCGGCGAGTGACCCCTGTGAGATACTGGTCGTTATGTAATATCGTCCGCATGAGATAGAGCCGGGTCGGTTAAGCTCGGACGCAACTATAGAGTATAATTTGTAATATATCGATAATATATCGACAAATTATAAGTGTATTTGATATAATATATATTAACCAAACGAATGGCTCCTCCTGAAGATATCGTCGACAAGATCTCGTTTTTAGCTCGGGCACCCTCTCGCGTTCGGATTCTGGAGTTCCTGTCGGCGTCAGCACCGGCGACCGAGCGGGAGCTCCGCGACCAGCTCTCGCAGTCCCGGTCGACGATTTCCCGTGGGGTGGACTCGCTGGTCGAAGCGGGGTGGGTGAGAGAGCGGCCAGCCGGACTGGAGCTGACGCCGACGGGAGCCCTCGTCATCCGGGAGTTCCTCGGCCTCGCCGAGACGATGGCGACCGCCGAGGAGCTGTCGCCGTTCCTGGAGTGGTTCCCGATCTCGGAGTACGATCTCGCGGTCGACGATCTCCAGGCGGGCACCGTGACCGCCGCCGTCGATGGCGACCCTTACGCTCCGGCGCGGGAGCACACGAGCCGTATCCGGACTGCCGACCGGTTTCGCGCCTTGCTCCCGTCGATTGGCCAGAACGCGGTCTCCGAGGCCCACCGGCGCATCCTCGCAGGTGACCTCGAAGCGACGCTGATCGTCTCACCGAGCGTCGAGACATGCATCCGTACCGACCACTTGGCCCCACAGTTCGAGGAGATGCTCTCGACTGGTCGGCTGACCGTTCTCGTCGCCGAGTCGGTCCCCTTCTTCCTGGGCCTGCTCGACGACCTAACGACCCAGATTGGTGTCGAAGATGACGATGGAATGCCCCGCGCGCTCTTCGAGACCGAGGACGAGACGGTCCGCGAGTGGGCCGACGCGCTGTTCGTCGAGTATCGGGAAGCATCGACTCGGCGACTCACAGAACTGTAACTGAATCTGGATTCATGTGCGCGGTATGCACAGATCTCACGGCGTAACATTATATGTTGTAACGGAGAGCGTTACATTGCCAAGAGATTCCCCCATAGATTGTCCCCGCTGACCCCTACAGTCTCTTGGCCCCCACTGTGTCGGTACACTCGGTTCACTGCGCGCCCCCCTGTGGTGGGGAGGGTGTGGGTTCCCAACCGACACTGTCGCTGACGGTCGTGTGCGTCCAGTGGTCACACCACGGATGCTTATACTCGTGTGTCCCGTTTCTCTGGTATGGTCGACCAGTCCAACCAGCCCCGAACGGACGCCGAGTGGAAAGAGCGACTCAGCGACGAGGAGTACCGGATTCTCCGGGAGGAAGGTACCGAACGGGCCGGAACGTCCGATCTTTTAAAGGTCGACGACGAGGGCGTGTTTCGGTGTGCGGGCTGCGGGCAGGTCCTGTTCAGCAGTGACACGAAGTACGGCTCCGGCACCGGCTGGCCGAGTTTCTACGATCCGGCCGACAGCGACGCCGTCGAGACGCGAGCAGACCACAGCCTCGGCCGCACCCGCACGGAGGTCGTCTGTAGCAACTGCGAGGGCCATCTCGGCCATGTTTTCGACGACGGTCCCGAGCCGACCGGCAAGCGCTACTGCATCAACGGCGTCGCGCTCGATTTCGACGAGGAGTAACGCAGTCGCCGTCACCGCACACCATGAGTCCAACCCCATCCACCATCCAGGAGTACGACCGACGTGCCCCGCCGCCCGAGTCGACCGAGACCGCCACGTTCGCCCTCGGCTGTTTCTGGGGGCCCGACGCCCGGTTCGGCGCACTCGACGGCGTCGTCCGCACCCGCGTCGGCTACGCTGGCGGGACGAAATCGGACCCGACCTATCACGACCTCGGCGAACATAGCGAGTCCTTCCAGGTCGACTACGATCCCGACCACCGGTCTTTTGAAAGTCTCCTGGAGCTGGCGTTTCGCGGCCACGACCACACCCGCCAACCCGCAGCGGTCCAGTACCAGAATATCGTCTTCGCGTCGACAGCCGACCAGGCCGACAAAATCGCCTCGTATCTCGACGCCCGCGGGCTGACCCGAGAGGGGAGCGCAACACGGGTCGAACAGCTCTCGGCGTTCCATCTTGCCGAGGATTACCACCAGAAACACAGCCTCAGGGGTCGACAGTCCCTTTTAAACACCTTCGAGCAGGCAGGCTACGACGACGCCGATATTCGGGAATCACCAGCCGCAGCCAAGCTAAACGGCTACGCTGCGGGGCGCGACCTCCCCGAGGGCCACGACCTCGACACGTCGACGAATCGAACGATCCACTGAGGCTCCGTCGGAGCCGATACATTGTAGCCGACTGTCTTGCGGCCGTGTCTGTCGGTTCGATTGAAAAAACGTTGAATCGGCTTGGCGTGGACCCTCGGGTATGGAGTTCGCAGACGTGACGACTGTCTCAGTGCTCGGTGCCGGGAACATGGGCCACGGAATCGCCGAGGTGGCCGCGCTCGCTGGCTACGAGGTAACGTTGCGGGATATCAACGAGGAGTTGGTCCAGGAGGGCTACGAGTCCATCGAGTGGAGCCTCAACAAGCTCGCCGAGAAAGATCGGCTCACCGACGAGGAAAGCGAGGCCGCCCGCGATCGGATCGAGCCGGTGGTCGATATGGAGGCGGCCGTCGGCGAAGCCGACGTGATCATTGAGGTTGTCCCAGAAGTCATGGACATCAAGACTGACGTGTTCAGCGAGGTCGCGGAACACGCTCCCGATCACGCGATTTTCGTCACCAACACCTCCAGCCTGTCGATCACCGAGCTCTCGGAGGCCACCGATCGCCCCGAGCAGTTCTGCGGGATGCACTTTTTCAATCCGCCGGTCCGGATGGAGCTGGTCGAAGTCATCGCGGGCGACCACACCAGCGAGGAGACGCTGGCACTCGTCGAGGAACTCGCCGACTCGATGGCCAAAACCCCAGTACGGGTTCATAAAGATAGTCCCGGCTTCATCGTGAATCGGGTCCTGATCCCGCTGCTCAACGAGGCCGCGTGGCTCGTCGAGGAGGGAACGGCGACGATTGCCGAGGTCGACGCCACGGCCAAGTTCGACATGGGCCTGCCGATGGGAGCCTTCGAGTTGGCCGATCAGATCGGGATCGACGTGAGCTATCACGTCCTCGACTACATGCACGAGACGTTAGGCGAGGCCTACCGGCCCTGCCCGCTGCTCGCCAAAAAGGTCGAGGCCGACGCGGTCGGCAAAAAGGCCGGTGAGGGCTTTTATACCTACGACGATGGCGGCGTCGAGATTCCGCCCGACGGGGGTCGGCAGGAGATTACCGACCGACTGCTGGCGCTAATAGCAAACGAGGTCGCAGGGCTCATCCAACACGAGGTGGCCGACGCCGAGGCGATCGACCGGGCAATGAGGCTCGGCGCGGGGTTCCCCGATGGCCCGGCGACGATGGCCGACAGTCGCGGCCTGGAGCCGCTGGTAGCGGTCCTCGACGAACGGTTCGAGTCGACCGACGAACCGCGGTACGAGGCGGTCGACCGGCTTCGGGAGTTGGCTGCCGAAGATCGGGGGTTCTATTTTGCCGGCGACGATGACGACCCCATGGACTTCGAGACGATTCAGGTCGACCGCGAGGGACGAATCGGGCACATCACACTCGACCGACCACACCAGATGAACACGATCAGCGCCGAGCTCCTGGACGAGCTTTCGGCTGCCGTCGACGAACTCGACGCCGACAGCGAGGTTCGGTGTCTCTTGGTCTCGGGAGCGGGTGATCGGGCATTCTGTGCCGGGGCGGACGTTTCCCAGATGACCGGCGATCCCGACCCGATCGAGATCACCGAGCTCTCACGGACCGGCCAGCAGACGTTCGGGCAGCTCGAAGCCTGTGAGACGCCGGTCGTTGCCGCCATCGGCGGCTTCTGTCTCGGCGGCGGGATGGAACTGGCAACGGTTGCTGATCTCCGCATTGCCAGCGAGCGCGCCGAGTTCGGCCAGCCCGAGCACAATCTCGGGCTGCTGCCCGGCTGGGGCGGCACCCAGCGGCTGAGCCACCTCATCGGAGAGAGTCGGGCCAAAGAGATCATCTTCACCGGCGACCGGTTCGATGCCGCAACGATGGCCGACTACGGCTTCCTGACGGAGGTCGTCGACGCTAGTGGTCTCGACGAGGCGGCGATGGAGTTGGCCGAGAAACTGGCTGCGGGGCCGCCGATCGCCCAGGGGTTCACCAAGCGAGCGATGCTCGCTGGCCGGGACGATACCGATGCCGGACTGGAGATCGAGGCCCAGGCCTTCGGTCTGCTGATGGCTACCGACGACCTCCAGGAAGGGCTGCGAGCCTTTATGAACGACGACGAGCCGGAGTTCACCGGCGAGTAGCCGCCGCCAGTCACCTGTCGGCTCCCTGTCTGACAGGGCGGCACACAGGACCGGCGATTGATGAGATTTATATGTCCGTACTTCCTCGGCTGATATGCAGCGCTCGATTGGTGTAGTCCGGCCAATCATCTTGGCCTTTCGAGCCGAGGACCAGGGTTCGAATCCCTGATCGAGCATTCCATTCTACCGCAGTCTTGCGATTACCTGTTTTGTCCCACCTAGTAGGTTCGAAGGATTCGCTAATTGGACACGAATCCGTCGACGGAGGCGAAAGTGATGGACGAGCTCGACGAACTCCCAGTCGTCACCGACGCGTCGAAAGAGTACCTCGACCCGCGCCAGCAGTTCGACCATCGAGCAGAACACGTCTCGACAGGCAACTCCGGCTAATACACCGCTCTCGTGTGTTGAATCCATCCGATATACTGCGTTAATAAGTGTATGAGAATGGTCGACAGGTCGTGTATTGACATTCGAAGACTGTTGTAGCCGGATTATTCCAATGGAACAAAGATTTATTCCGTGTCAGAGTCGATGATCGGTATGGACGAACCGCGCCCTGAACAGAAGGCAGACGCTGACGAGCGCGTTGACCCGCCAGATTTCGACGCGCTGACGCCACCTGAAGAGCTTGTCCGAGGCGATCGAACACGCGATGATTTCTTCGATGCGATCCTTGGACTGGATAGCCCGTCGACAGCGAGTGACGTTGCTGAGCTCGCAGGTCACGGAGTTGATGCTGCCCGGGAGTACCTAGGGTGGTTCGAACGGATGGGGATCGTCAAACAGGTCACCGATTCGCCAGCAACGTACCAGCGGAATCAAGCGTATTTGAACTGGCGGCGCGTGCAGAAACTTCGTGACCAGTACACATCCAGGAGGTTAGTTGAGTTCTTGAAGACCGAAACCGAGCGTGACGAAGCGTATACCGAGCAGTTCGGTGTTGCAGCTCCCGAATCCGTGTCACTCACGAACGCTGCAGCAGACACTGATCAGTCGGTAGAGGATGTGTGGGAGGCGGTTTCAGCGTGGAAAACAACTCGTCGACGGATTACGCTGCTTGAACAAGCACTGGCGAGTGGCGCTGGTGATCACGTCGATCAGTCGACTGCCGTATGACAGGCACGGACGACTGTGTCGGATCGGCTGATGAGGGGAGTGGTGCGCCGATTGATTTTGAACGGCTTGGCGTGATCAAAGAGCGGTTGGGCTCCGATGCTCGGTTCCGTCGAATTACTGAACAACCCGAGTTCGCACCGGATCGGTTGGTGTGCGTGTATGATCCTACATTGTATCCTGAGAGCGTTCAGACGTCCCGATTAGAGATCGCGTGGTATGAGAACGGTGACTTTTCGCTGCATTACCACGAAGATCACGGTGACGATGCGTTCGATCATCGTTGGGATCGACATCCCTCTGATCATAACACGCTAGATCATATCCATCCTGGCCCGGATGCACCGACACCAGGAACTGATGCGACACATCCACGGGATTGGCGTGATGTCCTTTCGATGGCTCTCAGTGAGATCGAAGACCGCCAGCAGGGATTCTGGACTGAGTGATACCTTCCTTCACAGACTCTCAGTTGAATCCTACATCGCTTTCTATCAATCATCGTGTCACGCCACATCGGCTCATTCCTCTAATCTGTAATTTAATCATTGTCATCGACTATCTAGGTATTGGTAACGAAGAGAGTGATTTGAGAACCCGAACTGTGTAGGGATTCGTTAGTATATTACTCGATTGGAGGTGTTTTGAAAATACTCTCAATAATTTCTAGCTTTTCACAACATTTATCGAATATATTTTACGTTATTGTCCGGCATATAACCTAAATTCAGGCACCTTATATTGTTATGCGACTTTAGATAACCAGTTAGCAGGATTTATGTGTTAGAGTGCGATTCTCCAATTGTATGTCAAGCAATGGCGGATTAGCGAGTGAAGTTGTAAAGCAAATTCGGGTTTTCTTTAGACATGACCCAGAAAGAGACGAGTACTCTGATAGGAGGCTTCCAGATAGTGAATCAAAAGGATGGTGGCAACCGACAAGTGTTTGGATCGGATTCGCTATCGCGTTTTCAATTGCGTTTATTGGAAGTCAAATATTCATGGGGCTCGGTATGCCTGAAGCATTGTACGCTATTGTTCTCGGAAACATTATTCTCGCAATTTATGCGAGTCTTATCGGGATGGCAGCAGCTGATGGCGGATTAAATACTCCGCTGCAAATTAAGGAAGCGTTTGGGAAAAAAGCAGGATTGTTACCAATTGCAATACTGGGCGTGCTTGTGAACGGTTGGTACGCATTTCAAGCGTGGCTTGCGGCTGATGTTATCCGTGCGGCCTGGGATCCGAACTGGTATTTGCTTATTTTTGTAGTCACGCTAGCATTCGGCATTCCAGCAGTAGTCGGGCTTGATGCAATGTCCGAAATCGTCGAGAAGCTAGTCATTCCTGTCATGCTTCTTTTTGTTGCGTATATCCTTGTTGCGCAAGTGATTCCGGCAGGAACAAGTATCTTAGACGCACCAGCACCAGGTGAGTCAATTCCTTTCCTTGTTGGGGTAGGTCTCACGTGGGGTACGTTTGCTGTTAGTGGTACTGCAACTGGTGATATCGTGCGGTACGCAGAAAATAAAAAACATGCAGTGGTAGCGACTGTCATTGCTTTCCTTATCTGTAACACCGTGATGATGTCGGCAGGTGCGCTTAGTGCTGCTGCTCTCAATGGTGCAGATCCTTACTTTGGGATGATTGGATTGTACGCATCAATACCAGTCGTTGTTGTTGCTGTGGTAAGTCTATGGTCCACCTGTGATGCATGTAATTACGGGGCAACAATGTCGTACACGAACCTCTCAGATCTCATTTCGTGGCGTCTTGCGGGTACAATCGGAATCGTAGCGGCCCTGATTACGGGCGTTACCGAGGTGATTTCACAGTTGGAATCTTGGTTACTCCTGATTGGAGTTGTTGTGCCACCAATTGGCGGAATTATTATAGCTGATTACTTTATTCTCCGCCGTAAAACAGGATACGAAAAGACGCGTGTCTCGGATTACAATTGGTTAGCAATTAGTATGTTACTGATTGCAATGGGTGTGAATACTTACGCTCATTTCAATATTCCAGAAGCCCTTCCTGGAGCTCTTGGATTGATACTGACTGTGACAGTATACCCATTGAGTGTGAAGGTTGGAAATATGGTATTAAATGATAAGCAACTGGGTATGGAGGAGATAACTTACTCACCTCCTTCCTCCTCAACACAACCAAGTGATGACTGAGTAAAGAACCGTATAACGACTGACCTTATTTATTCGTTGATCGTGTAGGTAAATTATTCGAGTCAAGCCTCAAACACTCTACCTTGATTTCTGTAGATTACTTTGATCTGAAGGTTCAGCTGTCAAGGGCTCAGGGCATCTCAGTGAGAGTGTTGATGACGGTACTATCGGTTTCGATATAGTGTCGACTTCCGGTGTCGTTTTTCTGTACGGATGCATACTGTAGGGCAAGCGTGAAATTACCGCGTTCCATGTTTCTCTTCGGAAAATTCAGTAGGGTGTTTATATTACATTTGTTACCGTAATCTAGCTGTAGGTTTGATGTCGACCTCCTCAAAGGAGTGGAAATATCTCGACAAGAGAGAGTATTGGTGGCTTATTTGAAATCTTCAGACTTGTACTCTGTCTATAAGAGAGAATTCCGTAAAGAGAACAAGCGGCTCAGAGCTAAGATCCGATGGTACGAGGGACCGCATACACCACCGAACAAGAATCAATCGGATCAACAGGAGTCGTCCTCGTCCAGCGGGGACGAGGGCGACGAACAGCCCACGTACTGACGGTGGAACGCCTGGTAGAAAGTCCGGACACGATCTGGAATGGCGCGATGCTTTTGACCTAGATCAAAAAATCGAGGTTACCTGTGACTGTTGCCCAGAATGTGGTGAAGCGTTTGACGAGTCGGTGGGCGTCAGTCCCCGACTCGTCGAGGAACTTCCCGATCCACAGCCACCGGAAGTCACATAGTACAATCGCCACCACTATCAGTGTCTCTCTTGAGGGACAGAGACTATCGCCTCACACCCCGACGGCCCCGATCGGGGCCGTCGGGGTGAACGTCGTCGCAGGCAGCACTCTCCCGGTACGACCACCGCCTTCCCTACCGGAAAATCGGTGACCGTTTCGAGCAACTTCACGGACTGGAGTTGTCGGGCGCGGCCGCGCGGCACGCGACCGAGCGCGCTACGCGCGCCGGTCGCTGTGAGTACGAGCAGATCCGCCACCAGATCCAGTAAGCCGACGTTGTCCACGTTGGTGAGACTGGAATCAAACGCGACGGCGAGCAGGCGTGGATCTGTACGTTCACCTCAGAAATTGTTAAATCATATGTTGGTTGGAAAATATTGTATTAATCTGTATAAGGTTATCCCAAAAAAGAGTACTAATTATACAAAGGATTGAAATTAGTTGAGTCTTCAAACTACACTTGGAGATAGTTTAGAAACCTATGCAAAGTCAAGACGAAACTAAAAAAGAGGCTACCGGAAGGGCGTCTTATTTAGAAAAAGTAGAAGAGGCGTATGACCATTACGAAGAAACAGGTGTGATACGGTATCCAGAATGGCTTTATGGGCCACCCAAAGGGACTCTCTTCCGTGTTGAGGTAGAAGATTGTCCAAGTTTTGGAGAAACTGCAGAATTAGAATTTGATTCTGGTCGGACAACTTTCATCGCTGTCGACATGCAACGGGACTTCTGTGGTTCTCAAGGGTATGTTGACACGATGGGTTACGATCTTTCACAGACACAGCGAGCTATTGAGCCAATTAAGAACGTCTTGGATACTGTCCGGAAAACCGAGATCAATGTTGTACATACACGAGAAGGCCATGACCCAGAATTAGCAGATGCTCCGTTCAATAAGCTGCTTCGAAGTAAGATGGCGGGCGATGGGCATGGGATAGGAGAAACACCTCCAGGCGGTATTGGACCGTTACTCACCCAAGGACACGAAAACTGGGACATTATCGATGAGTTAGCGCCAAAACCTGGTGAACCAGTTGTCGACAAGCCTACAAAGGGTGCATTCGGTAACAGCAATATTGAAATGGTGCTTGATCGGCTTGGGACAACACACATTGTGATTGCAGGTATCACAACCGATGTATGTGTTCACACAATCATGAGGGAGGCAAATGATCGTGGATACTGGTGCACACTGTTGAAAGACTCGACAGGTGCCACTGATTCTGGAAATAGAGATGCAGCAATCAAACAAATCAAAATGCAAGGAGGTGTGTTTGGTTGGGTGTGTGATTCCGAAGAATTCATCGAATCTGTTGAAAAGACCGTTATTGATTAGCCTACTAGGAATGAGTGCACAGATCGGATGTAAATTGTCTTATTTATAACGTACTTCACACGTCTTCTTTATTAATCACTTAATCATTTTGCCGACCGGTGGTGTCATAAAAACATAAACTAAAATATGAATCATAAAATCGGAATAAATTGCGACATGGGAGAGAGCTTTGGCAAATACAAAAAAGGTAATGATGCAGATGTAATGCCGTATATTACAACAGCAAACATTGCTGCTGGATTTCATGCTGGAGATCCACACGTAATGAATGAAACAATCCAGCTTGCTTCTGACCATGAGGTCGATATTGGAGTCCATCCTGGATTGCCAGATAAACTAGGTTTTGGTCGACGGAAAATTGATGCAACGCCTACCGAAGTACGAGACTATGTTGTGTATCAACTGGGTGCTCTTTGTGCTTTTGCAGAAGCTAATGATGAGAAAGTAACCCACGTGAAACCACATGGTGCGTTATACAGTATGCTCTCTGAAAGTCCAGAGCACGCCAGAGCAGTTATCGAAGCTATACTTGAGGTGGATGAATCGTTAATTTATTTGGCTACAGATATGAAGCTGTACAAAATATCACAGGAGTATCCTATCTCGTCGGTATTTGAGGGTTATGTCGATTTGGACTACCGAGATGACAGGTGTGTTATTATTCCCAAAAATAAAACATCACGTGATCCAGAGTTGGTTGCTGATCGATTTGTACAGATAGCTACTCAAGGAACAGTTGAATCATCTACTGGGACTCTACTTGAGATTCCCGCAGACACGATTTGTATCCACGGGGACACACCAAATATCACTGAAATCCTCCAAGAGATACATAATCGTATTAGTGAAACATCTATTGAGCTAGTACCGTTGCAAGAAGTAGTCTAAATTATAACGAGGTCAGTAACTAGTATAGTCTAGTTAACGACCTCCTTAGCTGGCGTTTGATCATTTTGAGATTGATGCAGTCACTGGCAATTATAATAACGAGAACTGCGAACACCAGCGGCGAACAGCCGCCGACGGCCCATCTATGAGCTCTGGAAGCAATTGATCTCCATTTTGAACGTCTGAAACCACTTGATCAGGTCGGTCTGTGTAGTTACTCAGTAAGTTCTGGCGTAAGCTCTGGTGGTTCCCGTGGATCAACTGCCTGTTCGTATGCATATGCTAACTCGATGAGTTTTGGCTCCTCAAAAGGTGTTGTAAGTAGTTCAACACCGATAGGAAGTCCATCATCAGTGAACCCTGCAGGAATAGAAATAGCAGGACACGATGATTGGGACCCGATGACCGTGTTTGTTGGGTATGCTGCAGTATTAATTCCAGACTGTAGTTCTTCTCGTGTTGGTGGGATCACCTGTACGTCAGGGAATATCATCGCATCAAGATCGTGTTCTGCGTGTGTATAAAGAATCTCGCGTTGGAACTCTTGCTGTGCAGATACGTTTTCCCAGTATGTTGAGTCCTCAGTCGGATCATCAGGCCCATCAACAATATCTACCAATAAATCGAGTTTATCATGATAATCTCTCGCATCGAATAGATCTTGTAGAGAATCTACAGGTGCATTTTCACGATTTTCAAAGAAGGAATTCAAATCAGATTTTGATTGGGTTATATACAACGAAGTTTCTTGAACGCGTTTTTCTAAGTCAGGAATAGATACCGGGTCTACTAATGTCGCACCTGCGTTCTCCATCATCGCTAAGGCGTCCTCAACCACATTGTTGACTGGTGCTGAACGAGGATCATTGTCATCTCCAAAGGCGTCTCGGAGTACACCTAACCGAGCACCGTCTAGTGCGTCTGGATTGAGATGATTGAGATATGATTCTGTATTCTTCTTCGAAACAGCACCCGTCCTGCGATCTTCACTGTCGAAACCAACCATCACCTCAAGAAGACGAGCCAAATCCTCAACAGTTCGTGCTATTGGACCTGCTGTATCCTGTAATTCGAGAAGAGGAGAGAGTCCTGTCCGACTAACCAATCCCGTTGTCACTCGAATCCCGAACAAATTACAACATGAGGCAGGTACTCGAACTGAACCACCTGTATCCTCACCAATCCCTACAGTTCCAAGATTTGCTGTAACTCCCGCACAAGTACCACCACTTGATCCACCAGGATCCCGATCGAGTGCGTAAGGGTTCTTTGTCTCTCCCAATGCAGAAGAATATGTAAACCAAGATGCTGCCCAATCTGGAAGATTCGTTTTGGCAAGAACAATACCTCCTGCGTTTTTTATATTTTTAATGATTTCTGCGTCATCTGATGGTATATAATCCGTGAAAGCTTTTGACCCAAATGTGGTAGTAATATCCTTTGTTTCTGCTTGGTCTTTGACGAGTACTGGGATACCATGGAGTGGTCCAGTCAAACCATTCTCTGATAGCTCTACATCGAGCTCTGCTGCGCGTTCTTCTGCATTCTGGTTAATAGTAATAATCGATGTGAGCTCAGGGCCGCTGTTGTCATATTTGTCGATTCGTTCGAGATATTTATTTACAAGCTCTGCACTGGTTACATCTCCCTGCTGCATCGCTTCATGAATTTCGCTAATTGACGCTTCGTAAGGCGTGAAATTATCACTCATTTTTATTCCCCCAGGTTGGGATTTCACGCTCTACAAAATCCCCGTAGCCCGATTCTTTGACAATGCTTCCGTCATCGGCGACTAATTCACCACGTACAAATGTTTTTTCGACAGTTCCAACCTCTCGGCCCTCATACACAGAAAAGTCCGAATACGAGGCATTATTTGCAGGGTCAATTTCACGAGTCTCATCTGGATCGAAAACGACAACATCTGCATCCTTTCCAGGTGCGATTGTACCCTTATTTTCCATCCCAAATATCCGTGCCGGATTCGCTGCTAATTTTTGCACTAAGAACGGGTAACTAAAGCCACGGTTCATGACGGCTTCGTCATGAAAAACAGAAAGACTCTGTTGAAGTGAATTCATTCCAAAAGTTCCTTCCCACCAAGGATAAACCTGCTTTTCATCAGTCAAATATCCACAATGATCGGTTGAGACCACGTCGAGTGTGCCACGGTCAAGATGTTCGAACATGGCATCGTTATCATCTGGTTTTCTAAGTGGTGGTGCAGCCATTGGGAGGAGTCCGATCTCATCAAAGAGAGAATCATCAGCAACAGTGTACTGTGTACATGTTTCTGCTCGGATCATGTCTCCATTATTATCTCGGTACTCTTCGATAACATCTGCAGCTTTTCTGCATGTTGTATGAATACCATAGTAACGGCAGCCAGCTTCCATCGCCATTGTAATGGCATTGTCTGCAGCCATGGCCTCTGCATAATCTGGACGCGACTTCGGATAGAACTCTGGCTCACCGTTGTCGTTTGCCTTGAATTGTTCAGTAATGACTTCACAAACAGAGGAATCCTCAGTATGAAGAACAGCTACTAAGTCGTAATCTGCGGCCTCTTGAAGCACCTCATTAATGAATCCACTAGATAAACCAAATTCATATGCTGTGAACATTTTAATTGAAGTGACTCCTTGTTTGATGATCTCGGGGAACTCTTCAAAAACATCATAATCATCACGAGTAATCGCTCCGTGTAGACTGTAATCAATTATTGAGTCCTCAGCTTTCTCTTTTTTTCGTTTAATTCCCTCTAGGAGTGTGCTCGGTTCATCCCAGATACTGGATTCACTTGCCCACGCTTGCCAAGCAAAATCGACGAATGTTGTGGTACCGCCTAGAGCGGCCGCTTTGGAGGCAGATTCGTACGTGTCATTTGAAAACATATCATCCAAATGAACGTGAACATCAACTGCCCCTGGAAGGATCATCTTCCCGTCGACATCAATTATTTCCTCTGCTTCAGGTAAACTTGAATTCGAACCTACAGCAACAATAGAACCATCATCAATTGCTACTCCTCCTGTTATTACTTCATCAGGGTTTACGACAGTACCATTCTCAATTACCGTATCAACTACCATATTTGGTTTGTTTAGTGTGCGGTATTTAAACAACTCATTAGTATAGTTATTACCCGATTCAAAAGATATACACACAAGTATCTGTGTAGTATAGGTGAGATCCTAAATTTTGACGGACGTCTCTGTAGTCTATTTATTAGTTAATTCGGATGCAACTGATGCAACTGTTGAATCTGCATATTTTTCGCCGAAGACCGTCGTGCCGAATGATGGCCCAGACTCAAATGAACCGGTTGGTACAGAAACAGCTGATAAGTCTAACAGATTCGCAAAATTCGTGTAATACCCTAAATTCGAATTCAATTCAACTGGATTGGAATCAATTTCGTCTATTGTATATATCGTTCCAGCTGTCGGGGTAACCAAGACATCAATTGAGTCAAATACATTTGTAGCTTGATGTTTGTATGTTTGTAGTTCATAAAATGCTTCAAAGACATCAACAGCGGAGTAGTCAGCACCACTTTCGATAATACGCTTTACTACTGGATCAGCATCATCAGGGTTGGTTTCAAGAAATTCACCGACTGCAGAGAAACGTTCGGCAACCCAGGGGCCTTGGTAAAGGAGTTTAGCAGCCTTAATGAACGGTGTGAAATCGATATGAGTAATAGACTCAGAGATTGACTGTGCCCGCCCAACCGCGACCTCAAAGCATGACTCAGCCTCTTCATCACCGAAGAACTCTAAATTTTCTGCAGTAGGAACACCAATGTGAGGAGAAGATGATTTATTCATTGTGAGAGTGAAATTGTCTGCTTTTGATCGTGAATACGGATCTTTCTCATCATATCCGATTGCTACTTGACCAATCTGGGTCGCGTCATCGATAGAATTAGCGAAAATCGATACGCAGTCCAAAGATTTGCAAGCTGGAACGACTCCATGAGTACTTACAAGTCCACGTGTCGGTTTTAGCCCGACAAGTCCATTGAATGCTGCAGGAATTCGCCCTGAGCCAGCCGTATCTGTGCCGAGTGCGAAACAAACCTGTTCATTAGCTACTGCAACTGCTGAACCTGAACTAGAACCGCCAGATATGAACTCATCATTGAACACATTTTTACAGGGACCATGGGGACTCCTTGTACCAACTAAACCCGTTGCAAATTGGTCCATATTAGTTTTCCCGAGTAAAATTGCACCTGCGTCAATGAGGCTCTGTACAACTGTTGCGTGCTCATTTGGCTGATAACTGTAGGATGGACAACCTGCAGTAGTGGGTAATCCTTTGTAATCGATGTTGTCTTTCACCGCGAATGGAATACCATACAAAGGAAGGTCAGCTCTGGATTTCGTTCCGATTTCACGGGCTTCACGACGAACAGATTCTGCATCTCTCGTCACTATCCAAGCATTTGTATCACTCTCTGAAATCTGGTTCAGACATTGATTAACAACATCTATTGGCTTTTTATCTCCTGATCGATAAAGACCGTGAAGTGTTGGAATATCCATGCTATATTTGTCGCATTAGTTGCTCCACATTCATACATTTATCTTTTTTATTTTCACAGCACCACCTAGGTAGCTACCACCCTCAAATTGGCTTAACTAGACCGTACTGTTCAAATCTGCCCCAATGTTATGTGTGAATATGCAGTCTCGATTGACACGAGCAAGAGTTAATTGCGGATTCCGGTAGCAGAATCCTTTTAATCTAACTTGGCGGGTGGACAATTAGCTGGGTGTTTTAAATACCTATACCACATAACTACTGTTAGTAGCGGCCAAAAACCGCACTTAGGCGAGTTGGGATGTGTTCGAAATACCTCATCATCCGCTGATGGATAGAGGCCTTTCGAGCCGAGGACCAGGGTTCGAATCCCTGATCGAGCATTTTTCAACCGATCACGCTCCGGTAGTCGCGACTCCGGTAAGCCAAAGTGTCTTTATTTCTGCCGTGAGACTACCAATCATGACTGGCGAGGATATCGACGATGTCGACCGGGCAGTCCTCCATGCGCTCCAGGAGGACGCACGCAACATGTCGTCGGGCGACATCGCGGAGCGAACGGGGACCTCCGGCAGTACAGTTCGCAAGCGCATCCAACAGCTCGAAGCCGACGAGATACTCAAAGGCTACAGCGCCGAGATAGACTACCAGAAATCGGGGTATCCGCTCCGAATGCTGCTGTTCTGTACCGCCACGATCCCCGAACGCGGGGAGATGATTCCGGAGATCCTCGCCATCGACGGCGTCGTCTCGGTGCAGGAACTCGTCACCGGCGAGCAAAACCTCCTGGTCACGGCTGTCGGGGAGACCGACAGCGATATTACACCAGTCGCCCAGGAACTGCTCGATATGGGGCTGACTGTTGCCGACGAGGTGCTGGTCCGGAGCCACGAAACCACGCCGTTCGGCGACTTCGACCCCGAGTAATTCCTCCGCCTACAACACCACGCGGTCGACGTCGAGGGCGGTCGCCCGGCGAACAACCGCGCCAACCGGGTCGGCGGTCCCCACGAGGTTGTCCGACTCGCCGTCCAGGACGAGCAGTGCTGCCCGTCGGCCGGGTTCGATGACGCCGCAGTCGAGCCCGGCGATCTCCGCGCCCGCGGTCGTCGCCATTCGGAGGACCTCCCGCGAACTGACGTCGAACGTTTTGGCCGTGTAGGCCATCTCCCGAAACATCGACGGCTCGTTGAGCATGACGTTGTCCGTCCCCAGTGCGACAGTCGTGTGATCGAGCAGCTCGCGGATCGGTGGTCGACCGACTTCCAAGACGTTGTTGGCGCGCGGACAGACCGCGATCGGAATCGACCGGTTCTCGACGCGGTCGAGATGCTTGGCCTCGGCGTGGACCATATGAACCAGCAGCTCGGGCTCCAGATCGATCGCCGGATGAATGTCGGTGGCGTCGGGCTCGCCCGCGTGAATCGCGAAGGGGACTTCGGCCTCACGGACTGCAGCCCGCTCGTTGGTAAAGTCGGCGTCGTTCGCGCCGCTCGCGCCGAAGCCGTCGGCGACCTCCAGGACCGCAGGATCGTCACTGCCGAAAATGAAGGCGTCGACCTTGCGGCCTTCCTCGGCGGCACGGAGGGCCTCGGCTCCCGCAACGCCCGACTCGCGGAAGTCGAGGAACGCCGCGGTTCCCGTCTGCTCCATGAATCCCATTGTTCGGCTCATCGCCTCGACGAGTTCCGCGCGGCTCGCGGCGGCCAGTCGTCGGTGTTTACGGCTGTCGGGTGGGGCGACCGCCTCATCCAGCGAGAGCCCGACGGCGGCCTCCTTGGCGACCGAATCGCCGATGTGGGTGTGGGCGTTGACGAACGCGGGGACGATGATATCCGTCGAGTCGGTGTCGACCCGTTCGACGGCCTCGATCCGCCCGTCGTCGACCACGACACGGCCATCGATCGGTTCAAACGACTCCCCCACAAGGATCGTTCCCTCGAACTGTTCCATACCGTGAGGCACAGTTGTATCACGATATGGGTTTCCATCTCCGGATATCGAACAGATCGGTAGTATTATCTCTGGAAATGAATCAATATGTTTGCTAACAGGTGATCCCGAATGGGCCAACCAACCGATCAAAGAGATGGGGTGCGTTCGGATGACTGACGACGGTCTCGACTCGCTGCTGGCGGGACTCGGTGCCCAAACGCGATGTCCTGTCGAGAGTAGCTGTACGAATGCCGAGTCGGGAACCGCGCTCGTCGTGTCGTGTTCGATGAGCCACCGGTCTGAGGTGTCGGTGTGGCCGATCGACCCCTCCTGGACCACCCATCGAGTCACGACACTCGGCGGCGTGTCCTGGAGCAGCCGGGACGGCCAGCGGGTCGTCGACGGGACGGTGACGCATCTCGTCGACGACCGTGACATCAGCGCCGTGCTCGTCGTCGGACATACCCAGTGTGAGGTGATCGCCGACCTCTACGAGCGGTGGCTCGCCCCGCCCACACGGGAGCCAGCCGGGATCGAGGCACGGTTCGGGCCACTGGAGTCGGTTGTCGACGACGCCGTCGACGCTGGCGTGGTCGATCAGACGACGCCGCTTCGGACGGCACGGCACCGTCTCGTCGAGTGTACTGTCGTCCGGGGGGTCGAACTGTTGACCGAGCGACTCCCGTCGTCGATTACCGTCGCGGGCTACGTGCACGATCAGGACGGCGTCTACGGCACGTTCCCCGGAAAACAGTATCTGGTGGCCGTCGATGGCGTGACTGATATTGCCGAACTCGATGCCGGACTCCCTGACGACGAGTCGATCCCGGTCGGGAGTCTATGTCAGTAAGTAGCCTCCCGATATACGTTGGCCGATTATCACGTCTGTGAGAATAAAAACCATAATGTTCTTTGACGCTAATTTTGTCGAACAGTTTGGGAAGATAAAAGAATTTAATACACAGTTTGTTCGTATAGGGTAGTGAAGACGACCGGGCTGCTGACGACCGGTTGTTTCGGAATACGATCGGTCGACGCAGGCGGTCGACAACGGACCAAACGATGAACCAACAGGATCAGTTGACGACGGTTGGATCGCTTCCGAACGGGACACCATCGACGGGGCCGCTCCCGGCGACTCTTACGCGGCTCGTCTGGCTGCTGTGGGTCGCAGCGCTGGGTGTACTCGGGGTCCGGCTTGCGACCGGCGAGAGTTGGTCACTGGCCGGTGTGATCGCCGTCGACGGGCTGACGGTCGTGATGTGGGTCGCTGTGACCTTTTTCAGTGGGATCGTTCACAGCTACTCGCGCCGGTATCTGGCCGCCCACGACCGCGTCGACCGGTTTTTCGCCACCGTCTTCGGCTTCACGCTGGTCGTCCTGGCACTGGTCGCCGCTGACCACATCGCGCTGTTCGCGCTGGCGTGGGTGGTGATGGGCCTGCTGATGGCGGAGTTGATTGGCCACGTTAAGGGATGGCCGCAGGCACAGGCGGCGGCCGCGCTGGCTCGTCGCTACTTCCTCGCCAGCGGCGGCCTGCTGATCGTCGCACTCGCGGCGCTGTGGTCGTCGACCGGTGCGACCACGGTCTCCGGAATCGTCGCGGCTGCCGACACGGTTCCGCAGACGCTATGGCTCGTCGCGGCGGGCGCGCTCCTGCTGGTGGCGATGATCCAGTCGGCGCTGGTGCCGTTCCACACGTGGCTTTTGGCCTCGATGACCGCGCCGACCCCGGCGTCGGCGCTGATGCACGCCGGGTTCGTCAACGCTGGCGGCATCCTGCTGGTTCGCTTCGCACCCGTCATCTCGGTCGACGCCGGGTTCATGTTGCTGGTCGTCGCTGTCGGCGCGGCCAGTGCGCTGCTCGGCAAGCTCCTGAAATCCGTTCAGTCCGATATCAAAAGCCAGCTCGGCTGTTCGACAGTCGGCCAGATGGGATTCATGATCATGCAGGCGGGGCTGGGCTTCTTCGGCGCGGCGATCACCCACCTCGTGCTCCACGGCTTTTATAAGGCCTACCAGTTCCTCTCGACGGGCGAGGCGGTCGATCAGACCAGTCCGACCGACACCGGCCACGCTCCCGACTCGCTCGGTGCTGTCGGCTTCGTCGTCACCGTCCTGACGGCGCTGGCTGGTGGTGTTCTGTTCGCCGTTCTCACCGGAAAAGGGACGAGCCTCGACAGTGGCCTCCTGTTGGCGCTGCTGGTCGTGCTGACGACGCTCCACGCGACCCGGAACGCTCTCGCCCAGACATCGGTCGCGGCGTCGACGCGCTACGGTCTCGTCCCGCTCGTGTTCCTGCCCGCCATCGCGGTCTACGCGACCGTCTACAACGCCATCGCGGGCGTGATGAGCGGGACGATGCTCGTCTCAGCACCCGCAGAGCTGACAGTCGTCCACGGCGTCGTCGCCGCGGCATTCGGGGTCGCCTACATCGCTATCGAGACGGGACTCTACCAGCGCAGCCAGCGACTGTACGTCGCACTCCTGAACGCAACCCAGCCACCAGCCAGCACTGTCCTGACTTCCACGGAGGACTATAATGAGTACTAACACCTCAATCGAAGACAGCATCGACCAAGCAGCAACCGCGGTCGGCGCGGCGTGGCCGCTCCACTCCTTTGTGACGGCCAACCCGTTGGCCGGCTTCGAGGACCAACCGTTCCACGAGGCCGCCGCGGAGGCCGAGCGACTGTTCGGCAGCGACGGCTACCCCAGTGCGGAAGTGTTCCAGCAGGCCTGGGACGAGGGGCTCATTGACCGCGAACTCCTGGAGGCCGAACTCACTGACCACGGCCACGACGACTCGCCGGAGGCGCTCTTAGACCGGATGGCCGCGGCCGACGCCGCCGAAGCCGCGACCACGGAAACCAGCGACGACCCCCAGCAGCCGGTCGATCACCTGCTGATCAAGTGGTTGGCGGCGTTCCTCGACCAGGGCCACACCGAGTGGCCGATGCCGAACCGCGAGGACGGCTTTTATAAGTCGTTCCGCGCAGTGGCCCGCCACGACGGCGAGATCCCCGACAGCCGAACGATTGCCGACCTGCCCGAGGAGCCGATCGCAGCCATTCAAAAAGTGCTCGGCGAGCACCACGTCGGCGACTGGTCGACGATCTTCGAGTACCACCTGACGTCGCTGCCGGGGTGGACCGGCCTGATCAAACAGCAGGCCGACAGCGGCGACGCCTGGCAGTCCGCCTATCCGATCTCGCTGGCTGGCTACCTCGCCGCGCGCCTCGTGGTGGCCGCCCTCCTGGATGTCCCCATCGAGCCACCGGCCGAGTGGACTGCAAGCGACGAACCGAGCGACGGGGTTCCGCTGGCTGAAGTCTGGTTAACCGTGTGGGAGCAGAGTTACCGCGGCGAGCTGGTCGACGCAGTCGCCGAAGCCAGTGGGTCGTTGGCCGAGGCAGACGACGGTGGCCGTCCGGACGCACAACTCGTCTTCTGTATCGACACCCGCTCGGAGATCATCCGCCGCCACATCGAATCGACTGGCAACTACGAGACCCACGGCTACGCCGGATTCTTCGGCGTTCCGATGCGCTACGAGGGGTACGACTCCGAGGTGAGCGTCGATGCCTGTCCGCCGATCGTCGACGCCCAGCACCGCATCACCGACCGCCCCACGGCGGGCCACGACAGCAAACACGACGCCCACGACCGCTGGCACGACGCCCTCGGGATGGGCAAAGACGTCGTCAAAGCCCTCAAATCAAACGCCGCGACCGCCTTCAGTTTCGTCGAGAGCGCCGGGGCGGGCTACGGGGCTGCGCTGGCTGCCAAGACGTTGGTGCCCGACCGCTTTGCGGCAGCCAAAGATGCGGCCGACAACGCGCCACACACCCACGAGTTCTGCGAGCCCTCGGTCGACTACAACCCCGACGGGGTACACGAACTCCGCGAGGGGCTGACCCACGATGAAAAAGTCGAGTACGCCGAAACAGCCTTTGAACTCATGGGCTGGGAACAGTTCGCCCGCCTTGTCGTCTTCACCGGCCACGCCAGCGAGACGTCGAACAATCCCTTTGATTCGAGCCTCGACTGTGGGGCCTGCGCTGGCAACCCCGGCGGGCCGAGCGCCCGCGTGCTCGCGGCGATCTGCAACGACGAGGACGTGAAAGATGCGCTCCGTGACCGCGGCTACGACATCCCAGCGGACACTGTCTTCTTCGCCGCCGAACACAACACGACGACCGACGAGATCACGCTGTACGACAGTGCGATCCCCGAGAGCCACGCCGACGATCTCGACGGGCTACAGGCCGATCTCGAAACAGCCCGCGCTGGGGCAGCCTCCGAGCGCGCCGCCTCACTGGGTGCTGACGACGACGGCGTCGCGGCAACCGACCGCCGCGCGGCCGACTGGGCCGAGACCCGCCCCGAGTGGGGGCTGGCTGGCAACGCTGGCTTCGTCGTTGGGCCGCGCGATCTCACGGCCGACTACGACCTCGACGGCCGAGCGTTCTTGCACTCCTACGACTGGTCGACCGATCCCGACGGCAAGGCCCTCGAAGCGATCATGGCCGGGCCGATGGTCGTCACCCAGTGGATCAACAATCAGTACTACTTCGCCACTGTCGACACCGCGGCCTTCGGCAGCGGCTCGAAAGTCACCCACAACCCGGTCGGCAACGTCGGCGTCTACCAGGGCAACGGCGGCGACCTCATGACGGGCCTGCCGCTCCAGTCAGTCAGCGCCCCCAGCGGCGACCCCTACCACCAGCCGCTCCGCCTCTCGACGGTGATCCACGCCCCTGTCGAGCGCGTGACCGATATTCTCTCGGAACACGAGTCGGTCGCCCAACTCCTGGACAACGGCTGGCTCTCGCTGACCGTCGTCGACCCGACGCAGGACCACAGTGCGTTCGAGTACGCAGGTGACCTGCAGTGGACCGCGTTGGATGCTGACGAACGGATCATGGATCCGATACAGACGACGAGAGTAGCCCCCACCGCCGACGACTAACCTCGCTGACGACCCGCCCGCGTACGGCCCTCCACTTAGCCGTCACAACAGACGGTGTAGAAGACGTCGCTCGTCAGGACTGTTTCGAGTTGGTCGAGGAGTTCCTCAGTCGACCCGTAGGGACCGAACTTGCTCACCGTCTCGCCGTCAGCCCGGAGCGTAAGCACCCAGTGGACCGCCTCCTCGGGGCCATCGTGGTGATCGATTTCGAGTTCTCGGTCGTCGAGGCTGATCCGGTAGCCGTCGGCCGTCTCCGCGAGCGTCCAGGAGACAGTCGCATCGACTGTTTCGTCGACCGTGGTGCGAACCTGCTCCTCGACTGCTGATCGGCTGTCGACGGACATTATCAAACGGATCGCGCTCCCAACTGATAAAGGCTCAAGAGTCAGCCCGTCTACAGTGTCGATATGTCCGATCGACTCCTCTCAGTCAACGCCTACACGACCCTTGACCTGATCGACGGCGAGGCCGAAGCCCACGACTTTACCGAATCGGCGTACGCGGTGGTCAACGCCACCGCGCCGCGAAAGAAACCCGACCACGTCAAACTGGAACTGGAACTCGACAACGCCGAACTCGAACACCTTCCGGCCCACGCCGACCGCGTCCGGCTCACGCCGGATCAGGCCCGCGAGCTGGCCTCGGAGCTGGAGCGATATGCCGAAAAGGTCGACTCGTATCTCGACGAGAGCGAGGACTAAGGCTCCCAGTCGACGCGCTCGCGCCACTCATCTTGTTGTTCGCTCTCGGTGATGTGGTGGTCGCCGTCGGCGAGGTCGCTTCGTACCCGGTCGTCGAACTCGGTAATGTCGGCCAGAAAGCCGTGGCGGAAGGTCTCGACGACCTCGTAGGTCCACATATCGTCGACCGCGCCCGAGGGGAGATGCTTCTCGCGGAGTTCGTCGGCGAACTCCTCGTGGCCCGCCTCGCGGAGGGCCTCCTCGGCACGGGCGAGTTTGTCCATCGCGTGGCCGACTTTGTGGTGGAACGCGATCAGGTCGCCGAACCCCTGATACACGTGTTCGGTCGCATGCTGAATGTCGTAGAGCGCCTCCTTTTCGGCCGCCGAAAGCTCGGGGTTGTTCTGGTCAGCCATAGGCTCACGGTTGGGCATGCGGGGCTAAAGGACTGATTCAGGAAGAGAGACTGGTACGTGGCGTCGACTGCGCTTCACTCAAAACTCGACCGTCTCGCCTAACTCCGGAGCCTGCGCATCGAACCCGTCTTCGCGCAACTCCTCGGCAAACGAGCCACAGGAGTCGCCGTGATTCACGAGGACCTCTGCCCCCTCATACTCGCTTAAAAAGGCCCGCAGCCCATCGTGATCGGCGTGCGCCGAGAAGTCGAACAGATCAGTCTGGGCCGATACCGGATAGATGCCGCCGTTGAGTTCACACCGCCCCGTCTCCAGCAACTGTCGACCGGGTGTCCCCTCGACCTGATACCCAGTCAACGAAATCCGATTGACCGGGTCGGTCCGAATTTCGGGAATGTAGGTCATCGCCGGGCCGCCGGAGAGCATCCCGCTGGTGGTGACGATCACGGTGTTCTGGTCGGCGATCCGCTTGCGCTGGCCGTCGCGGCCGGTGACCTCCCGAGCATGGCGGGCGGCCCGACCGAGGGCGTCACCGTCCCGCAGGTAGTCGGGATACTGCCGGAGCATCGCCAGCACCTCGGTACCCATCCCGTCGACGTAGCAGTCCAGGTCGTGGGCCTCGCAGACCAGCAGCAACTCCTGTGTGCGCCCGATGGCGAACGCCGGGACGACGACCGTCCCGCCCTCCCACATCGTCGTCCGCGCAGTCTCCGCAAACCGCGATTCGACCCCGCTGCGGTCGTCGTGGCGCACGTCGGCGTAGGTCGACTCACAGATTACTACATCCGCCTCGGGCCGCGCCGTCGACCCCTCCAAGAGCCGGGTGTCGTCGGTGTGGAAGTCGGCCGTATATAAAAGACGAGTGTCGCCGTCGTCGACGAGCACGTGCGCCGAGCCGGGGATGTGGCCCGCATTATAAAAGGTCACCTCGTGGCCCGCCGCCTCGAACGTTTCTTTGTAGCTGTGGCGGGTGTCGACCTCACCCATTCGGGCGACATGCGTTTCAGTAAACGGGCACTGCATCGTTCCCCCATGTAATTTCAGGGTGTCACGAGCCAGAATCCGGGCGAGTTCGGCTGTCGGCGGCGTCCAATGGATTTCGGGGCGCTTCGACCCGGAGAGCAGCGCGGGAATCGCGCCGACGTGATCGAGGTGGCCGTGGGAGACGACGACCGCCTCGGGCTCTACGTCGCCAACGGGGTACTGTGGCGGGGTCGCCGTCAGCGAGCCGTAGTCCAGGAGGAGCCGATCGTTGACGAGGATCGCACTCCGACCGACCTCGCCCGCGCCGCCGAGAAACTGCACGTCCATTACTGGTTTGTCGCCGCTGCAGACGTTTTCATCCGTCGGTTCGCGTACGTGCTTACGTCCCTGACTCCTGTAAATACAACAGCGAAAGAACGAACGAAATACCGCCTGCAACCCCTGATAGTACTACATTCGATAACAGCGGTGGCGAGAGAACAGTCAGAACAACAAATACTGTTGCCCATATCGCCACAATCACCACCATATTCATTACCGACAACTCTAGTTCAATCACTGTCATAAATCCAATATTTACACAATCATATAAAAATTCGCGATGACTAATCAACTGTGCTGAACGATCTTTCAGACCAAACTCCGGAAAAGCGTCTGTGCCACAGTCCGTTGACAATGGGATCGGTCGTTGGCTACCGCTCTGGGACCGCGGAGAGGGCGGACAATTCTACGTGTTCACACCCGATTCGTCGTTTCGGAGGTAGCGAACTGAGAACCGTTCGTAGCCGCCGTAGGCGACGTCGAGCGCGCCCATCCACCAGTTCCACCGTTGGATGAGATCCGACCCCTCGGGGGCATCCTGGAGATGATCGACAAGCTCGTCGACAGTCAACTCCCGGCCACGATCGGCGACGACCTGCCCGGAATCGACGAGGTCTCGGACCTGGCGAGTGACGACACGGAGTTCGGCCTCACTGCCGCCGAACTCCTCGTTGAGGGTGTGTGTGAGGCGATTCGTGTCCACAACTAGTAGTGGGGGCTCAGCGGATAAGACGCTCACGAATTCGTGCTACGGAATCACATCACAAACAGAAATGAACGACGAAACCAGCCGGACGCTATCCGTGACTACTGGTCAGGTTCGGCCGGTTCGACGCTCGCCAGTCGCATCGCGTTGCCGGTGACCCCGAGGCTCATCCCCATGTCGCCGATGACGATGGCCATGAGTACCGAGACGTAGCCCAGTGGTGCGCCGACGCCCAGCAGGAGTTTGACGCCGAGGCTCGACCAGATGTTCTGTCGGATGACCCCACTGGCCGCAGTCGACAGGTCGTAGAGATACGGCAACCGACTCAGCTCGTCGGCCATCAGCGCGATGTCCGCCGTTTCGAGGGCGGCGTCGGTCCCGGCTGCACCCATGGCGACTCCCACGGAGGCGGTCGCCAGCGCTGGGGCGTCGTTGATGCCGTCGCCGACCATCGCCACGCCGCCCTCGTGGGCCTCCCGGAGTTCTCGGACTGCGTCGACCTTCTCTTCGGGCAGGAGGTCCGCGCGTACTTCGTCGACGCCGACCTGTTGGCCGATCGCGTTGGCGGTCCGCTCGTTGTCGCCGGTCAGCATGACCACGCGCTCGATGCCCGCTTTTTTTAGTCGCTCGACGGCCCACGCCGACTCCGGCCGGACGGTATCAGCGATGGCGATGACGCCCTCCAGTTCGTCTTCGGTGCCAACGAGGACGACCGTCTTGCCCTCACGTTGGAGCCGCGGGATCGTTTCGGAGATCAGATCGAGATAGTTGCCGTGCTCGCAGGCTTCGAGTTCCTCCTGGAGACTGTCTGCCTCGTCGACGGCGACGCCGGCAGCGACGCCGCCGTCGGACTCCAGATGGGCGTGTTCGAGATCGAAGCCGAGATCGGCGAACAGCCCCGGTTTGCCCGCGTAGTGGGCCGCCCCATCCAGCTCCGCGCGGACCCCCTCGCCCGTGATCGCCTCGAAGTTCGTCACGCTCCGCCCCTCACGCTCCGACAACTGTTGGTCGGCGTAGTCGACGACGGCGTCGGCGATCGGGTGCTCACTCCGTCGTTCGAGTGCCCCAGCACAGGCCAGCACATCGGATTCGCTATTCCCGTTGAGCGAGATCACGTCAGTGACGCCGAGATCGCCCGTGGTGAGCGTCCCGGTCTTGTCGACCGCGACGGCTTCGACCTCACCCATCGCTTCGAGATGCGTGCCGCCCTTGATTAGGACGCCGTTGCGGGCCGCACTCGTCAGCCCTGAAACGACCGAGACGGGCGTCGAGATGACGAACGCACAGGGACAGGCGACCACGAGCAGCGTCAGCCCGCGGACGAACCACTGGGTGAACGGCCCGCCGAAGATCAGCGGTGGGATCGCCATCGTCGCCAGCGCGGCGACGACGATGATCGGGGTGTAGACCGCCGCAAAACGGTCGACGAACTGTTCGGTGTCGGTCTGTTTGCCCTCGGCAGCCTCGACGAGTTCGATCACCCGGGCGATGGTCGACTCGTCGGCCGGGGCGGTCGACTCGATCTCCAGATAGCCGGCCTCGGTCAGGCTGCCCGCGTACACTTCGTCTCCTGGTCCCTTGTCGGCAGGGACGCTCTCGCCGGTAATTGGGGATTCGTCGAGGGCGCTGTCGCCCTCGCGGATGATCCCGTCGACAGGCACTTTCTCTCCCGGCCGCACAACCACACGGTCGCCAACGGCCACCTCCTCGGCTGGGACGACCTGCTCCTCGTCGTTTTTAACGACGGTCGCAGTCTCAGGCGACAACTCCATCAGTTCCCGCAGGGAGCCGCGGGCGCGATCCATCGAGTAGCGTTCGAGCAGTTCGGCGATGCTGAACAGCACCGCGAGCGTGGCGGCCTCGAACGGGAGATTGACCGCCAGCGCGCCGATGATCCCGCCGGTCATCAGCAGGTCGATATCGAGGCTCCAGTTCCGGATCGAGTAGTAGCCGTTCCGGACAATCTCGGCCCCAGCGACCGCGGCCGCGGCGACGTAGGCCACCCAGTCGACGCCGAGTTCCGCGCCGAGGACGGTCCCGAGAGTCACGTTCGCGCCGGGGACGAGCCACTCGAAGGTGATTCCGATGAGCATGAGCACCGCGCCGAGGCCGGTTCGGATCGCCCGGCTGCTTTTCCAGACCGCGGTCGGATCGTGTGGCTCGTCGTCGTCCTCGATCTCGTAGCCTGCGGCTTCGACGCGGTCACGGATCGCGTCTGGCGTTGCGTCGTCGGGATCGTAGCCGACGATCAGCGTTCCCGAGGTGGGTCGCGGATCGATCTCGCTCACGTCGAGTTTCGAGACGCTGGATTCGACCTTGTTGGCACACGACGCACAGTCCATCGACGGCACCGACAGCGAGACCGTTTCGGCCGCCTCGCTCGGGCGACCGGCTACCGCACTGCCGTCGACCGACTCCCCGCAGCTGTCGCTGTCACAACAGCTGTCGGCCGGCCTCTCGGTGGCGTCATCTGCAGTCATTACTAGGGCGTAGCTGCTCGAAGTTTATTAACTCAACTGCTAAAACAGGGGGCAAGTTGCTAGAATAATTGGCTATCAGGGTCGTCTTTTTAATAATCTCTCGCGGTTCGTCGCTGTGCAAATGTGACGTGTCGACGTACGTGAGTGGTCTGTGGAGCCGATTGGAGTGTTCGTCGATACAGAGGAGTCGACCACGCCCTCTCTCTGTCGTCGGGCTTTTGCTCGCTGATCACCTACAGGGAGTATGACAAACTGGCGAGCGGTCGGCATCGGCTTTCTCGTAATCGTGATCACAGGGGCCTTGGCGACAGGGCTCCCCGTCGTCGGCCATATCGGGGCCGGGATTATCGGCGGGCTGGCAGCGGGCTACGTCGCCGGTGGCGGGCTGATGAGTGGTGCGTGGCACGGCCTGCTTGCGGGCTCGGTTGCCGGAATCGTACTCACGGTCGGCTTCGCGGTCGTGGTGGGCGTGTTGGGATTAGCTGGCGGGCCACTCGGTGGCGCGCTCGGCTTCGGGGGCGTGCTCGTCGGTGGGCTGGTCGTGACGCTCATTTTCGCCGTCGACAGCGCCCTTGCTGGCGCGCTCGGTGCCGTCTTCTCGTAACTCTTGGCCGAGGCTACAGCCCGAGTCCACACGCGTATTCCAACGTGCCGAACCCCTGTCCCATCGTCTCTCGGTTTATTTGCCGTCCGTTGATCTCCCCTTTTAAATTGTCCATTCGGAACAGGTATTCGTTGTAGCTCCAGTGACTCTCGGTCAGTCCACCGAGTATGGGCCGGTCGATGTAGTTGCGTGCGTGGCCGTAGCTGGTCGCCGTGAACGCCACACGGTTGCCGTCGCCGTCGCTCACCTCGACCTCGAAATGCGGGTGTGGGCCGTCGTCGAACACCGGTTCGATGGTGGCCGAATCGAATTCGACGATCCGGTCGCCGGTGGCTGAGTCCCAGAGTGCCGACTGCCTGACGGGGATCGTCGACCGCTCCAGGCGCTTGGAGTCGAAGAAGCGATAGCCGCGGCGGAGCACCTGAGGGCCAAGGAAGGGTATAAACGCCGAAAACGCTGTCCCGTCGGGGAAAAACGCCCAGATCCATTTCCACGGAAACAGCGGGAGATTGAGACAGACGCGCTGGAAGTAGCAGATTCCCTCCAACTGTTCGGGGCCATCGGGGAGGACGAACTCGCCCTCGAACTGCATTCGCCGCCAAGCAACGAGATCCATGCCGCCGACCGCGGTGTTGGTATCCATCGCCTGGACCGGCGAGTCGACGCGATTTTCGAGGTCGCCCCACGCCTCAAACTCGGCTTCGCCCTTTTTTCCGGCAAAGTGGGCCTCTAACCCTACCTCTCGATCCGTCGATGCCCTGATTTCGCCACCACGCCTCGTTCCGTCCTCGCTTTCTGCCCAGGCGGTAATCGAACCATCGGGTGAGAGCCGTGCGGTGGCGGGTTGATTGACGAGTCCTTCGTGGACCGCCTCGCCGTCGCCGTACCAGCCGACCGAGATCGCGCTGAACTCATCGACACCCCCCTCAACCGAGCGGTCGAGATCGAGTCCCGCCATCGGAATGTCATTGACACGAATGTCGTCGCCCGCTCGGGCGGCGATCGAAAACATCAGCTGTTCGGGACCGTACCCCTCCTCGCCGTCGGGAAAGAGGATGAACCACCACCACGACGAGGAGGTCTGGTTCTGTCGGTCGGGATGCTGGGTCCAGATGCGGTCGACAAGGCGCTGGTGGTCAGCCAGCGAGCGCTCCGAAACGTCCTCGCTCATTACCTGCCACTCAAACCGGGCGGTGATAGCTTTGTTCGTTCCCGGCGACAGTCAGTGAGAAAATAATCAGCGGTCGAGATACTCTTGTTGGACGTCGACGATCTCACTCGAGTCAGCACAGTCGGCGTACCGCCGGAGCGGTTCGTCGTTGAGTTCCAGGAACGTCTCGCCCCACGTGAACTTGCTGAGGATATCCTCGGCCTGCTCGCGCTCGCCAAAGATGACGAGGGCCGCGGCGAGGGCCTCGACGGTGGTGAGTTCCATTGGTCGACCGAAGTTCACGGGGTTTGCGGCGACGAGATACGGGAGTGCGCGATGCTCGCCAGCTAAGGAGAACTGTGCCTCACCAGCCGACTCCCACGAGCAGTCGAGGGCGACGAGTGCACCGTCGCTGGCGATCCCGCGGTCGGCAGGCGAGAGAGCCTGCTCGGCGTGGGGGTTGAGGACGATCCCATAGGGTGTGGCGCGGTGGCTGCGGTGGAGTTCGGCCCGGTCGAACTTTGCCAACTTTCGGGCCGTACACTTCTGGGGGTCGTCGTCGCCCTCGTACCGGATGTGCAGGTCCACGATACGCTGAGTCGGGGGTCGATTGATAAAAAGAGCGCGTTCACTGTACATTTAAATGACAGATGTGCAACGTGTCAGCGTGACGTATAGTGTCCTCCTCATCGGCGACCGTCGACCTCGGCTTCGGGCGTTTGGCGTGACGGGCTTGTTGTTCTTCGTCTCCTCTGTCGGATTCCTCGCGGGCAGTGAGATCGGCTTCGGCACGCTGTTCGGATTCAGTTCGGTGGCGGTTGCGCTGTATGCCGGAATCAAGCGTGGAGGGATACTGACTGCTCAGTTCGCTGTTTTTGCCAGTATCTGTTGGCGAGCGGTGTTCCCACCCCTTATTGGCTATCTCCGGTGGGACGCGGGACAGTGGACTATCGAGACCATTCCCGCCCGCTACGATACCATCAGAAGCGTTCAGATCTTCCTCGGTCCGAAAGGTGAACTCGAATGGGGAATCAGGCACGCGCTTCTGGAGGGAACTCTCATTGCCCTCTTCGTCGGGAGCGCCATCTATGGCACTGGCGCACTGTACCGGCATCTCCGGCGTGACGATCCATCCACGCATCGTATGTAGAATGACTCACGGACATCGAGGAGAAGCCTCTTTGTCGACCCACCCCACCGACGAGTATGGATCAGTCGACGCTCGTCGAGGAGTACTACCGGTGTCTCGACGACGACGAGTACGAAACCTTGCGGTCAATCCTCCACCCCGAGTTCATCCAACAGCGCCCCGACCGCAGTTTCGAGAGCCGCGAGGCGTTCGTCGAGTTCATGCGGACCGAGCGACCCCAGACCGACACCACCCACCGCGTCGACACGCTCCTGGAATCCGCCGACGGTCTCGCAGCCTCCGGTCGGCTGTTCGATGCCGAGGGCAGCGAACTGTTCGAGTTCATCGACGTATTCTGGTTCGAAGACGGGCAGATTCGAGCGGTCGATACGTTCTCGTGATCCGTTTTTAAACGTGAATCTGCATCATTGAACCGATTAACCACGCTGAACGAGTTTCGAGATCGGCGTGAAAAGAACCAACACGAGCAGATCGGGGAGCACGATCCAGACGAGATCAGTACTCACAGATCCAGGACCGAACTGACGGTAGGTGACCAGTACCGACAGCCCGAGTAGCACCGCGGCAAACGCCCACGGAGCCGCAGCGGTAATCGATTCGAACTCCTCGGCCATCTCCGTCTCGGTGAGGACCATGTTGATTCCGATGATCGCACCCACTGGCGTCCCCCAAACAGTCGCGAGACCAACCGACCCCGTCGACCCGATGAGTACGGAAACGATACTCCCCGTACCTGCGGTCACCGCAAACAGCACGATATTATATTTAAGTGGCCACATACTCCAAATGGTCATCTAGCTGACTTATAGGTGTTGTCCTCGACCGATCTCTACTCCCCACGAGCGGTTTCTTTTATAAGTGATGCCAGCCGATAATAAAAGTCGGGCTCGTATTTCGTTTCGGCGTCGACCGTCGGCCGGGCGTTCGTTTCGTTAACAACAAGCCGATCAGAGGTTTCCAGGAGGTCGACACCTAAATACCGAATCCCAAGCACATCTGCTACCTGCTCGGCGAGTCGACGATGCTCGGCCGGAAGCTCCACGCCGGTCGCCTCCGCGCCGCGGTGGACGTTGTGTTTCCACCGACCCTCGCCCAGTTCTTCGGGCAGTCGACGTTCGACTGCGCCGACGTACTTGCCGTCGACGACCATCACCCGGTAGTCCCGCGCATTCGGCAGGTATTCCTGAATCAGGTAGGATTTGTCGCCGGTCGCCCGGTAGTCGTGGACGAGATTCAGGTAGTCGACGATCCCGAGCAGCGAGTCCACATCGGCCGCCTTTGCCACCCCGACCCCACGGGTCGCTGAGTTGGGTTTGACGACCAGTGGGAAGGAGAGATCGGTGACGGCCTCGACGACAACCGACTCGTCGACCGGATTTGAGAGCATGACCGTCTCGGGAACCGGCAGGTCGGCGGCGTCGAGCGCGGCGATCACGCCGCCCTTGTTTCGAGAGGTGAGGACTGCCTCGCGGCCGTTGACCCACGGGAGGTCGTGGATGGCGTCGACCGCAGTGCCCTCCATCAGTCGGCCGGGGAAGACGAAGCCGACATCGAACTCGTCGGTGGGATCGACCGGCTCGCGGTCGGTGAGGCGGATCGACCGCTCCTTGGCCTGTAGATGGCCGATTTCGATATCGTGGTCGGCCAGTGGCTCGCGGATTCGCTCGAAGGTTTCAGAGTTGGTCGACAGTGCGAGCCGGAGCATACGCTGGCCGTTAGGGGGAGACAGCAAAAGTGGTTGGGAAACGATCTACGAGACGAGCAGCTGCTCGCCGCGCTCGACGACGATGCGGCACGGCGGCGAGATCTTGTTGTAGGCGCGTCGGAACGCTTCCTTGACGACCGGGGCCTGCTCGGCGGTACAGTAGGCCGTAAAGATCGGCTCGTCGGCACCCATTCGGGCGGCCGTGCCGACGATCTTGCCGAACGACTGGCGCATTCCGTCCGAAACACGGTCCGCACCCGCGCCGGTTGCCTGTTTGTTCTCCCGGAGCACCTGGTGGGGGAACTTCCGGAGGAGCATCTTGTACTCGCCCTCGCCGAGGGTCTTCAGCAGGTGGCGGTTCGCCGAGAGTCGCGAGGACTCAAGCGAGCCGTGGCGGAGCTGAACGGCCTCCTCGGAGACGAGGCTGATCTGGACGGGGTAATCGTCGGGATCGGCCTGCAGGTCACCCATGCTGTGCTGTGCGATCTTCGAGCCGGGAATCCCGGTGATGTAGTCACGTCGTGTGTACGAGGGCTTGTCGATATCCCTGTACATTGAGGCGGGTTTCTCTCCCATAGTTACTTGTCGAGTCGAACGCCACAGCCCCGAATAAAGCCTTCGATGGCATCCGGGGATTTCGGGGCCTGTGAGGCTGTCACACGGAGGAACGCGTCGACCTGTCTCGGCTCGCCGCGGAGTCGGTGCCGACGCTCAGGTCACCAGATAGTAGGGATCGTCGGCCAGTTTCGGCGCGAGGGCTTCTCGAATCTCGCGGGCGTTGAACGCGAAGAGCCGGAGCCCGTTGCAGTTGTACCGGTCGAGGACGCCCGCTGCTGCGAGGTCATCGGCGATCTTGGCGCGGTTCCACGTCACCGACCGCTGGTACTCGTGGGTCCGTTGGGTAATCTCCTCGTGAGTGGTATCGTCATGATAAATAACGCCGTCGTAGTCGACGGTTCGGACGTAGGGCAGCTCACGATAGCACTCAGTATAATGCAATTGGGAGGCGGTGAGCCAGTCCGTTCCGATATTCAAATACTGGACGTTCGCGTCATCGAGCGCGCCGAAACAGCCCGGTTTTCCCCACGTGTCGTGGTGGTCACAGTCGGCGAACCGGTAGGGACCGCGAACCAGGATCGAGTTGGTCGCGTCGTCGGTCCGGTAGTCGGCGACCGAGTGAAACAGCTGTGAGAACGTCCCGAACCGAGGTTTTGAGTACTGTTTGTGATAGACGCGGCCGTCGTCTTTCCGGAACGAGGGCGTGAAGCCGGGCGTCAGGATATTGTCGAACCGCGCGTCGAGTTTGTCGACGATAAACTCGAAGGGGTTGCCCTCGAAGGCGGCGTTGATATCGCTGAGCCCGATATGGACGAAGACGGTCTCGTCGCTGTATTGGTCTAAGATTCGATCCAGCTGTGCTTCCGCAACGGAGCCAGCCGATCCCGCCCGGCGTCGACGCCGGGCGACCATCGCCACACGGTTCCGGATTGTCCGGGCAGCCTGATACTGTTCGATCAGCCTTTCAGGCGAAAGGAGTGTATCGGAGATGGTAGGGCGGCTTTCCGACCCAGATAACATCTGTCTCACTGTGTCCATACTCGCCATTAGCCGTTGTGCCCAGCTACCTACTGATAGCGCCGTTCAGTTGCGTCGTTGTTTCCATTCGTATATCAGCGGACAGACCGACTATTGTGCCCTCGACCGATTGGAGAACCCCCCGTATGAGCGACCTCAACATCGCCCTCGCGCTGATCAGTGGGCTGCTCTTGGCACTCGATCTCTCGACGGGGCTGCTGCAGAGCCGCGAGTACCTCCCTTCCGAACCGATCGTGGCAGTCGGATTTGGAATTGCGATCGGGCCACTCGGACTCGACGCGTTTCAGCTGTCGGCGTGGGGCGATCCCCTGATCGTTATCGAGCAGGCGGCCAGACTGACGGTTGCCCTCGCGGTGACGAGTATCGCGCTGCGGTTGCCGGAGAACTACGTTCGACGCCGCTGGGAGTCGATGGCGGCGCTCCTCGGTCCGGGGATGGTGATTATGTGGCTCGTCAGTGGACTTGTCACGTATGCGGTGCTCCCCGTGTCGTTTCTCATCGCCATGCTCATCGGCGCAATCATCACGCCGACCGATCCGGTGTTGGCCAACTCCGTCGTCATCGGGGAGACGGCCGAACGGAACATTCCGAAGCGAATCCGGTATCTGCTCTCGGCGGAGGCCGGGGCGAACGATGGCGGTGCCTACCCATTCGTCTTTCTGGCGATTCTGCTGGTGGGTGAGTCGCTCCGACCAGCCCTCGTCGAGTGGTCGACTCAAATTCTGTTGATCGAGGTCGTCGGGGCGATACTGCTCGGGGTCCTGATCGGTGCGGCTGTCGGTCGGATCGAACGCTGGGTGAGCGGCAAGCAGCATCTGGAGGAGACGTCGGTGTTCACGATTACGGTCGCACTCACGCTCGGGGTCGTCGGCTTCGTCACGCTGCTCGGGGCCAACGAAATCCTCGCGGTGTTCGCCGCCGGGCTCGCCTACAACTGGCAGGCCGACCCGGAGGACGAGGCCAAAGAACAGCGCATCGAAGAGGTGTTCAACCGACTGTTCACGCTCCCCGCGTTCGTCCTCTTTGGCATGGTAATTCCGTGGAGCGAGTGGCAGGCCCTCGGCTGGGCCGGCATTGCCCTCGTCGTCGGAATCTTGGTCCTACGACGCCTCCCGATGATGGTTGCAGTGAGTCCGGCGGTCGACCCCCTCGACCGACCCGCCGCGACGCTCTTTATGGGCTGGTTCGGCCCCATCGGGATCGCGGCGGTCTTCTATGCGACACTCGCTGTCAGGGAGACTGGAATCGAAGCCATCTGGCCGATCGTAACGCTCGTCGTCGCCGGTTCGATTCTGGCCCATGGGGCGACTGGAACGCTCCTCACGCTCCGCTACGGTCGACTCGATGACGACGCCGACTGGTGGTGATCGCCAGCGACGATTGTCCGCGATTCCAACAACGGTTAGCGCTACTGTCTCGCGTTCGGTACCTCCGTGAGTGGTTGTAACACTGTTTATTGAGCTACCGCTCGATTTCATCGCTTGGGTCAAACCGCATGAACGACGACGAGTTCGCAACCCACCACTGGTGGGAACAGTACAAGGAGACGGTGAACAGCGACCCCGAAATGAAGGTTCGGGGCCACGACAAGTTCGACGACAACTTCTACGTCGACATCGGCGAGGAGCGATTCCTGATAAAAATGGATGGTGGCGAGGTTCGACACGTCGTTCCGAACCCAACGCTCAACGACCAGTGGGCCTTCGGCGTCGAGGGCGACCGCGAGGCGTGGACCGAGTTCGTCCAGGAGACACCGCCCGCGTTCAATCACGAAATCGTCGCCTCACACTATCGGAGTGCGGTCCGCAACGAGGAGGGCCATCTGCAGATGCGGGGCGACAACAAACGCATCTTCCAGAACCTGCGTCCCTTCCAGCGGGCGTTGGATCTGATGCGAGTCACCCACAACAGCGGAGGAAGCTAACAATGGCAGACCAAGGACACATCGAACCCATCACCGGCAAGTACGTCCACGTCGAGATCGAGGGCACCGACCACCGCGTTTACTTCGAGGAGGCCGGTCCCGAAGACGGGACCCCGCTGCTCTGTCAGCACACCGCGGGCAACAACTGCCAGGAGTGGCGGCATCTACTCACTGACGAGGAGATCACCGACGAGTACCGCGTCATCGCTCATGACCTGCCGTTCCACGGCAAATCCGTGCCGCCGACCGCCGAATCGTGGTGGGAACAGGATTACACGATGACCGCCAAGAAGTTCACCGAGACGCTGGTTGGCTTGGCGGACGCCCTCGACCTCGAAGACCCCATTTATATGGGCTCGTCGATGGGCGGCAACATCACCCTCGAACTCGCCGACTGGTATCCCGACCGGTTTCAGGCACTGATCGGCCTCGAATGCGGCGCTCACAGTCCCGGCTTCTACATCGATTGGCTGGACCATCCACACGTCAACACGACGGAGGTCAACGCCTACTCCTGTTGGGGACTGATGGCTCCGCAGAGCCCTGAACAGCCCAAGCGAGAGACGATGTATCTGTACGAACAGGGCGCAACAGGCGTGTTTAAAGGCGACCTATACTACTACTCGGTCGACCACGACTACCGGGACAAACTGGGCGACGTGAACGCCGACCAAGTGCCCCTCTACATCGTCAACGGCGAGTACGACTACCTGACGACGCCGGAAGACGGTCGACAGACCGCCGAAGGCGTCGGCGAGGGCGCAACGGCCGTCGAGATGGCCCAAATCGGCCACTTCCCGATGAGCGAACACCCCGACCTGTTCAACGCCTACATCAAAGAGATTCTCAACGATATTGCCGGCGAGCGGGAGGGGGAACTCCCCGACGTGATCTCCCCAGACGATGTCGGTATCGAGGTTCAGACGCCCGCGCCGACCCGAGAGACGCAGTAGTTCACGCGGCCATTTTTATATTCGATTCAATACAGCAAATACGACAGATCACTGTCGAACATATTCATATAGCTGTGGTACTCGACTGCAGGTATCGAGATGGACGCTACCAAGCCACAAAAAAGAGGCGAACTACTGGCACGAACGGTCGACGGCACGGTCGAAATATACGATACGGAGAACGACGAGGCGTGGATTCGATGTTCGGAGAGCGTCCCGATCTCGTGGCAGTCGTAGCTATTTATACGGATAGCGGTGGGTCGCGCCACAGTCACACCGGATCACGACGTGGCCGTTGTTGAGCCGCACGCGAGCGTTGACACCGGGGCGGAGGGCGACATCACACCGACTGCAGGTAAACCGCTTGAACTCCCGCGGGAGGCCACACCGGTTCCGCTCGGCGATCCGGCGGGCCAGCCGGACGTACTCCCGGGAGCGGTCGAACTCGCCGTTGGAAGCAGTCGACGACGCGAGATCGAACAGGATCTCGATCCGCTCCTCGGCGATACTCATCAGCTAAAAAGCGAGGTGGGTGTCGGTTAGGTGTTCCGGACCGCAGTGGTCAGTCTTCGAGCGCGTCGGCGATCCGACGGAGCTCGCGGTTGGCGTCCCGAACCTCGTCGCGGAGCTGTCGGACCTCGCGGACGAGTTCTTCGTTGCCGACACCTGATTCCTCACCCTGACCGCCGGGACCGCCGGGGCCGCCACCCATGCCGGGTGGGCCGCCACCGCCGCCCATCATCCCGCCCATCATCTGTGCGAAGGGGTTGCCGCCACCACCGCCGCCCATACCGCCCGGACCGCCACCGCCCATCATCTCCTCGGGGTTCGGCGCGCCGCCCTCGCCGCGTTCCTCGCGTTCCTGCTGGCGTTTCTCGCGGATCTCTTCGACCCGCTCGCGGAACGATTTCTCCTCGTCGTCGCCCTCGGTGGGCTCCTCGTCGACATCCGATTGGTCTGGCTCGTCTGTCATAGTCACCCGTTGGCTGGGGGGACGGAAAACGGTTGTTCATCCATACGTGCGGCGTGCCCCGCTACACCGAGCGTCGGTCGGAGGCACAAACCATAGCTGAGGGCCGCCGTGGTCGACGCGCTTGGTGTCAGCCAAAGTGGACCGTTATCAGGACAAATAATTGAGCCAGCAGGTTATTTTGTCATGGGACTCCTGGAACGCCTATATGAGTCAGTCAGGCGAGCTTCCATCGTCGCAGTACCGGTTGGACGAGTCCTACAGCGGGCTCAGCGAGACGGAGGCCAAGGTCGAGCTCCAGGAGCGAACCAAGGAACTGGAAGCAGTCACACGTGCGACCGAACTCTTTGTCGGCTCCGACCAGCCGATCGGCGAGCTGATCGACAGCTACGTGGACGAACTCCCCCAGTGGTTCCAGTACCCGAGCGTGACCGAGGCACAGATCGCCGTCGGCGAGCAGATCGCCGAATCGGCCGGCTTCGAGCGAACCGGCGAGCCGTTGACCCACGAAACGGTGACCGACAGCGGGACCCGGATCGTCATCGATGTCGTCTACACCGAGGAGCGCCCGCCCGCCGACGACGGCCCGTGGCTCCAGGAAGAACACAACCTCCTGGACACGCTGCTCGGGATCATCGAAAGCGCCCTCACACAGCAGGAACACCTCCAGCAGATCGAACAGCAGCGCCAACAGCAGCGGCTCGTCGCCGACGATGTCGAATCCGGCGTCCGTGCGATCAGACAGACGGTCGAGGAAATGAACGACAGCACCGACGAAATCAGCGACCACGCCCACAACTCCGCGAATTCGATGAGTGAGGTCGCCACAGAGATCTCGGATATGTCGGCAACTGTCGAGGAGATCGCCTCGACGGCCGAGGAGGTCGCCGCAACGAGTGCGAACGCCGAAGAGCTCGCCAATGAGGGGCGGGACGCCGCCACCGAAGCCATCGACGTGATGCAGCGCGTCGACGAGTCCACCCAAGACGTTTCGACCGACGTGGGCACCCTCCAGGACCGGATCGACGAGATCGACGAGATCGTCGAGGTGATCAACGAGATCGCCGACCAGACGAACATCCTCGCGCTCAATGCCTCGATTGAGGCCGCACGGGCCGGGGAAGCCGGAGAGGGGTTCGCGGTCGTCGCCGACGAGGTGAAATCACTGGCCGGGGAGTCCCAGGAACACGCCACCGAGATCGAGAAGATGATCGAGGAGATCAAATCCGACGCCGACGACACCGTCGAGAGCCTCGAAGAGACCACCCATCAGGTCGACCAGGGGATCGAGAAGGTCCAAAACGCGATGGATACGCTTCAGGATATCGCCCAGGCCGTCCAAGAGTCTTCCCAGGGAATCCAGGAGGTCTCAAGCGCGACCGACGACCAGGCCGTCTCGACCGAGGAGGTCGCCAGCATGGTGACCGAACTCGTCGAGGAGACCGAAACAGTCGCCGAGGAGATCGAATCGATCGCCGCCGCCAACGAGAAACAGGCCGACAACGTCGAAGAGATCAGCCGGAGCGTCCAGCAGCTCTCGAAGTAGTCAGTCGAGTTCTTCGCCGAGCAGTTGCTGGGAGGCTGCTTCGGCGTCCCGTTTGCCGATCGCGGAGTTCGCCAGCAGTCGACCGCCGATCTCGGCGGGACTGATCACGCGGTCGGCTCCGGCGTGGCGGAGCTTGGCGACGTTTTCCCGCTGCATCGCTGCCGCGAGGATCTGCATCTCGTCGTTGAGCTGTCTGGCAGTGAGAATAGCGAGGGCGTCCTGGGCGTCGTTTTCGGTGGCAGCGATGGCGGCTCTGGCATCGGCGATCCCGGCCCGCTGGAGTGGCTCCTCGTCACTCGGATCTGCCGTAAGAACGGGGATATCACGGTCCGAGAGCCGTCTGGCGACGCTTTCGTCGGTCGTGATAATCGCAAACTGGGTATTGTTCCCAGAGAGGTTTTCGATGATCGGTTCGGTCAGATCCCCGTAGCCGAGGATCACGACGTGTTCGTCGAGGAGATTGAATTGGCTGTCTGTCATTCTTCCGAGTGCTTTGGAGAGCTGGGCTTCGATGGCGGGTGTGAGCAGGACACCGAGGGCGACCGCGAAGGCCGCGACGTTGATAAGCAACACCGTGATCGAAAACAGTTTTCCGATCTCAGAGGCCGGCGCAGCCGTCACGTCGCCGTAGCCGACCGTGCTGGCAGTGACGATTGTATAATAAAAGGCGTCGGTGAGCGTGCTGATGCCGTCGAACTCCTCGCGGAGCGCATACGAGCCGAAGGTGCCGTACGACAGCGCCGTGACCAGGGCGACCCCCGCCGCGAGCTGCGTCGGCGACGGCGAGAACGTCCGGTCGAACCGTGTGCGATTATAAAAGAGCGCAGGCACCGAGACGAGCGAGACGGCAACCAACGGCACTGAAAACGGCGAGACCTGTAGCAGCCCCTGAATCGCGGTGATCGGCAGCAAAATCGCAGTGGCGTACCAGCCGACCCGGAACCGCTGTTTGAGAGCGTACGCACTGCCGAGCATCGTGAAGCCAGTTAGCGTCCCCGTAAACCCGACCGCACGCCGAACCGCATCCGGGACGTACATGGCAAGCGGGCTGTCGACGCCGCCGGTCGTGATGTGGACGAGCCCGACGATAATCGAGAGGATGGCGACCGCGAACGTCAGCAGGATCGACGCCCGGACGGTCACCCAGTCGTGTGTCCACTTCATCGCCCATCCCTCTGTGAGCGGCGTACTAATAGCCGTGGAATCGTGGTCGACCCGTCGACTGCGGCGGATACCACACGATGGGGGTCGACGACAGCCACGGGCGGCATCGAGTGACGACGGCCCGACGATCGTCGACGGCGGCGAACAGTTGGATTTTTCAGGATAGACTGCCGTCGATACTGTATGGCTGTCCATGACACACGGAACCAGTGTGGCCGACTCCCCACGGCCGTACCGCTCGATATCACGCATACGACGCGGCTGAGCTGGGAGCTGGGCTCCCGCGTCATCGATGACGAGGAGTCGACGCTCGAAGGCCAGTGGCACCGGACCGAGGCGGGGTGGACGCTCAGCGTGTACCGAGTCACGAACCACACGGATCTCCTCCAGGTGCGGACCCCAGTCGGCAGAGAGCAGTTCTACGGTGTCACCCAAACGGAGTTCGAGTCGGCAGTCTCGACGCTCGAAGCGTCCGACCGGTGGCAGCAGGCGGACTGAGATCGGTCGCTCAGCCGTCTCACAGGACGTGACTATCAGCCTCGACCGACACTTTAAGCCGGAGTACCGATAGAAGCGGCCAATGACTGCGCTTCCGTTCGATATCCTGCTGGGCATATATCTCGGCGTCCTCACTGGGATCATTCCGGCGCTGATCGCTGGCGTTCTCGGCTTCCTGTTTAAATACGTCACGAACGTCTCGATTCCAGGACTCGGTGTCGTCGTGCTCGCTCTCGGGATCGCGGGCATCAACGGCGGGCTGATGGCGCTCAACGACGAGAACATCCGTACCTCGCAGAACGCAGTTGCCCTCCTGACAGCGATCATCGTCGTCCTCATGCTCGCGCTGTATGCCCACTCGCAGGGCGACAAACTCGGTGGCTCGGTGCCCAAACGGATCTCGCTCCGTCAACTCAGGGATCGAACGCTGAATACGGACGTGATCGAACTCGTCGGCGGTCGGAACCAGGTCCGGGTGACCGTTACCGGCGAGGTCAGCGATATCGAAGGCTACCCGCCGCTGACCGCCGACCTCCAGGAGGAGATCAAAACCGGCCAGTGGACGTTCCCGGCCGATCTCCCGGTCGACGAGCTGGAAACCCGCTTTGCGGACCGGCTGCAGTCCGAGTTGGATCTCGCAGACGTGACGGTATCGGTCGACGAACGGGCCCGCGCGTCGGTCGCGGCGGCCCCGCCGATCGGGAGCACCTCGAAACGCGTCCCCGACGGCAAGCGGGCAGTTTCGCTGTCGGCGCTGGTCCCCAGCGGGATGACCCGCGGGGAGTCAGTCCGGATCGTCACCGCCGACGACACAGTCACCGGGACGCTGATCGCGGCTCGCTCCGGCGATAAACCGGCCGATCCGGCCCCGAAACCGGCCGCGGACCTCGCAACCGACGGCGGCACCGATACCAAACCAACTATGCCGAAGCCGCCGACTGCCTCGACGACGACCGGCGGTGAGGGACGGGTGACGGTCGTGGTCGACCGGACGGCGGCCAAGACGCTGTTGGCGGTCAGCGAGCCGCAGGTGATCGTTCTCTCACGGGGGACACGCCGGGAGTTCGAACTCGTCTCGCTGCTCCGCCGGTCAGGGATCCGATTCCAGAAGCAGACCGCCAAATCCGACGGGCCGCTCGATGGGCATACGATCGGCGAGGCCGAAGTCCGGGACCGCTACGGTGTGCTGATCGTTGCCGCCAACCACGACGGGTGGCAGGTCGCTCCCCGCGGGAGCCAGCCGCTGGCGGCCGGTGATAGCCTCTATGTGATCGGCAGCCGCGAGGCGCTCGCGGCGTTCGCGGAGGTGGCCGCATGAGCCTCCCGAACCCCGATATCTCCCTCGGCTCCGTCGACCCGCTTTTTGTTGGCTCCGTTGATCCCTTGGCCCTCCTGCAGTCGGGTGTCACCTTCGAGCAGCCGACGACGGCAGCGGTCAATCTGGTCGTCTTCGCCATCCTCTCGACACTCACCGCGGGTGGGCTGACGGTCGCCTACCGCTGGTATTTCAAGTCGCTCGTCCCGGAAGGGATCGCGATTCTCGCGGGCGTCGCGGGCGTCGCCCTCTATATCAATACGGCCTCCCTCGGCGTGGTCGTCGGCCAGGGGTCGGTCGATCTCTTCCGGCCGGGCGTCGTCTTCTTCAACGTCGTTGCGCTTGGCGTTTCGACCGTGGCGGCTCCGGTCGGCCGTCGGATCGGCGACACCATCGCCTCCCAACTGTTTTCGCTGGTCGGCCTCGGCGAGATCGACGCCGAGATGTCGACGATGGTCCGGTCGGTCGGCCGGGTGACCTCCATGCGGCTCCCCTCGGAGATCGAGGATATGGAGAGCTACGATCCGGTCACCGAGGAGACGAAGGCCGAACTCGCGGGCAAGACGCTCGTGTTTCCCCGGCGGCTGACCGTCGACGAGCTCCGGAGTCGGCTCGTCACCCGACTGAAGGAGGACTACGGCGTAGGCTACGTTGATGTCGATCTCACGGCCGACGGCACTGTCGACTATCTCGCGGTCGGCTCGCGGGCCGCCGGAGTCGGGGCGACGATCGCCCCCGGCACGGTCGCGGTGGCGATCCGGGCCGATCCGCCGAACAACGCCACCTCGGGCGATCAGGTACAGGTCTGGTCGACCGCCGAACCCTCCGAGCGACTCACCAGCGGTGAGATCCGCGGCGTGGCTGGTGATGTCGTAACTCTCGCTGTCGACGAGGCCGACGCGGGCCTGCTGTCGCCGACTACACAGTACCGCCTGCTGACGATGCCCGCCGAGCCACAGGCCGACCGGGAGTTCGCGACCCTTCTTCGGAGCGTCGACGAGACGATGGGGACCGTGACAGTCGAGGCCAACAGCACGTTGGTCGGCGAAACGGCTGACACGGTGTCGGCGGCCGTGTTGGCGATCCGCCCGTCGGGTGAGAAACTGACTGCCCTCCCCGAGTCGACCCGTCCGTTCGAGGACGGCGACACGATCTACGTCCTCGCACGGCCCGACGTGCTGCGGCAACTCGAAGGCTGGGCGACGACGCCCGCCCCGGAATCCGACAGCGAGGCTGCCGCCGAGCCGACCGAGCAGGCCGACACCGAGTCCGGGGCTCCGATTGATCTCGACGACTCGGAGTAGCAGCGATCGACGCAATTCTCATACTCGCGGGGCCGTGAGTGGAGGTATGCACTGGAAACTGTTTGCCGATCTCGCGGAGGTCGCAGGCGACGACGAGGTGGCGGTCGATCTCGCCGCCGACGAACCGACCGTCGCCGACGCGCTCGACGGGCTGATCGAGGCCCATCCGGCTCTGGAGCCGCGTATTTATACCGACGATGGCGAGATCGAATCCCATCTAAATCTGCTCCACAACGGGGAGAACGTTCGGGAAGCCGAGAGGTTGTCGACGCCGGTCGAGGAGGATGACGAACTGGCACTGTTCCCGCCCGTCAGCGGTGGCTGATCCGTTGGATCGGCTGATTGGTGCGTACTGACGAGGCTTCTTAGGGGATTCTCGAATCTATCCTCTCTTTGTCACGAATATTTAACTCAGTTATTTTCTTACTCAAAGTATGCTTAGAACGCCCTCCTGCCCGAACTGTGGGAGTGTGTATCTCGTCATACGAATGCGAACCAATGGATACCCTCGAACGGAGAGTGGGAGCGTCAAAAAGTACTATCGTTGTTTTCGATGCTTTCACAAGTTCTCCGAGGACAATATGGAGCCGCCAGTATAGAACCGATGTTCACTCTGTCACCAGTAGTGACCACAATCGAGCCTGAAATTGTTATCTGCCGTGTATTTAAATAGAGCTACAAGGATTTATATCGGATCAGGCGGGCAACCCTTCCCAGACGAGCCAATGGGATTTCGCTCAGCACGCCGAACCGAGAGAGGGGCGTCGACCGACACCGGAGGCGGAGGCTCCACCCGGCAGGCGTCGACCGCTGGCGGTGATCAGTCGACTGGTGTCGGATGGATCTACGATATCGGCCACGGTGAGGACCGTTATGGGATGACGATTCGCGACACAGAGACCCTTCAGCGGTTACAGCATCATGAGTCGACCTTCGGAGCCAAGGTGCACGACTGGATTTCAGAGGGGATGCCGACCGATATCATGGGCAAAACGCGGGATATGGAGGCCTTCCGTCAGCGGCAGGCCGACCGCCCGCCGGAGGTGCCGACGAATATCGAACGCCGGAACAGGCGGTCGGTCCAGCGCAGCGAGCAGGCCACCGCCGAGACGGCTCCGGCTGGTGATGCTGGCGTGCCTGAGCCAGTACGAGACGTGATTTCGTCGACCGGTCGGTCGCTCGACGCGTCGATCCAGCGAGCGATGGAGGATCGGATGGGCGACTCGCTCGGCGACGTTCGGATTCATACCGGCCCGCAGGCAGCCACTGCTTGTGAATCGATTAACGCCCGGGCGTTCACCGTCGGGGACCATATCGCGTTCAACTCCGGCGAGTACGATCCGGGTTCGCCGGAGGGCCAGCATGTGCTGGCTCATGAGTTGGCCCACGTTCGTCAGCAGACCAGTGGCGCGGTGTCGATGTTGCCGCAGGAGGATATGGAGTTAGAAATCGATCCCGACCCAGCCTTGGAACGTGAGGCTGAGGAGACTGCCCAGAGCGTTATGGCAGGTGGCGAGTTGGGTATCCAACGGTTGGCAGATACCGAGGTCCACATCCAGCGGGCTGGTCTCGGCAGTATCGCCCGCAGCGACACATCGACAGCCGGAGGTCGTCCGGAGCAGGCTCCACAGCCAACACACCTAGAGGAACCGGACTTCGAGATCGATGTCGACGAGATCGCGGCCGATCCGGAGGTGCTGGCCGCCGAGGTCCAGCAGATCAAGGCCAACCAACAGATGGTGATGAAGACATTGACCGATGCCAAACCCGGCGCGCCGAGTGACTTCGATCCGGCACAGACCGCAGTCAAAGGGTTGGCTGGATCGCTCGCCAACGCAGGAACCGGCGCGATGATCGGGACGCTCGTCGGTGGTCCGGTCGGGACTGCTGTCGGCGCAGGCATCGGTGCTGTCGGTGGAATGACGAGCGATCTGGTCAAACAGGGCGTTGGGTACAGTGCTGATCGGCTCTCCGGAAGCGAGGCCCAGCATCTGGAGCAGATGTACAGCGAGATGACTCGGATGTATGAGGAACTGAAAGAAGGGTCTGAACACGCTGAGGCCCTGGTTGGTAGGAGTAGGAGGGATTAATATGAACGCCGAAGTCACAGGTGAAAATGATGAACTGATAGGTCTGAGTGTCATCGATAATAAAGATAATGAACACATTATTGATATTCGGAAAGAAGACGGGAAAATAACGGGGCATCAGTGCGAGGCTTATGCCGATCACCCGCGAGATCGAACGCCCGACGAGAACGAATACAACGAGCAGGCCCGCCGCTACGCGAAATACTACGTCTACCAAGAACGCGGGTACGAGACCGTCGAACACGCCGAAAACCCCGAGTACGTCAACGCCGTCCGAGAAGCGATTCTCGATCTGTCGCCGGCCGAGTTCAAACAGTATTTTGGCCCGCTCCACCAGCAGATTCGCAGCCACCAAGATCGGAGCGTCGACCGATTAGTCGACCTCCCGGCGGGTGTGCAGTCCGAGGACGCTGTCGTTTACGAACTCGACGTGTATTTCGGTGTCGATCTCGAAGACGGTGCGCTCTCCGAGACCGCCGAAGCCATCGCGGATGCCCGCGGACTGGACTTTGAGGCCGCAACCGACCGAACGGTAACCGAGGTCTCACAGGATGACCTCGCCGACTGGGAAGCGGTCGGTCGACAACTGGTCGACAGAGCCGATCCAGCGACGATACCGGTCGACATCGCCGCCGTCTCGGGGATTCATGTTGGGTATCCAAACGCGCTTGGAGAGCATGAAGTTCAGCGGGCCGACAGTCCACTCGACCAGCAGCCCGACGCGACGATTGAACTGATGGCGGCCGATCCCGGTCCGTTCGAGGAATTTCGCGCGTATCTCGATCACCACCTCCGGTGTCAAGTTCGGGACTGTTTCGCCGGAATGGGTCTGCTTGCGCCCGACCCCTTCCAGACGATCGGCTTCGGGAAGTTCATTTACGCCCGCCGGTACGACCTCTACGATTTGTACCCGCGGTTCCACATGACTGACTCTGACGACTCCGATGGCCTGTTAGACTTCCTGTAGCGATGGAAGACCGGATGGGCGACTCGCTCGGCGACGTGCGAATACATACCGGCCCGCAGGCCGCCGCGGCCTGTGAATCGATTAACGCCCGGGCGTTCACCGTCGGGAACCATATCGCGTTCAACTCCGGCGAGTACGATCCGGGTTCGCCTGAGGGCCAACACGTGTTGGCCCACGAACTGGCGCACGTTCGCCAGCAGACTGGTGGGGCCGTGTCGATGCTCCCACAGGACGATCTGGAACTGGAGGTCGACCCCGACCGGCACTCGAACGCGAGGCCGAGGAGACGGCCCAGCGTGTCATGGCGGGCGGTGAATTAGGCATTCAGCGGCTGGCAGAAACCGAGGTACATGTCCAACGGTCGATCAAAGGAGCTCTCTCGTCCGTTTCGGAGACGCTTGCTGACTGGCGAACCGATACCGACGAGACGCAGTTCCAGCAGTTGGACGACGGCGACCTCGCTGAGACGGTGGGGGCGCTTGTCGAAAATCAACGCGAGATCATGACTACGCTCGAAGATCAACAACGTGGGCTGGTCGATAAGGTCGGTGAGTCGACCGGGAAAGGTATCGTCGGTGGGATGGTCGGACTCGGTGTCACTGCTGTAACACAGAGCCCGGAAATCGGCGCACTCACAGCCAGTGCGGCCTCGGATGTGGGCAAAACGCTGTACGGGTCGGTGTACCAGCGTGGGACCGAAACCCTCACTGATGTCGCGGAGGTCAGCGCAGAGAAACTCGACGGGATCAAAGAGACAATCTCCGACTATGTCGACCGGAAACTCGACGAGCGGTTCGGTGCGTCTGAGACGGGAGATTATCCGGGAGGTGACCAATGAACGGTGAAATCATTGATGAAGAAGACGAGTGGGTCGGAATCCGTATTATCGATAATAACGGAGTTGAACATAAGGTAGCAGTTGAGACGGCTGGTGACATTAGAGGTCATTCTCAAAACGGCTACCCGGACGATCCATCGAAGCGCACGTCCGAGGGGAACGAACACGTCGAGCAGGCTCGTAAATTCGCCCAGTATTATGTTTACCTCAAACGTGGGCACGACACGGTTCCGCCGGAGATCCACCCAGAGCGGATCAACGCGGTACGTGCAGCGATTGCCTCGTTGGACGAGCAGGCATTCAAGGACCTGTTCGGCGATCTCTATCGCCAGCTGCGCAGCCACCACGGCGACGCCGACCGAGTGATTGACTTACCCGCGGATGTCGCCCGACCGGACGACGTCCTGTACCGCCAACACGTCTATCTCGGACTCGATCTGCTCGCCACCAACTACAGTGAGCAAGCCACACAACTCGCGGCTCAGCACGGTCTCGATCTCTCAGGAGAAGCCCTGAACGAATCCGCGACTCCTGCCGAGGATGTCGACAGTTGGCAAGCGGTTGCCCACGAGGTGGTCGACCGAGCAGCCACCGACGGCGCGGACCTCACCGAGGGACTCTACATCGACGCCATTTCGTCGCTGTATATGGCCTACATCGATACAACCAGTCACGAGCGCATCGGCGAGCCTGAGGAGGACCCATACAGTCGTGAGCCCGACACGCTGATCGAACTCCCGCCGATGGACACCGGGACGATTGCTGAGTTCCAAGAGTATATAACTCACAACCTCGCCTGCCAGATCCGCGATTGTTTCGTCCGCATGGGGCTGCAACCACCGGAACCGTTCCAAATCCTCGGCTTCGGTCGCTTCGAAGCCGCCGAACAGTACCGCAAACTGGAGCTGTTTCCCGACTACACCGATCCGGACACACAGAACACCTTTATTTGAGACGGATCGACACCAATCTTAGGAGATCAGGGCACAAGGCACTTCGAAGCCGCAGAGCAGTATGCGACCCTAGGGATAGTTCTTAACTCTACTAACCCGACGAGCGAACCGCTGGTAAAACAAAATCTGACTCGTTTATATCAGATCATCGATCACCGGAGTTGTCTATCTCTGTATCCACCAGGAGTCCAATAGAATGATAGAGGGGTATACTGGCTGAAAAATTTATATCCCCGGTCTTCCTAACCCTTAGTAGTGGCATCCCGACAGAGCGGTCCGGGTGTCAGCGAGACATCGGGACTGGGGTCACTCCCTGAACCGGCTGCGTACGCCGAATCGACCGGCCTCACACGGTCGAGTGCCGAAACGCCCGCTCGCAAGCGGTCGCCCGAAGATCCGCCGCTTCGAAACCCCTCGTTATATGCGCAAACCGACCACTTCCGCGAGCGACTGCACCAGCAAGGTCGCTATGTGTCGGTGCCGATCGTCAGCGAGGCGATCACCGACGGCCAGATCCGCTGGAATACGACCGACGGCTGGCGGTTTGCGCTCACCAAAGCAGGTATTCGGTATATCGTCGTCGTCAGCGATACCGAAACCGCCTCGCCGGTTGTCGTCACCGGCTGGACCGAAGTAGAGGACTGGGAGACTGCCATCGACTCCGAGCGGTGGCACGATACCGACGTGCATACGATCAAACTCCGGGCGGACCTCAGCGACAACCACGACGACCAGATCCCGGATCTGATCTGCCCACGAATCGTCACTCGACCGTTCGAGATCGGCGGCCATCGCGTGACCACTGAGGCTGGTAATGGCTCCGTGGAGTGTGTCGACTGCGGCGGCCGGTTCCGATCGAAGGCCGAACTCTGCCGCCGACACTGCCGGTCCTGATCGGGGTTCACAACCGGTTTGTTTGTCGGACACCTCCGGTCGACAATGACCGACGATACCGACGGGGATGGCTCCCTTTCGCTCAACGATTTTTATACGGCCGTCGACGCCGAGGAGCGACCGGTCCTGACCGCCGAGCAGGTCGCCCGGCGGCTCGATCTCAGCGACGCCGACACCAAACGGGGCCTCGACGCACTCGTCGACGCTGGCGATCTCGAACCCGCCCGCGTCGAGGGCAAACCGGTCGCGTGGTATCCGACCGACATCCGTGATCTCGCCGGGCGCGAACGGGTGATCGTCTTTCCGACGCGGCGGGAGGTCGTCGTCGACCAGCCGACCCAGTACACCCGTGCCCAACTGTCGCAGTTCGCCCATCTGGTCGACTCGACGGGGACCGATCCAGGAACCCGTGGCTACCTCTACCGAATTCGCCAGGAGGACGTCTGGGCCGCACCGTTCGATGATCTCGACGACTTGCTGGCGTCGATGCGGTCAGTGCTGCCCCGGCGCTCGCCGCATCTCGAAGAGTGGGTCGAATCTCAGTGGAGCCGTGCCCACCAGTTCACGCTCCGGACTCACGAGGACGGCTATACTGTCCTGGAGGCTGCAACCGAGGAACTCATGGGCAACGTGGCTAGGCAGAAGCTCTCGGAGGACCAACTCCGGGCACCGATTTCGGATACCGAAAGTTGGGTCAACGCCGAGGAGGTCGCCTCCGTGAAGCGTGTGCTGTACGAGGCTGGGTATCCGGTCGTCGACGAGCGCGAGCTCGAAACCGGGGACCCCATCGAGATCGATCTGACAGCCTCACTCCGGGAATACCAGCAGTCGTGGGTCGACACCTTTCTCGACCAACAGGCAGGCGTCTACGTCGGCCCGCCGGGCAGCGGCAAGACGATCGCCGCCATCGCCACCATCGCGGCGGTGGGCGGCGAGACTCTGATCCTGGTGCCGAGTCGGGAGCTTGCGGCACAGTGGCGAGAGGCGTTGACAAGCGAGTCGACGTTGACCAACGACCAGATCGGCGAGTATCACGGCGGCCAAAAAAGTATTCGACCGGTGACGATCGCCACCTACCAGACCGCCGGGATGGACCGCCACCGACAGCTGTTCGACTCCAGGAAGTGGGGACTGATCGTCTACGACGAGGTCCAGCATATTCCCAGCAAAGTATTCCGGCGGAGTGCCGACCTCCAGACCTCCCACCGCTTGGGACTCAGCGCAACGCCAGTCCGAGAAGACGACAAAGAGTCCGAGATATTCACTTTGATCGGGCCGCCGATCGGCACCGACTGGGCGGCGCTGTTCGACGCCGGGTTCGTCGCCGAGCCGGAGGTCGAAATTCGGTACGTGCCGTGGCGCGACGAGATGGCCAGAAACGAGTATACGAGCGCCGACGGTCGGGAGCGGTATCAGTTGGCTGCGATGAACCCCGCCAAGATCGCCGAGATCCGGTATCTCTGCGAGACCCATCCCAACTCGAAGACGCTGATCTTCGTCGACTATCTCGATCAAGGCGACGAAATCGCCGAGGCGCTGGATATTCCGTTTATAAGCGGGGAGACGCGCCACTACGAGCGCCAGCGCCAGTTCGAGGCGTTCCGAAACGGCGAGTTGCAGACGCTCGTCGTCTCACGGATCGCCGACGAGGGAATCGACCTCCCCAACGCGGAGTTGGCGATTGTCGCCTCGGGATTGGGCGGGTCGCGCAGGCAGGGTACCCAGCGGGCCGGTCGAACCATGCGTCCGGTCGGGAGCGCAGTGCTGTACGTGCTGGCGACTCGCGGGACACGAGAGGAGGATTTCGCCCAACAACAGATGCGACACCTCGCGGGCAAAGGCGTCCGGATTCGGGAGACGAACGTCAGCGAGTAGCCACTATCGTCAGTGGCTGAGTGCCCAGGGATAGCCACCAGCGTGACCGTCATGGTCGTGTCCCGTCTGGCCGTCGTGACTGTGTCCAGTGTGGCTCTCGTGGGTGGCGTCCGTCGACGACTGCGCGGACACGCTGACCGAATCGATCCGGAGGAGCGTTGCGGCTGCTTCCAGGGCAGTCACCAGACAGCGATCGAAGACCCTTCGTGGCTCGACGACGCCCGCCTCGACCATCCTCCGCGGCGATCCCGAGCGGTCGACTCCCATCGTCGTGGCTCCCGCATCGTGTTTCGTCCGGAGGGCAGCCAGCGTGTCGATCGGATTCGCTCCCGCGTTCGTCGCCAGCACACGCGGGATCTGCGCGACGGCCTCGCCAAAGGCACGCACAGCGATCTGCTCGCGGCCCGTGACCGTCTCGGCAAACCGTGAGAGTTCCTGTGAGATCGCCATCGCACTCGCACCGCCTCCTGGAACCACCGAGCCGTCGTGTGCTGCCTGCGTGACGACAGCCGTACACGTCTGGAGAATTCGCTCCATCTCGTCGGCCACGTGCGGCGTTCCACCACGTAACAGGAGCGACGCCCGTGATTGCTCGGGACCGCCCGCGAGGATGAGCACATCCGTCGTGCCAATATGCTGCTGTTGGAGCGACTCGGCCCGGCCGACAGCCTCCGGTGTCAGTTCTTCGACTGACTGTACTGCGGTCGCGCCCGTCGACCGTGCGATGGTGTCGAACTCGTCCTGGCGGGTACGTTCGACCGCGAGAATTCCTGCAGCCGCCAGTTTCGCCCGAATTCCTTGATCGATCGACTTCTGACAACAGACGACCGTCGCTCCGACTTCCTGGAGTCGGTCGACGATTGCGTCTCGAACCTGCTGGTCGTGGCTCCGGAAGGCGGCTGCCTGTTCAGCGTCAGAAATCGAGAGCGTCTCGACACTATCGGGAGCATCGACCGTGAGCTCGGACCCAATGAGGACGATACGGGGCGCAGAAACGGTCTGGAACGCACGTGCATCGAGGAGGTCGATCGTTGTCGAGGAGCTATCGAGGTCGACGAGCAGGCCATCGATCACGCGGGAGTCCGTGAGTTCTCCGCCGGGATAGGCACTGATCGTGAGCCGGGTCGATTCGAAATCGACGGCCTGGAGGGCTGAAAGAGCCAGTGAGCCAAAACGGTCGGTCGACTGGTCGTCCCACCGGCCAGTGACGGCTGTCGTTGCGACTGCGTGGAGGGCATCCTCGTCAGCGGAGTCGATGCTGTGGGCGTACGCCGAGAGCTGCTCGCGGGCGTGCATCGTCGCCTGTTGGTAGCCATCGATAATCGTCGTCGGATGGAGGCCATCCTCCTGGAGCGACTGGGCCGCCGACAGGAGTTCACCAATGAGCAGTAGTGTTGTCGTGGAGCCGTCACCGACCGACTGCTGGTAGCGCTGGACGGTGTGTTTCACCACCCGACCGATCGGGTCCGTGATATCCAGTCGATCGAGAACCCTCGCGCCGTCGTTCGTCACGACAACCCGGCCACGGTCGTCGATCAGCATCTTGTCCATCCCGTTCGGCCCGAGCGTCGAGTGAACAGTTTCGGCCAGCGAAATCCCGGCTTCGAGCGGCGATCGGTCCGGCTCGTCGGATCGGGTGTGCGATTCGAGGTCGTTTATTGTTGCCATATGTCAACCATAACTGGGTCGTGAGTAGGGGGTTCGAAAGGAGTGATTTTGGGGATGTTCGATTCTCGACAGTCGGCACTTACAGTGGGTCGTCGGTGACCACGACGTTGCCACGGTCGGCGGTGTTGTCGTCGAGGCCACTGGGTGAGATGTCGAACTCGAAGGCTCCTTTCGGGAGCGCGAGCGTCGAACACGCGTTCGGAATGTCGACGACGCCGCTTTGTCGGCCTTCGACCGGCACCGTGCCGAGGATATGGTAGGCCTGCTCGCCGGTGTAGCCGAACTGCTTGAGATAGTCGATCGCCTGGAGGGAGGCCCGACGGTAGGCCGTATGCGAATCGATGTACTTCTGTTCGCCGTCCTCGGTGACGGAGTAACCACAGAAGGTGACGTAGTCCTCGAAGGTCGGCCCGCGGTGGCCGGGTTCGAAGATCGGGTGACTGACGCCGAACTTTTCCATCCCGTTGTCGACCACGTCGAACTTGACATCGGCGTAGCCAGCCATCTCGATGGCTCCGCAGAAGGTGATCTCGCCGTCACCCTGGGAGGCGTGGAAGTCGCCGAGCGCGAACTTGCCGCCCTCGACGTAGACGGGGAAGTAGACTGTCGAGCCGATCGAGAGATCTTTTATATCGTGGTTCCCGCCGTGTTCGCGGGGTGGGACGGTTCGGGCGGCCTCCTCGGCGGCCTCGTCGGCCTCCTCGGGGTCCATCTCGCCCATCATTGCCCCCTCCGTCGTCGGTGGGTTGGCGACGCCGGGCTCGGCCTCGCCGGTGGGGTGGTTCGGGATCGAGTCGGGGTCGTCTTCGAACTTGTCGATCAGTTCCTGCTCGCGGCTGTTCCACTCTTCGAGCAGTTCCTGGCTCGGGGCACAGCCAGCGAGACCGGGGTGGATCTTGCCTTCGTACCGCACGTCAGGGATGTGCCGCGAGGAGACGGTGTAGCCTTCGAGATCCCAGATGGATTTGGCGGCGTGCGGGAAGTGGTCGGTGAGGAACCCGCCACCGTTCTGCTGGGAGAAAGTGCCGGTAAAGCCGTACTCCCAGCGGTCGTTGAGCGGGCCCATGTCCAGGAACTCGACTTTGAGCAGGTCGCCGGGCTCCGCGCCGTTGACGTGGACGGGCCCAGCCAGATAGTGAACCTGACTGAGGTCGACGTCTCTGACGTCGTTGGCGTTGTCGTCGTCGCTGATCTGTCCGCCGGTCCAGTCGAGGGCCTCCAGTCGCATCGTCTCGCCGGGGTCAGCCTCGGCGACCGCCGGAATGTCCGGATGCCAGCGGTTGAACGGCTTGGCGTCGGGCTGTTCGCTTGGAGGACTGTCTACGTCGACTTCGAATGCTATTTCGGGCATTGATACCAACCTACATCCCTCATGTCTGGATGCGTGTACATAAAATTATTTCATAATTTAATCTAGATACAGACTACAGAACACAACATATCAAAACGAACGTCTTCTTTCGAGCTTTAAAGTTAGAAAACCGGTAAAACCGTGTCAACGGTATTACCGGAGTCGGTTCCATTACGAACGCCGAGCGGTCGCTGTGTGCCCGTTAGTTCCAACTCGCGGTCGGCTGCCGAGTCCGTCGTCAGTCCAGGACGGCCCCGATCGCGTCCATCACGCGGTCGACTTTCTCGACATCCGCATTGTAGCCCATATGCCCAACGCGCAGGATATCGGCGGCGAGATCGCCGAGGCTCGTTGCGAGGACGATATCGTGTTCGGCCTCGACGCGCTGTTGGATTCGCTCGGCCTCGCCGGGAACGTGGAACGCCGTGACTGTCGGCGAGCGACGGGTTTCGTCAGGGTAGAGATCCAGACCGAGTTCGGCCCCGCGCTCGCGGCAGCGCTCGGCGGCCCGCTCGTGGCGGTTGTATACGGCGTTGTTGCCTTCGTCGACCAACCGCGAGACGGCAGTGTCGAGAGCGGCGACGTTCGCATCCAAATGCGTATACGGGAACCCATCCGACACGTCGCGCCACGGGAGCAAATTGGTATATAAGCTGGTCGGTTCGCGGGATTCCATCACCTCCCACGCCCGGTCACTGATGGCGGCGGTCGTCAGGCCGGGCGGCGCGCTAAAGACCTTCTGGGAGGCCCCGAGACAGACGTCGATCCGGTCGGTCGGGACAGGGGTGCCGCCGAGCGAGGAAACAGCATCGACGATGCTCAGTACGTCGTACTCCTCTAGGAGATCCAACACCGGTCCGAGATCGTTGAGCGTGCCTGTGGGCGTCTCACAGTGGACCAGCGTCGCGGCGAGGAACGGGTCGTCCGACTCGTCGGCTTCAGCGAGGGTGGCCTCGATGGCATCGAGGTCGTACCCCTCGTCGTAGGGTGCGGAGACGAGTTCGGGCTCGCCGTTGTAGGAGTCGACGAAGTCGGCGAATCCGTCACCGTAGAGGCCGTTCGAGATACAGAGCACGCGGTCGCCCGGCGCGACCAGCGAGGCGATGGCGGCCTCCAAGCCGAGGATGCCCTCGCCACCGGGGACGATCACGTCGTGGTCTGTGTCGTAGACCTCCTGGAGGTTCACACAGAGTCGGTCGTACCGGTCGGCAAATTCGGATTGGACCGCGGAGTTCGGTTGCGGTTCGGCCATCGCCTTTCGGACTTCGGGTGGGACCGCGGTCGGTCCCGGTGTGAATAACATACTCACCTCTGTGTGAGCGACTCATTAGCCGTTTGCGGTCGCCGAGTCGTGTCCTGAATACGCTAGGTAGCCGTCGACAATTGCTTCGAGCGCCGACCTACTTATGTAATAAAAACAATCAAACAGTGTTAATGAAACGTCGCTCGTTTTCAGTCTGATTTGGGCGACCCTCGGGGCTCTGTTCGGTCTGCTCGCCGTCCAACCGATTCTCGCTGGTGGGGCAGTAGACCTCAGCTACAGTATCGTTACCGTCGTTCACGGTGGCATTGTGGGCTTATACTGGATGCATCCGCAACCGATCGACGACCCCGACGAACCGGCCCCGGATGAGTGGTTCGAACTTGCAGGACTCATTGCGGTGGTACTGTTCGGTGCCGCACTGGTACTGTTCGTCGTGGTTGGTTAGTCGACCTCGTCGGGTTCGTCCCACGGCGACTCGGCGTCGACCGGCTCGATTGCGTGGCTGATCGCCTCCTCGCTGAACTCGATCTCGTCTAAGACCATACTCAGTCGCTGCCATCGCGCGCTCTGGTCGTCCTCGCCTTCCGGGCCGACGCGTGCGCCGTGAGTCTTGAAAAAGCGTTTGCCGCGGCCGAGGCGCGAGCCTTCGCCGGTGTGGCCGTCAAAAATGGCGTCGTACTTGTCGCCGGGTTCGAGGTCGCCCGCCGGGAAGTCGACCGCAGGCTCCTCACCCTCGGCTCTGGCCTCGGCGCGCACGTCGGCGACCTTGCGGAAGTACTCGTCGGCGTTGGACGCTTCGCGGGTGGAGGGCGCGCGGGCCGCGGCCAGCGCGGCGTGGATCGCGCAGAGTCGACCTTTCCAACTGGCTTCGTCCCACCGCTTGGTCGCCAGCTCCTCGTAGCGCTCGATGGTAAGCGCGACCTCGTGGCCCGCCTGGAGGTCCTCAACGACGTAGAGGTTGAGTCGGTCCCAGAGGTTCCAGGCGTATCCCGAGCGGGCGAGTTCCCAGGCGGCCCACGCGGCGACCTCCTCGTCGGAGCGGCGGACCGCCTTCTGGAGCAGGCTGGAGACGGCATAGCGGTTGTAGCCGCCGTCGGTCTCGTTTGCTTCCTTGGGATCGCCGAAGTCGTTGTCAGTGTCGGCCTCGGGGTCGCGGTCGGTGTCGAGTTCGCCGTCGCTGCCGAAGGTCGCCTGTCGTGGCTCTCGCTCCTCGCCCATGGCGGCTGTGGGGACGGTGGGGGCTAAAGGTCGACGGCTGGCAATCGTGGGAGGGCGTCTCGGTGGGCGCGGAAATGAGAATTCTTAAACATGGATGGGCAGTTATTGTGAGGTAGCCCGCCCTTAGCTCAGCCTGGTAGAGCAGTCGACTGTAGATCGACTTGTCCCCCGTTCAATTCGGGGAGGGCGGACTGAACCTCAACACAGTGAGCGACAGCGAACGCCTGTGTTGAGTGTGAGGGACGGCCGACCCGAATTGAGCAGACGAGTCACAGCCCGGACCGGCGAGCGGAGCGAGCCGCACGCCCGGACTGTCTCGGCGAGTTCAATTCGGGGAGAGCGGATTTCTCTCTGCGAACGAAGTGAGCAGTAAGAATATCTCTCCGACCCGAGTGGTGACGAGGAGTGAGAGATAGCTCAATTTCTACAACTCCCAAAGAATAATCCGAGAACGTGGTAGAGACATGGGTATGACAGATAGCTCAACTGACGACCAACTCTTTCCTGAAATTGGAGACGAAGCACATCTCTATCTGAACCATAATCAGACACGGAAAACTGAACAGGCAAGTCACGCTCTCAAGCTACTACAAATTGACCTCCTCATAGCCAGTATCTTGGTCGCCGCTCCAGTCCTCTTTCAACTTCGAGGACTTAATCAGTATGAGATATTCATAATAAACCTCTATACGCTCGGTGGCGCGGTCTTTTGGCTACTATCTGCAGGTGCCGCGACGAGTGCATTCATGAGTTCTCGAGCGTCGTTAAATCCTGAACTGACCGTTTTCGAGAATTATCTCAGAGGAGAGTTCGATGATAGGGAGTTTCGAAAATATCTCGGAGCCATTAGTACCGAATCGAAGCGCACGAGTGGAGAGTGCTTTTGGCTGTTGACAATTTCAACGGCTTCTGCAGTAGTGACTGTCTGTTTCTTCGGGTTGAGCGTTATCGATTCTGTGACTGCAGGCTCAATCGCATATCTGCAGGGTCTATGGCCTCTACTTGCCATCGGTCTGTTGGTGTTCCTACCCTCAACAGTACTTGGAATAATTAGCCATTTCCGACCTGATTCCGTCTATCTGAGTTTCGACTCTGAGAACTTAGAGCGATATCTCGATAAAAATGACCAGCCAAAGAAGGCAGGACAGGATTCCGATTAGATTATATTGAGATAGCTCCGATTATGTTACTCTGTTTTACCCGGGTTTCAGCGTGATCCGTCAGGCTGTCGACTCCCCCACACCACCTTCTCTACCAACTCCACACGCAGATCCCGGTCGACTTCGATCCGACACGACAATCGCGGATAGCCGAACCGCTCGGCCAGTTTGTCGTGCCAGTGCTCCGCTTCAACCCCTTCACCGACCCGAACCCCACACGTTGCACACAGCCCGCGGCCGCCGCAGTTGGCCCGCTCGGTCAGTCGACTGTACGGCGAGCGGTCGGCCTCCAGGAGCACGTCCCGAAGCACCCGCCCGCGCTCGACTGTGAGTTCGGTTTCGTCTTCGCCGTCGACAACGACCACCCGAACCGTCTCTGAAGCGTCGTCGTGATCGCTCATACCGACCGTTCACCGTCGCGGCGGTTGACTCTTCGGCCGTCGACCGCCAGCCAGCGGGATTTATATACTCGACTCGGTAATCTCGCAGTATGCCTCAACGAGTCTCTCAGGAACACTCTCTTGTCTCGCAGGCGGGCGTGCGGACGATCCACGTCGGCCGCGACCGGCCGATCCGGATCAGCTCCGGCCACCGTATTCTCCACCATGACGGCAAATGCAGCCGCCCACACGGCCACAACTACGAGATTTCGGTGGCGGTCTCCGGCGAACTCACAGAAGAGGGGTGGGTCGCCGACAAGGGCGACGTGACCGATATTATCGACTGCTGGGACCACCGTTTTCTGCTGGAAGAGGGCGACCCACTGATTGAGGCCTTCGAGGACGCTGGCGACGGCGATGCGGTGGTCGTCCTGGAGGCCCCACCGACCGCGGAGGTGATGGCCGTCGTCCTGGAAGCCGAACTCCGCGCGGAACTCCCCGACACCGTTACTGATGTCTCGGTCGACGTGAGCGAAACGGCCGAACTCAGCAGTTGCCAATAAGATGCCAGTTAGCTCCGAACCCAGTCTCAAACAGGAGTCACCGTCCGATAGCGATGGCCCGGCGCTCCCGATCAACGAACTGTTCGAATCCCTCCAAGGCGAGGGCGTCCTCGCGGGCGTGCCGAGCATCTTCATCCGGACCAGCGGCTGCAACCTCCGGTGTTGGTTCTGCGATTCGTACCACACCTCCTGGGAGCCGACCCACGCCTGGATGGATCTCGACGAGATCGTCGACGCCGTCTCGGAGTTCGACGCCGATCATGTCGTCCTCACAGGCGGCGAACCGCTGATTCACGAGGAGTCGATAGCCCTTATTAATCGGCTCGCCAACCGCGGCTACCACATCACCGTCGAAACGAACGGGACGATTGCGCCGCCTCCTGGAACCCCGATCGATCTCGCCAGTATCAGCCCGAAACTCGCCTCCTCGACACCGACACCGGAGCGACCACCAGCAGGCAGCGACGCTGTCGAATCCGATGACGCGGTCGACGACTGGCAGCAGCGCCACGAGGCCAACCGGATCGACCACGAGGTGCTGCCCGCGCTCATAGGGCGGTTCGGCTTCCAACTCAAGTTCGTCCTCACGGGCCGCGATGACCTGCCCGAAATCGAGAACTTGATCGCCGACCTTCGCGCCGAAACCGAGACCGAAATCGCAGACACCGACGTGCTGTTGATGCCAGAGGGACAGACCCGCGAGCAACTGGCCGAAACCCGGCAAGAAGTCGCCGAGGTGGCGGTTGAGTCGGGCTACCGGTATACGCCACGGCTTCACGTCGACCTCTGGAACGACGCCCCCGAAACCTAACCATGACAGAATCCACACAGAACCCATCGACGACCGACACTGCCGACGAACCGACTGGCGACCAGCCGACCAAACGCGCCGTCGTCCTTCTCTCCGGCGGGATGGACAGCGCGACAACCGCCTACGAGGCCCGCGAGCGCGGCTACGAACTGTACTTTTTGCATACCTCCTACGGCCAGCGTACCGAGACCAAAGAGTACGACTGCGCCCGCGAGTTGGCCGAGATCGTTGGCGCGGCGGACTTCCTCCACATCGAGACCGATCATCTCCAGGAGATCGGCGGCTCGGCACTGACCGACGACGAAATCGCGGTCGACGACGCAGACCTCGACAGCGAGGAGATACCCGACACCTACGTCCCGTTCCGCAACGCGAACCTGCTGTCGATGGCAGTTTCCTACGCCGAGACCAACGGCTGTGAGGCCGTCTTCGTCGGTGCGCACAGCGAGGATTTCTCCGGCTATCCCGACTGTCGACCCGAATTCTTCGAGGCCTTCGAGTCGATGGTTGAGGTGGGGACGAAACCGGAAACGGAGATCAGCATCGAGGTGCCATTCGTCGAGTCGAGCAAGACCGAGATCGCCGAACGCGGCCTCGACCTCGAGGTGCCGTTCGAACACACCTGGAGCTGTTACCGCGACGAGGAGCCTGCGTGCGGCACCTGCGACGCCTGTGCATTCCGGCTCCAGGCCTTCCAGCGGGTCGGCGTCCGCGATCCGATTCCGTACGCCGAGCGACCCGAATACGTCGACTGACCGGCCGACAACGGAAAAATGTCTCTCGGATTAGCTTTTGTGTGGAAACGGATGGCGTTAAGTGGTACCCTCTCCGATTTCGGGTATCAATGAGTGCTGGCGCTATCGGTTCGTCACGATCTACCTATGCGATTCTTGGCTGTGGCAGCGTCGGCCACGCGGTCGCCGAAGAGTTGGACGACGAGGGCAACGACGTGCTCATCCTCGACAAGGACGAAAGCCGTGTCGAGGCCCTGCGGGATCAGGATCTCAACGCTCAGGTCCAGGACATCAGCGATCCCGATGTCGCGGAGGTCGTCGCCGACCGGGATATCATTCTCGTCCTCGCGTCGGATGTCGAGGCCAGCAAGGCCGCCGTCTCGGCGATCCGTGACCGCGGCAGCAATCAGTACGTCGTCGTTCGGGCCTCCGACCCCGTAACCGAGGAGGAGCTCCGGAATCTCGGCTCGGATGTCGTCGTCAATCCGTCGACGGTCATCGCCGAATCCGCTCTCCGGAGTCTGGAATCCGGCGAACTCCAGTACAAGGCCAGACAGCTCGCCGACATTCTCGATACGACCTCGGGCCGACTCGCCATCCTCACACAGGACAACCCCGACCCGGATTCGATCGCCAGCGCGACCGCCCTGCAGGCGATCGCCGAGGAGTTCGGCGTCGACGCGGACATCCTCTACGACGGCGACATCGGCCACCAGGAGAACCGCGCGTTCGTCAATCTGCTCGGGATCGAACTGCTGTCCCGCGAGGAGGCCCTCGATATGGGCGACTACGAGCGGTTCGCCCTGGTCGACAACATGAAATCCGACGAGGGCTCCGTGGGAATGGACGTCGACATCCTCATCGACCACTATGAGCCCGACGAGGAGATCGACGCCGAGTTCGTCGATATTCGAACGAACGTCTCCTCGACATCGACGATCCTAACGAAATATCTCCAGGAGTTCGACCTCTCGCCGAGCGAGACTGTTGCCACCGCCCTCTTATACGGGATTCGGGCCGAAACCCTCGACTTCAAGCGGGATACGACACCCGCCGATCTCACTGCGGCGGCGTATCTCCACCCCTTCGCCAACCACGACACCCTCGAACAGGTCGAATCACCCTCGATGTCGCCCGAGACGCTCGACGTGCTGGCGGAGGCGATTCAGAACCGCGAGGTCCAGGGGAGCCATCTGTTTTCGACCGCTGGCTTCATCCGGGACCGGGACGCGCTCGAACAGGCTGCTCAGTACCTCCTGGATCTGGAGGGGATCACGACGACCGCAGTCTTCGGGATCGTCGACAACGAGATCATCGTCGCCGCGCGGTCGAAGGACATCCGGATCAACATCGGCAGCGTGTTGAAAAACGGGTTCGACGACATCGGCGAGGTTGTCGGTCACTCCAAACAGGGCAGCGTCGAGGTCGAACTCGGCATCTTCACCGGAATCGAGACCAGCGAGGACAACCGGGATACGCTGCTGCAGTTGACCGAGGAGGCGGTTCGCAGAAAGCTCTTCGAGGCGATGGGTGTCGAGAGCGGCGAGAGTACGAACGGGTCCTAAACGACTGCCTCTTCGACATCCTCAGGCTGTTTGAGTCGCTCGATCACGTCGTTGATGAGGATCACGTCGCCGACCGCGCGGACCCACCGATAGGGAATGATGACGCCCTCGCCGGGCGACACGGTCTCGGAAAACAGTTCGGCGTTGAGTTGGCCGACCGCCAATCCGGTGACGGCTTCCTGGTCGAGGTTGAGCTGGACGTCTTCGACTTCACCGACGAAGACACCGTTGTTCGAATAGACTTCGCGTCCGACGAGGGTCGTAATCTCCTGTGGGGTCCCGTCCATGCGGCTACGGTTGGGTGTGTTGATAATAAGTTTTCGTGGTCGACCGCCACTTGTCTGACAGTTCGGCGACAGCGCGAGTGGTGTGCGACCAACTATCCTGTCAGGATCTACCACGATCAAAGGCAGTTCAAACAGGTCGAGGCTGCAGTGCAGTCGCTTACGACTCGATCGGCGACTGCTCGGACAGCGGCGTCGACTGCATCAGTTGGTCGTTGATCCGTTCTCGCACCCACGAGACTGCCGCCTCGGCGTCGGTTTCGATAAAGGCTCGTGCGCCGCCACGGTCGTCCATCACGACCACGCCCGCCGTGGCTGTCGACTCCGACTCGGCGATCACCAGCCCGTAGCTCGGCCCGTCGTCGACCTGATGGAGTGAAAGACACGAGTCCTCCAGGAGCTGTTGGAGCGTGTCGGTGTGGGTGCCGACGAGTTCCGCGACGACCGGCTCGGTCAGCACGATATCGGCACGGATAATCTCTTCGTCGCACAGCGAGAGCCACTCGTCGAGGACCTGTGGAAACACCGCCGGGAAGACGGTCTGCACCCAGCGGGCTTCGCCCAGTACCGAACAGAGTGCCGAGACGGGCTGATGGGGCGCATACTGGCTGGCGGTGACGACGGTCGCATCCTCCAACAGGACGGGATCGAGATCGAATCCAGGGGGGAGATCGGCCAGCAGCGACTGGCCGCCACAGAGCGTCTCGGCAGTCGTGGCGAAGCTATCGTACTCCGACAGCAGTAGCTCGCCGAACAGGGTCCGACAGTAGCCTTCGGCCGAGCGAGCCAACAGCCCGGCGGATTCGAGCTCCCGAATCCCACGGTCGACGGTCGATCGGGAGACCGACAGCCGGTCGACGAGCTCGCGCTTGCCGACCCCGGCCATGCCGACGCCGCGCAGGAGCTGCTCCCGTCGGGTGAGCAGCCGAATCAGTTCGTCTGCATCGATCCTACCCATTGTGTCATCACTCACCACCAGTGACAGTTCTGCCTTCGTCCGACATACGTCATATAAATAACCGCCACATATATAAGCGTTGGTCAGAGGGTGACGGTCCCCGTCAAGCAATGAGGTAAAGATGAAACCCGCCGCTTGTATAGACGCCGGGGTGCCTCTGACAAACCGGCAACTGATTGGTCGCCTTGCCCGGACGACCGATCGATCCGCCTGATGACCCTTGCCCGGATTATCAGGCTTCAACCGACCGACTTTGCCCGGGTCGGTTCGGTTTTGCGTTCGCCCGGCTACCATTCGTGGCCGGGGGGACGTTTCAGTTCTACACCACCGAGGAGCACCGCCTCTTATATCGACGGCGCTTAAATACCGAGACGACGATGAGCGAGCAATCCCAGACAACGGTCAGTATCGTCGGTGGCGGTCCCGCCGGACTCAGTGCAGCGCTTTTTATCCAGAAAAACGGCCTTGAGACGCGTGTGTTCGACACCGACGGGACGTGGATGCACAAAGCCCACCTGTTCAATTATCTCGGCGTCGGCTCACAGGACGGCTCGGCGTTCATGGAGACGGCCAGAAACCAGGTCGACAGTTTCGGCGTCGATCGCCACCAGGGCGAGGCCGTCGAGTCGATCGTCGAGACCGACGACGGGTTCGTCGTCGAGACCGCCGACGGCAGCTACGACTCGGACTACGTCGTCCTCGCAACCGGAGCCAACCGTGACATCGCCGAAGACCTCGGCTGTGCGTTCGATGACGACGACACCGTCGACGTCGACCTCTCGATGCAGACCAGCATCGAGAACGTCTACGCGACGGGCGCGATGGTACGAGCCGAGGAGTGGCAGGCCGTTATCTCTTCGGGCGATGGCGCAGCGGCGGCGCTCAACATCCTCTCGGACGTGAAGGGCGAACACTACCACGACTTCGACGTGCCGGCCGATGCGGACGCCGTTTTCGGCGGGATGAGCGACGAAGCCTAAGCCGTCAGCTCCGTCGACAACCCACAACCAGTTTCTCAGGCGGAATACCGCAACGTTTGACAGCCCGGATGCCGAGAGGGTCAGTATGCGATTCGATAGAGCAAGCGGTGTCTTCCTACACCTCACCTCACTGCCGGGGCCACACGGCATCGGCGACCTCGGCGCGGGCGCACGCGAGTTCCTGTCGTTCCTCCAGGAGGCCGAACAGGCCTACTGGCAGTTCTGCCCGCTTGGGCCGACCTCCTCGGCCCACGGCAACTCGCCGTACCAGTCGTTTTCGGCGTTCGCGGGGAATCCCCTACTGATCAGCCTCGACCGGCTGGTCGACGACGGCTGGCTCACGCAGGATGACCTCCAACCGGTTCCTGACTTCGACGAGCATTCGGTCGACTACGAGGCTGTCGGCGAATACAAACGCGACACACTCCGCACCGCCCACGAACGGTTCCGTGAGACCGCAACCGACGAGGATCGGGCGGCCCTCAACGAGTTCCGCGCCGACGAATCGTGGGTCGACGACTACGCGCTGTTCCGCGCCCTCAAGCGGAAACACGAGGGCGTCGCGTGGGTCGACTGGCCCGAGCCGATCCGAACCCGCGATCCCGACGCGCTCGAATCGGCCCGCGAGGAACTCAGCGAGGAAGTCGAGTACCGGACGCTCCTCCAGTACTGGTTCGACAAGCAGTGGCAAGCATTCAAAAACGATGCCGAGGAGGCGGGCATCAAGCTCGTCGGTGACGTGCCGATCTACGTCGGCCTCGATAGCGCTGATGTCTGGTCAAGTCCCGAGGCGTTTCAGCTCGACGACCAGAACCGACCGACGGCCGTCGCTGGCGTGCCGCCGAACCCCGGCGACGACGGCCAGCGGTGGGGGAACCCCCTCTATGACTGGGATCGGCTGGCCGACAACGACTACGACTGGTGGGGTCGACGGCTGGGTCGGCTGTTCGAGCAAGTAGATATTACCCGACTGGACCACTTCCAGGGCTTCCTCGAATACTGGGCGATCCCCTTCGAGTCGGACTCACCGGCCGACGGCGAGTGGCGCGACGGCCCCGGCGCGGACTTCTTTGAGTCGATCCGCGACCAACTCGGCGACCTCCCCTTCATCGCGGAGGATCTCGGCTTTCCCGACGCCGAACTGCAGGCGTTGATGGACCGCTTCGAGTTCCCCGGCATGCGGGTTCCGCAGTACGCCGACTGGTGTCAGGGCGGCAACGAACACCAGCCGATGAACTACCCCAAGAACGCGGTTGCCTACACCTCGACCCACGACACCGACACCTTCGCAGGCTACTACGGCTCGATGTCGGACCGCCAGCGGGAGTGCCTGCACTACAATCTGGGCGTTGACGGCAGCGAGATCAACTGGTCGATGATCGAGGCCGTCTGGCGGTCCGACGCCGTCCTCGCGTTTACGACGGTGCAGGACCTACTCGGCCTCGACAGCCACGCGCGGTTCAACACGCCCGGCACCCTCGAGGGCAACTGGACGTGGCGCGTGACGAGCGAGGGGCTCGCCGACGATATCGCGAACAAACTCGGCACGATGACTGCCATCGAGATCCGATAGTCGGTCGACGGCCCATATAAACGGACTCAGTCGACCGACTCGGAGATCCACGCACCGAAACTGTCGGCCACCTCCGCCTCGTCGAACCGCTCGATACACGGCACCTCGTAGGGATGGAGCTCCTCGATCCGGTCGACCAGCCGGTCGTAACTCTCCGCAGTCGTCTTGATCAGCAGGATCGTCTCGGCGTCAGTCGTGACCTCGCCCTCCCAGCGATAGGTCGACTGACAGTCGACAGCGTTGACACAGGCTGCGAGCCGTTCGTCGACGAGCGTTTCGGCGAGTTCGGCGGCGGTCGATTCGGGCGCGGTGACGTAGACGGTCGGCATCGGTCCAAACGTCGGTGTCGATCGGCACAAAATTACCGCTGCTGAGGCCACGATGGCCGACCACTCAAGCGGCTCTCAGCGATAAGCAATCGTACAAACGGTTATTACTCCACCAGAAACATATAAAGAATGAACAATATATCCGAGACATCTGTTCGGGTTTTCCATGTCGACGCCCCGGCGGTGACGGAGCCGACTGCGGTAGCACTTACTCGCTGGGACGAGAGATTCAGCATCGAGTCGGCGTCGACCGCCGACGAGGCCCTTGCGAGGATCGCGGATCGGCCTCCCGACTGCATCGTCGCGGGGGACAGCCTCGACGGGATGAGCGGCATCGACCTGCTCGCGGCCGTTCGTGAGCAGGTTCCGGATCTCCCGGTCGTGCTGTTTACCGAGCGACCGCTCGATGCTGTTGCCAGCGAGGCACTCGCCGCCGGGGCGACCGACTGTCTCCGGCAGGGCGGCGCGGCCGAGTACACGCTGCTTGCCAATCGGATCGACCACGCAGTCAGGGCCCGGCGGGCCGAACAGAACGCCGCCCGCCAAAGCGAGAGGGTCGACCGACCCGACGAGGCCGACCACACGGAGGCCGAGGGGAGTGACGACACCGGCGAGTACGTGATGGCCGATTGGGCCGTCACCAAGCAACAGAAACGCAAGGCCGACCTCCGCCGACACCGGGATTTCCTCCGAAACATCCAGGCTATCGCCGACATCGGTGGCTGGGAGGTCGATCTGCGGTCCGAGACCCTGCGGTGGACCGACGAGATCTACCGCATCCACGGGCTAAACCCCGGGACGGCGGTCTCGGTCGACGACGCCATCGCCTTTTACCACCCAGAGGACCGCGAGACGGTCCAGGAGGCCTATCGGCGGCTCACCACCGAGGGCGAGCCGTACGACCTGGAGTGTCGAATCGTTACCACGGCCGACGAGGTGCGGTGGGTTCGGACGATGGGCAACCCATGGCGCGAGGACGGCGAGATCGTCGGGGTCCACGGCGCGTTCCAGGATATCACCGAGCGGAAACAGCGGGAACACGAACTGTTGGGCAAGAGCCGTGCACTCGACGAAGCGCCGGTCGGGGTCGCGATCACCGACCCCACGCAGGCCGACAATCCGATGGTGTATGTGAACGCGAAGTTCGCCGAGATCACCGGCTACACACCTGAGGAGACTCTCGGCCGAAACTGTCGGTTCCTACAGGGAGCCGACACCCAACCGGAGACGGTGGCGGCGTTGCGCGCCGAGATCGCCAACGAGGACGACGTCTCGATGGAGCTCCGAAACTACCGCAAGGACGGCGCGGCGTTCTGGAACCAGCTCGAAATCGCGCCCGTCCACGACGAGACGGGCGAACTCGTCAACTACGTCGGGTTCCAACAGGACGTCACCGAACGGGTCAGGCGTAAGCAGGCACTCCAGAAGCGCGAGCGCGTGCTCGGCGAGCTTCACACCTCGACACGGGCGTTCTACCCGTCCGAGTCGGCACGCGATATCGCCGCGTTCCTCGTCGAGTTCATCGACCGAGCCTTCGCCTTCGGCTACGTCAGCGTCAAACAGTTCGACGAAGACAGCGGCGAGCTTACCCCTGCAGCCGCCTCCTCGGGGGCCACCGACAGCCCCACTGCGCTGGGATCGGTCGCGCCCGGACCCAACCCAATCTGGCAGGCCTACCAACAGGGCGAGTCAACCGTCTTCGACGGCGAGTACCTCCCGCACGTCGCGGGGCCGGCCGACGAGCCGGTCCAGCAGGCACTCGTGGTTCCCATCGGGGATTTCGGTGTGGTCGTCGCCTTCGACACCGACCACAGCGAGATCGACTCGGTCGACGTGGAACTCATCGAGGTGGCGGCCGCCAACGCCGAGGCGGCCTTCCAACAGCTCCGGAGCGATCAGCGACGCAGTGAGATCTCCACCGAGCTATCGACCCACCAGTCGACTATCGAGGCACTGACCGACAGCCTCGATGCCCTCCGGGCGATCCACTCTCAGGTCGCCGACAGTGACAGCGAGGCGGCTATCGAACGCGCCGTCTGTGCGGGGGTGCTCGATCTCGATACCGTCGACTTCGCGTGGATCGGGCGGCCGAACGGACGGGCCGCAGACATCGAGCCCACCGAGTGGGCTGGCGACGGCGAGGAGTATCTCGATTCGATCGCGGCCGACGATGCGAGCCGACTGCCCGCCGGACGCGCCGCGACCGACCGAACGACGGTCAGCGTGTCCGCCATCGCCGCGCGGGTACTTGACGAGCCGTGGGCGAAAGCCGCGTTGTCGGTCGGCTACGGATCGGCCTACAGCGTCCCGCTGGTCTACGATGACGTGCTGTACGGCGTGCTGTCGGTCTACTCCAGACGCGAAGACGGCTTCGACCAACTGCACGCCAACCTCCTGGAGAACGTCGCCTCGCTGGCGGTGACCTACTCCAGGATCCTCGATCACCGGTATGCTGAGGCGGGGGCGGGGTACGTCGAACGCGAGTTCAGACTCGGCGGGTCGACCTACCCTCTCCAGCGACTGGCGACGGCGACCGGCAGTCGGATTCGGTTCGATACGGTCGCCGAAACCACCGACGAGACGATGCGGATCCTCGTGACGGTCCTGGAAGGCGACAGCGAAGCGGTTCGGAGCAAGGCGGCCGCCAGCGCGGGCGTGCTCGCGGCCGAAACGTTCGGCACGGCTGGCAACGGACAGCTGAGTCTGACGGTCAAAAAACCGTTTCTCGCGTCGGTCGTCGCCAAACACGGGGGCCGACTCGTCGGATCGGTCTCCGAGCCGTCGGGGACCACCGTTCGGGTCGCGGCACCGGAGCAGGCAGCCAAACGGCCGCTGATCGCGTCGCTGCTATCGCGGTATCCGGAGATCGAACTGCTGGCCCAGCGACAGACGACCGAACCCGATGCCATCGAGACGACCACCGCGGTCGAACTGCTGACCGACCGCCAGCACGAAATCCTCACTGCGGCCTACCACGGCGGCTATTACGAGACACCTCGGAGGGTGACCGGGGAAGCACTCGCCGAGAGCTTCGGGATTTCGAGCCCGACCGTCTACAACCATCTGCAGGCTGCCCACCGGACGCTGCTCGGAGCCATCTTCGAGTTACAGCCGAATCTCACGGCTGAGAACGAGGGGCTAAACACCTAGTATCTGGACTATCGATGATACTAACTGGTTATCCTGCCGTTTGAACCGGGATTGTTGTGATGAGTTACATATGGGACTCACAAACACGCTCGGCATCGATAGACTGAATCTGCGGCCGAAACTGATCGTATCGTTCCTGATCGTGGCGCTGTTGGTGGCCACGACGGGGGCGGTGGGCTACATGAGTGTCGCCGAACTCGACCACGAGGCCCACGTTATCGGTACGGAGGGCCAGAACACGGGCCACGCCGCCGAGATGCTCGTGGGCATCGAACAACAACAGGTCGCGGTGCTTTCGGCCCAGCTGGGCGAGCCGGGCGCGCGTGAGGCTTACGATGCTGCGACCGAGGGTTTCGAAACGGAAGCCGCGGCGATGGAACCGACCGGTGAGGCCGTTGCCCAACTCGAAGCGCTGCGAGCGACCCACGCCGAGTACGACGAACTCGGCGACACCTACTTCGAAGCGAAAGCCGCTGGCGACGAGGAGCTCGCGGCCGCAACGCTGACCGAAATGAACGCGCTCCGAACCGAGATGGAAGGCCAGGCCCACACGCTCGAATCGACAGCTGAGGCCAACATGGACGAGCAGATCGCCCTCGCCGATGCGACGACCCAGTCGACCCAGATGGAGCTACTCGGACTCACCGTCATCGCCTTCGTTTCGGCCATCGGGATCGGGGTCGTGCTCAACAGACACATCACGCCGCCGCTGAAACAGCTCTCGGCGTCCGCAACCGCGATCAGTGAGGGGCGGCTCGACACCGAGATCGACAGCCGCGAAATGGACGATGAGATCGGGCAGATGGTCGACGCCTTCGGGGAGATGCAGCGGAACCTGATAGGCGTCGTCGACGATCTCTCGGTCGTCAGCGGGAACCTGCAGGCTGGAAAACTCGACCAGGAGATCGACACCGACTACCCCGGCAGCTACGGCGAGATCATGCAGCGACTCGACGGCGGTGTCGACGAGCTGACGGGGAGTTTCGACGAGATCGAGGCCGCCAGCCACGCGCTACGCGAAGGTGACCTCGACCGGACGGTCGACGCCGACCGGCCTGGCCAATACGGGGCGGTCCTCGAAGACTTCCAGCGCGGCACCGACCGGCTGTCGGCGAGCTTCGGGCAGATCTCCGCGGCCAGCGACGGGCTCAAACAGGGCCGCCTTGATCAACAGATCGATACTGACTACCCTGGCGACTACGGGCGCGTGCTTTCTGACTTCGGCGAGGGCGTCGACCGGCTCCGTGCCAGCATTGAGACGGTCCAGTCGATCGCCGACGAGGTCGCCAACTCCAGCCAGCAGGTCGCCGCCAGTGCCGAGGAGATCGAGGCCGCCAGCGAGGACGTCGCCGAATCGGTCGTCGAGATTTCACACGGTGCGGACAAACAGAGCGACGATCTCCAGACAGTGGCTGGTGAGATGTCCGATATGTCCGCGACTGTCGAGGAGGTCGCCTCCTCTGCCGAGGAAGTCTCGGCGACTGCCGGGAGCGCGGTCGACCGCGGCCAGGAGGGCCGGGAGTACGCCGCCGAGGCGACTGCCGAAATCGAGGCCATCGAGGCCGAAGCCGAAGACGCCTCCCACCAGGTCCAGGCCCTCGACGCCCAGATGGAACAGATCGGCGAGATCGTCGAGCTGATCTCGTCGATCGCCGAGCAGACGAACCTGCTGGCGCTCAACGCCTCGATCGAAGCCGCCCGTGCAGGCGAGGCGGGCGAGGGATTCAATGTGGTCGCCACCGAAATCAAGCAGCTCGCCGAGGAGGCGGGCGAGGCCACGACGAAGATCGAGGCCCGGATCGAGGAGGTCCAGGAGACGACCGGCGAGACGGTCGACGACATCGAGGAGATGAGCCAGCGGGTCGAGACCGGCGCGGAAACGATCGAGAACGCCGTCGAGATGTTCGACGAGATCGCCGAGGCGATCGAACAGGCAGAGACGGGGATCACCGAGATCAGCCGGGCGACCGACGATCAGGCGGCCTCCTCCGAGGAAGTCGTCTCGATGGTCGACGAGGTCTCCAGCGTCAGCCAGCAGACCGCCGCCGAAGCGACGACCGTCTCGGCGGCCTCCGAGGAACAGGCCTCGTCGCTCTCGGAGGTCACGATGACCATTGAACGACTCAGTCAAACGGCCGAGGAACTCCACGACAGCGTCGACGACTTCGAGGTTGATGACTCGTCGGCCGCAGGACAGGCGGCTGTCGACGCTGCCGAAAAAGTCGCAGCTGCCGGTGACACGGATGCGACAGCACCGCAATCGACCACCGATCGGACCACGGCAGTTGTCGAGGCCGAACCAGCTACTAACGGGTCGCCGACCCAGTCCGAGAAGCCACCAGCCGCTGCCGAATCCGGGGCGGGAGGGGCACTGCTCGCGGCTGAAGAAGTCGCAGAAACGGAGACGGCGTCGTCGACCGACTCCGTCCCGTGGTCGGATCTCGACGGCGGGACGAGTGACGATGCGGCGGCCCAGACCGACGGTGGCCAGGCCGACGACTCGACGACGGACTGATCATCCCCGCAGGACGTCGACCTCTCCGTGCTGTTTTTATAAAGGGTCAAACGGCTAACTGGTGGCTGTGTCGACCGTGGTCGTGACTCTCCATCACCATCGAATCGGACCGTGGCGCAGGCGAACGATCCCGACAGCGGAGAGCAGGCCACACGCCGGGATAACCGACTGGATGACGGTAACTCCTGAGAGACCTGCCGTGGCGGCCACGAAGTCAACCGGGGCGGGCGCGCCAACGGCGAACAGCGAGAGGTTGTTGAAGCCGCCGAAAATACCCATCACGACGACCACGTAGACCGACACCGCCGTCGACAGCCGACCGCGACGGCGTGTCGACGCCGCGACGGCGAGGGCGAAGCCACCGAAGTAGCCCGCGACCAACAGCGGATGGCCGTCCCAGAGTCCGTTTATAAGTGGGTTGAGCTCCCGGTAGCTGGCGGCCCCGAGGACGATCCACGTCGTCAGCCCGTCGAGACAGAGCCCCGCAAGCGCCACGAACCGTATCCAGTCGCTCGATACGCCTGTCGACAGCCAGCGGCCGAAACTCGTGTTGAGGCTCGCTCGATCAGCCACGGTACCGGGTTCGATCACCGCCGGGTAACTCGTATTGGCCGTTGGCTCGACTGTTCAGCAGAACAGTTCGGCTGGCCGACGAGTCGAGGGTAGGAACTATGTGGCCGTAGCCGATCTATTGACGTAACTGAATGAGTGACGAAGAGACGATTACTGTCGCGGACGTCAGTTCGGGCCCGGGCGGGGCCCCCGACACCGCCGCCGGAACCCCGGTGGACCTCCCGGTTGTCGACATCCTGACGGGCCGCGGCTTCGTGACCGGTAAAAGCGGCAGCGGCAAGTCGAATACGGTCTCGGTGATGTTGGAGAACTTGCTTGACAACAACTTCCCCGTCCTCGTTGTCGACAGCGACGGCGAGTACTACGGCCTCAAAGAAGAATACGAAGTCCTCCACGTCGGCGCGGACGACGAGTGCGATATCCAGGTCACCGCCGACCACGCCGAGAAGATCGCGTCCCTCGCGCTTGAGGAAAATATCCCGATCATTCTGGATGTCTCGGGCTACCTGGACGATGACGACGCCGACGAGTTGGTCCTCGAAACGACGCGGCACCTCTTTGCAAAGGAGAAAAAACTCAAAAAGCCGTTCCTTGTCGTGATCGAGGAGTGCCACGAGTACATCCCCGAGCAAAGTGGGATGGGCGAGGCAGGGAAAATGCTGATCAAGATCGGCAAGCGCGGCCGGAAACACGGCCTCGGGATCGTCGGCATTAGCCAGCGCCCGGCAGACGTTAAAAAGGACTTCATCACCCAGTGTGACTGGCTCGTCTGGCACCGCCTGACCTGGCGCAACGACACCAAGGTCGTCGGCCGGATTCTCGGCTCGGAGTACGCCGACGCCATCGAGGAGATGGGCGACGGCGAAGGGTTCCTCGTGGCTGACTGGGCCAGCGACATCCAGCGGGTGCAGTTCCACCGCAAGCGAACGTTCGACGCGGGGGCAACCCCCGGCCTCGAAGACTTCGAGCGCCCCGAACTCAAATCGGTCAGCGGCGATCTGGTCTCCGAACTCACCGAAATCTCCGACGAGAAGGAGCGCCGCGAGAGCGAGATCGCGGACCTCAAACAGGAGTTGGAAAAGAAGGAAGCCAGAATCCAACAGTTAGAACAGGAACTCGAAGAGGCCCGCGATCTGAGTCGGATGGCCGACCAGTTCGCCCAGGCGCTGCTCCAGCGGTCAGAGGCTCCTCACCGCGGCGGCCAGGGACGAAACCGCAATCGCCCAGCCGAGCAGGCGGACATCGACGACTACCCGGCCGAAGAGTCGGCCGATGATCGAAACACAGCCGAAGGCGACGACCCTGGTTTCGATCCGCTGATCGCCGAGGCCGAACCCGGCCGCGGGGAGGGTGAGTCACCCGATACTCCGGCCACACCGAGCGAGCCAGCAACACCAACCGACGAGCCAGCGGTCGACGACCCGATGGCAGCATTGGGCACCGATACGGCCGATACGTCGGAATCGGATGCAAGTTCGGCGTCGGCCGACGAGAGGGCCGAAACGGCCGACGGTGAGAAGATCCCGACCGATCCGGTCGAGGCGCTGCGTTCGGGAGTGTTCGACGGGCCGGATGGCGTCTCGCCGTTCGCCGACAGCGACGATGCGTCGACTGGCAAGCCAGCCGACAACACAGACGACGGGACGGGCTTCGAGTCACTCGACGACGAGGCGGCGTTCAACGGCTCGGCCGGGGGTGCACCGGTCGACCCCGGGCCGGTCGACCCGAGCCAGGTCAGCGGCCCAAGCGAGGCCGAGCGAACGACTCCCAAAGAGGAAGCGGAGTTCGGCACCGTCACCCGCCAGGAGATCGCCGAGGAGGCCATGCAGTTCGCCGAGGCGGTCGAACTCGGGACGCGGGATGCGGTCGTCGACGAACTCCGCGAGCGGATCGAAGAGCTGCCCGATCACTCTGTGGGCATGCTCAGACACTACCGCGAAGCAGGCGAGAGCGATCCACGCACCGCTCACGAGGCCGCTGGCGGCGACGACGACCAACAGCTCGCCTACAGCCGCAACCGGCCGCTCCGACAGGCCCAGCTGATCCGCCACGTCGGCCGCGGGCGCTATGCCTACGCAGTGCCGGAGCTGATCCGCGAAGCCTACGCCTACCAACTCGACGACGAGGCGGTTGCGTCGATGGTCCAATCGATCGAGGCCGCGTTCCGCGAGTCGATCGCCGACCCGCGGGACGGCGACAGCGAGACCCCCGAGGAGCCCAGCGACTCCGAGGGCGTGTTCGGTTTTTAAAAATATCGGGAGCTGAGTGGGCTGTTCGTCGACCGGTATCGACCGTTTAGAGGCCGGAGACGAGGTCTTCGAGAGCCTCTTTCGGGTCGTCGGCTTTGGCGACGCCGCTGGCAAGCAGGATGCCTTCCGCGCCGAGTTCCTCGGCGGCGATCACGTCTTCGCCGGTCGAGATGCCAGCGCCGCAGTAGACCTCAACCGACTCGTCGACGCCTTCGGCTGCCGCAACGGCGTCTTCGACAATGTCGGGGTCGGCGGTCGCAACCGAGTCGTCGCCGCCGATGAGCTCCGGCGGCTCGACGGCCACCGAGTCGGGGCCGAGCGCGGAGACCGCGGCGATCTGTCGTGGGTTGTTCCCACAGACACAGGTTTCGAGTCCGGCCCGCTCGGCTGCCTGTACCGAGTCGTCGATGTCGGCGAGTTTGAGACGGTTCTCGGAGTGGTTGATCAGCGTGCCGACCGCACCGGCGTCGGCAGCAGCCTCGGCGAGCGTGCTTCCGGTGAAGCTACCGTACTGGTTGGGCGAGACGTGCTGGGCCCACGTCTCGACACCGGTCTCGGCGACGGCGCTGATCTGGGAAGCCTGCGGCGAGACGGCGATACGGACGCCGGACTCTTCGGCTACCTCGTGGGCAGCGTTGGCGACGGCAATTGGATCACACGGATACGCCTTGAGGTTCACTAAGATGAACATACCCATACAACGAGTCGCCCCCGACAAATAGCTTCAGTTTCGAGGCAACCGGTTGCGGGCCCGATTCGGCGTTAGTCCTTCCGTTCGACCACGTCGCCGAGGGTCATCGACTGGCCGGAGCCGCTGGACCACTCAGTGTCGTCGACGTCCGCGCCCTCGGTGAGCGTGATTTCGAGTTTCTTCTCGAGTTTGGCCTTGACATCGTCGCTCGGGAGGATGTCGCCGCGTTCGAGCTTGCGGATCAGACTCGCCTTCTCGTTGAGTTGGTTGGCGAGTTCCTCCTGTGTGAGGCTCTCGGCCTCCCGTGCCTCCCGGATGCGGTCGTCGTAGTCACCGGCGAGTTCGTCCATGTCGTCGAACATGTCCTTCTTGCGCCGCGTCGACCCGCCCGAACCCGTCGATCCGCCGGTCGACCCGCCCGAGGAGCCCGAGGTCCCACTACTCGATGAAGTGGAGTACTTGCTGGTACTCGACGAGGACTCCTGGGTTTCGACGGTCGTCCCGAACCCCTGGCAGTTCTCGCAGAGCTCCAGTTCCGCACCCTCGACTTTCGTGGTGGTGAGCGACGACTCGTCGGCACCACACATCTCACATTGGGGCATACTCATCGGTAACGTGCCACCCGGTATAAACCATACGCCGCCGCCCGGCTTTGCCGCCCCTATTCGATATCCGACCACGCGCCCCAGAACCGCTGGAGGGCAGTGAGGTGGCCGACGACAGCAAAGAACACCAAGAGTAGTTCGATCACGCCGTAGCCAACAACCACCGGCCCGGTGACGACCGCGGCGACGAGCCCGGCGATCGTGATCAAGACGAGCCGGTCGGCCCGACCGACGAGCCCGCCGTAGGCCCGCCCGAGACCCACTGCCTGAATCTGAGTCCCCAAATACGAGGTCATGAGGACACCAGTGACGGCCACGAAACCGAGGGCGAAACTGTCGACGCCCGCGGCCAGTCCCCCGATGATGATCAGATCGGCGTAGCGGTCGATGACGTGATCCAGGAGATCCCCGCCATCCGAGGCGGCGTTCTGCCTGCGGGCGAGCGCACCGTCGACCAAATCTAGCCAGCCGTTGAGCAACACCAGCAGGCCACCGACGGCGTACCACTGTGGTGTTCCAGCGACAAAGGCGGCCGCAGCGGCTCCCGCGACGCCCAGTGAGAGCACGCTGACGCTGTTGGGCGAGAGCCCGAGGCTGTCAGCCGCGCTGACGAAGGGCGAGAGCATCCGATTGGCCAGTGGGCGGAACTTGTCGAGCGTCATCCGAGGAGATACTCCGTGAAGTCGACATCGCCCGCACTCGGCTCGCGCTCGCCTGCGATCACGGCGGCGATCGCGTCGGCGACCGCCTCGGGATCACGGTCAGTGGTGTCGATCTCATAAACTGCTTCGGGGCCGTGCTCTTCGACGGCCTCCGAGAGCACGACATCCAACGCCTCGCTTTCGGCGTTCTCCCGTGCCTTTTCCGGCGGGTCGCCACGCGCTTCGAGCCGGGATTCGAGGTCGGCTGGTGCACACCGCAGGACGACGACGCGGTCGGCCTCGAAGTGGTGGGCGAGATGGGATTCGAGGATGCCGTCCCACTCGCCGAGATGCGACTGGACAGCGTCGAGATCTGTCACCAGCGAGTCGCGGTCGACGTCGCGTTCGGTCCACAGATCGTGGTTCTTGATCTCGTCGTTGAGGTGGATGATCGGTACGTCGACGCCGCGGTCGGCCAATGCCTCGGTGGCGGTCGTCTTCCCGGTGCCGGGCGTGCCGGTAACTGCGATCCGGGTCGGGTCCGCAGTGTCGTCGGTCACGTCGGGGCCACCTCGGCCAGAATCCCATTGAGCGTCTCGACGGCCGTCTTCGTCTGCTCGCGGGTGCCACAGGAAATCCGCACACAGCCCGGCAGCCCGAAGCTACTGCAGTCGCGGATGATGACGCCCTCTTCTTGGCTTCGCTCGGCGACATGGCTCGCATCGCCAACGTCAGCAAGGACGAAGTTTCCGGCGCTCTCGAAGGTCGGCGCATCGAGGTTTTCCTGGAGATAGTCGCGTGCCCAGCGGGCGGTTTCGACCGACTGGTCGACGTGGTCGTCGTCATCCAGCGCGGCCAGTGCGGCCCGACAGGCGAGTTCGTTGGCCGCAAAGGGCGTGTTGACGCGGGCGTAGGCGTCGGCCCACGAGTCGGGGACGGCCGCATAGCCGATTCGGAGCCCTGCGAGTCCGTAGGCTTTCGAAAAGGTCCGCAGCACCGCCACGTTGTCGTAGTCGTCGAGGAGTTCGATACTGCTCGGCCGCTCGGAGTACTCGCCGTAGGCCTCGTCGACGACGACGAGTGTTTGCTCGTCGACGGCCTCCAGGAGACGCGTGATCTCCTCGCGGGCCCACTCGCTGCCGGTCGGGTTGTGCGGCGAGGTGAGGTGGACGATCCGCTCGCCGTCGTAGGCCTCCAGAACGAGAGCCGCGGTCTGGGCGAACCCGTCGTCTTTCGAGAGTTCGTAGGTCGTGACCTCGCCGTGGTGGTGGCGGGCGCTCATCGAGTAGTAGGAAAAGCCCGGCTCGGGAACGAGCACCGACTGGCCGGGGTCGAGCATCGCTCGGGAGAGGTAGTCGATCGCGCCGTCGGCCCCCGGAGAAACCCAGATCTGCTCGGGGGCTGTACCCCACTTTTCGGCCAGTTTCTCGGTGAGATCGGTGTGGGCGGCCTTCGGGTAGACATGTAGCCCCTCCTCGGCTCGGTCGGTGACCGCGTCGACGGCTTTCGGGCTGGAGCCGTGGGGGTTCTCGTTCGAGGAGAGTTTGATCAGCTCGTCGGGGTCGAGCCCGAGGTCGCGGGCGACCTCCTCGATCCCCCGGCCCGGCACGTACGGGCTGGTCGCGGAGAGATCCCGTGGTTGCATGGTCGTGAGAAGCAGACGCCAGCCCTTAAGCGTGATTACACGTCCTCGCGGCGCGCAGCGACAGGCCAGCGCCGAGGGGCGTTGGCTGCGGTCGGAGCCGATTACTTAATAGAGTCAGCGCCCACACGCTCGGCGTCGGGCCCAAACTCGGTTTCGAGTAGCGCCGGAACGTCTTCCGGCTGCACGTCCGAGTACCACTCGTTTCGCGGCTGGATCGAAATCGCGGCCCCGCCCTCGCTACAGAGGCCGAGACAGTCGGTTTCGGTTACGGATACCGTCGACCAGAAAGCGTCCCGATCTCGGAGCCACCCTTTGACGGCCGCGAGGGTTTCCTCGCCGCCAGCGTCGGCACAGCAGGCGTACTCCGAGTCGCGTGTCTGCGTGCAGACGAAGACGTGAGCGTCGAGTCGCTCGCGGTGCTCGTCGGTTCGGTGCTTCATGCGGACTCCGTCGGCGCTGATTCGGGAGCATGGGCGACGGTCGACGACTCCCCGCGCCGCTGGAGCCAACCGAACGTCGCGGCGATCAGCAGCCAGATCCCCGCCTGCCCAACGATGACCATCGCTTGGTAGGCTACAATGAGATCAGTCGACAGTCCTGGATGGGTGACGACCGTCGGCGTCACGACTGGCAGGACAAGCATCGCTCCGACGACCGGAGCCAGCCCGGCAGCGATGCCGAGCAGCCGGTAACGGGCTGCGGTTCGCCGGTAACCGGCGACAGCGGCCGCCGAGACGGCCGCACCGACGAGGACGAGGCTGCCGTAGATCGCCAGCCGGATGTCGACCGGGTAGAGGTGTTCGGCTACCGGTGCTGCGGGCGGCAGGACGAGCCACGGGGTCGCCGAGACTGTCAGGAAGCCACAGCCAGCGAGTACATAGCTCCGGGCCGTCCCCGTTCCCGGCAGCGCCGGTTCGAAAACGAACATGGCGAGACCGAAGACGCCGCCGAGGAACACCGCCCACAGCAGGCCACCGCCGATACTGACGAGGGCAGTGGTCGACTCGGCGACGACCCGGCCCGATTCGGCGGCGTGGTGGCCGTGATCGTGACCGGCGTGGTGCAGGTACTCGGTTAGCGGATTGGCGACGAACGCCATGAACAGCCCGTAGGCGATTCCGGCGACGCCACCGGCGAGCACGCCGCGTTTGAGGTAGTCGATCATCGCTCAGTGGCAGACGATGCCAGCGGCGTGCCGGAAGTTGTGGAGTGATTCGTGGGCCAGCGGCTCCTGGAGGACGACCAGTGTGAACGTGATCGCCGCAGCAAAGGCCAGCAGCGTCGAGGCCTCCTGGGGCGTCAGCGTTGCGCGTACGGTCCGAAATCGGTCTGAAACGGTTTCGTCTGTCATCGTCATAAACTCTACTTGTGCTTCTGAAAATTCGATTGTAAAACTTCTGGTTCGGGGGAGCGATCACTGGGGTCGCTGTTCGGATCGGCCGGGCTCCTCGGCCCACGGCTCCTTTCCATTGAGGGAGACGGCGGCCTGTCCGCTCGTTTCGTCGAAGACGTGGTGGGTCCGCGGGTAGGCAAGCGAGATATCGGTCCCCGCGAGTTCCTCCTGGATGCGCCGGAACACCTTCGACCGAACCCGTGTCGGGTGGTAGGGTTCGAAGACCCAAAACCGGAGTTCGATGGTCGCTCCGTGGTCGCCGAAGGCGGTGACGAAGGCGGTCGGGGCTGCGGGGTACTTCTGGCCGCCCATACGCATCGCAGGCCCGCCGTCGACCAGTTCATCGACGCTCCGGCCCGCGGCCTCTAGGCGGTCGACTGCCGCATCCAGATCACTTTCGTAGGTGACAGTCAGCTCGACCGAGAGCCACGAGCGTTCGTCGTCCTCGCTGTAGTTGATCACGTCCCGCCGATGAATGGAATCGTTGGGGATCACCAGCGTTGTGTTTTCGAGGGTATGGACCTTCGTATACCGGAGGGTGATCTCCCTGACGTACCCCAACTGGTCGGTGTCTTCGAGTTCGATCATATCGCCAACCTCGTAGGGGCGATTGACCAGCACGAACAGCCCGTTTATCAGGCTCCCGAGCAGCGGCGCGAGGATGTAGGCGATCGCCGCAGTCAGCACCGTCACCGACAGCAGGATGTTCTCGGGTTCGTAGCCGAAGACGTTGGCAACGGTGAACAGCGCAAACACCATCACGATCGCCCGCAAGACGCCAAGGATCGTCTCGGTGACGCTGACGCGCTGGAGATGGGTGATCGCCCACGGCCGGATCGTCCGTGCGACGGCTTTACCGCCGTACCAACTGACAACGAGAATCAGTATCGCGGTAACCACCGGAGCACCCGTTCGGAGGGCTTCGGGGATCAACTGGCCCAGCGAGTTCTGCAGGAACCGAAGCATACGTCGACCGATTTACCGCGGAGCGGGACAGGGTTACTGTCCACCTACCGATGAGTAGCCGTCGACTATCGCTCTGATAGCCGTCAATGATCATCCCGATAGTCGCCGACTACCGGTCGACCTCACCGGCTGGGTGCCCGAACGTCGTGTTCCAGCGTGCCGATTCCTTCGATCTCGACTGCCACGTGGTCGCCACCCGATAGCGGTCCGACCCCGGCGGGTGTCCCGGTCGAGATTACGTCCCCGGCTTCGAGCGTGAGATGCGTCGTGATCTCGGCGATCAGCTCCGGCACCGAAAAGATGAACTGGTCGATCGAGGAGGCCTGCTTGGTCTCGTCGTTTACCCGGAGTTCGATACTGGCGTCTTCTGGCACCTCGTCGGGTGTTGCGACGACTGGGCCCATCGGGGCGGCGTTGTCGAAGGCCTTGCCACGAACCCAGTTTTGTTCCGTATCTTGATCGTCTCGATTCGAGATGTCGTTGAGGCAGGTGTAGCCTTCCACCACGTCCATCGCCGCCTCGGCGTCGACGTTCCGACACTGCTCGCCGATGACCACCGCGAGTTCGGCCTCCCAGTCGACGCGCTCCTTGCCTTCGGGGAGCCTCACCGTACTCTCGTGTGCGGCGACTGTGTTTGGGGTCTTGAAAAACAGCAGCGGCCGCTCCGGAAGCTCGCTGTCGCGTTCGGCGGCGTGGTCGGCGTAGTTGAGTCCGACACAGACGATCTTGGAGGGTTCGCAGGGTGGAAGCACGTTGACGGCGTCCAGCTCGTAGCTGTCGTCGCCGAATCGAACCGTACCGTCTTCGAGTTTGCCACGTCGAACCGAACCAGCCGGATCGCGGAAGCGGATGTGCTTCATACACCGACGTTCCGTCCAGCGAATAAAAGCGTTTGCCAGCGTTTGGCGGGTCGACTACCGCGCTAACGGCATCGCGTAACTCGTCTCCTCCTCGATGACGAGCTCCCACGTTCGCTCGCAGTCACAGTCGACCTGCTCGAAGACAGTCTCGTCCTGTCGGAGATCGAAGTCCTTGATCGCCTTCTGGACTCTGTCGTCGCACTCTCCGCAGTTGTGGGCTCCGCGATCCGAGCCGTGGCCGACCGGATCGGAGACGACGATGGCATCGACGTCAGCGGTCCGCTCCAGGACATCCGCAACCGACCAGAGCCACGGCGGTCGGTACCCACCTTCGCGAAACAGTTCGTTGACCATCGTGTACTGCTGGACGTTACAGGGGTTCATCGACACCGTGTGACAGCCCTCGACATCGGCACAGCGGCGGATCGAGTCGACCATGTCGTCCCGTGCTTCCCGCTCCGAGAGGAAGGGCGGTTTCATCAGCAGATAGGCCTTGACACCTGCGCCCGCCTCCTTGGCGGTCGCACAAGCGTCCTCGAAATCCGCGAACTCGAAGTATTTGTTGACACAGTCCTTGCGGATGCGGTCGGTCGCGGTTTCGAGGCCGACCGCCACGTCGACGTCCAGGCCGTGGTCGGTGAAATCGGTGATTTTGTCGTGGTCGACGAAATCCGGTAAGGACTCCAGGACGATCCGCTCGCGGTCGCCGAACGTCTCGGCGATGGCCTGCCGGGTTTCGGCCGGGACCTCCCGCTCGTCGAGGAACGAACCGGAGGTGTAGATTTTGATGAGGTCGGCGGGCTCGTCGGTATTCTTGGCTTCGTGGTCGAGACAGGCCTGGATCTGGTCCATTAGCGCCTCGTGTTCGACGGTGCCGCCCTCGACGCTCTCGGCGACGTAGCCACACATCGTACAGCCCCCCGCCCGTGCCCACCGGCAGCCACCGGTGTTGAGTATGATCGTCAGCGACTCGTAGACGCCGTCGGGGGTGTTGTCCTCGTCGACCCAGACGCGGGTCGGCTCGTGTGGGTCGTAGTGTTTCTCCTTGAGGCCGCGGATCTCGCGCATCACCGAATTGTGTGCGTCCATCCCGCGCCCGTCCTCGTAGACTTCGGGGCTCGGCTTGCTCATTGGCGGTGGTACTCGCCAGAGTGGTAAAACCGCATCGCAGTCGACCGACTTGCAGCCGACCTACGACATCAAATAGCGTGTTTGCTGGTCGACAGGCTGGCCGACAGTAACGTCCCTAAGCGGAGCGCTGGTCAGTGTAGCAACGACAGCAGCACGTATCCGCAATGTCTGCGTGGAGGGCCGTCTGCGACAGCGGGGGGAGTGTGGCGACAGTCGTGGTGGGGCTGTCACCACAGTCGAAGAGTGACAGACGTGGTGGGGCTGTCACCGTGGTGGAATAGTGACAGATGTGGTGGGGCTGTCACCGTGGTGGGATAGTGACAGTCGTAGCAAACTGTCACCGCTGTGGTGTGGGACTAGCTGTGTCGACCGACCGGCGGGAGCATGACCGCAGACGGTTCGTCTGCGGCCGGTTGCTCACCGTCGGCTGTGACACATTCCCTTAGAATACCGGTGTATAAATAACACTTATACCTACCAGCATAGGGTGTATAGAATCGGGATACCTATGTGTATAGGTTAATCTCGATTGACGATCACAGGGATGAGAATCGACCGGCTATTCGGGAGAACGTGTTCACGAATACACCGGCTGTTCCTGTTCGAACAGAGCTTCGAGTAGCTTCCGTTCTCCGGCCCGAAGATGCTGAAGGAACGTCGGCCCGGCGATGCCGAGCCGGTCGGCGATCGCTTCGCCGGTGTTGTCCCGTGGCCACGCGAAGAAGCCGGCGTGGTAGGCCGCCTGGATCGTCTCGTGTTGGCGGTCGGTAAGGGTTTCTTCGAGCTGTTCGCGGAACCCCTGTGGGGTGTCGGCCGTCGAATCGAGCTGGCGTTTGGCTCGTAGCTCCGCTGCAGTGAACGTCGACTCGAACAGTTCGGCCAGCGTCCGCACGTCGGTCGTATCCGGGACAGTCATCGAAACCGTGCCGCGACCCTCGGCGGCACGGAACTCCGTGAGCGAGACACCCTGATCGGTGATACAGTCGATCACCGGGCTCCCGTCGGTCGTCAGCGTCGCGACGAAGCAGTCGTCGCGTTCGACCAGGACGGTCGGTTCGTCGATCCCCATCCGCTCGGCCTCCTGGATGAACGCCGTCGGTTCGGCCCCCTCCACGAAGACGAACTGCCGGAGCCGCCCGTCGGAGCGCGTGCTCAGGCTCTCGATGGTGAGCGTACAGTCGACGGACGTCGAGAGTTCGACGAGATGGTCCCGCTCGCAGTCGATCTCGAAGACGACCTCGGTGTCGGCGTCGCCGACAAGCGCCCGCCGCTGTTCGGCCGTCCGGAGCGCATACCCGATGGTCTCGCCGAGTTCGGCCAGCACGTCCTGTTCCCGGTGGCCGACGGAGGTGCTGTCGGACGCATACACGATCAGCACGTCGTAGAGGATCTCGTTGTGCGTGATCGGCACCAGTACCGATGTCCCCCCGTCGGCCTCCGTCTCGGGGTCGGTCACGTATCTGAGGCTCGTCTCAGAATCCGACTTGTTGGGTGTTTCGACCGCCACCTGTCGGCGGTCGATGACGGTTTCGAGCGTTTCGGCACTGTAGCGGTCGCCCAGCGAGATCGGCGAGTCGACCGTGACGTTGGCACCGAGTCCGGCCTTCGCTCGCGGGGTGAGCCGATCCGTTTCGAGATCGTACTCGCCGATCCAGGTGTAGGCATACCGGTCCTCGCCGACGAGTCGTTCGCAGACCAACCGTTCGATCTCCCGCTGTGAGCTGACGCTCGTGATCGCCCGGTTGACCGACCGGATCACCTGGTTGGTCTGTCTGAGCGAGGCCAACTCGGTGCGCTGGCGTTCGAGTTCGCGTTTCCGCTCGTCGAGCAACGCGGCCTGTTCGAGCCGGGTCAGCGCGCTTTCGGCGTTGGTCGCCACGATCAGGATTCCGTCTCGCAGGTAGTCCACCATCGCGTCGGTCCCACCGGTTCGGCCGACTAATACGCCGTGATTCCCCAGTGAGACCCAACAGCTCACGGTGTCGAGCTCTTGGACCGTCCCTGGCTCGACGACGACCGGCTCGTCGGTCTCCAGGGCGGTCGACATCGGCTCGGCGGTCGGGAGCTCGGTCCGGAGGCTCCCGTCGAGCCCGCTGTGGGCAACGAGCGAGCGCCCGTCGGACCGCGATTTGATGACGGCGGCGTCCTCGAATCCCAGCGTCTCGCAGGTGAGGTCGATCGCCGCCTCGTAGACCGCTGTCGGCGAGGTTGCACGAATAAGCCGGTTGGCATCGGTCGCCAGCGCCTCGTTGGTCTTCTCCCGCTGCATCTGCTCGACGGCGTTCCGCACCCGGTTGGCCAGTAGATCCGGCTGCTCGATCGCCGTCGACTTCTCCATATACTCGGTGGCACCCTTTTGGAGGGCTTCGCTGGCGATCTCGCCGCCACCGTGGCCCGTCAGCAACAGAATCGGGAGTTCCGGGCGCTGCTGTGAAACCTCGGCCAGCAGTTCCATTCCGTCCATCGCCGGCATCCGGTAGTCGGTTATCAGGCAGTCGAGATCGTCGTGGAGCTGCTCTGAGACCTGCCGTGGCCGCGATTCGGTTTCGAACCGGAGCTCCGAGACCGCTTCACATCGATTGGTAATCACATCAAGAGATTGGGGGTCGTCATCGACGTAGAGCACCCGGATCGACCGAGACATGACCCTTATTTAATACCGGTGCTACTTAATGTTCTGTATTATTAATGATCAGAGAAGACGAACGGTACGCGTCGGCTACTCGACAAACCGGTCGCTAACGTCGTCGTCGGGGACCATACACTGGTCTTTCTTGCCGAACCAGTCATATCGATTCTCGGCGACGAAGTCGTAGATGCGGTCACGGAGGCCACGGGGGAGCAGTCGACCGAGCGACAGCAGTCGGTAGATCCCGCCGAGCCGTTCGCCGACGCGGATCGCCGCGTCGGATTTGGTGTAGGCCTTCCCATCGTCTACCAACACGACCGTTTCGAGATCGTCGGTCGACAACCCTACCGACTCCTGGACCCTCTCGCCAAGGTCGGACTGCAACGGCGCAAACCTGATTGTCCCTTCGGGATCTCGCGGAATGATGAACTGGATCGCGCCGTTACAGAGGTTGCAGACCCCATCGAACAGCAGGATCGGATGGTCGTCACTCTCGGCGATCGGTGACTTTTCAGCGGTCGTCATCGGTGGCTCCTGTCATAGCGGGCTGCCTGTGCTCATATTGGGATTGAGATTATAAATGCCTGTTCGGTCGACTACCGCTCTCTGACGTGTCGGACTTGGCTGGCGACCCCGCGTGTCGACTCGACCATCTCGAAGCCGCTCATCTCGGCGCGACCGATCCCGAAGGCTTTGGGCCCCCGAATCACGACCTCGTCGCCCGGCCGGATCGACTCGCTGGCGTCGACGACGCCCGGCGCGAGCACGCTGCCGTGGGGGACGAAGCCGTCGATTTCGACGACCTTCGTGGGGGCATCGCTGCCGACCCAGCGGTCGGCTCCCTTCAGGGTCATCGCTAACATCCCGTACTGCGGGACCATCGTCGCCAACTGCTCGCCGTCGCTGTCCCGGACCTGGAGTTTGGGATACCGGCCCGTCGTCCGGATCTCGATATCGCCGAACAGGGCATCGCCCGCGTCGGGGCCGAACTGGTAGTCGGCGATGGCTTTGACCGTGTTGTGCTGCCGTTCGCGTTTGCCGTATTTGAGTTCGCCCTCCAACGTGGCCGCGAGGTTCCCCAGCGAGTCGGTCGCGGTGGGGTGGCCGTCGACCGTGTACTCGAATTCCAGTGGGGAGTCCGCCTCAACGCGCTCAACGATATCGCGGTAGCCATGCTCGGGGACGTGGGCGATCACCCGCGAGTAGTCGTTGCGGTCGAGATAGCGCCGGAGGACTGCCGCCACGAATTCCTTTTCGTCTTCGGACCAGCGGCCCGTCACGACCGAATCGTAGTGTTGGGCCGGGTAGGTCAGTTCGAGTTCCTGCGGGACGACGCCGATGGGCGAGGTCATCGAGACGGTGTGGCCCCGGTAGGCGATGACGTCGTGGAACTGACCGTGGCTCTGGGAGTCGCTGTAGGGTTTGCGGGCTGAACAGGGGACGAGCACCAACGGATTATCGAATCGATTCCGGTAGCGGCTGGTCACGCGGTCAGCAAACCGCTGGATCTCCACTCGGCGGAGCGAATCGCTGGTGGCTGCGGCGAGTTCGTTGTTTCTGACCACCGGGGTTCGGGTTTCGAGATAGCTGTACTGGCTGTCGAACTCCCGGAAGGCGGCGGTCAGCCAGTTGTCGTGGCGGGCTTGGCCCTCGATGTAGTCGCGGAGCAGACCGGCCCGAATCCGTTCTCTGACCCGCCGGAGTTCGGCGCTCAGTGCATTGACGTTGTGATCGATGCAGTCGGCTTGGCCGAACTCCTCGCGCGGTTGTTGACAGGCCGGACAGGCACACGGGAGTTCGTCGAGGTCTTCCAGGAAGGCCTCGCCATCGCTCGTGAGATACATTCCCTGACTGCCTTTGACCTTCGCCAGTTTGGCGTCGACCCCGTCAACGCCCGCATACACCAGCGTGGCGACGTTGAGCGGTGTGGCAACCCCCGAAAGGACGAGCGCGGTATCTGTTGGAAGCGCCTCTTTCGCGTTGACGATCGCGTCTTTGAGCCCTTCGCCGTGGCCGACAAATCCGGATGCGTCACTCAAAATGTAGGCGTCGACACCGAGTTCGTGGGGCGATTCGGAGGAGACGACCGCTGCAGCCGGGAAGTCGACATCGATGGCGTCGGTAGCAAAGGCATCTCGGACTTCCTCGCGTGTCCCGGCGGGCAGCGAGCGGTGTGGCAGGATCGTCAGCTGGTCGTCGTTGCCCTCCGGCATCGGCTGGTCGGCAGTCCAGCGGCTCCCGCTGTCGACCAGTACGTCGTCGAGCAGCGCCGGCGTCCGGACCGGCGTCGAAAGCCGCAGTTCGCCGAGCCGGGCCGCGCCGTCCCGGTCGAGAACCTCGAAATACGTAGTCATACCCACTCTGGGCAGGCGAGGGTCAACTATCTTGCTTTCTGTCGGCCGCCTCAACCCCGAGGCTTTTCGATCCGCCCCCCGAACGCCCAGTATGGAGCCGACTGGCGCGTGGGACCGCGAGCGAACCGAGACGTTTCTCGAAAGCCAGACGATCCCTCTCCGATTGTCTTGTCACACGCAGGCCGACGCCCTGTGGATGCTCTCGCTGTGGTACCGCTACCGCGACGGGGCGCTGTGGTGTGCCACCAGTGCCAGCGCCGACGTGGTCGACTACCTCACCCACGACGACCGGGTTGCCTTCGAGATCTCGACCAACCAACCCGCATATAAGGGCGTCAGAGGGAACGGGACTGCGAGTATCGACCCGGACCCGGATAAAGAGCTCCTGGAAGCCCTGCTCGGACGCTATCTCGATGGCACCGACTCGCCGCTTGCCGAGCGACTGCTCTCGCCCGACCGCGAGGAAGTCCGGATTCGGATCGATCCGGGTCGCGTCTACACGTGGGATTTCAGTAAGCGAATGGCTGGCTCGGTCACGGACGACTCTCGGTAGCCACTGACTACTCCAAACAGCTGACTGCTTCGACCTTTTTTAAATGATAGCCACCGCCTACGTCTGGGTATCGAGAAACAGTCGGAGTTCCCTCCGGTAGGCGTCGGTCTGGTCTTCGACGACCCAGTGGTTGGCCTCATCGAGCCCGACGAGTTCGGCGTTCGGAATCTCCGATTCGAGCCGTTCAGCATACGAGATGGGTTGAAACTCGTCGTCGGCACCCCAGAGCAACAGTGTAGTGGCATCGATCTCGCTGGGGTCTACCTCGGTCGTATGGCTGGTGTTGGTCCCGATCGCGTTCCGCGACAGCGAGACGAGCCCTTGCTCGGAGTTCCACGGGGATTTCATCCCTTCGATGAACTCCTCGTCTGCCGCATGGTCACCGTACAGTCCGCCGCGGAACATCCCGTCGAGCATCTCCTGGAGCCCCTCGACGCTCATCGACTCGATCGTCGCCGGCAAGCCGAGGTCGACGATCTGCTGGATCGGCCACGAGTCGTAGCAGACGGCGTTCGACAGCACGAGGTTCGCCACTGCCGCGGGCTCGTGGACCGCGTATCGAAGCCCGACGCCACCGCCGAGGTCGTGGCCGACGAACGTGATCGGTCCAACGTCGAGTTGGTCGACTAGATCGCTGATCATGGCTTCCTGAGCGCGGATCGACCGATCGAAGCCGTCGTGCTGGTCGGAGTTTCCGTAGCCAACCATATCGGGCACGATCACTCGATACTCGTCGGTTAGCGCGGTCGCCACGTCACGCCACAGATACGAGGAGGTCGGAATCCCATGGCAGAAGACAACTGGCTCGCCCTCGCCTGCGTCGTAGTAGGCCACATCGAGGTCGTGTCCGTCGACGGTGACGGTCGTCGACGCCTGTCGTGTCGACCACGTATCGTACTCCATATACCGTATCGACCCGTGGTTCGGGTAGTCGTTTTTGCGGCGTAGTTGCCAACTACTATATTCGGTTGCGATCCCAGTGAGTGGGACCACAGAGATAGCCAGCAGGTCAGATACTCACGTTTGGGTAGTCGCCGGCTACGGGTGGAACGTCAGTGTTACACCGGAATGGACACTACCCGGCGTATGGCCGAGGAACACGGCGGCTTCGAGGATATCCGTGAGAACGTCGACGGCCACCCGATGGTCAGTCTCCTGCGGTACGCGCTCCGCTACTGGCCGCGGCTGCTCACTGGCGTTACTACCGCAGTCATCACGCGGTTCGCCCGGCTGATGCCCGCGTTGATCGTCGCGGCGGCTATCGACCGGGTGGTCCTCAACGAGGCCGATCCTGGACTGCTGACCGATGTGGGGTTGTTGCCGACCGGCGAAATCGTCGGCGAGGCAGCCCGGTTGGCGTTTCTCCAGCGGCTGGTCGTCATCGCGGCTGTCGCCTACCTCATTCGCTCGATCACGAGATTCACGTCACGGTATCTGCTGCAGTCGACCGCCCAGAAGGTCCAACGCGACTTGCGAAACGATGCTTACGACCACCTCCAGCGGCTTTCGATGGAATTCTTCGTCAATCACCAGACCGGCGGGATGCTGTCGATCCTCAACAGCGACATCAACCGCCTCGAACGCTTCCTCAACACGGAGTTCCGTCAGCTGATTCGCGTGGTCGCTACCGTCTCCGGGATCACGATCATCCTCTGGAGCTACTCGCCGAAACTCGCCGCCATCGCGCTGTTTCCGGTGCCGATCATCGGCCTTGCCAGCGCGAAGTTTCTCACCTGGATCGAACCCCGGTACAAATCGATTCGAGAGACCGTCTCGCGGTTGAATTCGAGACTTGAAAACAATATCGCTGGCGTCGACGTCATCAAATCCTTCGACCGCTATGGGTTCGAACACGATCGAGTGGCGACCCAGAGCGACCGGTACCACGACGAGCAGGTCCGGGCGCTCCGCCTCCGGCGGGGCTTTTTCGCCGGGTTGCGGCTGATGACCGGGGTTGCCTTCGTCGCCATTCTCTACGTCGGCGGTCGGGACATCATCCTGCTCGGCGACGCCGGCGCGCTGTCGACTGGCTCGTTCGCGCTGTTTTTCCTCTATTTGCGGCGGCTCTACTCGCCGATGCGACGGATCGGCCGGTCGGCCAACCGCTACCAGCAGGCCAAATCCAGCGCCGAGCGCGTCTTCGGCCTACTCGGCCGGACTCCCGCAATCGACGACCCCGGAGACCCCTACACTCCTGCATCGATCCGCGGCGATATCGAGTTCGACGACGTGAGCTTCTCGTACGGTGACCGCGAGCCGGTGATTGACGGCGTCTCGCTCGATATCGAGGCCGGAGAAACGGTCGGCTTCGCCGGCGAAACCGGCGCGGGGAAGTCGACGCTCACCCGACTCGTGCCCCGGTTTTATGATGTGAATTCGGGTTCGGTTCGCGTCGACGACGTCGACGTTCGGGAGTACGCCCGCCAGAGCCTGCGGCGCGGGGTTGCTATCGTCGGCCAGTCGCCGTATCTGTTCTCGGGGACGGTCGCCGAAAACATCGCCTACGGCGACCGCGAGACACTGACTGCGCTCCGCGAGGGCGACGCAGTGCCCGAGGCAGTCGTCGAGGCTGCCGACGCCGCCGAGGCCGATCGGTTCATCGACGACCTCCCAGAGGGCTACCGAACCGAGATCGGCGAACGCGGCGTCAAACTCTCCGGCGGCCAGCGCCAGCGGCTCGCCATCGCGCGGGCGATTCTCAACGACCCGGCGATCATTATTCTGGACGAGGCCACAAGCGACGTCGACACCGAGACCGAAGACCGGATCCAGGAGAGCCTCTCACGACTGATTGCCGACCGAACCGCCCTCGTGATCGCCCACCGGCTGTCGACGATCCGCGACGCCGACCGGATCGTCGTCATGGATGACGGCCGCGTTGTCGAGCAGGGGACCCACGACGAGCTTGTGGCCAAGGAGGGAATCTACGCGAATCTCTGGGGTGGGCAGGTCGACGACGAGCCCGCGGTCGCCGACTGACGGTCAGTCCTCGTAGCTCTCGCGCAGGTCTGCGAGTGATTCGACCGTGACGTCTTCGGGAATCCGGTCGACAGCGTCGGTGTGCCATTCCTCGATGGCGAGGGTGAACTCGGTCTCTGGGTTGGCTTCGACGAGCGCCCGGACGCCGTCGGCCGCTGCGACCTGCCCCCCACGGTCGGATCGGTCGGGGACAGCCGCGGTAAACGGATAGCTGTCGGAGAGTTCGCGGGGGAACGGCCCGAAGGGGGCGACGACGCGCCAGGCGGCGTCGTACTCGTCGGAATCGGGTGCGCCAGCCTCGGTCAACAGGAGCCGGGCAGGCGTCGACAGTCGATCGAGCCGCTGGTGGTGCCGCAGGACTTCGGGGCGGCGCGCGCTCTCCGGCGACGTATAAAAGAAGGTGCCCTTCGAGACAGGGTCGTCGCCTTCGAGTTGGTCGGCGTGATCCAGGAGGGCGCGGTAGCCATCGTACATCGCGGGATGGCCGCGGGCCCGACGGTCGACGAGTTCCAGCAGGTTGCCGCTCCGGATGGCCTGCTTGATTCGCCGGAGCTCCTCGAAAGTGACGTGGAGGTTGTGCTCGGCCAGGAGTCGCTCGCGGCGGTCGTCATCGTCGACCGCTCGGATCTCCGCGGGCGTGTGGTCGGCACAGACTGGACACGAACAGGGGAAGTAGTCGAGATCCGCCAGCTGTTCGGTGCCGGAGACGGTGAGGTATCGTCCCGCGCGTGCATACAGCGCGTAGGCGGCTGAATCGAACAGATCACAGCCCAGCGCTACGGCAAGGGCGAGCATCATCGGGTGGCCCGCGCCGAACAGATGGACCGGACAGTCGGCACTCAGCCCGCGTTTGGACGCGGCGACAGCCTCGACGAGGTCGTCGTAGCGGTAGTTGTTCATCATCGGCACGACCGCACCGATTGGGAACACGTCGAGATCGGTTTCGGCGGCCTGTCGACCTGCCTGCTCGCGGAGATCGGGGTAGGTAGAGCCCTGCACGGGCGCATTGATCAGCATCTCACCGCAATCGAGGGCTTCGGCGTCGGCCAGCGCCTCAGCGGTGATGTCGAGATCCGACTCGGCCTGCTGGCGGCTCACGTCGGGCGGGGTCGGGATGTCGACTGGCGTCCCGATGTCGGAGCCGATCTCGTACTGGAACTGGAGGATCTCCTCGGTCGTCACCTCGATGTCGCCGTATTCGGCGAGCTGAAACGAGCCCGAATCGGTCATGATCGCTCCGTCGAAATCCAGGAGCTCGTGGAGCCCGTCGTCGAGGGCCTGCTGGCGGAGTCGGTCGGTCTGGCGGATGATGTAGGAGTTCGTGATCAGGATGTCGACATCGAACTCGGATTCAAGCTCGGAAGGCTCGATGGTCAACGTGTTGGGGTTAATAACGGGAAGCAAGGCCGGGGTTTCGATCGTTCGGCCCGCCCGCGGAACCTCCAAGCGGCCGATCCGTCCGGCCCCGTCGGCGTCCCGGATCTCGAAATGGTCGCGCATGTGCCCCAGCTACCGGCGGCGAGTCGGTAAGGATTGCGTTCGGCTCTGGTCGGCGATCTCATGCAGGCGACGGTCGAAATACACGACTGACGGCTCAGCGATTCGTTAGCTCGTAGTGGGTGACAGTCAGCGCCGACCGGCCGTCATCGAGTTCGTCGTCGACTACTGCGGCGAGATACTCGTCGTAGTCGGTCACGTCGACGCGAATGGACTCGTTGTCGTCGAGGTTCTGCTTGGCAGTCGGTTCGCAGTCGTGAGCGACGAAGTGATGATGGACCGAGTTGGCGATCCCGTTGGAGGGTTCGGTCGTCAACAGGTGTTCGAGACTGCCCGCCTCGTAGCCGGTCTCCTCGCGGAGTTCTCGCCGGGCGGCATCGAAGAGGTCCTCGTCGCCCTCGACCGATCCGGCCGGGAGACCACGGTTGACGCCATCGACGGCCTGCCGCCACTCCTCGATGACGACCACGTCGCCGCCCGGCGTTAGGGGGAGGATAACGACCGCCGGAGATTCGTCGACGTAGTGGTAGTCGGTGACTGTGCCGTCGGGCAGTTTGACCGCATCGCGCCGGATCTCGAAGCCCGGACAGCTGTAATCGATTTCGGATGCCATCGTCTGCCACGCCAGCGGATCGTCCGTCATATGTGATCTGTCCGGCGGCGTTGGCTAAATATCACCGGTCGACACGGTCGGCCGACCACGTAGGGTCGTGTCGGCAGTCAGCCGACGGCGAAATACCGGTCGGCGTGGTCCCGACATCCTGGATTGAACATGGACTCACAGCTCGGACACTGATGGTCGCAGTCGAGATACACCCGGACGCAGAGTTCGGTCCCACAGACTCCACACAATACCGCGGACTCGTCGAACCGATCGCGGGGCCACCGCTCGGCGTCGTGGTCGACACAGGTCTCGTGACATCGAAAACAGGGATAATAGGTCTCACAACAGGGAAACCGGATGGCGACGATATCGCGGTCGCTGCGGTAGTGGGCACATCGAGTCTCGTCGCCGACAGCGACACCGACGACGAGGTGGTCGTGTGGCGTCAGTCGGCGTCGTCGGCAATCGCCCCTCATCCGGCGGCAGTTCGCGCCGCCAACAAATGAGCGTGGCGGACGGTCGACCCCCCGGGGAGGTCGTCGAAGGGGTTTATCAATACTGCCGTCATTCACTCTGCCATGACGACATTCGTGGCCGCAACGAACTCGGTCCACACGAGCGCGGCACTCTGTGACTATCTGTTCGACCGGGTCGACAGCGAGGACACCGTCCACGCGATCAACTCACATCTCGATGAGGAGTCGTTGACTGACGAAGAACTCCGGGACGGCGAGGACGCGCTCAACGCGATCTATTCGCGGCTCGGCGCTGCGACCACCGTCGAAACACACCAGTTCGTGCGAGGAAACGTTCCCGCCGAAGACATTCTGTCGTTTACCGAGTCCGTCGACGCCGACGAGATCGTCATCGGCGTCAGAAAGCCGACCGCCACGAGCAAGGTCGCTATCGGAAGCGTCACCGAACAGGTGTTGCTCCATTCGAGCCGCCCGATGGCCGTCATCCCCCGCGAACTGGAGTAGTCAGCCCAACAGTGCTGTCGAGACGATCACGGTGTTCCAGCCGGTGACCGCCACTCCGAGGACGGCCAACCCGAGTGGGATGCCGACCCGGTTTGCGGTGGGCAGGACTCGCCAGACCCCGTAACTCACCGCGATCGTGAGGAGTTTGAGTATGAACAGGCTTGCCACGCCGTATCGGTCGATCAGCGGGCCGACGAGTGGACCGGCCTCAACGACGCCACTGAGACGGAGCCCGACCGCCGTCGTTACCAGATCGCCGACGCCGAAACAGGCGACCGCCAGCAACCACAACGTCGGCTGAAGACGTTGCAAGCGGCCCGCCGAGCCGCCGCGAGAACGGTGCATAGACAACGTCTTGCAGAGACCGATTTCGTTAGTCACCGAACAACGTGTGGTAGCCGCTGAACGACAGTCGTCGTCGACCGGTAGTCACTGCCTACGATCCCTTGTGGCGGCCGGGACCACACAGAAGGTGATTTAAGAGTGCCATGACTGCCAGTAGCTAATGGCTACTGCGTTTTTCGACCGGCTCGCCGACCGGATCGCCACCATCGACAGCGTCGTCTCGGTCGGGCTGGACACCGACCCCGACCGGATTCCCGACCATCTCCAGGACAAAGACCTCCCACAGTGGGCGTTCAACCGGCGGATCATCGATGCGACCCACGAACACGCCGCCTGCTACAAGCCGAACGCCGCCTTCTACGAATCGGCCGACGGCTGGCGCTCCCTGCGGGAGACGATCGCCTACGCCCACGGAAAGGACGTGCCCGTCCTCCTGGACGCCAAACGCGCCGACATCGGCAACACGACCCGACAGTACGCCGAAATTCTCGACGCTGTCGACGCGATCACCGTCAACCCGTATATGGGACGAGACTCCCTGCAGCCGTTCTTGGATCGTGCTGACAAGGGCGTGTTCGTCCTTTGTCGAACATCCAACCCCGGCCGGGAGGACCTCCAGGATCTCGAACTCACCTCGGGCGAACCACTTTATAAACGGGTGGCTGCACTCGCCGACCTGTGGAACGAACACGACAATGTCGGCCTCGTCGTCGGCGCGACAGGTCCGGACGAACTCGAAGAACTCCGTGAGGCAGTCCCCTCGTTGCCGTTCCTCGTGCCGGGCGTCGGCGCACAGGGCGGCGACGCCGAGGCGGCGGTCGACTACGGGTTGGACGCCGACGGTGTCGGCCTCGTCAACTCTTCCCGTGGGATCATTTATGCGGGCGAAGAGCAGGGCGAGGCGTTCGCTGCCGCCGCTGGCCAGTCGGCAAAGCAGCTAAAAGGGCGACTGAATCAGTACCGAAACGCCGAGTAGTCACCTCCTACTCAAACATCGTCCGGTTGTAAGCGACCGTTCTCGCAGTCAGTCGGTGTCGATCGCGGTCGTCTCTCGACCGAGATCGTCGAGGACACGCGTTAGCGTCGTCACCAGGATGTGTGCCAACTCTTCGTCGGTCATGTCGAAGCCGTCGGTCGTGGTCGCGCCAGCGACAAACACGCCGTGGTCGCCGACCGGGAGCAGGAGTTCGCTCCTGATCGGTGTCTCGGCGTTGTAGGTCTCGGGATACTCCCGAACGTCAGTGGCAAAAATCGGCTCACCCGTGTTGTAGACCCGCCAGACCAATCCTTCGTCCCGCTTGATCGCCGGAACTTCGCCGAACACTTCTTCGGTACCCGTTGTCGTCGCGACGGGCACGAGTCGGTCGGCATCCGCCGTGTCCGGTGCATACAGGCCCGAGACCTCCATATCCAGCACGTCTTCGGCAGCCCGGATGGCGACGTCAACGGCGGTCTCAAACGTCGTCGCGTCGATCAGCTCCCGGGTGGTCGTATGGAGGGCTTCGAGACGCCGCTCCCGCTGTTTCCGTGCGGAAATATCCCGGACGACGCCGACGCTGGCCTCGTAGCTGCCGTCTGCGGCTGTGACAGGGGCGATATTGATTTCGGTCGGGATCGTCTGGCCGTCCATCGTGGTGACTTCCACCTCGTAGGTCGACCAGCCGGTTTCGGGATCGCCGCGGATCTCCGCTAGTCGGTTGCTTCCCTGCTGGTAGGCACCGTCTACTAAAAACTCGCCCGCGTGCATCCCGATCGCCGTCTCGCGGTCACAGCCGAGCATCTCGGCCAACGCCTCGTTGGCCAGCACGATCGAGCCGTCCGTATCGAGGATATACATCGGATCGCCTACGGTCTCGACGAGGAGTTTGTACCGTTCGAGCTCCTGTTGAGTCTGGTAGCTCTCGACGGCGTTCAGAATCCGGTTTGCGAGCAGTCGATACTGTTCGGTGCCGGTCTGTTTCTGGAGGTAATCCGTCGCGCCCGCGGAGATCGCATCGCTGGCGACTGCCTCGGAGCCTTCACCGGTAAATAAAATAAACGGTAGCGAGGGATGTGATTCACGAATCGTTTCGAGGAACTCGATTCCGGTCGACGACGGCATCTGATAGTCGCTGACGACACAGTCGAAGGCCTCGGTATCGAGTCGGTCGAGCCCGTCGGCCGGGCTCGTCTCGGTCGTGATTTCGAAGCGGTCGTCCTCTTGGGAGAGGAACTCCGCGGTGAGGTCCAGAAACGACGACTCGTCGTCGACGTGGAGGATCTGGATTGAGTCCGCCATTGATAATACGACAATCTAACCGCAAGTAATTGTTCTGGTAAATTGACTGTCGTTTTTGTAAGGGAGTCTGTCGACTTACAGGGCTACCAGTGCGTCGTCGGCCTCAGATTTCGGGCGGTGCTTCGCGGCCGATATGGATCTCTTGACCCTCGATATCTTCGAGGGCAGCAACGAGCCCGCCGACCTCGACCCGCCCCTCATCTGTTTCGACGGTCAGCGCGGCGACCTCTTCGGAGTCCTGGATGGCGACAGCGGCGACTTTTCCCGAGATGACACGTTCCTCCCCGGTTTCGGTGTCCCGGCCCTCGACGGTCGCATAAAACTCCCCACCGAGATCACGGATATCCTTGACGGCCCGGCGGATGGAGGCATACCGACGGGGGAACGGTCGCTCCGAGCCGTCGACGGCGACGGTCTCGGCAGTCGTCCACAGGACGGTCCCGAAGAAACCAGACACGAGGAAGCCGAGCGCCGAGCGGTTGAAGATCACGCCGTAGCGATCCTTGTCGTCCCGGATCGCGTCTTGGGTCGCATACACCGAGCGTTCGCCGTCGGCGACTGCCAACACAGGCGTCGTGATCCCGCGGCGGGCCCGAACCGTCGTCGCCACCGACAGGTAATCGAACGTGTTGGGATCGGGGGCCGCACTCGCCGGGGTCAACAGTAGATCGATACTGACACCGTTTGCGATCTGGGCCTCCAGGTCGTCGGCGAACTCCGTCAGGAGCTCCGGGGTCAGCGACAACACGAGTTCGTACTCCGCCGAGTCGATACACTCGGCGAGATGCCGGATGATCGTCGACCGGGATTTGACCAACGACACCGCCTCGGTCTCACGGGTCGGGGCAGTGTAGCGCGCGGCGAGTTCGTCGACCATCTCGGTGAACGACGATTGGACCTTGCCGAAGGCGTCCTCGGGGTCGATGGCGACGATCTGCATCGGTCTCGACTCCCTGAGTTCGACGAGCTGGCGATCCGACAGGCTCCGGACGGTGTCGTACACCCGCGGCTGGGGAATGTCGGTCCGGTCGGCGATCTCGCTGGCGGTCAGCTGGCCGTGCTCCAGGACGGTCAGATAGGCGTCGATCTCGTATTCGCCTAGGTTGAACCGCTCGCCGACCGTATCGAGCAGCTGCCGAAGGTCGTCTGCCATACTGGTCGTTGACCAGTCTACCGGTATGTAATTTACTATGCACCGAGTTGCACTCGGTTTTATAACTTGGTTCTACGATCGTCGACGGACCCCAGACAGTCATCGGAGGAAACCCTTTTTCAGGAGGCCCGTGAGACCACGGTATGATCCGCTACGGGCACCTGCTGCAGACAGGGTCGGGAGCCGCCGACTCCCTCGCACAGCTCCTTCCCGGCTGGCTGCAGTTCCCAGGCCATCGGTTGCTAGCGGCGGTGCTGGTGGTCGTGATCGGGATTTGGCTCTCGAAACTGCTCGTGCGGCTGTTGGGTCGACCGATCGCCCGTCGGTTCGCCAGACAGAGCGTCGCCCAGACTGTCCTCGGTGGGGTACGCGGCCTTACTATCGGCGGCGCGCTCATCGTAGCTGGCTCGTTTGTCGGACTGCGGATCGGCGACATCGTCCTCTCGGTGACGGTCTTTTCGGCCGTCGTCGGTATTATCCTCGCCCCGATCGTCGGGAACGTTCTCAACGGCGTGTTCGTGTTGGCCGACCAGCCCTTCGAGATCGGCGATATGATCGAACTCGAAAACGGTACCCGAGGGTTTGTCGACGATATCACGATCCGCTACACCAAAATGTTCACTCTCGACAACACGTTCCTCGTCATTCCGAACGGGAACATCCGCGAGCGGGACGTGACCAACTACTCCGCGGAGGACGAACGAACCCGGCTGTCGCTGGACGTGTTGGTCACGTATGAATCCGACATCCCCCAAGCCCGCCAGCTGATCGAACGGTCAGCCAGAGACACCGACGAGGTGATCGAGGGCGGGCCGGATATCCGGGTCGGCAGCGCGCGGTACCCCGCGAATCCGGGCTGTCTCATCGCCGACTACGGCGACAACGGAATTTTGCTTCGGCTCCGCTACTGGGTCAAAAAGCCCTACAAGATCGCCACCGTCGAGTCCGAGGTTCGAACCCGGATTCGGGAGGCGTTCATAGACGCCGACGGGACCATCGAGATGGCCTACCCGCACCAACAGCTCGTGTTCGACGAGCACAGCGGCGAGGCACAACTCGCGGTCCGCGAGGCCACCGAATCGGTAGCGACCGAAGGGGTCCAGGAGACAGTCGCCGATCCCGAGTCGACAACACAATCTCCAGAACCGGGCCCCTCGGAAGACGGCTCGTCCACACCAGCCGATAGATAGCCGTCGACCGACGCTGATTCCGAGACGTAGCTAGGGGTACGGATGATACTCCCGGTCGAGTTGTGGCTCGAAGCCGAGCGATTCAGGCACGCTCTCGGCGCGGTCGCCGAAGAACGGCTCGCCGGTAAACAGTGGTTGTGCAGTCGGAACCACCGCCCGCACCGCCTCGAAGCCGAGCTCCTCGACATCCCGTGTTGTCAGTCGTGCCGCGAAGGTATCGAGATCGACGGCCGCCAGTCGGTCGACGACGGCTTCGAGCTCGTCGGTCCCCGTCAGTTCGGGAGTGCCGAGCGAGTCGGCCGGAATCCGGCTGTCGCTTTCGACGAACGTGCGGGCCGCCTCGGGGAAGTCGGCGTACTCGCCGATCGCACCGCCCTGCTGGGCGGCCTCCTCGGGCCCCAGCGCCCGGAGTTCCATCCAGTTCTGTAGCGCCTCGGCGAGCGCCGACCGCGCCGCGGCCGCCGGATCGAGGTCGGCCGCCGAGCCAACGGCGAACCGTGGCCACTCGTCGTCGCGGTGGACCGCCACGGCGACGACCGGCACGTCGACATCTTGCGTGACGAGCAGCGGCGTCACGGCCAGCGACTCCGCTCCGGCTCGGGCTTCGAGTTCGGCGAAGCCCTCGTCGTCGACTGCCAGCCCCAGCGGGTCGAACGTCGAGTACCACGCCAGCATCGTCGCGTCCCGCTCGATGACCTCGTAGAGCCCCGACAGCACGGCTTCGACCGTCGAGTTGCCGAGCCCGAGGCCGGTGGTGATCGCGGGGCGATACCGCCGGTTCGGCGGTGGGAAGCAGACGAACTCGGCGGGCAGTGAGACGGTGTCGTCGGTCTGAAGGTCGACTCCTTCAAGCCACTCGATCCGCTGTTCGGGATCGGGTGTCTCGAACCCGTCAGGCCGGACGAACCGCCGAGGCGACACTGGATTGGCGCGGGTTCGCTCGGAGCCGCCGTCGAGGTCCCCCCGACGGTAGACGCCCGCGCTGTAGCGTTCGAGCGCTTCGCCGAGGGCTTTCATATATGCCCGGTCCCAGTTGCCATCGACACCGGCAGCGAACTCCGCGGCTCGCGCGTCACTGAAGCCGGTGGTGTCGGCCGTCGAAGCGATGTAGTAGGGCACCGGGAACGATTCACGCTCACCGACCTGACTGACGGGACCGAGCCGGTCGTCGACCGCCCGTTCGGCCCGCGAGAGGGCGTCGTCGACGGTGACCGAGCGGTGGGTGAGTTCGAGCGAGCGGCCAGGCTGCTCGTCGGCACACTCACAGCCCGGCACGGGGAGGAGGGTCCGCTCCTGCCACGGGAGTTCGACGATCCGGCCGCCAGCACGCTCGCCCGACAGCAGGCCGATCAGTTCGGTTCCGGCGACGGCCCCGGCGAGTCGAACCTCGCTTCGGGAGCCGCTGGGATCGGCTTCGGGCAGCTCCTCTTGGGCGGCCCCAACACGGGTTTGGAGACACTGATAACAGCCCGAATCAGGTGAAAAAAGCGAGACCGTTGCGTCGACGGCTGCCAGCGGATAGCCGCCAACTCCCCCGATCTCGACGGCGACCCAGCGATCGAAGGCTGTCGAGGCGGCGGCGAATACGTCGGCTCCGGTGGGCGCGACAACCGCGCCAATAGCGGGCGTTCCGTTATCACTCGCCGAGCCGAGTGCCGACGGTTCGAGCCGCTCCACCGAGAGATCGACGTCACTACAGGCGGCTGTAAGCGCCTCGGCAGCGGGACCGCTGCCAACGAGACCGAGTTCCATGGGTTATCCTCTCAGTGGCGAGTAAAAGAACACGGCGATGGGCAACAGGAAGTAGTCGGGGACGGATTAGTCCAGGAGCTCTTGACTGACGCCCGCGAGCTCGCTGGCGTCGGCCTCGCGGAGTCGGTCGTCGCCGAGCTGGAGTCGGAGCCGTGGTCGACCGACATCGATCGGGACTTTTTCGGTCGCGATCAGCCCCATATCTTCGAGTCGCGTTTTGGTGCGCGAGAACGTTGCCTTGCTGGCGATCCCGACGTCTTCGCCCCACTTCGAGATGTCGTACAGCAGGACCTCGTTTTTGGCTGCGACGAGCAGCGAGATCGTCACCTCGTCGAGCCCCTCGCCGTCGCCGCGGGCAGTATCGAGTTCGGCCAACACCGCATCGAAATCGTCGCGGGCTGCCTCGCTGATATCGTCTGCCAGCGTCTCACGGACGCGTGAGATCGGCGGCGTTCGGAGTCGATACGTCTCGGCAGCGTCCCACTGTTCGTCGTAGCTTTCGCGGGCGCTGTCGACGAACGCACTGTCGTCGGTGGTCAGGGCGGCGATCCGGTCGCCCGCCGAGACGAGCGCGAGCACCGAATCCCCCGAGATGAGCAGGGAGTTCGCTGCCGGATCGCTCAACACACGGATCGACAGCCCTCCGGTATCGATCAGATCGGCAGCGCGACTCGCAACGAGGAAGTCTTCCATCGTCTCCTTGATCGGTCGCTCCTCGGCCAGCATCCGAATCGTCGGCAGCTCGCCATCGAAGGCGGTGGCGACGTCGACCAACGCCCGGATCGCCTCCTCGGTCGGATCGACGAGGAGCAGGTCGTCACTCGCTTGAGTGAGCACTGACTGTAGGATATCGTTAATGTCTGTTTCGAGTAAATTCGAGTCCATCTATAGTATAGTATAATACCAAAACTACTATTTAATATTGTCGGGAGGAGCGCAACCACATCGGTATCCGAGCAGCTAAATTAACTCCAGCGAGGCGTCATTGAACTACTATTGTGTCATTAAAACATAAATTTCTATCGGTCGACGAATGGTGCGGTGTCGAAGGGTGCTGTTCCGTGCGGCAGGAGGGGCGACAACACCGAGGATATAAATGTGAACACGGAGGAGAGTCTCCAACAGTGTCGAACGAGAGCCCGGGCTGGGAGCGGTTTTTCGGCTTCGAACACCCCTACGAGAACCAGGCCGACGCCATCGAGGCCGCGATCGAAACCGTCGACGCCGAGGGCTATCTCGCGATGGAGGGCCCCTGTGGGACCGGCAAGACGATGGCTGCGCTCACCGCCGCGGCCTACCTCCTCCGGGAGACCGACCGGTTCGAGAACGTCGTAGTCGCCACCCCGGTCAAACAGCAGCGCCAGCAGTTCATCGAGGACTTGCGGACGATCAACCGCGGGCTCGACGACCCCCTTTCTGGCGTCGGCCTCGTCGGCAAGTCTGACCTCTGCCCGTACGGGCGCGAAGATAGTTTCCCGGCCGACACGAGCGTCCAATCCCGGTGTGAGGAGCTCCGCGAAACGACCGCAGACCTCGTCCGTGCCGAGGACTCGGGTGACCGCCGCGCCCATAGCGGTGGGTCGACGGCCGCCGAGCCGGCCGACCTCGACCGGGAGGCCGGACCGGAACCTGCAGCCGTCATCGAGGGCACAACTGATGAGGCCGAACAGTGGTGGGACACCGAGCTGGCCCGCGAACTCGCCAACACCGCACGCCGCGATCAGCGTGCAGGCGACGGCGACCCGCTTCAGACTGCGGGTGCCACTGCGCCGTACGGCACCGCACAGCCCGCGGCTCCGGAGTCGTTCACCGACGGCGAGTCGACGCCCCTGTACTGTCCGTTCGAGGCCGACTGGTACGCCCGCGATACCGGCTCGCCGGTCGGCTTCGAGCAGGGGACCGACCACGTCCTGTCGACCCGTGAGTTCCTCCCGGCGGCGGTCGAGGCCGGGACCTGCCCACACCGGGTTATGAGCGTTCTCCTGGAGGACGCCGATGTCGTCGTCGGCAACTATAACCATCTTTTCGATAGCCAGACCCGCCACCTCACCGAACCGATCCTCGACGAGCGGACGCTCGTGATCGTCGATGAGGCCCATCGGCTCGAAGAGCGCGTCCGGGACCTCCTGAGCGACACCGTGGGTCGGGTGACACTCAAACAAGCCCAGCAGGACCTCCAAACGCTCCTCGAACGGGCGCGCCAACACGGCGACAACAAGGAGCTAATCGAGTCGAAGCTTGCTGACCACGATGTCCCCTACGAGGCCGTCGAACGGGCCCACCAGTTCTACGGCGAGGCGATCGACTGGCTCGACGAGCAGGTCGAGACAGCACTCCGCGAGCGGTTCGACGGCTACGGAACCGGATTTATAAACGAGGTCTTGCCGGACGAGCAGGTCGAACTCGAACTCCGCGACCCGCAATCCGACCAGCGGGATGCGTTCACCGAGTGGGCCGAAGACCAAGCGGACTACAGTGGCGGCTTCTTCCGTACCCTCGGAACGGTCGGCAGTGCCGTCGAGGATGTCCTCTCACAGCTGGGCATGGGCCGCGACTGCGTCTGTACGGCCACCGGCGTCCTCTTCGATCGATGGTGGCACCGCGACCACACCGAGTTTTTCCGCGAGATCACCCTCGAACCCACGGACAACGAGTACCGCGACCCTGACTATCCGTGGCAGAACGCGTACAACGCCTCGCTGGTGATGTACAACTGCATCCCCTCCGAGCAGGTCCGTGAGATCCTCGGAGAGTTCGGCGGGGGGGTTCTGATGAGTGCGACGCTGGAGCCGATTCCCATCTTCGAGGCCGTCAGCGGGCTCCAGTCGCTGTCGACCAGAACCGCCACGGGCGATGAGGGTGCCAAGCGACGGGTCGACCGTCGGAGCTACGACCTGCAGTTCCCCGAGGCCAATCGTGAAAGTTGGGTCGTCGACGTCATGCCGTTTACCGCCCGCAACCGCGGGCCACCGACGCCCGACAACCACAACGAAACCAGAGAGCGCTACGCCTACGTCGCCCGCGAGATTGCCCGGAGCCACGGCAACATCCTGCTTGCCTACCCCAACTACGCCGAGGCCGAATGGGCCGCCGAGCGGCTTCGGGAGTCGGTCGACAAACCCGTGGTACTCGATCGGTCGTCGTCCCACGAGGAGACCCAACGCCTCAAAAACCAGTTTTTCGGTGACGAGCATAGCGTCTTGGTCACCAGTACTCGGGGCACGCTGACCGAGGGCGTCGACTACGCAGGCGAGAAACTCCATACCTGTGCGGTCTTCGGCGTGCCGCTGGTCAATATCGGCTCACCCCGCGTGCAGGCAGTCAGACACGCCTACGGCGACCGCTTCGGCACCGAAAACGAGTTCACCTACGCGCTGACGATTCCCGCGGTGCGGCAGGTGCGGCAGGCGATCGGGCGTGTGCTGCGCGGCCCCGACGAATGTGGGGTTCGGCTGCTGGTCGGCGAGCGGTACCTCCCCGATCGGCCGCGCTCGGTGGCTCCGTTTTTGGCCGACCAGGAACAGCGGGAGTTCAGCCGATTGACCCCGGAGTTTCTCGATAGTCAGTTCGCCGAGTTCTGGTCGACTGACCGTCGGTAGGGACCCCCTACGGCCGGACATCCTCCTAGTAACTATCAATCGGTTCGCTCACCAGTGAGCAATGTCCGAGACTCCAACCTACCACCTCGTCTGTCGTGACTGTCCCACGGAGTTAGTCGTCGAGACAGCTGCGTGGGCCGAACAACGGGCAGCCGACCATGAAGCAATCACCGGCCACCGCCTCGATTTTAAACGGGTCGACTAGCGAACGGAGCCAATGCTCCGGACAGTCGACACGGTACAAAAAAGCCGATCAGGGAGTCGAGGAACCCTCGTTAGGCGGTGATTTCGTCGAGTGCATCCAGGAGGTCGTCTTTGTCCTGGACGCCGATCACGCGGTCGGCTGACTCGCCGTTGTGGTAGAATTCGAGTGTCGGGACGCTACGGATGCCCTTGCTGCTCGCAAACTCCTGTAGTTCGTCGATGTCTACCTTCAGCACGGCGGCGTCGGTCTCGTCGGCGATCTCCTCGACGGTCGGTTCGAGCATCTTGCAGGGCCCACACCAGTCGGCGTAGTAGTCGACGAGGACGACCGAATGGGAGTCGATGAGTTCCTCGAAGTGGCTCTCGTCTTCGACGTGAATCGGCTCGGAGGCTGCTGTGGTACTCATACAACACCATACAGGCTCTACTGGTATAACAGTTGCAGGGATGTGTCAGATCCCTACCCAACCGATTGTCAATAGACCGAACACACCACTATATAATTATTCACCGGCTACATAACTGAGGACGACACCGTCGTCGACGCGGTCCACGGACGTTAGCGAAAGTGCCGGAAAGTCGTCGACGAACCCATCCCCGTCGGCGAGTGTTGGGGCGTCCCGACCGCCGATAACAAGCGAGCCGACGAACACTATTAGCCGATCAATAAGTCCGTCTTCAATAACTGAAAAGATCAGTTCACCGCCACCTTCGACCAGTAGGCTGTCGATACCAGCGGCTTCGAGTCCGCCGAAGGCCGTTGTGAGGTCGACGCGCTCCTCACCGGCGACGATCAGTTCTACACCTGCCTCTCGGAGGGCCTCGCGCCGCTCGTCGGGTGCGGCCGACGAGACGACGACGTGGGTCGTTGCGGCATCGTCGCAGATCCGGCCATCCGGTGGCGTTCGGCCGCGAGAGTCGATGACGACTCGCGCCGGATTGGCAGACCGACCGTTCTCGCGTCGCCGTTGTTGTCGCTTGGGATCGTCGAGAGTTAGATGTGGGTCGTCGGCCAACACGGTCCCGATGCCGACGGCGATGGCGTCGACCTCGCGTCGGATGCGGTCGACGCGGTCGAAATCCTCAGGGCCGCTAATCTTGATCTGCTCGCGGCGGCACGACGAAAGCTTCCCGTCGGCGCTCATCGCGGCGTTGACGACGACATCCATACCCGGATATCGCCCGGCGACCGCTTCGGCGTTTCGGTCCTGCCAGTCGCTGCCCGGAGGCAGCCGCGGTGGTGATTGGCAACGATTGAACATCTCAAACAGGCCAACTGATAAGTGGGGGCTTAGCGAATCGAACGGTATGGATCCACGTATACTCATGCTAGGCTGGGGGTTCCCACCGAACGTCACAGGCGGTCTCGACACCTGGGTGGGTGAGGTGTTCGAAGCCTTCGAGCCGAAAGACGCGGAGCTGCAACTCCTGCTCCCGTCGGAGTACGCCCCCGAGGATCGTGAGGGAATTCACAGCGCCCCGACCGGCGAGGGCGACATCATCACACGTGTCGGCCGGATGAGCGACACGTTCGTCGAACTCGCCGAGGATGCCGACATTGCCCACACCAACGACTGGTTCGGCTATGGGCCGGGACTGCGGGCCAAACGCGAGACCGACGCCACGTGGGTCTCGGCGTTCCACTCGCTGTCGAGCGACCGGAACATCAATCCCCCCGAACGGGAAGTCGAAACCGAACGCCGGGTCGCCCAGCAGTCCGACGTGCTCATTTCAGTCAGCGACATCACGCGTCAGAACGTCCTCGAACTGTACGAGGCCGACTCCCACGTCGTCCACAACGGCTTTTCCTCGCTGGATACCACCGGGTTTGATGTCAAGGCCGACCTCGGTATCGAGGGCCCGATGCTGTTGTTCGTCGGTCGACACACCGACCAGAAGGGGATCAGTCACCTGCTGTATGCGATGGACAAGATCCAGAACACCGACGCGACGCTCGTCCTCGGCGGCTCGGGCCACCAGACCGAGCACCTGAAGATGTTCACCGAACTGCTCGGGCTCAGCGACCGCATCAAATTCGCCGGCTACATTCCTGAAGAGCGACTTGGCGACTATTACGCAGCGGCCGACGTGTTCATTTCGCCGTCGCGGGCCGAACCGTTCGGTCTGACGATCACTGAAGCACTCGCAGCCGGTGCGCAGGTCGTCGCCACCGAAAGCGGTGTCCGGGAGACGCTCCCCGATGGCTGTCTTGTCGAGGTGACAACCGACTCCGATTCGATTGCCCGCGGGATCGACGAAGCCCTCGCCCGCGAGGGACCGCCGGAGTACGAGCCCCGAACCTGGGACGAGGTCGCCGACGACCTGCTCGACGTCTACAACACCGCCCTCGACTGACTGTCACAGCTCCTGGAGAGATTGTGGCCTGAACTCACCGTTTTTTGTGTCTACTTTTTAGTACTACTTCGGGACCGACCACGGCAGTTGAGCTACGCAGTCGAGACGATGATCGACTGTTTAACGGGCTATTAGGGTGTGCTGTCGACGGCATCTGCCAGTCGTAGCCAGTGACTAGTGAGGAGCGGCTGGTAATTTAGTACCAACTGATGGTTTTGATGGTGCATTACGATGCTAAAGAGTAGTCAGTTGGTAACTGCGCGATGACAAACGATGACTCAGACGGCGGTATCAACCGTCGGACGTATATGAAAGGTGTTAGCGCCACAAGTGCGATCGCCGGGGTTGGTGGGCTCTCGGCGATGTCGACGCCGGCACAGGCACAGGCTGAGCCAGGCGAAGGTGACACCACAATGGCCGATTTGTGTGGGACGTTCAGTCCAGGAGCCCAGGCCCAGCAATGTATTGCGTGCGTCGAAGAGGAGTGTGACGATGACGAGGAGATCACAGCCCTCGAACTGACTGATGGGCTTTCAGGGATGTGTTTCACTCCTAGTGAGGAGGACCTCGAGATCCCCGACGACGCCGACTACGTCACGCTCAAGGCCGGACAGAACTGCTATCTCGCCCCGGTCGACGACAACACGACGTTCTGCCTCCCACCGGGCTCGCCCGAGATCAGTAACGCGACGTTCTACCGGTGTGGCGGCGATGGCGAGCCCATGCTCATGGGTTTCGAGGTGACTTGTGAAGAACTCACTGTCGAGACCGAGAACATCGACGACGGCGAAACGCTGACTGCCACGGTCACGTTCATCGATCAGGAAGGAGATGAGTCCGAAGAGACGTTTGAGGCGGAGGTCGATGACGACGAGGCGACCTTCGACCTGCCCGGTGACCTCAATCCGACCCGCTTCGAGCTCTCGTTCGATGGCACCGTCCTGGACGAACAGGATATCGTCGCCGAGGACGCGCCGTGTTTCGACGAGCCGCCGGAGCCGCCGGTGCCCGACGACCCCCGAATCGAGGAGCTCGATGTGACCTGTGAAGAGATCACTATCGAAACCGACGACATCGACGAGGGCGAGACGCTCATGGTCACGGTTGGGTTCGTCGGCGATATGAGCATGATGTACAACGTCCCCGTCGACGACGACGGCGTGGCGACGATCGCGCTCCCCGGCGATCTCGACCCGTCGAGTATCGAGATCGTCTTCGAGGACGAAACGCTGTTCGAAGGGAACATCCAGGCGAGCGACAGCCCCTGCGCGGAGGTACCGCCGGAGCCACCCGAACCACCGGAGCCGCCAGAGCCCGACGATAAAAAGGAACTCAAAAAACGAATGAAGGAACACAAGGCGAAATACGAGGAGTACAAAAAGAAGTACGAAAAACACGACTGACGTAGTCAGAACCGACGACGGATGTGGTTTTCCCCGCTGTTTTTTAAATATCGATGCGGCCCTGTCGGAGCGCTGAACCCTCGGCGTGCCGCCGCTCAGTCGTGGCGTTAGGCGTCGACCGCAGCGGTCGACCCGCGGAACAGCGTAATCTCGGCGGCTGGCTCCGGATGGGTGATGCGGAACCCGGTTCGGGTTTCGGTGACGCCACGCGTGCTCACTTCCGGATCGTCGCTCGGTTGGTACGGGCTATCGCTGTCACTGGGCTGATAGGGGCTATCCGACTGGTACGGACTGTCACGGCTCTGATAGGGACTGTCCCGCTCTTCGTCGGATTTCTCGGACATATCCTCCGGCGGGAAGTAGATCCGCTCGCCGCTGGCCGACTGGATGACAAAGGCGACATCGTGGTTCCCGCTGACTTCGATAATCGTGTTACCGTCTTCGATGCGGGTTGTGTAGGTGAACTCCTCGGAGTCGCTCATACACCCACGGTTGGCGGGAACCCACTTATCAGTTCCCCGCATTTGCCCACGTCGACCCGTCATGCGCGCACATAGTTTTTAACAGAAGCCGACGAACGAACTGGTGATGGACGTAGACAACAAAGCCGAGGAGCTTGCCTCCGCTCTCGGTGTCAACAAACAGGAGGTCAAAGCCGACCTGGAATCGTTGCTGGAGTTCGACGTGCCGCTGGAGGAGGCCGCCCAGAGCGTCCGCCGCAAACACGGCGGCGGGGGTGGCGGCTCGTCGACGCCGGAGACGCTCGACCTCGATGGAATCTCGACTGCACAGGATTCGGTCAACGTCACCGTGCGGGTGCTCACACAGGGCACCCGGACGATCCGGTATCAGGGCGAAGACGTAACGATTCGGGAGGGGAAACTCGCCGACTCTTCGGGGACGATCTCCTACACCGCCTGGCAGGATTTCGGCTTCGAGCCCGGTGATTCGATCGTCATCGGTAACGCCGGGGTCCGGGAGTGGGACGGCCGCCCCGAACTCAACCTCGGCCAGTCAACGACCGTCTCGATGGCCGATGACACGGTCGCAGTCGACCACCCCATCGGCGGCGACAGCGATCTGATCGACCTCGAACCCGGCGATCGGGGTCGCAACGTCGAAGTGAGGGTCCAGGAGGTCGACTCCCGAACGATCGACGGCCGGGACGGCGAGACGACGATCCTCTCGGGCGTGCTCGCCGACGCCACTGCTCGCTTGCCGTTTACCGACTGGGACCCACATCCAGACCTCGAAGCCGGAGCGGATCTCCGGATCGAAGACGTGTACGTCCGGGAGTTCCGCGGCTCGCCGTCGGTGAACCTCTCGGAGTTTTCCACCGTTGAGCCACTGTCGGAGCCGGTCGCTGTCACCGATTCGGCCCCGCAGCTCTCGCTTGCGGAGGCGGTCGACAGCGGCGGGCTGTTCGATGTCGAAGTGGTGGGGAACGTCCTGGAGGTCCGGGATGGCTCGGGACTCATCGAGCGCTGTCCGGACTGCGGCCGCGTCATCCAGAACGACCAGTGTCGGACCCACGGCGAAGTCGACGGCGAGGACGACCTCCGAATTAAGGCGATCCTGGATGACGGCACCGACACCGTCACCGCGATCATCGGCTCGGAGCTGACCGAGGAGATCTACGGCGGCGACGTAAGCGATGCCAAGGAGGCCGCCCGGGATGCGATGGACAAGGAGGTCGTCGCCGAGACGATCCGCGAGCGGCTGGTCGGCAACGCCTACCGGGTTCGCGGCTCGCTGTCGGTCGACGAGTACGGCCCGAACCTGAACGTCGAGGCCTTCGACGCGGCCGACGAGGACCCGGCCGCGCTTGCGACCGCCGCCCTTGCGGAGGTGCGCCAATGAGCGCCGATGGCGATTCAGGGCCAGGGCGACGTGAGGTTGCCTATCGGCCCTTTGCGGCGGAGTTCGACGACGCCTCGCTCTCCTACTCCGAGAGCGACGAGGAGCGCGCACCGAACTTCGTTGTCACCCCAACCGGACTGCGGGTCAACCGACTGTTCGCTGTGGGCGTGCTCACCGAGGTCGAATCGATCAACGAAGATACCTTGCGGGGCCGGATCGTCGATCCCACCGGCGCGTTCGTGACATACGCCGGACAGTACCAGCCACCAGCACAGGCGTTCCTGGATCGGACGACACCCCCGGCGTTCGTGGCGATCACCGGCAAGGCCCGAACCTTCGAGCCCGAGGACTCCGACCGGGTGTTCACCTCCGTTCGGCCGGAGAGTCTCAGCGAAGTCGACGCTGCGACCCGCGACCGGTGGGTGGTTTCGGCAGCGAAGTCGACGTTGCAGCGGATCGCGGTCTGTGCAGCAGCCCTCGATTCCCCGCTCCGCGGCGAGGAGCTACGGGTGGCCCTTTCGGACGCCGGTGTCGACGACTCGCTGGCGGCTGGCATCCCGCGTGCGCTCGACCACTACGGGACGACGACGGCCTACTTGGAGGGGCTCCGTCGGCTCGCAGTTGAGGCCCTCGAACTCGTCGCCGACGAGCACGAGGAGGTCCGCCCGCTCGACGTTGCGCCCGACGAGGGCGGCGACGTAGAACTCGGTCCGCTTCCGGCGGTCGACATCGATCTCGACGAGGATGTGTCGACGGTGCCAGCCGAGACAGCGGCCGAAACACCCGATTTGGCGGCTGATCAGGCCGAAGCCTCGACCGAAGAGCCGACCACCACGGAATCGGAGTCAGCCGAGGCGACGACGGCTGGTGAAGAGGCCTCAACCGAGGAGACGGAGACACCGACAACACCGGACCCGGCAGAGTCGAGCGGGACACCAGCCTCGGAGTCGACTGACGACACACCAGCGACGGAGCCGGAAGACGATACGGCAACGACGGACGTAGGAGACGACACAGCAGTCGAAGCCTCGACCGACGTCGAATCCGATACTGAATCCGACGTCGAACCCGAGGCCGGACCCGAGACAGACGTGTCGACTACGCCGGATGGTGAGGCCGCAAACGGGGCCTCCGATCCCGACGGGACTGCCGAGTCTAGCGTCGACGACGCCGATAGCGGCACGGACGAGGACGCCGAGTCGGGAATGTACCAGCTCGACGACGAGGAACGCGATGAGCTGGAATCCGAGTTCGACACCGACTTTTCCAGCGGCAATGAGGTCGATCCAGCAGGCGAGGCCGACATCGATGTCCCCGACGCCGACGAACTCGCAGCGAAAGCCGAGGCCGAAGGGACGGCACCCGAAGAGACAGTCGCCGAGGCCGCGGCACAAACGGATGACGAACCGCTCGGCGAGTTTGATGATGGCGTCGGTGAGTCTGAGGACGACACTGGTTCGGCCGAGGAACCAGCTGCCGACTCCGAGTCCACGGCCGAAACTGACGACAGCCCCGAGTCGGAATCCGACACCGACGAGGAACCGACCGCAGAGGTCGACCTCGAAGGGGCGGTCGTCGAGACGATGGCCGAACTCGACGATGGCGACGGCGTCGACCGCGAGGCGCTGGTGGCCGAACTCGTCGACGAATACGGGGTCGACGAGGCGGCCGTCGAGGACGCAATCGACGACGCGCTGATGGGTGGCCGGTGTTACGAACCGGCCGACGGGACGCTGAAAGCGATCTGATGGCTCGCGGCTCCCGACCGCGAATCGAGCCGGTCCCCGACGCCCCGGCGGCAACCGTCGACCTCGGCGTGGAGCGCGCTCTCGTCGTCGGTGACTACCACGCCGGAATCGAGGCTGGGCTCCGTTACGAGCGCGGCGTCGAACTGCCGAGCGACGGCCCGGCGCGCCGACAGCGGCTCCTGGACCTCCTTCAAAACGAACGCGCCGACCGGCTGGTCGTCCTCGGCGATCTCGGCCACCGGATCGGGAGCGTCGACGGGGCCGAACGCGAGGAACTCGACGCCCTATATAAATCGGTCGTCGAGGAACGCGGGGTTTCGATCACGGTCGCACCTGGCAACCACGACGGCGGCCTAGAGGGTCTGTGGGGCGACCGGGAGGGCGTCGACATTCTCCCGCAGTCGGGCGGCCTGCTGGGCGATGCCGACCGCGGCGAGGCGGTTGGCGTCTGTCACGGCCACACGTGGCCCGCCCCCGAACTGCTGTCGGCCGACGTGATCTGTATGGCCCACGAACATCCGACTGTCAAGCTCCAGGACAGCGTCGGCGGCTACCGCACTGAAAAGGCGTGGCTTCGTGGGGGACTCGATCATGCGGTGATGGCAGACGGCGTCGACGCCGATTCCGGCGCGATCGCGTGGGGCGATCCCGAACTCGTCGTCGTCCCAGCGTTCAACAATCGGTCGGGTGGGACGTGGGTTAACGTTGAGAGCGAGGGGTTTCTGTCGCCGTTCCTGCCCGAAGCGTTGGTTGATGCCGACTGCTATCTGCTCGACGGGACGCGGTTGGGTGCGTATAAATCGGTGTGAGAGGATCCAGCACAACGACGGTGTGCTTAATTCCCTCGCGCCGTGTGATAGGACAATGAGTTCCGCGGACGCGGAGTCGGGCGCAGATGCCTTTCGTCACCTCGGCGAGACGGTACGGGCTGCCCTGTCGGACCGCGGGTTTTCCACACCTACCGAGCCACAGCGGCGGGCGATCCCGCCGCTCGCCTCGGGCCGCAACACGCTGGTGATCGCACCGACTGGGACCGGCAAAACCGAAACGGCGATGTTGCCCGTCTTCGATGCGATCGTCCAACACCGCGAACGGGAGGGGTCGACCGACGGCTTCTGTGCCCTCTATATCACCCCGCTCCGCGCACTGAACCGGGATATGCGCGAACGGCTCGACTGGTGGGGCCAGCGGCTCGATATCGAGATCGACGTGCGGCACGGCGATACTACCCAGTACCAGCGACAGAAGCAGGCCAACGATCCACCCGACGTACTGGTGACGACCCCCGAGACGCTCCAGGCGATGTTGAGCGGGTCGAAGCTTCGGACCGCGCTAGCGGACGTGCGGCACGTGATCGTCGACGAGGTCCACGAACTGGCGGCGTCGAAACGCGGTGCCCAACTCACTGTTGGCCTCGAACGCTTGCGGCTCCTTTCGGGAGCGTTCCAGCGAATCGGACTCTCGGCGACCGTCGGCGATCCCGAAGCAGTGGCGGCGTTTCTGACTGGCTCCCGTGTCGACGCGCCGGAATCGGAAACAGACGCCGACCGCGATTTTTCCGTCGTCGAGGTCGATGTCGGCAGCCGCGTCGAATTTTCGGTCACCCACCCCGAGATCACCACGGAAGACGACCGGCTGGCGGGCAAACTCGCAACCACCGAGAAAATCGCCAGCCACGTTCGGGTTATCCGTGAGATCGTCGACGACAACGAGTCGACCTTAATTTTTGTCAACACCCGCCAAACAGCCGAAGCGCTGGGCTCCCGTTTTAAAAAGCTCGGCGAGGCGATCGAAGTCCACCACGGCTCGCTGTCCCGTGACGTGCGGGTCGACGTCGAAGACCGATTTAAAAAGGGAGAGGTGGACGCACTGGTCTGTACCTCCTCGATGGAGCTCGGGATCGACGTTGGACGGGTCGACCACGTCGTCCAGTACGGCAGTCCCCGCGAGGTCGCCCGCCTGCTCCAGCGGGTCGGCCGCGCCGGTCATCGCCACGATCAGGTCTCGCGGGGGACGATCATCACGAACCACCCCGACGACACCCTCGAATCGCTCGCCATCGCCCGCCGAGCGGGCGAGGGGTTGGTCGAATCCGCCGGCATCCACTACGGGAGTCTCGATGTTGTCGCCAACCAGATCGTCGGGCTGGTGATGGATTTCGGCGACGTGAGTGGTCGACGGGCCTACGAAACCGTCACGCGGGCCCGCCCGTTCCACGATCTGAGCGAGGACCAGTTTCGTGCGGTTGTCCGAGAACTCAGCAGTAACCGCCTCCTGTGGCTCGACGAGGAGGCAGACCGGTTGGAGAAATCGGGCGGGACGTGGCAGTACTACTACGCCAACCTCTCGATGATTCCCGACGAAGAGAGCTACGAGGTCCACGATATGTCTTCCCGAACGCAGGTCGGCACCCTCGACGAGCGCTTTGTCGTCAACTTCGCCGCACCGGGGGAGGTGTTCATCCAGCGCGGCGAGATGTGGCGCATCAACGACATCGACGAGGAGGAAGCGAGGGTCAACGTCGCGCCCATCGAAGACCCCGCAGGCGAGGTTCCGTCGTGGGTCGGCCAGGAGATCCCGGTCCCCGCCGCGGTCGCCGGGGAGGTCGGCGAACTCCGTGAGATCGCCGGTTCGCAGTTCGAACACGGTGCCTCACAGCGCGCCGTCGCCGGTGATCTCTGCGGCCGGTATCCGGCCGACGCCTCGACCCTCGAACCCGCGCTCGACCCGATCGACCGCCACGTCGACGCCGGGTTCCCGCTGCCGACCGACGACCGGATTTGTATCGAATCCCGCGGCCGGACGGTCAGGGTCGACGCCGCCTTCGGCCACGAGATCAACGAGACGTTGGGTCGACTCCTGTCGGCACTCGTCGGCCAGCGAACCGGCTCGTCGGTCGGGATGAGCGTCGACCCCTACCGAATCAGTTTCGAGGTCCCACAGGGAGTCACCGGCGGTGTGTTTCGAGACATTCTCCGGTCGACCGATCCTGATCACCTCGAATCCTATCTCGAACTCGCGCTGAAGAACTCCGAGACCCTCAAATTCACGCTGGCGCAGGTTGCCGCCAAGTTCGGCTCGCTGAAGCGGTATCAGGGCCGCGGGCGGTTCGGCGGCGACCGGCTGCTCGATGCACTGGAGGGGACTCCGGTGTACGACGAGGCGATGCGAGAGATCTTCCACCGCGATCTGGCGATCGAAGAGACGGCCGACGTGTTACGGCGGATCCAGGAGGGCGATCTCGACCTCGTGGTCGTCGGCGACGTGACGCCGATCGGGACGACCTCACGGCCAAGCGGCCAGGAGCTGCTCGTCCCCGAAAAGGCCGACGCGAGCGTGATCGAGGCGATCGAAGACCGGATTCACAACGACCGTGTGCTGCTGTGTTGTTGCCACTGCAAGGACTGGGACCACACGACCAAAGTCCGGCGAGTCCGCGAACAGCCCGAGTGCCCGGAGTGTGGGTCGACCCGGATCGCCGCGCTGAACCCGTGGGCCGACGAGGTGGTCTCGGCAGTCAGAGCCGAGGAAAAAAATGCCGAACAGGAGAAACAGACCCAGCGAGCCTACCGGGCGGCCAATCTCGTCCAGAGCCACGGCAAGCAGGCGGTGATCGCGCTGGCGGCCCGCGGTGTTGGCCCCCACAACGCCGCCCGGATCATCAGCAAGTTCCGCGCCGAGGAGACGGAGTTCTATCGGGACCTCCTCAAACAGGAACGCGAGTATGCCCGCACACAGTCATTCTGGGACTGACAAAAGTAGTGGCCGGATAACGAAGCCGAAAAAGGGGATCGTAAAGCCGACCAGATAGCCTGCCAGATGGCCCCACACATTGGTTCCGGGGCGAACGAAAAGCAGTGCGCCAGCGATGCCGAAGACGAACACCGTAGAGCCGATCAGGAAGGCGAGCCGAACGTCCGGGTCGAGCTGCCGATTGTACTGGCCGAGCCGTCGGGGGCGGTCATATCGCCACAGCAGCCCAGCAATCGAGAATCCACAGACAGCCAAGCCCCCCGCGAGCAGCGGCCGGGTGGGGAAATACCACACCGAGGGGACCGCGAAGACGACCGCAAGCGAGCACAGGAACGGGACCGCCGCCCACACGGTGTCGACTTCTCCGTCGGTCACCTCGCTGGCTGCCGCCGCGAGTACGACCGGCAGGAGTCCGAGAAAGGCCGCGACGATCCCCGAAAAGCCGACCGACGGCTGGTCGGTGACGACGCCGAGCGTCTGGAGCGTTAGCCACGCGATAACAAAGGGGCCGACCAGCAGGTAGCTGGCCGCCGAAAGTCGGAACTCCCGGTGCCAGCCAGCGATCGACACCAAGGGGTAGATGCCGAACAGCGTAACCCAAAAGTTGAGGATGTTATCGAAGAGGTGGCGACTGCTGGCGTGGATATAGTTGGCCGTGAAGGCCGTCGACAGCGTGTGGATACTCTCGAACAGCGAGTCGGCACCGAGACTGAACCCGAATCCGACTGGCGGCGACACCAGCCACACCGAAACGAGCAGCCCCGGAAGCATCCCTAAGACCAGCCACTGCTCAACCAGCCCAGCGGCTGTCGTCCGTCGCCACCAGTCGACGACGGTTGCGGGCAGCGACCCGAGTTCGCGGAGCCACCGAAATGCCACAGTAGGTCAGCGTATGTCGGTCAGTGATTTACCAGTGGCGGGTGTTAGTCCCAGCTATCGAGCAGCTCGGAAATCGTGGCGACAAGCGAATCGAAATCCTTCAGTTTCAAGCCGTCGGTGGTGACGAAGACACCGCTGTTGCCGACGCCGACACGGACCAGAAAGCCGTTTTCGAAGTTCCGGATCGTGTACTCGTAGTTGCCCAATTCGGAGCCAGCGTAAGCGTCGGTCGTCGTTTTGTAGTCGTGCCACTCGTGGCCGATAAACGACATCAGGTCGGCGTCCTGTTCGAGATCGCCGCGGAGATACACCTGCATATAGTTGGTCGCATCGAAGTAGGTAACCGACCGACAGTTGTCGCCGACCGCGCTCCGGCAGGCGGTTTTGAGTTGCTCGGCGCGGGCGTCTGTCAGTGGCTGCTCGCTCATTGGTTCTTCATCGCTCATACTTCGGGGCTACGTAGTGTGACGTTTTGAATCCATGGGTCGGCTCAGCGACTGCCGCCGCTTACCGACTCGCGGCGATCGACTGGAGGGCGGTCTCGAATTGGTCGCCAGTAATCACCAACTCGTCGACGTGGTCGTTGGCAGTCTCGCCCTCGTACCGCCCGGCAACATCCATGATTGCCAACAGCGCGGCCTCCCGACAGATCGAGGTGAGTTCCGCTCCCGAGTAGCCCTCGGTGTCGTCGGCGATCGAATCGAGGTCGACATCCTCGCCCAGCGGTTTATTCCGTGTGTGAACGTCCAAAATCGCTCGGCGAGCGTCCCTCTCGGGTTCGGGAACCTTGATATGCCGTTCGAGTCGACCTGCCCGGAGCAGTGCATCGTCGAGACTGTCCCGGCGGTTGGTCGCCGCCAGCACCACGAGGTTGGGGTTGTCGCTGAGTCGGTCGAGTTCGGTCAGTAGCTGTGAGACCACACGGTCGCCGACGCCGGAGTCGCTACCGAGGCTGTCTCGATCGCCCGCGATGGCATCGATCTCGTCGAAAAAGACGATCGCGGGGGCGGCCTGTCGGGCACGCTCGAAGACCTCACGGACTGCCTTTTCGGACTCGCCGACGTACCGGTCAAGCAACTCCGGCCCTTGGACTTGAATGAAGTTGACCTCGCTTTCGCCCGCGATCGCACGCGCTAGAAGCGTTTTCCCGGTTCCGGGCGGGCCGTGAAGCAGGACGCCTGCCGCCGGGGCGGTGTCGGCGGCATCGAACAGCGGCCCGTACATCAGCGGCCACGTCACTGCCTGTTCGAGTTGTGTTTTTGCCTCGTCGAGTCCACCCACGTCATCGAAATCCGTCGTCGGCGTCTCGGCGACGTACTCCCGCATCGCGCTGGGTTCGACCGACGCCATCGCGCTCTCGAAGTCCGCACGGGAGATCGTGATTTCGCCCAATCGGCCCCCTGCCTGTCTGGTCCGGCGGAGTGCGGTCATTGCGGCCTCCTTGGTCAGCGATTCGAGATCCGCACCGACGAAGCCGTGGGTCCTGGAGGCGAGTTTGTCGACGTCCACGTCGTCGGCCAGTGGCATCCGCCGCGTATGCACATCCAGGACCTCCCTGCGACCAGCCTCGCCAGGGACGCCGATCTCGATCTCCCGATCGAAGCGACCGCCGCGCCGGAGGGCCGGATCTAGCGAGTCGACGCGGTTGGTCGCCCCGATCACGATCACGTCGCCGCGGGCGTTGAGCCCGTCCATCAGACTCAGGAGTTGGCCGACGACTCGACTTTCGACGTCGCCGCCGTCGTTGCGTTTCCCCGCGATCGAATCGATCTCGTCGAAAAAGACGATGGCGGGGGCGTTGTCGGCGGCCTCCTGGAACTTCTCCCGCAGTTTTTCTTCCGATTCGCCCTTGTACTTCGACATGATCTCGGGGCCCGAGACCGTTAAAAAGGTGGCGTCGACCTCGTTGGCGACGGCCTTGGCGATCAGCGTCTTGCCGGTGCCGGGTGGGCCATGCAGCAGGACGCCCTTCGGCGGCTCGACGCCGAGTCGCGTGAAGATGCCGGGGTTCGACAGCGGGAGCTCGATCATCTCCCGGACGAGTTCGAGTTCGTCGTCCAACCCGCCGATGTCCTCGTAGGTGACGCCGGTCGCCGATTGGGCCTCACTGTCGGTCTCGCCGGGCATCCCCTCGATCACGTCGTCGATCGACTCCGGCGCGTTGGTCGTCGGATTCGATTGGGTGGGTTGCTCGACGGGGTCGACGGTGACACGCGTCGAATCCGTGACGCGTACCGTCCCCTCGGGGTCGGTCGAGGCGACGGTGAACCGCGTTCCGGCGAGGCGTTCGATGCGGACGCCTTCACCTTCGCGGATCGGCCGATCCCGGATATCGCGTTCGACCGCGGTTTCGATCGTCTCGTGTGAGATATCGGCCGCGGCCAACTCTTTTGGTGGGGTGAGTCGGACACGGCGGGCATCCGACACCGGCTCCTTTTTTACCCGGACGGTCTCGCCGACTTTGACACTCGCGTTGGTGCGTGTGTCGGCATCGATAAGGACCGAGCCGTCGGTCACGTTGTGCCCGCCGGGCCACACCTTGGCGACCGTCGAGGCCGCGCCCTCGATGACGACCGTATCGCCACTCAGCACGCCGAGTTCACGCATCGCTCGGTCGGGCAGCCGGGCGATCCCGCGTCCGGCGTCCCGCTTTTCGGCACTGCGAACGGTGAGTTCGACTCCCGCATCCTCGCTCATAGGGTTCCTTCGGCCGCTGACGGTTTATGATACACGGAGGGTGAAACGACTCAGCGGTGGTCCGCAAGCAACTGTTCGGCGTGGGCTTTCGAGGTGGCTCGTTCCCAGCGGACCTGTGTCGGCTCGCCAGCCTCCTCGGTCGACGCTGGTTCGAACCCCGCTGGCTCGCCGTAGGCCAACGCCTCCTTGAGTTCGTCCCGCAGGACGCCGATTCCGAACCCGAGGCTGGTGCCGTCGCTGTCGCCCAACTCGTAGAGGCCGTAGGCGTCGGGAGCCCGACCCACCGTCGACCGCTCCAGCGGTCGCCACTGTTTTCTGAGACTCATTTATATTTTGTTTATAAATATACCGTGGCTACTCGAGCGTCGATTCGTCGACGAACTCGTAGCTGGCCTCGCCCCAGTCGTCTTCGACGAAGACGAACACGCGGCCGCGGGCCTCCTCGGGGTCGGCCTCGACGGTCGTCCGGAGCCCGTCGGTCCTGGAGACGGTGACGCCGGGGAAGACGTCCTCGCGGTCGTCCTCCTCCAGGAGGATGCGGCCGACGCCGGTGTCTTCGAGAATCTCGTCGGCCGTTTTTAAATCGTTGACGTACAGCAGAACGCCCTCGGTTTCGGTCGGGTCAGTGACGAGGACGTGAGTTTCCTTTCCAGGAGCCGTTTTGAGCGAGCCGCTGACCTTCTGTGGGACACCGCGGTAGATCGTCGTTCGTCCATCGGCGTAGGTGACGACGACACCCTCCTCTCGGAGTTCGACGCCGAGTGTTCGCGGGGGAACGTCGTTGTGAACAGCCATACCCGGATTACGTGTGAGACCGGAAAAACCCCGCCGTTCGAGCGGTCACCACCTCCCCGAACGTGGGGTTTATTATCCACGAACAACCAATCAGGATTATGCAACCAACACGCCGTCGGTGCCTTGCGGTTGCCGGTGTGGGTATCGGCGTTGGGGTTGCAGGCTGTCTTTCATCGGGATCGAACATCACCTATCCGGAGCAGACAGGTGAGTCGGACGGGTCGGAAGAGCCGGATGAGACGGAGAGCCCGGAAGAATCCGAAGAGCCATCCGGAACGCCGATCAATACGCGGCTCGCCGACGAGACAACTCGGGTGTACGACGAGCTCCGGTGGTTCGAGACCGAGTACGATGCCACGATGCAGCAGTATCGGAGTCGGCTTCGGGACGTCTACACCGAGACCGAATCGTTACTGGAGACGATCGCCGACGAGGGGCGGCTCGACGCACAGCCGCTCGAAGACGTCGAAACACTCGCGGCCGATGTGGCGAGTACGGTCACCGAGATTCCAGAACCACAGTTCACGAATCATATCAGTTTCGCGGCCGTCAACGACGACGGGTTTCCCGAGGCCAAACGGTTCAGAGACCGCGAGGACTGGGACCGGGTCGAGGATGAACTCGAATACGTCGCACGGATCTACGGCAACGCCTCGACGATCAAAGCGACCAAAGAGCGCTACTCGCCCAATCCGATCGACAACCGACTCTACGGGTGGCTCGGCGGGGACGAAGCCGGAACGATGTTCGAGATCCGACACCTAAGCGACGACCCCGATCAGCACGACGATGCCGATCAGCGGCTTCCTGGACACGGCGTCTACGTCGTCTCCGATTCGAGCCGCGAGATCGAGTATCTCGATCGGCCGATGGGGGGGAGACGATACGACGTCTTGTCGTCGATGGACGATCGGTTCGCTCCGTTTGCAGCGCCAACCGACCGGCGCTATCGGCTCTACGTTCGGATTCACGATGTGGGCACCAGTGGCAGCATCGATCCAACCGGAACCGATCCGATACCGGTCTACGGACAACAGTACGAGGACCTCACGGCCGCCGAAACGGCCTTCGAGGCAGTCGTTGCCGATGAGACGTTCGACCTCGAAATCGAATCCGAAATCCAGTGGGGCGAAGAGTCCTGGAACCAGGTGCTCTACACCAAAGACGGACAACGGTTCTACAGCTACTTTTGTAGAGCAGATTCGTATCTGTTCGCGGTCGACCCCTTACGGACACCATGGGAAGAACGTGACGACGAGCGGACCGAACTCCTCGGCGGCACATGGCTTAATCCATAACACTCGACAACAACTATGAAAAAGACACTGCAAGCAGTTGGGTTTATAACATTAATTTTCACACTTTTCGGCATCGCCCTCGGAGTGTTGGCCTTTATATCCGGCTCGTGGGCACAGTCACAACTCATTACCAGCGCTAGTGGAGCGACCGACTTCGGTCCCGTCTTCATCGGTATCGCCTACCTCCAGACTGCCATTATCATCTTTTTTCTCGGACCGATCATCGCGTCGGTTGCCGGTGGACTACTCGGCTCCGTGTTTTCGAGTCCGAAAACCGCGCTCATAACTGGTGGGGTGGGCAGCCTCTTCGGGTTTTATTTCATGAGTTTCATCGCAATCGGCGTGCTCGTCCTTTCGAAAGGATCGGGAGCCCAGCAAGCGTTTTCGTTCGGCCAGGCGTTGTTCCCGCTCGCCGTAACCGGTATTCCCACCGCGATTATCGGGGGCTTGATTTCGGCAATAAGTGCGGCGGTAAACTGAACGATCCGGCCCGAGCGCAGTCCGAACCGTCACCTCTTTTATCACGCCTCACACCGGTTGGCGTATGAAGGGAGTCGCCTCGGCACCGGGTGCCGGAACCGTTCTCAACGCGCTGGCTACACACACCGGCGCGGCCTTCGGTATCGATGTCGATACCACCGCCGCCGTCGATCTCGACGCGTCTGTCGAGTCGGTCACCGGTGAGATCGCTGCGGCCCCCGACGGCGACACCCGACTGATCGAACGCTGCGTCGAGATCGTCACCGAACGGTTCGGAAACGGAGAGGGCGGGACGGTTCACACCGACAGCGAAATACCGATGGCCGCCGGGCTCAAGAGTTCGAGCGCCGCCGCCAACGCGACGATTCTCGCGACCCTCGACGCGCTTGGCGTGTCAGTCGTCGACCCCTCCGGCGAACGCGAACTCGGTGGAGACGCCGCAGTCGGCGCAGGCGATGACGAGATCACGTATCTGGACGCCTGCCGACTGGGTGTCGAGGCTGCCCGCGACGTTGGCGTGACGATCACCGGTGCGTTCGACGACGCCGCAGCCAGTATGGTCGGCGGTGTCGTGGTCACTGATAACGACACCGACGAGTTGCTGGCCCGAGAGACACACGAGTGGGACGTACTGGTCTGGACGCCGCCGGAGCGGGCCTACAGCGCGGATGCGGATGTCGGCCGGTGTGGCAACATCGCCGAGATGGCCGAGTTGGTCGAGGAGTTGGCCCTCGATGGCCGCTACGGGAAGGCGATGACCGTGAATGGACTCGCCTACTCGGCAGCACTCGACTTTGCGACTGATCCGGCCGTCGAGGCAATGGGCCACGCCGAGGGCGTCTCGCTGTCGGGCACCGGCCCCAGCGTCGTGGCGGTCGGCGATGGCGAGTCGCTGGCAGCAGTCCAGGAGCAGTGGGCCGCCCGCGATGGGAGCCTTCTTGAGACGACAACGCGAACCGAGGGAGCACGAATCCAATGAGCACGAACCCCGAAGAGAAGAGCCTAGACGAGCTGCGCACCGAAATCGAAGATATCGACCGGGAACTGGTCGAACTGATCGCCCGGCGAACCTACGTCGCCGACACGATCGCGGAGGTCAAAGCCGAGCAGGACCTCCCGACCACCGACGAGGGCCAGGAGGAGAAAGTCATGGAGCGGGCCGGGGCGAACGCCGACAAGTTCGATGTCGACTCGAATTTGGTCAAGGCCGTGTTCCGGCTGCTGATCGAGTTGAACAAGGTCGAACAGCGACAGAACCGATAACCCGGCCGCCAACGCGTCGACGAACCGGGCGATCCAGTCTTCAAAGTATGCTGGGCGTGTGGTCGTCTCATGGCGACAGAAAGGCCGACAGACGACGAGATCGAACAGCAACTGCGTCGTGTCGGCAGGTACGTGCAGGTCATCAACGCCGGACTGATCGTTATTCTGACAGCGTTCCTGCTAGCGGTCGTCGGGCTCGTCCCCGCCCGCATGGGAAGTCTGCCGGCGATGGTCGATGCGATCCTGTTGCCGCTCATCTTCGTCGGACTGGGATTGCTCCTGTTCGGAATCGGTCGACACCTCCATCTCCTCCATCTGAATCTGGTTCGACAGCTCGGAATGAAGCCGAGCGATCCGGATGAGTCAGCCCAGCGCGATTCCGAGTGATCGGGAGGACGACCGTCGCGTAGAGCTAATCTCGGTTCGGCCTCGCAGAGCTGATCCGCTCATGTAGCGTCTCCCGCTTCAGGAGGACGAAGCCAGCGAATATTACGGCGAAGCCGAGCGCCGAGAGCGCGTCGACCGACTCGCTCAAGACAAGCCACCCCGAGAGGGCCGCAAAGACGGGAACGGTGTAGGAGACGAGGTTGATCTCGATGGCCCCCAGTCGGTCGAGCAGATCGAAGTAGATCACGTAGCCGATCGCACTGGCAAACACCGCGAGATAGACGACCGTCAGAACTGCCTCGGTCGTGACCGTCACGTCAGCCACCGATTCCGACGGGAGACCGACGCTGATCGCGTGGAGAACGACGGCTCCGAGTGCGGTCGACCACGCCACCATTCCCTCGGTCGGGAGGTCGCTGTCGACGCGCTGGACCAACACGCTGCCGAGGGCGACAGCGACGGCCGCAAGCAGGACGAACCCCGGCGCGACGAGGTCGGCCGACAGCAGGGTCGCGGCGGTCGGACGCGCGACCAGTCCGACGCCGAGCAAGCCGAGACAGAGGCCGACTGACTCGACGACGCCAAGCCGTTCGCTCGGGAGCAAGAGTCGTGAAAACCCCGTCGCCAAGACGGGGTTCATCGCGATTAGAATCGCGGCGACCCCGCTCGTCACACCCTGCTGGCCGACGAACAGAAACGCGTTGTAGAGGGCGATGATGAGAATCGCGCCGATACCGACAACGGTCCAGTCCGCTCGGGATCGGGGCCGCCAGTACTCGGTTGCGGCCGCCGCGTAGCCGAGCATCCCGATGGCGGCGAGATCGTAGCGGAACGCGGCGAACAGGACCGGTGGCATGAACTCCAACCCCACTTTGATCGCCATGAATGACGTTCCCCACAGAAACGATAACAGTAGAAACAGTCCGCCGTTCCGGTACGTACTCACACCGCATTCTTCGCTACCGATCTATTAAATAACCGTCGTCGGGCGGCGTCGACCGAACCCGTTCAGTCGTGGGGATGGAGCTGTGAGATCGCGTCGTGGACGGCATCAGTTCGTCCGAGGACGGTGAGGTGATCGCCGTAGTGGATCTCTTGGCTGTCTTCTGGGACCGTGTTTTTTTCCTCCCTGCTGACGAGGGCGATCATACAGCTGGCGGGAAGCGAGTCCGAGACGTCGCCGACCGTTTTGCCGACCAGCGATTCGTCGGTAACTTCGATCTCCTGGACGTCGCCACTCCGGCCGAGTTCAGTCATCCACCGCGACAGGGCGGGGCGTTCGATGAGGTTGTCGATCCCCCACGCCGTGGCCGCCGACGACGAGACGGTTCTGACGCCGAGTTCGTTGAACGCATCGACGTTCTCGGGCTCGTTGACCCGGCTGATCACCGTCTCGGTGTCGAACTTGGAACTGGCGAGTTGGGCCACAAGCAGGTTCGTGTCGTCGTCACCGGTTGCGGCGACGACGATCTTCGACCGCTCGGCACCGGCTTTCCGGAGCGTCTCGATGTTGGTGCCGTCGCCGTCGTGGACGGCGTAGCCCTGGTTGCGGAGCTCCCCCGCGGTCGACTCCCGTTCTTCGATGATAACGACGTTTTCACCCCGCTCTTCGAGCCGATCGACTATTTCAGTGCCGACACGACCGCCGCCGATGACGAGTACACGCATTGGTATGACCTCTAGTTTCTCTGCTATCTGTCTGGCGAATCCACCCTCGAAGACCACAGTCAACAGAATGACCAGAAAGACCGTCCCCGCGAGAATACTCGCGCCTTCGGGGTTCGAGGGGGCCTCAGGCGTCTGGAGCTGGATCGCAAACAGCGTGGCAACGCTGGCGGGGATGATCCCCCGCGGCCCCGCGAAACTCATAAACAGTTTCTCGTTCGTCTCGAACCGCTCGCCGGTCGTCGACAGGAAGACGAGCAGCGGCCGGACGAGCAACGCGACCACCGCCACGACCGCAAGCCCGCCGAGGCCGAGCGACAGCAGCGTGTCGAACTCGATCAGGGCCGCCAGCGCGATGAAGACGAACGACAGCACGATGATCGTCACGTCGCCTTTGAACTCCTCGATGGTCTCTTCGTAGGGAAGATCGACGTTCCCGAGGATAATCCCGGCGGTCGCCACCGCGGCGACGCCGGACTCCGAGGCGATCGTGTCGGCAAGGCTGAACGCGAGGATCGCACCTGAAAGCGTCATCAGGCGGGCGTTCTGCGGCGTCCAGCCGGTCGAGAGCTCCGAACGGACGAAGAGGAACCACAGCACCCCTGCGGTGAGCAGACCAAAGAACACGCCGATACTCAGCCGCTGGATGAACTCGACGAGGTATTCCGTCGGAGCGACCTCCTGGGCGGTCAGGAGTTTGAAAATGACGACCGCGAGGATGGCCGCGCTCACGTCGTTGACGATTCCCTCGGTTTCGAGGGCCGCCGCGACGCGATCCCGCACCGGAACCACCGCGAGGATCGGCGTGATAACCGTCGGGCCGGTGGCGATCAACAGCGCGCCGACCAGCGCCGAGATCCCCCAGTCGGCACCGAGGAACAGCCTGACTGCGAGCGTCGTGCCGATAAACGAGAGGAGGGCCCCGATTGTGATGAGTCGGAGCGCCGCGGAGGGTGCCTCTCGAAGCTTGTCGATTTTGAGATGGAACGACCCCTCGAAAACGATAATGGCGACACTGATCCCGACGATCGTCGTGAGCGCATCGCCGAAGACGTCGACCGTCACTATTGACAACCCCTTTGGGCCGACAGCGACACCTGCCAAAATCAGAAACAGGACGCTCGGCACACGGTACCGGTCGGCGAGTACCTGCGCGGCAACGCCGAGTGCGAGGATGAGCGCGACGACGATCAGTGTATCAGGGCCTTCTCCAACCACAACTAGGGGAATACAGTCGACTCATAAAGGGGTGGCGAGACACGCGTAGCTGTTGTGTTTAGCGCCGATCGGTCGGAACTGCCAGTGAGCGAGCGTATTTTCAGTTGGGGGACTAATAGGCAACCCAATGACTACGCTCGCACTGTCGGCCGGTCGGCTCGCCGCCGCGCTCGTCCTCGTTCTGTTAAACGGGTTCTTCGTGGCCGCGGAGTTCGCCTACGTCAGGATTCGATCGACAGCCGTCGAGGCGCTCGTCGACGAGGGGAAACCCGGCGCGGAACTGCTCGACGAGGCCCTAGACAATCTCGATGACTACCTCGCGGTCACCCAGCTCGGAATCACGATCTCCTCGCTCGGACTGGGCTGGATCGGCGAGCCGGCGGTCGCAGCGCTCATCGAACCCGTGTTGGAGCCGCTCGTTGGGCCGGATCTGATCCATCTCATCGCCTTCGCCCTCGGCTTCAGCGTGATCACGTTCCTCCACGTCGTTTTCGGCGAACTCGCCCCAAAGACGATCGCCATCGCTCAGGCCGAGCGGGTCTCGCTTTTCGTCGCCCCCCCGATGCAGTTCTTCTACTACGTTTTCCGGCCGGGCATCTACGTCTTCAACGGGACGGCCAACTACTTCACCCGGCTGATCGGCGTGCCGCCGGCCTCCGAGACCGACGAGACGCTGACCGAAGAGGAGATCCTCACTGTCCTCACGCGGTCGGGAACCAAGGGTCACATCGACAGCGAGGAGGTCGAGATGATCGAGCAGATCTTCGATCTCGACGACCTGTCGGTCCGTGAGATCATGATTCCCCGACCGGACGTGGTGAGCGTCCCGGCGGATCTCTCTCTGGCCGAGCTTCGGTCGACCATCATCGCGGAGGGCCATACCCGGTATCCGGTCGTCGAGGCCGACGAGCCTGACCAGATCGTCGGCTTCGTCGACGTCAAGGACGTGCTTCGCGCCGAGGAGTTCGATGCCGAGCGCGCCGAGTCGATCACGGCGGGCGGTCTCGCCCGCGAAATGTCGATCATCCCCGAGACCGGCCATCTCACCGACCTACTGGCGCAGTTCCAGCGTGAGCAGCGACAGATGGCCGCCGTCATCGACGAATGGGGAGCCTTAGAGGGGATCGTGACGGTCGAAGACGTGATCGAAGTCGTCCTCGGGGATCTGCGCGACGACTTCGATACCCCCGACAGCGAGCCGTCAATTAGTCAGCGCGAGGACGGCAGCTACGTCGCCGACGGGGGGCTCACGATCTCGATGGTCAACGAAACGCTGGGGACGAGTTTTGAGACTACTGAGTTCGGTACCGTTGGAGGGCTCGTGTTGGATCGATTGGGACGGGCACCCGAGGCCACCGACCAGGTCGACGTCGACGGCTACCGGCTCACTGTCGAGGCCGTCGACGGCACCCGGATCACCACCGTCGGTATCGACACACTGGACGAACCGCCCGCCGACGAGAGCGGTGACAGCGACACAGCAGAATAGCAGGCCACGAGGTCTCCTTCCCCACAAATGTAAATCAGTCGACTGCCTACGGTCCCGTATGTACGACCGAATCCTCGTCCCAATCGACGGGAGCGACCCTGCGTCGGCAGCGCTCGATCACGCCCTCGATATCGCCGCCGAGCACGATGCGACAGTAGATGCGATCACTGTCGCGGACACGAACGTCCCGAGCCAGACCCGGGTCGGCGGCGATGTGGTCGACGCACTGGTTCAGGAGGGGGCCGAAATCGTCGACGAGGCCCGCGAGCGCGGTGAGGACCGGGGTGTGACGATGGTCACCGAGGTTATTCAAGGAGATCCAACCGACGTCATCGTCGACTACGCCGACTCCTACGACTGTGGGCTGATCGTCATGGGGAGCCGCGGCCAACGAAACCTCGGCGAGTACGTCCTCGGCAGCACCACCGATCAGGTGGTCACCCGAAGCGACACGCAGGTGCTGACGGTTCGAGCGACCGACTCCCCGGTCGACTACCCCTACGAGACGATCCTCGTCCCGACCGACGGCAGCGAGCGGGCGACCGAAGCCGTCGAACTGGCCAGTGAAATCGCTGCCACTCACGGGGCAGCCCTCCACCTGCTCGTGGTTATCGACGAACTCCCGGTCGGGATCGGCGCGGACTCCGCAGCCGACGAGATCGAGGCCGACAACAACGCCATACTGCAGTCGGCGACCGATCACGTCGACAGCGGTATCAAACTCACCACGTCCGTCCGGTTCGGCTCGATCCGCGGCGAAATCACCGACTATGCGAGCGATATGGGTGTGGACTGCATCGTCATGGGCACTCACGGTCGACAGGGGTTCGACCAACGGCTCCTCGGCAGTACGACCGAGCGGGTGCTCCGGACCACCCCCGTTCCCGTCCTGACAATCGGCGGCCGAGAACAGTAGTCGCGTGTTACTCGCGGGTAGCCAGCCGCTATCCGTCCGGTAGTCAGGTGCTGTTCAGTACTCCCAGAGCCGGTCGACCCGCGAGTCGACCGCGGCGTGCTCGGCCCGGAGGCGGTCGACATCGGTGTCACCGTTGACGTTGATCACGTGCACCTCGCCGCGGTCGCCACCGTAGACGTCCTGGAAGTCGTAGACAACGCCGATGCAGTCGACATCATCGGGCACGTCGTCGCTTTCTTGTAAAAACTCGATCTGTCGGTCGACGTTGTACTCGACGAGTCGGTTGATCGCACCGACTCGGCTCACGTCGTCGGGCAGCAGGTCGAGGGCCGCTTCCAGTCGTGGTTTCAAGAGATCGAGACAGTGGCTTATCCCGGCAGGCTCGTCGAGTCCCTCGGTGAGATCGTCGTAGGTGGCAGTGACGGCACCGCAGCCGGTGTGGCCCATCACGATGGCGGTTTTGGTGCCAGTGTGGGCGATCGGGTACAGGACGTCGCCGGAGACGACATCACCGGCTTCGGTCCGCTGGATGACGCGGTTGCCGATGTTGCCACAGGTAAAGAGGTGGCCCGGCTCGTCGTTGCCCCAACTGTGATCCTGGAGCACCCGAGAATCCGAACAGCAGACTGTGACGGCATCCGGATGCTGGGCATCTTGTACCTCGTCGAATCGGGAGTCGAAGTCCGCCGCATGGCCGGCGTTGTTCGCCAAAAGATCGACAACAGTCTGATTCATACGAGAACATATACCGCACCAATTAAATCAGTTCGTTATTAATTGCGGTCAGGTCGATGACGAACTCGTCGCCGAAGGGGTGGCTGTATGGAATCGATGCCACCTCGTAGACGGCTGCCGGAATCCCGAGATCGCCGAGTAGTAGCCCGCCCGGCTGGTCGCGGAGGCCGGTTTTCGGGAGTGCCAACGTCAGTGTCAGATCCGGCTCGATGGCGACACCCGGTCGGTCGCCAGTGGTCGCGTCGACCCCCGAGGGAACATCCAGCGAGAGCCGTGGAACCTCCGCCGACATCGCCGCCTCGATCATGTCCGCCGCCGTCCCACGTGGCGCGCCCGTCAATCCGTAGCCGATAAGCGCGTCGACCAGCAGATCGGTTTCGGTCGACGCCGGCAGTTCGCCCACCTGAATCGGAACGTCCATTCGGTCGAGCAGCCGGAGTTGGGTCGCTGCGGCCCCGTCGAACGCCGCTGGCTGTCGGTCGAGGACGACAGCGCCGAGCCGCCCGCGGGCCGCCAGATGGCGGGCACACGCTAGCCCCCCTCCGCCATTCCCACCGCTTCCGGCCAAGACGGTGATCCGGTCTGCGTCGAACGAAACCGCAGCACGAGCGAGGTTTCGCCCGGCGTGTTCCATCATCTGTAGCAGTGAGAGGCCCACCTCCTCGACGGCGATCCGGTCGACGGTTCGCATCTCCTCGGCCGTAATCGCTGCCACGCTGTCGCCTTTTGGGATCCGAAAACTGTTTGCTTGCATCTTCGAGAACCGCATGGACAATGTGGCCAACTAGACAAAGCAATATCGACGGAAACGAACGTGTGGGATCCAGTCCTCCGGCTCAACTGACTCTCTGTTCGGCGACGAATACACTTGATTGGCTCGTAAGCCGATATTCCGACCGATAGTCGACATATGTCTACACACCACACGTCTTCGAGCCACGCTGCATCCGAGTCGTTCGAACCGCTCGCGAACTACGGCCTGATCGGTAATCTCGAAACCTGCGCACTCGTGAGCCGACACGGATCTGTCGACTGGTTTCCGGTGCCGCATCTCGAATCGGGCAGCGTTTTTGCCCGCGTACTCGACGCCAAAGGTGGGCAGTTCCTCGTGCAGCCAGCCGACGACTTCGAGTCGACGGTGCGCTACTGTGGCCGGACGAACGTCCTGGAGACGACGTTTCGGACAGACACCGGGACGGTGACACTCACCGATTTCATGCCGCCGCTCGGCGCAACACCGAACGGCGTCCCTGAGCGGGCGCTCTACCGAGGCCTCGCCTGTCGGGACGGCCACGTCGACCTCCAGGTCGTCTTCGAACCGCGGTTTGATTTCGCCCGCGGCCCGACATCGCTCGATTCCACCCCGGATGGCGTTCTCGCAACCGGTGCCGACGAGCGACTCCTGTGTTGGTCGACCGGGAGTAAGCAGTCCCTCACCGTCGATAACGACCGGACGACCGCGATGGTGTCGCTCGATGATGGCCAACAGCAGTGGGTCGGGCTCAGCTACCGTGATACTGTCAAGCCATCGACGGCGCGCTGCGAACAGGCCCTCGACGCGACGGTCGACTACTGGCGGGTGTGGAGTCACTCCTGCCCCGATGAGGACGACTGTGTGTTCGGCGGGCCGTGGCACGAACTGGCAGTCCGGTCGGGACTGGTGCTCAAACTGCTGACCCACCACGAGACCGGGGCGATCGCCGCCGCCCCGACGACCTCGCTGCCGGAGGAGATCGGCGGCGTCCGCAACTGGGACTACCGCTACAACTGGATTCGGGACGCCGCGTTCACGGTACAGGCACTGACTAATCTCGGTCATGCGGACGAAGCCAGCGCCTACCTCTCGTGGTTCCTGGATATCTGTCGGCGAACCGACCCCGAAAACATCCAGCCGCTGTACGGGCTCCACGGCGACCCCGACCTCACCGAACGGACACTGCCACAGCTGTCGGGCTACCGTGGTTCGGGGCCCGTCCGTATCGGCAACGAAGCCGCCGAGCAGCGACAACTCGATACCTACGGCGAACTCCTGCTTGCGATTTTCGAGGCCACTCGCGCGGGCATTTCGCTGTCGGCGGCCGACTGGGAGGCTGTCTGCCGGATCGTCGACTACGTCACCGAGGTCTGGCAAGAGCCGGATGCGGGGATCTGGGAGGTCCGCAGCGAACCGCTGCATTTCGTCTTCTCGAAACTCATGTGTTGGGTCGCCATCGATCGCGGTCTCGCGCTCGCCGCCGAAACTGGCTTCGAGGCCCCGATCGACCGCTGGCGGGACCACCGATCGCAGCTCCGGCGTGCGGTTCTTGAACACGGACTCGACCCCGACGGCGAGTATTTCGTCCGCTCGTTTGAGGAAGACGACGTGCTCGATGCGGCCACGCTCCTCGCGCCCTTTGTCGGGTTCCTGCCGTTCGACGACCCGCGAGTCGCGGCGACGATCGACGCGGTCGACGACCGACTGGCCACCGACGAGGGACTGGTCTACCGCTACGACGGTATCGATGGCCTGCCCGGCGGCGAGGGGACCTTCCTGCTGTGTTCCTTTTGGCTCGTCGACGCCCTTGCGCTCACCGGCCGCGTCGAGACGGCCGAACAGCGGCTCGAACGGCTGATCGGGTACGTCTCGCCGGTCGGCCTGTTGGCGGAGGAAGTCGACGGCGACACCGGCATCCAACTCGGCAACTACCCACAGGCGTTCAGCCATATCGGCCTCCTCAACTCCGCGCTCTACGTCAGCCGGGCCAAGGGGATGGCCGTCCCCGGCCCCGAACTGATGGGTATCGAACTCGGAGACGGGTGGACCGTCCAGGACGTGACCGAGTAGCCCTCAACTAATTTAAAAGCCTCACCGGTGGAGCCAGTCGAACCGTTCTCGGTAGCCGGGCAACTGGGCCAGTCGCTCGGCACTGTAGACCCCGTTTTCGTGCCGGTGGTGTGTGATCCGCGGAGCGACGATCAATGGACGGTACCCTGACAAACCACTCGTGGGACGGACTTATATAAGCGATCTAACTCGTTCGTAGTAGGTGCCGAACTCGGGGTCGGTCCGCGACCGTGGCCGGTCGATGTCGACCTCGACGATCTCCCGGATCGAGCCCGGATTCTTTCCCATCACAACCACGCGATCGGCGAGTTTGACGGCCTCTTCGACATCGTGGGTGACGAACAGCACCGTTTTGCTGGTCTCCTGCCAGATCTCGATGAGTTCGTCCTGGAGCATCTCGCGGGTCTGAGCGTCGACCGCGCCAAAGGGTTCGTCCATCAACAGCAGCGAGGGATCGATCGCCAACGCCCGAGCCAGCGCGACACGCTGTTTCATCCCGCCCGACAGCGCCTTCGGATAGCTGTCCTCGAACCCTTCCAGCCCGACCAGATCGATCAGGTGCTGGACACGCCGCTGTTTCTCGTCGGCCGGGGTGTCGGCTTTTTCCAGCCCGAAGGCGACGTTTTCCTCGACGGTCTGCCACGGGAACAGATGGTACTCCTGGAAGACGATCCCCATATCGGCGTTGGGTTCGGTGACCGTCGATCCGTTGAGCAGGACCTCGCCGCCAGTTGCGGGTTCGAGCCCCGCGAGAATCCGGAACAGCGTCGTCTTCCCACAGCCCGAGGGGCCGACGATACAGACGAACTCGCCGCGCTCGACAGTGAAATCGATCCCGCCGAGTGCCTGGACGGTTCCCTGTTTGCTGTCGTACTGCTTGCTGACGTTCTCGATACGAACTGTCGAGCCGCCGGAGTGGTTTATCGCCATACTAACACCCGCTTTTGAACCGCGCGGAACGCCGAATCGACCAGCAAGAACATTAGGCTCAACACCAGAATGTAGCTGATCACGACGTCGACCTGAAGATTATTCGACGCCCGCAGAATTCGGCGACCGATTCCCGGGACGCCGAAGATTTCGGAGGCGACCACCAGCATCCAACACCGGCCGATTCCTGTACGGATTCCGGTCATAATTTCGGGCGAGGCCGCCGGAATCACGACGGACTTGACCAGTTCGAGATCTCCCTTGATACCCAAACTGCGGGCGACATCCAGGAGGTCATCGGAGACACCCTCGACGCCGCCGTAGCTGGCATAGAAGTTGATCCAAAAGGCCCCAATGGCGATAATGAAGGCGGCCCCGGCGTTGTTGATGCCGAACCACGCGATGGCGAAACCGATCAGTGCCAGCGGCGGGACCGGCCGGAGCGTCCGGACGACCGGCGACGTGATGTCGTCGAGCAGTCGACTCCAACCCAGAGCAACTCCGGCGATGATTCCTAACAGCGTCCCGATGATCGTGCCTGGAATCCAGTGGAGACTGCTCTGCCAGAGGGCGGTCACCATCTCGCCGCTGGCGGCCTCGGCGACGAAGGTGTTGGCCACCGTCACCGGAGACGGGAGGACGAACTCCGGTTGGAACAAGGAGGCGACCCACCAGAGCCCGATGAATCCGGCGAGGCCACCGAGTCCAAGCACTGCCCGACGGAGGTCGACGCCGAAGGCGGGGAGATCGGACGTCTCAGTCGTCCGCGAGCGCTCCCCTTGGAGATCCGTTGCCATTACAGGTTGTTGTAGACACTCATGTCGAAGATCTGGTCGGTCGTGAGCTGTTCGTCGGTCTGGCCGTTTGCGGCGGCGAACTCGGCGAAGATCTCGGTGCCCGACTGGATCTCCGCGGGATCGGTGACGAAGTTCGCCAGCGGGCCCGCAAGCGCCTGTTCGGCCTGTTCGGCGGGCATTCCGATTCCCTCTTCGACGATCGTCGCGGTCTCGGTGGGATTCTCGGCGATGAACTCCGTCGCCCGGACGTGCTGGCGGAGGAACTCGCTGGCGACCGGCGACTCCCGAACCTCGTCGGTCATCAGCGTCACGGCGGCGGGCTGGCCGGGCATGATCTCGCTTGAGGTGCGGAACGTCTCGAAGCCGAGATCCTCGCCGCTCACGCGGGTCGGTACGGGTTCCATAATCGAGGTGCCGTCTACCTCGCCGTTGGCGATCGCCTGAAACACCGCGTTCGCGCCGTTGATCTCGGTGATTTGGACGTCCGACTCGGGGTCGACGCCTTCCTCCTGGAGCCAGTAGCGCAGCAGGACATCGGGCACCGACCCCTGTGGGAAGGTCCCGAACGTGAACTGCTCGCCGTTTTGATCGGCCCAGACGTCAAAGGCGTCGCTGCCGTGTTCGTTCCAAAGGGAGCTCAGCTGTTGGTCGGCCACGATCGCCATCGGCTCTTTGATATTCGCGGCCGTGACTTTGGCCGGGATACCGCGGTCGATAGCGATCATGGCGGGGACGACGCCGAACATCGCGATATCGATGTCGCCGCTGGCCGAGGCACCAACGATATCCGGCCCGTTGGTGAACTCTTGGCTCTCGATCGTCGCATCGATCTCGTCGAAATACCCCTCCGATTCCATCACGTAGTACTGGAGATCGGGGAAGATCGGCATATGCGCCACCGTCAATTCATCACTGTTGCCGCCATCACCGCCGAGACAGCCTGCAACGCCGAGTGCGGCCGCCGAGCCGACACCCGCGAGATACGCTCGTCGAGAACGGCAGGTAGTCCGTCGAGTCATTATCATTGGTAACCGGCTGTAGGCCTAAGATCCAGCCGATTACGGTAAGCGCCGATCCTACCAAAGACAGCCGACACATCCACAGACACACGTTGCAGCGCCTGTCGACCGGTGTATCAGTTAAACAAGTGCTCTCGGAGGGTCATATATATCGGCAAGAACAACAGCTATTCAGAAAGCTAACAATTAGGCCGAGAGCGAGTCGATGGATCGACAGCCGGTGTCCGGATATCACTCCGAGACGATTTCTTCGCCCGGAGGTTCGAGTGTCCCCGTGATCCGGCCATAGAGCCCGAAGATGTCCTCGTAGCCGTGTTCACTGGCAAGCACCGGGACGATTCCGGGCTCGTCGACCCGATGGGTGTACTCGTCGTCGCTCGCGAAGACCGCTCCGTCGGGGATCTCCTCGAAGTTGGCGTAGTTGACCTGTGGCTCGCCGCCTCCTTTGGGGACCTCCTTGATCCCCTCGACGATGGTTGCAGGAGTGAACGTCGGCGACTCGTCGTCCAGTGCCCCGTGGGCCCGGAGGAACGCCAGCGTCGACTCGAAGCCGAACTCGACGGCCTCGTCGCTGCCCTGGCGGCCGACCTCGACCGAAACCGAATGGGGAGCCACGGAGTCGAGCGTCGTCGACCGAAGGCCACCGGCATCCAGGACGTAGTCGACCGGCATGGCCGTTACCGTGCGGCGGACCGAGTCTGTAAGCTCGCTGTAGATCGCAAACGGTGGCGGGACGCTGTGGGAAGTGTGGATGGCGAAGACGGCGTCCATGTCGTCGAGAGCCGCCATGATCTCGGGCGCAAGCGCACGTTCGTACTCGTCGCTGTCGCTGTCGCCGGGGAACGCCCGGTTCAGATCGGTGTCGGTGTAGCGGACGCCGGCTTCGAGTGCCGGTTCGTTCGCGATGATCAGCCGCACGATTCCCTCGCCTGTGGTCTCGTCAGGTTCCGGAAGCCGGTCGGCGAGCCGCCTGACGATCCGCTCACCGGCTGGCTCGTCACCATGTAGCCCGCCGACGACCGCGACGCGGGTCGATCCCGCAGCCCCACGCTCGATGATTTCCATACGGTCACTACAGGTGACGGGAAAATAAACCCGGCCGTTTAGTCTCGGTGACAATCCGTTCTAGGGGGCGTCGAAGGCGAAACTCAGTGGAGCGGTCGGTTATCCGTCCGGAGCGTTCTCTGATACCGACTGGCCGCTAGCGGTCGACCGGGTAGCCTCAAACCGAACACGACAAAGCCGAACATGTTCGTCCATGCCGGTATCCGCTTGCGGCCCGAACGTGTTCGTATGACTGAGCCACGAACGTGTGGGCGGGCGGTACAGTGTGAAGTGACCGGACAGTGACACAGGCGCAACTGCTCATCACGCTGCCCGAGGGGATCTGGATCGGCGACGTGTCGAGGGAGCATCCAGCGGCGACCTTCGAGGTCCTATCGGCGGTGCCGGATGCGGAGGCTGCGTTCGCGCTGCTGAGCGTCACAGCCCCTCAAATCGATCGGCTCCTGTCGGTGATCGAATCCCACGACCACATCACCGATCTCTCGGTGCTCCAGCAGACCGAGGGCGAGGCGACGATTCAGATCGAAACGATGAGTCCGCCCCTGTTACAGTCGGCCGCCCAGCGTTCGGGGATGCCGATCGAGTTCCCGGTAACGATCAGCAACGGTGAGGCGACCGTCGACGCCACCGGCTCCCATGATCGGCTCTCGGAACTCGGGACCCAACTCCAGAACATCGGCCTGGAGTTCCATGTCGAGTACATCCAGGAGCGACTCCATACGAGTCAACTGCTCTCGGAGAAACAGCAACAACTGGTGCGTGCAGCGGTCGACCACGGCTACTACGACACGCCACGAACCTGTTCGTTAACGGAGCTTGCAGAGGACGTCGGCATCGCCAAATCGACCTGTAGCGAGACGTTGCACCGCGCCGAGGAGACAATGATCAAACAGTTCATGGAAGACCTGCCGACGCCGATCGAGTCGGATACGCGGATTACTGCCCCGGAGTAGCCACCGCTAGTCGACGTCTCGAAATCAAAGCAGCAGCTCACTTTCGAAGCTACTGTTGCAGTTCGTTTCGTTCAGAAAATGCTCCGACGGGGATTCGAACCCCGGTCATTACCGTGAGAGGGTAATATGATTGGCCGGACTACACCATCAGAGCGTGCTGTCGCGTTCTGCTGAACGCATCCTACAGTATCCCGCTGGTGAACAAAACAGTTGCGCTTTCGGTGCCCCTGTGTGGCGGGCTGTCGACCCACAAAACCACATGACGCCATACGGGACCGTTCACAACTCGGTACCGCCTGAATACCCTGTCAACCCTGACCATCTCCTAAGATATGGTCTGTGAACAACTCACAACAGATGCTGTTGTGCAGTATTCATGGACGAATTTGATGAATTATACATTATGAATACCTGTTTGGTGAAATCACGATATATACTGATCGGAGTTCAGTATCGAATAGAAAAATCCTTCAATACGCACGTCCGTGGTTATACTATCTAGGTGTCGACCGAATGGCAAACATGGAAACGGCGACGTTCGAGACCGAACTGAGCCTGTTCAAATACGACAATCTGGAACAGCTACCGGCCAGCTATCGGGAGCTGACCGAGGCCGAGCGAACGCCGCGGATCGAGGCCGCCCTCGACGAGTTGGGCGACGACGTGGTAATCCTCGGCCACAACTACCAGCGCCGCGAGATCGTCGAACACGCCGACTTCATCGGCGACTCGTATGCGCTGAGCAAGCACGCTGCCGAGGCTGACGCCGAGTACGTTGTCTTCGGTGGGGTGACGTTCATGGCCGAATCCGCCGACATCATCACCGATGACGACCAGACAGTTGTTCTCCCCTGTATGGAGGCCTCCTGTCCGATGGCCGGGATGGCCGAAGCCCTCCAGGTCGACGCCGCCTGGGAGCAGATCACGGCGGCCGACCCCGACAGCGAGATCATCCCGATCACCTACATGAACTCGTATGCCGACCTGAAGGCCTTCTGTGCCGAACAGGGCGGGCTGGTCTGTACCTCCTCGAACGCCCACAAGGCCTTCGAGTGGGCCTTCGAGCGGGGCGATAAGGTGCTGTTCCTGCCCGACAAGCATCTCGGCGAGAACACCGCCCACCGACTCGGTATGGAAGATTCGATCGCCGAGTGGAATCCATGGGACCCCGAGGCCAAGGACGCCGACGAACTCGAAGAAAGCGAAATCGTCCTCTGGGACGGTTACTGTCAGGTCCACGAACGCTTTACCGCCGATCATATCGCCGGGGTCCGCGAGGAGCATCCCGACGCAAACGTCGTTGTCCATCCCGAGTGTCGACGCGAGGTCGTCGAGGCCGCCGACGTGGTCGGCAGCACCGCGACGATCACCGAGGTCGTCGAGGAAGCCGACCCTGGCGAGACGTGGGCTATCGGGACGGAGATCCATCTCGCCAAACACCTCGACCGGTGGCACGACGACGTGAACGTCGTCCCGCTCTGCGGTGATGCCTGTATGGACTGTGATGCGATGCGGCAGATCGATCCCAACTATCTGACGTGGGTACTCGAAGAACTCGCAGCGGGTCGCGAACATAACGTCATCGAGGTCGCCCCCGAGGAGAAGGAACTGGCTGGGGTCGCCCTCGACCGAATGTTGGAGTTATAAATGTCGGGTGAATCGACCACCGACGACTCCGACCCACGTACGGCCGACGTCCTCGTCGTCGGCTCGGGGATCGCAGGCTGTGCGGCAGCCTTGTCGGCCGCACGCGAAGACGAGGAGGTCCTGCTCGTCACCAAGGCCAGCGAGCCCGAAGACGCCTCCTCCGACTGGGCTCAAGGCGGCATCGCTACCACCCGCGGCGACCCGGATTCGCTTAAAAACGACATCGTCGAGGCCAGCGCGAACACGGCCGATCCCGAGGCCGTCGACATCCTCGTCGAGAACGCGGCTCCGGCAGTCCGCGACGTGCTGATCGACACCCTCGACATCGATTTCGACACCCTCGGGGCCGACTACGACTTCGCCCGCGAGGCCGCCCACTCGGAGGACCGTATTCTGCACGTCGACGCCTCGACGGGCCAACACATCCTGCGGCCCTTCTTATCGTATTTAAATACGGTCGACAACGTCACAATCCTCGAAGACACGACGGCGCTCGAACTGATCCGCCACGAAGGGCGGGTCCACGGCGCGCTCCTGGATACCGAACCCGACGGTGACCCCGTCTTCGCTGGCGCAACGATCCTGGCGACCGGCGGGATCGGCGACTGCTTCGAGCAGTCGACCAACCCCGGCGGCTCGACCGGCGACGGGATCGCCATGGCGTTTCTCGCCGGGGCCGAGGTCGCCGACATGGAGTATGTCCAGTTCCATCCAACCGCTGCCGCAGTCGACGATCCCTTCCTGCTCAGCGAGGCCGTCCGCGGCGAGGGGGGCGTGCTCCGCAACGGGGCTGGCGAGCGGTTCATGCCCGGATATCACCCGGACGCCGAACTCGCGCCGCGCGATGTTGTCGCTCGGGCCGTCCAAGACGAGATCGACGCCACCGGCTCGGTCTCTCTCGACGTCTCGCCGCTCGACGACCCCTTCGAGGAGGCGTTCCCGAATCTCGCATCTACCTGCGCCGAGCGGGGGATCGACTGCCACGAGGGGATTCCAGTCGCCCCCTGCGAACACTTCCTCTGTGGCGGGATCGCGGTCGACGGCCACGGCCGAGCCAGTCTCGACCGCCTGTATGCGGTCGGCGAGTGTGCCCGAACCGGTGTCCATGGGGCCAATCGACTGGCCTCGACCAGTCTCTTGGAGGGCCTCGTCTGGGGGCTCCGTGCTGGCGAGGACGCGACCGGCTACGAGCCCGAGGTGATCGAGGTCCAGCGACTGCGGAACAGCGATCCCGCGCTTCCCGATCGGTTCGCCAGCGAGAAGTTCCACCGCCTGCGGTCGATCACGAGCGAGGAACTCGGCCTCCGACGGACAGCCGCGGGGATCGACAGCACGCGGGCGGTGCTCCGGCGGCTGAAAGGCGAGGTCGACGCCTACACCCGCACCCGAACCTCCAGGAGCCTCTACGAACTCCGCAACGCCACCGTCGTCGCCATCCTGATCGCCAACGCCGCCGCAGACAACGACGACAGCGTCGGCTGTCACTATCTCGAAGACAGTAGCCACGACCAGACTGCGACAACAGAAGCAGGGCCGAGCTAATGCTCACCAGCGACCAGATCGAGCGCTGGCTCCGCGAGGACGTCGGCCACCACGACGTGACCAACGATGTGCCCGGCGAGACGGCGGGCCGACTCGTCGCTAAAGAGGCCGGGACTGCTGCGGGGATCGAGGCCGCTGCGACCGTCTTCGAGTATCTCGACGTGACGACCGAAACGTCGGTAGTCGACGGCGAGGCGGTCGCGGCTGGCGAGACCGTTCTCCGAACGACAGGCCCGGCCCGCGAGACGCTTCGGGCCGAACGCGTTGCGGTCAATCTCGCCGGCCACGCCTCCGGGATTGCGACCAAGACCCAGGAGGCAGTCGATCGCGCGGAGGCGGTCGATCCCGAGGTCCGGATCGCGGGCACACGCAAGACGACTCCAGGACTGCGGGGAATCGAAAAGCGCGCGGTCGTCGCTGGCGGCGGGGACACCCACCGCTTGGATCTCTCGCATATGGTGATGATCAAGGAGAACCAGATTGCCGAACTCGGCCTCGAAACCGCTGTCGAGGAGTTCCGCGAGCGAGTCTCCTTTGCGACGAAAATCGAAGTCGAGGCCGAATCGGCCGCCGAGGCCCAGCGCTCAGTCGCTGCTGGAGCCGACATCGTTCTCCTCGATAATTTCTCACCAGCCGAGACGCGCGATGTCGTCAACAGCCTGAGCGGCGCAGTCGACGACGCCGACCGCACCGTTCTCATCGAAGCCAGCGGCGGGATTACGGTCGACTCGGTCGCCGACTACGCCAGCACCGGGGTCGACATCATCTCGATGGGGTCGCTGACCCACTCTGCGGAGACGCTCGACTACTCGTTCCGAACCGGATAGAAACCGTTTACCGACCGGTAGTCACCGCCTACTGGTCGGCCGGGATCGGTTGGCCGACCTCAACTGTATCGCCAACTGCGATTTTCTCGCCCCACTCAGACTCCGGAACCATCGTATTGAGCATCAGCCGGAAGTCGTGGTCGAACCACTCGCCGCCGCTCCACTCGGGCATCGTCTCTTCCCGCTTCTCGACGAACGTCGACTGAAACCCCTCGTACTCCTCGCCCGTATCGGGGTCGCGAGACGGCACGACACACCGCTGACAGGGGTTGACACCGTGGAACGACACCTCACCGATCGAAAACTCGACGCGGTGGTCCCGGTCGGCAAACAGGTGGTCCTCCCAGAAGGCTGGGACCCCGCCGAGTTCGATGTTCGGTCGGAGCCGACGGCGCATTTCAGACGCACTGATCCCGTCGAACCACGAGGCCACCGTCTCGATTGTCGCGGTGCTGATGATCGTCGGTCCGGAGGCGTGGGTGTCGTCGGGGAAGCCACCGTCGGGATCACGCGCCAGCGAAACCGGGTAGCCGACCTGCTCGCTCAGCCAATCGACGGCCGCGCCGTTGTCGGCCAGTTCGTCGGCTGTGAACCGTTGTGGCTCCGTTTCGGTCGTCGTCAGTTCGACAGCATCGATCCTCGCTCCGTCGCCATCGTAAGTCGCACGAATCGAGTGGATCTGCCGTTCTCGCTTCCCGTTGACGTAGTTGTCCTCGCTGCCGAACAGTGCGAACTCCCGGTCACCAGCCAGTCCGCCGTTGTTGACGATGGGAACCGACTCAACCGACCGCCCATCCAATGACTTGATCGGATAGATTGTCAGTCGGTCGACTGTCGGCGAAATATCTGTCATACGTATTCATTCGACGGCGATTTGAAAAACGTCCCGTCAGAAACTGCTTATTCGTCGTCTTCGTCGTCGGAGAGGTCGATTTCGGCTTCGGCGAAGACGTCTTCGATTTCCTCGACGGTCAGTGTCTGGTAGCCGTCCTCGACGGTCACCGTCGAGATGCTCACTTCACTCGGTCCGAGTTCGTCGTTGGCGACTCGCAGTGCCTTTGCGGCGAGTCCGAGTCCGGTCTGGAGGTCGACCTCTTCGGTCCACTCTTCTTCGAGGAACTCCTGGATGTCACGGCCCGAACCGCCGATGACGGTCGCCTTCCACTCGTTGGGCGTCCCCGAGGGGTCGGCCGCGAACAGTCGCGGGGTGCCGTTCTGGATGCCACCAACGAGGAGGGCTGCCCCGTAGGGTCGGGTGCCGCCACGCTGGGTGTTCTCCTGGATGTGATCGGTGAGGTCCTTCGTCAGTGCCTCGACATCGATCGGCTCGCCGAAGCGGAGCCGGTTGACCTGACCCTGTTGGCGGGCGAAGTCGACGAGCTGTCGGGCGTCGGCGACGTGGCCCGCGCTGGCTGCGCCGACGTGGTCGTCGAGCTTGTGGAGCTTTTCGATGCTCTCGGACTCCATCAGCGGCGACCCTGCGCGGCTCTGTGCGGCGAGGATCACGCCGTCGGTGGTTCTGAGGCCAACGCTTGGCGCACCGCGAGAGACTGCCTCGCGTGCGTACTCGACCTGATAGATCCGGCCATCGGGCGAGAACAGCGAGGTACCCCGGTCGTAGGCCTGCTGATCGTTACCTCTCATTGCGCCCTCCGTGTGAACCGACGTCCGTACTGATTCATCTGTGCGATGCTATGGGGTCAGACAGGAAAAACCCTTGCTACCCGGTTAGTTCTCGGTGGCGGCTGGGTGTTCACGACCGAACCCCGACAGCATTCTCGACCACGTTTCGGCGACCACTGCCTCCGAACAGGCGGTCGGATCGCTGTAGGGTTGGACGAACAGCCCGGCGGCCTTTCCCGCCGCCAGCGCGTTCCCGACGTTTATATGGTAGTCATCGATTAACAGGTCGCCGTCGAGCCGACCCTTGTTTTGTGGGACCTCCTGGATGAGTTCGTCGTAAGGGATATCGTGCTGGTCGAGCCACTGGGCGGTAAGCGGGTGACTCTCGGCCGGTCGATGGGTGGCGATCCGAACCGTGTGACCCTGCTGGTCGAGCCAGCGGGCGGCCTCGGCGGCACCAGCGATCGGCTCCATGCCCAGCAGGAACCACTCGGGTCGATCATCGAGTGCCCGCCGGATGAGATCGCCAATATCGAGGTCGGTCTCGGGAACCGAAAACGACCACTCCGTGATCGCATCGCGGGTGAGTTCGACCCCGCACTCGTCGTCGATGTATTCGAGGAGCCGCGGGACGTTGTCACAGAGCGTCCCGTCGACATCGAGAAGAACAGTTTTTGCTGTAGTCGTATCGAGCCGAACAGTCATTGACCGATGGTCGTACCGAGAGGCTGTGAATCTATCCGTTGTGGCGGCCAACCGATATCGAGGTTACCCTAGCCGAGAAAGAGGTCCGCCAGATTGTGCTTCGAGTTGCCCTTATATAGTTCGGAGTAGCCACAGTTCGTACAGGAGACAACCTGAAACTGACGATTCTGTACGTCGAACAGTTTCGTCAACCCGGTCCCGCTCGTCGCGATAGTGTCGACTTCGGTCTCCCGGTGTCCACATTTCGGACACCCGTCGTCGTCCAGTTCCTGTGAGTCCATACCGCACCTAGCGAACACGGTATAAAAGGCGTTGTGAAGGCTTCAACGTCGGTCGTACTCGACGAACGAAAAGCCGTCGTGGTCCTCGCGGCTTCGCTCGGTCCACTCGCTGCGGTCCCACGACGGGAACCGCGTGTCGCCCTCGTAGGCATCGTGAATCTCGGTGAGTACCAGTCGATCCGCCCTCGGGAGGAACTGCTCGTAGATCGTGGCCCCGCCGATCACGTAGACCCTCTCGGTGTCGCCAGCGGCCTCTCGGGCTGCATCGACGGCCCGCTGGATCGAGTCGACAACGACGACCTCGGCCGGTAGGTCGGGCGACCCGCGACTCAGGACGATGTTCGTCCGACCCGGCAGCGGGCCGCCGATGTCAGCGGCAATGGACTCGTAGGTTAGTCGACCCATAACGACGGGATGACCCATCGTCGTCTCCTTGAAATGGCGGAGATCCGCAGGCAGATGCCACGGCATCTCCCCGTCGACGCCGATCACCCCGTTTTCGGCAACCGCCGCGATCAGGGCGATCTCGGGAGTAGCGTCGGTCGACATGATCACTCCGCGACCGCGAACCGAATCCCGTCGGCGGGATCGTAGTCAGTGAGCTGAATATCCTCAAAGTCAAGCTCGTCCAGCGGCTTGTCGGCGATCTCGATGGCTGGTCGGGACCGCGGCTCCCGTGAGAGCTGGGTGAGCAGGCCGGGAACGTGGTCGTAGCCGGTTGTCTCTTCGGTTTCGGCGGGCGCAGTCTCGGTGAGCCACTCACGGACATCGAGATATTCGTCGCGTGTTTCGACTTCACTGAGCCGCGACTGGAGTTCGCCGAGGTTGTCGGCGTACCACGCGCCACGGTCGCCCTCCCCGCAGTAGACGTGGGCATCGACGACCGTGTGGCCGAACTCGCCGACCTCGAAGCCGGTCTCTTGGGCGACAGCGTGGGTAAGCAGCGAGTAGGCGGCGATATTAAAGGGGACGCCGAGGGCGATGTCCCCCGAGCGTTGAGTGAGGTGGCAGTTGAGCCGGTCGCCCTGCACATTGAATACGAACGTATAGTGACAGGGCGGCAGCGTGCTCACGGCGGCGTTGGCGGGGTGCCACGCCGAGACGACGAGCCGCCGACTGTTGGGCGACTCCTGGAGCGTGTCGACGACGTACTGGATCTGGTCGAAGGTGCCGTCGTCGTTCCGCCAGCGGTGATCGTCGTCGGGCCAGGCCTCGCCGTCGAGTCCCTCGGTAGGTACTGGATATCGACGCCAGAACCGACCGTAGGCGGTGTCTAACCGCCCCTCCTCGTCGGCCCACGCATCCCAGATGCCGGTCTCCTCTCGGAGGTTGCGGATGTGTTCCTCACCGGAGAGGTACCATTTGAATTCGTGGATCAGCGAATTCCACCGAAATCCAGAGAGATCCTTCGTCGTGAGGAGTGGGAACCCTTCCTGGAGGTCGACGGTGTAGGACTGACTGAACGACGCGATCGTGTCCACGCCGGTTCGGTTCGGTTTATAATTGCCGCCCGAGAGCGTGCTGTCGACGAGATCGAGATACTGCTGCATGGTAGGGGTGCGTGCCGCACCGACCAGCGCGGCTGTTAGCAATAGCAAACAAGCCGGTCTACAAGTGGGTTTGGAAATCGGCTGCCGTGTCTCTGCCTCACTGGAGGGCCACGTCTATCAACGCCTGATAAATGGGTTCATAGGCCGCTGCGACTGCTGTCGGCTCGTCTCGTTCGTCGCTCGTGAGCGGCGTGAGATCGTGCGTCGACACCGGCTCGATCATCCCGACGACACGGTCGACGCGCTCTTCGAGTTGCCCCTCACGGGCGCTGCCGCTGGCAACCTCGCAGGCTTTTAAATATCGCTCGCCGTCGTAGATCCGCGCGCGGGTCGGTCCGACGACCGCGACGGCGTCGAAACCGATTCCGTCGACCGGCAGCGCGATATCGCTGTAGGATTCGACGACCGCCGGATCGGTGTCGGCGATCCGCTCGGTGACGCGCTCGAAGGCCGGGAGATACCGCTCGGTCATTAGGTCATTGAACCCGTCGACGGTCCGGACCCGTGGCGCGTCAGCCAGCGGCAGCGCCTCGAACAGCGGATCGGGAACGAGCCCTGCGTCTTCGGCCGAGCCGTTGACGACGAACTCTTGGCCCTCTGTCGTTGTCACGCGGTCGACCAGAAACGTCCGGCCGCTCTCGCCGAGCAGTCCCGTCCGGTCGGGGGTCGGTCGCCAGAGCCGATGGACTGGATTGAGCCGTTCTTCGCGCAGATCGTCGTCGGGGCGCTCGCCGGACTGGGCCGCCGATGTGAGCGTCGCGATGTCTTTGCCGTACAGCCGACCCTCGGCCAGTGCGGTCGTTACGTCGTCGTGGTCGAACCAGTAGTCGTTGCCCGCTCGGGGTTTGAACCCCACCGCATCGGACAGCGAGGCGAGCAGTCCGGCCGCGAACGTCGTTTTTCCGGCGTCGACACGAGCGTCACCAGCAACTAACAGTTTCATAATATGGTCTGAACGGCGTTAGGAGTCGACTACTCCTCGATCGGCTCTGACTTGAGCCCGTAGTACCCCGGCTCCTCGTCGCTCGGCGGTTCGGCGATCGCCAGTTGCTCGGAGTTGCGCATGATCCACGGAATTGCCCAGTCGAGCAGTATGTCTTCGACACCCTCGTCGATCTCGGCGTCGACGTCAAGCCCTTGCAGCAGGCGAGCAATTTCGTAGACGGAGTACATCAGATCTTCATCGAGCAGTTCATCGGGTGTATAGAAATCACAGGGATACAGCTCCTCGAACTCGTCTTTGGGTCGTGGCATAAACGGCTGTAGGACTGCTGGCGGGGAAAACTGTGGGGGTTTGGTACCGCGGTCGGTGGCGCAGGCGCTGTGGCTGGCGGCGTAGCGTCGCAAAAAAATGGTGTGGACTGCCCGGTTACTCGAACAGTTCGACAGCCTGATCGTAGCGCTCCTCGGATTCGTCCCAGTCGACGACCTCAAAGAAGGCGTCGATGAACCCGCCGCGGTCGGGTCCGAACTGGTAGTAGTAGGAGTGTTCCCAGACGTCGAGTGCGAGAACCGGGTGGCCGCCCCAGATCGCGCCCTGGTCGTGTTTGTCGACCACGACGTTTCGGAGCTGATTCGAGAACGAATCGTAGACGAGTAGCGCCCAGCCACTGGCGTTTTTGGCTGCGGCTTCGAACTCGCCCTTCCAGGCCTCGTAGGAGCCGAAGTCCTCTTCAATTCTCTCGGCGAGGTCGCCGGATGGCTCGTCGCCGCCCTCGGGGGACATGTTCTGCCAGAACAGGTCGTGCAGAATGTGGCCCGAGGAGTTGTGGGTCACGTTCCGGATGGCTCCGCCGCTGGAGCTGAAGTCACCGTTTTCACGGTTTTCGGCCAGTTCCTCTTCGGCCGCATTCCAGCCGTTGACATAGCCCTGATGGTGGGTGTCGTGGTGCCAGGTCAGGATCTGCTCGTCGATATGCGGCTCAAGTGCGTCGTAGTCGTATGGAAGTGGATCTAGTTCGTAGCTCATGTGTAATACCTCTATATCTATATTGTCTCGATTGCTGTTAAAGCTTGAGGAGTAGTTTGGTAACAAATGACATATATACACCGGCAAATAATGTATTTTGGTCGCAATAGGACAACTACGTAAGCAAAATAGTTTCCGCAATCGTGTCAGCGTGGCGGCTCGATCCTACTGAATCGACCGCCCTTGACACTGTTCGAACCGCTCGGCGACGTCGTCCCAGTTGATGACCTCGAAGAAGTTGTCGACGTACTCGCCGCGGTTGTTCTCGTACTGGAGGTAGTAGGCGTGTTCCCACACGTCACAGACGAGGATCGGCGTGGTGGCCTGCGGGGTCTGGTTCTGGTGGTTTTCGGCCGCCGCAATAATCAGCTCGTCGCTGGCGGCGTCATGACACAACAGTCCCCAGCCCGAGCCTTCGACGCCACCGGCGGCGGCTGCGAACTCGGATTTGAACGCCTCGAAGGAGCCGAAGTCCGCCTCGATATGGTCGGCGAGCTCGCCCCCGGGTTCGCCGCCACCGTCGGGATGCATGTTCTCCCAGAAGATGGTGTGGTTGACGTGGCCCGACAGATGGAACGCGAGGGCCCGTTTGACGCTCTTGATGTCGCCGAAATCTTCCGAGTCCCGCATCCCTTCGAGGGCGTCTCTGGCGGCGTTCGCGCCGTCGACATAGCCCTGATGATGTTTGTCGTGGTGAAGTTCCATGATTCGGGAGTCGATGTGCGGTTCGAGTGCGTCGTAGTCGTATGGGAGGTCTGGTAGTTCGTACGTCATGCCTCTACACCGACGGTCGAATCCTCCCTAAAGTTTCGGTGTGTTAACACTTCTGCAAAGAGTCTCTGTCGGGAGACAGTACAGGAGTTCTGTCAGGCGTCCGCCAGCGCGTCGAAGAGAATGTAAAAAGAGCCAATCCCCTGCTGCCGAACAACTGGATCACCCGTCGGTCGACACCCCGAGAGCAGCTAGCAGCCTCTGTAGCCGCCGGTTCGCCTGTCGTGGCGGTCGTTAGCGATCCCTCGACGATCATCGATGCTCCCATGGCGACCGTCAGTGATCGCTCGGTCGTCGTCATCGAAGTCTCGGTGGTCGTCGATTCCCATGTACTGGCCCATCTCCTGGACGGTCAGTCCCATATGTGTCGCCATGTCCTCAACAGGCGGTCCCATATGCCACCCCCGTGCGTCGAAGGTGTCAGTACCCATATGGGTGTCCATCCACGCAACTCGGTCAGCCTGATCGACGACCGGCTGCTCGGCGTCGACCGTCTCGTTGACCCCGACTGGGTCGCCACCGTGAGCGCTGACGACCGGAACCGCCACTGCGAGTCCGAGGATTGCGAGCGTTACGAGCAGCCAGCGTCCGACTGTGTTGGGTATCATTGTGTGTCGCCTCGAATAGTCTTAGAAGGGTTGATAGGTTATCTTCATGGGTGTGAACACAACGAGGAGAATGTCCGAGAACGTTTCTACTGACTTCTAATCGTTTCCATGCACGCAGACCGTTCGTCGCTGCCGAATTCAGCCGGTCGACAGCTGTGGGGGCTGTGAGGTGTTACTGCCCGTTCGCTTGGAGGTCATCGCTCGGATAGACGCGGTAGGTCCGGCCCTGTCGTTCCCGGTACAGTAGCCCCCTGGATTCGAGATCGCTCACCGTCTGGCTTACCTTGCTCTTCGAAAAATCGGCCCGGTCTCGGAGTTCGATCTGTGTGACGCCCGGCGAGTCGATCACGGGTTCGAGTACACGGCGTTCGTCCTCGGGGAGGAGGTCGAGCACTCGCCGCTGTGGATGAGCCTCGGGATTGATTGACTCCTGCTTGGCATCCTCCGACTCGACAGCTGGCGGTTCGCCAGCCGCTGCAGTCGACCCGGACTCCGTTTCGCCCGATTCTGTGTCGACTGCGCCCGAATCGGTGTCGACTTCCGACGACCGAACGTCGGTCGCTGCTGTGGGCGGGGGGGACTGAGTGGCTGTGGGTCGGGAGTCTGCTTCGGTCGACAGTTCCTCCCGGACCAACAGATAGCCGCCACCGATCACCGCCACAAGCAGGAGTGTACCGAAAGCCAGCCAGAGGGGGTCCGGTCCGTGCATCGATCCCATCGACGAATCCATCATCGACCCCATCGTCCCATCGACGGCGCGACGCCGCTGGTAGGCTTGCCAACTGTAGATCCCGCCGACGAGGAAAACGACTCCGAGAAGGACGCCGACGGCTGTATCTGCCTGACGACGGTTCATCTATCGACTCCCGACCCTATCGAGTGCCTGCCCATAGCCACGCGTTTGTGATCGTCCGGCGAATCAGTTGTGGTTCGTTCCGGTCGAGTTCGATTCAGTCGACTCACTCCCCACGTGCGGCCTCGAACATCGCAATCGCCGCCTCGCGGCGCTCGCTGTGGTCTACAATGGGATCGGGATAGTCGGGAGCCGCATTGCGCCGCTGGGTCAGCGACGCCTCGTGCCAGGAGTGGATGATCTCCGGGTCGGTATCCTGGAGTTCCGCCACGTACTGTTTTATATACTCGGCGTCAGAGTCGTAGCGTTCGCCCTGGGTCATCGGATTGAAGATCCGGAAGTAGGGTTGGGCGTCGGTTCCCGTCGAGGCGGCCCACTGCCAGCCGCCGTTGTCGTTGGCGGTGTCGTGGTCGACCAACTTTTCGCGGAACCACGCATATCCCTCGCGCCAGTCGATCAGCAGATCCTTCGTTAAAAAGGAGGCGACGATCATCCGCACGCGGTTGTGCATAAATCCCTCCGCACGGAGCTGGCGCATCCCGGCGTCGACGATCGGATACCCCGTTTTCCCGTCTTTCCAAGCCTCCAGGAGTTCCTCGTCGTTCTCCCACTCGATCTCGTTGTCGTACTCCTTGTAGTTCTCCGAGACGACCTCAGGGTTGAACCACAGCACGTGCGTGTAGAAGGCTCGCCACGCGAGTTGGGACTGGAACTCTTCGATCGATTCCAGTTGCGCCTCGCTGGCGTTCTCGCGGGCGTCCTCGGTGGCCCAGTAGACCTCCCGAATACCGATGGTGCCGTATTTGAGATCCGCCGAGAGTCGCGAGGTCGACTCCCGCATGGGGTAGTCCCGATCCTCCTCGTAGCGATAGATGCCGTCCTCGCAGAAGGCCGCGAGCCGTTTTCTGGCGGCGGCGGTGCCAGCAGCCAGCAGATCGGCTTCCGGCTCCTGGAAGCCCAATTCGTCAAGCGATGGCAGCGAGCCAGCGTCGACGTCCACGGAGTCGCCGTCGACCAGCTGTTCGGGCTCTGGGGCCGGATAGGGGTCGTCCTTCTGTCTGTCCTGCCACTTGCGGCCGAAGTAGGTAAAGACGGAGTAGGGGTCGCCCGCGTTGGTCGTGATCGAGCCGGGCTCGTGGCAGATGGCGTCGTGGAACGACTCGCGTCGAATGTCAGTCGCCGCCAGCGCCTGCCGGACCGCCGCATCCCGCTGGCGGGCCAGCCCAGAGTAGTCGCGGTTCCAGACGACGCGATCGGCCTCGACCGCGTCGGCCACTGCGGGAACGACCTCCCGTGGATCGCCGTGGCGAACGAGGAGGTCGCCACCCTGCTCGCGGTACCACGTGCGGAGTTCCGCGAGTGCATCGAGCAGATACGACACACGCGGGGCTCCGGCGTGATCGAGCACCGAATCATCGAACACGAAAAGCGAGACAACGCCGCTGTCGCCCTCGTCTGCTGCCTCGGCAGCGGCCGCCAGCGCTCGATTATCTGCGCCGCGAAGATCCCGCCGGTGCCAGTGGAGTTGCATACCCACACAAGGGACACCCTGATAAGGAAGCTTGTGGAGTCCGACACGAATCGAACGTCCAATAAAATGCGGCTCGAACCTATAGTCGGCTTTTTAAAACAATCTACAGAGAATATCAGACGATGTTACACAACCCGGCTGTTCGATGGGGGATGGGAATCTCAGGCGGGGCTATCGTCGCCGCAACCGCCTTTTTCTTTTTAACTGGGACCGTCCAACTGGTGGCCTACGGGATCGCGCTCCTCGATGCCCTCGTCACGCCCCTGATACTCAAGAAGGCCGCAGAGAACCAGTAGCAGCGACCGTTTCAGGACGAGTCGACCGATCCCCGGGTCGAAAACGCCGACGGATCTGCCTCCAATGACGCACGCCGACCATCGAGCACGTCGAACCGCTCGCCGCGTCGCCCTTCAAGCCAGTAGAGGAGTTGCTCGGCCCACCGGAGTTTGCGAGCCTTCAGCGGGTCGACCGACGGATCATCGAACTCCCAGCCGAGGAACCGTAGCTCCGCGGCTCCGAACGCGTCGCTTATAAACGCTGCCCGGTCGCCGTCGGTGAAGCCGCCGAAGTTCTCAATGGAACCTCGCGGTTCGGCCTGCGTCGTCACGAGCGTCCACTCGGGATCGAACCGCGGCAGCCACTCCCGAAGAGTCGGGATGTTGTCGCCGTGAGCGTGGGCCGCGACCGGCGTGCCGCCGTCTGTCAGTTCGCGGGCCGTCTCAACGTTCTTGTCGAGATCGGTCACCATCAGGTCGACCGCGAGGCCGTGGTCGCCCAGTACGTCAACCGCGGTCGAGGCGGCGACAATGGCGTCGACACTGGCAGCCTCGAACGACGCGAGCTCATCGGCCAACGAGGGGGCCGCACCGACGACGGCGACTGTTGCACCATCGAGGTAGGCGAGTCGGTCGTGGTCGAACGGCTGGGCCATCTCGGCAGCGACATCACGGGCGGTCTCGTCGGCCGAGCGGTCGAAGCCGAGATCCGCGAGGATCGCCTCGTACACTGGTTTCCACGTCGAAAAGCTACAGCTGTGGCTCATCGGTGAGTTATAAAACCAGCCGAAAGAGCCGGTGGCTCGTCGGCTGTGATATTGTATGGGCCGGATTGGCACAGAGTACCCCTACCCGAATGCCCCTCCGGCGTCCAATTGTTTGGTTTACCATGATCCGGCATAAGTTTTCTCTTAACAGCACGCCTTTCTGATACGTTCGATAACAGCGGAAATCTGGCCAGAGACACCACTCAAACCGTCGGTAAGCTCTTCATAACTGGATTTCGTGCCAACTAATACCACCCGATCGTCAGACGGTTGGCTGACGTAGTCGATACCTACTGTCTCACAGGCTTCGATGAGTCGGTTCCGTCTCTCGCTATCGAGGCCGGACAGTTCGAAGACACGCGTCACGCTTCTATCAGCGACAATCTCGGTGTCGTCTTCGCCAGCGTCGAGGCGGTCGAGATGGCGGCGGGCCTCGCGGGGCGTCGTTACGTCGAGCTCCTGGACACCGATCCCGTCGACTGTCTCCCGGAGCCGCGGCCGGGAGAACTCCTTGCCGATCAGGGCCGCATCCCGCGTTTCGGCCACGTCGTGGGTCCGGATCACGTGGGCGCCGCGTTCGACCGCCATCGAGGTCGCGGCAAGCGAGACGGGGAGGGCGTCTTCGGTGTCGCGACCGGCGACCGACCGAAGGAAGTTCTTCCGGTTGATCGAGACGAGGATCGGCTGGCCGTAGCCACGGAACTCCCGCAGCCGGTGGAAGGTTTCGCGGTCGTCTTCGACTGTCTTGTCCTCGCTCCAGCCGCCGAAGGCGGGGTCGACGATCGTCTTGTCGGTCAATCCGTTGAGTTCCAGCGCGTCGTAGATGTCGTCGACGTCTTCGACCGCACCCGGAGCTTCGAGATCCGGCGGCGAGGCCATTTTTGCGACCGCGACATCGTATTCCCGGCAGACCTCTGGCATCTTCGGGTCGGCGAACCCGCAGATATCATTGACCATGTCGAATCCGCCCCTGAGAGCGGCTTCGGCGACCTCGTGGTAGCGGGTTTCGATGGAGAAGACGGCATCGCCGGAGACGCTATCAATGGTTTCGAGGGCGGTATCGAGCCGATTGAGTTCCTCCTCGGCAGTGAGGACTTCGAACTTCTTGTTGGCCGACTCGAGACCGACGTCGACGATGTCCGCGCCCTCGTCGATCAGCGCTTCGTCGACGTAGGCGGCGGCATCGCTAGGGGAGTTAAAAACGCTCGGCTTGTAAGGGGATTCCGAGCTGACGTTCAGTACGCCCATGATTCGTGGGGGCTGGTCGTCACCGATCTTCAGCCCGGCGGCGTCGACAGTTCGCATACCTCTACTGGGGACGCCGCCGACATAGGCGGTCCGGTCCGCCGAGAGTCACGCTCTTTTTGTCGGCCGAGTTGCTACGTTCGCTATGGCAAAAGTCAGCGTCGGGCTTCGTGGCTGGCGGTTCGAGGAGAGCGAGATCTTCACCGAAGACGAGGAGTTCAAACCGCTCGAAGAGGTCCCGGAAGACCCACGCCAGCGACTGCTTCGCCTCTCACGGCTGGTCGAACAGCCGTGTGATGCCTGCTACCTGATCCACGGTGAAGCCGATAAAAAACGGTGTAACCCGGCAGCGTTCGTCTACGGCGAGCCGATGGACGAGGTGGTGCTCTGTGCGGACCACGAGCCGGAGTTTATTTATTGGTACCAGAACGAGGGTGGCAGCGAGCTTCGCGGCGAGCCGGAGTTTGCCGACGGCTTTCACAGCTGGTTCGCCGACGGCAACCGGGCACCCGAGGACTTCGGCGGCGTCGACCACGTCGAAACCGATCCCGACAGCCTCCCCGAGCCGCCGAGTCCCGAGGAGCTCCATGAACGACTCGAAGCCGACTACGAGCGCAGCGAGATCGATCTCCGGGAGTATATGGACGAGGTCGACGAATCGGCCGAGACCGCGGATCGAATCGATGACGAGGAGCTCGACGACCTGGATTTCGATACGAGCTATCCGACCGGCGACGAATGAGCCCCCGGCAACGGAAACCGATCGTCGTCGTGGTCGAACCCGAAACGCCGGGCAACGTCGGCACTATCGCCCGCGCGATGAAGAACTTCGGGCTCACCGAGCTCAAACTGGTCGACCCCCCTGAGCTCGACCCCGACGGCGAGGCCTACGGCTTTGCGGGTCACGCCCGCGAGGACGTGCTGCCAAACGCCGAGGAGGTAACGCTCAAGGAGATCATCGAGAACTACCACACGGTTGGCTGTACCGCAATTACGGGCGAGGACAGCCGCCGACACGTTAGATTTCCTTTTAAAACGCCGGTCGAACTCCGAGAGTCGCTGTCGACCATCGAGAGCCGAACAGCGCTCGTCTTCGGCCGAGAGGGCAGAGGCCTCCACAACCGCGAGATCGAGCGGCTCGACGAGGTGTGTTCGATCCCTGCCAGCGGCGAGTATCCCGTGCTCAACTTGGGGCAGGCAGCGACGATCCTCTTTTATGAGCTGCGTGAGCTGACTGTCGCAGAGACACAGCTCCCCGAGGTCGACCACCACCGGGCCGATGAGCCAGATATCGAACGGCTCTATGACTACTTCGCGGACTTTCTCGATGCCCAAGCTTACAACGAGCGAAAAACGGCCAAGACACAGCGGCTGTTCCGTCGACTCGTCGGTCGCGCACATCCGACCGATAGGGAAGTCCATACCCTCCTCGGCGTGTTTCGGCAGGCGACAGACCGACTCACGGACGAAGAGACAGGCCAACCGGAGGACGCTGAACCGGCGGACAGCCCTCAGTAGGCACATCCTACTCACAGTAGAGACGACTTACCGCGGCCAGTTTCGATACGATCGCTGTCGACTGGCTCCTTCCTAAACTGTTAAGCCCCTCTGTGGTCGAACGGGGGTATGGAACAATACATTCTCACCGGAGAGACGGAGCTCTCACCGGTAGTCGTGGTGACGACACTACTGCTGATCGCGGCGTTCGTCCTCGGATTCGGGAACCTGCTCCTTGGTACCATGCTGTAACGTAGCTGTGTTACCGTCGACGGTTACGCTGCCACAACGGATTTTTAACTACCGACCGAAATTGTTTCATCCGAGTAGTTCAATTTACTCAAACAATAGCTACTAGTTATGTCCGACCACGAACCCGGGACGCCGACAGTGCTCATCGTCGACGATGAGGAGGATATCGCCGACATATATACGCTCCAGTTGCAGGACCAGTATGCGGTTCGCACGGTGTACGGTGGCCAGGAGGCCATCGAGACGGTCGACGAGGCGGTCGACGTCGTCCTCCTTGATCGCCGAATGCCGGGATTGTCAGGCAATGAGGTCTTAGAGCAGATTCGGGCCGACGGCTACGACTGCCGGGTGATCATGGTGACGGCGATCGATCCGGAGTTCGATATCATCGAGATGCCGTTCGACGACTACCTCTGTAAGCCGGTCAACAAGGAGACGCTCGTCGAGGCGATCGAACAGCAGCTCACGGCCAAACAGTACGATGAGACGGTGAGCGAGCTGTTCCGGGCCACGTCGAAACTCACGGTCCTGGAGAGCGAGATGAGCCAGGAGGAACTCGAGGGCTCCACGGAGTATCAACGGCTCAAAGAAACGACCGAGGGTATGCGAAGGGATGCCGAATCGTTGATGAGCGAACTCGACGACTTCGAGGCGACGTTCAAAGCGATCGACCGCTCGTCGAACTGAGGCTACTCCCGGTTCTTGTCGGCGTGTGAGCGAACCCAGAGTTCGCCAATCCGGGAAAGTTTTGTCCGGTAGGATTTGCCGACCTCTTCCTGTTCGATATACCCCTTGCCGCCGGGGCCGAGCCGGTCGACGTTGTAGATAACCTTCGAGCGGAAACTGTCGGTGTACTCCTCGTTGAGATCACGGGCCAGCGTCGAGGCCAACTCGCTGACGGATTCGAACTCCCCGTGTTCACCAAGCGTGAAGAGGACGAGCTCCTCGAACGGTTTGACGCTCGAAAAGGAGGCCACGGGCAGTTCGACGATGTGACTGCCGCCGATCTCCTTTGCGCCGATAGTGACGCCGCGTTCGTCGAACTCCGCCAGCAGTTCGGTGATGCTATCGAGTCGGGTCTCCATGCGGTCGCGGTCGAGTTCGCCCGCTTCGAGCAGGTCCGACAGCAGGTCGTGTTCGGCCCGGAGTTCCTCGGCGAGTTCAGTTTCGAGGTACTTCTCGGGGGCGGTGTAGTAGGTGTGGATCCGATCGCGGTCCTCTTGGCGTTCGACCATCACCGAGTGGGCCGCGGTCGCAAACGCGAAGCTCACGGGACGGGGCATCGAGCAGACGTTGACCCACACCTCCGCGCCGCTATCGAGCTGTTCGTTTATCAGTTCGAACGCACCCTCGAAGGCGGTGTCGTAGTCGTAGACATCCTCAAGGCGGATGCGTTCGGTTTCGGCTCCCAGCAGGTTCTGGAAATCCGTTTCGAGTTTGGTTGCGAGTCGACGGGAGTACTCGACGTTGGCCTCGCTGCCGACCGCGCCTTCCAGCAAGATGACGTGATCCACATCGAACTGATCGCGGATGAGCGGCGCAATAAGGCGGTCGTAATCGAAACCGACCGGAACGATGTGCGTCTCCATGCCTACTACGTAGCGACGTGATTTATAAAAAGCACCAGCATCCCCGGCCGTACGCGGCCGCTCTTGGAAAGCGTCTTACGGCGGGATCACTCGTCGGCGTCGTCCTCGTCAGGCATGATTTCGGTCGACAACACCTTCAGGGGGATATTGTGCAACTGCTGGCCGATCTCCTTTCGGGCAATCCGACTAGCGTGTTCTTCCTGTTCGACGTTGAAGACGATCAGTTCGAGTTCGAGGGCGACCAGTGCTTCGTCGGCTGCGATGAAGGCAGGCGGCAGCTCCTCTCCAGAGGGCGAGGTTCGGGTCCCCATCTCGATTTCGACGTAGTTGAGATCCGGGTTCAGCATCTCTCCCGTCTTCGAGATGGCGATTCGGACGGCCTCGTCCACTGTCTCGACATCGTACACGGGCACCGCAGCCTCGACGACGACTCGGCAGTCCATGGGCTAGATAGGCTCGCAGCGCGTATGAAACTTCGCCTACATTCTCGAAAAAAGGAGTGTCACCCGGATGCCGTCTGTCAGTTTCCGCCGTTCCGGAGATAGTGAAAGACGTAGGTCTGAGCATAGCCCGCATACCGCCCACCGAACTGCTCGCGGATGGCTCGTGAGGTCGACACATACCCGCCCTGATCGCAGTCGGGATAGTAGTCGGCGATCGCGGTCTGTATCCAGGTATCAAGCGGCACCGGCTGGGTGAATCCCAGCGAAAAAAGCAGAACGCAGTCGGCGACCTTGTTGCCGACGCCCATGAACTGGGTGAGGTGGTCGCGAGCGTCCTCGTACTCGAAGTCGAGCGCGTCGCGTGGGGCGACCTCGCCCTCCGCAACCATCTCGGCAGTTCGCTGGACGTAGGGCGCACGGTAGCCCAAGCTCTGCTCCCGCAGCTCGTCTTCGGTTCGAACGGCCAGCTGGGCAGGGGTTGGAAAGGCGTGGTAGGTTCGGCCGTCGAACTCGATCTCATCGCCGTACTCACGGGCCAGTCGACGCTGCATCCCGTGAATCCGCGAGACGCGCATCTGGGCCGAGCAAATAAACGAAATCAGACAGGGAAACGCCGGATCGCGCACCAGCCGCATCCCCGAATACTGCTCGAAGGCGCGATCGAGCAGCGGATCGGCCGGGGTGGCGGCCTCGATTGCCGTCAGATCGTCGTCCAGTCGGAGGAGGTGTGTGAGGATCGGCACCGCATCGGTCGTCGACTCCCACTGGATCTCGCGGTCAACCTGTTGGACCCTAACGACGGCTTGCTCGTCAGAGACGCCGGGAATCGGTGGGACGACTGTCTCGTACCACGCCGACCCGCCGTAGGCTGCAGTCGTGGTGTACATCTCGCCGTCGGGGCGGTCCCAGAGATAGCTCTGGCCGCTTTCGACCGTCGACTGCAGATCGAACGCGCCATCGAGATCGTCGAGCCGAATAACGCCCTGTTCCATTACCGCTTTTCGGGCGTGTGGCTGTTTTTCCGTTTCGATGTGACGGTCAGTCGACGCGCCAGGTAAACAGGCTCTCGGCGACGTAGTTGAACACCATTCCGACGCCGATCCCGATCACGTTCGCGACCGTCGGCCAGAGTTCCAGGCCAGCCACCGGCAGCGAGAACTGAACGACGCTCGTTAGCACGAAGAGGACGGTGAAGCCGACGCCGAGCCCGACCGCCCGAACGAGGTGGGATTTCCCCCACCGGCGGCCGAACGCACCCAGTCCGAGTTTGCCGTTGTCGGAGAAGGTCCACTGGTCGTTGACGACGAACATCGTCGAGATCGAGACCTCCGCACCGACGGCCTTTGCGGCCAGCGGTCCAAATCCGGCGGTCGTGGTCAACAGCGCGACAATAGCGGTCTCGATCATCGCCCCGAGCGCGCCGACCGAGACGAATTTGCCGATCCGAGTGCGGTGGGTCAGCGCCGACAACGGTGACTCAGTCGCCATTGTTCCCGGAGTAGGCGAGCTTCGAGCGGGGGGTCGGCTGGATGTCCCGATACCGGGGGCTGCCCGCGATGGCGTCGGCCCGCCGTCGGACATCCAACAGCGCCCGCCCGAGTTCGATCGTGGTCCATACCGGGTCGACGGTCGTCTCGGGGTGGTCCTCCCACTCGACGGGGACTTCCCTGATCTCGTAGCCGAGTGAGCCCGCTACTGAGAGGAATTCGAGGTCCCAGGCGAACCCCGACTCGTAGCAGTGGTGGCCGATTTCGTCCCAGGCCTCGGCCCGCAGGGCCTTCGCGCCGCACTGGTAGTCGTAACACTTCGTCGGGAGCAGTTGCCGTGCGGCGAAAGCGAAGGCGTCCCCGAGAAACCGTCTGGCGACCGTCTGGTGGTCGACGATCTTTGAGTCGGGATGGCGGCGGGAGCCGATACTCACGTCAGCGGTCTCTCCGCGGACGTGGCCGACGATAGTGGCCAGCGACGAAGCAGGCACCGAGCCGTCGGCGTCGGCGAACGCGAGGATGTCCGTCGAGAGCCCGTCGAAGCCGTCCATGACCGCGCCGCCCTTGCCGCGCCGTTGGGAGACGGCGTTGAGCTCATCGACGACCGGTGCGATCCGAGAGCGTACCGCGTCGGTTGGGGCGTCGATCTCGACACGAATCTTCGACGGATCGAGCACCGCGCGAATATCGTGGATATACGCCACGAGTGCCTCGATGTCCGGTTCGTACGCAGGAATGACAACGCCCAGAGACTCACTCATGATGTGCTGTGAAGTATCTCCACGACTTTTGTTTCAGAAACCCTGAATAATGACGACTCATTTACACGTTTGACGTGATTCTGGGTATTAATTCTGACGGTGGATTTGTAATAAAAACCTGTTCGAATCAAAAACAGAGACGCAATTTGTTAGAACGGGAGTAGACGACTCCCGAGCCACTGTACAGGTGGCTCTTCGAAGGGCCACTGACCACAGGTCGATTTATAAAGAGTGCCGCCGGTCTCCTGCTCGAAGTACTGCTGTTTGAGTCCCAACCGGTAGTGGCAGTACTCCGGTTGGAGTTTGTCCCAGTAGATGGTCTCCATCGACGGCCACCCTTCGGGGTCCTCGGGTAGCGAGTCGTACTTCGGTACCTCCCATCGGTCGTGTTCGTCTTCGACCGCGTTCTGAAGCGGTGGGTCGGGGGAATCCGAGACGACCCACGCGAGGTTCCAGTAGCCGCTTGTCACGACCAACAGGACGACACAGCCGGCGACCACCGACTGGCGGGAGGGCGTCGAGCCGTAGGCAACGAGCAGCCCGACACCCAACGCGAGGAAGACGAAAAACAGGATAAGTTCGATCGCACCCTGGAACTCCAAAAACAGTTGATAGCTGTAGATCACGCCGCCGGCAGCCACCCACCAGTACTCGGTGTAGTCGTCGACGATGGCCTGGCCCCAACCGTAGACCGCAAACGGAACGATCAACACGCCGTAACCGATCTGGACCACGAACGTGAGCAGGCGGCCGACCACGGTGTAGTTCTCGACGCCGTAGATCGGAGCCAGGACGGCCTCAACGAACAGGGCAGTCGTATGGCCCTGCAGTACGAACGGAGCGACGGTCAGCACCGTCATGGTGAGCCCGCCGCCGATCGCCCGCCACATGCCGTCCCAGCCGTTGCGTTGGAGACTCATTCCGACGACGAGCAGCGCGATTGGCGCGCCGAGCTGCCAGAAACCGGCTGCTGCCGCGCCCGCCACACCCGCGAGAAACGGTCGGTCGTCGACCGCCAACAATAGCGCCCCGACGCCACAGAGAAAGACGAGATATTTCGGTCTGATCCCGGCGTACGGAAACGAGTACACCGAGGTCAGGATGAACATCGTCAGACCGGCGATAACGCTGGCGAATCCGTCGTTCGTCAGCCGGTGGGTCAGCACGCCGACCAGCGTGATCCCGGCGACGATGGTACCGACGGCGACGATCACGCTGAGGACGTGTAGTACCGCCATGTTGCCGAACGAGAGGGCTGCCAGCACCACCGTCACGAAGTAGATCAGCGGCGGTTTGAGGTCCCAGATGTCGACGTAGAGATCGGCACCGTTGAGGATCGACCAGCCGGCATGCTGGAACAGCGCCGAATCCTTGTTCACGTAAAAGGGGTCCTGTGAGAACATGAACGCGGTCGACATCGTCACCAGCAGTGCCGAGCCGACGAACAGGATCTGTAGCCAGTAGATATCGATCAGTTCGTAGAGCTCCCGACGAGTTCGTGGCACCAACGCGGCGTACTCTTGCACTGCTTGCCAACTCCCGCCGAGAAGATATTCAAAGTTATTCTAAATTGGAACTAGAAACAGTCTCGAAAGATTAGAAATCAGCCACAGCAGCGAGTCCAGAGCGTGTTATCGGTTCCGACTAACTGGAAAACTCGTCACGGTCGGATTCTCATTGAATCGCTCCAGGATGCGCTCGTAGAGTTCGTTTCTGACGCGGGTGCCGCGCCGTGGATGGACCACGTACCGGAGTCGGAGTTCAACCCACGACTCGGCCTGAACGATATTGACCGTCGGCCGGTCGGTGACTTCGAGTTCGACCGGGGTCTCGGCAAGTCGCTCGCGGAAGTCGGCGATGCGGTCGACCATCTCCTCGCCGATGACGGCTTCGGCCTCCTGGATCATCACCGACGAGGCCACGTCGAGGTCCGTCTCGTAGGAGACCTGGATCGAGAGTTCGTTCCAGACGTACTCGGAGCCACCGCCGCCGAAGTTGGTGATCTCCGAAGCCAGTACCATGCTGTTGGGAACCGTCACGACGCGGCCCGAGGGTTGGTTCGTCGAGACCAGTTCGCCGCCGACCTCCCAGATCGTCGTCACGAGGAAGTCGACCTCGATCACGTCACCTTTGGTTTCGCCGATCCGAACGCGGTCGCCGACGCTGTAGGGGCGTTTGGTCATTATATAAAACCAGCCCAACAGTGACAGCAGGGGTTGTTGAAGCGCGAAGGTGATCGCAAACCCGACGACACCGAGCGAGAGTAGGACGCCGACCCACTGGTCGGTCAGCACGCCAAGCAGGGCGACGATTCCCACCGCACCGAAGACGAGCCGGAGCACATTCCGGATATCGTGAGCCCGTCGCTTGGTTGCGGTCCGCAGCAGCACGCCCAACACGACCGTGTGGAGTCCCCACAAGCCGACGACGACCGCCGCGGCGAACAGGCTCTTGGTAAATACCTCCAGCGTCGGAAACCCACCGATCGTCGACGGCCCGAGCGTGGGCTCGGCAGTCGAAACGATCGCTCCGGCAGCCGCCAGCAGTACGGCCCCACCCACCGAGAGCAGGCCGACGAATCGTTTCACAGTTCCATGAATCGGTCGACTGATAAAACGGTTTACCCGACTACTCAAACTCGCCGAGCGACGACTGCCCCTCGCGCGCCGTGGTAGCGTCTGCGGTCGACTCGGCGTCCGATTCCGTATTCGAGCCAGTCGGCTCGGGTTTGCCGTCTTCGAGCCAGTCGGTAATCTGCCCGCCAGTGCTCTCGGCCATCTCGACCGACTCGATCGTCTCGACCGATTGCTCCCGACCGCCGCCATCTTCACCAGTCGACTCGAAGCCATCCAGCCGGGCCTGATCCTGGCCGTGGAAATCGAGGTTCGATACCCGCACACCGAGTTTCCGGACGCGGTCATCGGCGAACTCCGCTAAAAGATCGAGCGCGACCGACTCGACCAGCTCGGGGTCGTCGACCGGTCCCGACAGCGAGGAGGCTCGCGTGTTCACATCGAACGGCGGCGTGACAACCTTGATGCTGATAGTGCGGTACATCGCCCCCCGACTCTGGGCGCGGGCCGCCACGTCGGTCGCCAGCGCGCTTACCCGCTCGCGTTTGGCGGCCATCTCGTCGGTCGCCTCGGTAAAGGCCGACTCCCGCGAGAGGCTCTTGGGTTTGCCGGTCGGCGTCACCTCACGGTCGTCCTCGCCGCGGGCACGGGCGTGGAGTTCGCGGCCGCGCTGGCCGAAGCGATCTTCGAGCGTCGACACGTCGGCCGCCCCCAACTCACCGGCGGTTTCGATTCCCAGCTCCTGGAGCTCGCGAGCGGTCACCGGACCGACGCCGTGGATCTCGGCGACCGGTAGTGGATCGAGAAACGCTGCGACCTCCTCGGGCGGGACGACCGTGAGGCCGTCCGGTTTGTCGAAATCGCTGGCGATCTTCGCGGTCGACATATTCGGCGCGACACCCACGCTCGCGGGCACGCCGACTGTGCGGCTGATCTGCTGTTTGATGTGTCGACCGTACCCCTCTGCAATCGTGCGGTCGCCGCCATCCACGAGGTCCCAACTGGTCTGGTCGGTCACGTCGAGATATGCCTCGTCGATGCTCACCTCCCGGACGGTGTCGGCGTGGTCGTGGAGGATTTCTTTGACATCGGCCGCGATCTTTTTATAAAAATCGAGGTCGACCGGCCGGTAGTAGCCCACAGGGCCGTCGTGATCGTCGGGAGCGTCCTCGGCTCGCGGGAGCGCATCGAGGGCCTGCCCGATCGCTTGGGCGCTTTCGACGCCGTGCTCGCGGGCCTCGTAGCTGGCGGTGGCGACTGCGCCGTGGCCCTCGCCCGGCTCGTAGCCCATGCCGACGACGAGCGGTTCGCCTTCTAACTCGGGCTCGCGTAGCCGCTCACAGGAGGCATAAAAGCAGTCCATGTCGACGTGGAGGATAATGCGATCCTCGGCGTCGACTGTGGCTCCCGGCAGCTGCGGGCCGTCCATACCTGGCGTTAGCAGTCAGGATGTATGATTGTTCGCCACTCCGAGTGTCAAAGGTATGCCGACGGCGGACTGCTAACCGAGCGGTGGCCAAATACTTAACAAGTAACGCTGACGACAGCCATCATAATGAGCAGCGTCGACTGTGAGAGAGTCCTCACCTCCAGTACCCACCGGCAGCCGCCGCTTGTGTACCGATGAGCGACGACCAACCAACCGCGTCCGAAGCGCCACAGGCCGACTCCCACGCAGATCCGGCCGTCGACATCGGCGAGACGACCGACGAGACCACCGTCACCGAGGAGGGCTCGGAGCTCGAACGCACCATCGGCCTCAGCGGCGGGCTCACCATCGGCATCGGGACGATGATCGGCGCGGGGATCTTCGTCTTTCCGGGGCTGGCGGCAGGCAGCGCCGGACCGGCCGCGGCAGCCTCTTTCGGGATTGGCGCGGTCGTCGCGCTGCTTGTCGCCCTGCCGACTGCCGAGCTAGCGACCGCGATGCCGAAAAGCGGCGGCGGCTACTACTTCATCTCCCGCGGAATGGGGTCGCTGTTCGGCGCAGTCGTCGGCCTCAGCCTCTGGCTCGGGCTCGTCTTTGCGACCGCCTTCTATCTGGTCGGCTTCGGCGAGTACGCGCTGGCCGTCTTCGTCGAGATCGGTCTCCCACGACCCCCGGATCTCGGCCCGCTCAGCCTCGTTGCCGGGCTAGGCGTTCTGTGTGGAATCGCCCTGACGGCGCTGAGCGTCGGCGGGACCGAGAACACGACCAAACTCCAGAACGCGATTGTCAGCCTGCTGCTCGGTATTCTGGCGGTCTTTCTCACGGTCGGCATCGTCGACGCCCTCGGCTTCCTTGGCAACGAGTCGACGCCCGAGACGTTCGCCCCATTCGGCCTCGGGCCCGTGCTGTCGACGGCCGCGCTCGTCTTTACATCCTATTTGGGATTCGCCCAAATCGCAACCGTGGCTGGAGAAATGAAAGATCCCAGCCGGAACCTGCCGCTGGCGATGGTGGGGTCGGTGATCGTCGTCGGCGTGCTCTACGTGGTGACGATCTTCGTTGCGACCAGCGCCTTCCCGAGTCAGGAACTCGGCGAGATGGGCGAGACCGCCATCGTCGAGGTCGCCCGCTCGTATCTCGGTCTGCCGGGGGCGATTGCCATCCTGATTGCGGGGCTGTTCGCCACCGTCTCGTCGGCCAACGCCTCGATCCTGAGTGCCTCGCGCGCGCTCTACGCCGTCAGCCGGGATGCACTCGTCCCCAAAGAAGTCAGTCGGGTGAACCTCCGATACGGGACGCCACACCTCGCGCTCGCGCTCGTCGGCGGCCCCACAGTGCTGCTCGTCGGCACCGGCCAGACCGAACTGCTGGCCGAGGTCGCCTCGTTCCTCCACCTCATTATGTACGGACTCATCTGTGTGACGCTGATCGTCCTCCGTCGAAAGTCGCCCGACTGGTACAAGCCGACGTTTCGGACGCCGGGGTATCCGGTCGTCCCGGCGGTCGGCGGCGCGGCCAGCATCGGGATGATCGCATTCATGCAGCCGACCTCACAGGTCGTCGGGCTGTTCGTCATGGTCGGCGCGGCGGGGTGGTACTTCTTGTATGCCCGTGATGTACGGCTCAAGGGAGGTGAGATGAATGAGTAACGCGACAAGCGTGTTGGTGCCGGTCGCGGTCCTGCAGGGCGAGGCCATGTCGGAATCCCTCGTCGACCTGTTGTCGAACGTCGAGGTGACGCTGCTGGGCTACCACGAGATCCCCGACCAGACGGCGACCGAGCAGGCCCACGACCAGTTCAACGAGCAGATGCAGCGCAAACTCGACGAGTACGTCGACCTGTTCGAGTCTCACGGCGGCACGGTCACACCACGGACGGTGTTCACACACGACGCCCCGGAGACCTTCAAACGGATCGCTATTGAGCAAGACATCGGTGCGATCCTCGTGACCAATCCGGCGCCAGCTATCGACCGGGTTCTCGTGCCGATCCGTGGGCCAGTGAACCTCGATCCGATCCTCACGATAACCGCAGCCCTCGGCGGCGATCCCGAGATCGTGCTGTTTCACGCGGCTCCGAGCGAGGAACAACGAGCCGACGGTGACGAACTCCTGTCGACTGCCGCCGCCCAACTGGAAGCCGGTGGCGTCGACCCCGACCGAATCACCCGGCAACTGATCGTCAGCGACGCGCCGATCCGGGCGATCAGCGACGCGGCGACCGATACCGGGCTGGTCGTCATCGGCGAAAAGGAGCCTTCGGTCGTCGATATCATCTTCGGCGATGCGGCCGACCGGATCGCCGAGGCCTCGGCCTCGCCGGTGTTGGTCGTTCGCACCGACCGCCCCGACGAAGATTGATTGCTAGCCGTCTGGTCCTGTCGCTCACGCCGAACGGTTCGGACGACTCTACGGAATTCCGGCTTGTGAGACGCTTCTTGTGGCTGGCGACCGTAGCCCAGTGGTATGGGAGAGTCGACCGCCGTTCTGGTTCCCGTGGCCGCCATCCAAGGCGAGTCGCTCTCGGAAGCCGTCCTCGACCTGTTGTCGAGCGTCGAGGTCGTGCTGCTCGGCTACCACGAGGTGCCCGACCAGACCGCACTCGAACAGGCCCGCGACCAGTACGGCGAGCGGCTCCGCCGGACGCTGTCGGCATACGCCTCGCTGTTCGAGCCCGATGCCGAGGGCGTCGCCACTCGTACTGTGTTTACGCATGATGTCCAGGATACCATCGAACGAATCGCCATCGAGGAAGAAACAACGGCGATCTTGCTGGTGAATCCCGCACCGGTCATCGAGCGCGTTCTTGTCCCGATCCGCGGCCCGGTGAATCTCGACCAGCTCACGACGACGACCGCCGAAGTCGTCGACGGCACCGACAGCGAGGTCTTATTATTCCACGCCGCGCGCCGCGAGGCGGATCGAGAGACGGGCGAGGAGCTGTTGTCGGCCGCCACAGAGCAGTTGGCGGCCGCCGATGTCGACCGCGATCGTATCGCCACCCAACTCCGGGTGACACGATCACCGCTCCGGGCGATCACGACCGCGGCCGAGGATAGCGAGTTCGTGATTATCGGCGAGCGGAAGCCCTCGCTCGTCGACCACATCTTCGGCGACGTGGCCGACCGGCTGGCCGGCTCTACCGCCGGACCTGTGCTGGTGGTCCGGAAGCTCCGCTCAGAGGATAGCTAATAAATAAGAAACGGCGGGTCGCGTCTACAGCTCGTCTTCGAAGTCTTCGAGCGCGTAGACGGTGCCAGCGTTGCGGCGGTCGAGCGTCTCGTTGGCGAGTAGCCAGTAGACGACCGACAGTGCCCGTCGGCCCTTGTTGTTCGTCGGGATGACGAGGTCGACGTTGCTCACTTGGTTATTGGAGTCACACATCGCGATGACCGGAATACCGACCGTGATCGCCTCTTTGACCGCCTGGGCGTCGCCGATCGGGTCCGTGACCACCAGCACATCGGGTTCGATGTAGCCTGCGTAGTCCGGGTTGGTCAGCGTGCCGGGGATGAACCGGCCGGTGCGAGCGCGTGCGCCGATGGCGTCGGCGAACTTCTCGGCGGGGAACCGACCGTACTGCCGCGAGGAGGTGACAAGCACCTGCTCGGGGTCGTAGCCCGCGAGGAAGTCAGCCGCCGTGCGGATGCGGCTGTCGGTCTGGCTCACATCCAGGACGTAGAGACCGTCGTCACGGACGCGGTGGATAAACCGCTCCATGTCTTGGGTCTTCTGTTGGGTCCCGATATGGACACCCGCGCCGAGGTAGTCCTCGACAGGGATGAGGAGGTCGGCCTCGTCGTCCGGCATCACGTCGTCGTCGAACGGTGAAGCTTCCTCCTCTTCCTCGGCATCAGCGTCGGCTTCGGCTGCCTCGTCAGCAGCCTCGGGCTCGGTGTCTGCCTCGGTGTCTGGTTCGTCCTCGGCGGCTGTCTCGTCGACAGACTCCTCGGCGTCCGGTTCGGCTTCGACAGGCTCGTCGTCGACGGCGGCCTCGTCGGCTGCGTCGGCTGCGTCCTGTTCTTCGAGTGTTTCGGTGTCGTTGTCGCTCATACTGCGTCTTCCGCGATTCTGATAAGTTCGTTGAGTTTGGCGGTTCGCTCGCCCGCAACCGTTCCGGTTTTGATGAATCCGGCGTCGGTTGCGACCGCGAGGTGTGCAATCGTCGTGTCTTCGGTTTCGCCCGAGCGGTGGGAGATGATCGTCTCGTAGCCGTTGCGAACCGCCAGCTCGATCGCGTCGACGGTATCGGAGAGCGAACCGATTTGGTTGGGTTTGATGAGAATGCTGTTGCCCGCGCCCTGGTCGATGCCGTCCTGGAGGCGCGAAACGTTGGTCACGAACAGATCGTCACCACAGATCAGCGTCTGGTCGCCGACCATCTCGGTCAGCTCCGCAAACGCCTCGTAGTCGTTCTCATCGAGCGGGTCTTCGACGTAGGCGAGGTCGTACTCTTCGACGAGCCCGGCGATGTACTCGATCTGCTCGTCGGTCGACTTCTCGCCGTCGCTGTACTGGTAGGCACCGTCTTCGAACATCTCGGAGGCAGCCACGTCGAGACCGAACTTGATCTCGAAGCCGACCTCCTCGGAGACGCGCGAAACGGCCTCGTCCATGATCTCGAAGGCTGTGGCGTCGCCGACTGGCGGTGCCCAGGCACCCTCGTCGCCTTTGCCTGCGCCGATTCCTCGCTCGTCGAGGATGTCGCCGGCCGCGCCGTGGACCTTTGCGTTAGCGAAGACAGCCTCGGAGACGCTCGGCGCGCCGACTGGCGCAGCGAGGAACTCCTGGATATCCGTCGCGTCCTTGGCGTGTTCGCCGCCGCCGATCACGTTGCCGAGCGGGATCGGGAAGTTATCGCCACGGAACGCGCCGCCGAGGTGCTGGTAGAGCGGCGCCCCCAGCACGTCGGCTGCGGCCTTCGAGGCGGCCATCGAGATGGCCACGGCGCTGTTTGCGCCGATCTCCGAGAAGTTCTCGGTACCGTCTGCGGCCCGGAGCGCGCCGTCGACCGCGCGCTGGTCGCCCGCGTAGACGGAGTCGACCAGTCGGGGGACGGCGTGTTCTCTCGCGTTGGCGATCGCCTCGTTCGGGGGGAGTTCGATCGCCTCGTACTCGCCGGTCGAAGCCCCCGAGGGCGCAGCCGCGCGGCCGAAGCCGCCGGATTCGGTGAGTACATCCGCTTCAACCGTGGGGTTGCCACGGGAGTCGAGCACGCGTCGGAGTGAAATCGAGCTGATTTGTGTCATTGTCTTAGTCTCGTTTGACCGTAAACGGCAGCACGCCCGCGTCGTACTCCTCTGCCGCAATGAGGATGGGCTCGCTTTGGGCGGTCTCGACGAGGACCGGCGCGCCGTATGAGATCTGCAGCGCTCGCGCCCCGAGAATACGGGCTTTCTCGTAGCGGTTGTACTGGCCTCTCATTGGTAGGGGGCAACAACGTCGACGAGATCTGTGTGCGACACCATCATGCGCCGACAACAGTGGCGGGTGACCCCGAGGTCGTCGAGGACCTCGCCGGGATCTTCGCCACTCTGGGACCGTTCGTCGAACTCCTCGTAGTGTTCACCAATGACGTTGCCACAGGTGAAACACCGGACTGGGATCATCATAGTTTGGTCACCTCAGCGGTAGGACTTCTGGTAGCGAGCGCGGGCACCAGGACCGCCCCATTTTTTCGGCTCGGACTGCCGGACGTCGTTGACCAGCAGCGAGCGGTCGAACTGCATGTATGCTTCACGCAGTTCAGCATCATTAAGATGCTGGACAAGTCCACGGGCCAGCGCCGTTCGAACGGCGTCTGCCTGCCCGCTGAAACCCCCACCGTTGACGGTCACGTCGATGTCGACGCTGTCACGGAGGTCCTCGCCCGCGATGCGGAACGGTTCGAGCATCTTGAGGCGTGCCATCTCCGGTTCGACCAGCTCGACTGGCTGGGAGTTGATACGGATCCGACCCTCACCATCGCGCACGGTGGCGCGGGCGACGGCCGTCTTCTTTTTGCCTGATGTGTTGGTTACCATGTGACGTTCGCTCCCAGTTTCTCGGAGATCTCTCCGAGCGAGATGAACTTGATGTTCGAGAGTCGGTCCAGTGAGGTACCGTCGAGAACCTCGCCGTCGTCGTCGTAGGGGTTGCCCACGTAGACGCGGACGTTCTCGAAGGCCTCACGACCGTGTTCCTTCTTGTACGGCACCATCCCGCGGATCGCGCGTTTGAAGATGCGGTCCGGCCGCTTGGGGTAGTAGGGACCCCGGTCGGAGCCGACCTCCGCGCGTGTGCGGTAGGTGTCGAGTGTATCTTCTTTGTTGCCGGTGATGACGGCGTGTTCGGCGTTGACCACTGCAACACGCTGTCCCGACAGCACCTTCTGTGCGACTTCGCTGGCGACGCGACCGAGAATACAGTCCCGGGCGTCGACGACGACGTCGACTTCGAACTCGGCGGCGCTCATCGGATCACCCGCACGTTTGTTCCGTTGGGGTTCTCGTCGAGAACCGTTTCGAGGCTCACGGCGTCGCCGACCTGACCGATCTTCGTTTCGGCTGTCGACGAGAAGTCGACGGCGGCGACGGTGACGTTCGTTTCGAGCACACCACTCCCCAGGACTTTCCCGGGGACAACGATGGTCTCATCGTCACGGGCATACCGTTCGATGCGACCGAGATTGACTTCTGCGTGGGTGCGCCGGGGCTTTTCGAGACGGTCGGCGACGTCCTGCCAGACTGCGGCATCGGACTCGCCTGCGGCCGTCTTCAGCTCGGCGATGAGACTCTGGAGTCTCGGATTCGTCTTACTGCTCATTATTACTCTCCTGATAGAAATTGGAGTGCAGGGAGCAGGATTTGAACCTGCGGACCCCTATGGGACAGCGCCCTGAACGCTGCGCCGTTGGCCAGACTTGGCTATCCCTGCTCGCACTCCGTTGTAGCCCACACCACCCTTTACCTGTTTCGATCCACCACCGCCGCCGCCCTGTCATCGAGCGCCGACGTGCGTCCCGTCGCCCAGCCATCGGGAGACGGGATCGACCGCCCCGGACTGCTGGCGAGACACGCGTCTCTCCGGCAGCGCGGGCGGTCGGTTGGATCGAGTGTGTGGTCATGTGGGAATTTGGGTTAGGCTGTGACTGCGTCGTGTAGTTCGTCCGCGCGGGCACCGAGCGATTCGGCGGCGCGAAGCACCAGTTCCTCGACCGCAAACGAGCCGTCGGTCTCTACGTGGAACACGTAGGCACCGGGCACGTCCTCGACTTCGAGCTCCTTGCCGGGGTAGCGGTTGGTGAGATCGTTGTCGAACTCGTCGGTGAGCACGATCTCGCCGTCGTCGGTCTCGATAACCCCGCGAAGGATCTGCGGCTCTTGGTCGTCGAACTCGCCGATGTCGTCGACGACGCTCACGCGCTGGAGGTGTCGGAAACCGACCGAGACACCGCCCTGATGTTTGGCGTGTTCCTTGCCGTGATCGAGGATCGCGTCGGCCTCGAACTCGAGGCGTTGGCCCTCTTTGAGCTCGATGATCGGCACGTTCGCGTCGGCTGGCTCGACCAGCGCGTCGGCGGATTCGATATCCCCCGAGTAGGCCGTCGCCGGCCCCTCGACATCGAGTGCGACCGTGACGGTGTCACCGATCTCGAAGTCGTCCAGCGGCGTGGTCAACGGGATGAGCCCGAGTCGGAGGGCGATCATCTCGTCGAACATCACCGAGGTGTTCTCGACGAACCGGACGGTGTCGATCGAGAACGTTGGCACGTCGGCGATCATCGCTCGCCGGAAGCCGTTTGCGAGTGCCGGTGTCAGTCCACGGACGAGGAACCGCGCGGCACGGTCCTCGGATTCGATGAACTCAACGTCGAATTCCTGTGCCATGTGTCGTTAAACTCGCTTGTTCTTCGGGGCTCGGGTGCCGTCGTGCGGGATCGGCGTCACGTCTTCGATCCGACCGATCTCGATGCCGGCTCGTGCCAGCGCGCGGATCGTCGCCTGCGCGCCGGGGCCGGGGGATTTGTTGCCGTTGCCGCCGGGGCCGCGAACGCGGACGTGGAGTCCGGCGATGCCCGCTGCCTTGACTTCCTCGGCGACGGTCTCGGCCATCTGCATGGCGGCGTACGGCGATGCCTCGTCCCGGTTCTGCTTCACCACGGTCCCACCGGATGATTTGACGATGGTTTCGGCACCCGTCAGATCGGTGATCGTGATGAGCGTGTTGTTGAACGACGAAAACACGTGGGCGATGCCCCACTTGTCGTCTGCTGTTTCACTCATGATTGGTTACTCCTGTGCCTCCGCCCGTGCTGGGTGGAGTTCGTCGGCGATCGGACTGCGCTCGTCGTACTCGACGAGTGCCTCCTCGCCGGCCTCGATCTTCCGCGAGGGAGCCTTCGCGCGGGCTCCGTCGACGGTGATATGGCCGTGGGTGATGAACTGACGCGCCTGCTGCGGCGTCGAAGCCAGCCCCTTGCGGTAGACGACCGTCTGGAGTCGTCGTTCGAGGATGTCGGTCTCGTCGAGCGACAGCACGTCCGTGATCGAGTCGTTCTCGTCGAGAATGCCGTAGCGGCGGAGTTTGGTCAGGAACTCCGCGCCGGCTTCCTCGGCGATCTCAACGTCACCCTGCGACTCGCCGATCAGTCGGCGGGCCTCGCGTCGAATAGAGCGGAGTTCCGACTGCGCCCGCCAGAGTTCTTCTTTGTTTGCCAGCCCGTACCGGCCAAGCAGACTGCTTTCGTCGGCGATCCGCTCGCCCTGGTATGGGTGGTTCGGTGTCTCGTACAGTTTGGTGTTCTGTCCGGTCGTCATTCGTCGTCACCCTCTTCGGCGGCGGCGTCTTCGGCCTGCTCCTGTTTGATCCGTTCGACGTTGACACCGATTGTCCCCTCGGTACGACCGGTGGACTTGGTGCGCTGACCGCGGACCTTCTGTCCGCGCTTGTGTCGAACGCCCTTGTAGGAGTTGATCATCTGCATCCGGTTGATGTCCTGGCGGCGCTGTTGCTCGAGATCGTTCCCGACGATGTGGTCGTTCGAACCGGTGTAGAAGTCGTGTTGCCGGTTGAGCATCCACTCCGGGAGGTGATCTGCGAGATTTTCGACGACGTCGACGACGGCGTCGATCTCTTCCTCGTCGAGTAGGCCGAACGTCGCCGTTCGGTCTACCCCGGAAGCGTCCGACACGATGCGTGCCGTCCGCTGTCCGATGCCTTTCATGTCTGTGAGACTGCGCTCGACACTCTTCGTGCCGTCGAGATCGGTCTGTCCGATCCGGACGAAGTAGCGGAGGTTCTCTTCTTCCTCCTCTGTCAAGCCGTCTTCTGGTTCTTCTGCACTCATAGCTATTGTCAGTTGTGCGAGCGTTGCGGCGGGGATTCGAACCCCGGAGGCAGTGACGCCACAGAGTTAGCAACCCTGCGCCTTGGGCCAGGCTTGGCTACCGCAACCCGCTGGTTTCGTATTGTCGCCCTCATGGACTCGGGGCCGAAGCCCCTACAGTACTACAGTCCAAGGAACTCGACTCCACCACTTAAACATCACGAACCGCGCCGGGAGTGTCGACGGCTGACACGGTGATGAGAACCAACCGACGGGTCACCGACGAGCGGAATATTCATGATTGTGTATGTGATTGTGACCGTATGGTCTTCGGTGAGATCCTTGCGGGAATCGAAGGACGACGCCGGAGACTAGTGTTCTACAACGTCGAGGGAAACACCGATCGCTGTAATCGAATCATCGACTATGTCGGCGTTCACGATGTCATCATCGAGTACACCACCGACGATCGGTTCCCCGAGTCGACGGTCGCCATCGAAACCGGTGAGGAGACGCTCTCGGTCGACGATATCGAGACGGTCGCCGACTATATCGATGCGTGGGAGTCGGAGCTAACCGGCATCGGCGACCAGCCGGCACTGTTCGGCGCACTCGACGAGACGGTGTTTCGGTCCTCGAACAAACGCCAACTCCTCCTTGCCTCACGGCTGATCGAAACACGGGCGGCACAGGTCGGCGGCGGTCGGCTGTCGGCGGGGTTCCAACAGCTCTCGTTGGCACAACCCCAACTGTCGTTTTATACCGCGCTTCCATCCGACATCACGGTCGCGCTATACGGTGATCCCGACTGGACGCCGCCAGCCGATACCGGAATCGAAATGTACGCTCCGACGGCCGAGACACACGCCGACTACTGGTGGGTCATCTTCGATGGGATAGCCCAGCAGGGCCAACACGCCGCCCTGCTGGCCGAAGAGCAATCCCCCGGCGAGTACACCGGGTTTTGGACCTACCGCAAGTCGGTCGTCGACTCGCTCCGCGAAGTCGTCGACCGGCTCGACGTCCGCCAGGTGACGAGCGAGAACTAACTCTCTCGGATCAGGCCACCGATCTACGTCCGCATTTTCGGCTGCATCCGGAGGTAGATCCCACGATCACAACAGTCGAGTAGAAAGGCAGCTACGTCGCCATAGGAGACGCTCCTGACGCCGAGTTTGATATTCCCCGTTTTGTACTGTCGGGTCGTTCGCCCCTCACTCGTTCGGAGCACGCGGATCACTGTCCAGTCGAGATCACGAGTCGTTACGTCCGCAACGTGGGCGGCGGCATCCGCGGCCACCGTCGGTCTGAGGATCCGGATCACCGAGGCGGTGATCGTCTCGCCGATGCCACGCCGGTCGCCATCGGTCCGCACTGTCGCCGGGACGACCGTCAGATAGCGGTCGACGCCAGCCGAACCCATCGCGTCGAGAATGTGGCCCCCACCGACAGCGACGTAGTCAGGAGGCGTGAGCTTCGAGTGCTGCAACACGTTACACACCGCCGTCGCGTCTTCGAGCGCCGCCTCGACGCCACTGCCCTCGTAGACGTCGGCTTCCACCATCCGGACGGAGTCGGGGAACCGCGAGGCAGGGGCCGCCGACTGGACGGCTGCGGTCACCGTGTGGCCCCGGTCGACCGCTGTCTCGACGACCTGTTGGCCCGTCGATCCGCTCGCGCCGAAGACAGTCAGTTTCACAGCCGTACCTCTCACTGTTCGTGTATAAGTAGTCGGTGTATACTGTCGGCTCCGGCCGAAGATCGGTTGTCAGGCCCCGATATACTCCTCGTTGAGTTCCCACTCGCCGTCGTCGCCCTCGGTCAGATACTCCCCGTAGTACGGGACACGGTTGTCGACGACCGCCCGGAACGTCTCGCGGATTTGCTGGCGGCTCATCCCGCCCATCGACCGGAGATCGTCGTTCCGGTTCAGACAGCCCTTGAGATAGCCTTCATGTGTCACGCGCACGCGGTGGCAGTTCGCACAAAACGTCGGGTTCTCCACGGGGTCGACGATTTCGACCATCCCGCAGTCGTCGGTGCCGGTCCCAGTTTCGGCGTCGGAGTCGGTACTGGAGACCCAGTAGCGTTTCCGGTCGTGCATCTCGCGGCGTTCGACCCGATCAGCGATGTCGGCCAGCCAGTCGTGAACCCGCTGAATGTCGATATTCCACTCGGGTCGACCCGTCAACTCGGGCATATACTCGATGAGCTGGAGCTGCAGGCCATCGTTTGCGGCGACGTGCTCGACCATCCCTTCGACGTAGCCCGCGGTCTGCTCGAAGACGACCATATTTAGTTTTACGGGGGCTAACCCGGCCGCAAGGGCGGCCTCGACCCCGTCGAGGACCTCTTCATACGCGCCTGACTTCGTGACGGCGGCGAACTGCTCGGGATCGAGCGCATCCTGGGAGACATTGACGCGAGCGAGTCCCGCCTCTTTGAGGTCCTCGGCGCGGCCACGGAGGAAGGTGCCATTGGTCGTCAGCGAAACCTCCATCGATGCCGGCGTCCGGCGGATGATCTCTTCGAGATCGGCCCGCAGCATCGGCTCGCCACCGGTGAATTTGACTTTCTCGATACCGAACTCCTCGACGACTTCCAAAAAGCGAACGACCTCGTCGGCCGTAATCTCGTTGTCGGCTGGCTCCATCGGCCCACGAGTGTCGCCGAGCCCCTCGTTGTGACAGTAGACACAGTCGAAGTTACAGCGATCGGTCAACGAGATGCGGACGCCGGTCACCTCCCGTCCGAACTCGTCTTCGAGGGGCTCGCTCATGGAGACGTATCGTCGACACACGGACTTAAATCAGCAGGCTTCTCGGCGCTTTTTGAAACGGATATCAGTTTCTCAGCCGCGTTGATGTTAGAATAACTAGTCTCAATCGTGGATGTCCGTACAACTGCCTACGTTTTCCGACGGAGCGAAACGAGCAGCCATGAGATGTAGCCGAAAGCCGCCAGTACGCCCCCGATCGAGCCCCAAACCATGACGGCAAACAGCGTCGACCCGACGGCCATCAGTCCGACACCTCCCCGGCAGCCGCTTTCGGCTCCTCGGCGGTCGGCTCGTCGAACGATTTGATCTCGGTCGTCAGCGAGTCGAACTCGAAGCCCGCGTTCCCAACCGCGACAGCGAGGCCGGTCACCAGCGTCGAGACACCGGTGGCTCCGAGGAACGCAGGGAGAAACGCGGGCACCGGCAACAGGCTTCCAAGACCGGGCACGACCAACAGCAGACCCCGGAGCATCGGGAAGTAGGCGATGCCTACCACCAGCCCAGCGAGGCTCCCGGCCAGCGCGCCACGTTCGGTCAGCCCCTTCGAGTAGAGCCCCCAGATCAGCGGGACAAAGACAGCCGCCGCCAGCAGGTCGGCGGTGAGGAACAGCTGGAGGACGCTGTACCCCTGAGCCCCGATAAGAATCGCGCCGAGGGCGACTACGACGGTGAGTCCCCGACCGATCACTCGGAGCGACTGTTCGCCCTCGACCGCGCCGAGTCGGGCGAGGTCGACGGTCACCAGACTCGAAATCGCGTTCAGCATCGTGTCGGCCGAACTCATCACCAACAGGACGACTAACAGAACCACGGCGAAGGCGATCGTCTCCGGCAGCACCTCGGAAACGACGAGGAAGAAGGCGACGCTCTGAGTCTCCGGCGTGACTAGCCCGAGTCCCGAGGCGGCGACGCCGAACAGCCCCGCCAGCAGCACCATCGGCACGACCGTCAGCGCGGCGACCCCGAAGGACCGTTGGAGCGTCGACTCGCCGTCGGCGGCATACACGCGCTGCCAGATCCCCTGATTCAGCATATTCGCACCGAGGATGGCAAACACGACGTAGAGGCCGAACTCCAGGCCGGGGCGGAACCCCGGATCGAGCAGGGTTGGGTCGGTCGACATCGCGGTGGTGTAAATCGCGTCGGTGCCGCCCAGCAAGAGGACTGCCGCCCCGAAGCCGACCGCCAGTAGGGGCAGGATAACGAGGGTCTGGACGGTGTCGGTGAAGATGCTGGCGACGAGTCCACCGTAGGCGGTGTAGACGAGGACGAACAGGCCGACCGCAGTTGCGGTCTGCCACGCCGGAACCCCGGCGACCAGTTCGAGCGAGCCCGCGATCGCAGTCATCTCCGCGGCGAGAAAAATGAACATGTAGAACACCGAGACGACCACCACGAGGAGGTACATCACCGGGCCGAACCGAACGAGGACGAACTCGGTCAGCGAGTGGCCGGTCGGCATCAACTCGCGGATACGGGAGCCAACCGGAATAAAGAGGAAAAGCGGGATTGCACTCCCGATGGCGTAGCCCAACACGGCGGTCAGCCCACCGAAGGCCGCTCCAGCCTCGGCGGGGCTAAACAGGATCCACGCGCCCATCGTCGACGCGATCAGCGTCGCGGTCGTCGCCGCCGTTCCGGTGGAGTTCCGCGCGGTCAGCAGATCTTCGGCCGTCCCGACACGGCCACGGGCATACCAAAGCCCAGCCATCATAAAAACGGCCAGCGTGGCTACCGTCGCGGCGAGGGCGGCCGTCTGGGAGACCATCTACCACACCTCCCGCTCGGTGGACCAGTTGTTTCGTCTCGGGTCTCGCTGTCGACACGCCGTGTTCGAATGGCAACGTCTCATCGACTGGATGCAGTATACGAAGCGTGATATAAGCAACGAATACAACTACCGAATATCGATCGAGATGGTCGAAATTAGGCGGGACTTCTTCAGGATCGTTCCTCGGAAACCGGATCGGTTTTCAGCCCACAGGGCAACTGGCGGGTATGACTGACAACACTGACGACCCGGAAATCCCCATCGTCTGTGAGGCCTGTGGCACCGAGACGACCGTTGAGCTCTCGGCTGTCGCCGACCAGCTCGAACGGCACAACGAAAACAGACACGACGGCGAAGAGTGTGCGGAGGTCGACCCGGCGCTCAAATCACAGATCCAGGACTTAGTCGCCAAAGACATCGGGCTACTCGAGTAGTCGGCGACTACTGTTATACGATCTGTTCGGTTGCCTCGGGAACGTCGAGCGAGCGGTTGTGGAGCGCGGCCTCGGTGTCGGCGTCGAACAGATGGATCGCCTCCGGCGGGAACGTCGCGACGACCGAATCGCCAGCCTGGAGCTGTCGCAGCCCGCTGACGGTCGCGGTGAACGTCACCGGCTCGTCGACGCCCCGGTCGAAGGTGAGGTGGAGCGTGTTTTCGTCGCCCCGCGGCTCGACGACGTCGACCGCAACATCGAACTCCGAGGGCGAGTCGGCGCTCCCGTCGGCCTCGATTTCGATGTCTTCGGGCCGAATACCCAGAGTGACTCGGCGAGCCTCATCGACGGCTTCGCTTTGGGCCGACGTGAGTGGGTACTCGAAGCGGTCGCCGACCAGGAGGTCTCCGTCGACGTCCATCTCGAAGAAGTTCATCGACGGATCGCCGATGAAGCCGGCGACGAACAGGTTGTTTGGCGTGTGGTAACACTCCAGGGGCGTCCCGACCTGCTGGAGGACGCCGTCGTCGAGGATGGCGATCCGGTCGCCCATCGTCATCGCCTCGGTCTGGTCGTGGGTGACGTAGATCGTCGTCACGCCGAGTTCCTCCTGGAGGCGCTGGAGTTCGGTCCGCATCGTCGCCCGGAGTTTGGCATCGAGATTGCTCAGCGGCTCGTCCATCAGGAACGCCTCGGGATCGCGGACGATCGCCCGGCCGAGGGCGACACGCTGCTGTTGGCCACCGGAGAGATCGGCGGGTTTCCGGTCGACCAGGTCCTCGATCCCCATCATCGCGGCGGTGTCGGCGACGTGCTCGCTGATCTCGTCGTCGCCCATCTCCGTGGACTCTTCGAGCCCGAAACTCATGTTTTGGGCGACCGTCATGTGGGGGTACAGCGCGTACGACTGGAACACCATCGCGATGTCCCGCTCGGCTGGCGGGCTGTCGTTGATCCGCCGTCCGGCGAGGCTGATCTCTCCCCTTGTTACGGTTTCGAGCCCGGCGACCATCCGGAGGGTCGTCGACTTCCCGCAGCCCGAGGGGCCGACCAGCACGAGGAACTCGCCGTCCTCGATGTCGACCGAGACCTCGTCGACCGCGACGATCTCGTTGCCGTCGTCTTCTGTGAATACCTTCGTGACGCCGTCGAGTGTTAGTTCTGCCATGGGTGGGTTCCTCCTGTTGAATCGGTTGTCATGCTATGCAGCGACCCCCTTGGCGAACTTATCGCCGAAGAAGATGTACACCAGCAGCGTCGGCAACGCAGCCAACAGTGCGGCGGCCATCCGCAGCGGGAAGTTCGTCCCCGACTGGGAGACGCCGATACCGACCAGATCCTGGGTGACGACCGCTGCATCGCCGAACTGGACGATGGTGAGCGCGAACAGCAGGTCGTTCCAGATCTGGGTGAACTGGTAGATGAACACGACCGCGAACATCGGGATCGACAGCGGCAGGATGATCCGCCGGTAGATCGTCGCTACCGACGCGCCGTCGAGTTGGGCGGCTTCGACCATCTCGTCGGAGAGCTTCTTGTAGTGCGCGCGGAACAGCAGCGTACAGATCGGCAGCCCGTAGGCGGTGTGGGTAATGATCAGCGCGACGAGCTTCCAGTGGTACTCCTGGACGAACGGGAGCACCGCAAGCGGCTCGAAGACGGCCTGCAGCGGAACGACGTTGTACCAGAACTGCGTCAGCGGCACCAATACCGCTTGGTACGGGATGAAAATTCCCGCAACGAAGAGGATGTAGATGCCGATCTGACCGCGCCAGCTGATCGTCGTCAATCCGAACGCGGCCATACTGCCGAGCAGCCCCGAGAATATCGTCGCCGGAACGACGAGGATGACGCTGTTGACGAGCCCCTGTCCGAGCCCGTCGATGGCACCCTGCCACGGTTCCAGCGAGAACGTCCCGGTTCCCGGCACCAGCGGCTCCAGCGGCGGGAGGTACGGGAAGCTCCCGGTGTAGCTCGCGGGATTGATGATCGAGGTCATGATCCCGGTCTCGATCGGGATGAGGTAGAACACGCCCATCCCGGCGAGGATGCCGTAGAGGACGACTCGTCGCAGCGAGTGGCCGAACAGCGACCACTCGCCGACCCGACCCGTTTCGGTGCTCATAGCTCACCTCGCTTGTACTGCGAGTAGATGTACGGTGTAACGATAGCCAGAGCCATAATGAAGAGAATCACTGCGATAGCCGAGCCGTAGGCCCAGTTCCCGTTGCTGTAGGCCTCCCGCACCATTCGGGTGGCGAGGATGTCGGCCGACGGCCCCGGTTGGTAGCCGCCGTACATCGAGAACAGGAAGTCGAAGGCCTTCAGCGAGAACACTGTCAACACGACCAGCGCGCTCACGGTGGCGGTTCTGAGCTGTGGGATGATGACGCGCCAGTACATCCGGAGCGTGCTCGCGCCGTCAACGCGGGCGGCCTCAAAGTGGCTGGTCGGAATCGCCCGCAGACCAGCCAGATAGACGATCATCGCATAGCCGCTGAACTGCCAGATCAGCGCGAAGGCGACCGCGGCCAGTTTCAGATCCGGGTTCTGGACGATCTCAACGGGGCCGACGCCGACAGCCCCGAGGAAGAGGTTGACCAGCCCGGTTTCGACGTTGTACATGTAGAGCCAAAACTTCGCCGTAACGACGAAAGAGAGGCTCATCGGCAGCAGGTAGATCGTCCGGAAGGTGTTCTCGAAGCGGATCTCCTGGTCGACGAGGATCGCCAACACGAGTCCAAGGGCGAGACAGACCACCGAAAACGACACCATCAACACGACGGTGTTCCACGCCGAGTTCCAGATCGGCGAGACGGTTAGCTCCGACCACGAGGGTGTTCCGCCGAAGAAGGCGACCACGTAGTTCTCGAAGTCGAGCGCGCTGTAATCGGGACTGCCCAGCCCCTGAAAATCCGTCAACGAGAGGACGATGTTCCAGGCGATTGCGCCGTAGATGAACAGCCCGATCAACAGAAACGGCGGGAGCCAAAACGGGGCCGACCGCACCGAGTCGCGGTCGAGGATCGAGCCAGCTGACGTTGTGCCACCATCGGTGCGAACCTCACGGTGCTCCGAGAGGCGTCGTTTGAGTACAGTAAGTGGATTACGCATAATGCGGGAGTGGAGGGGGTCCCGATCAGTTGGACGCGCCGATCAGTGCGTCGGCTGTTGCGGCGGCGTCGTAGTTTTCGAGGAAACTACTGAACGCGTCGCTGATGTTCGTCTTGACAGCCGGCGAGACAGCCAGCCCGTGTTCGACTGACGGGGGCTGGTTGTCCGCGGCGTTGAAGTCCTCGAACTGGTCCTGCTGGAACTGGTTGAGCGCGGAGACGTCGGCGTCGCTCCGCGGTGGAATCGACCCCTTTTCGGCGTTGAACCGCACCTGCCCCTCCGCGGTACCACAGTAGCTGAGGAACTGCCGGGTCGCCTCCGGCGAGGGGTTGTTCGCCATGAAGGGGAACGAATCCATGTTGAGGAGGTAGCTGCCGGAGGTGCCGGGGTACGTTACCTGCCCCCAGTCCTCGCCGTAATTGAACCCGTCGGCGTTGCTGTAGGCACCCGCCGCCCAGTCGCCCTGGTGGATGAACGCGGCGTCGCCATCCATGACCATCGTGTTGGCCTCGGTAAAGGTGATCGACGAGGAGTCACCCGGGTAGTACTCGCTGAGTTCGACGACCGATTCGAGCGCGGTTTGGACCTGCCCGGCGTCGCCGTTGCCGTTGATGAACGCTTCGTAGCCGTCGATGCCGGCCTGTCCGAGCAGGATCGTCTCCCAGAGCTGGACGGTCGACCACGTCCCGCTGGTCTGGTGGGCAAACGGGACGGCATCGGTTTCGGCGGCAATCGTTTCACAGGCACTGACGACATCGCTCGCCGACGAGAGGCTCGCGGGGTCGACACCGGCCTCTTCGAGGACTGCCGTATTGTAAAACAGGTTGTTGATCCGGTGGATGTTCAGCGGGACGGAGACGTAGCTGCCGTTATACTGGGCTTGTTCCTGTGGGCCAGCCAAATAGTTCTCCTTGAGGTCGTCGGTCCACACGTCGTCCTCGATGTCCTCGTAGGCACCATCGAACTTTGCCAAGTTCTTGCCCGGCCACAGCTGGAACGTACTCGGTGGGTCGTTGGCCTGGAGTTTGTTGAGGACGACCTGATCGAGGTTGCTGCGTGCCGCGCCGTCGACCGGTTCCTCGGCGAACTCGACATCCGGATGTTCCTCCTGGAACCCTTCGATAAGGGCCGCAATGGCGGCGTTGCCGTCTCCCGAGGACCACGCATGGAGGAGTTCAAGCTCGTTGGCCCCGCCGCTTCCATTGCCGTTGCTCCCACCACTGCCTTCGTCTCCTCCAGTACAGCCAGCTAAGCCGGTGACTGCGGCAGCACCAGTTGTTGTGAGGACAGTACGACGTGAGAGTTTCGTTGATTTATCAGTCATGAGATTATCACCGTGGGTATCCGCTCGGAACCGTCCGATTTTGGCTGTAATGCAATACGATAGAAGATGGCCGTGACCTACATTAATAATCATCGGATAAATTAGCATGATTATACCTTATCCTAAAAAATGTTCATTCAGAATTGAATTAATCCGTAGCATAAATGACATCCAAAATATGATTAAAAATTAATTGTGTCACGAGTGCATTACTAGGATCGAACACTGACAGATAGAAATCCACGCAATCGACCTATCTCCGTGGCAGTCGGGTCGCATCCGGCGGTGCGTCGACGGCCTTGTCGACGTCGGAGAACTCGAACCGGGCACCGCCGTCGTCGCTTTCGGTGACGGTGATCATCCAGCCGTGGGCCTCGACCACCGTGCTGACGATCGAGAGCCCGAGTCCGGTGCCCCCGCTGGATGTGCTATAGCCATGTTCCAGGATCGACTCGCGTTCGTCCGCGGGAATTCCCGCTCCATCGTCCTCGACGAATAGCCCGTCGGCGAGCGGGCCGACGCGGACAGTCACGCCGTTATTTCCGTGTTCGAGGCTGTCACCGGACTCCGTCCGGTTGCCAGTCGAGCCATGCTCGACGCTGTCGTCGGCCTGTGGCCGACTGCCTGTGGAACCGTGTTCCACACTGTTCCGGAACAGGTTCTCGAAGACGTGCAACAGGAATTCTCTATCGGCGAGGATCTCACCCGAATGCTTGATTTCGAGGCTAGCCGTCCCGGTGTCGACCTGTCCCCACGCCTGTCTGGCAGCCGATTCGACGACTATGGGTTCGGTCGAAAGCTCGTTTTGATCGACACGCGTGAGTTCCCGGAGATCGTCGACCATGGCATCCATCCGCCGGAGGGAGTCGTCGACTTCATCGAGGTGATCGAGGTTCTCGGTTTGCTCGGCAAGTCGGAGGTAGCCGCGGGCGACCTGCAGCGGACTGCGGAGGTCGTGAGAGACGAAACTGCTGAACTGGTCGAGCCGTTCGTTCTGCTGTTCGAGTTGGGCCGTTTTGCGTTCGAGCTCGTCGGCTCGCTCGCGGAGTTCGGCCCGCTGGCGGTTGGTGACGGTCACGTCGCGGGCGACGACAACCGCGCCCGTCGTCATCCCGGCCGAGTTAGTGATCGGCGACCCGCGCAGATCGTAGTAGCGTCGCTCGCCGTCGACGACGAACTGGAGCGTGTTCGAGTCGGTCGTCCGGTCGGTGGGCGTCCGTCGGTACTGGGCGAGCAGTTCGGGATAGTCGGCGAACACGGTCTCGACAGCCTCGCCCGTTATTGCCGAGGTGGTCGACGGATCAAGCAATCTGAGTGCCGCGCTGTTGGTGTACCGCAGGGTGTCGTTGCGGTCGAAGACGAACACGGCGTCGTCCATGTTCTCGATGACGACGCGTTCGGCCAACGGCTGGAGCTTGAACAGCGCGCCGGTAACGTACGACCAGCCGATGGGGATCACTGCGATCGTCGTCCCGTAGGTGATGAGCTGGATATGTGGCCACGGGTTGAGCGACGGAACGGCGGCCAGATGATCGCTCAAAAACATCGCCGTCAGCCCGAACTCGATGGCCCCGGTGACGGTCATCGCTGTGAGCTGTGGCCGATAGACGTCCAACGATTCGCGGAACATGACCACGATGAATACGTGGCCCCCACCGACGATGCCCAGCGTGTAGCCCGCGTTGAGCCAAAAGGCCGGGCCGAAGTCGATGTCGACGACTGGCAGCGAGGCAGTTACGGCCGGTCGCAGCGCCACCCAGTAGATCGATCCAGGATTCAAGACCACGAGGACTGCACTCACCGCTCCTACAGCCGAAAGCGACAACAGGTAGCGCCGTGATAGCAACCCCGGTCGATCCGTGTACCGAGCGGCGAAAACCCAGAACAACACCCCGATAAGCGGCGTGATGGCGTGGCGGGCGACGAGCCACGGGAGTTTGGTCGAGACGGTCGGCTGCAGCAACTGCAGCACGTAGCACGCCGACCAGATCGCCAACACAGCCATGACGACCGTATACTCACGTGCGCCCGGCGACTCTCGCTGATACCACGCGACCGCAGCAATCCCACTGGCCGCGACTGTCGACACCATCCCGAGAATCACGAACGGATGGGTTATGGCGACCATAATGAGGGTTCTAAACAATCAAAAATGAATCTTTCTGACTCGTTATCAGCGAGCATAACGACAGCCCAACGTCGGGCAGCGACTACAGCGCGTCCAGTTTCGACTGGATCTGGCGCTGATATTCGAGTTTCGTGTAGTAGGCGACGGTTCGAAGCAGTCCATCACGTTCGATCCGTCGACCCGACGTTTCGACCAGTACGGCCGGACAAACGTCGATCGGATATCGTTTGCCGAGCGCCCGGCTGAACGCCATATCCTCGTTCGGGCTGGTGGTAAACCCGCCGACATCGAAGTAGGCCTCGCGGTCGACGAACACGTTGAACCCCGGGAACGGCGGCGGCGACAACCGCGGAAGAACGTAATTGAACAGCGCTTCGATCGGTACGGTCCGCCAACCGCCGGTAACGCGGCACCGGGAGCTTGCGCCTTGCAGCCCGTGGTCGGTGACGAACGAGAGCATTCGGTCAAGATACGCGTCACTGAGACGGGTATCGGCATCGATAAACGCCAGCCAGCGACCCGTCGCAGCCACCGCACCGAGATGGCGGTCGTCACCCTGTCCGGTTCCGTTGCCGGCGACTACGCGGGCCCCGTATTCGCGAGCGATCTCCGGCGTTTCGTCCTCGCTTTGGCCGTCGACGACGATGCGCTCGTAGCTGACTGTGGTTTCCAACTGCCGGATGCTTTCGAGTGTGGTCGGGAGATACGCCGCCTCGTTCCGTGCCGGGATGACGAAACTCACTGCAGGTTCTTCGGTCCCGCCCATACAGACACTGTGTTGGGTGTCTTCGATATAATTCTGTCCGGTTATAAGTCGACCCGCAGCCCGTCCCGTGCGAACCGGATCTCCCCCTCGAACCCACCCTCGGCAACCGCTTGGCGCATCGTGTCGTGGTTCCCCTCCGTGTGCGGATAGAGATGTGTGAGATATAGCCGGTCGACCGCACAGTCAGCCACTGCCGCTCCCAGTTGCGTGGGTGTCGGATGGCCCGAGACGTCGACATCGTCGGGAAACGAACAGTCATGAGCGAGTACCCGACAGCCGTCGGCGAATCGTGCCAATCCGGCGAAGGCCTCCGTGTCGCCGCTGAAGGCGAACACCGGGTCGGCCTCCTCGGCGTCAGCAAACCGGTAGGACAGCCCGTCCATCGAGTGTCTGGTCTCGTGGCCCTCGATGCCGAACCCCGCGACCTCGAAGGAGTGGCCAGCGGTCACCTCCCGAATCCGAAGATTTACCCGGCCGTCGAGGTAGTCGTGGACCGACAACAGGCCGTCGACCAGCGCCTTGGTTCCCTGCGGACCGATGATTTCGAGATGCTCCTCTCCGGCGAGCCACCGAGCTTTCAAAAGGGGCAATAGATCGGCAACATGGTCGAGATGATGGTGGGTTAGGAGGACACTACCGACGCCTTCGTACCCCGTTTCAGTGTTGGCAAGACGGTGGAGGATACCGCTGCCGCAGTCGACCAGTAGGGACTTCCTACCAGCCGAGAGGAGGAGCCCGGTCTGCATCCGGCTCCCGGTTGGCATGGCGCTGCCGGTCCCCAGAAACGTGACCTGCATACCCACCCGCAGGCTGCTGTCGCCCAAAGGCGTTGGGGTCGGCTGTCAACACAACCGACTTACGCGACGGGCAACAATGGAATCCAAGATGCCCTCCGCCGGCCGCGAGCTTCTCAGTGCGGCAGCCGCCGACGCCGACTACGGGTTCGATCCGGAAACGGTCGACATCGCCGACGGCGACGTGCTTGAACTGTTCGAGCCGGCTGTCCGGGAGTGGTGGGTCGAGGAGTTCGGCGGGTTCGTCGAATCCAACGGCGGCTTTTTTACTCCACCCCAGCGTGGGGCGATCCCGCACATTCACGACGAGAATAACGCCCTCATCTGTGCACCGACCGGCTCCGGTAAGACGTTAGCCTCGTTTGCCGCAATCATCAACGAACTGTTTCGCCGCGACAAGGGAAGCGAGGACGGCCTCGACAATTCGGTGTACTGCCTGTATATTTCGCCGCTGAAATCGCTGGCCAACGACATTCACCGAAACCTCACGGTTCCGCTTGAAGGGATCTCCGAGCGACTGGCCGACCGCGGCGTCGACACCGAGATCCGTCACGCGATCCGCCACGGCGATACCGACAGCGCGGCCCGCCAGCAGATGCTGGAGGAGACGCCACACATCCTCAACACGACCCCCGAAACGCTGGCGATTCTGCTGAACTCCCCGAAATTCAAGAAGAAGCTCGAAACCGTCGAATACGTGATCGTCGACGAGATCCACAGTCTCGCCGAAAACAAACGCGGGACGCATCTGGCGGTCTCGCTCGAACGGCTCGAAGCGATGGCCGAAACCTCGCCCACCCGGATCGGCTGTTCGGCGACCGTCGAGCCGCTGTCGACCGTCGCGGAGTTTCTGGTCGGTCGCAAAGAGCCGGGCGGCGAGCCGCGGGAGTACGAACTGGTCGACTCGCGGTTCGTCCGGGTGTTCGATATCGAACTGGAGTGTCCGACCGACGACTTGATTGATACACCTCGGGAAGTCATCCAGGACCGGCTGTATGACCGTCTCGACGAACTCATTAGCGACCACACGAACACGCTCGTCTTTACCAACACGCGGTCGGGGGCCGAACGGGTGCTACAGACCCTCCGCGAGCGGTTTCCCGACCGGTATGATGAGGCTAACTCCGGCTGTCATCACGGTAGCCTCTCGAAAGATCGACGAACGGAGATCGAAGAAGGGCTGAAGGCCGGGGAGCTGGAGGTAGTGACGACCTCAACGAGTCTCGAACTCGGGATCGATATGCCGCACATCGATCTGGTGATCCAGATCGGCTCGCCGAAATCCGTCGCCTCGCTGCTCCAGCGTGTGGGGCGAGCGGGTCACCAGCTCGGCCAAACTGTGACAGGGCGGGTGATCGCCCTGGACCGCGACGAACTCATCGAGTGTGCGGTGATGTTACAGAAGGCCGAAGAGGGCTTTGTCGACCGCGTGTTCGTCCCCGAGAACGCCGCCGACGTTGCGGCCCAACACGTCTATGGGATGGCGATCAACCGAATCTGGCGCGAAGCGGACCTCAAGTCGACCTTGCGTCGGGCATATCCGTTCCGCAACTACGATTCGACGGACTGGGAACGGTTGATGCGATATTTAACCGCTGACTACCCCGGCCTCGAAGAGAAAAACGTCTACGCGAAGATCTGGCGGGATACGAACGATCCACCCGACGGCGAGCACCACTACGGGGAGTTCCCGGTCGGCGAGCGGCTGATCGGCAAACGCGGCCGGCTCGCCCGCGTGATTTATATGACCAACATCGGGACGATCCCCGATTCGTTTAGCTGTGCGGTCCACACGCGAAGCGACAGCGAGTGGGTTGGCACGCTCGACGAGGGATATCTCGATACGATCGACCCCGGCGACGTATTCGTCCTCGGCGGGCAGAACTTCGAGTACTGCTATCGGCGCGGCTCGAAGGTGTACGTCGAGCCGACCTCGGCGCGGCCGACAGTGCCCTCGTGGTTCTCCGAACGGTTACCGCTGTCGTACGATTTGGGTCGGGCGATCGTCGACTTCCAGACCGAACTCTGCGAGCGGTTCGACACCGGCGGGATCGCGGGCGTCAGGAGCTGGCTCCGTGAGTTCCCGATTGACGAACACAGTGTACGGGCGATCAGCCGACTGTACGACGAACAGCAGCAGTATCTCGGCAAAGCAGCCGTGAGTACCGACGATCGGCTGGTAATCGAAACGGAGATCGACCGCACCGAGTACCGCCGCCGGTTTTATATTCACTCCGACTATGGTCGGGCGTTCAACGACGGCCTCTCGCGGCTGGTCGCCTACCACTGCGCCCAGCACGCAACGACGAACGTCCAGGTGGCAGTTGCCGACAACGGGTTTTCGATCGAGATGCCACTTAATCGGAAGGTCGACGTGGCAGGCATCATCCAGGACCTCGACCCAGAGTCGGCCGTCGAGGAGTTGCGGGCGGCCCTCGACGGCACCGACCTCCTCCAGCGGTATTTTCGGATCAACGCGACCCGGTCGTTGATGATCCTCAAACGGTACAAGGGCTACGAGAAATCCGCCGCCCAACAGCAGGTCTCCAGCGAGATGCTGCTGTCGTTCGCCCAAGACCTCGACTCGTTTGCGGTCATTGAGGAGACCTATCGGGAGATCACTGAGGATAAGCTCAACATAACCGGCGTTAGGAAGTTCTTACGAAGGGTCCAGGACGGCGAGATCGAGGTCGTCACCCACACCGTCGACTCCCCGGGCCCGCGGGCCTTCGGGCTGGCGACATTGATGGCCAGTGACGTGGTGCTCGCCGACGACGAGAGCGCGGTGCTCCAGGAGTTCCACGATCGAGTACTCGCAGAGATCAACAGTGATGGAGCCAACACACTCCAAACCGAGTAGAGCGGACTGCCTGCCACTATTTATAAACGGTTCCCAACCCGAAGGCTACCAATGCGGTTCGAACAGGTGGTGATTCCGGCCGCCGATCCGGCGAGGGTAGCCGAGTGGTATCGCTCCCGGTTCGGTTCAAGCGATGGCAGCGACGACGAGTCGACGGTTCGACTCGGCGAGACCACGCTCCGATTCACCGCGGCTGAAAAGGCACCACCGGTCCATCTGGCGGTTCGACTGCTACTCGACGGCGACCAGGCCGCCGACTGGCTGGCCGACCGGGCAACGATCCTCCCCGTCGAGGGCGAACCGAGCCGCCGGTTCGAGTTTTTGGACGGGACGGCGATCTACTTCCAAGACCCCGAGGAAAACGTTCTCGAAGGGCTCGCTTACGACGGTGATCCGCGCCAGCAAGGTGACTCGGGCGTCGTCGACGGGGTGACCGAGGTCGGATTGCCGGCCGAAGAGCCACTGGCGCTCGTCGAGTGGCTCGAAGAGAGGGTCGGGCTCTCGGCGTGGGGGACGCCGAGCGAGTCGTTCGCGTGGGTTGGCGACCAACACGCCCGGTTCGTCGTCATCCCAACCGGCCAGGAGTGGTATCCGACTGACAGAGCGGCCGAACCCGTACCGGTATCGGTGACGGTCGGCGACGAATCGGCTCCGCGCGGTCGGTACAGTCACCCAACGTTGCCGTACGAGATCCGCATCGCTCACAACCAGTGAGAGGGAGTGACTGCTGTCCGTCCTAGAATCACTATTGGTGACAGTACGCGGTGTCGCAACCGTTCAGAACCGAATAAATTTGGTAGCCGCGACCCCCGACGCGGCTGCCCGCTACGTTACCGGTGGGTAGCGATATCGACGACAGCCGATTCGTCGGCGATCACGAACGCCTCCTGTTTCAGGAGCTGTTCGTCCTGCGGCAAAAAGAGCAGATGCGACTGCTCTTTCTGCGTCGTCCGAATGACATCCCACTCAGTGCCGACGTATCCGAGGTCGGCTTCCGGATCGGGGTCCGCCGAAAGCGACTCCCAGTCACTGTATGCCGCCATGGGTCTACTGGGACGCCTGTTCGACAGTGAGGTTGACGTGACCCTTGACTTGGAAGCTAACGAGGTCGCCGGAGAACCGGTAGCCGTCGAGGCCTTTGGCGACGATACCGGTTGCGCTCGATCCGTCGACGCGGTCTTCGATCTCGTCCCACGGGCTCTCACCGTCTGCGCTTGAACTCAGCGAGTCGCTCCGCTCGATTTGGCCGCTGACGACGACTTTGTACTGGGCGAGGTCGTCGCTGACAGTTCCGTCAAGCAGGAGGACGTTGGTGAGCTCGCTGTCGTCGGCAGCGTCATCGGTGTCGTCCGGCTGTTGGTCTTCATCAGTCGGCTGCTCGTCTGTAGCCTGGCCGTCATCGGTCGGCTGCTCATCAGACGACTGGTCGGCAAGGTCGTCCGTCGAGAGCTCCTCGTCGTTGAGATACAGCGAGACGGCCCCGCTGTCGCCATCAATAGAGACCGACGTAATGTCGCCAGCGACGTCGAAGGAGTCGCCACTAGAGCCAGCCCCCGAGAGCTGGCCCGTGGCCGTCCAGGTGCCGTCGTCGTTCTCGGTTGCGCTCTCGCCGACAGAATCGTCGTTGGCGTTGAACTCCGTCAGGTCGTATCGAGGCGTGATCTCGCCGGTCGCGGTGAACTCGTAGCTCGCGCCGTCGGAGGGTTCGGTCGTCACCAGCAGTCGGTTGGTGCCCTCAGCAGGGCCAGAGCCCCCTGAGGAATCCGACGGGTCTCCTGACCCCGAGCTGTCGGTTGAATCGTCCTGCGAGTCATCGGTGCTGGTGTCGGTTGTGGTATCGCCCTGTGGGTCCTCGCCGGTCGGGTCCTGGGCGTCGCTGCCGGTGGTGGCGTCGAACTCCGAGGGGTAGGTGAGATCACCGTCGCCGGTGATACTGATGTTCCCTCCGCTCCACCCTTCGGCCGTGTTGCCGTCCTGATCCGAGATGGCCTCGTTGTCCGTGTTGTTCAGGATTCGAACGTTGTTGATCGTGCCCGAGCCGCCCTCAGCGGTCCGGTGGAGCTGGATCGGCGCACCCGCGCCCTCGTAGGAGTGGATGATCTCACAGTCCTCGATCACGATGTCGTCACCAGGGGCCCGCACCCGGATGCCGCGCTGGTTCCGCGAGCCGCTGGGCGATTCCGGAGCAGCGTCGTCGTTGATGATCAGACAGTTCCGAACGACGCTCTCGGAGGAGCCGATGCGGATGCCCGCGATATTGTTATTGTGCGACGTACAGTTCTCGACGATGACCTGCCCGCCAGCCCCGTCATCGTAGCCGGGTGAACTCGCGTAGATGCCGTTGTCATCGAAGTTCGCGTAGTAGCAGTTTCGGATCTCGATGACGCCCGCGTGATCCCGGGGTGCGTAGAACGCCTTGGCTTCGCCACCGGATTCCGAGCCGTCGGGGAAGTTGAGGTTGTCGACGACGATCCGACCATCCGATTCCGCATCGAGGCGGAATCGCGTGTTCTCACCCGTTGCTTCCCCTCGAACCGTGAAGTTCCGGATCTCGACGGTGCCGCCGCTGGCTTTGATCGTCTGGTACCAGTCTCCTGCGGTGTTGTTGAGAATGACTTCGCCTTGCCCGACGATGGCTGCATCACGACTCGCGCCAGTAAAGCCCTCGCCGTTCCAGTCGTACTCGCCCTCCGGAACGCGTACCTCGACACCGTCGTCGACGAACTCTTCGAGATACGGGTCGATCTCGTCGCCCTCACTGAGGCCCTCGGCACCGAGGTCGACGACTGTGCCGGTCTGAGCCGAAACCGATGTCGTTGCCCCAACACCGAGTGCGGTCGCACCGACTGCCGCACCACCGAGCCGCATATAATCCCGTCTGTTAAGCTGTGCTTTCTGCCCGGAATCGTCCGAGTGGCGTTCTGCCATATTTCGTTAGGATCAGGTTGTACATATAGTAATTCTGACCAGTTGTATTAAGATACTGTTCCGTTGGAGGGCTATATTATATAGATACGGACACTCACAAGTGACTGAATTTCAGTTACATACCGGATACATTCCGGTACTGGGTGTCACGTGGTTCGCCGCGCCTGTCACCAGTTAGCATGCTTCAGTCGACGGCCGATCCGTAACGGAGGCGTCTAGCCACCCTCATACCGGTAGTAGGACCAGCCTACCACGCGGAACCCGCCACAGTCACACTTCGTAGGCCGCGATCGAGGCGTACCGTGTGTACACCGAGCCGAGCACCGCGCCGTATATCCAGTGGTTAACGAGGGTCATCACCAGATAGATCACGAGTCCGACGCCGCTCTGGTCAGTATAAAACGCGAGGGCGAACCCGGTCCAGATGATCGTACCGTAGGTGACTCCCCGGAGCGGAATACTCGTCGCTGGCGGGAGGTAGTTCCCGAGCGTGATGAACAACAGTGGCAGGACCGTTATCCCACCGAGGACGAAAATCGCAACCCCGCCCCAGAAATTCAGTCCGTAGCCGACGATGTTGGCAAACGCCGAAAACGCGACCGGATCGAGCACACCCAAAATCGTTGCCACACCGAAAATCGGCTGCATGGCTATCATCCCGACGAGCCCGGAGAGACTGGCCACCGACAGCTCGCGGACGCCGATCTGTCCCGACTCTCGTGAGATCTCTTTTGAACTCCGTGTCTCCTGTTCGTTACTCATACCCACAGTCATGTGGGGAACCCCGAAAAGTGTAGTTCAGCCAATAAATGCGATTCCATTGAAAGGTCGACAGCAGCGGGTCAGCGGTCGGCCCAGTCGAGTAGGCGTTGGTAGAAGGGGTCGGTCGACAGTGCCCCGCGGTCACCGACGAGTACCAGCCCCTTTTTCGCTCGCGTGAGTGCGACGTTGATCCGGCGGTGGTCCTCGAACAGCGGCCCCTCAAGCTCGCCGGTAGCGACGAAGGAGACGACGATGATCTCCTTGCTCGATCCCTGAAAGCGGTCAACCGTGTCGACGGTCACATCGACCCGGCGGCTGATCTCGGCGACCTGCGCGCGGAACGGTGCAATGACGCCGATAGCGTCGGGGTCGACGCCGGCATCGATGTAGGTCTCGACGATCTCGCCGACACGGTCGGCCTCGGTCGGATTCGTGTTTCCCACGCGTGTCCCATCCGGGTCGAGAAACGTGACCGAGTCTTGGAGTTCGGCGGGCAGCGACTCCGGATCGCAGAGTTCGGACAGCGACTGGGCGGCAACAGCCCCCGTCGCGGGCCGGAGTGCGCCGTCGTAGAACTCGGCGGAGGAAAAGGCCTGAATCCGCTGGCACATCCGGTACTGGCGGGTCAACATCACTGCGGCGTCGGGATACGACTCGATCAACCGCTCGAACAGCGACGTAGAGAGGGGATTGCCCTCCCCGGACTCCTCGCCAGCGTCGGCAGCCTGCACGACAGGCGGCAACTGTTCGTGATCGCCGACGAGCACGAACCGGTCGGCCAGATTGAGCGCGGCCATCGCCGAGGGCTCGGTGAGTTGGGAGGCTTCGTCGACGACCGCGACATCGAACTCCTGTTCGCGCATGACTCGGGAGCCACAGCTGGCGGTCGTCGCGGCGACGACTGGCGCGTTGCGGAGTTCCGCGGCCCGCTCGTGGGGGTCCCCGCGTGTTTCCAGCTGCACGTCCAGCATATCCTCCCGAATTCCGGTATCGGTGCCGACCCGGCAGATGTCCTCGAACCCCTGTTCGCGGAGGGCTTCGAGTGCGTTGTCGACCGCCCGGTTGGTGAACGCAGTCAGGAGGACGCGGTCGCCGCGGTCGACGAGCGCACGGATCAGCCGCGCGATGGTGTACGTTTTCCCGGTTCCGGGCGGGCCGTGGATCAGCGCGCAGTCTTCGGCGTTGACCGCGAGGTTGACCGCGCGGTTTTGCCCCTCGTTGTTGTCGATAAAGGTCTCCCTACCGTCGTCAAAAGCAGGCTCCCGGCGGCCAAAGAGAATCTCCTTGCGATCGTCGCTGCTCTTCAACACGGTGTCGTGGAGCGCGGTCAGCATTCGGTCGACCGAGATCTCCGAGGGGTAGACATCCAGCCGACGGAGGTCGACCGGCTCGTCGGTCGTGACGACGATCTCCTCGTCGAGTTGGGTGATCCGACACAGTTCGGCGTGGCCCGAAACGGGGTCGCCGTCGCTGGCGAGTGCGATGTCGCCTTCGCGGAGTTTCGAGACGGCCTCCCGCGGCTTGCGCGCGCGAAGCTCCCAGCGGTTGCCGTCGATCTCCCGCTGGCCGAGGGGTTCGAGACCAATCAGTGCCCGGTCGTCGTCGGCCCGTTCTTGATCGCCTTGCTCCCAGAGTTTTCGGTACTCCTCGTGGGTGGCGCGGCGTTCGGCCTCGATTGCCTTATAAAACCGTTCGAAGTACTCGCGTTCGTCCTCGGGGATCGGTCGACCCACCGCACCCGCCTTCGACTCCTGATCGAGCCGCCCCGAGACCACCATACAGGTGTCCTGCTCGAAGCAGTACTCACACTTTGCATCCGCTTCGTACCCCGTTGGAATCTCCTCGCGGGCCTCCATCGCGGCGAGTGCGTTGCGACTTTGGACCACGAATTCGAGCAGACCCTTTCCCATCGAGAACTCCTTGGCGGGCGAGAGATCGCCCGACTCCTCGGTTCGTTCGAGCGTCGTGTTTTTGGTGTACAAGAGGGTGCCAGTATCGGCGTCGACGCCGCGTTCGTCGAGCATCAAGGCGTAGCTGGCCGCCTGGATCTTGTCCTGGAACCGCGGCTCGCGGCTCGTATTCTTCCCGGTTTTGAGTTCGACCGGCATCCCCCGCCGGAGGGCGTCGGCCCGGCCCTTGAGGCCGAAGGTCGGACTGATAAGCGTGTATTCGGAGCGCCAGGCGTCTTCCTCGGTCAACGTTCCCTGTGCGAGCCACCCCTCGATCGCCGCGGCGTTCCCCCGGACCTCGCCTTCGACCTCCTCGACATCGCGGCCGAGCAGGCCGAGTTCGAGACCCGCCTCGGCGACCCGATCCTCGATCGATGCATCGAGATCACGCCCGCGGAGCAGATCGCCAAACACGTCGTGGACGATCGTCCCTTTAACGACCGGATAGTTGAGCGGAATGGCCGATAGCTTGTTGAGATAGTACATCCGGGGGCACTGTACCCACGACCGGATAGCGGTCACGTCGACCAGAAAATCCGGTTCGAGAACGACGTACGACGCTCCTGTAGTGCTGTACGTGATCCCACCATCGTATTCGTTGACCTCCGGTTCGGTAACGATCAGATCCATCCCCGACTCGGCGTGGTCGGCGGTGTCAGCCCACTTCGCCCAGAGGGTTACGTCGACCGCCGCATCTCCGTTGGTCTCGCTGCCGTCGGTTGGTCGGAGCCGGAGCTCTGCGAGTTTGCGCTCGCCGTACTCGGTTTCGACCGTCGTCGGCTCGTCGACGGCGATGATCTCGCCACGGAGGCTCGCTGTCACTACCTGTGTTCGGTGGTGGGGGCTGAAAAACACTATCGATGGCCACCCCGAGTCGGAGGAGCGAAGTGGCTGCTGGGCATCCCTCTCAGTAATGAGCGAGTCGACTGGCACCAACTACAAGAAAGTGCTACTCCGTGCTGCTGTGGGGTTTCTCGTCGCTGTATCGCTGGCCGCGTCGGTCAGGCTTGTGAGTACGAACGGCCTCTCTCCGGCTGTCGTCGGTGAAATCGTTGTGACACTCTACGTCTCGGCACTCGTTATTTACGGTGTCTTTTGGGGGAGTATGGAGAGTCGCCGCTTCCGGGTCGCGCTGTATTTCGGTGTCGTCCTCTGGGGCGCCGAACGGTTCCTCTCGGGCAACGAATCGGTCCTCACCGTGGTACTGATTCTCGGAGGAATGGCGATGGTTATCCGAGAACTCTATTTTACGCAGTAGTCGACAGGCCGTTGCATATCGCTCGACGATCTCATCGAGGACGCGGGCGTCGACCGCGGCTTTGAGTAGTGGGTAAGACGTTTCTACTGTTAGTAAGAGCTCCCTACTCGTCGGTGTCGACCGTCTCGATCGGGCCGTCGGCGTTCTCCCACTCGGTCATGCTGCCCTCGTAGACGGCTACGTCTTCGAAGCCGAGCGAGCGGAGGACGACGAACGTGTGGGTTAGTCGGCGCGAGGTATTACAGTAGAGAACGATTGGGTGGGAGCGGTCGGTCTCGATACCGCGGTCGGCCAGCATCGACTCAATCTCGTCTGCGGATTTGGCGCCGCGTGTCTCCTCGTCGACGAGTTCCATCCAGTCGAGCCGGACCGCCCCCGGCAGGTGGCCCTCCTCGTACTCCCACTGCTCGCGGGTGTCGATGAGTGTCGTCTCGCCGCCGTCGATCGCAGCCTCGACGGCCTCGCGGTCGACGATCGGGGCGTCGGCAACGAATCCTGGAGACTCGTAGCTCGTCGGCTCGATATCCGGGGCCGTGTCCGTGGTTTCGTACTCGCGTCGCCACGCACTGAAATCGCCGTCCAGCAGCCGAACGTCGTCGTGGCCGTAGACGAGGGCTGTGAAGACGAACCGGGCGGCGAACACGCCGTGGGTGTCGTCGTAGGCGACGATGGTATCGTCGGCGTTGATCCCTGCCTCACCGAGCAGGTCGGCGAAGGCCGCGGCTCCAGGAAGCGTTCCTGGATCGGAGGCGTCGCTGTCGCGGTAGCTGTCGAACGGCACCGAGACCGCACCCGGGAGGTGGCCCATGGCGTCGTACTCCCAGGTGTCGCGGACGTCGACGAGACGGACCGACGGGTCATCGAGCCGGTCGGCGACCCACGCGGCCTCGACGAGCAGATCAGTGGACATACTGTCTCTGTATAGCTCGATGGTCGTTAACCATACGTCGGTGTCGACCGCCGCCGGGGTTCCTCGATACAGGATATTGTTGCCGTGTTTTCGGCGGAACGATCGGCTGTGGTCGGCGTCGGATCCTGTCTGAGCAGGTGTGTCGCCACCGCAGCGACAACCGCTGGCAATACTCTCCGGAATCCTTCAGGACCGGCTGAAAGCACCGTTGATACTAGTACTAAGACAGTGGGGGTACAAGCGGTGAGTGTATGACAGAGTACGCGAAAGACGTGCTGGTCTCGGCTGACTGGGCCGAAGACCATCTCGATGCGTTCCAGAGCGACGATTCCGACTATCGACTCGTAGAGGTCGACGTCGACACCGAAGCCTACGACGAGAGTCACGCCCCCGGTGCCATCGGCTTCAACTGGGAGGAAGACCTCCAGGACCAGACCACCCGCGACATCCTTTCGAAAGAGGACTTCGAAGAGCTGCTGGGTGCCCACGGGATCACCGAGGACTCGACGGTCGTCCTCTACGGTGACAACGCCAACTGGTTTGCGGCCTACACCTACTGGCAGTTCAAATACTACGGCCACGACGACGTGAAACTCCTCGACGGCGGCCGCGAGTACTGGCTCGACAACGACTACCCAACGACCGACGAGGTCCCCGAGTTCTCTGCCGTCGACTACGAGGCCTCCGGGCCGCGAGAGTCCATCCGTGCCTACCGCGACGACGTCGAGAATGCCATCGACAAGGGCCTGCCGCTCGTCGATGTTCGCTCGCCCGAGGAGTTCTCCGGCAAGGTCCTCGCACCGCCAGGACTCAACGAGACCGCCCAGCGCGGCGGCCACGTCCCCGGCGCACAGAACATCTCGTGGGCTGCGGTCACCAACGAGGACGGTACGTTCAAGAGTGCCGATGAGATCGAGGAGCTGTACGCCGACAAAGGCATTGACGGCGACGAGACGACAGTCGCCTACTGCCGCATCGGCGAGCGCTCGTCGGTCGCCTGGTTCGCACTGCACGAACTGCTCGGCTACGAGGACGCCATCAACTACGATGGATCCTGGACCGAGTGGGGGAACCTCGTCGGCGCACCGATCGAAACCGGCAGCGCAGAGTAAGTAGCCTCCGGCTACCGACTCCAGTCGACCCGTTGATACGGAATTTCTTGAAGTAGGAGTCGACTACTCCCCCAATTAAGACAGCGATTCCCGTTCTTTTGCCGTATCCCACCGCACCGCGATGAAGACGATCACCAAACCGAGGAGCAACGCTGCGAGCCCGAGGGCTGCGGGAAGGATCGCAGACGATGTGAACTCGTCGACACGAAAACTGATGATCTGTCGGGCAACGGCAATAATGGCTGCACTGACGACGATCGGCAACACCGGGTCGTCGGCCGCGTAGGCGATGAGCGTTCGATGGACTTCGAGAACGATCAACAGCAGCAGGACCGTATCGATCAGGCTGACGACGGCCACCGGATCGGTGTATTCGCCAGTCACGATGAGCCCGTACAGCCCGAGGGCGAGATCGAAGAGGCCGATCAGGAATAAAGCGAGCAGAAAGTAGGTGGTGGCGAGGACGAACCACCGAAGCAGATCCCGGGAATAGCGAGTGAAATCGGCCGGATCGATCGTCACACTGTATTAGAAGTCCGGAATCGCTTGGTTCTTGTGTCCGAACAGCGGTTGCAAACCGCACAGACTCAAGGGCCACCACGGCATGAGGTAGACTATGACCACAGACGAGTTCATCGAAACAGTACAGACGGAGAACAAAACGGCCCTTTCGCGGCTCGGCTCCTCGAAATCGCTGTACGCCGAAACGGGCGGCGACATCGAGGCCGAAACCGTGCTTCGAGCCGCGGCGGTCGCCGAAGACGCCGCCCGCAAGACGTTCGAGCTGTGGGCCGATGACGAAGCCAACGAGGAGGCCGCCGCCCTGTTCAGCGATCTCGCCGAGCAGGAAGCCGACCACTTCGAGACGGTCGCCTCAAAACTCGACGACGCGCCGCGGGCAGCCGACGCCGAGGCGGTCCCGGCGATCCAGGAGACACTCCGGAGCTTCAACTCCACAGTCCAGCGGGCTGGCGGACTCGTCGGGCGCTGTCTGGTCGCCAAGAAGTCGAAAGAGCAGTACACCGGCTACTTCGTCGGCGACGCCGACCCCCGGACCGCGAGCGTGTTCCGAGAGCTCGGCGACGACGTCGACGAGCAGATCGCTCGCGCCGCGGAACTAGTCGAGTCAGTCTGTGAGAGCGACGACGACCGTGAGGCCGCAGCGGCCGCAGCCAGCGAGGCGATTCAAGCGGCCTACGACGAGTACACCGAATCACTTGAATCGATGGGCGTCAACCCAAAACCCGTCTGCTGATCCGGGGCAAGCGGTTCACCACAGAGTCAGTTATAACTCTGAGTCACACTACGACCAACGCCACAAGAGAGGTCTCTGTAAAGCATCGTATTCAGAGTGAGAAAAACGCCGATCACGGAGAAAACAGACGATACACCACAGCCGAACGCTGGAATCGCCTACGTCCCTTTTGGGCACTCCATCCACAACGCCGATTCGAATAGCATCTCCTTCGGCGTCGTTGGTTGTGTTGCTGTCTCTGATTTGGCCGATTCGGTACTCCATGCCGCTTCCATGTATGTTACTGTCACACACAGGTATATAAATCCGCGTGCTGCAATTATGACAATACTCGAAATTTCAGAAATAGTAGTCAATCGACGGGTCGACTGGCTTAGGCGTGGGTGTAGTAGACGACTGACTCGTCGTCGCCGTGCTGGTCGACTCGGACGAAACCGATCCGCTCGAACTGGACGATCTCGTCGACCGCGGTGTCGGCGAAGGCCGGTTCGGCATGGCCAGTCACGTCGCCGTCGGGTGTTCGCATCGTGACCGCAACGGTGTCGTCGGCCGGAACCCAGTGGATCACGTCGACGCCCTCCTCGCGGACTGCTGAAATATCATCGCCAGTGGCGACGAACCGATCGTCTTCGTATCGCACACAGCCGTAGCCTTTGAGCCAGATGCGGTCGCCCTCGATCGGCAGGTCGTCGGGTTCGACGAGCACGGCGTCGTCGACCGGGATCTCACGGTCGCCACGATCCTCGTGGTTGGGATGTAGCGGCGGGTGGCCCGCGGCGGGTTTGTCGTCGCCGACAACCGGGACGCGCTGGCCGTCGCGGACGAGGAAGTAGCGATTTGCATCGTCGTCGACCAGATCGCGGTTATTGGCGTAGATCGACGACATGGCGAGGTCGACATCCGAGGTCGACATCCCCAGATCGGTCATCGACTCGACGATGGCCTCGCCCCGAATCCCGCGGCGGCGGACCGACTGGAGCGTCGGCGCGCGTGGGTCGTCCCAGCCGTCGAGTTCGCCATCGTCGATCAGCTCTTTGATTGTCGACGTCGAGATCTTGATATCGTAGGCATCGATCTGGACGTGGCCCCAGTGCAGGACTTCGGGGTACTCCCAGTCGAAGTAGTCGTAGACGAACTGCTGGCGTTTGGCCGAATCCTGGAGGTCGATCCCGCGAATAATGTGCGTGATACCGACGAGGTGATCGTCGACGCCCGACTGGAAGTCAAGCATCGGCCAACAGCGGTAGTCGGCGGCCTCCTCGCGGGGATGCGGCGTGTCGATCATTCGGAAGGCGACCCAGTCCCGCAGGGCGGGGTTTTTGTGTTCGATGTCGGTCTTCACGCGGAGGACCATCTCGCCCGACTCGTACTCGCCGTCGATCATCGCCTCAAATTCTTCGAGGACGGTCTCGGGGTCCTTATCGCGGTTCGGCGAAGGTGTACCTTCACGTTTGAGTTCGGAAAACTCCTCGGCAGGCAGATCGCAGGTATACGCGCCGCCCATCTCGATCAGCTCGCGGGCGTGGTCGTAGTACGTCTCGACGCGATCCGAGGCGCGGTAGACTTCGTCAGGTTCGAAGCCGAGGTATTCGATGTCCTCCAGGATGGCATCGTAGGCATCGAGATCCGGGCGCTTGGTTTCCGGGTCGGTGTCATCGAACCGGACGACGAACTCGCCGTCGTAGCGGTCGGTGTAGGTCCCAATAACGGAGGGCATCCGGGCGTGACCGAGATGCCACGGACCGTTGGGGTTGGGGGCTGCGCGGAGTCGGACCGTGTCGTACGCCTCGACGTTCGGGAGGTCGGGCAAGGTGTGTTCGTCCCCTTCGTCCTCGGCGTCGAGTTCGTCGACCAGCTCCTGGTCCAATTCAGCGAGTCGCTCGCGGCGGGCCTCGCGGTCGAGGCCGCCGATTTTACCGACGACCTGGCCGACGACGCCCGGCACCTCGTCGCCGTGCGGTCGGAAGTCGGGATTCTCGCCCATGAGTGGGCCCATGATCGCACCCACGTCGGGGTCGCTGTCGTGTTTGAGCGCGTTGAACAGGGCGTGTTTCTCGGCTTCCTGTTTCACGCGGCTGCGAAGATCGTCGTCCATTGGGTGTGGCTTTCGCGTGACTGGTCAAAAGCGGTGTGGATCGGTCGACGGTGGAACAACCCACCCGAAACGAACGCTACTGTTTGACTGCAAGACGGGGGTTTCGAGTTGTTTCAGAAGCGATTGTCACGAACGGCCGCAATGGGCTTATTTGAGCGCAACTGCCGTACCATCGCGTGATGCCCGAAGAAGAGCTATTTAAATCCGAAGCCGAACGGAGCCGCGCCGAAATCGCCGACGCACTTGTTGCGGCCGCCGAGGAGATCAAAGCCGGGACCGTCCAGTTGGCCAGCGAGTCGACCGAACAGGAGGTGTCGATCCCCGAAACGCCACGGTTCGAAACCGAACTCGAACGGCTCACTGACTCCGAAACCGGCGAGGAACGGTACGAACTCGAATACGAAATCCGGTGGACGCAGTAGTCGGAGGCTGCCGTACTATTTTTAAATCGAGTGCACGAACGCGAACGTTCACCCATCTCACTGAGTGTGTGGATTGGTTGATCCGTATACGAAACCTTCCACAGCACACACCTTTTCTGTGTAGTCGTTTGATATCCAACCAGCAATGGTCGCGTCTCACGAGTCGGCACATGGGCAGTTACTCGTCCTCCCGACTGCCACCAACAAACGATCAGGGACCGCTCACAGGGACCGAGTATGAGTTCCACGAACTCGGTGCTCGACTCGACTTCCCTCCTGCTCGTCGGCACGAGTAACTGGCTTGATGGACTCGCCGAGGCGCTGACGACACGGACCGCGGCCACAGTGCAACGCGCCCGGACCGCAGCCAATGCCGTCGACCGATTCCGATCCGGGTCCGTCGATTGCCTCGTCACCGAACACCAACTCGACGGCCAGACCAGCCTCGACCTGCTGCAAACGGTGCGCGCCGAAACCACGACGCTGCCCGTCGTCATCGGCGCGACTGCGGGAAGCGAAACCGTCGCCAGCGAGGCTATCAACGCAGGTGTCAGCGACTACGTTCCACTGGCCGATCCGAGCGAGCAGGTGCCCGAACTCGTCGACCGGATCGAACAGGCAGTTCGGGCTGCCGGGCGGATAGCGACCCGGCAAGAACGGGCCCGACAGTTCGATGCGATCTTCGAGGACTCCCGCACGGCAACGTGGGTCCTCGATCCCGACGGGACACTTGCCCGCACCAACCAGACCGCTCGTGAGATGGTCGACGGCTCCGTCGAGACACTCCTCGGCGAGCCGTTTTGGACGCTCCCGTGGTGGTCGCAGTCGGACGGCACCCGACAGGATATCGAACAGATCGTCGAGACGGCCCGGGGCGGCCGGTTCGGGAACGCGGTTATCGAACAGTCGGGAGCAGACGAACCGTGGATCATGGATCTCTCGGTTCGGCCCGTCGAGAACCAGCGCGGCGACCTCGTTTCGATCGTCGTCGAAGGCGTCGACATCACCGACCGTGTCAGCCTCGAACGGGAGCTGCGTGCCTCCGAGGAGCTCCACCGAGTCACGCTCAATAACATGACCGACACGATCCTCATCACCGACGAGGACGACGCCTACACCTACGTCTGCCCGAACGTCCACTTCATTTTCGGCTACACCGCCGAGGAGATCCACGAGATGGGGACCATCGACGAGCTGCTCGGCGACGATCTCTTCGACCGCGAAGCACTCGCCGACAGCGGGACGCTGAAAAACATCGAGTGTACGGCGACCGACAAAGCGGGCACCGAACACACGCTGTTGGTTACCGTCCGGGAAGTCTCGATTCAGGGTGGGCGACTCCTCTATAGCTGCCGGGACATCACCAAACGGAAACAGCGCGAGGAGGCCCTGACGACGCTCCAGGAGACGGCTCGGGACTTCCTGTATGCGGAAACCCACCACGAGATCGCCCAGCATATCGTCGACGACACCGCCGACGTGGTCGACCTCGATGCGAGTGCGGTCTACCTCTTCGATGCCGACACCAACGAGCTCCGACCGGCGGCCCACTCGACACGGATGAAAGCACTCCACGGGCCACTACCGACCAGCCGTGCGGACGGCGAGACACTCGTGAGCTACAGTTTCGTCGAAAACGAACCGCTGTGGTACGACGACATCCACAGGGCTGATCGACTCACGAACCGCGCGACGGATCTCCGGAGTGCGATCTACATTCCGCTCGGAGAACACGGCGTCTTTGTTGCTGGATCGGAGACCGTCAGCGCGTTCGACGAGATCACGCGCGAACTTGCGGACCTGCTGGCGGCAACCGCCGAGGCGGCTCTCGATCGAGTGAGCCGCGAGTCGAAGCTCCGAAAACAGGATCGGACGCTTCAACAGCAAAACGAGCAGCTCAGCCGTCTGAACCGGATCAACGAGACGATTCGGCAGATCGACCAGGCCATCGTGCAGGCCGAAACCCGAGAAGAGGTCGATCATGCAGTCTGTGAACGGTTGACAGCTGACGACCGGTTCCGGTTCGCGTGGATCGGAACGGTATCGGAGTCGACCGACACGCTCGAACCGCGGGCATGGGCGGGCGACGGCCAGGGCTATCTCGACAGCCGCTCGTTTTCCGTGACGATGTCGAACGCCGAACCGGCCGAACACACCGCGGCTTCCGGGGAGCCAACGGTGGTTCCGAACGTTGCGGCCGGGCTCCACGACGACCCCTGGCGGAAGGACGCCCTCACTCGGGACTACCTGTCGGTGTTGAGTATTCCGCTGGTCTACAACGACCTCACACACGGGGTGCTCACGGTCTACGCTCGGAATCGGAACGCCTTCGACGAGACTACGCGGGCGGTCATGAACGAACTCGCCGAAACAACCGCGTCGGCGCTCAGCGCAATCGAGCGGAAACACGCCCTACTCACGACATCGATGACGCGACTCGAAGTCGCGATCGACGACGGGTCGTTCGTCCTCTCGCGACTCGCTCGGGAGGCTGACTGCACGCTCTCCTACCACGGTGGCGTCCAGCAGACGAGCGACGGCCAGTACGTGTTCGTCACAGTCGACGACGGAACTGTCGAGGCGGTCCAGGACGCCGCAAGTGAGCTGGTGGCCGTCGAGGGCGTCCAGCCGATCAGTCGGGACGGGACCGGCAGCGTCGTCCGGCTCCAGCTGACCGAGCCGTTTCTGGCTCTGGAGTTGGCAGACCACGGGGCTGTGTTCCGCGAGGCCACCGCCGACCCCACCGCAACGACGCTCGGCATCGATATCCCAGGGAGTGTGACGGTCCGCAACATCCTCCAACTCGTCCGCGAGACGTTCGCTGGCGTCGAGTTGCGGTCCAAACAGACGCTCGATCAGGCCGCTGAACACGACCTGTATTCGCGGTTCGTCGACGAGCTGACCGACCGGCAACTGGAAGTAATTCAGACGGCCTACTACAGCGACTTCTTCGAGTCGCCGCGGGGACAGACCGGCGAGGAGGTCGCCGAGACGTTGGGCGTCTCGTCGACGGCGTTCTACCGGCATATCCGGACCGTCCAGCGAAAACTGTTCGACACCCTGTTCGAGGACGGTAGCCATCCGCCGACATTTAGGGGTTGAATAGTACACCACGTTTTGCAAATTACGTGTGATAGCGAACGTCTGTATATTCCCTTATACACGTATTATTCGTAAAAGAGTGCCCGGCACGGTAGCCGGCACTCGTGAATCCCAATGAAAGACGCCGAAATCGATCCCGAAAGCGAGTCTACGTACGAGTGTTTCGACTGCGGTGAGCTGATCGTCGCTGAAACCCCGCCGAGTCAGTGTCCCAACTGTGGCGGGGCGATACGGAATCGCCAGGCCACCGTCGAGTAGTGCGAGCGTATATTATGGTGATATCAACCACGATCTGATCACGGTTCTACTGCTTGTTGCTCGGATTCCAAGATATAGCCGAAGAACATGAGCGCGAATAATTCTGATTGGCGGTCGACCACAAAGCACGGCCAGTCGACACAGTCACGACTCGACAAACAGGAACAGGCCAGCGGTCGACCGAAGATGCTGGCCGGAGGGATGTGTCGTAGGACACGCGGGTAGGGGTACCTACTATGATATCCTCTACCAAAATAAAACCCGTCGACCGTTCACATCGTATACACCTCGAATCCGACCTCTAACGACGGCTGGCAGGTGCCGAAGCGGCGTTCGGCCAAAGTGATATTTGTCTCAATCACCAACTTCTCGTATGGTACTCCCCCTGGAGATGGGCTGGCGACACCTGCTGTTCGAGAACTATCCGGTCGAGCCAAGAGTGATGGACGCCCACCTGCCCGAGGGTCTCGCTCCCGACACCTTCGATGGCTCGGCGTGGCTCTCGGTCATCCCCTTTACCAACGTGGAGGTTCGCCCCAAGGGGCTGCCCAAACGTCTCGGGATTCGGCTTCCCGAGCTCAACCTCCGGACCTACGTCACCCGCGACGGCGTCCCCAGCGTCTACTTTTTTAGCCTCGACGCACAGGGAGTGGCGAGCGTCATCGGCGCGCGAGTATTCCAGCACCTGCCCTACTTTTATGCCCGAATCTCGCTGGAGTGGGTCGACGGACGGGTCCAATTTAAGAGTCGGCGCATGCATCCAGGATCACGACCCGTCCACTACGAGGGCCGCTACTGGCCGACTGGCGAGCCGTTTTCGGCCCCCGACGATCCGTTCGGCGAGTTTCTCGTCGAACGCTACCGGTTTTATACGGAGGCCCAGGACGGCTCGATTCGGTATACGGACGTCGATCACGAGCCGTGGACGCTCTACCCCGCCGAAGCCGAGATCACGACCAGCACGCTGCTACAGAGCCACGGCTTCGCCGAACCCGAGGCCGAGCCGGTGTACTACTACAGCCCTGGCCTGGATGTGAACGCCTCCCGAAGTCACCGACTGTAACCCACGATCGCTACGACTGTCGAATCAACAGCCCAACAGCCAAAGCCCAACACCCACCAACCGAGCGACGCGCGTGGTGGGCTTCGATAGGGGAGCCATCCAAACCTATTTGCCACGGGATTCCGCTATGATACCTACGTTCATCACCGATTATATATGTCGTACTCACCATCACTTTCGGGGACGGTACATCGCCTCCCGTTTGCTGGCGGCTCGCTTGCCGCACGGATCGACCCGATCTATCGCGCCGCGCTAGAGACTGTCGGCGGCGATCCACGCGATATTCTGGTCCTCAAACGCCTCCCCAACGAGGTCCCGGAGTTCACCGCCGAACTGCGGGACGTCGTTGGCTTAGAGTCCCGGCCGAACGTCAAATCGGTCGCGCGACACGCCTCAACACTGCTCGAAGAGGCCGCCCCGCAGCTCACCCGCCTGACGTACGAACAGCGGATCGAGTTCCTCGCGGCGGTCCTACAGGGCCGCAACTGGTCGGAATACTACAACCGGGCCAAAGAACACGATTCGTTCGGCAGCGATGTCGGGCAGCTGCTGCTCGATGCGACCTGGCAGGGCGGCTTCGACACCGAGGCGATGGGCGACTCGCGGTACGACGACCTCCTCGGAGAGTTGGCCGAGGTAAACCAAGCGTTTCACGACAAGCTCGCCGAGCGTGACCTCGTCGAACAGGCCTCGATGGTCCCGCGTGCGGTCGAGGCTCTTGAAGACCAAACACTCCGAACGGAGATCGAACGCGAGTTCGACCTCGTCATCGCTGTCGAGTTCGAGGAGTACTCGGCAGTCGAACGCGCCTATCTCGGCTCGCTAACCGCCACCGCCGAGCTGGTCTGTGTGGCCGAACAGGAGGCAAGCATCGAACGCACCGCCCGCGAGGCGGGCGGCCTCGACCGCTTTACCGACGATCTCGAAGTCGTCGATCACACCGCCGATGCAGCGACTAACGACACCACGGCTGACGACACTAAAACCGCTGTAGCTGACGACAGTACGACCACAGAAAGCAGAGCCGGCGGGCCGTATGCGGAGTTCCTCGCCACCGGCTCTGTTTCGACCGAACGCGTCGAGACGCCAGCCCGGATCATCGCCGCTGAGACGCTCGATCGGCAGGTCCAGGAGGTCGCCAACGAAATCGAGTACCTTCGCCACCAACACGACTGGGCCTACGACGACTGTGCCGTGTTGCTGCGGTCGGTGGGCGATCCGATGCCGCGGGTCCGGCGGCTCCTCCAGCAGTCGGGCGTCCCGACCGCCTCGGCGGGGGTCAACGGGCTCGAACAGGATCTCGCAGTTCGTGAACTCCACGCCCTCGCCCAATATTATGCCGACGACGACGACGACGACCAGGCGCTCGGCCTGATCGAGGCGCGGGTTCCAGATCTCGATCCGAGAGTGATCCAGGACTGCGTTGATCGGACATCGATCGCGCGAACCCTCAAGCAGTGGATCGTCACAACCGACCTGAAGGGACGGATCGCCCGCGAGAGCGACGATATCGACGCCCGCGAGCAGTTCCGGAACCTCTCGCGGCTGTTGTCTATCGCCGAGTTCGTCGACACCCAGGACTTCCTCTCGAACGACTGGTTCGATTTTATCACGATGTTGGAGCGGGCGATCACCTACGACGCGCCCTACGCCCATACTGCGGAGGTGACCGTCGCCGAGGGCGGGGTGACCGTCGGCGACGTCTCGCTGCTGAAAAACGACTCGCGGAAGGCGGTGTTCCTCATCAACGTGGTCGATTCGGTGTATCCCGGCGAGGAACGACTCACACGTCTGTTCCCGACGGCGTGGCTCAAAGAGATGGGCGGCTATCCGGCGGTCACCCAGCCGACCGCCGACGACGTGACCGAGACGTACGCGACAGCCAGCCACCCCATCGGCGACCCCTTCGAGGCCTACCACAACCACCGCGCCCGCCGCCAGCTGGCGGTCGGCGCGCGGGCCGCCGACGCCCGGCTCTACTTCTGTCGCTACCGCACGACGCGAGCCGGAGTCGGCAAACCACACCACCAGTCGCGGTATCTCTCGGCAATCCAGGACCATCCCGACCTGCCCACCAAAACAGTCGAAGGCGCGGGCAAGGATCGGGATATCTACACCCTCGGCAGCGCCTCGACCGAGATCCTCGCCCAACCCTGGGAGCAGCTCGAATCGATCCAGGCCATCGCCAGCCAGGGCGGCAGCATCGATATCCAGGAGGCCGAAGCCCGCTTTGCCGAGATCCAGGAACTGATGGAGAGCGACGAGTCGGTCAGCGACCGGTTCGTCCAGGCGGTCGATACCCAGTTCGACCTGGCCCGCGGAGCCATTTCCCCGACCGGCCGCGAGCGTTCCGGCAGTGGTGCTCTAGGAGCCACCGAGGGGAGTGAGGGAGGAGCGTCCGAATGAGCACCCCCCTCATCACCGCCGACCAACTGGCGAGCTACGTCGTCTGTCCCACACAGTACGAGTTCGAACACGTCCGGCCGATCACGCCGCGAGCCGACCACTCGGATGTCACCTTCGACCGTCGCCGGGCACTCCTGGCCGACGGCCTGCTGGCCGGGCTCACCGCCGAGGTCGAGTCGCCCGCGGCTCGGGCCGACCTCGCCACCGACCGGATCGTCGGGCAGTGGCCCAAAACCGTCCCTTCGTATCTGAACGAGGAGCAACAGCAGTTCGATACAGAGCTCCTGGAGGCTGCGATTGCCAACTACTTCGAGCGGTTCGGCGAGACCCATGCCGCCGGACTCGTCGAAACTACCCCGGTTCTCGGTAGCGATTTCGACGGGATCAGATACGAAACCGAGGTCGATGCGCTGGTCAAAACCGAGGGACAGTATCGGGCGATTCGGTTCCTACCGAATCTCTACGGGGTCCATCCATCCTGGAAGGACGAGGGGCTCGTCGAGGAGTACCGCTCGCGGTCGGAATTCTATCCCCGGCAGATCGGCCACCTCCTCCGGGCGTGGACAGCCCTCCGCGGCCTGCTGTCGGCCCACGGGATGGACGCCGACGTGGAGTTCACCTACGTCTCGCTGTTCGACGACGTGCGGATCAGCTACGGCGCGGGAAGTGACCCGACCGCCTCGGTGACAATGCGGCACTTCGGGGACCTCTTCGAGGCCGAACGTGGGGAAATCCGGACGCTGCTTCGGGACTTGGGGCCGAAGATCATCGACGGCGAGTATACGATTCCGGGCGCTGACCGCTCGCTGATCGCCGACAACTGCTGTGGGTTCTGTCCCTACCAGGACGGCTGCCCGGAGTATATCGGATCGGATATCGCCTTCGGGGATCGGGGTCGAGCGGCCGGGGAGGACGATCGGTAATGGACGACGACCGAGAGCCCATGGACGACCACGAATCAATGGCCGACGACACACCACTTCAGCCACAGGGAAACCAGCCAGCCGTCCTCGCGGCGACCGGCGACGAGATCAAGATCGAAGCCGTCGCCGGGTCGGGGAAGACCACGACGATGGTCTGGCGGATCCGCGACGAGATCCGCGAGCGGGAGACGCCGCCCAACCGAATCCTGGTGTTGACCTTCGCCACCGAGGCGACCCACACGATCCAGGCAAAGCTCCGCGAGGAACTCGGGGCGGGCGACTCCTTCGACGTGGATGTCTACAACTACCACTCGTTTTGTTACCAGTTGCTCCAGGAGTACGCCTACCACAGCGGGCTCTCGCCGGATTTCGAGTTGATCACCGAACAGCAGCGCCCACAGTTGATCGAGTCCGTCTACGACGAGGTCGATTTCGCGTTCGCACCCCCCGGCTCACCCGCGGCCAGTGGCCCCAACCAATCGAGCGTCGGCGAACTCACCGAGTTCATCGAGTCGATGCGCCGGGAGGCCATCGACCCGGCGGCGATCCGCGAGTACCTCCCGGACGACGAGACGCTGACAGAGCTGATCGACCTCCGCCAGCGCCTGGAAGGTGCCGCCCACGATCTGATCAACGTCGATGCCAACGATATCATGTGGGATGAGGATACGATAGCCCACAACTGCGAGCAGCTCGCCCGTGTCTACCGATTCAAGGCCAGAGGGTACGACACAGACGACGAAGACAGCGAAGACACCGATCTGAGCCGGTCGGTCGGAGCCCATCTCGACGCGATGGCCGAGTGTGCAGACTCAGTTGCTGACTATCTCCGGACAGAGACGAATCTCTCCTGGAAACAGTACCGACTCCCCGAAATCCTCTTTGAGGACACTCGGGGGCCCTTCGAAGGGATCAAACAGACGCCGATGGGTCGGTTTTCGGCATACGTCACCATGCTGCGGCGGGTTCGGGCCTACATCTCAGCCTACGAGGCCTACACCGAAGAATTGGACGAACGTGGCGCACTGGATTACGACGAACTCATTCACAAGGCCGTCGAGCTGATCGGCGACCCCGCGGTCCGCGAGGACATCCTCTCGCAGTGGGACGTAGTGTTCTGCGACGAGTTCCAGGACACCGATGCCTCACAGCTCGCGTTGGTAGACGAACTCCGGAGCGAGATGGAGATCATGGTGATCGGCGACAGCGACCAGGCGATCCACGAGTGGCGGGGCCAGGACCCACACAACATGTCGAACCTGCCGGATTCCTTCGAGGAGATCAACCTCCCGCACAACTTCCGCTCGCGGCAGACGATCGTGGATATGACGAACAACCTCGGCCGGGACACCCAACGGATTCAGTCCCAGCGGTCGGCCGCTCCGCCGAGCGTATTCAAAATCAACAGCGAGGGAGCCGAAACCGAACAGCAGGTCTCGACGACGGTCTCCCAACTCCTGGCCGACCGAATCGAGGATCTTGAGGGCCACAAACTGTCGGATATCGCGGTACTGGTCAGAAAGAACAGCCACGCCCAGCGGATCGCCGACCAGCTCGACAACGAGTCGATTCCGTACACGCTCTCGTCGGGCTCCGGCGAGGCGGTCAGCCACGGTTTTCAAACCGTGTTATCGTATCTCCGCATCCTGGTCGAGCCCGGCGACGACGTGAGCTGGCAGCGTGTGTTACTGCTGCTCTACCGGGTTCCCGAGGCCGACATCGACCGCCTGCTGGCGGCTGGCGAGACGGTCCCCGAGGGGTTCGAGGCGGTTTCGGCGTCGGCTCTCGACCGCCCCCAGCGGGTCCAGGAGGCGATCGCGGAGTACGAAACCCTCCGAAAGATCTCGGCGACACACTCCGTCTCGGAGCTCTACTCCCATCTGAAACGCGAGACGAAACTGGAGTGGTTCCTCCGGGATGCCGACCGCGACCGTCTGCGGACGGTCGAACAGCTGATCTCGTCGTTCAGCGATAGCCCGGTCCAACTGCGGCTCACCCCCGAGTTCCTCTCGTATCTCGAACGCCAGGCCAACCTCCTGACCGCCAGCGAGGAAACCGCGACCAGTCCTGGATCCCAATCCGACGAAGCAATCGACATCATGACCGTCCACCAGGCCAAGGGCCTGGATTTCGACACCGTGTTGCTCCCCTTCCTCACCGAAGACGAGTTCGGCAGCATCACGCTGGCGAACTACCAGGAAAACATCTACAGCTACGATGTCCTCGTCGATGCCATCGACGGCGAGTTGGACGATCCGCTCCGGAGCGATATCAGCGACTCGCAGATCGCCGAGGAGTGGCGCATCCTCCACGTCGCGCTGACCCGAGCCAAAAACCAACTGTTCCTGTTCGGCAACGACCTTCCCGAAGGGATCGGTGATGTTCGCCTCGTCGACCAACAGTTGCCGGGGAGCGAAAGCGACACACCGATCGACTGGTCGGCGTCGGGGCCTCGAATGCCGATCTGGAGCGCACTGACCGACAGCTACGACGCCATCGTCGAAACCGCACCCAACGAGGTCCGAGATATCACCGAGCCGATCACCCGCGGCGTTGGTGAGGACCCGGGCACGATCACCTACTACCAGCAGCCGCTCTCGACGGCCGACGCCATCGAGCAGGTGTTGCAGTTCGCCGATGGGATGGTCGAGCGGACGCTCGATATCGAAACGGATGCCGTCGATGGCAGTCGGTACGCAGATGTCCCCCTCGGCGTCGACCAGGAGATCCAACTGGCCCGCCAGCACAGCCACTCGGCCCTGGAGGCGGTCAGGGACTGTGGCCGTCGCCACCTGCTCGACTACGTCGTCGATGCCTTCCCCGATCCGGTCTCCGAGCGTGGGGGCCAGGGGGTGACCCAGGCCGACATCGGGACGCTGTTCCACGATGTCGCCGAGCTGGCCTACTGGCGCGATTATACCACCCTTGAGGAATGGAAAACCGCCTGCCGGTGGATCGGCCAGCGCTACGACGGCAGCGAGTGTGTCACCGCGGCCATCGACTGTATCGAGACCTACTTCGAGACGCCGGTCCCGGAGTGGACGGCGGTCGGGGCCGAGGTCCCCATCGAACTCGACGAGATCGACGGCCTCACTGGCACGGTCACCGGCTACGTCGATGCGATCTGCGAGTATCCCGACGGCGGGCTGGCAGTGATCGACTACAAAACCTCCCAGTCGAAAAAGACGCTCGCCGAAAGCTACCAACTCCTGTTGTACGTCCGGGGCTGTGCCGACCGATTCGAGGGCGAGATCACCCACGCCGGATACGTGTATGTCGGCGATCCTGGACCCGCCGTCCAGCTGTTCGAAGTCGACGAGATCGAACAGCAGTGGGCGGAACTCCACGCGGATCTCTTGGCAGCCGACGCCTCGACGTTCGCCGACACCGAGGCCGGGCCCCACTGTGAGTTCTGCGAGCACCGATCGCTCGGCTGTGCGGAGCCACCGTTCGACTACACGGACGATCTTCGGCTCGATTGAGTTCGGCTCGGTGGCAGCGATCGGGACCCGCTGGTACCGATCCGGGGCCAGCAACAGACTAAGACGGCCGTCACTGGCTGGAGGAGTGTGTCCAGAGGGAGGGAGTGCACAATCTCCAGTAGCCACATAAAAATCACCGACGCTGTAGGCTGTTTCAGTTGGGTTTTTTAAAAAATCACAGACGGCAGCCGGCTCCAGGACCCCTTATTGGAAGGCGGTGCCGAGATCGTCGTCCGATTCGATGTCGCTTTGGCCGAACTTGCGTTCGATCTCGTCGTAGCGTTCCCGCGTCTCGGGGGTCACACTTGCCTGGACCTGATCGAGTGCGTCCTCGAAGTGAGCCATCGTCACCCGGACGTTGCCGACCGATTCGCCGACTTCCTCGCGGCTGACGCTGCCGATGAACTCCCGGCTGGCGGCCATCGATGCCTCACGGCAGACCGCCTCGATGTCCGCGCCGACGTAGCCCTCGGTCTTGCGGGCCAGCGAGTCGAGATCGACATCGTCGGCGAGTGGTTTCTCGCCGGTGTGGACCTCGAATATCTTCCGGCGGGCGTCCTCGTCGGGCACCGGGACGTGGACGTGACGGTCCAGTCGACCGGGCCGCAGCAGCGCCGAATCGATCAGGTCGGGGCGGTTCGAGGTAGCGATCACCACGACGTCCTCCAGCGATTCGAGGCCGTCGAGTTCGGTCAGCAGCTGGCTGACCATCCGTTCGCCGACGCCCGAATCCGTGCTCTGGGAGCCCCGTTCGGCGGCGATCGAGTCGATCTCGTCGAAGAACACCACGGTCGGGGCGTTCTCCCGGGCCTTGCTGAACACCTCGCGGATGCCCTTTTCGCTTTCGCCCACGAACTTGTTGAGCAGTTCGGGGCCTTTGATCGAGATGAAGTTCGACTCGGCCTCGTTGGCGACCGCCTTCGCCAGGAGGGTCTTGCCGGTCCCCGGTGGACCGTACAGCATGACACCCTTCGCGGCAGCCATGTCGAGCTCCTCGAACACTTCGGGGTATTCGAGCGGCCACTGGATCGTCTCGCGGAGCCGTTCTTTGGTGTCTTCGAGGCCACCAACGTCCTCCCACGTCACGTCCGGCACTTCGACGAAGACCTCACGCAGTGCCGAGGGTTCGATCCCTTTCAGTGCCGACTTGAGATCGCTTTCCAGCACCTCGATGGATTCGAGCACGTCGGCATCGATCTCGTCGCTTTCGAGGTCGAGCCGCGGACGAATCCGTCGCAGGGCGTGCATCGCCGACTCCTTAGCGAGGCTTTCGAGGTCCGCCCCGACGAAGCCGTGGGTGTTCTCGGCGTAGACGTCGAGGTCGATCCCCTCGGCCAGCGGCATGTTGCGGGTGTGGACCTGCAGGATCTCCTTGCGGCCGTCCCGGTCGGGAACGCCGATCTCGATCTCGCGGTCGAACCGGCCACCGCGGCGCAGGGCGGGATCGATAGCGTCGACGCGGTTGGTCGCGCCGATCACGACGACCTCGCCGCGCTCTTCGAGCCCGTCCATCAGGCTCAGGAGTTGGGCGACGACACGCCGTTCGACGTCGCCACCGGCCTCCTCGCGTTTGGGCGCGATCGAATCCAGCTCGTCCATGAAGATGATCGCGGGGGCCTCCTCGGAGGCCTCCTCGAAGATATCACGGAGCTGTTCTTCCGATTCGCCGTAGTATTTCGACATGATCTCCGGCCCCGAGACCGTGTGGAACGAGGCGTCGATCTCGTTGGCGACGGCCTTGGCGATCAGCGTCTTGCCCGTGCCCGGTGGCCCGTGGAGCAACACGCCCTTCGGCGGCTCGATACCGAGCCGCTTGAACAGCTCAGGGTGCCGCATCGGGAGTTCGATCATCTCTCGGACCTGTTCGAGCTCGTCGTCGAGCCCGCCGATGTCCTCGTAGGCGATGTCGGGTGCGCCACCCGACGGTCCTGGAGCGGTCGCTTCCGAGGCTTCGCGGATCTGCTCGGCGGGTTTCTCCGAGATCTCGACCTGCGTCGAGTCAGTGACGACGACCGTCCCCGACGGCGAGGTCGAAGCGATCTTCAGCGGGACTGCCTGCGATTGGCCGCCCATGAAGCCGAACCCGAGCGGGAGCTGGACGTTCTGGCCCGCAGTGACGGGCTGGCCGCCCAGCTCACGCCGTATCAGCGAGTCGATGTTGCCGCGGATGCCGAGCCGCTGGGGCAGGGCGATCGTGATCGACTCGGCCGGCTTGACCTCCGCTTTTTCGATCGTTACCCTGTCGTCGATACCGACCCCTGCCTCTTGGCGGAGTCGACCGTCGATTCGGACGATACCCGTCCCGTCGTCCTCGGGGTAGCCGGGCCAGACGCGAGCGATCGCGGTACCCTCGTCGCTGTCGAGCCGGACGAAATCCCCGCCGCTGAGGTTGAGTTCGTCCGCTGCGAGCCGGTCGACTGCCGCGAGGCGTCGGCCGGCATCCTTCTGTTTGAGTGGTTTGACTGTGAGTTTCATTTGTCCACCGTAACCGTGAGTACGCCGTTATTCGTTGTAACCTCTGGGTCCGTTCCAGGGAGTTCAAATTCCACCTCGCTCAGACGGTCGCCGTGATCGATGACGAGGATCGCTGTCGAGCCGACGACATCCACATCTACCTGCTCGTCGCCGACCGGGAGGTCGACCGCGAGCAATGAGTGGTCGCCATACTCGTAGCGCCGCACGAAGCGGTCGTCATGATCGGCTGTCTGTGATTGGGTCATGTTACTAACTCGTAGTTAGTTGTATAAGTATATAAATCTTGTCCTAACTAATCGCAGTACAGCGTCGGAGTTAAAATTTAGAGTAGTATTGCGGTCCACACCATAGAGTGGCGACTGTAGCCCGAGTCAGTATGCCGAAAGGCCGATATATTCGCTCGCGGTACGGTCCGGCGATTTATGCCCGACTCGGCCCGAAGGGGAGTATGGAGACGGTCAGCCACCACGGCCGGTCGACAGCCTACAGCTACAGCGACCGGAGCAACGGGAGCGGCCCAGGAGTCTGCTGTATTCACGGCAGTGGTGGCTCACACACCATTTGGAGCGGCCAAGTCAGGCTAGCGAGCCGAACCCCAGTGGCAGCGCTCGATCTCAGCGGCCACGGCGAGAGCGACGACATCGATGCCGACGCGGGCTACGAGACGCTGTCGGCCTACACCGACGACATGGCGGCAGTCGTCGAGGCCACCGACTGCTCGGTACTGGTCGGCCACTCGCTGGGGGCGGCGATTGCCCTCTGGGGTGTCCTGGAACGTGATCTCGATCTAGAGGGACTCGTGCTGACTGGTGCAGGGCCCAGACTGCCGGTGTTGTCGGATCTACTCGACTGGCTCAAAAACGATTTCGAGGCAGCCGTCGACTTCCTTCACGAACCCGACCGGCTGTTTCACGAACCCGACCCCGAACGCCGCGAGGCGTCGATCAGTCGCCTGCGAGAGACCGGACAGGCGGTGACACGACGGGACTTTCGGACGGCCAATCGGTTCAACGTGATCGGTCGACTCGACGAGATCGAGCTCCCGGCGGCCGCGGTCGTCGGTGAGTACGACCAACTGACACCGTTGCGGTACCACCAGCACTTCGGCGAGGAGATGCCGAACTGCTCGGTGCTCCGGATTCAGGATTCTGCCCATCTCGCCATGTTCGAACAGCCACAGGCGTTCAATGCGGCGCTATCGGTGTTCCTCGACCGGATTATTCGATAGGATTCGACGACATCTCAGTGGTACGAACCGACTGACCTACCGGTGCCGGCAGTAACTACTCCGCGAGCCTGTCACTTCCTTTTTACATCGAACGCCTCAAGCCGTGCCTGGAGTTGTTTTGCCTGGGTAGCAAGCGACTCGACGTTCGAACTCACCTGACTCATCGAGGACGCCTGTTGCTCGGCTGCGGCCGACGCGTTCTCCGCGGCAGTGGTGGTATCCGCCCCGAGTTCAGCAACCTCGTCGATCATCGACACGACCTCCTCGGTGCTGCTGGCCTGATCGTCGACCGCCCGGGTTATCTCCTGGATCCCGTCGTCAGTCTCCTCGACGTTGTCCACCACGTCGACGAACGCATCTGCGGCGTTCTCGACCGACTCGGTGGTCCCTTCGATTTCGTCTTCGGCGCTCTGGATCCGTTCGACAGTTGTCGAGGTGCGTTCCTGGACGTCTTCGATAAGCGCGGAAATATCGCTGGCCGAGGCCTGTGTCTCTTCGGCCAGCTGTTTGACTTCGTCCGCAACGACAGCGAACCCGTCGCCGGTGTCCGTGCCGTCGCTCCCCCCGGCCCGCGCTGCTTCGATGTTTGCGTTGAGCGCCAGCATATTCGTCTGGTCGGCGATGTCGGAGATCAGCTCCACGATCTCGTCGATCTGGGCCATCTGGTCGTCGAGCTGCTCGACGGACTCGACGACCGACGAGATCTCGGCCTGAATGGCCTCCATGTCTTCGCTCGCCTGTTTGGCAGTCGATTCACCGGCTCCTCCGATCTCGGCGGTGTCTTCGGAGAGTTGCGCGACAGTCCGTGCCTCCGCTGCGACCTCTTCGACCGTTGCGGAGAGGGTGTTCATCTCGTTGGAGACGCCGTCGAGACGCTCACGCTGTTTGTCGGCCCGGCTCGTGACCCCCTCGATCGATTCGCTGACCGCTTCGCTGGCCTGTTTCACTTCTTGGGCTCCTGCGGTGGCCTGTTGGCTCGCTGCCGCAACGTCATGTGAGAAATCCTGGAGGTGTCTCATCGTCTCTTCGATCTCGTCGAGCATCGTGTTGAATGCCGTCGCAACGTCACCCATTGCGTCGTTTTCGGTGTCCGTTGGCAACCGGGCGGTCAAATCCCCGTCGGCACAGTCGCTCATCACCTCGCTGTATTCTTCTGCGCGTGCTTCGACCTGTTCACGCAACTCCTGTGATTCGTGTTTCTTTTGAATCCGGTCTTGCAGCGAGTTGTGCATACTGTCGAACGTCCCCTCTTGGTGGAACAACGCAGGTCGATACTGTGATGTCTCGGCGACCTCTCGGAGGTCACTCCCGACGGTCTCGGAGAGAAACGTCTCATCTATCTGTTGCTCCCCGAAGAATTCGAGATCGTGGTTCTCGTCGGCTCGTGCGATCCGCATGTTGTGATTGAGATGGTGGGTCGCCCCGTCGAGAGTCACAGTGCCTTCCGGTGCGTCAAACGCCAGCCCGCTCTGGAGCTGTTCGATCACCGCCTCTTGATCGGTTGTGCCCGCGGCTTCGACAGCTTTCGCGTAGAGGTGTATCGAAACGTAGTTGTTCTGTGCCTCCTGGTTGATGTACTCGGCCTCGGGGAACTTCCGATAAAACCGCTCGACGAAGTGCTCGTTTGCCGGTGTCGAGAGCTCTTCCATGTAATTGACGCCGACGTGGACATCTGTGAACGCTGGCGGCTCGTATCGTTCGTGTTCGAACGCCTGAGCCATCGCTGTCGACGTGCCGACAGGGATCGAGAGTCCACGGTCGGCTTTTGCTTGGAAAAACTGCGCATGGTTGTCCCCGACGAGCATCGACATGATAAAATCGGGATCAGCGGCCTCGATCTTGTCGACTAACGACTCGAATGAGGTCTGTGAGAGTGGGGCGAACTCCCTGCCGATCACCTCAGCACCGTGCTCGGCTGCGAGAATATCCACCCAATCGGCGGACAAATGCCCGAAGTTGTAGTCCGCTGCGATCGTGAAGATCTCCGGTCCGTACTCCGAGACGAGGTACGGGAGGACGGTCCCGAGTTGCTGGCGGGCGGTCGCCCCCATCGGGAAGGTGTATCGGTCGCAGACGCCCCCCTCATACTGGGTTGTGTAGAAGTAGAGCTGTCGATGCGCGTCGATCAATGGACGGACGACCTCTCGCTCGGAGGAGGCGTATCCGGCCCAGATCGCGTCGGGATCGTCCTCCTCCAGAATGTCGGTGACTAGCTGCCTGTATCGGTCGACGTCCGACTTCGGATCCGGGTCGATTACCTCGATTTCGCGACCGAGAATCCCTCCGTTTTCGTTCAGCTCTTCGATTGCGAGGAGACTCGCCTGCCACTTTGAGGTGCCGAGTTCGGCGAATTTGCCCGACCGATTCTCGAGGATAGCTAGTGTAATGGGATCATCTGACTTGTTACCCCAGTTAATCATCAGACGCACCACCGCCGTTAGGAAGACGCGCCAGATCAGCTACTGCTCCGATATAAACAGTGCGGAGAAGTGTACTTCCACTTGGTTTTCCCAGTATAGCATCTCTTGAGATCATATCTGGAATTTATAATATCACAATATATGGGTTCTGGTTCGCGCAACCCAATGTCAAAAAGCAAATTACTGTAAAATCAGTCAATAATAATGTGTTTTCTTATTCTAAGTTCAAAATTAATCTCTCGGACAGCACGATCGAGGCCAAATTTGGCCCAGTAGTGATGTACTGGACCCATATCCTACAGACAATCAGATATCTCTGGGCAAATAAGGCGGTAATATTTGCGATCCTAAAGGGAATGTCCCCAAAGAGCGCGGAGAGGATTCGCTTCAGACGGTCGATCACAGTCAGGTCCTGAAGTACGCTGGGGAACGACCTGTGGAAACGCCACAGAATGGCATCGTCACGCACCAAAATACGAGGTCGGTGTAAATGTAGCTGGGCCGGTCTCGTTAAGTCAGTTTGAGAAACGGGCAGTTCGTGAGTGGCGTTATTTAATCAGGAGGCTGATGTTTCACAGCGTTCGGTGACAACCTCTGTGACTACTCGATGAGGTCGTCGACGCTCTCTTCGATGTGGCTGTGTTCGGGTGCGGGGAACTCCCCGTTTTCGACGGCCTCCCGGTAGGAGTCGATCGCGTCGGTCATCGCGGCCGCCACGTCGCCGAACTGCTCGGCGAACGGCGGCTGGTCCTCGCTGAGTCCCATCATATCGGCACTCACCAGCACTTGCCCATCGCAGTCGGGGCCAGCTCCGATCCCGATGGTCGGAACCTCGAGCGCGTCGGTGATCTCGGCGGCGACGTTTGCCGGGACGTGTTCGAGCACGAGCGCGAAGGCCCCTGCTTCCTCGTGGTCGCGTGCAAGCGAGAGGATTTCTTCAGCAGCTTCAGTCGTTGTTCCTTGGCGGGTGTAGCCGCCGAGTTCGTTGACGTGCTGGGGGGTCAAGCCGAGATGCGCCATGACGGGAATCCCCAACTGCGTGAGTCGATCGGTTATCTCGACCGTATGGGGACCGCTTTCGAGTTTGACCGCGTCGGCACCGGCATCTTTGAGCATCCGGCCCGCGTTCCGGATCGTCTCGCTGTCGTCGACGCCGACCGAGAGGAACGGCATATCGGCGACGACAAGCGCGTCATCGGTGCCTCGGACGACCGCCGCAGTGTGGCTGACTGCCTCATCGAGCGTCACCGGCAAGGTGTCGTCGTATCCCAGAACGGTGGTGCCCATACTGTCGCCGACCAGGATAACGTCGATTCCGGCGTCGTCGACGAGCCGCGCGGTCAGGGCGTCGTAGGCCGTCAGCATCGTAATGGGCTTCTCGCGGTCGCGGAGCCCACGGGTCGTAGTCATACACCGGCGTATGGTTCGGGGGCGATAAAATAGTTCGATCCGGAACCGTCACACAATAGTAGTCACAGTGTAAGGTCCGCCTGTGGCAGATCTCGTCGAGACAACTGACCCCGAGGGCGTCGACTTCGGCTGGGTGATGCAGGTCACCTTCGTCGTCACCATCATCGTCGGCGCACCCATCGTCGCCGGGCTGTCGATACTGGTCGAGTTACCCTCGTGGGGCGCTCGTGTCAGTTTTGCCATCCGTGTCGGCGCGCCGATCTGGTTCCTGACCGCCGTCTCGGTCTTTTTGTATGCGAAATACAGGCTCGACAACGAGGAGAACGAAGCGACCCCGACACAGCCCGAGTAGCCAGTTTCTACGTCGATTTATTTTCCGGTAGTCGCCGTCTATTTATAAGTCACTCCGCTTGTGGGACACACTGAATCCAGTTTTAAACGAAGCAGAGGCGCTCGTTATTCGATATACCGGAAGTCGACGCCCGCCCGCTCGGCGGTCGTTCCGTCGCGGGGGGAGTCGCCGATAAAGACCGCCTCGCTTGGGTCGACGCCGAGATCAGAAACCGTCGTCAACAGTGGCTCCGGATCGGGTTTCTGTGTCTCGACCGAATCTCGACCGATAACCGAGTCGACGCCCGGGGCGAGCTCGTGGGTCCGGAGGGCGATCCGGCAGGCGCGTTCGCAGTTGAGCGAGCAGACTCCGACCGGCACCGACCGATCCAGGAGTTCGTCGGCCAGGGCGAGGCGGCGTGATCCGCGTGCGCCAGCGTGTTCGTGGCGGCTGATCGTCGCTTCCACTTCCTCGCCGATGTCGTGGGCGTCGGCCCGCTCCAGGAGGCCCCAGAGGTCCGCACCGGTGGCGTCGACGCCCGCGGTTTCGTAGACGGCGATCACGTCCTCGGCGACCGCCTGCCAGTCGACGGTGAGATGGACTAGCGTTCCGTCGAGATCGTAGACGACCGCCGCATAGGCTGTAGTATCCATAGCGGATGGAGGGCAGGCTCCGTGAAATCGCTGTCGACGGTCACGACGGTCGGATTGCCTCACGGGCGACAAACAAACGAAGGTAAACAACGACTATTGAGTTACAACAAGGCTAGTAGAAACTGTATACTACCACGATGTCGCTAGTATATAGTCATTTATTGATGGCAGAGCCGAAATCGGGGCCACGTCGAAACAGACAAAAACGGTTGCTGAGTGTCTTGAATGCTGTACACATATAATTTTGTAGTAGTCTGTCTATTACAATAGAAAAAATCTGCCGTTTTTACAGTATATGTCACAGGAAAGCGGTGATGATAGCGACGCAATAGCGCCCGATGCGGTGATCGACGACCGATCAGTACTCGGTTCAGTCGAACCCTCTCGGCGGGATTTTCTATCGATAAGTGGGACGCTCGCTGCAGGATCTGCACTCATGGCCGGGGCTGCAGCCACCGAGGAAGTCGGGGCCAAGGAGGTTCCCGAAGAGCCCGACAAGGGTGGACAAGTTCGGCACTTCGATGTCCACGCGATCGACGTCGACATCGTCTACAACCGGTACGGGCTCCACCAACCGGTCGGCGTCATGTACGCGCTCGAAGACGATAGAAAGGAGATCAAAAAGCTCTCCGGGAAGCGACCCTGTGGGAACACCGTCGTCTTCGAGGACGACGACGAGGACGACGAGTTCTTCTGCGAAGATATTCCGGATGACGAGCGTGCCGACGGCGACACGAGAGTGATCCAGCCGCTCACACTTCGTGCCGAGAAGGGCGACATCATTGAGATCGAGTTCCACAACGACCTCGACAGAGCCGCGTCGATGCATATGACCTCGCTGCCGTACGAGGTCGCAGAGAGCGACGGGATGCACGTCGGAGAGAACCCGGATACGACAGTCGACCCCGGCGAGTCGATCACTTACCAATGGTACGCCTCGAACGTGGGCGGCCACTTCTTCCTTGATGGCGCGAATCAGGCCTACGACAGCGCCGAGGATCCGTCACAGGAGGCCAACCTCCTCTCTCGGGGACTGTTCGGCTCAGTAATCGTCCATCCCCAAGGTACCCAGTGGACCGATCCCTTCACCGGTGAGGAAACACAAGGTCGGATTCAGGCCGATGTCAATCTGCCGGATGAGATCTCCGAGGAGGCACAGCGAGCGGGAATGGTGCCCGGAACTAGCTACCGACAATTCGTCATTCACTACCACACTCCAGAGGGGATACAGACGGCTGACGGCGACGAGTTGACGTTCCCCAACAGTGACGAGGTTCAGACGGCCCACGCCATCAACTACCGAGCCGATCCGACCGGGAATCGGGTTCCCGAGGGGTCCGATCCGGAGATCAAGGAGAACTTCTACAACTCGTGGCTCAACGGCGACCCCGGCGGCGGTGACAACGTGTATCCGATGTACGTCGGCGACCCGGTGATGGTGCTGCCGATGGGGGCGGCGGTCGAAGAAAACCACGTCCATCACTTGCATGGCCACCGCTGGAAGGAGACACCACCGGACGAAACGTCCGATACGATCGACGCCCAGACCGTCGGTCTCGGGGGCGTCTATGATACGCCGTTGGTCACCGCCGCGGGAATACAGGCCGGCGGAATCAACGATTTCACCTCCGTGCGCCCGGAGATGACCTTCGAGGAGGCCTTCGAAGTCGGTGCAGGCGGGGCGCACCGGTCGCCGGGCGACTACCTGTTCCACTGCCACCTCTTTCCACACTACGGCGAAGGGATGTGGGGGATCATGCGAGTACTCGACAAGGAGCGAAAGGGGCTCCAGCCGCTCCCGAACAACGAGCCGCCGATCCCGCTCGACTCGAAGGTTCCCGGCTTCCCCGAGTTCATCCCCGGCGAGTTCGGTGAGACGCCACCGTTCCCACCGTACGGAGCCGCCGGAAAGGACGCGTTCCGTGATCCGACCGCCGACGAGAGCAACGCCCTCGGCGACGAGATCCTCCCCGGTGCGCCGTACACCGATCCCTGCGATCCCGACATCGAGGCCGAAACCGAGGGTGAGGTACGCGAGTATACGATCGTCGCACTGCCCGCCGATATCGTCTACAACGACGCTGGACACCACGATCCAAACGGGATCGTCTACGTCCTCGAAGAGAACGCCGAGCTGGTCAAAGAGGGGAAACTCAACCCCGAGCCGCTGGTCATCCGGGCGAACGTCGGGGACTGCGTCGAGATCACACTTAAAAACAAAGTCACCGAGGAAAACATCGCAGCGATTCCCGGCGACCGCTTCCCGGAGGGCGACGAGGACGGCAAGCCTGACAGCGTCCCGATCGAAGCGGGTGGCAAGTCCAACCACATCCATTTCGTCTCCTACGACGTGTTGGGATCGGACTCGCTGGCGACCGGCTTCAACTACCGCCAGGACGCCGCCCCCGGCGAGGAGGCCTTTTATCGGTGGTTCGCCGACGAGGAGGGGCTCATCTTCTTCCACGACCATATTACGGGGATCGGAGACGTGATGCACGGCTCGTTCGCCTCGCTGGTGGTCGAACCCCCGGAATCGCGGTGGCTCGATCCTTACAGTGGCGACGAGATCGACAGCGGCACCCAGGCGATCATCGAGGTACCCGACGGCGAGGACTACCGGGAGTTCTGTCTGGCCTACCAGGACTTCACACAGTTGGTCGACCGCGACGGCGAACTGGTCAACGCAAACGAGTCCGAACACAACGAGAACGCAGGGGTGATGGCGATCAACTACCGCAACACGCCCTACTACATCCGCGACGACTGTGATCCGGCCTACGTACACTCCTCGTTCGTCCACGGCGATCCGTCGACGCCCACCTTCGAGGCCTACGAGGGCGACCCGGTTCGGTTCCGGCTGTGGCACGCTGGCTACGAGGAACAGCACAACTTCACGCTCAACGGTCGGCGGTTCGATCCGGAGGGTGGCTCTCCGGAGGACGCTGTCACGCAGGTCATCGGCACCTCGGAAGCGTTTACTTTCGATCTCCTGGAGGAACCCGACAACTACGGCGAGGCAACGTTTACCAATGATCTCGTCGAAAACCCTGCGGGACTCCCGATCAAGGACTACCTCTACGGCTCGCGGGTCGTCGACGATCTGTGGAACGGGATGTGGGGGCTGTTCCGCGAGTTCGGCGGCCGGGTCGACCACCTCGAACCGTTGCCGGACAGGAAGGGGCCGACCGAGAAGATCACTCAAAAGCAACTCGAAGAGATGGGCCATCCGGCTCCGTTCAGCGACTTCGACTGGGGCGAGCGGGGACAGCGTGCACGACTGCTGTACGACAAGGATGACGAAAAGGAGTTCCCGGCGGACAAGAGCGCCCGGCAGAACGACGAGATCTCCGGCGAGGCCCCACCAGTGGCTCCCTTACCGGGGAATCCATGTCCGGCGGACGCCGACCGCGTAGAGTTCAATGTCACGGCGTTCGACACCGAAATCGAGTACAACGAGTACGGCGACGTCGACCCCTTCGGTATCGCGTATGCGATGGACCGGGACGTCGAGGCGATCCAGGACGGCGAGGCACCGCTCGAGCCGCTCCTGTTGCGCGCCAATCAGGGCGACTGTATCGACCTCACACTGACCAACGAGATCGATTTCGACGATCTCGACAACGATCACCCGCACCCCGAGATGCAGGGTCCCGACGAGGAGTGGGAGCGCTCAGAACGGATCTCGTTGCATCCCAAACAGGTGCGGTACAACGTGCTGGCCTCCGACGGCACGACCGCTGGCTTCAATTGGGACCAGACAATCGGTCCCGGCGAGTCGATTACCTACCGCTGGTACCTCAACGAAGTTACCGTCTCGTCGGTGCTCCACGACTTCGCCGACGTGCGGAGCAACCGCCACCACGGCGCGTATGGCCGACTGATCGTCGAGGAGGCTGGCGTCGACGTCCTCGATCCGATCACCTGCGAGCCAGCACCGAAGGGTCGGGCACACTCGGTGATGAAAAAGCGGCCCGACGATACCGACGTCCGGGACTTCTCGCTGACCTTTGTGGACGGCCAGTACATCATCAACGAAGACGATCCGGACAACTGTGTGGTGCCACCCGGAACGGAGGCCGATCCCGACGATCCGTGCAATCAGTTGGGCGATCCCGAAGACCACGGCTATCCGGCGATCAACTACCGTTCGGAGCCGTTCAGCCGCCGATTCGAGACGGACGACGATCCCGAGAACGTGTACGCCTCCGATGTGCACGGCGATCCAAACACGCCAGTGCTCCGGGCCCTGCTCGGCGATCCCGTCTTGTTCCGCGTTCACCTCGCGGCTGACAAGGCCGACGGACTGAATTTCCACCTCGCCGACCACCAGTGGAACCGGTTCCGAAACGTCGAGGAGTCGAAACGCGTCGGCATCGAGGATACGATCAGCGTCAGTGCAACCGATCAGGTCGACCCGGTCGGCGGTGCCGGTGGGCTCGCCGAGCAGACGGGCGACTTCTTCTATGGGGAGACACGCCAGCGACGGAAACTCGAAGGCGGCTCGTGGGGCATCTTCCGCGTCGAAGACGACCGCAAGAAGTTCCCCAGCGAGATCCATCCGCTTCCGGATCGCTCGCAGACGGTCCCGATCACCGAGCGGCCGCACTGGATCACGCTGGCGGGGAATCTGACCGGCGGGACGAAAACGGATCTCGTGGTGATCGTCCCCAACAGCGTCCGCACCACCTGCGACGCGAGCGGGTTCTACCTGTTCGAAGACCTCGACTCCAGGGAGGACGTGACCGATCTCGGGGGGGCCGACCACAGCGCTCTGATGGAACATGACGACGACGAACTGCTGATGACTGTGGATTCGAACTCGGCCGCCACGACGAAACGGCTCCGGAAACTGTTCCGGAACGTGGAGCTCTCGGTCGTCGGCGCCCCGGAGGAGTCCACGGTTGATATCGACGAGTTAGCCCATCTCGACGAACTGAAGCTGACTCATAACGGAGATGAAAAAGCCGGAAAAATCAGCCTCTCGGTCGACGCTGTCGACGTGGACGACGAGTCGCTGACACTCACGTGGGACGACGGGTCGACGCTCACAGTGACGGGGTACGACACACTCACTGACCACTGACACACCGACCCGCAACTCCCGTTAGGCAATCCCGAGTCCACCGAGCAGCAGCCGAATACCGATCACCGTCAGGAGACCGAGGACGAACCAGCGGCGGAGCCGAGTGCTTACGTGGCTCCGGAGTCGGCTCCCGACCGCAACCCCGGCGACCGCGGGAATCACTGTCAGTACGGAGAGCCCGAACACCGCTAGCGTCGGATACAGACCCAACACGCCCGCTGCGCCGACACGGATCGCGTTGATCCCGACGAACACCATCGCCACGACGCCCACGAACAGACTATGAGAGAGCTGCTGACTTTTCAAATAGGCGACGAGCTGGACCCCCACGTTGGTCGCACCGAACAGCACCCCCGAGACCCCGCCGATGGCGATCATCGAACCCCGGTCAGCGAGCGTCGGCTCGCCGTCGGTTCCGATCGACGGCAGCGAAACGACCGTTTGTTGGCTCACCACGAAGCCGAGCGTGAGGAGGCCGAGCCCAACACGCAGGGGACCGCTGGGCAAAGTCTCCAGGACGACCATCCCGACGATCGTGCCCACGAGCGCCGAGCCGACGAGCGGGCCGAACCGTCGGCCACAGGTGCGGAGTTCTTCGCCCGAGAGTTCGGTGAGCAGCATGACGTTGGCGGCCAACATCGGGATGATCATGATGACGACCGCGCTGGCGGGGTCGATGATCGCTGCCAGTGCCATCGTCCCCACGACCGCAAAGCCGAAGCCAGCCAACCCGTTGACGACGCCGGAGACAGTGATGACTGCAGTGAGAAGCAACAGAAACGTGGGCGAGAGCGTGAGAACCATCTAATTCGGTGCTTCAAGAATTCGCTCCACAGTTTATAAACGAAGCGAGGATGTGTGCCGGTTGCACACCGTCGGCCGGGTGACAACTACACTCTATCAACGGTTCCAGCGACGAAGGTCACGGCCCCAACAGACAACGGTCTACCCAATCGGCGAGTGAGACCGCCGCCCGCGATGGCGTCGGCCTCGTGCGATCACCAGCCCTTCGCGGACGAACAGGCCACCGAAGACGACGAGACCCGTGGTGACGAGGAGCGTTCGACCGGTGAGCGGGAGCGCCTCGAACAGGAACCGTTGGCAGGCAGACCAGACGACCAGGCCGCCGCAGACGCTCATCGGGGCCCCGAGTGCGACATCGGCGTAGCGGCTCCTGGCGGCTCCGAGAACCAGGAGGCCGAGCAGGCCACAGAAGACTGCCTGATCGACGACGGAACCGACGACGGGGGTGTAGGTCGACCGCGTGGTCGAGAGGGCTAGCAGGCCGACGATGACGAACCAAACGCCGAGGAGATGGCCCACATCGCGGTCGCTGTACTGGAGGTCCACACACGCAATCCGGTCTCGTCAGTCCTAAAACTCCGCAAATTCACGGGATATGACCCACACGGGAACCCGAACGTCACTCCCAGAACGGATACAGTTCGTCGGTCCCGCCGTCGGTGATCCGTTCGCCATTGAGAACGAGCGCCCCCGAATCAGCAGTCTCGGCTTTCGGTTCGACCCCGCCGATGACAGCGGCCTCGATCCCCGCCTCGGTGAGCCGGGAGCAGGCCGACTCGACCTCGGCGGACGGGACAGTCGCAAGTAGGGCTCCGGAGCCGAAGACCCGCAATGGATCGATCCCCATCGCCGCACAGACCGTCTCGGTCTCGGGACGAACCGGGACCGATTCGCGGTCGACAACGAGGTCGACATCGGCTGCGGCAGCCATTTCGACGAGTCCCGTACGGACGCCGCCTTCGGTCGGATCGTGGAGCGCAGTGGCGTACTCCCGGACCGCTCGGGAGTCGTCAAGAATGCTGATCTCCTGGAAGAAGCCAGCCGCACGGTCGATGGTCGACTCGTCGACGCCTGCGTCCTGGAGTTCGTCAGCGAAATCCGTCGCGATGATGCCGGTGGCCTCGATGGCCGCGCCCTTCGTGAGGAGCACCGAATCACCCGGCTCAGCGCCGCTGGTCGGGATGTGGTGGTCGGTTCGGCCGAAGGCGGTGAGACTCAGAAGCGGTCGGGAAAGTGTTGGGACATACTCCGTGTGACCGCCGACGATCGTGACGCCGAGGTCGGCGGCCGCGTCGTCCAACTGGCTCGTCAACGTCTCGATCGTGTCAGCGTCGTCGTCGGGGAGAAAAATAACGTTCGTCAGGAACTCGGGATCGGCCCCCGCGGCGGCGATGTCGTTGCAGGCGACGTGGACCCCGATCGTGCCGGCGGCTTCTGCCGCCAGCGAGATCGGATCGGAGCTGACGACCAGCGTCTTGCCGTCGCCAAGATCGATCGCCGCGGCGTCCTCGCCGTAGGCCGCGCCGGTCAACAGCGCCGGATTCGACGCGCCGGTCTGGTCGAGAATAGTCCCCAGCGTCTCGGGATCCAGTTTACCGATCATTTGGCTCCGAGTCGGGGGGCAGTGCCCTTGTATGTGCCGAGTGTCGTTATTCGTCGACGAGTCGTACATCCAACTCGTCTTCGATCTCCCGAATCACCGAGCCGCCGACACCGGCCCGCGCCGCCCGGCCCTGTTCGACCGCGAGATACTCTTCGTCATCGATGCCGAGTTCGTCGGCCAACTCTTCGACGGTGAGCCCGGCATCCTGTCTGGCCGTCTCGACGCGCTCGTCGTAGTCCGAGACGAGATACGGGAGCCGATCCCGCTCGTAGTTCGTCCCTTCCTTCTCCCAGTGGGAGGAGTCGCCCTGTTGGGCGTCGTAGATCTCGGCCTGTTTCTGGGCGGCGCGCTTTTTGCGGTCGACCGAACTGTCGCTGCCGCTGCTACTGCTCCCGCTGCCACTGCTGCCCTGATTGCCTTGGTTCCCCTGCCCGCCGCGGCTGCTGGAGTCGCGTCGACTGTCGTCGTGAGGCGAGCAGTCTGGACATACCAGTAGTTCTGCCCCGGCGACGTTGGCCTTGCTCAGCCTGTTACTCTCCGTGCCACAGAGTTCACAGGCATCGCCGTCGCCACCACCGCCGCCGTCGCCCGTCGAATACTTTGCCATGCCAGTATCTTGGGCCGAGGGGTGTTTAATATTGGCTCGTCTGCGGTGTGGACCAGTGGTCTATGCACGCCTCGGAGCGTACAGTTCGTCTGTTCTGTACAGCGTCGACAAAACACGAGTTATGTGTTCTCAACTGAGCCTCTCGACCGAGATACTGGGTAGCAATATGAGCGCGGGAGGCACATCGGCTGGCTGCGGTCGACAGTAGTCTCCAGCGTTTAGTCCCAGTGGTAGATGTAGTGGTAGTAGCCAGCGAATCCAATGAGTGCACCTATGACTGGAATAAATAAGAACAGGATAGCACCAAAATCACTCGGAGGGAGGATATAGTACCAAATTAGCAATAGCGAGATATAACTGAGTGCCGTGATTTTCGCGGCATACTGACGAGCGGAGCTCGTTTCGACAAGTGGATTTCCCATTCACGTAAGATATGATAGTGAAGAAATAAATATTCATAGTCCGCAGAGGGTAGCGAAATCGTTGTCATTGGCGAAGAGAGATCGGGTCCGTTGTTGATGGTTCGCTCTACTGAAATGCCGGTCACCACTAACGTGCACGTAATACACATCGATTTTCTGAGGCCAACAGCAGCCTCCAGCGTTTAGTCCCGATGGTAGATGTGGTGGTGGTAGGCAACGAATCCAATGACCGCCCCAATAATAGGAATAAAAAACAACACAAAAAGGCTAAATTCTGTTCGGGGGAGGATATAGTACCAAATCAGTAACAGTGAGATATAACTGAGTGCCGTGATTTTCGCGGCGTACTGACGAGCGGGGCTGGTTTCGACAAGTGGATTTTCCATCTGGTTCTCTGTCAAATCACAGCAATAAATAGATCCGGTTTGCAGCGTGTCGTCTGTTTCGACTGTGATCAGTCGAGCGTCGACGTAATAACGTCCCGAATCTCCACAACCGTCTCGGCGTCGTACTCGACGGTTTTACCCGCAACCGACAACGAGAGCACGCCGTCGTCGGTTGCCGAACCGAGCGATTCGACCGGCGCGACGCCATCGAAGGCCTCCTGGACCGCCTCGGCGTCGGTCGTCTCGACGACGACTCGGCCGGGCGTCTCGTCGAAGAGGTCGACCACGCTGTCGACCGCCACATCGGCACCCGCCTCCGCAGTAATCAGTTCGGCCAGCGTGACCGCCAACCCGCCGTGGCTCACGTCGTGGCTCGCCAGCGTCGACTCCTTGTTGGCGACTGCTGCGATCGTCTCGACGACCTCGCTGGCGTTGTCGGGGAGTTCCGGGAAGACGTCGGAGCCGCCAGCGTGGGCGAGGAGTTCCGAGCCACCGAGTGCGTCGCCCGCCCGTCCGACGACCAGCAGGTCGCCCTCGCCGGAGAGCGCGGCTGGTGGGGCGTCGTACCCCGCCTTCGAGCCGACCATCGCCAGCGTCGGCGTCGGCGGAATCGGACCCGTGTTCGAGTCGTTATACAAGGAGACGTTGCCGCCGACCACCGGTGTCGACAGGTCGGCACACATCTCCGCGAGGCCGTCGACGATCGCCTTGAAGCCGCCGTACACCTCGGGCTTCTCGGGGTTACCGCCGTTGAGACAGTCGACCGCCGTCAGCGGCAGCGCACCCTTCGCCGCGATGTTGGTCGCGTTTTCGAGGGCGACCGCCTGCGCTCCCTTATATGGGTCGGCGGTCGTCCAGTTGGGGTTGGCTCCCGACGAGAAGGCGAGGCCGGTCCCTGCGCCAGTCGTGTCGGTGGCGTCGCCGCTGGTCTCTCGGATGGCCATGATCGCCGCGTCGTCGCCCGGTTTGAGGGCCGTGCGGACGCCGACCTCGTGGTCGTACTGGCGGTAAACCCAGCGTTTCGAGGCCGTGTTCGGACTGGCAACGACCGCGTTGATCGCGTCTTCGAGGTCGACCGCGGGCAGATCACGTTCGGCCGCCTCGGGTTCGACCGCATCGAGGTCGTTCATCGGCGCACCCTCGGCGAGGAATTCGGGGTCGACGTCGACGACGACTTCGCCGTCGAACGTGCAGACGTAGTTCCCCTCTCGGACCTCGCCGATCACCGAGCAGCCGAGGTCGAACCGCTCGGCGATCTCGGCGACCCGGTCGACGTCGTCAGGAGCCACCTCGTAACACATCCGCTCTTGGGACTCGGCGAGCAGGATTTCGAGGGCGTTCATGTTCGGTTCGCGCTGGTGGACGTCGTTGAGGTTGATCTCCGCGCCGAAGCCACCTTTGGCGACCAACTCGGACGAGGCCCCGCCGAGACCGGCCGCGCCGAGGTCGCGGGCCGACTGGATCAGGTTCTCGTCGACCAGCGTCTCGTTGGCCTCGATCAGGAGTTTCTCGGTGTATGGGTCGCCGACCTGCACGGCGGGTCGGTCCTCGGTTTCGGCGTCCTCGGCCAGATCCTCGCTGGCGAAGGAGGCCCCACCGAGCCCGTCGCGGCCGGTGCCGTTGCCCACGAGGACGAGTTTGTTGCCCGCCTTCTGGGCTTCGGCGGTGACAAGTCGCTCCTCGTTGGTCAGGCCCATACAGGCGACGTTCACGAGGGGATTGCCGACGTAGTTCTCGTGGAAGTCGACGCTGCCCGTCACGGTGGGGACACCGATCGAGTTGCCGTAGTTGGAGATGCCTTCGACGACGCCCTCAAAGAGATACTGGGAATGTTCGCGGTCGAAGGAGCCGAAATAGAGGCTGTCGGCGAGTGCGATGGGGTAGGCTCCCATCGACATCGTATCGCGGACGATGCCGCCGACACCGGTGGCCGCGCCGTCGTAGGGGTCGACGTAGCTCGGGTGGTTGTGGCTCTCGATGCCGAGGGTGATGTAGGTATCCGAGTAGTCGTCGGTCTCGCGGTCGTCGGCGGGCGTGTCGGCCGCCTCGGGTTCGGGGACGGCGACGACCGCCGCGTCGTCACCCGGCCCGATAACAACCTGCTGGCCTTCGCTGTCGAACGCCGAGAGCAGCGGTCGGGATGATCGGTACGCACAGTGCTCGCTCCAGAGGTTTTCGAACAGCGTCGACTCTGCAGGGGTGGGTTCACGGCCCAGCTCGGAAACGATGAGCTGGTGGTCGGACTCTGGGAGACTCATTCAGTTCCCTGTTCAGAATCACCGGCTTAATCTCTTTCCATGTGCAGAAACGTGCATCAGCCGGTCGGCTGAACAAACCGGGGGAGATCCGATAGCTCTTTGGAACACACCCCGTATACGTTCGGATATGAACGAGTACACCAAGTGGGGTGGCGCGGGAATCGCCCTCGCGCTAGTCGGCGCAGTCGCTATCGCATCCGAAATCCAACACGGGCTGGCTGCCGGTGACCCGCTGCCGGTCATCTACGGCGGGGCGGTCGTCTTCGCCGCGCTCGTAACGATCCTCATCGTCGCACCGAGCTTCCGGGAGTCGCCCGACCCCGGCCATGACTGAGAGCCTTTATTACTGCCCTCTCATAGGAGTCGACCGTGTTAACGGTCGAGCTCCACTCACATTCGGCGCTCTCCCATGACGGCCGCGATCCGGTCGACCTGCTCGTAGAGCAGGCGGCGGCGGTGGGACTCGACGCCCTCGCAGTCACCGACCACGACGAGATCGACGCCTCGATCGAGGCCGCCGAGCAGGCCGCCGATCACGGCCTGATCGGCATCGTCGGGATGGAGGTCTCCAGTGCCGCGGGCCACATTCTCGCCTTCGGCATCGAGGAGCTGATTCCGCCCGGCCTCGGCTACGACGAGACGCTCGAACGGATCCACGACCAGGGCGGTATCGCCGTGATTCCCCACCCCTTCCAGAAGTCGCGCCACGGTGTCGCACCGCATGTGACCGAGGACCAACTGGCGAGTGCCGACGCCATCGAGGTGTACAACTCAAGACTCTTCACCGGACGGTCGAACCGACAGGCCGAGCGGTTCGCCATCGAACGCGGGCTGCCGATGACCGCCGGGAGCGACGCCCACATCTCGGAGCTGGTCGGCCAGGCGATCACCGAGGTCGGCGCGGACGACCGAACTCCCGAGGCGATCCTGGAGGCGATCCGTCACGGCCGCACCAGCGTGATCGGCCAACGAACCCCGTGGCGCGTCAGCCTCCGGCAGTTCGGCGGCGGCGCGAAACGACGCGTGCAGCGCGCAGTCTCGGAGTTTTTTAAATGACTGAGACGCTCCGCGGTGCGAGTCCGTCAGTGGTTCGAGCCGCCCTCGACGACGCCGATCCCCTGCCGGGTGCCAGCGGCCGTGGCCCAAGCGACATGGGTGGGTTCGGTGGTGTGGTCGACGGAGGGATCGTCCGCGACGTGTTGGGTCGGCAGCCGGTTTATACCGAGGCCGACGCTGTTGATCCGGTCGCCGAGGATGCGTGGGCGTTCGCACCGACCGAACTGGAGACGCCAGCAGTGGTTCCACCGGGTGCCGTGCGGACAATCGAAGGCGACAGCCAGCGGCTCGAACTGCCCGAGCCAGCGGTCGAGGCATGCGAGACGGCCCAAGCGGCCGTCACCGAGGCACTCACCGGCGCGTTGGGGCTCGACAGAGCCGACCAGCCGACCGACACCGCAGTCGCCTTTTCAGGGGGTGTCGATTCCGCACTCGTTGCTGCCGGGCTCCCCGACGCGCCGTTGTACGTCATCGGCTTCGAAGGAAGCCACGATATCGCTACCGCACGCGAGGCGGCCGATGCGATGGACCGCACGGCGGACCTGCAGGTGATCGAACTCGACCACGCGACGCTCCAGGAGGCCGTCCCGCGTGTCGCCGAGGCCATCAACCGGACGAACCCGATGGACGTCTCGATCGCGCTGCCGCTCCTGCTTGTGGCCGAACGCGCAGTCGAAGACGGCTACGACCGCCTCGCGCTCGGCCAGGGCGCGGACGAACTGTTCGGCGGCTACTCGAAGGTCGTCGACCCGAGCGACGACCACCGCGTCGCGGCCGACACCGTCCGCGGCGCGGTTCGGGAAACGATCGATTCGCTGCCCGGCCAGCTCGAACGCGACGTCTGTGGTCTGGAGGCCGTGGGCGTCGAGCCAGTGACGCCGTTCCTCCAGGATCGGGTCGTCGACGCTGCCTTGCGACTGCCCGGCAAGCGACTGGCGAGCGGCGACGAGCGCAAAATCGCGCTTCGAGCGTTCGCACGCCAGGAGGGCGTGCTGCCCGAGTCGGTGGCCGCAACCGATAAGAAGGCCGTCCAGTACGGCAGCTACGTGAGTCGGGAACTCGACCGGCTGGCACGGCAGGCCGGATATAAACGACGGATGGACGACCACGTCGGCCAGTATATTCGGTCGCTGGTTTCTGAGTCGTAACGTCATCCACAGGATATTTTCGACCGGAGGGAGAGATGGGCCTATGAGTACACAGCAGGGGACCGTCGTCCATATCTCGGCCGATGAAATAAGCGGGTGGCAGACGGCATTACGAAACCTCCAGAACCTCGTCGGCGACGAGTCGGTGCCGACTCCGCCGGAGGCCCTCGAAGTCGTCATCACGGGGCCGGGCGTCCAGTTCCTGTTAGAGTCGTCGCCCGACGCCTTCAAGATCCGAAAGATGGTCGAGGCGGGTGCCACGGTCGCCGCCTGCGCGAACTCACTGTCGCGGTTCGGCCACGACCCCGAGGCGGTCGTTGACGGCGTGACAATCGTCCAGTCCGGCGTCGCCGAGGTCGTCCGTGTCCAACAGGGCGGCACCGACTACCTCAAACTTCCCTAACGTCGAGTAGCCACCCGAAGCGTCGGACCTCCCTTACCTCCATCCCGATGTGGCGTCATTTATATATCAATTATATAAGATTCGAAGGCATACCCTTATCCCTATCCGACACTTAAAAGCGAGAATGAATTCTACGACAGTCTTCTCTCAGCGGTCCCCGAAGGCGATGCTCTACTGTCCGAACTGCGGATTTGCCAGCCGAATCAACGGCGAGTGGGTCATCCATCTCAACACGAGCTCGGTCGACTACGAGTGTCCGAACTGTGAGACGATCATCGACTCCCGCCGGGATGGATCGGAGCTAACGGCGCGCCACGAGGGCGGATTGCAGTTCAGCAACGCTGACTAAGCGTTGGTATTTTTATAATGGCTACTCCGAGTCGGCCGAGAGCGACGACGCCACGGGACGCTCCAGCGAACCGTATATAGATATTTGAGCAAGAATTGCGTCCGGCTAGCTTCGCGGCCGATGCCGTTCAGACAGCGGGCTCGGGAGTCGGGTTCTCCTGGCATGAGAAACGGACGCTGTCTATATTTTCCTGCGATGCGATAGTAGTACTGAGAAGCAATGTCCGTCAAATCACTCGTTTACCCGCTTGCAGCCGGTCTCGCAGTCTTCCTCGCGGTTGGCGTGGCCGTCACCGAACTCGCCAGTGCATGGATCGAGTTCTCGCTGTTCGTCGGCCTCCCCGCGGGGATCGTCGCCGGTGCGGCCGTAGCGGCAGCGGTGGCGTTCGGACTGAGCAGCGGAGCCGACCCGCGGCTGCACCGCCTCGCCAGCGGGATGGCTGGCTTCGGGGTCGCCTTCCTCCTCGCTGTCGTCGGCCTTGGCGCCCTCGGCATCGGGATCGTCCTCAGTATCGGCGTCGCCGTGGTCGTCGGTCTCGTGGCCGCGGTCGTGGCCTATCTCCGTGGACCGACCATGCCCAACCCCACCGCTGCATCCGATATCAACTGACGATCGGTCGACTGGTTATTACTCCGCGTCCGCGACTGCTGCGATCGCCTCACAGCCGATGTCGACCGTATCGGCGTCGATCTCACTGGCCCGCAGTTCCTCGGCAGTGTACCACTCCCAGACCGCAGCGTCGGCCTCGCCGTCGCCAGGGTCGATGGCGCGGCTGTCGACCGCCGCAAAATAGACGTGGTCGATGTGCTGGTGGCCGACCTCCCCGTTAGGATAGACATCGATGTCGTAGAGCATCATATGGGCTGGCTGTGGCAGCACCTCGCCAGCCGGGGCGTCGATGGCTGCGGTCTCCCGGAGCAGTCGTGGGTCGAGACCGGTTTCCTCCTGGACCTCGCGGATGCCGGCTTCGTGAGGGAGTTCATCGCGGTCGACGTGGCCGCCCGGCGGAATCCGAATGCCGAGGCGGTCGTGGTGGTGGAGGGCCGTCGCGCCCTCGTTGACGATATAAATGGTCGACGTAAAATGGCGGGTCGTCTCCATACGATGGGCAAACGACCGGTCGGTATTCAAATCTGTTTGTCGGCGGCGACGCGATTAGGCGCGCAGGTGATCGGCAGCGAACTCCTCGCGGAGTTTCTCCTCGTCTTCGGTCGAGAGGTTCGTCTCCAGGAGCTTCGGATCGTAGGGTTCGAGCTCCTCGATGACACGATCAGTCTGGGCGTCGCTCACGAGCATGAACAGCGCGGACTCGCCGGGGTCGATCTCCTCGCCGACTTTTTTGATAAAGTCGTCGTCGATCCCGATGTCGGCGAACTTCCCGCCGAGGGCTCCTGACACCGCGCCGACAGCCATCCCCAACACTGGGGCGAGGAAGATCAGGCCGATCAGCATCCCCCAGAACGCTCCGCCGAGGGCACCCGACCCGACCAAGCTCTGGGCCTGTTTGACGTCGGTTTTGCCCTGCTCGTTGCGGACCACCACGGCAGCGTCTTCCATCGTGATCAGTTCCTGTTTCTGTAGCTCGAAGAGCTTGTCACGGACTTCGAGCGCGCCGTCTTCGGTGTCGAATGCGAGGACGATGAGTTTCTTCATATCAAGTCTCCGCCTGAGGATACCACGGGCTGTGAGTAGTGGTTTTTTCAGGGCGGTTGTGAGTGTCTGCCTCGGTATTCTGTTCGGACCGAATCGTGAGCCTGACAAAGGTTTACTACCCGATACGTGCAGGATACGCCTATCGCCCCGAGCCTGCTCGAAGTCCTGCCGCTAGTGTTTGTGATGGTCGCCGGGCCACAGATCCTGAGTGCGATCTTCCTGTCGACAAGCGACGAGTGGCGGCGCAACTCCGCGGCGTTCGTCGCTGGAGCTGGCCTCTCTATCACGTTCGTCGTCACGGTCGCCTACGTCCTCGGCATCGGCGCAGTCGGGCAGGGTACATCGAACACGACCTTCAGTGCGATCATCCTCGTCGTGCTGCTGGTTGCGATGATCTACACCTACCGAACGAGAGCGACCGCAGAGCCGCCCACGTGGATGGGCAAACTCGGCACTGCTACCCCGCAGTTTTCGTTCCGACTCGGCTTTCTCCTCCTCGGCTTTTTTCCGACCAACCTCCTCACCTCGGTCGCCGTCGGCTCCTACCTCGCCGCTACTGGGAGCCAGTGGGTCGACGCCCTTTCCTTCGTCTTCGCCACGCTGCTGGTGCTCGGCACACCGGCGCTCGTCCTGCTGGCCTTCGGCGAGCGTGCGGAAGCGGCGCTCCCAAAGGCCCGCAACTGGATGGAAACAAATTCGTGGGTCGTCAACGAAGTCGTGATCGTCTTTTTTATTGGCCTCTCGCTCAGCAATCTGCTGGGCTGAGTTCCGTTCTCGGGACTCTCCGTCGACCGTGAGACGACAGTTAATACCGCTGACACCGTAGTACACTATTGATAATGAATATTAACTGGTCGGCCGTAGTAACTGGGTTCGTTGTAACGCTCGCTCTCGGAGTCATTAGCGGACTCCTGTACGCCGGATCGGAGACTGTCGGCGTTCTCGGCTACTGGGGAGTAATCGGCATCCTCGGTGGTCTCGCCGCCGGATACATCGCCGGTGGCAGGATCGGTTCGGGTGCGATCCACGGCGGTCTCGCGACCGTCTTCGGGTCACTCGTCCTGCTGGTCGTCGCCGCGTTCACGACCCTCCTGTTCGGTGGGGTAGTCCTGTCGATCGGCATCCTCGGCTTCGGTGCCCTCATGCTCGTCTTCCACGCCATCCCCGGCGCGCTCGGTGGCGCAATCGGCTCGTGGCTGAAGGGCCGCCGGGGTGCCCCCGAAGCAGTGGGTACCCGGGCCTGAGTCCCACTCGCCATCATCCTGTTTTTTGTTCCATTGCTACCCTTTCGGTCTTCTATTTTATCGATTGACTGTCGACTCAGTCGCCAACTACCCCCTTATCGCTCGACGCGCAACGTCATCCCGATGACACTACAGTGTCGACCATCGCCGAATCGACCACGGTTTACTAAGCAGAATCACGCCACCGTACAATGAGTACTGACGCGACTCGTTCGCGGCGGTTCCTGCTCGTCGTCGGGCTGCTTGCCGGAGTGATCTCGACACTGATCGTCCTCCCATTTCTCAACTGGATTCTCGTTGCGATGGTCCTCGCCTACGTGCTCACGCCGTTGGATCGTCGACTGTCGCAGCGACTCCCGCCCAGCCTCGCGGCGGGGATTTCGATCACCATCGGCCTGTTCGCTATCGTGCTCCCGGTTCTCGTGGTCCTCGGTGTCGCCGCCAACCAGACGCGTCGACTGTTCTCGGGGTTCGATCCCTCGATCATCACGGAGGTCGATGATATACTCGCCGCCCGCTTCGGGATAACGGTCGACGTAACAGCGCTTCAGGAAACGCTGTCGGGAGCAATCACGTCAGGTGCACAGGGCGTGGTCGGCAACGTCTTCAGCATCGTTGGTGGACTTCCCGAACTCTTCATCGGGATCACGGTCATGTTCTTCGTCGTCTACTATCTGCTCAAGGATAGCGACCGGGCGCTGGCGTGGCTCCGTACTGTGCTGCCGCTCGATCCCGAGATCCGCGAGGAAC
>Ga0306907_1000006_pt1 | contig 242207 bp, 242 predicted proteins | sample AntRauTorcE11898_FD_190415 | JGI IMG/M metagenome (GOLD analysis project Ga0306907, IMG submission 190415) | Saline lake microbial communities from Rauer Islands, Antarctica - Metagenome Torckler E11 #898 (v2) (version 2) | ecosystem: Environmental > Aquatic > Non-marine Saline and Alkaline >... | reverse complement strand
CGACTCTGCGAAACCGGGACGAATTGAACGTCCCGAGTCCGCGGTGCGTTCTTCGCGTTTTAACCGAACGGACTTATACACTTAAGCACGTCGGAACGCTTCGACCGACCGCAGAGCGGTCGGCCGTTGTCCCCCACGACGAGGGACCTTCGCATTCAACACGAATGCCGGGTTGTACTTAACCCCGTCGAACTATCGTCTCCACGTCATGCGTTTTCATTGAGATCAGTTCGCACGAGGAGGCCGAATTTTCGACACACGAAACAGATAGAAGACCCCCCGGACGGTTTGACCGCCGATCCGAAAACCTCGAGAATTATCAAAATACTATCATAGTCTTCGGCAGGATCGCCGCGCGTATCAAACCGAGACCGTGGTCGGTTCACCGGCCCTATCTGTAGGTGATACTTCTCGATTGTCGGTTGGGTGTGCGTTTGCAGAGAGACACTGCGCGGCCAACGATCGAGAGGTCGTTTATACCACGGGCGTTTATAAGGGAGGGGGACACATATAAAAGCGAACGATGACGAACCCTGCAGATTCGATCGAGATCCAGAACGTAGTTGCATCGACGGGGATCGGCCAAGAGCTCGATTTGGAGGCGCTCGCCGAGGACCTTCCGGGCGCTGATTTCAACCCCGACAACTTCCCGGGGCTCGTCTACCGGACCCAGGAACCGAAGGCGGCCGCGCTCATTTTCCGGTCAGGGAAGATCGTCTGCACGGGTGCGAAAAGCATCGATGACGTTCACGAGGCGCTCGGGATCATCTTCGAGAAACTCCGCGGACTGCAGATTCCCGTCGAAGAGGACCCGGAAATCACCGTTCAGAACATCGTCTCGAGCGCCGACCTCGGGCACAACCTTAACCTCAACGCGCTCGCGATCGGGCTTGGACTCGAAGACGTCGAGTACGAGCCGGAGCAGTTCCCGGGTCTCGTGTACCGGATGGACGAACCGGAAGTCGTGATTCTCCTGTTTGGGAGTGGGAAGATCGTCATCACCGGTGGGAAGCGGACCGACGACGCGGAAGAAGCCGTAGAGGAGATCGTCGAACGGATCGAAGGGCTCGGCCTACTAGGATAGCGAAGCACGATCGGATCGCGATCGAATTGTGGTTGAACGAAGGGCAAAGGGTGAAGGGCGACGGACCACAGGCGGTTGAACCGGCGATCGGGCCGAATCGATTCGATACAGTTGCGAGTGCTTTTCAACCAGTTACTGGGAGGCGTCTTCTGTCAGTACTTCTTTGACAACGCTCGGGTCCTCCAACAGCTGGTGTTTTGTGTAGCTCCCTTCCGCGCTTCCCCCGCTGTGTTTCGACTGTTCGATAATGTCGAGGAAAGCGTGCTCCTTGAGAAGGTCACGGACTCGACGGAGAGAGAGGCTGTCAGAGCCCTCCTGTCGGCAGATGTTTTCGTATATTTCGTACACGCGGCTGGTTCGGAACCCATCCTGACGACCGCTCGAAAGCGAGAGCAGCGCGAGCGCCTGAAGGACGTATCGAGAGTGCGGCGTCGAGCCGCGGATGAGTTCACGGAATCGGTCGGTCTCCGCGCGCTCGCGTGCCTGTGTAACGAACTTCTCTTTAACCGTCGGTTCGCCGTTACTCTGTGCGATCTCACCTGCGTACCGAAGGATGTCAATGGCCTTGCGCGCGTCACCGTGTTCGCGCGCGGCGAGCGCGGCAGCGCGCGGGATCGTCGACGGTTCGAGGACATCGTCGTGAAACGCGTCCGCGCGCGCCTGCATAATTTCACGGAGTTGGTTGGCATCGTACGGAGGGAACACAAACTCGCGCTCACAGAGACTCGATTTGACTCGTTCGTCCATGCGGTCCTTGTACTGGATCTTGTTGCTGATACCCACGACTCCAAGCTTGCAGTCGGTGATCTTGCCGGCCTCGCCGGCTCGCGAAAGCTGCATCAAGATCGCGTCGTCGTCGAGTTTGTCGATCTCGTCGAGGATAATGAGGACAACGTCGTAGCGCTGATCGAGGATCCGCCAGAGCCGCTTGTAATACGTCGAGGTGGAGAGACCCTTATCCGGGACGTTGATCCCGGTGGCGTCCGGATCGTTCACCGCGTCGGCGATTGTCTGAACGGCCTGTGTCTCGGTCGTGTCCTGTGCGCAGTCGACGTACGCGAACGTCGCGTTGACGCCTTCCTCGCCCGCGGTTGAAACGAGGCGCTTTGAGACGTACTTTGCGCAGAGCGACTTCCCGGTTCCCGTCTTTCCGTAGATCAGAACGTTACTCGGGCTCTGACCGAAAATCGCCGGATTGACCGCCGTCGCAAGGTCGGCGATCTCGTCGTCGCGGCCGACGATCCGACCCTCTCCGGGGAGATGGCTGATCTCGAGGAGTTCCTTGTTCGCGAAGATCGGGTCCTCCCTAGTGAAGAGGTCGTCCGCTGCGTCCATAGGATCGACACCGGGTTTCCGGTGAAATGCGTTCCGCTTCGACCGTGACGAAACGGCGTTTGAGACACACACCGTGTTTCCGGTGAAATAGGGCGAATGGGGTGGGGAGGGAGGATCGATGGGAAAATATAAAACGGGCCGGGGAAGACTCGACAGCCAAATTCACCGGAAACCCGGTGTCACTGCTCCAAATCGACCACCAATAAAACGGATGGCGCAGAGAGAACAAATCGGGGGGTACAAACACCACAGTATCAGGAGACGCGTATACGATAGAGCACAAGACGCCAATTAGCGCATAATACACGAGAAAGTGGAGAAATACAAAGGAGTGTAGAGAACGAAGAATACAGATACGAGATACGAACCCGAAACGGGAGACCGAATTTCCGGTGAAAGACTAGCCTTCGGCTCCTAATTATCTTATTTCTTGGCTTGACGGACTATACTCAAAACCTGTTTATAATTCTTTCTATGATATAACAGAGATTGAGGCGACGAGTCCGATATCTAAAATCGGAATCTACCACCACAGCCCACCACAGCCCGCCACCACTAGACGCCCACCATCCACTAACCCCATTTCACCGGAAACATGGTGTGTCTCTCAAACAGATAACTCTCGAACAAGTCACCAACGGTCATTCACAACTGTCGCCTACAACCGTCAACAGGCAGCTGTCGACAAACAGGCAGCTGTCGACAGATAACCGCACGAGATGCAAAAAATCGATCGACGAGCCGCGAGGTACCGTGAGTCTGTTTACCCCACCTACCCCACCTACCCCACCTACCCCACCTACCCCACCTACCCTATCCTACCTACCCTAGCCTACCCTACCTGGCTACTCCTGTGCATCAACGACAGCAACGCTGGCCAAGTTGACGATATCTTTTACCTCATCGCCTCGCTGAAGCACGTGGACGGGCTCGTCCATTCCGACCAGCATCGGACCAATGGCCTCTGCGCCACCGAGCCGCTGGAGCAGCTTGTAGCCGATGTTCCCAGCTTCGAGATTCGGGAACACGAGCACGTTCGCGGCCTCGTCGAGCTCTGAGAACTCGTAGGTGTCGTTGAGGATGTCGTCGACGACTGCGGTGTCGGCCTGCATCTCACCGTCGACGGGGAAGTCGACATCCGCGTCATTGTGAAGGATATCGACGGCTTCGCGCGGTTTTCGAGTTCCCACGTTGTCGACGCTGCCGAAGTTGGAGTACGAGAGCATCGCCGCGCGCGGCTCGACGTTAAATCGGCGGGCGAGTTCGGCCGTGTGGCGAGTAACCTCCGCGAGCGTCTCCGCGTCGGGATCCTGATTCACCGTCGTGTCGGCACAGAAAATGACCCGATTCTTGAACGTGAGCATGTAGACACCGGCGACGGTGTCGGTGTCAGCCGCGGAGCCAACGACCTGTAACGGCGGTCGGAGCGCCGACGGGTAGTGGTGGGTGAGTCCCGTGAGCATCGCGTCGACGTCTCCCGACTTCACCATGACGCTCCCGAGGTAGTTCGTGTCTCTCCGGACCAGTTCGTTCGCCTCCCGGCTGGTGATACCCTTCCGTTTGCGAAGTTGGTAAAGCTGATCGCCGTACGCCGACACATCACGGTTTTCCGGGTCGACTATCTCCGGTTGGAACGAGAGCCCGAGTCGATCGGCGGTCCGGGCGATCTCATCGGCGTCTCCGAGCAGGACCGGCTCGGCGATCCCCTGCTCGGAGAGCTGGTAGGCCGCGCGGATCATCTTCTCGTCCGTCCCCTCCGCGAGCGCGATGCGCTTCGGGTCGCTTTTCGCCTTGTTCAACACGACCCGCATCATCTCGCGGGACTTTCCGAGGCGTGCCTCCAGCCGCTCTCGGTACTGTTCGAGATCGATCTCGGTCCGTGCCGACTCAGAATCCATCGCCGCCTTCGCGACGCTCGGAGCGACCTCGAAGAGCACGCGCGGGTCGAGGGGCTTCGGGATTACGTAGTCCGCCCCGAACTGGAGCGGATCGTCGCCGTACGCTTTCACGACAGCGTCCGGTACGTCCTTGCGAGCCAGCTCCGCGAGCGCCTCCGCGGCGGCCCGCTTCATCTCCTCGTTAATCTCCGTCGCGCGCACGTCGAGCGCCCCGCGGAACAGGAACGGGAACCCGAGCACGTTGTTCACCATGTTCGGGTAGTCGGACCGGCCCGTCGCCATGATCACCGTGTCGTCGCGGGCGTCTTTCGCGTCCTCGTAGGTGATCTCCGGATCGGGGTTCGCCATCGCGAAGATGATCGGATCCGACGCCATCGATCGGACCATCTCCTGCGAGACGATTCCGCCGACGGAGAGCCCGACAAACACGTCTGCGTCCTCCATCGCGTCGGCGAGGTCACCCCCCTCCACGTCGCTGGCGAACTGACTCTTGTACTCGTTGACCCCACCGTTCTCGACGCGTTCCTCGGTGATGATGCCGGAGGAGTCGCACATCGTGATGTTCTCCTTCTTTGCACCGAGGGAGACGTAGAACCGGGCCGACGCGATCGCGGACGCGCCCGCACCCGAGAACACGATGTCGATCTCGGAGAGGTCCTTCCCGGAGATCTCCGTCGCGTTCATCAGCGCCGCGCCGGAGATAATTGCGGTCCCGTGCTGGTCGTCGTGGAACACGGGTACGTCCATCTCCTCGCGGAGTCGCTCCTCGATCTTGAAGCACTCGGGCGCCTTGATGTCCTCGAGGTTTACGCCGCCGAAGGTCGGTTCCATCGCCTTCACCGCCTCACAGAACGGGTCGACCTCCTCGATATCGAGCTCGATGTCGAACACGTCGATGTCGGCGAAGCGCTTGAACAGCACACCCTTCCCCTCCATGACGGGCTTCGACGCCGACGCGCCGATGTCGCCGAGACCGAGGACGGCAGACCCGTTCGAGACGACCGCGACGAGGTTTCCCTTCGCCGTGTACTCGAACACCGATTCTGGCTCTGCGGCGATGTCGCGACACGGCGCCGCGACCCCGGGTGAATACGCGAGCGAGAGGTCTCGCTGGGTGTTCGTCGGCTTCGTGGTCTCGATCGCGATCTTCCCCGGCGGCTCCCGTCGGTGATACTCTCTCGCGTCGTCGTCTAGTCCCATGTCTCCTCCAATTCGGTAACGGAGTAAAAAGGTATGTGAACCCGTCGAATACTGATTCGACATTCAACGATCCTAGGTAACTCCCGAGGATTCTTTCGGCGGCCGGATCTGTCGCGGCCGGATGAAATCGGAGCGAGAATCAATCGCGGTCGGTGAATTTCGGATGGATATCCGGATGCAGCAGCGCTAATCCCGAATCAATCCCGCCGAGCGTGGCGACTTCGTACGAAATCAGGTACGACCTGGTAACGAGGCTGATGGGGAGCGTCACCGCCAGCAGCGTTACCACGGCGACGAGCACGACCAACACAACCGTCACAGTTCCGGCGGTCGTGCTCACTAACGCGCCGAGACCACCGAGGAGAACGGCCGCAAGTAGAAGTGCGATCCCGGCGATCCCGGCGACGGCCGAGCCGGCGATCACGAACGCGATCCCCTCGACGATCGCGGTTCCGAGACGGACGAAGAAGTGAACCGCGAGGTAGACGAGTACCTGCGGCCACTCTCCGCTCACCGCGTCCCAGGTCCGGCGCCAGCCAGCGAGCACGCCGATATCCTCGACGATCATCGCCGGGACAACGAACTCGTAGGTGAGCCGGAGCGCGAGCGTCGCGAACAGGACGACCGCGCTCCCGAGGAGCCCTACGACGATTGCGGGGCCGAGCGAAAGCGATCCGACCGCCGCCGCCAACGAGTCGATCGGTTCCCATCCGAGCGGCGCCTCTGCCGCGACGCCGACGAGCGCGGCCAACGCGATCGGTCCGACGGCGATCGACCAGAGGGCCGCGGAGGCGACGAACAGCCCGGCCGCCTGCCGGAGGTGACCGAGGAACGGCCGCCACAGCCGGACCTCGTTCGTCCGGAGCGCGTCGTAAAAGACCAGCCGAAGCGACAGCGAGACCACCGAGAACGCGACCGCGGCGACGACGGTCGCGATCGCGACGGCGACGATCAGCCGATCGGCCGGCATACCGGGGACGAGGTCCGAAACGACGGCGTCGACGGCCTCAGACGGAGTCATCGCTCCCGTATCAGATTCCCAGACCTCAGAGACCCCCGCGAATCCCGCAATTCGGGCGTCGGGAGCGGCGGGAATCGACACGCCGGCGTTCGCGCTTCCGCCCATCAGGAGGACGAGGAAAGCGAGCTTTGCCCAGCGAACCAGGCTAAACGGGAACAGGAATCGACGAGTGGCCTCGACGGCGTCGTCTACCGCGTCGACGGCGTGCCAACTCATAGCTCCCGATTCACCGCGAACCCATATATACTGTGTCAAGGTGATCGATCGGCCTACGGATCGTTCTCCCGATCGTTTTACCGATCGTTCTCCCCGACCAGATCTTCTATCCGGCACGACCCACAGCCCTTTACGCCGAACGCGACGAAGGGCTCGCATGAAGGTCCGCGGCGAACGGGAGTGCCGAGAGTGCGGCGTGCGCTGGTCGTACTATAAGACGGGATCCGTCGAGTGTCCCGACTGTGGATCGCTCAGAAGTGTCGGCGTCGACGACAGGACCGCTCACACCGACGCACCGGCGACTCTCGACCTCAGCGCGCACCGCGCCCGGTTCGGCGACGCACGCGGAACGCTTCCCGAGGAGGGCGTCGACGACCTCAAGGACGACCTCCGCGAGTACGCCCGCAGGCGAGGGTTCATCCGCGGCGGCGAACTGCTTCCGCTTGACGACACATACCTCGCCGCCCGCGAGCTGCTGGAGGCGGTCGATCTGTACGACCGGCTGCGCGACCCCACTGATCGCGACCGAGAGTACCTCCTCGCGCTGCTCGCCGGCGCCGACGACGGCGACCGTCCCGCGACCAAGGCGGTCCCCGACTCCCTCCGCGAGGCGCGCGGGATGGCGGCGGTCCGAGCGGTCGACGAGTACCGGACCGATCTCCTCGCGTTCCTCGACGAGCTTGCTGGGGTCGATACGGTCGAGGCGGTCGGCGAGAGCGAAACCGCGTCCGTCTCCGTCACCGGTGACGATCTACTCGCCCGGATCGACCCCGCTCGGGCGCTCCTCGAACGCCTTCGCGATCGGACAAAACGCGTCGAAGCGCTCACGGGTGACGTCCCCCCGCACGATGCCGATGCCCTCGTCGACGCCGCGAACTCTCTCGGCGAGTACGTTAGAACCGGCGACAAGACCGCGCTTAACCGCGCTCGCGATCGTCTCTCAGATACCTCAGATACTGAGACTAACCATCACTGACATCTCGTCGGAATCACCGCTGATACTCGCGGAGTCACGTTCAACTGCCGGCCCGCAAATCTCGATGCATGCCCTGTTTCGACGTGCACGACCACCGCCACGCGCTGAAACAGCTCAAGGATACGGGTGCGACGAGTCTTTGGGAGAACCGAAAGGACGTGGCCTGTCCGGTGTGTGACGCCCCGTTCGACCGGCTGTTCACCACTCGAGAGACGGGAACCACGTTCCCAGAGAATGACGGCGCGCGCCTCTGTCTCCTCCGTGACGAGGGCGCAGTTCACCTGTTCCGTCACTGATTCTCCTGTCGATTCGTCCTCCGGGTTCCAATCCAGATTCAGTCGTCGACCGCGGGATCCACGCCCGGTGCCGGATCGTCGATATATCGTTCCGTCCACGTCCCGCGCGCGAACCACGCAACGGCGACGGTCGCGCCCAAGATGTTCCCGAGTGCCATCCCCACCCAGATCCCCGTCTCGCCCCAGCCAGCGACGAAGACGAGGTAGGCCACGCTGGCGACTCGTCCGACCCAGAGTGTAAGAATCGAGATCATCATCGCGGTCTTGGTGTTGCCGGCCCCGCGGAACGCCCCGAGGATCACCTGCGAGACCCCGATGAAGGCGAACTCGACGGACCGAATCTGCACGTACTCGACCGCGGACGCGATGGTCGCGGGCGCGTCGGGCACGTCGCCAAGGAAGACGCCGACGATCGGCTCCGTGAACGTCACAGCGACGATCGCGACGAGGAACATCACTCCGGCTCCGGTCGACGCCGCGAGCTTGACCGAGCGCGCAGCGCGGTCTGCCCGGTTCGCACCGAGGTTCTGTCCCACCATCGTGTCGATCGCGCGTCCGAGCCCCATCGCGGGGAGGAAGACGAGCGAGATGAGCCGGTTTCCGAGGCCGTAGGCAGCTACTACCGGGGGTGAGAACGTGACCACCATCGCCGTGAGGGTGATCATCGCGAGCGCGCTGGTCGTCTGCTCGACGCTGGAGGGAAGCCCCAGCCGGAAGATGTCCTCAATGAACCCGCGATCCGGGCGGAGATGGCTCAGGGAGACAGCCGGCCCGAGCCCCGTGGCGAACAGCAGCCAGAGGCCGATCGCGGTGGCGACCCCCCGAGAGAATATCGTCGCCATTGCGGCACCCTCAATTCCGAATCCGGTGAACCCGGTGGCCGCGAACAGGGCCTCCTGAAGGCCGACGGGATCGAGCGCCGCGACGAGCGGCACCGCCGCCAGCCAGCCGAACAAGGGGTTCGCCGAAAACCCGAAGATGAGGAACGGGTCGAGCAGCACGTTCAGGAACACCGAGACGACCATCACCGCCATCGGCGTTCGAGTGTCACCGTACCCGCGCATCAGCGCGGAGAAGACGAAGAACCCGAACATCAGCGGGATGCCGGCGAAGATGACCTCCATGTAATCGGCCGCGAGCGGGATCACCGTCGCCGCCGTATCGGGGTCGCTCGGCAGGATCTCGAGCGCCGGGCGCGTGTAGAAGTATCCGCCGACCCCGATGAGTACCGAGAGTACGGCGACACTGAAGATAGTCTGGCCGGCGACGAGCCCCGCGGACCCGTCCCCGTCGGCGCCGGTGTACTGCGCGACGAGGATCGCGCCCGCGGTCGTGAAGCCACCGGCAACCGCGATGAGCAGGAAGATCAGGGGGAATGCGAGGCTGATCGCGCCGACCGCCTCGGCCGACAGTCGCCCGAGGTACAGCGTGTCGACGACGTTGTACATCACCTGTAACAGTTGGATGACGACGATCGGCCACGCGAGATGGAACAGCGGTCGGATCAGGCTGCCCTCGGTGATCGACTTGTCCGACACTCGGTCGTCGGAAGCGTCTCCGGCGACGCCACTGTTCGTCTCGTCGATCGGTCCGCTGTCATTGTCGCCACCGCCGTCACCGGCATCATCGTCGGCGGAACCGGGGCCGGTACCGCCGAATTCCGAAGGCGACTCCGGCGGGTCCTCGGAGGGCTCGTCGCTCACTGATTTATAAGCGGGCGCCTCGGTCCATCAGGCTTCCGGTTCCTTGGAAGCGCGCGCCACGGGGTGACACGCCCGAAGCGCCCGAGTCACCGATTATCGCCCGACTCGTCTCCGCCGCTAAGGTCGGTCTGGGCAGCGGCGTCCGCTCCCGTCGATGGCTCACTGTCGGTCAGTGTTGCTTCCGCGGCTCCGTCCGGAGATCCATTTCCGCCACGGCCCTCCGAGCCGGGCTTGTCGCCGGCGCGCTCGCCTGCCGGACGACCCGATTCTGGGCCGCCCACACGCGCGATCCCGGAGGTGTCGTCGAAGACGAGGTGTCGGTGCGGATACGCCATCTCAACGTCGGCGTCCGTGACCCGCTCACGGATTCGGGTGTTCACGTCAGACTGCACCTTCGCGAGCTTGTACGGCTTCTTCACCCAGTACCGGAGGCGAAGGAGCACGCCATCGTCCCCGAACTCGTGGAGCCGGCAGTCCGGGCTGGCGACGTAGCGCGCGACCCCGACCCGGATGTCGGGCCCGCCGTCGATCACCGCGTCGCAGTCGCGGGCCGCCCGCTCGATGAGCCGTCGGGCCTCGGAGACGTCGCTCTCGTAGGTGACGAGCACCTCGATCGTCCGCCGGGTCCGCTCGTCCTCGGCGGAGTAGTTGGTCACGTCGCGCTCGCGCATCGTCCCGTTCGGCACGACGAGGAAGGTATTGTCGAGCGTGAATATCTTCGTGTACCGGATCGTGATGTCCTCGACGAACCCGGTTGTCCCGTTCTCTAACTCGATCATGTCGCCGATTTCGAACGGCTGGTCCGCGAGGATGAACACGCCGTTGATGAAGTTCCCGACGAGCGGCGCGAGGATGATCCCGATCACGGCGGAGAAGACGGCGGTCCCCACGAGGAGGTCGGTAAAGCGGAACCCGATCGCCCAGAGACCGACGAGCAGCGAGAGCGTGATCGTCCCGACGCGGACCCCCCTGACGATCGTCTGCGCGACGCTTTGTCTCGACACCCGCCGGGCGACGGGTCGGCCGATGAGCCGCACGAGGAACTTCGAGACGAGGACGCCGACCGCGACCGACAAGCCCACGAGCAGCACTCCCCCGAGGGCGGAGCCCGCGATCCCCCCGAGTACGTCTGCGAAACGCGTGAGCCGCCCCCCGATCGAGACGAGGGCCTCGGGCCGTGCCATAGCCAACCCGCTGTCCCCCATCCGAAAAAACGTTTCTCCCGGCGTCCGAGAGCGCGGTGTTCGCCGGCGATCGACGCCGCGGTGTCCGGGACCGAGAGTCGAACGTTTGGCAAAGCGTTTCGGCAGGAAAGACGCATGTTGGGGTAACCACTAACACACATCCCAGCGAAGTGAGAGTATGTCGGAACATCCACGCGATCGTCCGTCGTTCAGTGTCACACACGATCCCACCCCGAGTGACACGCTCGTCGCCGGGTTCTCGTCGTTCGGGCTCGCCGGACTGACCGCCGTCGACTACCTCGTCAGGAACCTCGATCTCGAACAGACGGGATTCGTCCGAGCCGAAGGACTCCCATCGATCACGCCCTTCATGAAGGGACAACCGCGGCACCCGATCCGGCTGTACTCCGCGGACGACCTCGACATCACCGTGCTCGTGGCTGAGCAGTTCGTCCCGCCCGTCCTCGGCGAGCTGCTCGCGGCGGCGATCCTCGACTGGACGGAGTCGGCGGAGGTCTCGGAGATCGCGGTGCTCTCTGGGGTTCCGATCCCGCACGGACCGGACGCCCACCGCACCTTCTACGTCGCGACGGACGACTACCGCGAGCGACGCCTCGATGACGAGCAAGTCCCGCCGATGGAGTCGGGGTTCCTCGACGGGACGAACGCGTCGCTGCTCGAACAGGGGATCGACTCTCCGCTTGGCGTCGGCGTATTCATCACGCCGGTTCACGCACAGGCACCGGACGCCGACGCCGCGGTGCGGCTCGTAGATACGATCGACGAGACGTACGATCTAGGCGTCGATTCGGAGCCGCTGGCGTCGTTTGCGGCCGACGTCCGCCGACACTACGAGGACCTCGCCGAGCGAATCGAAGAGCGCGAGCCAGACGGGACCTACGATCGGATGTACATGTAGGATCCGGCTCCGAAAACGCGTGCAACTCGACTCATAGTAAAAACCTATATCGGAGGACCGTCTCGTCACGGTCATGACCGACGACCTCCGCGGCACGCTCGATCGCGTCGGGGACCGCTTCAACCTCGGCGAGTACGAGATCGATGCGTACCTCGCCGTGCTGGAACACGGTGAGTTGACGGCGAGCGACATCGCCGACCGAACCGATATCCCGCAGCCGCGCGTGTACGACACCGTTCGGAGTCTTTCGGACCGAGGGCTCGTCGAGCTCCGCGAATCGCGGCCGATGAAGATCGTCGCCGTCGATCCGGACGACGCGTTCGGTGACCTCCAGTCGTCGTTCACGGAGATGGTCGACGAGCTGGAAGCCCGCTACACCGCACCTACCCGCGAGACTGAGGCGGTGTCGCTGGTGAAATCGCGGTCGACGATCCTCCGGTACCTCGAAGAAGTCATCGCGGGCGCCGAGTACGAGCTGGCGCTCTCGCTCACGCCGGGCCTGCTCCGCCGCTTCCGAGACGAACTCGCGGCGAAGGTCCAAGCGGGTGTCAGCGTCGAACTCCTCGTCACGCCGGCGTCTCGGGCGCCGAACCCGGATGAGTTCGATTACCTGGAGGTCTCGACCATCGCCCGCGCGCGCCGGGGGATCACCACGCCGATCCTCGCCGTCGGCGACGGCGAGTACTCGGTGTACGCCACGCAGGACGCGCTCCGCGACGACCGCGAGCGGTACGGCGTCATCTTCAACCGCTCCGCGCTCGGGTTCCTCGTCTCCGGCTTCTTCGGCACCGTGTTGTGGACGACCGCCGAGACGCTCGCCGCCGACGGGGACGCCCGACCGTTCCCGCGCCGCTACGCCTCGATCCGTCGCGCAGTCAAGGACATTCGCGAGTTCGAGGGCGAGACGTTCTACGCGACTGTCGAGGGGCGCGACATCGAGACGGGCGACTCGGTGACGGTGCAGGGGCGCGTCGTCGACCTCGCGTTCGAGGACACCGAAGAGGTGGCGTCGCTGACCGTCGAGACCGCGACCGGTCGGATCGCCATCGGCGGCCGCGTCGCCGCCCTCGAAGACGTCGAGGGCCAGGAGATAGTCATCGGCCGCGACGAACCCCCAGCGCTATAAGCAAATGGCACCGTCGAGGTGGACCGCCGGCGCTGTGATTTTTTAAGTCCCGAGGTTCCCCGACCCGTATGGAGTACACGACGCTGGGCGATACGGGCGCGACCGTCAGCCGACTCGCCCTCGGCTGTATGAGCTTCGGGAGCGAACACGAGTGGATGCTCGACGAGGAGGAGGGCCGGGAGCTGATCGAGCGCGCGATCGATCTGGGTATCACGTTCTTCGACACCGCGAACGTCTACTCGAACGGCGAGAGCGAGGCGATCCTCGGCGACGTGCTCGCCGAGTACGACCGCGACCGGTTCACCGTCGCCACCAAGGTGTACGGCGAGATGGACGAGTCGAACCCGAACTCGGGCGGGCTCTCGCGGAAGGCGATCGAACAGGAGCTGGAGAACAGCCTCGATCGGCTCGGGATGGACACGGTCGACCTGTATCAGATCCACCGGTGGGACTACGACACGCCGATCGAGGAGACGCTGTCCGCGCTCGACGACGCCGTGCGGCGCGGGAAGGTACGGTACCTCGGCGCCTCCTCGATGTGGGCCCACCAGTTCGCCGAGGCGCTGCACACGAGCGACCGGGAGGGATACGAGCGGTTCGTCACCATGCAGAACCTCTACAACCTCGCGTACCGCGAGGAAGAGCGCGAGATGGTTCCCCTCTGTCAGCGGGAGGGAATCGGGATGCTCCCGTGGAGCCCGCTCGGCGCGGGGTACCTCACGCGCCCCTACGAGCAGGACGACGCGACGACCCGCGGGGAACACGAGACGGCGCTCGGGCGTCCGTACCGCGAGGGCGGCGGCGAGGAGATCAACCGCCGGATCGAAGAGTTGGCCGACGAGAAGGACGTGAAGATGGCCCAGATCGCGCTCCGCTGGGTGGCCGGCAAGGAAGTCGTCGACGCGCCTATCGTCGGCACCTCCAGCGTCGAGCACCTCGAAGACGCCGTCGAGGCGCTCGACGTCGATCTCTCGGACTCGGACGTGGAGTGGCTGGAGGAGCCGTACGAGGCGGTCCGCGTCTCCGGTCACGAGTGAGACCCTAGAGAGCCCGGTCACGAGTGAGGAAACGGAGAGTTTCGGCCGCGAGAAACGCTTATAACGCTAGTCACGGGACCGCCTGACCGCACCCCTGTGTCGCCGTAACACACTTAAGAGACCGCTCTGTACCAACACCTAGTGGCATCCCGACAGGGCGGGCCGGGGGACACGGAGTCATCTCGCCCCGGATCGACGGAGCGTCGGACCGCATCCACGACTGCGCCGGCAGAGTCTCGTCAACGGTCCGCGACGAGATCGGACTCTCTCCCGCACGGGACCGACCCCGACGCCCCCCGAAGCCGGTCTCCGACAGCAGGGAAACGCTCCTCGACCCGCCGAACGGCCGAGGATCCCCCTGTCCGCGATCCCGGGCTTTACGCCCTCACCGATCACTTCCGCGAGCGGTTGGAACAGCCCGGACGATACGTCTCGACCCGGACCGTCAGCAACGCGATCCGTCACGGACAGCTCCGCTGGAACCGGACAGACGGCTGGCGCTTCGCCCTCGTCGACGGCGGGATCCGGTTCGTCGTCGTGGTGAGCGACACCGAGACGAACTCCCCGGTTGTCGTCACCGGCTGGACCGAGGTGGCCAACCGCGAGGCGGCCCTCGAAGCCCCCCGCTGGGACCCCGTCGACGTCGACACCATCGCCGTGCGAACGGCGCTAAGCGAATCTGCCTCGACGCCGATCCCCGACCGGATCCGTCCCCGTACCGTGACGCGCCCCTTCGTCGTCGGCGACCACCGACTCGAAACGGAGCCCGGTGAGCCGTTCGTCCGCTGTACGGCCTGTGGTTGCCGGTTCCGGTCGAAGGACGCGATCACTGGCCGCGACTGTCACGGTCGCTCCGGTCAATAGCCGAGGTCGTTCCGGTCTGCACCACCCGGTCGCGGACGCTATCCATTTCCCCCTCGCGGACGCTATCCATTTCCCCCTCGCGGACGCTATCCATTTCCCCCTCGCGACCGAACCAGAGGTAATGACCGACGACTCCGGCGATCCCGCCGCCGGCGATGCTTCCGATTCTGACACCGGCGACGCCCCCGATTCCGCTGCTGGCAACGACTCCAGAGCGGACCCCGATTCTCAGGATAACGACGCCGCCGAAGAGCTCTCGCTCGACCGCTTCCACGAGGCGTTAGAGGCCGAGGAACGACCCGTCGCGACCGCGAGCGAGGTCGCGAGACGGCTCGGTACCACGCAGGCGGCCGCGCGCGACGCCCTCGCTGCGCTCGTCGACCGCGGCGACGTGGACCGGCTTGACGTCGAGAGCGATCCCATCGTCTTCTACCCGACCGACTGGGGCCGGCTGGCGACCCGCGAGCGCGTCGTCGCGTTTCCGAGCCGCCGAGAGATCGTGGTCGACCGCCCGACGCAGTTCACCCGGGCGCGGCTCTCGCAGTTCGCGCACCTCGTCGACACCACCGGCACCGAGCCCGGCACGCGCGGGTACCTTTATCGGATCCGCCAGGAGGACGTGTGGGCCGCGCCGTTCGAGGACGCCGACGGCCTGATCGCGAGCCTCCGCTCGGTGCTTCCTCGCCGGTTCGACCACCTCGAAGACTGGATCCGCGACCAGTGGCGCCGGGCGCACCGCTTCCGGTTATATACCCACGAGGACGGCTACGTCGTCCTGCAGGCCGCCTCCGAGAGCCTGATGGGCAACGTCGCGGACCAGCACCTCGACGACGATCACCTCCGGGCACCCATCTCCGAGACGGAGGCGTGGGTCAACGAGGACGCCGTCGCCGCGGTGAAACGCGCCCTCTACGACGCCGGCTACCCGGTCGAGGACGACCGCGACCTCGACGTGGGCGACCCGGTCGATATCGACCTGACAACCGATCTCCGGTCGTATCAGGAGACGTGGGTCGAGACCTTCCTCGACGCGCGCTCCGGAGTGTACGTCGGCCCGCCGGGGTCCGGCAAGACCGTCGCCGCCATCGCGACCATCGCGGCGATCGGCGGCGAGACGCTGATTCTCGTCCCCTCCCGCGAACTCGCCGGCCAGTGGCGCGAGGAACTGCTCGAACACTCCACGGTCGACCCGGCCGACATCGGACTGTACCACGGCGGCCAAAAGGAGATCCGACCGGTCACGATCGCGACCTACCAGATCGCCGGGATGGACCGCCACAGGGCCTTGTTCGACTCCCGGAAGTGGGGGTTGATCTGCTTCGACGAGGCTCATCATATCACCGCCCCCATATTTTCACGGTCTGCAGAGCTGCAAGCAAAACACCGCCTTGGCCTCTCGGCCACGCCGGTCCGTGAGACCGGCAGCGAAGAGGAGATATACACCCTGATCGGTCGGCCGATCGGTGCCGACTGGGACGAGCTGTTCGAGGCCGGCTTCGTTCAGGAGCCGGAGGTCGAGATTCGGTACGTCCCGTGGCGCGACGAGATGGCCCGCAACGAGTACGCCAGCGCCGACGGGCGGGAGCGACGACGCCTCGCCGCAGAGAACCCCGCGAAGATCGAGGAGATCCGGTACCTGCTCGCCGCTCACCGCGACAAGAAGGCGCTCGTGTTCATCGAATACCTCGATCAGGGCGAGGCGATCGCCGATGCGCTCGGCGTCCCGTTTATAAGCGGCGAGACGCCCCACCACGAGCGGGCGGAGCTGTTCCGGCGATTCCGCGAGGAGGGCACGGAGGGCGGAGAACGCGAGGGAATCGGTGCAGACGGAGACGACGTCGACACCCTCGTCGTCTCCCGTGTCGGTGACGAGGGAATCGATCTCCCGAACGCCGAACTCGCGATCGTCGCCAGCGGGCTCGGCGGCTCGCGCCGGCAGGGCTCTCAACGGGCGGGCCGCACCATGCGACCGACCGGCTCCGCGCTCGTGTACGTCCTCGCGACCCGCGGATCGAGCGAGGAGGAGTTCGCCCAGCGACAGATGCGCCACCTCGCGCGCAAGGGGATCCGGGTTCGGGAGACGAACGTCGCGGAGTGACATCCTCCCCGGCGTGAACGCCGGAACCGCCGCTCCAAGCGTCGAAGGTTTCAACACCCGGTCCGTCGACCTCGCGGTATGGACACGGACGAGTCCCAGAGCGGTACGGATCCGAGCGCGGTCGACGCTCCGACCGTCGCCGAGGCGGTCGTCGACTGCATGCTCGACCGCGGGATCGACGTCGCCTTCGGGATCCCCGGCAAGCAGACGCTCCCGCTGAATCGGGCGCTCGGCGAGCGCGACGCCCGGTTTGTCGTCGCGCGCCACGAGACGGCCGTGACTCATCAGGCGTGGGGATACGCTGAGACGAGCGATCCCGGAGCGATGGCGGCGTCGATCGTCGTCCCCGGCCCCGGCGATATGAACGCGATGAACGGGCTGAAAAACGCCCTGAACGACTGCGTCCCTCTCCTCCACCTCGCGGTCGAGACCGAACGAGAGGTCCGCGGCGGCGACGGGATCCACGAGACGCCGCCCGAGACGTACGACACGGTCGTCAAGGAGAACGTCCTCGTCGACTCGCCGGCCGGTGCGGTCCCCGCCGTCGCCGAGGCGATCCGGGTCGCCCGCGAGCACCCGCAGGGACCCGTCCGCGTCGGGATCCCAAAAGATGTACTCGCGAGCCGGACGCCCCAGCCGGCGATCGGGGACCGAGAGCCGGCCGCGCCGCCGGACCCGCCCGCGGACGCGGTCGATCGCGCGGCCGACCTCCTCGCTGGAGCCGGTTCGCCGGTGATTCTCGCGGGCGGCGGCGTCCGGCGCGCGGGCGCGAGCGACTCGCTCCGCGCGATCGCCGAGCGCCTCGACGCCCCGGTCGTCACGACTTATAAAGGAAAGGGGACGCTTCCCGAGACGCACCCCCTCTCCGCGGGCGTGCTCTGTGGCGGATCGAGCACGGAGCTCCGCGATCTCCTCGCCGACGCGGACCGCGGGCTCGTCGTCGGCTCCGACCTCGACGCGGTCGCGACCGCCTCCTGGTCGGTGTCGCTGCCTGATTCCCTGATTCACGTCACGCTCGACGGCGACGATATCGGCTTCGGCTACGAGGCAGATCTCGGGATCGTCGCGGACGCTGACCGATTCCTGCAGGCGCTCGGGGACCGGCTGGGAGACGAGGAGGAGGAGATGTTGGCCAGTGAGCCGGCGGGCTCGGCTTCGCATCCTGAGTCGCCCGGCGCCGCCCGTGCCGACGCGGTCCGGTCCGCAGACCGAGAGCGATTCGCCGCGCTCGCTGACGAGCGCAGCGCCAACGATCCCCTCCGTTCCGTCGAGGTCCTCCGCGAGGTCCGCGAAGCGCTCCCAGCAGAGGCGGTCGTCACCGCGGACGCCGGCGGGTTCCGGCTGTGGACGCTCGTCTCGTTCCCCGCGGCTGGCCCCTCGCGGTACGTGAATCCGGGATCGTGGGCGACGATGGGGACCGGGCTCCCGTCGGCGATCGGCGCCAAACTCGCGAACCCCGACCGCGACGTGGTCGCCCTCACCGGTGACGGCGGCCTCATGATGTGCGTTCACGAGTTGCACACGCTGGCCGCGGAGGGGATCGACGTGACCGTCGTCGCGTTCACCAACGACGACTACGCGATTATCAGCGAGGAGGCGTCGCGGTCGTACGACCTCCCGGCGGGCGCGTACGGCTGGGCGGAGACCGCGATCGACCTCGTCGCCGTCGCATCCGGGATGGGCGTCCGCGCCGAGCGGGTGACCGATCGAGACGCGGTCGGCGAGGCCCTCACATCGGCGCTGGCCCACGACGGACCGGCTCTGATCGAGGTCGCCACCGATCCGGACGAGCCACAGGCGAGCGAGTGGATGACGCGGGAACGCTGAGTCCGATCTCGCCTCTGTTCACCGACTCGGTTCCTCGCTGCCGATCGGAGCGTGAACCTTAACAACATTCGTTGTGAATTCGGCCCATGACTCACGCGAACGACGTGGCCGTCGGTATCGTCGGTCTCGGCGGGATCGGTCACCACCACGCCGCGAAGCTTGTCGACCGCGGCGCGACCCTCGTCGGCGGGATGGACATCGACGCCGACGCGCGCCGACGGTTCCACGAGGAGTTCGACGTTCACGCCTACGAGGACGAGTCGGACCTCTACGAGGACTGCGACGCCGTCCTGATCACGACGCCGAACCGATTCCACGAGCAGTACGCGGTCTCGGCCCTCGAAGCCGGCCTCGACGTGCTCTTGGAGAAGCCGCTGGCGCACACCGTCGAAAGCGCGGAGCGCATCGCCGAGGCCGCCCGCGACGCTGAGGGGTTCTGCATGATCGGGTTCAACAACCGCTTCGCGGAGCCGGTGCAGGTTCTTAAAGGGTATCAGGAAGAGGGCCGGTTCGGCGAGACGACCCACGTCGAGGCCAACTACGTCCGGCGACGCGGCGTCCCCGGTCGCGGGTCGTGGTTCACGTCTGAGGCCGTCGCCGGCGGCGGCGCGCTCATCGACATCGGCGTCCACGCGATCGATCTCGCGCTCTACTTCCTCGATCACCCCGAGGTCGTCGAGGTGTCCGGCGAGACGCGCTCGGAGTTCGGCGGCCGCGACGACTACACGTTCGTCCACATGTGGGGCGACGACGACGGGCCCGAGGGGTTCGACGTCGAGGACTCCGCGTCGGCATTCATCCGCGGCGCTGACGGCAACACCGTCTCGCTGGAGGTCGCGTGGGCGACGAACCGCCCGACGAACGACGAGTTCGTGATCCGCGGCACGGAGGCGGGCGCGACGTTCGACCGCGGGAGCGACGAGCTCACCCTCCACGAGTCGACCGCCTTCGACGACGACCACCACCACTTCTCGGACGCCGAGATCGAGACGCGCGAGAGCGACAGTCACGCCGCCGAGCAGGTGGCGTTCCTCGACGCGGTCGCCGCGGGCGAGGCGCCCGACATCAACACGATCGACGAGGCGCTGTCGGTCCAGCGCGTCATCGACGCGATCTACCGGTCCTCGGAGCGCGGGGAGGCCGTCCGGCTGGACTGATCGATTCGCGGCGACCGCGATTCGGGCGGCCGCCCGCTATCCGAACCTATTCGGTCCTGCGTTCCCTTTTGCGAGCCAACTCGTGACCCGCGACGCCGGCCCGACGCCGCCCTCCGAACGCATCGTCGCCCTCGACGCCCTCCGCGGGGTCGCCCTGCTCGGCATCCTCCTGATCAACGTCTGGGCGTTCGCGATGCCCGAGACGACGCTGTTTAATCCGACGGTGTACGCCGACACCACCGTTTACGGCGACTTCACGGGGGCGAACTACTGGGCGTGGGCGTTCAGCCACGTGTTCGCACAGAACAAGTTCATCACGCTGTTCTCGGCGCTGTTCGGTGCGGGAATCCTACTGTTCATCGAGAGCAAAGAGGAGAAGGGGCAAGACGCGGTGCGGCTCCACTATCGCCGGACCGCGATTCTCATCGCGATCGGGCTCATGCACGCGTATCTGCTGTGGTACGGCGACATCCTCGTCGCGTACGGGGTGACCGCGCTGGTCGTCGTCGCGTTCCGGAATCTCGAAGCCCGGAAGCTCGCTGGGGTCGGCGTGGTCTTCCTGCTGTTCCTCCCCGTGGTCGAACTGTTCGCCGCGATCACTCTCGGCGGCGACGCGATCGCATCGCAGTGGGCACCGGCGGAAGCCGCGATCGAACAGCAGGTCGCGACGTACCGCGGCGGCTGGCTCGAACAGCTCGACCACCGGGTCCCATCCTCGTTCAGCCGACAGACGACCGGCTACATCAACGGGCCATTCTGGCAGGTCGGTGGCACCATGCTCCTCGGGATGGCGCTGTACCGCTGGGGCGTGTTGACCGGCGAGCGGTCGTCGGCCCTGTACCGCCGGCTCGTTGCGCTCGGTGTTGTCGGCCTCGCGATCACCGTCGCCGGCGTCGTCTACATCGAGGCCAACGACTGGAGCGCCGGCGCCGCGCTGTACTGGCGGCAGTTCATCTACGTCGGCAGCTTCCCCCTCGCCGGCGGCTACCTCGGGATCGTGATGCTGTACGCCCGCCGGCGCCCGGACGGCCCCGTGACTCGCGGCCTCGCCGCGGTCGGGCGGACCGCGTTCACGAACTACCTCCTGCAGACGGTGATCGCGACCACCGTCTTCTACGGCCACGGCCTCGGGCTGTTCGGCTCCGTTACCCGCGTCGAGCAGCTCGGGTTCGTTCTCGTCGTTTGGGTGGTGCAGATCGTTTTGTCAGTCCTGTGGCTGCGATCTTTCCGGTTCGGTCCCGTCGAGTGGATCTGGCGGACGCTTACGTACGGGGAGCGACAGCCGATACGAAACCCGGAGTAGGTGGACGAAAGACGTGTTGGCGAGTTTGACTGGAGTTCTGACGTGACTTCTTACTGAACCCCAGCCGCTCGCTTATAGGTTGTTGACTGAAGATCGACGGTGAACTCCTCCAAAGCCCCAGCCGCGAGGACTCGCGCACCTCGCTGCGGTCCTCAGTCACTCGCGTTGCTCGCTTCCTGCGGTCCTTGCGTCGGTGTGCTTCGTCCTCGCGGCAGGGCGAGAGCAAAGCTCTCGCTTGCAACCGGCGCATAGCGCCGGTAACAGCGAGGCGCTTCGCGCCTCTGGCAGCCGGCGGCAAAGCCACCGGCGACTGCCCCTTTGAGTCCCACCCTGCACCGCAACCGCACCCCATACCTCCCCAGCCTCGCGGCTCGCGCTCTCCGAGCGCTCACCGCGTTCCTCGCACGCGCTCTCCGAGCGCTCACCGCGTTCCTCGCACGCGCTCCTCACGCCCGTCGGGCGTTCGCAGGCGCGCGCCACCGCACATGTTTTAAAAAGCGTTCTCGGTTACTCTCCCTCGACGATCGGGTTCGACAGCGTTCCGACGCCCTCGTAGGTGATTTCGACGCGTTCGCCGGGCTCGACGAGCCCCGGGTTCGCCGGGCTCCCGAAGGCGATGCAGTCGCCGGGCTCGAAGGTGAACCGCTTCGAGAGGTACGAGACGATCTCGTGCGGGCCGAACAGCATCAGTTTGGTGTTGGCGTCCTGCCGCTGCTCCCCGCCGACGGTCGTCGAGATATCGAGGCTCGTCGGGTCCACGTCGGTCTCGATCCACGGACCGAGCGGACCGGAGCCGTCGAATGCCTTACGCGCGGTCCGGCCCTGCTGGTCGAGCGCGTCCATGTCGTTCATAATGGTGTACCCGCGGACAATCTCGGGTACGTCCGCGGGCTCGACATCGCGACACCGCTCGTCGATGACGGCGACCAGCTCGCCGGCGTAGGTCAGCTCGTCAGTCCACTCGGGATACCGAATCGGCTCGCCGTGCGCGAGCAGACTCGCAGGCGGCTTGATAAAGAAGTCCGGCTCCTCGGGGCGCTCGTACTCCATCTGATCGAGCGTCTCCGCGTAGTTCCGGCCGACGCAGTAGAGCGCGCCCGGATCGCAGGGCGGCAGGAGCCGTCCGTCGCGGCCGACCTCGTACCGGCCGTCGTCGGCGACGATGACTCCGTCCTCGTAGCGTCCCGAAACCGGTCCGTCCGGCGTGAGCAGGCGAGCGAGTCGCATGTCGACACCTCCCGCGCGGGGCGCCGAAAAGGCGTCGGTGGCCGCAACGGTTCGTCACTCCTCGTTGCGATTGTCCGGCACGCCGATCACGACGCCGGACCGGATCTCCAGTGCGGTCTCGAACTCCGCCCGTTGGTCGCTGCCGCCGGCGCGCTCGACGGCGGCCTCGTGGGCGCGGGCGGCGGCGTCGCGCTCGCGGTCCGAGAGACCGAGTCGGTCTGCGACCCCCTCCCAGTGGTCGGACTCGACGAGGAACGTCTCGCGGTCCGGCTCCGCCGCAATACGCTCGTACCGCCGGCGGTACTCGTCGAGCCGCGGACCGAGGTCGGCCTGCACCCGCGCGAGCAGTTCGGGGAGGCGCTCGGCGGGAACGCTCGCGAGCGCCGCCGTCTTCACGAGAGCCGTTCCTTCGATCGGATACGGACCGGGGGATCCGGAGTCGCCGTCGGTGGAATCGCCGTCGGAGCGATCGTCGCTCGGCGTCTCGTCGTCGGCCATCACCCGCCCGCGCGCATCGCCTTCTGCCGGTACTTCGGGAGCAACTCCGCGAGCGCCTCGGGCTCGCCCGCGAACTCCGCGGTCACCTCCGTGAGCGAGATGGAGCCGGCGGCCTTCACCGTCTCGGCGCTGAGCCCGACTCGCCACCCGTCGCCGTCCACGCGGGTCGCCTCCGCGGGGTCGTCGGTCCCGATGAGTTCGCCGCCGAGATTGACGAGGTAGTGGGCCGCGAGTCGTCGCGAGATCCCCCGGTACGCGACCTCCTCGCGCTCCCAGCCCGCCTCGGCGGGCGGCTGGGTTTCGGACGCGCCATCGACTGACCCGTCGTTCCCGTCCCCGGCGTCGCTCATACTTCGCACCCGCCCGCGACAGGCGGGAACACCGAGAGCCGGTCGCCGTCGTCGAGGGACGTATCGAGCCCGTCGAGGTGGAGCACCTCGCGGCCGTTCTTCAGCACGTTGATCTGCGGGGCGAGGCCGCCGTCGACGATCAGACGACCGTTCATCCCCTCGTACCCCGCCTCAAGCTCTCGTAACACGTCGCCGACGCTCGACCCGTCGGCGAACTCCGCCTCGACGATCTTCCCGCCAGCAGCTTCGCGAAACGTCGCGAAGAACCGCAGTTCCAGTTCCATATGCGTTTATCGGACCGCGGTGGCTTAAAAACGGGCGCCACGTACGCGGGCGGTCCTGGTGTCGTCGCTTATAAATCCGACAGGCGAATCCCGTCCTCAACGAGCCGGAAGTTGCGCTCACGGCCGAGTTCGTCCCCCAGCCACTCGTGTTCGTACAGCTGGCCGATAAGCTCCACGTAGAGGTTCCGCCACGCGATGGCGTAGATCGGCGACTGTCCCCACGCGCGCAGTTCCGGGACGAACTCGTGGTACGTGCTCGCCTGCGCTTCCATGCGCTCGACGGCGTCGGCGACGACCTCGGCCGCCTCGGCGGGCTCCGCACCCGCGATCTCGTCGTTCAGTCGCGACTGAATCCCGGCTATCGCGCGTCGCATGTCCTGCTCGGCGGTGCCGTCCTCCTCGGGCAGCGACTCGACGACGCCCTTCGGCACGCCGAGTTCGATCTCTGGCATACCGATCCGTCCGCCGGCGACGCCCAAAAAACCCGCTTACCCGGCGAGCCACGCACCGGTGGCGTTGCCGACACGCTCGCGCATCGCGGCCGGTTCGGTGGCCACCGGCCGGTCGCCGCGCTGTGGCCCGTACGCGCCGAACCCCGCGTGGTTGACCCCGTCGAGTTCGACGACCCGCGTCTCCGGTGGGAGGTTCGCACGGCTCTCTCGCTCCCGCTCGGCGTCAAGCACCCCGTCGGCCGCGCCAAGCACGGAGAGGACCCGGAGCCCGCTCTCTGAGACGTCGCGGTCGCAGTACGAGGCGTGAAGCACGAGCCCGTTCAGCTCGTCGGCGTTGTCGGCGGCGTACCGACAGGCCATCGCGCCGCCCAGCGAGTGGCCGCCGACCGCCCACGACTCGATCGCTGGGAACGCCTCCCGGGCGCCGTCAGCGCGGTTCGGTCCTAGAACGGCCAGGTTCAGCGGCATGTCGACGATCACGACCGCAACGTCCCGTCCCGCGACCATCTCCGCGGCGGTCGGGACGTAGCTCTCGTGGTTCACCCGGCCACCGGGGTAGTAGACCAGTCCCGTCGTCTCCGCGGTCACCGGGCCGCTCCGGACCACAGTCGCGCCGTCGAGCCGTTCGACGGTCACGTCCTCGGAGGACTCGACCGCGCTGACCGCGGCCTCATCAGGGCCGAGCCCGACCGCGAAGTAGAGCCCCGCACCGCCGGCGACGACCGCGACGACGAGAAGCAGCGCCGCGAGCACGACGCCGACGGTTCGGCGGTCGGGCAACGTCTCGCGACCGAGACTCACGGCGTCGGCGCGGCCTTCTGGAGCGCCGTCTCCGCGACGTTACCGCCGTAGTCGGCCGACCGAAGCACGGAGTCGACGACCAGCCCGAGCAGTTGCGCGCGGGTGGGATCTAGGTCGCGGAGCAGTTCGTCGATGGCGCGCACTCGCTCGTCGATCGCCCGGACACCGGTGCGTGCCTCGTTCGCGAGGCGAGTCGCCTCCTCGCTGTCGTCCGCGAACAGCGCGTCCATCGCGGTGTCGATCACCTCGACCGCGTCGCCATGGAGCTCGTTGACCGCCTCGACAACGTCGTCGGGAAGCGGCTCGTCGATGTTGAGCGTCAGGTGAGCTATCTTGGTCGCGTGGTCCCCGATCCGCTCCAGCTGGCGGGCGCTGGAGTGGTAGTCGAAACACTCCTCGCGGGGGAGGCCGAGTTCCTCGGCCGCCTTCGGCGTCCGGAGGGTCGCCCGGAAGATCCGCGAGACAACGAGCCAGAGGCGGTCGAGGTCGTCGTCCCTCCCGATCACGTCGCGTGCGAGGTCGTGGTCGCGCTCGGAGAGCGCGGCGATGGCGTCTTCGAGCATCGACAGCGAGATCAGGCGCATCCGCGTGACCGCGTTGTGGATCGACAGCTCCGAGGAGTCGAGCAGGTCTTGGACGACCACCCGGTTGCGAGTCTCCTCTAACACCTCCAGCCCGACGAGACCCTGAACCGCTTCGCGAACCGTCGATCGCTGCTCGGTGGTGATCTCGGTGCCTTCGAGTTCGATCACGTCGAATCCGCTGACGTACATCGTCGTCACCGCGCGGGTGAGTGCCTGTCCCGACAGATCGGTGATGTCGATCGTCCCCCGAGTGCGCTCCTCCTCGGAGCGGGGCGTGAGGAACAGCGAGTCGCCGTCGGGGTGGAACTCAATCTCCGTTCCCGCCTCAACGTCATTTTCGGTCGCCCACGTCTTGGGAATCGAGACCGTGTACGTCGAACCGCCGGTGACTTGCACCTTCCTCGTCTCCATGCCTCGATATCTTATTCCATCTCCCTTAAGATTGTCCGAAATATATACACTAGTACAACCGCTCCTCTGGCCCATATGCCCACTTTCAAAGGATCTACTGACTCTGGCACGCTACAGTCAGGGTGTTATATCCTCAATATAAATAATTTATATAGAACTATATAGTCCACTGCGAACAGGTGGCGAAGATCGGATGAAACTGCACGCCTCGGACACACAGCCTTCTACGGCTCGGACACGCAATCTCCTCCAACCCGGACACGCGGTTCGTTCGATGAGGCAACGACACTTGGTGCCGGATCGAATCGGGAGACGCAACCCTGCCGACGCCTCCCACAGTGCCGCGACTTGAGAAGAGTTAAATTGGATGCGGCACAAGCCGAAATTGCGCTCGGTTGGTGTAGTCCGGCCAATCATGTTGGCCTTTCGACAAACGCGGCGCGACGACGCGCCGGTTTGGAAGACAGCCGACGACCAGGGTTCAAATCCCTGACCGAGCACTTCTCACTTCTACGTCGCTAGCGGCCGTACTCGCGACACACTCTCGGCCCACTCTCGACACATCCTTCGACCGTCTCAGAAGGGGAAGAATCACCTCCCTCGGCGACGATCGTCGGGTATGAGCGATCGATCCGACTCCCACGAGGGCGACGCCGACGACGAGGGCGACGCCGACGACCGCCGCTTCGAGACCCGCGCGATCCACGCCGGACAGGAACCCGACCCGGAGACCGGCGCGCTGATGACACCAATTCACGCAAACTCCACGTATAAACAGGACGCGCCGGGCGAGCACCGCGGCTACGAGTACAGTCGAACCGGAAACCCGACTCGAACCGACCTCGAAGCCAACCTCGCCTCGCTGGAATCGGGGAGTCACGCGCGCTGCTTCTCCTCCGGGATGGGCGCAATAAACACCGTCCTCAACCTGCTTGAGGCGGGTGACCACGTCGTCGCCGGCGACGACGTGTACGGCGGGACCCACCGCATCCTCACGCAGGTGTACGAGCAGTACGACTTGGAGACCACCTTCGTCGACACGACCGACCACGACGCGGTCCGGGATGCGATGCGTGAGGAGACGGAGTTAGTGTGGGTCGAGACGCCGACGAACCCCCTGTTGAACGTCAACGACATCGGCGCACTTGCCGATATCGCCCACGAGGCAGATGCGCTCTGCGCGGTCGACAACACGTTTGCGACCCCGTATCTCCAGCGCCCGCTCGAACACGGCGCCGACATCGTCTGCCAGTCGCTGACGAAGTACCTCGGCGGTCACTCCGACACCATCGGCGGGGCGCTCGTCGTCGACGACGCAGAACTGGACGAGCGGCTCGGCTTCTACCAGAACTCGGTGGGCGCGACGCCCGGCCCGTTCGACTCCTTCCTCGTGTTACGCGGGACGAAGACGCTCCCGGTCCGGATGGACCGCCACTGCGAGAACGCGATGGAACTGGCTCAGTGGTTAGAGGACCACGACGACGTGAGCCGCGTCTACTACCCCGGACTAGAGAGCCACCCGGACCACGACCTCGCGGCCGAGCAGATGGACGCCTTCGGCGGGATGCTCTCCTTCGAGTTCGACGGCACCCTCGAACAGGGCTCGACAGTCGTCAGTGAGACGGAAGTGTTCACCCTCGCGGAGTCGCTCGGCGGCGTCGAGAGCCTGATCGAGCAGCCGGCAGCGATGACCCACGCCGCGATCCCCCGCGAGGAGCGGCTCGCAGCCGGGCTCACGGACGGCCTCATTCGAGTGTCGGTGGGGATCGAGCACGTGGACGACATGAAGGCCGACTTCCAGCAGGCGTTCGACGCGGCGCTGGAGTAGTAGACACACACGCCCGACGGACGAATCCGGCACCGGTCGCCGGACGGACATCCTTTATATATGTCGCGCCGAGTCTCCTCGCCATGAGCGACCCAGATATCGTCGTGTTGCGACAGACGATCCACGGCTCGGGCGGCGCGGAGCTGGCCGCGGCGATCCGCGAGCGACTCTCCGACCGATCTGTTGCGCTGGCGCGGACGCCAGCCGAGGAGCGCGAGCTGCTCGAAACAGCCCGGATCGCCGTCGGGCTCGATATCGACGAGGGGCAGTTGGCCGCCGCCGAGAACCTAGAGCTGTTCGCGTGCGTATTCGCCGGGACCGGCCACCTCCCCCGAGACGCGCTCGCGGACCACGGCGTCGCCCTGACGAACGCCTCCGGGGTCCACGGACCGAACATCGCCGAACACGTTCTTGGGTCGATGATCACGCACGCCCGGCAGTGGGCGCGCGCGCACCGCCAGCAGGAGCGCCGGGAGTGGCGGAGCTACGAGACGACCGAGATGTACGGCTCGACCGTCGCCGTTGTCGGGCTCGGCGCGATCGGCTCGGCCATCGTCGACCGGCTGGAGCCGTTCGACGTGGACACGGTCGGCGTCCGGTACTCGCCCGAGAAGGGCGGCCCGACCGACGAGGTGTACGGGTTCGACGCGTTCCACGACGCGATCGCGGACGCCGAGTACGTGGTGCTCGCGTGCCCGCTCACGGAGACGACCCGCGGGCTCGTCGACGCCGAGGCGCTCCGGACGATGCGGGCCGATGCGATCCTCATCAACATCGCGCGCGGACCGATCGTCGACACCGACGCACTCGTCTCCGAACTCCGGAACAACCGCATCCGCGGGGCCGCACTCGACGTGACCGACCCCGAACCACTGCCCGAAGACCACCCGCTGTGGGGGCTCGGTAACGTCACGATCACCCCGCACAACGCCGGCCACACGCCCCACTACTACGAGCGCGTCGCCGACATCCTCGCGGAGAACGTCGGTCGGCTCGACGACGGCGACGACCTGAAAAACCGGGTCCTGTGAGCGGACGGCCGGTGGCGTCGTGATCACTTATAAATGACTGTGCGGTGGCGTCGCCGGCGGTGAGGCTGAGGAGGTGTTCGCCGTCGATCAGCCGTCGCCCATTTATAAGTGAACGGCCGGGCTGTGGCGGCAATAGCGACCGATCCGTCGTCGATCACTTATAAAGAGAAACGACGCACAAAAAGGTCTCTGAGAGACTCAACGAGTACCAAAACCACAGCCTTCCCGTTTAAAAACTGCACCGCGAAAAGCGTGATCGACCGACTGATCGACCTCTAGAGGTCGAACCGGTCGAGCGTCATGACCTTGCTCCACGCGTCGGCGAAGTCATCAACGAACTTCTCCTCGCCGTCGGCGGCACCGTAGACCTCGGAGACGGCACGGAGACGGGAGTTCGAACCGAAGATCAGGTCGAACCGGGTCGCCGTCCAGTCGACCTCACCGGTCTCGTGGTCGCGAAGCTCGAAGACCTCCTCGTCCTCGTCGACGGGCTCCCAATCTCGGTCGAAGTCGAGCAGGTTGACGAAGAAGTCGTTCGTCAGCGTCTCCGGCTCGTTGGTGAACACGCCGTGATCGGAGTTGTCGTAGTTCGCGTCGAGGACGCGCATGCCGCCGACGAGCACCGCCATCTCGGGGACGCTCAGTCGCAGCAGTTCGGCCTTGTCGACCATCTCGTGCTCCGGCTCGTGCGGAAGGTTCTCACCAAGGTAGTTGCGGAAGCCGTCCGCGTCCGGTTCGAGCGCCTCGAAGGACTCCTCGTCGGTCTGGTCCTGTGCGGCGTCGACGCGTCCCGGCTCGAACGGTACCTCGACGTCGTGGCCGGCGTCCGCGGCGGCCTGCTCGACGGCGAGGGTGCCACCGAGAACGATGAGGTCGGCGAGCGACACTCGCGTGTCGTCGTCGCGCAACTCGTTGAACTCGGCCTGAATCTCCTCGTAGGTCTCCAGTACGGACTCCAGCTCCTCGGGATGGTTGACCTCCCAGCTACGCTGGGGTTCGAGGCGGATCCGCGCGCCGTTCGCGCCGCCGCGCTTGTCGCTGTGGCGGAACGTGGACGCGGACGCCCACGCGGTCTTGACCCGGTCGGCGATCGAGAGGTCGAACTCGGTGATTAGCCCTTCGAGCTCGGCGATCTCCGCCTCGCCGATGATATCGTAGTCGGCGTCGGGGAGCGGATCCTGCCAGAGCATGGTCTCCTCGGGGACCTCGGGACCGAGGAACCGCTCCGGCGGGCCCATGTCGCGGTGGATGAGCTTGTACCACGCCTTCGCGAACGACTGCTGGAACTCGTCGGGGTCGTCGCGGAACTCCTCTAAGACCGCTCGGAAGTCGTCGTCGTGTTTCAGCGCCACGTCCGTCGTGAGCATCATCACGTCCTCTTTGTCCGAGGGGTCCTGCACGCCGGGGGCGGCGTCGTCGAGCTCGTCGTTCTTCGTGGTCCACTGCCACGCTCCGCCGGGGCCCCTCTCTGCCTCCCAGTCGTAGCTAAGCAGGTTGTTGACGTAGCTCAGGTCCCATGCGGTCGGCGTGGCGTTCCACGGCCCTTCGATCCCGCTGGTGATCGTGTCGGGGCCTTTCCCCTCGCCGTGTTCGTTGTCCCAGCCGAGCCCCTGCAGATCGATCGGGGCGTCCTCGGGATCCGGTCCGAGGTTGTCGCCGGAGTCGGCGCCGTGGACCTTGCCGAAGGTGTGACCGCCGGCGATGAGTGCGACCGTCTCCTTGTCGTTCATCGCCATGTGGCTGAACGTGTCGCGGATGTTCGCCGCGGACCCTTCCAGATCCGGCTCGCCGTTCGGGCCCTCCGGATTCACGTAGATGAGGCCCATGACGGTGTTGCCGAGTTCCTCGTCGAGGCTCCCTCCCTCGTCGAAACGCTCCGCCGAGCTCGACTCCCATTCGTCTTCGGGGCCCCAGTCGACGGCGTCGTCGGGCTTGAACTCGTCCTCGCGGCCGCCCGCGAAGCCGAACGTCTCGAAGCCCATCGACTCGAGGGCGACGTTCCCAGTGAGAACGATTAGATCCGCCCACGAGAGCTTGCGACCGTACTTCTGTTTGACCGGCCAGAGCAGTCGTCGCGCCTTGTCGAGGTTGACGTTGTCCGGCCAGCTGTTAAGCGGTGGGAGCCGCTGTCGTCCGCCGGCCGCGCCGCCGCGTCCGTCGTGCGTCCGGTACGTACCGGCGCTGTGCCACGCCATCCGGATGAAAAGCGGCCCGTAGGTGCCGTAGTCGGCCGGCCACCAGTCCTGCGATGTCGTCATTACGTCCTCGATATCCGCTTTCACCGCATCGAGGTCGAGCTCCTCGAACGCCGCGGCGTAGTCGAACTCCTCGTCCATCGGCCCGGCGTTGCGGGCGTTCTCGTCGAGGATGTCCAGGTTCAACTGGTTCGGCCACCAATCGGTGTTTCCTTGCATTATTGTGGATGTTGTGGGACTGCGTCGTTCGTAACCGCACCGAAAGCGTCTGCACTGCGGCTCCACCCATCGAAAACGGAAGTTCCGGGGTCAGCCGACGTCGCGGAAATGACCGGCACGACGAGACCGGCAGCACCCGTCTTGGAAGTGGAGTCGTCACGCATTCGGCGTCATCGGCACTTTATCCACCTCGAATAAAAAGCTGGTCACTGTCCGTCGAGGCATTTATTAGTCAAAACATTAGTTTCGAATTCAAAAATATAGTTTAGAAAAACTGAACTCTCTTCGAATCGCTCCGTGTTCGCGGTCTGTCGGCGCCGCTACTCCGCGTCGGTCCGCGAATCGAACTCCCCGCGTCGGATTCCCTCCCGAACCGGGTCGTGTTCGGCGTCCGTCGGCTGCGGCGCGGTGACGAGTGTCGCTTCAAGTCGCTCCTCGTCGCTCGCCCGCACGCCACGCGCGGTTCCGGCGGGCACGACGACGACATCACCGGGTCCGACCGACCGATCCGTCTCGCCCTCTCGAACGACGCCGGAGCCGGAGCGAACGATGATCGCCACGTCGCTGTCGGGCGCGTGAACGGGAATGAACTGTCCCGGCTCGAAGTAGCCACAGACGATCTTCATCCGATCGCTGTGAAACACCTCGCTGGTCGAGAACCGCTCGTCGTCGTAGCTCCGCTCGGCGTCGAAGTCGGTTGCAGGCACGTCACTCACCTCTGTGGGGTGTTTCGGTCGGGAGTCGGTCCACGCCATTCTTCCGGTGTGCAGTCGGGTCGATCACGCTCGGGACTTCTCCTCCCGACAGCGAGTGCGTGTCCCCGAACGTGTTCGGCTCAACACGGATTCAGTTGTGTTCCCACTCTCCGATCGCATGCCCAGACTCGACGTTCGCGAAATTTCGCCGGTGAACCGCCACGAGAAGATACACGAGGAGTTCGAGGGGATGGACCCGGGCGAGACGCTCACGATCGTCAACGACCACGAGCCGAAGCCGCTGTACTACGAGATGGCAGCCGAGGTCCCCACCTTCGACGAGGAGGCCTACGAAGTCCGTCAGGACGCACCCGACGAGTTCGTCGCGGAGTTCCCGAAAAGCGAGGAGTGAGGCGGCGGTAGGACGACGGCGACGGTGCTCCGGATCGAAGCTACGACTCGTCGAGATCGAAGAGCCGACGGATCGCTCGTGTCCGAGCCCGTGCTCGCGTTTTCCCGCTTTGAGGTGCCCGCTCTAGCGCTCGCTCCGGGGCGCCGATCAGTTCCTCGACAAGGGAGGCTCCGAGTTCCCGAACGGTTTCGCGCTGCTCGTCGGTAAGATCGCCGCGCGCTTCGAGCTTCGAGACGGCCGCCTCAAGCTCTTCTCGCTTGATCTTCGCGCTCCGACATCGGAGCCGTTTTTGGAGAGACTCCGGATCGGGGGCCGATTCGGACCGGTCGAGAAGGGATTCGGACCCGTCGGTGCTCATACCCGAGGGTCGGTCGGGGCCGGGGTGCGTGTTCTCCCGAACGTATTCGGGGGTTGAACGGGTGCTACGGACCCTCCCGAACATGTTCTTTCGGAGGCGTCTTCCGTTGGAACCGAGTCGCTCGACGTGATGTCCGATTCCCAGTCGATCTACGCGACCATCGGCGGTCAAGAGGCCGTCGAGGCCGTCGTGTCTGACTTCTACGACCGCGTCTTCGACGATCCCGTCCTCGAACCGTACTTCGAGGGCGTCGACCGCGAGGCGCTGTACGCCCATCAGGTCCAGTTCATCAGCGCGGTCGCCGGCGGGCCGGTCTCGTACGACGGAGCCGACATGCGGGCCGCCCACGAGGGGATGGGGGTTACCGAGGAGGCCTTCGGTCGCGTCGCGACCTATCTCGCTGAGGCGCTCAGAGAGAACGGCGTCGCCGAGGCGAACGTCGAGACGATTCTCGACGAAGTCGGCGCGCTCGAACCCGACGTGGTCGGACAGTAATCGGAACGCCGCCGATCGTCGATCGGCGACGATTCCGACCGGCACGCACACTCAAGTCCCCGCCGCGAGACATGTCGCCATGGACACTGAGCGCTTCCTGTTCGTCTCTGCGGACACCGCGCTGATCACCGACCTCGCGTGGCAGGTCCACCGCGAAGGTCACGACGTGAAGTACTACATCGAGGCCGAAAGCGACCGAGAGATCGGTGAGGGGTTCGTCCCGAAGACGGACGACTGGCGCGCGGAGGTCGAGTGGGCCGACGTCATCATTTTCGACGACATCTGGGTCGGCTCCGACATCGGGACGGGTGCGCTCGCCGAGGAACTCCGCGAGCAGGGGAAAGCCGTCGTGGGCGGGACGCCGAACACCGATCACCTCGAAGAGGATCGGGGCTACGCGATGGAGATTCTCGAAGACCACGGCGTCAACACCGTCGAACACCACATCTTCCACGACTTCGACGCCGGGATCCGACACGTCCAGGAGAACCCCGCCCCGTACGTCATCAAACCGCTCGGCGAGGTCCAAAACGTCAAGCGGCTCCTCTACGTCGGCAACGAGGACGACGGCAGCGACGTCGTCGACGTGCTGAACGCCTACAAGAAGGCGTGGGGCCACCGGATGAAGGGGTTCCAGCTTCAGCGAAAAGTCGAGGGCGTCGAAGTCGCTATCTGCGGCTTTTTCAACGGCAACGAGTTCATTGACCAAGTCAACTTCAACTTCGAGCACAAGAAATTGTTCCCGGGCAACATCGGTCCGTCGACCGGTGAGATGGGAACGTCGATGTTCTGGGCGGGCCAGAACAAGCTGTTCAAAGAGACCTTCGGCAAGCTCGAAGGCTGGCTCGCCAACGAGGGATACGTGGGCAGTATCGATCTGAACTGCATCGTGAACGAGACCGGGATCTACCCGCTAGAGTTCACGCCGCGGTTCGGGTACCCGACGATCGCCTTACAGGAGGAGTCGATCGAGTCGTCGACCGGCGCATTCTTCGCCGATCTCGCGCGCGGTAACGAACCTGAAGTCGACGTTCACAACGGCTACCAGATCGCGGTTCGGATCGTCCTCCCGCCGTTCCCGTTCGACGACGAGAAGACGTACGACGAGAACTCCCGGAACGCGGCCGTGGTCTTCGAGACGGAGAGCCGGGACGGCATCCACCTCGAAGACGCGAAGCGGGTCGACGGCCAGTGGCGCGTCGCCGGCAACAACGGGATGCCCATCGTCGTGACCGGCAAGGGCGACACGATGCAGGCCGCGCGCGAGCAGGCGTACGACCGGATCGACGACATCGTGATGCCCAACATGTACTACCGCGACGATATCGGCGAGCGCTGGATCGACGGCGACGGCGACCGGTTACAGGCGTGGGGGTATCTCGGGCCGTAAACACCGCCAAAGCCCCACCCGGTACCGATCAGATCGCTCCGAGCGACCGGACAAAGGGCACTCCGACCGCGTCGGTGACGCCCCCGAACGGGAGCACCGCCAGCACGAGCACCGCCGACGCCCACGCGATGAATCCGATTACCCCCGCGTGAACCCACGAGGCCCCGTAGCGCGCCCGGATGACCCAGACCCACGCGAGAAGCGGGAGGAAGTCGCCGATCAGCGGGACCCACGAGAGGAAGAGGGCGGTGAGTCCCCAGACGATCGCGCCGACGAGCGCCGTGAACACGGCGTGTCCGTAGTCGCGCGTGCCGGTGACGACCGCGGCGGCGATGAAGATGGCCAGTCCGCCGACGAGCAGGCTGACAGCGAAGGTTATAGCCGATCCGATAAGACTCATGGCGCCCGGTTTCGGGGCGAGGCACTTGGAGCCGTCGCCGTCGCGGCGTCGGGTGATTACCGCTCTCAACGCTCAGAGCCGTTCCCGCACGTCGTCGGCGACCGCCGACAGCGCCGCCTCCGCGGCGGCGACGCGGTCGGAGAGACTACAGAACCCGTGCGCCATCGCGGGGTAGTGACGGTGATCTACCGGGGTCCCCTCGCGCTCGAACCGCTCCGCGAGGGCGACGCCGTCGTCTCGGAGCGGATCGAAGCCGGCGGTGACGACCGTCGCGGGCGGGAGGTCACCCAAATCGTCGGCGCGAAGCGGCACTGCGAAGGGGTTGTACGCGTCGGCCGGACTCCGGAGGTACTGCTCGAAGAACCACCGCATGTCCGCGCAGGTGAGAAGGGGACCGTCGGCGTTCTCGCGGTAGGAATCGGTCTCGAAGTCGTGGCCCGCGATCGGGTACAGCAGGAACTGGCCGGCTGGCTCTACGAACTCGCCGAACTCGCGGGCGTGCAGCGCCGCCGCGAGCGCGAGCGTCCCGCCCGCACTGGTGCCGGAGACGCCGAGCCGGTCGGGGTCGCCGCCGAACGTCGCCGCGTTGCGCGCGACCCACGAGACGGCCGTGGCCGCCTCGTCGACCGCAACGGGGAAAGGGTGCTCTGGGGCGAGCCGGTAGTCAACGGAGACGACGACTGCGTCCGCGCGGGTCGCGAGCTCGCGACACGGACCGTCGATCGAGTCGAGCGTCCCGAGGGTCCACCCGCCGCCGTGGAAGTGGACGAGGGTCCGGGCGGACGGCGTCGATTCGTCGAGGGCTGCCTCCGGCCGGTACACCCGCACTGGCACCTCGCCGTGCGGCCCGTCAAATGCGAGGTCCCGCACCTCGGCGACGGGCGGTTCGGAGTCGCCGGAGAACACCTCGTCTTCGACGCGCCTCGCGGCGTCGACCGAAAGCTCGTGCCACTCCGGGAGCCCGAGCGCCGCGATCTCGTCGACGACGGCGGCGATCTCGGGGTCGAGTTCGTCCGCGCGCATGGCGGACGGAGGCGGTGGCCCTTTGTAAGTCGGTCGGCAACGTTCGCCGATGGACGTCCGGCTGACCTACGAGGACGGGACGATCCGGGTCGTCGCTGGCGACGCCACTGGCAACGGTGCGAACGATGCCGACGGCGACGCTCTGGAGTCGCTCCCGCCGCTCCCCGGCGTCGAGAGCGACCCGCGATCGGGGACCGGGCGCGCCCCGGCCTACCGCTACGCCGCGATCCGACGAGCCTTGGAGGTCGCCGGCGTGAGCGTCGAGGATCACGTGCTGGACGCGAGCGACCGCGCGGGAGCGGCAGCCGGGCTCGACACCGGCCTTTCGACCGACTACGATCTCCGGGAGTACCAGCGTGAGGCGCTCGACGCGTGGCGCGACGCCGGCGACCGCGGCGTGCTCGAACTCCCGACCGGGGCCGGCAAGACCGTGATCGCAATACGCGCGATGGTCGAGCTAGGCGTGCCGACCCTCGTCGTAGTGCCCACGGTCGATCTCCTCAATCAGTGGCAGCGGGAGCTAGAAGCGGAGTTCGACGTACCGATCGGGCGGTTCGGCGGCGGCGAACAGCGCCAAGAGGCGATCACGGTGTCGACGTACGACTCTGCGTACCTGAAAGCCGAGGATATCGGCGACGCCTTCGAGTTCGTCGTCTTCGACGAGGTCCACCACCTCGGCGGCGAGGGGTATCGTGACGTGGCGCGGCTGCTCGCGGCGCCCGCCCGGCTCGGGCTCACCGCCACCTTCGAGCGCCCCGACGACGCGCACGAGACCGTCGCAGAGCTGATCGGCGACCGCGTGTACGCGCTCGACGTGGACGACCTCGCGGGCGACCACCTCGCCTCCTACGACATCCGACGGATCGAGGTGGAGCTGACGCCCGACGAGCGCGAGCGCTACGACGCGAAGCAGGGCACCTTCGTCGAGTACGTCCGGGACGCGGGGATCACGTTCACGAGCGGGAGCGACTATCAGGAACTCGTCAAGCGCTCCGGCAACGACCCGGCCGCGAGGGAGGCGCTCCTCGCGAAACAGGACGCCCGCGAGATCATGATGAACGCGCGCCGGAAGATCGACCGCTTGGAGTCGATCCTCGACCGCCACCGCGACGACCGCGTGATCGTGTTCACCGCCCACACCGACCTCGTCTACCGGCTTTCCGAGCGATTCCTGCTGCCCGCGATCACCGCCGAGACGGGCGCGAAGGAGCGCCGCGAGATTCTGGAGCGCTTCCGCGAGGGGACCTACGGTCGGGTCGTCGCCGCCAACGTCCTCGACGAGGGCGTCGACGTGCCCGACGCGAACGTCGCGGTCGTGCTCTCCGGCTCGGGGAGTGAACGAGAGTTCACCCAGCGGCTCGGGCGGGTGCTCCGTCCCAAAGACGACGGTGGGCGGGCGATCCTCTACGAGGTCGTCAGCACGGAGACCGCGGAGGAGCGGGTGGCGAGCCGGCGGCGGTGAGCAGTGTTACTGGGTGACAATGTCGAACTCGTGGCTGTTTGTCGACAGGAACTGTCAGATATATGTTGAGAGTACGCGATTCGGGTTGACTGAGAGTTTGTTTATAAATCGGAGCGAGGTGTCGCTGTTTGCCATTTATAAACTATTGACGAGTCTGAGGTGACGATCTCTAAAGCCAGCCGGGAGGACGGCGCACGCTCGCTGTGCTCCTCGTTCAGTCGCTGCCGCTCCTTCGCTGCGGTGCTTACATCGCCTGCGCCGTCCTCCCGGCTGCCCCTTTAACTCCCACCCCACCCCGCACAGCACCGCCGGAAGACGATCCTGCTCGCTTCGCTGCGCGGGCTGCGACTTCCGTTCTCCCGCTCGTTGCATCGCCGGCGCTTCGCGCCGGCTGCAAGAGGGACCGCCGGTCCCTCACTGCTCGCGGGACCGCAGCCTCACGCCTCCCCAGCCTCGTCGGCCGGCGCTTTTAAGCGCCGGCCGACTCCCTCGCGCGTGCAACTCGCAGCCTGACGGCTGCTCGTCGGCACGCGCCACCACACCGCTCATTTATAAGCGATCATCAATACTGACCTGCAAGAAGCACTCCTACAATCGATTACCGCTGTTCCGGTGTTGGCCACATACGCGCCGGAACGCGGCAGTCGTCGACTCCCTCGATGGGTCCGGTCCGTTCAGTCGTCGTCCATGTCGAGCGAGCGCTTCTCGCCGAGTTCCTCCTCCAAACTGCCGCGCTCCCAGCTCCGGACGGCGTCGCCCTCGACCTCGGCACGGAGCTTCTCCTCTAAGAGGTTCACCGCGACGCTGTTGGCGCCCTCCGGGATGATCACGTCGGCGTGTTTCTTCGAGGGTTCGATGAACTGCTCGTGCATCGGCTTCACCGTCGAGAGGTACTGGTCGATGACGCCCTCCAAGTCGCGGCCGCGGTCGATCACGTCTCGGCGGATCCGGCGTAAAATTCGGACGTCGGCGTCGGTCTCGACGAACAGTCGGAGGTCCATCATGGCGTTTATTTCCTCGTCGTACAGCGCTAGGATTCCTTCGAGCACGATGACGTCGGTCGGCTCGACCAGGATACGCTCCTCCTTCCGGTTGTGGATCTCGAAGTCGTACTGCGGCATCTGCACCGACTGGCCTTCGAGCAGGGCTTCGAGGTGCTCTCTGAGCAGTTCCCACTCGAACGCCGAGGGGTGGTCGTAGTTGACCGATTGGCGCTCTTCGAAGTCGAGGTGCGAGAGGTCCTCGTAGTAGTTGTCGAGCGGGATGCGGGTGACGCTGTCGCCGAGGTCGCGGGTGACGAGCCGGGAGACGGTCGTCTTCCCCGCGCCACTTCCCCCCGCGATCCCGATCACGAACGAGGGAATGGTCATATCCTTCGCTCGGGCGCCGGAGGGTTTGAAGGCTCCTTTTCGTCGCCGTCGGCGGTGCGGGGCAGTCGCTGAGGAAGCCACCCTCTCGATAACGGTTCCCTACCGCCTGCGTCTCCCCTCCCACCTGCGTCTCCCGTCCCGCCTGCGTCTCCCATCGTTATCACACCGATCGGCAATCTACGCGAGGAACCCGTATAACGATACCGGGGGCACCTTTTAGCCGATCGGGACGGAATCACGTTTCATGCGAACAGACACCACGGCTCGTGACGTGATGCATCGCGAGTTCCTCGGCGTGAGCGAGTCGGACCCGTTACGCGACGCGGCAGCACTTCTGGTCGACGAGGGAACGAACTGCCTCGTCGTCCTCCGGGGTGGCGAACCAGTCGGTCGATTGAGCTGGCGTGACGCCCTCGGTGCGCTCCTTGACGCGGGGGCCGGCGACGAACACGACCTCACAGTCGAGTCGGTCATGGGTCCACCGCTCCCGACGGTGACGCCCGACGACGCGCTGGCCGTGGTCGAGGAGCGGCTCATCGCGGAAGGGGTCGACCGCGTCGTCGCCGTCGAAGACGGCGAGGCGCTTGGCGTCGTCACCGCGAGCGACGTGCTCGCAGTGGGGGCGCCCCGGACCGGAAACGGCGCCCACGACCCCCTCAGCGACGAGGGAGCGACCGGAGATCCCCGGCGCGGAGACGCAGCGATGATGGGATCGGACGGCGGCGTCGACCCTGCCGTGGAGGCGTCCTCAACCGACACGTCCGGCTCGCGGACTCAGGGCGTCTGCGAGAGCTGCGGAGCGCTCGTGCCCGACCTCGTGACCGCGAACGGGCAGGCGGTTTGTCCGGAGTGCCGCGAAGTGTGACTCGGCGGCATCTCGGTATCGCACGCCCGGCTCCGCATCTCCCGGCTCCGAACCCCCCACCGACTCGCCGGTAGGCTCAAACAGCTAGCACGTCGAACACCGAACGAATGGCCGACAGCGACCGCGTGCACGTCACGCCCGCCACCGTCGACGATGTCGACCCAGTCACCGACCTGTGGATCGCGCTCGCCGAGGGGCAGCGGGCGCACGGGTCGACGCTGCTCGCTGAGGAGAACCGCGGATCGGTCCGCGAGTGGGTCGCGCGTTCGGTGGTCACCGCCGAACTACTCGTCGCGCGCGACGGCGCCGATGACCTGATCGGGTTCGTCGGGTTCGCACTCGATCGCGGCGGCTACGAGCGCGACCGGACCCGTGGAGTCGTGAGCAATCTGTTCGTCGTCCCCGAGCGTCGCGACGAGGGAGTCGGCGCCGACCTGCTGGACGCAGCCGAGCGAGCCCTCCGCGAGGCGGGTGCCGAAGCCGTCGCACTGGAGGCACTCGCGGCTAACGATCGCGCCCGCGAGTTCTACGCGGAACAGGGGTACGAGCCACACCGGGTGGAGCTGACGAAGTCGCCGACGGCGGGTGGCCAGGAAGGTGCCGGAAAGAACAGTGGAGACGGCGACGACGACGATCGGGGCACCTGAGCGCGGCACCCCCGGCATCGCGTCACCTTCGCGGAAAGCGACACGCACTCATAGGAGGACCGAGTACGCCCGCCTGCGCCAGGGGAGCATGGGCGGTTCATGCACTCGACTTGTAATCGAGACTTCCGGGGTTCAAATCCCTGCCCTGGCTCTTCTGACGGAACGACCTGGAGTCGAAGAGCCGCGGGAGAGATATAAACCGGTTTCCCACCGGATCGACGCGGTTCGGCACCGGTCGACCTCGGTAACGGCCGGAGTCGCCGGAGTTATGATCCAGCCGCGCGTCGACCGGACGGTATGGAGACCGCTTTCGCGGACTACCTCGACGACTTCACGCGCCGGGACTGGGAGCATCTCGATCCGAAAGCCGTGACGGACCCCGTTCGGGTCGCCATCGTGGGGCTCGGGTGGTTCGCCCGCGAATGGGCGCTCCCGGGGATCGCACGCTCGGCGTTCACCGAGGCCACCGTCGTCACCGACGTTGATGCCGACGCGGTCGAAGCGGTCGCCGCCGAACACGACGTGACCGGCGTGACGCCGGCGGAATTCCGCGCGGGCGCCGTCGTCGATGAGTACGACGCGGTGTACGTTGCGACGCCGAACGCGACCCACTTGGAGTACGTGGCGGCCGCCGCCGAGCAGGGGAAGGCGGTCTTATGCGAGAAGCCTTTGGAGGCGACGCTGGACCGCTCCCGGCGACTCGTCGCGGCGTGTCGAGACGCCGGAGTGCCACTGATGGCCGGATACCGCATGCAGACCGATCCGGCGGTTAGACGCCTTCGAGACCTGCTTGAGGCGGGCGTCGCCGGCGACGTGATCCACGTCCACGCGACGATGTCACAGACGATGCTCGGTGAGCTCGGGAGCGACCACGACCAGTGGCGCCTCGACTCGGAGCTGTCCGGCGGCTGTGCGCTCATGGATCTGGGCGTGTACCCGCTCAACACGATTCGGTTCGTGCTCGGCGCCGACCCCGTGCGCGTGTCGGGACGGACCCGCACGAACCACGAGGCGTTCGCCGATGTCGACGAACACGCCACGTACCGGCTGGAGTTCCCCGGTGGCGTCGACGCGCTGTGTTCGGTGAGCCAGAACGCCCAGCACGCGAGCCGGCTCGAAGTCACCGGAACGGACGCCAGACTGATCCTCGATCCGGCGTTCTACGAGCGGGAGGACCGAGGGTTCGCGGTCGTCCGCGACGGAACCCGCGTCGACGTCGACTTCGACCAAGTTCACCAGATCGAAGAGGAATTCGCGTACTTCGGCCACCAGCTGCTGGCGGAGGAGCCGTTCCATCCGAACGGGACACACGCGCTGGCGGACGTGCGGACGCTCGCCGCCATCTACGAATCCGCCGAGACCGGCCGACCGATCGCCCTCACCGACGACGCGGAGTGAAGGCTCGCCTCACTGCTCGATGCCGTACACCGGATCCGTCCAGTCACGGGCCGGAGTGTCGTACACCGGCCGGTCGCGGTCGCGCTCATCGAGCCGCTGGCGGTCGGCTGCGTCGAGCTCCCAGTCGAGGTCGGCGTTGGCTCGAACGTGTTCCGGCGTCGACGAGCGCGGCAGCGCGACCACGTCGCGGTCGAGCGCCCATCGGAGAATGACCTGAGCGGGGCTTTTGTCGTAGCTCTCGGCGAGTTCGGCAACGACCTCGTCGTCGAACACTTCTGTTCGCGCGAGCGGCGCCGCCGCCTCGATCACGGTGTCGGACTCGTGACAGTAGTCGACGAGGTTCGGGCGCTGGAACCACGGATGGAACTCGATCTGATTGACTGCGATCGGGACCTCGGAGATGTGATTGGCACAGCTCAGTTGATAGGCGCTGAAGTTCGAGACGCCAACGTTGCGAACCAGTCCGCGGTCGTGGAGTTCCGCCATCGCCTGGAGCGACTCTCGCAGCGAGATCGCGGGGTTGGGCCAGTGGATGAGGTACAGATCGAGATAGTCGGTCTCGAGCCGTTCGAGGGACGCTTCACAAGACTGGATCAGCGACTCGTAGCCGAGGTTCTTCGCGAGCACTTTCGAGGTGAGGAACACGTCGTCGCGGTCGTACTCGGCGAGCACCTCGCCGATGGCCTCCTCGTTGTGGTATCCCTCGGCAGTATCGATGTGTGTGTACCCGGACGAAAGCGCCGCACGGACGCTGTCGGCGATTTGGTCGTCGTCGAGCGCGTACGTGCCCAGTCCGAGCGCCGGTAGGGTGTCACCGCTCGGGAGCGTCTGTGTTGGAATGGTCACACGAGGTGGGTTCAACGGTTCACTGATTGAAACTACCGCTTCCGACACCCGTTTTCCGTCGCGCTCGTCGCGGTCACCGTCCCAGAGCGGCACCCGGTCGTCGTCACAGATCGGCGATCGTCCCGTCTGCGCGCGCTTATGAAGAGACCACAAAACGGAGATCCGTTTATATACATCCCCCGCGGATCCGGGGTATGGACCGGACCGACGCCGTACTCCTCGGCGTTTCCGGCGTCGTCGCCGCGCTCGTGCTCGCGGGCGCGCTGTCGGCGGCGGCGCTGTTCGGCTTCGACGAGTCAGTGGCCCGTCCGATCCGGCTGCTCGCCGCCGAGCCGCTCGCGTGGATCGTCATCGCCGCGCTGCTCGTCGCGGTCGTCGGGCACGCGTTCATCGAGTGAGCGGGCAGCGCGGCCGCCCCGGCGATCGAGTCACCCAGATTGCCTCACTCCTCGGCGTCGACCTCGCGGATCGTCCGGACGAGCGCGTCCAGCGCTGTGTCGACCGCCTTCCGTTTCACGGCGCCGCGGTCGCCGTTGAGGACGACCCGCTCCGTGCGAACGAACGACGCCTCGGTCCCCCACGGCGCGGCGTAAGCCACCCCGACGTACACGAGTCCGACCGGCTTCTCCGCGGTGCCGCCGTCCGGCCCGGCGATTCCGGTCGTGGCGACAGCCCACGTCGTGTCGGCGTGGTCGCGCGCACCCGCCGCCATCTGCTCGGCGACCGCCGCGCTCACGGCGCCCTCGGCGTCGAGCGACTCGCGAGACACTCCGAGCAGTTCGCGTTTGGCGTCGTACGCGTAGGTCACGAACCCGCGGTCGAAGTAGGCGCTCGCGCCCGGCACTTCGGTCACACGCGACCCGACGAGTCCCCCTGTCAGCGACTCCGCGGTCGCGAGGGTCTCCCCGCGTTCGGTCAGCAGGTCGCCGAGCGTCTTCTCGATCGGCTCCGACTCGTCGGTCCCGGCGATCTCGTCGGCGCTTCCGGTTCCCTCCTCACTCTCGGTCCCCTTCCCGCTCCCGCTCTCGTCCATGCCCTCGCTGAGTCGTCCACGCCCGTGGGGTTTACGCTCGCCGCGGCGCAAGCGCCGGCATGACCGACTGGGACGACCGCTTCGTGTCCGGGGAGTACCCGCGTGCGCCGGAGCCATCCGCCGTCCTGCGCTCGTACGAGCCCGCGATCCCCGACGGCCGCGCGCTCGACGTGGCCGCCGGTACCGGCCGCAACGCCGTCTACCTCGCGGAGGCTGGCTACGCGGTTGACGCCCTCGACGCCTCCCGCGAGGGGCTCGCCATCGTCCGCGAACGCGCCGCCGAGCGCGATGTCGCTGATCGGGTCGAAACGATTCAGGCCGACGCCTCGACGTACGGCTTCCCGGATGAGACGTACGAGCTGATCACGATGAGCTTTTTCCACACGCTCGACCGGTTCGCCGACCTGATCGAGTCGCTCACTCCCGGTGGGTACCTGTTTGTCGAAGGACACCTGCGGTCGGCCGACGCGACTCCGTCCGGTCCGAGCGACGACCGCTACCGGTTCGCCGCCAACGAACTCCTGCGCGCCGGGCTCGGGCTGACCGTGCTGTACTATGACGAGACGACGGAGGAGCGCCCGGGCGACCACCGACGCGCGACCGCCCGCCTGCTCGCGCGACGGTCGAGCGGCGGGCGACAGACGTACCCACCGAGACCGGACGAGGGTGACGAGAGAGACGAGGCGGGCGCGGAGCGAACGGATGGCTGACGCCGACTCGCCCGGAGCGGTCCTCCGGCGGCTGGTCGCGGAGGCGGTCGGCGTCGACAGCGTCGCCCTCCTCGCCGACGATGTCGATCTCGTCGAGCGTGGGGACGACCCGGGGACGGCGGCCCGGCTCTCCGGAATCGTCGACACGGGCGATACCGTTGTCGGGGTCGTGCCTCGCGCCGATCCCGCCCTTGCACGACGGCTGACGGGTGACAGTGACGGGGACGACGACGGATCGATCGTCGGTGTCGACGACGACAACGTCGACGGCCGAACGCTCCGACTCGTGTTTACTGGACGGGCCGCAGATAGGCTCACCGGCCCCTCGGGGACCGTAATACGGTCGGTCCTCGCCGAGCGAGGGATCGAGGCGTACCGCCACGACGGCGATTCCCCGATCGGACTGCTCCTCGTCGACGACCGAGCCGTGGTCGGCCTCTTTGACGAGAGCGGGCTCGCCGCGCTACTGTGGTCGGACGCCCCCGCAGTCCGGGAGTGGGCGGCGGCGACTTGCCGGCGCTACCTCTCGGCGGCCGAACCGGCGTGAGACGCGCCGCATCGTTTTTGCACGCGCCCCGCGAAGAGGAAGTATGAAGGCGTTACTACTGTTGGTCGCCGGAATCGGCGGACTGATCGAGACGCTCGTTCCGCGGGCGGTCGTCCGCGCGTGGACGAAGGCGCTGTACCGGAACGCCGGGGAAGCCGAGCCCCGCGAGTGGGTGTACGCCGCCACGCGCGCCGAGGGCGCAGTCGTCGTGCTCGCCGCGCTCGTCGGCTTGTACGGTGTCGCGACCGCCGAGGAGGACGAGCCGGAGCGCGTCAAATCGGATCGTGTCGAAACGGATCGTGTCGAAACGGATCGCGTCAACACCAACGACTGAACGGTCGAAACAGTCGACGACCGAACGGCAGACATCGGGATTCCGGAGGGGCCGATGCCCCGAACTCGGTCAGTCGTCGGTCGCGCCGGAGTCTATCGGCTCTTCTTGCTTTTCGGAGCCATTCTCGGCGACTCTTTCACCGTTCAGATACGCTCGATCGGCCTCCGAGCGCTCGCCGGTCCGCAACACGTGGCAGTCACGACACCGCGCCTCGTAGGACTCCTCGGCGCCGACGAGGATCGTCGGATCGTCGACGTGGGCCGGCTCCCCCTCGATGAGGCGCTGGTTCCGGGAGGCGGGCTCGCCGCACTGCGAGCAGATCGCTTGTAGCTTGTCGACGTACTCGGCGGTCGCCATCAGCTCCGGCAGGGGTTCGAACGGCTCGCCGCGGAACGTCTGATCGGTGCCGGAGACGATCACGCGGGTGCCGTTGTCCGCTAAGGCGTTACACACCTCCACCAGCGCGTCCGAGAAGAAATTCGCCTCGTCGATCGCGACGACCTCGGGGAACGGCTCGTCGTCGAGGATTGCAAGCGGGCCGCCACCCTCGTTGTCGACGACGGTCGCCTCCCACTGCCGGCCGTTATGGCTCCCGATCGTCGTCTCGCCGTAGCGGTCGTCAACGGCCGGCTTGTACACCGCGACGGATTGGCCGGCGATCTCAGAGCGCCGGAGCCGCCGGAGCAGCTCCTCTGTTTTCCCCGAGAACATCGATCCAGAAATGACCTCGATCCAGCCGGATCGAGTGATCGCGTGCATGCTCTGACGGGCACGAGCCAGCGACTAAACCGTTTCTCTCCCGGCCGGCTCGCCGCCGATTACGACCCGAGACACGTCGGCCGCGCCGGCGCGCCTGACGATCGCGCGAACGAGGTCGTGCGCGCCGGCAAGGTTGTCGGAGTCGCCGTCGAGCACCAACAGATCGGCATCCGCGCCCAGCTCGATCACGCCGCGGTTCAGCCCCGCGATCGCCGCGCCGTTCACCGTCGCCATCCGCAGGATCTCTCGGGCCGGGAGATCGGAGAGCTTCGCGGCGAACTCCATCTCGCGGAACATCGACGGCGAGTCGAGCATGACGTTGTCGGTGCCGAGCGCGACCGTCGTCCGCTCGGCGAGGTCGCGGATCGGCGGCACGCCGACGTTCGTCACGAGATTCGACCGGGGGCAGACGGCCACGGGCGTCCCGCGGTCGGCGAGCCGCTCGAGGTGGATCGGCTCGGCGTGGACCATGTGGACGAGAAAGTCGGGGTCGAGATCCATCGCGGCGTTGATGTCGTCGGCGTCGCGCTCGCCGGCGTGGATCCCGAACAGCTTGCCCGCCTCGCGAGTCTCCGAGCGCACCGCGTCGAAGTCGGCGTCGCGGGCACCGGAGGCGCCGTACCCGTCAGCGACCGAGAGCACGTCGGGGTCGTCACGACCGAACACGACCGGATCGATCGCGCGCTCGCCGAAGTCGACGCCCTCGCCCGCGACCGCGTCCCGGAGCGCGGCCACGCCCTTGACGCCGCCCTCGCGGAACTCCAGGAACGTGCCGGTCCCGGTCGACTCCATGTACCGGAGGCTCCGCGCCATCGCGGCGACTTTCGCCTCGTGGCTCGCCTCCCGCAGGAGGCGGTGTTTGAGCCCGTCCGGCGGTGCGACCAGCTCGTCGAGCGAGAGGCCCTCGCCGGCCTCCTTGGCGATGGAGTCACCGATGTGGGTGTGGGCGTTGACGAACGCCGGGAGGATCACGTCGTCGGAGTCGACGCTCGTCTCCTCGATCCGGACGATCTCGTCGTCGGCGACGATGACCCGGCCTTCGACCGGCTCGAACTCCGGACCGACCAGAACGGTCCCTTCAAGGTGCATACTCGGCGGTCGCCGGCGCGGGAGTAAAAGGTCACGACAGGGGATCGACTCGGCCGATCACGCCCCGTCTCGGAACTCGTCGAGCGTCGTCGGCATCGCGCCGCGCACCTCCGCGACGAGCCCGTCGGGGTCGAGTCCGAGCACGTCGGCGGCGGCGCGGCCGACGCGATCGGTCGCGGGGTGAGGGGCGTAGACACCGAGGCGCCACTGGTTGCGCTGGGCGGTCCGGAGCGTGGAGACGAGGGGTGACTGCCGCTCTAACCGACGCACCTCGCCGTTGACGGTGACCCGCGCTGTCGACTCCCGCATCGACGGCTCCGGGGGGACATCGAGGATCACGTGCTGACGGGCGACGCCCGCCTCCTCGGCGATCTCGCGTTCCAGCGCACTCTCAGTGTCGTGGTCGGCCTCATGGACACGCTCGGCCACGTCGTCGTACTCGGCCCACACCGCCCGCTTGTACAGGTCGCGCTCGTCGTACCGCCGGGAGAGCTCGGCGGTCTCCGAGCAGCTTCGGATCGCCGCGAGGAAGTCGTGGTCGTCCATCCGGCGAAGCTGGGCCGGGGTCGTCGTGGTCGCGTCGAGTAAGTCGCTCGCCGCCCGCCGAAGCATTGCCTTCGAAATGCGCGCGACGTGGTGGGTGTACACGACCGGGTTCATCAGTGCGCGCGCCAGAAGGAGGCTCTCGGCCGTCTGGACGTTCCCCTCGTCCAAGACGAGTTCGTTGGTGCCGGTGCCCACGTCGACGAACGTCAGCTCCCGGACGAACCGCTCGGTGTCGATGGTGCCGTACGGCACCCCGGTGTGGTAGGCGTCGCGCACGAGGTAGTCCATGCGATCAACGTCGAGCTCGCCCGAGACGAGCCCGCCGTACGGTCCCTCGCCGGCGACGAGCCCGGCGATCTTCTCCGGGTCGAGGTCGTGATCGCGGAGCACCTCGCCGACCGCGCCGGTCGCGAGCACCTCGTCGACGTCGTCGTGGTACTTCCCCGTGCGGCGGTGGGTGAGCGACTCCAGATTGTGGCTGAACGGGCCGTGACCCACGTCGTGGAGCATGGCCGCGGCTTCGATCCGGTCTGCGCGCTTTCCCCCAATCCCGAGGTGGCCGAGCGCGCGGCTGGCGAGGTGGTAGACGCCGAGCGAGTGCTCGAAGCGGGTGTGGTTCGCGGAGGGGTAGACGAGCTGGACCGTGCCGAGCTGTTTGACGTGTCTGAGCCGCTGGACTGCGGGGGTGTCGAGGAGGTCCGCCGCGACACCGTCGATCTCGATGTGGTCGTGGACGGTGTCCTTGACCGTGATCATGCGTCGACGTTCGGCGGCATGGGATAAAAGCGGCGTGCGTCCCCGGAGACGCCCCGACCAACCGGAATTCGCTCTGTTGCCGAAATCTGGAACGGCCGGCACGATTTATACGTGCGGTATCCGAACGGTCGACCATGTACGATGTACTCATCGGGATCGACAACGCGGAGGATAGCCGTGCGATCGCGCAGGCGGAGGCGATCGTGGATCTCCCGACGGTGGATGGCGCGGTGACCGCTCACCTGTGTCACGTGTTCCAGGAGAACCCCGAGGGGGCCTCAGTCCACCAGATATCGGCGGTCCGACGCGCCCGCGAGACCCTCGAAGAAGCCGGCATCAACTGCGTCCACTACGAGGCAAGCGGCGACCCCACAGACGAACTGCTCGCGGCCGCGGACGACATCGACGCGGACGCAATCTGCGTCTCCGGCCGCAAGCGACGCCCGACCGGGAAGGCCGTCTTCGGGAGCGTGACGCAGGACGTGATCTTGGGTGCCGATCGTCCGATCTTCGCGGTCCCGGCGCCGCGAAGCGACTGAGCCGCTACGTCCGCGCGCCGACGCCGCGGAGCCCGAGCACGTCGCGCGCCGCCTCGCCGACCGCGTCGACGTGTTCGGCCGGACAGTAGACGCCGAGCGTCCAGCGGCGGCGCTCGGCGCTGCGCAGGCCCGCCACCAGCTCCGAGGCGTCCTCCAGTCGCTGGGGAACACCGTCGACGACGACGGTCGAGCCGGATTCTTTTAACCCGGGACGGGAGGGCACGTCCACGACGACCTCGTCGCGATCGAGCCCGACCGTCTCGGCGATCTCGCGTTCGGCCGCGCGCTCCTCGGCGTGGCCGGCGTCGACGGTGCCCGCCGGCACATCCGCTAACCCGACCCACACCGCCCGCTTGTAGAGGTCGCGGCGCTCGATCCGTTCTCCGAGCGCGGGGACCGCTTCCCGGAGCGCGACGAGGAGGTCGTGGTCGGCCATCCGGCGGAACGCCCTCACGTCGGTGTCGGTCCGGTCGAGGTAGCGCTCGCAGGCGCGCTCCAACATCGCGCCGGCGACCCGCGAGACGTGGTGGCGGTAGACGACGGCGTTCATCAGCGATCGGGCGACGAGCAGGCTCTCGGCGGTGGGAACGTTCCCCTCGGCGAGCACCAGCGCCGCGTCCTCGGGGTCGCCCGAGCCGGAGCCATTTGCTCCGTCGCCCGCGAGCCGGAGTTCGTTGACGAGCCGGCCGGTGTCGACCGTGCCGTACGGGACCCCGGTGTGGTGGGCGTCGCGCACGAGGTAGTCCATCCGGTCCACGTCGAGTTCGCCCGACACGAGGGCGCCGAGCGCGCCCTCGCCCGCGATCAGGGAGGCGACGCGCTTCGGGTCCAGCCCGCTGCGTTCGAGGACCCGACACACCTCGCGGTCGGTGTCGGTCAGGAGCTACGCGATGTCGTCGTGGTCGCGTCCCGTCGCTCGCCGGATGATCCCCTCGTCTGGTGCCCGTAGGGGGCATGTCCGATGTCGTGGAGGAGCGCCGCCGCGCGGACGTGAGCGGCGGTGTCGTCGTCGATCCCCAACCCGTCTACCGCGCCGCGCGCGAGGTGGTAGACGCCCAGCGAGTGCTCGAAGCGGGTGTGGTTCGCGGAGGGGTACACCAGCCGGACGGTGGACAGCTGTTTGATGTGACGCAGCCGCTGAAAGGCGGGCGTGTCGACCAACTCGGCGGCGAGGTCGCCGAGCCGGACGTGACCGTGGACGCTGTCCTTGATCGCCTTCATCGGTTCACGCGCTCACTCGTCGACGATATCGACGCCGAGCCGCTCTTCGAGCGCGCGGACGACGGAGCCGCCGACGCCGGCGGTCGCGGCCCGACCGTCCTCGACAGCGAACAGGTCGTCCTCGTCGACGTCGAGCTCCTCGGCCAGCTCCTCGACCGTGAGTCCGGCGTCTTGCCGGGCCGCCGCCACGTCGTCGCCGTAGCCGGAGACGAGGTACGGGAGCCGGTCCGACTCGTAGTTGGTGCCGCCTTCCTCCCAGTGTTTGGAGTCGCCGGTCGCGGAGTCGTACATCTTCGCCTGCTTGCGGGCGATTTCCTTCTTCCGGCTCTCCGTCCCGGTTCCGGTCGACTCGGAGCTGGCGCCGCCGGGGCTTCCGCCGGAACTTCCGCCCCGACTCCCACCGGATCCGCCGCGCCCGCCGGGCGCGTTGCCGGCGTCGTCGTGGGGGCGGCAGTCCGAGCAGACGAGGAGCTTCGCCCCGGCGACCGTGGCCCGCTGGAGGTCTGTGGTCTCGCGCCCGCAGAGCTCGCAGGCGTCGCCGTCGTCGCCGCCGCCGCCACCGCCCGTCGAGTACTTCGCCATACCGCGAGTAGTGGACCCCGATCGTTAAAAGGCCGTGGAGGGACACCCGCCGGTCGGGAAGCGGCGACCGTCGTTGCTCACTCCGAAACCGTCGTCTTCACGATGCTCACTGGCGCGGTCGACTGTCGGGAGACGCGCTCGGTGACGGAGCCGAGCATCCGCCGGTAGTTCCCCGATCGGGTCTTCGATCCCATCACCGTGAGGTCGATATCCTCGTCGTTGATGTAGCCGAGAATCTCCTCGTGGGGGACGCCGTACACCAGCTCGGTCACCACGTCGACGCCCGCGTCCGCGGCGTGCGAGGCCACCTCGTCGAGCGCCTCGCGGCCGCGCTCTTCCAGCGTCTCGGAGGCGCCTTCCGATCCGTCAACGAACTCGTCGCCAGAATACGCGTTGACCACGTCGCTGTCGACGACGTACAGCACGTGAAGGGTCGCGCCGTAGCGCTCGGCGGCGTCGATCGCGTGGTCGATGGCTCGGTCGACGCCCTTGCTGCCATCCGTGGGGAGTAGTATCTGATCGTACATGCACGGAGATCCGTCCCATCATCGAATAAATCGGTCGCCGTTTCCCGAACGATTAACATGCTGCCAGCCCCGGACTCGGCCATGACCGACGCCGCGGACCGGCTGTTCGTGAACGGGGAGATACACACGCTTGCGACTCCCGACGAGACCCACGAGGCCGTCGCCGTGCGGGACGGCGCGGTCGTCCGCCTCGGTCGGAGCCACGAGGTGCGGTTCCTCGAAGGCGTCGACACCGAGGTGATCGATCTCGACGGTTGCGTGCTCCTCCCCGGCTTCGTCGACGCGCACACCCACCTGACGACGGTCGGGCGCTACCTTGTCCACGCCGACCTCTCGGTCGCGGACTCGCCGATGGAGGCGGTCGATCTGCTTGCGGAACGGGCGGCAGCGGTCGAGGATGGGAACTCGGACGCGTCGGACGGCGGGTCCGACGACCCCGCAACCGACTGGGTGCTCGGCTACGGCTACGACGAGTCGACGTGGGACGACGACCGCTACCTGACCCGCGAGGACCTCGACCGCGTCTCGACGGAACGTCCCGTCGCGGCCGTCCGCGAGGACATGCACGTCGCCGCGGTCAACGGGGTCGTCCTCGACCGGTTCGCGGACGCTCTCGACTCGGTCCCCGACGAGACGGTGCCGACCGACGACGCGGGCGAGCCGACGGGCGTCCTCCTAGAGAGCGCGATCGATCCGATCTACGAGGCGGTCGAACCGGGGCCGGCGGCGACTCGCGACCTCGTCACCGCTGCGCTCGACGACTGCGCCGCCAAGGGGATCACGGGCTTTCACGACATGGTGCGAAACTCGCACGCTCCGCGCGTCTACCGCGACCTCGACGCCGCCGACGAGCTGACCGCACGTGTCCGGATCAACTACTGGAGCGACCACCTCGACGCGCTGCGGGAGGTCGGCCTGACGACGAACGCCGGAAGCGACATGGCCGAGACGGGCGCGATCAAGTCGTACACCGACGGGAGCTTCGGCGGGCGGACCGCGAGGCTCTCCGAACCGTACGCGGACGCACCGGGCGAGACCGGGCAGTGGGTCGTCGACCCGGACGAACTGGCAGAGACGGTCGCGGACGCGACCGGGGCGGGCTACCAGTTCACCGCCCACGCGATCGGCGACGAGGCGATCGACGCCGTCCTCGACGCCTACGAGGAGGAGTCGCACACCGACCCCGGCGCGGCGCGTCACCGGATCGAACACGTCGAACTCGCAGACGACGCGGCGATCGAGCGGCTCGCGGAGACGGGCGTGGTCGCCAGCGTCCAGCCGAACTTCCTCAAGTGGGCGGGCGCAGACGGGCTTTACGAGGGGCGTCTCGGGCCGGAACGCACCGCCGAGACGAACCGCTACCGCGACATGCTCGACGCGGGAGTTCACCTCGCGTTTGGCTCCGACGGAATGCCGATGGACCCCTTACTCGGCGTCCACCACGCCGTCAACGCGCCGGCCCCTGCCCAGCGGCTCACGGTGACCGAGGCCCTGCGCGCGTACACCCGGGGCGCGGCGTACGCGGGCTTCGACGAGGACCGGCTCGGCACGGTCGAGCCCGGCAAGTGCGCCGATTTCGCCGTCCTCGACGCGTCGCCGTGGGAGGAGTCGGACGCGATCCGCGGGGTCGACGTGGCGATGACGGTCGTCGACGGCGAGGTCGTATACGACGGGCGGTAAGGCGGCTTCCGACCGACCTCCGGGCCGAAACCTCGCAAGCACTGCCAGAAGACAGTAGTTATTAATAATGTAGGTTATATACGGGTATGGCAGAGATCGCCATCGAGTACGCCGCCGGCAGTCGCCTCCGATCGGAAGCGGAGACGGCTCGACGCCTGATCGACTCCTACCTCGGCGACCGCTCCGATGTCGACCGCGTTACGCTCTCGCCCTCCAGCGAGTCCGTGTTCTGCGTCAGCGTCGAGGGCGACCGCATCTGGTGTACGGACCCCCGCGAGTGGATCGACGCCGTGGAGGCGGTGACCGCGGCCCGGAAACGACTATCGGAGCTATCCTAACCGAAGCGATCAGCACAATTCAAGAGAGCGTGTCATAGAATCCGTGTCATACCCTGAGCATCTCACGTCCCGGGTTGTCTCCTCGTTCGCAATTGGTGATTGCGACGATAAGACGGAGGTAGAGTGAGAGATACACCTCCGTTCGTTCGTGGACGCGGCCTCGGGCACGGCCGTGCCCGAGGCCACAGTCCTTGACCGCAGCGTTCGCTGGAGGCGAACACATCGTACCCCAGCAGGAACTCGAAGGACAGGTATTCAAACAGCGGTATTGTCTCGGTTGCCGCGACGTTCAGGAAATTGTCGACCGAAACTGCATCTTGTAGGGCTTGGTTTTTGCTGGACATTATTCCCAGGTACACGAGCTCGTACGTGATGCTTCGTATGGAACGCTCGTAGAGAGAAGCCCTGCGACTCGTTAGAGGATCTCTACCCCGGGTTATCAACTGTATTATCAAAAAAACCCATCCGATATGCTTCGATATGCAGACCGGTACTGAAGATGACGGTATTGAACAAGTAGATGGGGAAAATTCGGTGAATCGGCGGACGTTCGTGCAAGGGGTGGGGATGCTACCGCTCTCCACGTCGCTTCTCGACAATGAGGAGGCTCGACAGCAGTTAGATCTTGGGAATAGCGCGCACGGTAGCGGGCGCACTCGGCGGTTCACGATTCACGCTATCGAGGTCGACATCGTCTACAATCGATTCGGGCTCCACCAGCCCAACGGTGTGATGTACGTGCTGGACGAGAACCTCGACGCAGTGCGCGAGGCGTCCGGCGAAACACCCGACGACGCCTTCTCGCTGGTCGAAAACGAGACAGCGAGCGCGGAACAGCGTGGCAATCCGAACGAAGACGACGGCGAGGTCGACACCTCGCTCATCGAGCCGCTGGTCATTCGGGCGAACGAAGGCGACACGATCCAGATCAGGTTCGTCAATCACCTCGACCGGCAGGCGTCAATCCACCAGACCGCCCTGCCGTACAACGTCCAGACATCCGACGGTATGGCCGTCGGGCTCAACCCCGACACGACTGCAAAACCGGGGGGAACGGTCCAGTACCGCTGGGAGGCCACACATACGGGCACCCACTTCTTTTACGACGGGGCGAATCAGGCGGTCGACAGTGCCAACGAGCCGCCAGAGGAGGCGAACCTGCTATCCCGGGGACTGTTCGGGGCTATCGCGGTCGAACCGCCGGGAGCGACGTGGAGCGACCCTGAGACCGGCGGCGAACTCCACAGTGGTACCAAGGCCGTCATCGACGACCCGAACGGACTCGGAACGACGTATCGCGAGTTCGTTCCCTTCTATCACACGCCTGAGGGAATAGAACCCGAAGTACAGTGGCCGAGCACTGGAGAGGAACAGACGATTCACGCCATCAACTACCGGGCCGACCCTCTGGGACAGCGCGACGACGAGTTCTACAACTCGTGGACGAACGGGGACCCAGGTGGCGGCGACAACGTCTTCCCGGCGTATAAGGGCGATCCCATCAAGTACACATTCGTCGGAGCCTCTCTGGAAGAGAATCACGTCCACCACCTACACCAGCATCGCTGGAAGGAAGTACCGCGCACGGCAGCCGACACCATCGATTCACAGACCATCGGTCTCGGTGATACCTTCGACGCCTATCTCGTCGCCGGACACGGTCCCCAGACGAATCGGCCAGGCCTGAGCTTCTCCGAGGCCTTCGAGGTCGGGGCCGGCTATAACCACGGGTCGGCTGGTGACGTACTCTTCCACTGTCACCTTTTCCCCCATTACGCCGAAGGGATGTGGGCTATCATGCGTATACTCGACAAGGTGCAACCGGGCCTCCAGCCGCTGGCGAACTCCAGCGGACTCATCCAAGAGGGATCCGACGCACCCGGGTATCCCGAGCTCGTCGCCGACGCGATAAAGGAGGTCGAAGGCGTCGACGACCCGATAGGACATCTGGCTCCGAAGCCGCCGCTCTCGTCGGTAAACAACCCGCGCGAACCGACCGACGTGGAGCGCCAAGCGTTCGGTGACGACATCGTCCCCGGAGCACCGTACGCAGATCCCTGCACCGACCCCGAGCCGGAACGGATTCTCGAATACACCATCGCGGTGATGAAGCCCGGGAATCCCAACGGTATCGTCTACAACGACGTCGGGGACCACGACCCTGAGGGTCTGGCGTACGTTCTCGATCGGGTCAGGGTCAAAGCTCCTGACGGTACCGTGCAGAAAGATGTCGACGTTGACGACGCGGAATTGCTCCGAGAAGGCAAATTGAATCCAGAACCGTTGTTCATCCGCGCCAACGTCGGCGACTGTGTGGAGGTCCGCCTTCAGAACGAACTCGTCGAGGAGGAGTTCCATACTTCCGTCCATCCGCACTTCGTCGGCTTCGATCAGTTAGGTTCCGAATCGGTCACGACGGGCTTCAACTACGAGCAGTCAACCGACCCCGGCGATACGATGCAGTACCGCTGGTACGCGGACGAGGAGGGTGCGATCTTCTTCCACGACCACATCGTCGGCGTTTCAGAGGGTATGCACGGGCTGTTTTGTGGCCTCCTCGTCGAGCCCGAGAGGTCGGAGTGGACCGACCCATACTCGGGAGAGCGCATCTTCAGCGGCGCCCAGGCCGTCATCGACCCGCCCGAGGCTGACGCCTTCCGTGAGCAGGCGCTTCACTACCATGACTTCGCCCAGTTGAGAGACCCGGATACCGGTGAGTTCGTCAATCCCGATCGCGAGCACAACCAGAACGCCGGGACAAACGCCATCAACTACCGGAATTCGCCGTTCTACCACCGCGACGACGAAGACCCAGCTTACGTCCACAGTTCGCAGGTCCACGGCGACCCCGAGACGCCGATCCTCGAGGCCTACGAGGGCGACAAGATCCGGTTCCGGCTCTTCCAGGGGTCCTGGGAGGAACAGCACAACTTCGATCTCAGCGGCCTCCGGTTCGACCCGGAAGGGTTCGCCGATCAGGACATGGTCTCGCAGGTCATCGGTACGTCCGAGGCGTTCACATTCACGGTCCGACCCGAAGAGAGCCAGCAGGACTTCAAGCACATCACGAATCCCGACGACCTGCCGGTCCGCGATTACCGCTACGGCTCGAACGTGATCGACGACATGTGGACGGGGATGTGGGGGCTGTCGCGTATCTGGGGGGCCGAGGTCAACCACCTCCAAACACTCCCCGGCCAGGCCGCGCCGAGCGAGTCCATCGCCGAGGCCCAACTCGAGGCGATGGGTCATCCGGCACCCTTCTCCAACTTCGACTGGACCGAGGAAGGCCAGCGAGCGAAACTCCGCTATGCAGAGGGCGAGGACCTGACGCGGCCACCGGACAAGGACGCCCGGCAGAACGGCAACGTCGGGGAGATCCCACCACAGGCACCTGACCCGGGCGACCCGTGCCCAGACGATGCCCCGGTGCGGTCGTTCGACGTGACGGCGTTCCAGGTCGACATCCCGTACAACGACTACGGTGACCACGACGAACACGGCGTCGTCTTCGCACTCGACCGCTACGTCGACGAGATCAAGAACGGCGACCGACCGGTCGAACCCCTGACGCTCCACGCGAACAAGGGTGACTGTATCGAGATCAATCTTACGAACAACCTGCCCAGCGGCCTCGACAACGACCACGCCCACCCAAAGATGCGTATCTCCCAGGAGTGGGACCGGTCGGATCGGATCTCGCTCCATCCGGTGCAGGTAATCAACGACGTGAACGGATCCAACGGGTCGACGGTCGGGTTCAACTACGACACGACCGTCGATCGTGGCGAGACGATTACCTACCGCTGGTACGCTGACGTCGAGGTAGGGACCTCACTCCTATGGGACATGGCGGACGTTCGCAGCACCCGTCATCACGGCGCCTTCGGTCAGCTGGTTATCGAGCCACAGGATTCGGTGACGCTCGATAACCGAACTGGCGAAGTCAGCGTCACGAGTGTGGCATCGATGATCAAGACGGGGAACGGAGACCCCGACTTCCGCGAGAACGCATTGATATTCGCGGACGGACAGTTCGTATTGAATCGAGACGACCCTACGGACTGCGTCGTCCCGCCCGGACCCGACATCGAGAACCCGAACGATCCCTGCAACCAGCTCGGTGACAGCGAAGACCAGGGGTACGGCGGCATCAACTACCGCTCGGAACCGTTCTCGCGCCGTTTCGAACAGAACGACGCCCAACATCTCGTATACAGTTCGCGGGTTCACGGCGATCCCAACACGCCAATCTGGAAGGCAGCCACCGACGACCCCGTCAAGTTCCGGGTGGCCTCGGGGGCTGATAAGGCCCGGGCGGTCGCGTTCCACCTCGCCGAACATCAGTGGCAGCGCTACCAGGGCGTAAACGAGTCACCCGTTATCGGCGTCGACGGGCAACTCAGCCCTGGGAAGGCCCAGACGTTCGACCTGCTCGGTGGGGCTGGCGGGCTGACGGGCGGTAGCGGGAGCGGTGACTACATCTACCAGGAGACGAAGCAGCGCCGCCGGCTCGAAGCGGGGCTGTGGGGCATCTTCCGGGTCCGTCGACAGCCGGATCGGTTTCCCGACGAGGCTATCCAACCGCTGCCTGACAGAGCGGGCGCTGTTCCGCTCGCTGGGCGACCCGGATACGTCGTCCGGACGGGAGACGTGACGGGAAACGGCCAGCGGGATGTCGTCATCGGCGTCACTGGAAGCGATATCGGTGCTACGCAGGCTGGTGCCGTGTACGTATTCACGGACACGAACCCGAGCCAGGTCACCGACCTCTCGGCCGCCGACCTCCAGGTGCCGAGTGAGACCGTTGGAGAGCAGGCTGGCACCGACATCCGTCTTGTTTCGAGGGAGGGCAGTACCCAGAATATCGTCGTGGGTACCGCTAGCGGCGACCAACGGGTTATCGAGGGCGGGCAGCCGTTGCTCGACCTCATCGAATCTCCGCCACCGTCGGAAGTAGCCGAGTTCGTCCGAGGAACGACCAACACGAGAGTGCTGTCGATCGTTCCGTTCGAAATGGCGTCGACGCCGATGGACGGAAACGGTAACAGGAACTGAACCCGTACGGACGGGTCTTACTCGCCCTGCGCTGCTGCGTGCGACTGCACGAACTCCCGGAGAAGTTTGCCCGCTAGCGCCGCCGCCTGCCCGTCGTCGCGGTCGTTCACCTCGACCACGTCGAACCCGTCGGCGGCGGGTGCGACCGCGCGAACGAGGTCGCGAGCCTCTCGCGGGGCGAGTCCGAACGGCTCCATCGTCCCTGTCCCCGGTGCGAATCCGGGGTCGAGGCCGTCGATGTCGACCGAGCAGTACACCGACTCCTTTTCAAACGTGTCCGCGTCGATGCCGTCGATCCACTGCCCGGCATCTTCGGGGGGAACGACCGTCACGTCGGCGTCGGCGGCGCGGTCCCACTCCGCCTCGGAGCCGGTGCGCGCGCCGACGATCACCGCGCGGTCGACGCCGAGGTCGTCGAGGGCGCGCCGAGTGACGCAGGCGTGGCTCAGTGGGTTCCCGTCGTAGGCGTCGCGCAGGTCGAGGTGGGCGTCGCAGACGACGAGCGTGTCGGGGCCGACCGCTTCGACGCCGGCGTGCGTGACGGTGTGCTCGCCGCCGACGAGGAGGGGGACGGCGTCGTCGTAGGTGACGCTTCGCAGTTCGGCAGCGAGGTGGTCAAGATATTCTTTTACGTCGTCCCACGACCGCACGTCGCCGGCGTCGCAGACGCCGAGCGCGGAGAAGTCGCTGTCCGTTCTGCGGTCGTAGTCGTCGTAGGTCTCGGCGAAGCGCCGGATCCGGTCCGGTCCGAATCGGGTGCCCGGCTGAAAAGTGGTCGTGGCGTCTAAGGGAGCGCCGACGACCACGTAGGAAGCAGCGTCGCGGTCTGTCGTCGCTCCGGGGAACATCGGCCTCGATTACCCGACGACCTTGCGCTGGCCCTCGTATTCCAGGTACTCGATGTTGTCGTCGGAGGTGAAGTCCTCACCTTCGGGGATACGCATGGTGAACGTCTCGTAGGTGTCAAGATCCATGACCTGCGCGTCGTCGCCGGAGACGGAGACGACCTGACCCTGCTTCCGCTGGATGATCGGGACCCAAACCTTCGCGTCGACCGGCTGCGAGAGCGAGCGCTTCTTCTCGTCGAAGACACCCTTGCCCTCGACGCGCGCCTTGGCGCTCCCGTGTTTTCCGGGTTTTGCTGTGCTGTAGTGGTTGATCTTGCAGGGAGAGCTGTCCATCATGACGTAACTGCCCTCCTGTAGTTCGCGAACCTGCTTCTGCTCTCGCGGCATGCCCGCTACTTCCGGAGGCGCGGGTATAAACGGTTTGGAACGCCGTCGCGGAGGCTGGGATCGACAGGCCGAGATCGACAGGCCAAGATCGACAGGACGGGATCGACAGGCCGAGATCGGTAGGCGGGAATCGACCGATCGGCGAGCCGATTAAGGGTCCATCTCGTCGACGTACTCCTCGCGCTTGTCGTCGTCAGCGTCCTCGTCCGGGGGAACGAACTGCCCGGTGAGGAGGTAGCTGGCGATGAAGAGGCCGATGAAGCCGACGCCGACCGCGGCGGTCGTCCGGACCACGAACGGGAAGTCGATCCACCAGAGCGCACGGTCGGCGATCATCATCACGACAACCGCGACGAACAGCGCCTTCTGCTCGTCGGTCGGGTCGCGAATGAAGCCGACCACGTCGTCTTTGATATCACTGAAAAACCCCATTTTTAAGCACCTCCTTCCGCGTCGACCTCGCTCGCGCTCTCTCCCTCGATGACGCGACTCACCCGCTGCAGGCCCTCCTCCAACTCTGCGGTCGGGAGCCCGAACCCGATCCGGAAGCGGTCCGGGAAGCCGAACAGCCCGCCGGGCGCGAGCACGACGCTCTCCGTCTCGACGACGGCCCGGCAGAACGCCTCGGCGTCGTCGAACCCATCGGGCACCGTGACGAACCCGTTGACGCCGACCGGGTCGTACCAGTCGAGGTCGTGGCGATCGAGCCAGTCGGCGACGATAGCGCGGTTCGTTTCCGCCAGCTCGCGGTTCTCCTCTAAGATGCGCGGCTCGCGCCGACCGAGGGCCTGCTTCGCGACGTGCTGGCCGAACAGGCTCGGCGAGATGGTGGTGTAGTCCTTCCACCGCCGCGCGCGCTCGACGACCGCCTCGGGGCCGGCGATCCAGCCGAATCGGAGCCCGGCGAGCCCGTACGCTTTGGTGAGACTCGTCGTCGAAATTCCGTGGGCCCCGAAGCTCGCGACCGGCGGCTGCGGCTCCTCGGCGAGCAGGCGGTACACCTCGTCCGAGAGGAGGTACGCGTCGTGGTCGACGGCCACGTCGTAGACCGCCCGCATCGCCGCCTCGTCGTGGTACCGACCGGTGGGGTTGTTCGGGTTGTTCACGACGATCACGGCGGTGTCGTCGCGGGCGGCGTCGGCTATCGTGTCGGGGTCGAGCTCCCACTCCGGCGGCTCTAGTTCGACGCGGGTCACGTCGCCGAACGCCTCGGGGACCGCGTGGAGCGCTTGGTACGTGGGCGTGACGACGACGGCGTGGCTGCCGGAGCCGACCGTCGAGTCGGTCGACGAGTCGACTTCGAGTCCCTCGGCGTCCCCGAGCAGCGAGAGGAACGTAAGGAAGTTCGCCTCCTGCGTCCCGCAGGTGAACAGCACCTCGTCGGCGCTCCGGCCGTACCGCTTGCCGACCGAGTCACGGAAGTCGGGGTCGCCGTTCGTCGGGATGACGTAGTCGAGCCGGCCCGGATCGAGGTCGAACCGGCTCGCGTCCAGTGACCGGATCCCGCTTTCGGCCAACATGATGTCGGCCTCGTGTTCGTACTCGGCGAACCAGCGTTCGAGGCCGAACGGGTCGATGCGCATACCGGACGTGGGAGTGGCGCGAGGTTATGTGCTGCGGTCCCTCGTGGCGGTCTCTGGAGAGGAGCGTCTCCGAAGTAGTGACGAGTACCGACGCCGAGACGCCGCAGACACCGCCATCGCAACGATTTTTGCCGGCGGATGTGACCCCGAATCATGATTCTCAACCGGCGGCGACTGCTGGCTACACTGCTCGTCGCGGTGGCCGCGCTCGCGGCGGTCGTGTTGGCGGAAGTGCTGCGAACCGTCGTCTTCGCGGTCACGGTCGCGTACGTCCTGTACCCGATCTGCCAGTGGCTCGTCGGACGAGGATTGTCCCGCCGGATCGCGTGCGTCGGCACCACCGTCATCGCCTTCGTTGCCGCCGCGATTCTCGTGGTTCCGTTGCTCTACGTGCTGTATCGGCGGCGGGCGGAGCTGATCGAGATCCTCGAGCAGATCCCCGATGTCGTCCCGATCAGCGTGGGTGGGTTCGAGCTGGTCATCGAGATGGTGCCGTACGTGGCGGCCGCCGAGGTGTGGGTTCGACAGGTCGCGCTCGCGCTCGCGGCGGCGGCGCCGCGGCTCGTACTCGAACTCGTCGTGTTCACGTTCCTCGTGTACGGGCTCCTCTATCGACCGGGTTCGGTCGAAGCCGCCGTCTTCGGTGTGGTCCCGGCGGAGTACCACGACATCCCGACGCGGCTCCACGAGCGGACGCGAGAGACGCTGTACTCGATCTACGTCCTGCAGGCGGCGACGGCCGCGGGGACGTCCGTGCTCGCATTCGTGGTGTTTTGGGCCTTAGGGTACGGGTCACCGGTCTTGCTTGCCGTCATCGCCGGCGTCCTCCAGTTCATCCCCATTATCGGCCCGAGCGTGCTCGTCGTCGCACTGGCCGTGGGAGACCTCCTCGTCGAGGAGACCGGGCGGGCGATTGCCGTGCTAGTACTCGGTCTCGTCCTCGTCTCCTTCGTCCCCGACGCGGTGATCCGGACGCAGCTCGCCGACTGGACCGGAAGGATCTCTCCGGGACTGTACTTCGTCGGATTCGTCGGCGGTATCCTCACTCTCGGCGCGGTCGGACTCATCGTCGGTCCCCTCGTCGTGTCGCTGTTGCTCGAAGTGATCGACATGCTCTCCGAGCGCGACGTGCCGCCCGACCGGATCGGGAAAGAAGAGAGGGCGGAGTCGACGGACTGACCGCTCTCGTCGCCCGTTCCACCCGATCCACCGGCACGGCTTTCCCCTGTCCGACCGTGCGTCGCGTATCCGATGTCCTCGACGAATTCTCCCACCGCGCTCGACGACGCTCCGAGTCTCGCGGCGCGGCGGCTCGACGATCTCGCTGATCGCGTGGCGCGTTCGAGTTCCGCGGACGCCGACGGCGACGCGGACGGGCCGGCCGCCGGGACTGACGCGATCGACGTGTTCGCTCCGGCGACCACCGAGCGAATCGGCTCGGTGCCAGCCTGCGAGGCGAGCGACGTCGACGCCGCGGTCGAGCGCGCCCGGGAGGCGCAGGCGGAGTGGGCGGCGACGCCCGCGAGGGAGCGCGCGGCGGTCCTCGACCGGTTCGGCGACCTCGTGCTCGACCGCCATGCAGAGCTGCTCGACCTCCTCCAGCTGGAGACCGGGAAGTCGCGCCGAACCGCGGTCGAAGAGTTGTTCGACGTACCGATGGGATGCGGCTACCTCGCCGAGACAGCGCCCGGCGTCCTCGCCGACGAGCGGCGCGCGGGCGTCGCACCGGGGATGACCACTGCGACCGTCACCTACGATCCGGTCGGCGTCGTCGGCGTGATCTCGCCGTGGAACTACCCGCTGACGCTGTCGATGGCGGACGCGCTCCCCGCGCTGGTCGCGGGCAACGCGGTCGTGCTTAAACCCGACGAGAAGACGCCGTACGGCGCGCTCGCGCTCGGCGAGCTGCTGGAGGTCGCGGGTCTCCCGGACGACCTGTTCCAAGTTGTCACAGGTGACGGACCGACCGTCGGTCCCGCGCTCATCGACGCGGTCGACTACGTCGCGTTCACCGGGAGCACCGAGACCGGCCGGATCGTGGCCGAGCGCGCGGGACGGAACCTCATCGACTGCTCGCTGGAGCTCGGCGGCAACAACCCCCTCATCGTCCTCGACGACACCGACGTCGACGAGGCGGCCCGCGGCGCGGTACAGGCCTGCTTCTCGAACGCTGGGCAGCTCTGTCTGTCGGCGGAGCGAATCTATGTCGTTGAGTCGGCCTACGACGAGTTCGTCGACGCGTTCGTCCGCGAGACGGAACGGCTCACGCTGGGGACCGGTTACGACTACGACGCCGAGGTCGGCTCGCTCATCGACGCCGCCCAGCTCGATCGGGTCCAGAACCACGTCGACGACGCGCGGGAGCGCGGCGCGACCGTGCTGACGGGCGGCCGCGCCCGTCCCAACGTGGCGCCGTACTGCTACGAGCCGACGATCCTGACCGACGTGGAGCCGGATGCGACCGTCGCGTGCGAGGAGACGTTCGGTCCAGTGGTCTCCGTGGCACCCGTTCCAGACGCCGACGCCGCGGTCGCAGCCGCCAACGACTCCCCGTACGGGCTCAACGCGAGCGTGTGGACGCGGGACCGGGATCGGGGCGCCGAAATCGCCCGCGATATCGACTGCGGCACCGTCAACGTCAACGACGCCTTCCTCGCGACGTGGGGCGCCGTCGACGCGCCAATGGGTGGTTTCGGCGACTCCGGGATGGGCCGCCGCCACGGGCCCGAGGGGATCCGGCGGTACGTCGAGTCCCGGACGATCGGGGTCTCGCGCGTCGGTCCCCTCACCTTCCCGGACCGAATCCCGATCGGCTGGTTCGTCCGCGGCGCGTTCGCGGCGCTCTCGCTCGGGCGGCGGGCGAGCCGCGGCGTGCGGCGGCTGAAAGAGCGGATTCGGCTGCGATAGCTCATAAATAATTCTCCGACTGCATATATCTAGAAAGATATTTATACGATAAATTAAACAATTTCGGGACGGGTGTTACCAGTATGCACAGAAGGCGGTTCCTTCGGAGCAGTATCGCCGCGGTCGGCCTCGCAGGGTTCGGATCCACGGTGAGCGCACAGTCGGGCGGCGACTACCGTCCCGGCGGGCCGTGGGCGCCGAACGAGCGCGCGGTCAACTACGAGGCGTATCTCGACAACCAACAGCTCGGCGAGCGCCTCAAGCAGATCGACCGGCGGAGCGACCGGGTCGAACTTGAACAGATCGGCGCCTCGGCCGGCCGTGAGGACCCGATCTGGGAGGTCACGATCGGCGACGGCAACGAGAGCCTCCACCTCATCAACCAGATCCACGGCGACGAGCCCTCCGGCGCCGAGGCCGTCGTGAAGATCCTCAACCGGCTGGCGACCGGCGGCTCCCGGCGGGTCGAGACGATCTTGGACAACCTCACGATCACGATCGTCCCGCGGGTCAACCCGGACGGGGCGAACTTCGTCGGTGACGACGGGCTCGAAACGGATGGGGAGCTCCGGCAGCGCCGGTACAACACCAACACGTGGGAGGAGGGCGACTCCCGGTACATCAACCGCAACTCGTACTTCGCCGGCGACGTGCCGGGATACGACATGAACCGGGGGTTCAGTATCCTCCCCGACTTCGAGCCGGGCGACGAGGACGAAGACTGGTGGGATGTCGTCGAGGAAGCCCCGCAGTTCGGATACCTCAATATCCCGGTCGAGGACGTCCCGGTCGATGTCCGCGACCCGACGGTCGCCGCCGGCGAGAATCCGTACGACGAGCTGTGGTCGATGGGACTCAATCTCAACCCGGAGAACCGGGCAGTGACGGAGTCGTTCCTCGACGCCGACCCCGACTGGGCGATCACTCATCACCACCAAGGCGCGGTCGTGGATCCGGACTCCCCCGATCGGGGGAACGGACCCAAACAGCAGTCGATCATGAGCGTGATGGCGCCGTTCGGTCCCAGATACATCGACCACGATAGGTTCGACTACGCCAGCTACGTCGGCAACGGGAACCCGTACCTCTCTGAGGACGCCCAGACGCGCTCGCTGCAGCTCAATCAGCTGGTCAACGAGCAGGCCCAGCAGTTCGGCAAGGGGAAGTTCAACACGCTCACCCGGTACGGATACGGTCCGCTCTGGGGGTCGTACCTCGACGCGCTGTGTCCGCGGACGGACGCCGCCGGGATGCTCTACGAGGTGTCCCACCAGAGCGACGAGCGCGGCCACAAGGCGATCGGCACGACGGTCAAGATCACCGTCGAGGGGTTCATGGCGACGTTCGAGCGGATCGCCGACGGCTCGATCAGCGAGGTCGACGAACTGGACTACTTCGACATGCCGCTGGCCGAGGGCATCGAGAGTCCGTTCGGCCGATAGACCGGCCTCGATACCACGGTCTCCGAGTGCGAGCGGCCCGTCGGACCTGCGGATTCAAGGCCCGTGCCCACCATGTGACACCATGGCAGGACCGGATCCCGCCGAACTGTGGCGGGTCGTCGACGCGTTCCCCGCAGCGCCCGACGGCGACGACGCCGACCGCATCAACGACGCCGACCGCATCAACGACGCCGACCGCGTCGACGACCTCCTCGACGGCACGTACAGCAGGCTGACCCGCGAGTGGTACCCCGATCTCGTGGAACTGACCGAGACGTTTGCCGACGACGACATCCTCCGGGAGGACGTGCTCGAACACGTCGAAGCGGCGCCGTCGTTCCGGCTTTCCGACGGGGCCGCGCCGCTCCCGGAGAAGCGCCGCGCGCTCGCGGCGGCCGACGAGGCGGCCGACGAGGTGACCGAGATCGCGGGCTGGTACGCGACGCTGCGGTCGATGCTCGACGACGACCCCGACGACCTGACTCGCGTCGAGCGACTGCTCCACGGCTTCGGCTACGTCCTCGCACACGGGCTCTTCCTCGGCGCGTCGTCGCCCGAGCGCGTCGTTCGGCGGCTCCGGCTGGCGTACCGGTCGGTCGGCGTCAGCATCGACGACACCGCCAGCGAGGCCGGCGCCGAGCGGACGACGTTCACCTGTCCGTATCGCGACGTGGGCGCGCGGATCTACGGCGAGAAGTGGGTGTGTCACGAGAAGCTCGATCGCGTCGACGACGGCTACGTGACGTACCTCGCGAAGCGGGGTATCGACTACCAGCGACCCCGGGGCTGCGACGGGAGCGAGGTGTGTTACTCCACCGTCGCGCGCGACGGGCCTGAGCTGTGGTGGCCGAAGACCGCCCCCGCGGCGGTCCGCGCCCACTCGTGACCCGAGATCGTCGAGGGTCGCGGTCGACACCGTCGCGACCGCACTCCGGGGACGAGTCGCCACCGGCGGCCGGCGACGAGCCCGCGGCACACCGGATCCAGCGCGCGTACGCCGTGCGGGCGCGGGTCTATGACTGGTTCGCGCGAGCGACCGCCTCGGTCGGGGGCGTGCGGGCGGGCTGCGTGCGAGCGCTCGACCTCGATCCGGGCGACACGGTCGTCGAATTCGGCTGCGGTCCGGGGGTCAACGTTCCCGCACTACGCGAGGCCGTGGGCCCGACGGGGCACGTCGTCGGCGTCGACATCACCGGCGCGATGCTCGATCGGGCGCGGGGTATGACCGAGCGCCGCGGCTGGGAGAACGTCTCGTTCGTGCAGGCCGACGCCACCGACCCGCCGATCCGCTCGGCAGACGCCGTCCTCGCGACGTTCGTCACCTCCCTGTTCCCGGACCCGTACGCGGCCGTGAGCGGCTGGTGTGAGCTGGCCGATAGCGTCGTCATCGCGGCGTTCGCGCCGCGAGGGAGCCGCCCCGCGAACGCCGCCCTCTCCGCGTTTGCCAGATTGAACGGCCGGCTGTTCGACGCGGGCGGGGGCGACCCGCTCGACCAGCTCGACGCACGGACGGCGGCGGCGCAACGGGCGCTCGCTGACACCGCGGAGACGGTGACGGAGGAGCGGTACCTGTTCGGGACGATCACGATGTGTGCCGGGTACGGGTGCGCGGGTGACCGTTGCGGGTGACGGGCGGATCCCGAGCGGAACGCAACGTTTAGCGCGCCCCCGGACGCAGTGACGGCCATGAGCTTCTTCGAGACACTCGCGGACCGGATCGAAGCGACCGACAGCGTCGTCTCGGTCGGACTCGACCCGGACCCGAATCGCCTCCCCGAATTCCTCGCCAACGCCGACCTACCGCGGTGGGCGTTCAACCGCCGGATCATCGACGCGACCCACGAGCACGCCGCCTGCTACAAGCCGAATGCGGCCTTCTACGAGGACGCCGACGGCTGGCGCGCGTTAGAGGAGACGATCGCGTACGCCCACGGGAAGGACGTGCCGGTCCTCTTAGACGCCAAGCGCGCCGACATCGGCAACACGACCCGGCAGTACGCCGCCGCGCTCGACCGCGCCGACGCGATCACTGTGAACCCGTACCTCGGTCGCGACTCCCTCCAACCGTTCCTCGACCGGGAGGAGAAGGGCGTGTTCGTCCTCTGTCGCACCTCGAACCCGGGCGGGAGCGACCTGCAGGACCTCGAACTCGCCTCCGGCGAGCCCCTCTACGAGCGCGTCGCGGCGCTCGCGGACGTGTGGAACGGCAACGACAACGTCGGTCTGGTCGTGGGTGCGACCGCGCCCGAGGAGCTGGCCGAGGTCCGCGAGATCGTCCCCGAGATTCCCTTCCTCGTTCCCGGCGTCGGCGCGCAGGGCGGCGACGCGGAGGCCGCGGTCGAACACGGGCTCGCCGACCGCCCGGACGCCGCCGTCGACGTGGGGCTCGTCAACTCCTCGCGCGGGATCATCTTCGCCGGGGAAGAGTCGAGCCGCCCGGACGACGAGGCGACGTACTTCGGCGCCGCCGGCGACGCGGCGAAGCGACTCAAAAAGCGGCTGAATCAGTACCGGTAGCGAATCCGACTCACTGCGTCTGCCCCTGCGCGCACGCCGTGCAGATATCGGCGTCGTCGTCCCAGTGGTCCTCACAGACGGCGCGGCCGCATCGCGGACACGTGTGGCTCGCCGGCGCCGCCTCGCAGACGTGACAGAGTCCGGTGACGCTCATGGACCCGCTTGGGTCGGGTCGCTTATGAGTGTCGGGGGCGACCCCCGCGTATGCGCCAGTTCGTCGTCATCGGCCACGACGTGCCCACCGATCCGGACGCGATCTCGCTGTCGGACATCCCCGGTGCGGGCCGGCTCGACCTCCTCTGCCGGTGTGTCGCCGCCGGCGTGTTCCTCTCGCACGGGATCCGCGAGCGCGTCCGAGTCCACCTCGTCGTCGCCGACGAGTTTACGGTCACCTTCGACGCCGACAGCCTCCGGCACCTCCACCCCGACGAGCGCAACGTCGCCGCGCGGATCCGGGACGCGCTCGACGCGCAGGACGACGCCATCGGGCACATGCCCGCCGACGTTTCGCCCGGCGTCGAACTCCGGCGGATGGGACTGGAAGCGACCCTCGACCGGGTGCTCGACACTCCCGGTACCTCCAGCGCGTCTGCCGACCCAACCCTTGTCCAGCTTCACGAGGACGGCGATCCCCTCGTCGACGCCGCGCCGCCGACCGACCCCGTGTTCGTGCTCTCCGACCACAACGATTTCGCCCCCGCCGAGCGCGACCTGCTCGCGGACCGTGCGGAGCGCCGCGTACGCGTCGGTCCCGAGCTACTCCATGCCGACCACACCGTCTCTGTCGTCCACAACTGGCTCGACACCGATGGCTACGAGTCCTACTGACGACCGGCGCACGACGACCGCGCCCGCGACTGACGACCGGTTCGCGGTCCCGCTCCGGGGCGTCGCCGTCGACCCCGAGACGCGCTGTGCCCACTGGGACGACCCCGTCGACGTGGTCGCGCTCCGGTTCGGTTGCTGTGAGGCGTATTACCCCTGTGACGCGTGCCACGACGCCGCGACCGACCACGAGGCCGAGCCGTGGCCCCGTGACCGGTTCGACGAGCCGGCGGTGCTGTGCGGCGTTTGCGGGGCGACGCTCACCGCCCGCGAGTACCTCGACGGCGACGGAAAGGCGCAACGTGCCTCTGGCAGCGAGGGACAGAGTCCCTCGGGCAACCGGGCTTCGCCCGGTGACAGCCAGGGGAAGCCCGACGACGACGCCTGTCCCCGGTGTGACGCCGCGTTCAACCCCGGCTGCCGGGCGCATCGCGACCGGTACTTCGAGGCGTGAGGCGGGGGATCGGGGCCGGTTCTCGTTGGGATCGATCCCCGATCGCCCCCGACTTTCGGAAAGGTTAAAAGAACGAACGGCCTTCCTGAAAATGCGGGCCGGTGGGGTAGCTTGGTATCCTTCGGCCTTCGGGTGGCCGTAACCACGATTCAAATTCGTGCCGGCCCACTTCTCCCGCATCCGTTTTCAATCTGAGCAGCGACGTCCTTCGGGTGGCCGTAACCACGTCCCCGCGAGCGAAGCGAGCGGGGGACGACGAGTCGCACGCCCGGGAAGCGACCGCAGGGAGCGACCCGGAACGTCTCGTCTGTATTCAAATTCGTGCCGGCCCACTTCTCCCGCACTTTCAACCGGTTAGCGACAGCCCTCGTCAGCTTCAATCGGTGTTCGAGAACGACTGATCGCGAAGAGATCGGCGTCTTCGCGACCTCTGCGAGATGGCGACGAAGACGAACTCGCTCGTCGGCCGGCTGACGGCGATCGAACTGCCGGCCGTGGACGACGTGGCTGACGGCTTGGAGAACCACCTCCGGACGGTCGAAAGTGTCGAGAAGCTCAACGAGGAACTGGTGATCAGCTACGCGATCGTCAACGACGGCGATGCGAAGCACAAGCGAGAGCAGATCGAGACCGACCTGATCGGGGCGCACTGGCTGGTGACTGAAGCAGCGCCGTGGGACCAGTTCTAAACGGTTTTGACGGCTAAGCAGTTTGACGAACTTCCTATATAGAAATCATAGAGACGAACCTAGCCTACCAAAACAATCTGAAAGAGGAGCTGTCTATACTTGCGACTGCTCCGTCTCTTCTTTCGCCTCCTGGATAACCTCGTCTCCGACGATATCTGAGCCTGGGCGATCCTTGTCAGATTCTGCAATCCCCAAGATGGTCTGAATCCGTGGCTTGAAACCCGGGTCTAGTTTACTCAATCCGCGTTTGAGTCCGCCTGCGACCTCTTTCCCGCCTTCTGTTAACCAGAATATGTGAATTCGATCATCCTTGTCCAGTTCGGTGAGATCTAGATCATCCAGTGACTGCATAATCTCCGTGAAGCCCGGATCAGTCGGGCCCCACCGCTCCCTCGTGAATCCCCAGTCTTCCTCTTCAAGTGCGTTTACTCGATACTTGTAGAGGACTTTTTGGTACTTTAGTTCCCCATCTATCTCCCCATCAAACTCATCAAGCATGAGCAGATGGGGATGGTTCTTCGCTTCTTCGTCTTTCATTATGTATACCTCCCGAGAGATGCTTGGATTCGGTGACGAGTCAGCTGCCCCGTCTTGGGGAACTCATCCAATAAACTCTTATCAGATGACGTACAAATTATCTGCTCGTCACACGATTCGATGAACTCCAGTAGATTCACTCTACCTTCGGCATCGAGATTCGAGAACGGTTCGTCGCAAACGATAGTTGACCATTCAGTCGTATCTGACTCCCGCACAAAACGGTTGTACGCAACCGCAAAGGAGATATTCATAAATGTGATTTCTGCGTCACTCAAGTCTCCTGCTCGGTCATACTTTCTGGGTCCTTCAGCTCCAGGGATCTCGATATCGCCATCCTGCATCATCTGGATCTCCAGTCCGATTTCGCCAGCCATTTTCTCGAAGATCTCCTGCCACTCCTCTGAGAACTCCTCAATCTCTGCATTGATGCTGTCTTCTCGCATTTCTTCCACCTCGTCTTTAGCCTCCTCCAGCCGTTCTTCAGAGGACTCTAGTTCGGCTTCTAACTCCTCAATCTTATTTTCTTGCTCCGAGATCACTTCCTCGATTTCGTCAATACTCGACTGATAGCGTTCCAGTTCCTCCTCGATTTCCTCAACGATAGCGGAGAAGTCGTAGTCATTATTCCGAATGACCCTTTCAATTCGGCCGTCGACATCACTCAGTGCCGGTTGTTCCTCACGGATCTCTGCGATCTCTTTGTCGACACTTTCTAACTCTGAGTCAATCTCCTCCAGTTCCTCTTCAATCTCCTCTAACTCTTCTTCCGACCGGCTGATCTTCTCATCGATGTCTGCCTTGATTTCGTCACTGCGATCTTTCACAGCACAGAACGGGCAGCGAGACCGACTCAGTCGATTCTCGGCTAACTCCGTATCGACGTGTCCACTACAGGCGGGACAGACGAAGTCATTTACAGCTTCGGCGATTATCCCGTTCCTCTCTGACTCCCGATACCGTTCCCATTGTCTCTTTTCTTTTCTCTTACTCCTCTGTTTGCGTTGTAAGAAATCCTGCTTCTGGGAAGCTTCCGAGAGATCTTGTTGGAGTTCTTCGTTCGTCTCAATTGTCTCGATGATTTCCTCAAGTTCTCCAGACTCGGCAAGAGACTGAATCCGCTCGTATTTTTCCAGTTGGTTTTCGTCGCTACGGAGATTACTATCTCGCTCCTGTTTATCCTCCTCTCTTCGACGTAGAGTCTGCTTGATCTCTGCAATCCTCTCTTCAAGCTGATCAATCTCTTGATCGGTCTCTTCTATGCTCTCCTGAGTGCCTTGATCGACTGCCGACCTAATGTGATCCAGTCGGGCGTCTTCCGACAGTCGCGAAATCGGCATTTGTTCGATGTGCGAGTGTACGAAGTGGTTTTTGATAACTTGTGAACTGGAGACCTCAGTGGATGGATCTTCAGCTAACCAGTCCGCGAGTGCTTCTTGTGCTTCCTCCTCACTTTTCTCGATATCACCCCTTCTAAACTGAGCGCCCAGCTTACCTCGGCGGAATTCCGTTCCGTCACTGAAGTGTAGGGATACGTTGTTGTTCCGACCGGTGGACAGCTCAATGGTTTCCCTCGAACCAAGGAGATTGTACAGAATCGCGTTGAAAGTGAGCGTTTTTCCTGTTCGGTTGCCCCCCTGTATTAGTAGGTTCTCACCTTCGATGTTTGTGTGTTCAAACCCCCCGTACTCTTCTTTTGCAAATTCGCGAGAATGAATTTTCGTGATAGTCATCTATTCTAACATCACTGGAGCCATTTGAATAGTCCTTTTGATTTTCATAAAAGAAGAGAGACATAATATGAGGATGGATAGTAGAGAGAGGGCAAAAAGCCCGAGACTCATTAGTCGACCAGTTATCAGATACGCGTGAATTCCGAAGACTACGGAAGCAAGCAATCCAGAATAGAATAGACAAGTATATCGAAATACTTGACCATCAAACTTGTCAAGATCTTCTCTGTTTCCTTTATATTTATCAATAAAATTCTCTTGACTGTTCTTTTTCTCCATATCTCTTTTCACCTGAAGAATAATAGGAAACGAGAGAAAGGAAATCGCTGGCTTGCTAAGCAGTTCCAGAATGAGCATAAATAGAAATCCGGTAACTGCTGCGCTAAACACTAGCTCACTTCTAGCTAGGTCAGGAAGCCAGTAGCTCGCAGTGCCATATGTAAGAATAGTTGTAATGACCCCTCCTGGTCCAGTTTGAGTAATTATCCGAATTAAAGACATATTACGAGATTCTATGCCAATCAACTTATGCTTGATTATGGAACCGACTCCTGTAATCACTATTCTTTCACAGTGGTTCGTACTAGAAAACCACCTGCGGAAGAAGGAGCGCGCCGAGGAATTCGATGCCAATGTCGAGCAGACGGACCGGCTTATCGACGAGATCGTCTACGAACTCTACAGGCTGATCGAGGAAGTCTGATTACGTATCGTCTTCAGATTTCTGTTCTCGCGGGAAGCGGGCGGATGAGGTTACGTCGACGTAGCCGGCGAGGTAGCCGACGACGCGGATCGTGATCGACCAGTGGTCGTCGAGGTCGCCGCGATCGTCAGTAGCGACCCAGCCGGCCTTCGCGAGGACGCGGAGGCGAGTCCAGACGAGACGACCACCGAGGTGGAGGTCATGAACGGTCTGCCACCACGACGAGATCGACACCTCACAACTACGACTTTGACAAGCTTCAAGTCCACCGCTGGCCGGGTGTAACACGAATGCAACTCTTCGCCTCGGCGTCGGATCGGCGGCGGGGGATCCTCGCCGTCGTCGCCGTCGGGCTCGCGTTCGTCGCCCTCTACCTCTTCGTCCGCGAGTACGCGAGTTTCATCACGGACACCGAGGCCTTGCGGCTGTGGCTCCAGCAGTTCGGCGTCCTCGCTCCGCTCGTGTTCATCGCCATTCAGGCGCTTCAGGTCATCGTCGCGCCGATCCCCGGACAGGTCGTCGCGCTCGTTGCGGGCTACCTCTTCGGTCCGTTCTGGGGCACCGTCTACAGTATCACGGGCGTCCTCATCGGGAGCGCGATCGCGTTCTCGCTCGCGAAGCGGTACGGCCGGTCGTTCGTCGAAGACATCCTCCACGAGGACGTGGTCACCCGCTTCGACGAATTCGTCGACACCGTCGGCGTTCCGGGATTGTTCGCGTTCGTTATCATCCCCGGCCTCCCCGACGACGCGATCTGCTTTTTAAGTGGACTCACGAAGTGGAAGCTCCCCACCTTCATCGCCGTGATCAGCGTCGGTCGACTGCCGGCGTACGTGTTCACGGTCTACGCCGGCGGCAGGATCGCCGACGGACGGTTCCTCTCCGGACTCGCGATCATCCTCCTCATCGTCCTCGCGTCGGTGGTCGGCTACTACAAACAGGAGACGGTTAGGGACCTCGTCGCCCGCATCGAGCCGCGACTCCCTTTTAAATAGCTCGACGCGTCATGGCGGCCCCCGACGGGTCATCCCCACGTCCACTGTCGGTCGAGGACGAAGCGGTAGAGCCCGCTGAGGAAGATGGCTATCGCGTTGGCGACGAGGTACATGATCTCTCCCCACTCCACGAGCGCGTAGAGGACGCCGAGCTGGATCGGGATCGCCGTCCCGCGGACCAAGTTGGTCTTGAGTAGGCCGCGGAGGTACTCGGTCGTGCCGGTGTTCTGACTCGCTTGGAACGTCCACGCGTTGTTGAGCACGTACGAGAGGACGATCGTGATCTCGATCGCGATCGTCGCACCGAGCAGGTAGTTCACCCCGGCCATATCGACGAACAGCCACAACAGACTCATCTGTATCCCCGCGGTGAACGCGCCGACGATGACGAACCGGCGCATCTGGACGGCGAACGGTCCGCTAACGAGGTTGCGGAGGGCCGACCGGATCATCACCGATAGCCGAGCGCTTCGAGGCGGGCCTCGAGGTGCTCGTCGACCTCCTCGTCCTCGCCGTCGTCGGCCGCCTCCGCGTCCGTCTGTCTGTCGCGAAGTTCGGCGACGTGGTCCGCGACGATCGGCGCGAACCGCTCGACGACCGCGAGCGCCTCGTCGGACGGGTCCGCCGACAGATCCTCCTGCTGAGTCGGGTCCGAGGGTCGGTGGTACAGCTCCGTCTCCGCCGTGTCCGCGTTCTCGATGTACGTCCACTCGGCGTCGCGGACGCTCACGAGGAGGTCGCCGTCGGAAAGCGATCGCGGGATCGGCTGTTCGGTCACCTCCTCTCCCCGAACGGTGACCGAGACGACGGGCTCCTGATCCGGCGACTCGCCGCCACTGACCGCCGGTTCGAGGGATTCGCCGCGCCACTCCGGCGGCGATTCGACGTCGAGCAGGTCGGCGACGGTCGGCGGAATCGCGTCGAGCCCGACGTGTTCGGACACGCGGCGACCGCCGTCCTCGCCGGGGACGTTCACGATGAGCGGCACGTGGATCAGCTCGTCGTACAGCTTCGGGTAGTGCGCGAGGTGGCCGTGTTCCTGGAACTCCTCGCCGTGGTCGCCGGCGACGACGATCGCGGTCTCGTCGGCGATCCCGGCCGCCTCAAGCGTGTCGAGCAGGCGCCCGACGCTGGCGTCGACCTGTCGCACCGTGGCCTGGTAGAGGGTTCGGAGGTCGCCGAGGGTCCGCTCGCCGACCTCCCAGCCGAGGCTCGTGCGCGTGTGGGCGTGGAGCATCCGGTGGGTGCCGATCAGCCCGTCGGAGACCTCGCGGATGTACCGCGGGGCGGGGACGTACGGGGTGTGGGTGTCCATGTAGTGGACCCACAGGAAGAACGGCTCGTCGGTGTCGTCGACAAACTCGGTCGCGGAGTCCTCGACGTCGAACATCCGCGAGGCGTCGAGGAAGGGACGATCGTCGCTCTCGCCCCGGAGCTTGGAGCCGAGACGGCGGAACGGCGACGTGGCGAGTTGGATCCACGCCTCGACCGTCGGGTGGGCCGCGAGGTACCGACTGTACCGGCTCGATCCCACGCTCGTGACGAACGGCTCGAACTCGTCGAACCCCTCGGGATACCCCCAGTGAGAGGTGAGGAAGCCGTTGGCGGCGTTGAAGCCGCCGGTCGCGATTCCGGCCTCGGAGAGCACCGACGCGAGCGTGCGAGCGCCCGTCACACCGATGTCGCCGTTTCGGGCGAAGACGGGCTCGGAGGCGAGGATCGAGGGGAACGAGAAGGGCGTCCAGTTGCCGGTCGCGAACGACCGATCGAAGACGGTTCCGTCGGCGGCGAGATCCGAGAGCACCGGGGAATATCGATCGTTGTCGTAGGGACCGATCGCGTCCGCCCGGAGCGAATCGATCGTGACGAGGAGGACGTTTGATACCGCTCCGTCCGATGTTGAGGTCGAGTCCGTCGAATCCGAACCGGTTGAATCTGAATCGGTTGAATCTGAATCGGTTGAATCCGACGACGTTGGGTTCGATACCGCTGTGTCCGAGGTCGACGTGTCCGATACCATATTATGCGAGAGCAGGTTCTGACGCCGCCGAATCGCGAGTCGGGCCGACCGATCGAGCCGGATCCCGGTCCCGGAGGGAACGGAGCGCAAACGTCCCTCGAGTCAAGGTGCCAGCGAGGACTCCCCGGCTCGTCGGGTCGACCGTCAGAATCACTAGTATACCTGACAGCGGTCTGCCAGCGGCTTGAGGATTTCGGTTCAGGAGACGACGCCGAACGCACGGACGCTCTCGACGGAACGTAGCTATTTGGCGCTCGCGGACCGATAGGGACGTATGAGCGACGCGTCGAGCGAGACGAGCCGCGGAGAAGAGCCGGCCGGCGCCCGATTCCTCGGGGTCGAGGCGCTCGACGAGACCGTGCCACCGGACGAGATTCCCGAGGAGGTGCCGGGGAAATCGCGGGTGGTCGATGTCGGCGACGTCCGGCTCCACGTCGTCGAGGCCGGACCCGAAGACGGGAAGCTGCTGGTGTTGCTCCACGGCTTCCCGGAGTTCTGGTACGGCTGGCACGAGACGATCGTGTCACTTGCCAACGCGGGCTACCGCGTCGTCGTCCCCGACCAGCGTGGCTACAACCTCTCCGAGAAACCGTCCGCAGTGAGCGACTACCGTATCGACGCGCTGGCGCGAGACGTGGTCGGCCTGATCGACGCGTACGACCGCGAGACCGCCGCCGTGGCCGGCCACGACTGGGGCGCGGCGGTGGGGTGGTGGCTCGCGCTTCACCACGCCGACCGCGTCTCGGAGTTCGTCGCGGTCAACGTGCCGCATCCGACCGTCTTCGAGCGCGCGCTCCGGACTTCGTGGGACCAGCGGCTCAAGAGCTGGTACGTGCTCGCGTTCCAGCTCCCGAAGCTCCCCGAGGCGGTCGCTAGCGCCGGGAACTGGCGCCTCGCCGTGCGGGGGCTTCGGGAGTCGAGCGATCCGGGGACGTTCAGCGGCGAAGACTTCAGACGCTACCGTCGCGCGTGGAACCGCGAGGGCGCGTTCGAGGCGATGGTGAACTGGTACCGGGCGATCGTCCGCGACCGTCCGACGCCGGCGACGGAGACGGTCGAGGTCCCGACGCTCGTGATCTGGGGCGCGAAGGACCGCTTCCTTTCCACGCGACTGGCCGGCGAGAGCGTCGACCGCTGCGCTGACGGCCGACTCCTCATCCTCGACACGGCGACCCACTGGGTCGTCCACGAGGAGCCGCACCGGGTCGCCAAGGCGATCGCCGACCACGCCGACCCGCTTCCCCCGGGCGCGCGGGAGTAGTCCGCCAAACGACTTTTATATCGACGCCGGCGACGACAGGGTATGACGATCGATCGATACGCGGACGCCGTCGACGGGCTCGCACCCGACGCCGGGGAGGTCGAGACGGCGGAACTGGCCGTCACCGACGACGTGCTCGTCAAGGCGTTCGCGCTCGGGCCGGGCGCAACCGTCGAGCCGCACGAGCACGGCGACGCCACCAACGTTTTCCACGTCCTCGAAGGCGAGCCGACCCTCATTCGCGGGGACAACGAGGAGTCGCTCGCGGCGCCCGCGGTCGTGTTGAACGAGCGCGGAACCGTCCACGGCGCTCGGAACGACACCGACGAGCGCGCCGTCATCACCGCCAGCCTCTGCCCGCTCCCCTGATGGACGGCGAGATCGACCCCGACGAGCTGGCGGCGCTGCTCGACGACGAGGAGACCGAGACCGTCGACGCAGACGACACCGACCTCCGGATCGTCGACATCCGCGATCGCCGCGCGTTCGACCGCGGGCACATTCCCGACAGCGAGTGCATTCCCTTCCCGGAGCTGACGACCCGTATCGCGGAACTGGAGGGCGCCGCTCGGATCGTCACCGTCTGCCCCCACGGGGTCGCCAGCCGGCAGGCGGCCCAGCTCATCGGAAGCTACGCAGGGACCCAAAATGTGCGCGTCGACAGCCTCCGCGGCGGCATCGAGGCGTGGGAGCGTGACGTGGGCGCGTTGGTCCCGACAGCGGCAGACGGAGCCGACGGCGGAACGGACCCGACCCCAGACGCCGACGAAGGCCCGGACGCCCCCTTTTAAATTCCCTCTCTCACCCAGTTACGTCCCCCGCCGACCGCGACGCGCGAGCGCCGCACTGGCGACGATTACCGAGACGAGGGCGACCGCAGGACCGAACCCGGGCGCGCCGTCGGCCGAGAGCGGCCTCTCGCTTTCGACGGCCACCGTCGTCGACGCCTCGTCGACGGGGCCGACGACGCGTACGGTCACATTCTTGGATCTGCCGACGCCGAGCGGTCCCGCGCCGCCGTCAAACGTGACCTCGCGTTCGATCGTCGTCTCCGTGCCGGCGTCCAGCCGCACCGGTACGGTCGCGACCGTCCCACTGCCGACTCGGAACTCGATCTCCCCGCCCGCGGGAACGCTCGCGTCGTTGCCGACGGTCGCGGTCGCGACGACCGACTCGCCGGCGGGCACGCGGTCGCGGTCGGTCGAGACCCCCCGGACGAGCGGCCGCGCGGGCTCGGAGACGGTGACAGTCAGGCGCTCGCTGCCGATCCGGACCTCGTACTCCCCCGTGGATCCGAAGCGGTGCTCGAAGCGCTCGATCGTCTCGGCGCCGGCGTCGAGCGCCCCGGACCGGTTCGCGACCGGCTCGCCGTCGACCGAGAGCGACAGGTCGTAGCTCCCGGTCGCGCCGCCCGTGTTGGACGCGACGACCGCCGCTTCGAGCGACTCGCCGACGACAAGCTCGACGGGGTCGCGGGCGACGGTCCGGTTCCGGTACTCGCCGGTCGCTCTGACTCCGTCGTCTGCGAGTCCGTACCCCACCTGTGCGGGAGTCTCGCCGAACGCTGCCGCGTGGGTGTCCCGATCCCACGTCTCAGTGGTCGCCCGCGTCGTCGTGAGGCGCTCGGCTTCGTCGCGGATCTCGGCCGCGGTCGCGTCGTCGGCGCCCTCGGCGGCCGCCGCCTCGACCGTGTCGAGGAGACGGTCGTTGGTGACCGGTTCGTCGGCCTCGTTCAACTCGCGGAGGACCGTCGCGAGCGACGCGGCACCGTCGGTCGCGGCCCGGAGCCGGCGGTCGATCTCGCCGGCGACGAGCGCACCCTTCGTGTAGTCGGCGTGTCCGTCCCACGTGGTCGGGTTGGAAAGCACCGCCGAGGCGTCGGGCTCGCGCTCGCCGCGAGCCAGCGTGCGCTCGAACGCGTCGAAGTCGGCAGCGCCGCGGTCGAGCGCGAACAGCGCGGCGTAGTGGGTCGCGCTCGCCTCCGTGATCCACTGGCCGCTCGCCTCGGTGCGGTACGCCTGCCGGGTGTGTACGTACTCGTGGGTCCAGACGTCCGCGGCCGTGCCGGCGGGTTCCCCGTCCCGAACCCACAGGTCCGCGTCGCCGGTCTGGAGCCCGCGAACGGCCCACGACACTTCACCCGTGGGGGCGACGAACGCGACCACCGTTTCGTCGCGGGCGCCGACCTGCAGCGCGGTCGACGCGTTCTCGAAGGCACCGAACACCTCGTCGGGCGAGGCGACCGGATCCGCTGCATCGGGGACGATCAGCCGGTACTGTTGGCCTGCGGCCTCTCGAACGTGCTCCTCGTGTGGCCCGAGGAACGCCATCGACTGCGAGGCGACGCCCTCGCCCGCGGCGACCGTCTCACGGTCGAGCCGGACCTGCCCCTCGTACTGCCCGGTGTACGACCACGCGGCGCCGACGCGGGGGGTTCTGACGAGCGCCCACTCGCCCGCGTCGACGAAGCGGTAGGCGCCGTCGGCCGCAAGCGGTCCCTCTTCCTCAATCGTGTCGTTCGCGTCGATGGCGTAGGTAAGCGAGGGGTCGGCGGTATCGCCGTCCCACTCCCAGACCGATTCGTCGGGCCCGGCGTCGTCGGCCGGAACGAACCCGTCGGCCTCGATGTCGGCGTCACCGTCGGCGGCACTGAGCAGCGTCACTTCGAGCTCCGTGACGCGGTCGGGGATCTCCGCCCGGGTCGTAACGCCGACCGTCCCGCGCTCGTCGGTCTGGGCCAGTTCGTTTCGCAGCCGGATCACGTCGGCGTCGTCTCCGGCGGTCTGTGCCGCCGGCCCCGGATCGCCCTGAGAGTGCCCCGAGAACGACTCGACGGCGGGGTTCGTCTCGCCGTCGACGACCGCGCTGTCGACGTGGTCCACGTGCTCCGCGCCGACCGCAACCGGTGCGATCAGGGTGGCCGCCAACGCGACGATCAGGAGCGCGACGACGGCTCGAACGCCCGGGGACGATTCCGCCCGTGTCATGCGTGTCGTAGTGTGCGCGGCGGATTAAGGGCTGTTAGTGAGTTTGTTGACACGAATTGCCAGCTGACGAGACGAGTCGGCGCGTTGAGGACAGAAGCAGGACGGCCGCCTCAGATCGCGCGGATCCGCGTCATCCAGAAGTCATGGAACGCGTCGTCGAGCGCGTTTCGCGGCTTCCCGGTCGCGTCGGAGACATCGGTGATGTCGGCGTGCTCTCTGACCTCGCCCAGCACGCTTCGCTCACCGACGACGATCGTCCGATCGATCGGGGCATTGGCGTCGAGATCCGCCAGCGCTGCGGTCGCCTTCTTCAGGTGCTCGTCGATCTGTCCCTCGCGGCGGCGCTCGAACCGGCCCTGCGAGAAGCCGCCCTTCGAGTGCGCCTCCTTCACGTCGGAGGTGAACCCCTCGAACGCGACCCGCTCGTCGCCCTCGTAAACACCGAGCGCGAAGGTGTCCGACCGGACGAGCGCGAAGGCGAATCGTCCGGTCGGGCGGAACCACGACTCGTCGAGTCGGAACCGGTCGCTCCACCGGTCGAACGGTGCCGGCTCGATCGGGGGCGTTAGCGCCGCGCTCACGGCGCCGGTGTCGTCGGCGATGACGACTGCGGGAGCGGCTCGTCGGACGAGACGGGTTCGGTCGCCGAACCACTCCGCGACGCTCGACGGTACCGCGTCGTCGTCCGGAACGAAGGCGGTGAGAAGCCCTTCGGGGTCGTCGCTCTCGACGGCGCGGAAACGCCCGAGTGCATCGGCCAGTCGTGGATCGTGAAGATCGCTGACGCGCCGAAACTCGACCGATTCCTCCGCGCCTTCGGTGCGGTCGAGGCGCTCCTCCAGCGACTCGATCCGGTGTTCGAGTTCGTTGACGCGCTCCTCGGCGCGCTGGCGGTCGGCGACCGCGTCGGACCGGCGCTGCTCTTCGGCCTCGGCGCGGCGTTCGAGGTGGCGTTTCTCCTCTTCCAACTCCTCGATCCGCTCTTTCAGCCCGGCGCGTCCGAGCAGCCTGTCGATCATACCGAATCCGCGACCCCCGGCGACCTAAAAGGTGCGTCTACGGCGGCGGCGTGAGCGCTATCGCTTATAAATGACGAGCGGTGGCGCGCGCCTGCGAGCGGCCGCCCTTGGCGGCCGCGAGGAGCGCGTGCGAGGGAGTCGGCCACTCGAAGCGAAGCGGAGAGTGGCCGACGAGGCTGGGGAGGCGTGAGGTGCGGTGCATTGCGGTCGGGTGGGACTCAAAGGGGCAGCCGTGAGGAGCGCGGAGGCGTTCACGAGAGCAGAGCTCTCGTGAGCCAATCAGAACGCTTCGCGTTCTGATGACGACGCAAGCACCGAAGGAACGAGCAACGCGAGTGACGAGGAGCACAGCGAGCGTGCGCGCTCCTCACGGCAGCGAGGCGCGAAGCGCCTCTGGCAGCCGGCGGCGAAGCCGCCGGCGACTGGGGCTTTGGAGGTGTTCACCGTCGATCCGTCGGCAACCGCTTATAAGCGATCGGCTGAGGCTTTGGAGGTGTTCGCCGAGTTAGCAGCCGCGTATAAGCGATCGTCAAGAACGTCGACTCCGAACATACCCAAGTCAACACCCGAGTATTACGGAGAATCGAGGAGAAAGCCTCGCGCTTTAGCGCGGGGATGAATCCGACATTACCCTCCACAGTCCACCATTCGATGGCACGACTGGATATTCCACGCTGCGCCAATACACACCTTCAAGTAATTTTGTCTACATAGGTTACGTATGGCGAAACAGGTCGTTACCCGCACCTACACTGCTTCCATACGGAACCAGTCTCGGGTGCAAGACGACCTTGATTCGCTCGGGTTCGCCGCCTCAAAACTCTGGAACGTCGGACGGTGGACGTGCAGTCGGATCTGGGATAAAATCGATCACATTCCCACCCACAACGAACTCACCACGTACCTCAAAAACCACGAACGCTATGATGACCTGCATTCTCAGTCAAGTCAGCGAGTCCTTCAAGAACTCGCTGAAGCGTTCAACGGCTGGTACGGCAACCGACAAAACGGAGATACGAAAGCGAACCCGCCCGGCTACCGCAAACACGGCGACGAGCACCCGCGCTCAACAGTCACCTTCAAGCAGAAAGGCTTCAAACTCGACACTCAGTACGACCGAGTTCGACTCTCAAAAGGATCGAACCTGAAAGAGTATTGGTCGGACTTCGTACTGTGCAAGTACCAAACTCGCCCCGATGTTGACCTCTCCACCGTGGAGAACGTCCAACAAGTCAAGATTGTATGGACGGGTGACGAGTGGGAACTACACTTCGTCTGTAAGGTCGAAATAGACGTGGATGAAGCCCCCGGTGAGAAGACGGTGGGTGTTGATCTCGGTATCAACAACTTCGCCGCACTCGCCTACGAAGACGGTCACAGCGAGCTGTACCCGCTTAACTGCTTGAAACAGGACGACTACTACTTCAGCAAGCTGATTGCTCGGTGTGACAACTCGGACTCCGAGCAGGCCACCCGGCTGAACCAGAAGAAGTCGGCCCGCCGAACCCACTACTTCCACACCCTCTCCAAGCATATCGTCCAGCGGTGTGTTGACGAGGAAATTGGAACTATCGTGGTGGGCGATCTCTCCGGCATCCGTGAGGATGAGGAGAACGGCGAGTCAAAGAACTGGGGCAAGCACGGTAATCTTGATTTGCACTCGTGGGCGTTCGACCGGTTCACCGGCCTCCTCGAATACAAAGCCGAGATGGAAGGCATCACGTTCGAGCAAGTGTCTGAGCGGGATACCTCGAAGTCGTGTTCGTGCTGTGGCCGGAAGCATGAAGCCAACCGTGTTGAACGCGGGCTGTATGTCTGCGATGAGTGCGGCACAGTGGCGAACGCAGATGTGAACGGCGCTGAGAACATTCGGCAGAAAGTATCTCCGAGTTCACCGAATCTCTCGGTGAATAGGAGTAACGGCTGGTTGGCACAGCCATCGACGTTGTTGTTTGACAAGGAAACTGGTGCGTTCGCACCGCAAGAACAGGTAACGTCGTAAACCACAATATCCCAACTCAGCGGTGCAGTGCCGTGGGAATCCTCGCGCTTCAGCGCGGGGAGGATGTCAAGCGTTCGCGAACGGCTCCCAGCCCTCCCACCGCAACAGGGTCTCGGCACGATCTGCGTCCGCCAACAGCACGTTCCGCCGGTCCGGGAGGGTGTCGTCCGCGATTTCGTGGGGAATCGCGAGCGTCCCGCTCGGCACGTCATCATCGCCGCTGACCGGGATGTGGCCGCCGCCAACCTTCATCACGAGAGGGGCGTCGAGTCGCTCAACTCCCTCGCCGTCAGCGTATAGCTGCTCGTTGACGTGCTCGTGGTCGACCCGCTGGATGACGGCCCGCTCGCCGCCGTGGGGTTCCACGTACAGTTCCCCTAGGTAGTAGCCGCTGGAGAATCGCTCGAACATACTGTGCATGGTAATATCTGTCATGGACACGCATAAGTGTTTCTCGGAGGTGATCGGTCGTGGTAATCACGCGAGATGGTGACCGTCGACCTCACTCCGAAAATGCGCTCTCACCTGCGACAGTTCGCCTCGCCGCCCGGTCTCACTCCTCGTCCGAGCGCCGCGCGACCTCGTGGCGCCCGAATCCGTACCGTAGCCGGTTCGCGAGCCGCCGCGAGAAGCGCCCCTCGTTCCGGGAGTCGAACCGCTCCGCGAGCGCCTGATAGATGATCGGGACCGGGACCTCCTGTTCGAGCGCCTCCCGAACCGTCCACGTCCCGGTGGACCCGCCGGCGACGTGGTCGGCGACGTCGCCCAGATCCGACCCTTCCTCGTGGAACGCCTCCTCGCACAGTTCGAGGAGCCACGACCGGATCACGGCACCGTTGTTCCACGTGCGCGCGACCGACTCCATATCGAGGTCGTAGCGCCCCTCGGTGAGCAGCTCGAACCCCTCGCCGTACGCCTGCATCAGCGCGTACTCGACGCCGTTGTGGACCATCTTCACGTAGTGGCCCGACCCCGACTCACCCATGCGGTCGTGGCCGGCCGGCCCGGTCGCCACCGCGTCGAAGATCGGTACGAGCGCCTCGTAGGCCCACTCAGGGCCGCCGATCATGAGCGAGAAGCCCTCCTCGGCGCTGGCGGGACCGCCCGACGTGCCGCAGTCGAGGTAGGCGGCGTCCGTCTCCTCGGCGCGCCGGACCGACTCCTGAAACTTCGAGTTCCCGCCGTCGACGACCACGTCGTCGGCGTCGAGGTGGGGCTCCAGATCCGCGAGCGTGGCGTCGACCGGCTCGCCGGCGGGCACCATGAGCCAGATGCGCTTGCCGTCTTCGTCGCTGTCGTCCAGCCGATCGCAGAGGTCCGCGACCGAGTCCGCGGCGGTCGCACCCGCCTCCGCTGCGGTCGCCGTCGCCTCCGCCGAGAGGTCGAACGCGACCACGTCATGGCCCGCGTCGAGCGAGCGATTCACCACGATCTGCCCCATCCGGCCGAGTCCGATGACGCCGAGTTCCATGCGCGAGGGGTGGCGACCGGCCGCCGTAGTGGTTCCGGTTCGGGGCTCGCTCCGGCGCTCCACCGCTTCGGCACTCTGGCGCTGGCGCCTGACGAAGGACGCCCCAACGACTTTGCTCGCGGCGTGCGTGTGGTACCCATGATACGTGTTACCGAGAGCGACCTCGACTGGACTGACACGGAGCGCGGGGAGACCCGGTTTCGCCGAAAGCAACTCGCGGAGGCCGCCGACGGCGACCGCATCGGGTGCAGCCTCTACGAGCTTCCGGCCGGCGCGAAATCGTGGCCGTACCACTATCACACCGCCAACGAGGAGGCGATATACGTGCTGTCAGGAAGCGCTACCCTGCGACACGACGGAGAGACGGTCCGGATCGAAGCCGGAGACTACGTCGCGTTCCCGGCGGACGAGTCCGGCGCCCACCGCGTCGTCAACGAGGGTGACGATTCGGTCAGATACCTCGCGATGTCGACGATGACCGAGCCGGACGTGACGGTGTATCCCGACTCGGAGACGTTCGGCGTGTTCGTCGGATCGCCGCCGGGCGGTCGCGAGGAGCGATCGCTGTCGGGATACTATCAGATCGACGACACCGTCGACTACTGGGAGCTGTAGCCGGCCGACCGAATCCTCACGGAGCGCCGCCGTCGTTCGTCGCCTCGGCCTCAACCTCCCGCTCGCCGAGGTGCGCCCGAAGCGCGTCGACGTCTTTGTTTCCCGCGCCGGTGTTCAAGAGGACGACCGTGTCGTCGGGACCGAACTCCCCCGACTCCGCCAGCGCGAACGCCCCCGAGACGCAGGCCGCGCAGGTCGCGCCGACCTCCAGCCCCTCCGCCCGAGCGACTTCGATCGCGGCGTCGAGGATCTCGCGGTCGGTCGTCGCCACCGCGCCACCCTCAGACTCCCGGATCGCGTCGAGGATGAGCGGGCTCGCTCCCGGGTCCGGGATCGCGATCCCGTTGCAGGCCGTGTCGACCTCGTCGTCGGGAACCGGCTCGTGGCGGTCGGCTCCCGCCTCGTATGCGTCGACGACGGGTGCACAGCCCGCCGCCTGCGCGGCGTACATCGGGACGAGTTCGTCGGTCCATCCCAACTCCCGAACCTCGTGGGCGGCCTTGTGCATCCCCACGAGGCCGACGCCCCCGCCGGTGGGGTAGACGACGCCGTCGGGCGCCTCCCAGTCGAGCTGTTCGAGCAGCTCTAACGCCATCGTCTTCTTTCCCTCGTGGCGGTACGGCGTCACGAACGTCTTTGCCGAGTACCAGTCGGGGTGTGCGTCCATCGCGTCGGCGTACGCCCGCCCGGCGTCGCCGATCTGCGAGTTGCCGTCGATCGGATCCGTCACGGTGAGATCGGCGCCGTGGACCTCGGTCATCGCCTTTTGGGTGAACCCCGCCCGCGACGGGAGGTACACGTGCGCGTCCAGATCCGCACGGGCCGCGTACGCGGCCGCTGCCTGTCCCGCGTTGCCGGCGCTGTTCAGCGCGATGTCGGCGGCGCCGTGCTGGCGCGCGGCCGTCATCGCGAGCGACTGCCCTCGGTCTTTGAACGTTCCCGTCGGGTTCGCGCCCTCGTCTTTTAGGAGGACCCGTCCCACACCCATCGCGTCCGCGAGCGCCGGACACTCGACGAGCGGTGTCGCGCCCTCACCGAGCGACACCGCCGCCTCCGGCGCGAACGGCAGCAGCTCCCCGTACCGCCACATCGACTCGAACGGGCGTTCCGCGAGGTCCTCGGGTGAGAGGTCGACTCGATCGAGGTCGTACGCCGGGTCGAGGATCCCGCCGCAGTCGGGACACTGATGCGTCGCGGTCTCCGGATCGAACGTCCCGCCGCAGCCGACACACGAGAGCCCTGTGAACGCGTCTGTCGTTTCCATGAGTCTCGATCACACGCCCCCAACTTCGGTCCATCGGTACCGGGACCCGATTCCGGCTTTGGGATCGGATCCCGGGATCGAGTTCCGGTTCTGGCGACTGGCTACTCCACCGACCGCGAACATCGATCGACCGCCGCGGTCCTTTATAAACCCGAAACGAATGAAGGGGCAACGAGAGGGTCCGGCGGGTCCTCTCTCCACGTATGACCCGACTAACGTTGCGGCTCGACTTCCCGAGCGGCTCGTGGCTCGGTGACGTGTCTCGGGCTCGACCCGACGCGACCCTCCGCACGACCGAGACCGTCGCCGCCGTCGAGGGAGACGTGACCGCGCTTACCGTCACCGGCACCGACCGCGCGGAGACGGTGGAGGCGCTGCGCGCCCACGACCGCGTGGATCGGATCGACATCGTCGATCGGACCGGTCCCGCGACGAGGGTCCGAGTCGTCGCACCCGCGCCGCCGCCGCACGTCGCGGCCGCGCGAGAGGTCGGGATACCGATCGAGGATCCGGTTGCGGTGACGGACGGGCGCGCGACGCTCGACATCGTCGATGACCGCTCCCGGCTCACCGCCTTCGGGCGACGGCTCACGGCCGAGGGCGTCACTGTGGGGATCGAGGCGAGCGACGCCGACGAGGAGCCGATCCTCACCGACGCCCAGCGCGACCTCGTTCTCGCCGCCGTCGCCGCCGGGTACTACGACACTCCGCGAGAGTGTACGCTCACGGACCTCGCCAAGGCGCGCGGCCTCGCGAAGTCGACGTGCAGCGAGACGCTCCACCGGGCAGAGGGCCGGGTGTTGCGACGGTTCGTGGCGGGCGAGTTCGACGACGAGGACAGCGAGACAAGCGTCGGGAAAGGGATCGGTGACGAGTCAGAGCGGGAGCCCGACCGGGATGGCCACCACAGAACCGTGACGGCGCTTGGCACTTAAAAAGGCGTGCGTGTTTCTGGCTCAAATATCCGTAGCGACAGCGACGATCACTTATAAATAATCGACTCTCCGCACCGATTCACGAACTTCCGTTATCGATCAAGAGACAGTCTTCAGCGATCCGCTGTTTCGGACAAAACGAAGTCGGCGAGAAGCGAACCAGCTACTCCCCGTCCAGCGCCTGCCACGAGAGCCGCGGGTCTCGCGCGGCGCTCACCTGATCGATCCGGCTCGCAGCCGTGCGGTTCGGGGCCGCACCGAGCGCCTCGTCCGAGTCAGCGTACGCGAGGTTAAACGCCTCCGCGAGGTCGTCGAGCGACGACTGCCCCTCGATCTCGGTCGGCTCGGTCAACATCGCTTCCGGCACCATCTCCGGCCACTTCGTCGTCGGCGGATGGACGCCGAAGTCGAGCATGCGCTTGGCGACGTCGGCGGCGTCGCGGTCGCCGGCGGTCGCCGCGAACTCGTGGTGGAAGGGGCCGTACGGCACGTCGAGGTCGATCCGCTCGGCGAGGTAGTTCGCGTTGAGTACCGCCTTCGCGGCCGCGTCCGCGAGCCCCTCGTCGCCGAGGCGAGCGATGTACGCGTACGTCTTTATCAGGACGAGCCAGTTGCCCGTGAATCCGTGAACCTTCCCGATCGTGTTGTCCGGCTCGAACGGCTCGTAGCCGCTCCCTTCGTCCGCCTCCCGGACTCGCGGGGAGGGGAGGAACTCGGCCAGCTCGTCGACGACGCCGACCGGGCCAGCGCCCGGACCGCCGCCGCCGTGCGGGGTCGCGAACGTCTTGTGGACGTTGTAGTGCATCACGTCGAACCCCATGTCGCCGGGGCGACCGCGGCCGAGCAGGGCGTTGAGGTTCGCGCCGTCGTAGTAGAGGAGTCCGCCCGCGTCGTGCACGATGTCGGCGATCTCCGCGATGTCGCGCTCGAAGAGCCCGACCGTGTTCGGGTTGGTCAGCATGAGCGCGGCGGTGTCGTCGCCGACGGCCGCCTCAAGCGCCTCGACGTCGACTCGCCCGTCGTCGCCGGATGGGAGTTCGACCACGTCGTAGCCCGCCAACGCGGCGGTCGCGAAGTTCGTCCCGTGCGCGGAGGCGGGGATCACGACCTCGGACCGGTCGTTGCCGTGGTGCTCGTGGTACGCCTTCGCGACCGCGATACCGGTGAACTCGCCGGCGGCGCCCGCGGGCGGCTGGAGCGTGACGGCGTCCATCCCGCCGATCTCGCCGAGGTACTCCTGGAGCCGGTACTGCAGTTCGAGGTTCCCCTGCGCGGCCCGCGCCGAGCGGTCCGGGTGGATCGCCGCGTTCGGGTCGACAGCCACGTCCTCGGTGAACTTCGGGTTGTACTTCATCGTACAGCTCCCGAGCGGGTACGGTCCCGAGTCGATCGCCCAGGTCATCTGCGAGAGCCGGGTGTAGTGACGGGCGATCTCCGGCTCGGAGGGGGCCGGCAGGGTGAGTTCCTCGCGCGTCAGCTCGTCGGGAAGCGGCGACGACTCACGTACGTCGACGGTCGTCTCATCCTTCTCCGAGAGCAGCGGCTCGTGAACGTCCTCGTCCGAGCGCGCGTAGTCAGCCTGATCGTGGATCACTCAGATCACCTCCTCGAAAGCGGCGACGAGACCGTCGGTTCGATCCGCGTTCAGGTCGGTGACACACACCTGCAGCAGGTGTTCGTCGATCGCGTGGACCGCGAACCCCTCGGTCTCTAAGTCTCCCGCGATAGCTGCCGCGGGCTGGTCGACGCGCACGGCGAACTCCCGGACGTGGTGGCGGTCGTGGACCGGTGCGGCCGCGCCGCTGAGATCGTCGATCCGGTCGGCGAGCGCGGCCGCCTCCCCCACGCAGTCGTTCGCGAGGTCGACGAGCCCGTCGGGGCCGAGCGTCGCCGCGTGGATCGCGGCGCGGAGCGCGACCCACGCCTGATTCGTGCAGATGTTCGAGGTCGCACGCTCCTTCCGGATGTGCTGTTCACGCGTCTGGAGCGTGAGCGTGAACGCGCGGTCGCCCGCGGCGTCCTCGCCGGCGCCGACGAGCCGCCCCGGCACCTGCCGGAGGAACTCGTCGCTGCAGGCGAAGATTCCGAGCCCCATCCCGTAGGCGGTCGGGAGCCCGAGCGCGCCCGCCTCACCGACGACCACGTCGGCGCCGACGCTCGCCGGCTCTTGGAGCACCGACAGCGAAACCGGGTCCGACCCGAGCGTGAACAGCGCGTCGGCGTCGGCCGCGAGGCCACCGATCGTGGCCAGTCGCTCCTCAATACAACCGCGAACGGTGGGGTTCTCGGCGTACACCATGACCACGTCGTCGCCGGCGCGGTCGGCGAGCGCGTCGACATCGGCGTTCCCGTCGGCCATCGGGTACGACTCGACGGTCAGGTCAGCACCCGCACAGTAGTTTTCGAGCACCGCGCGCTTCCCCTCGCGGAGGTGTTCGGGGACGAGGACCGCGTCGCCGGACGTTGAGCGGACGCGATCGGCCAGTGTTGCCGCCTCACCGAGCGCAGTGGCGGCGTCGTACATCGAGCAGTTCGCGATCGGGAGCCCGGTGAGCTCCACGAGCATCGACTGGTACTCGAACAGCGCCTGCAAGAATCCCTGTGAGATCTCCGGCTGGTACTGGGTGTAGCTCGTGAGGAACTCGGCGCGGTCCGCGAGGTGGTCGACGACGCTCGGCACGTAGTGGCCGTAGTGGCCCCGCCCGAGGAACTCGACGATGTCGTCGTTGCGCGCGAATATTTGCGAACACTCCGCGCGGATCTCGCGCTCCGAGCGCGACTCGATCCCGAAATCACCGTCGAACGCGACGGCGTTCGGGATGTCGAACAGCGCCTCCTCGTCGTCGACACCGATCGCCGAGAGCATCGCCGATGTCTCGGCATCGGTATGGGGCGCGTACGGCGTGCCGCTAGTCCCGCTCATCGGTGTGTTCCGCCCTGTTCGTGGTCGTTCTCGCGTTCGTTCACGGGTCGTTGATCGAACGGTGACGTGGGGTCGAAAGGTGACGTGGTCATGGTCGTGTGTCTGCTGTGGAGATCCGTCCGGGGTCGCTGTCGGGAGTTTCGGCCTCCCGCCAATTCGGGGGTAGTCAAGCGATCTGGTCGTCGTACTCGTCGGCGTCGAGCAGCCCCTCGGCGTCGCCGCCCTCGACGGGCTCGACTTCGAGCAGCCACCCGTCCCCGTACGGATCCTCGTTGACGAGCTCCGGGCGATCGAACAGCTCCTCGTTGACGGCGACGACCTCGCCGGACACCGGTGCGTACAGGTCCGAAACGGCCTTGATCGACTCGACGACGCCGAACGCCTCGCCGGCGGTGATCTCGTCGCCGGCCTCGGGCAGTTCGACGAACACCACGTCGCCGAGCTCGTCTTGCGCGAAGTCAGAGACGCCGATCCGAACGGTGTCGCCGCCGGTCGTCACCCACTCGTGCGATTCCAGGTACCGTCTGTCGTCGGGAACTTCGAAGCTCATTGGTCAGGGTCGTCGCGGTCTGTTCGCTCTCCGGCGTGCGAGCGCTTCACGCCGCCGGTGTCGGATCCGACCCGTCGGCTGGTTACGGGCGGGATCCGAGGTCGAAGCGCGGTCCACGACACGTGTACGTCACCCTTCTGACGACGAGGAAATAAAAGGTATGTTCGCGGCGGTCTTCCGGCCGTCTCACGTCCACCGGTCGAGCCCGGTCTGAACCTGCGACTCCGCGATGCGTTCGAACCCGCGTTCGACCTCGTCGGCGGCGACGCCCCACTCGTCGACGACGTACTCGCGGGCGGCGTCCACGTCGGGGTTCACCGCCGTGTCCACGTCCACGTCCGTCGCTGGCGGGTCCATGAACAGCTCGCGGATCGCCTCGGCGTTCGGGATCTCGACGCCCCGCGCGTCGAGGACGCCCCACAGGTCGCCGTGCTCTCGCACCGCTTTTACCGCCGTCTTCGGCCCGATCCCGCGGACGCCCTCGTTGAAGTCGGTGCCACAGAGCATCGCGGCGTCGACGAGCCCCTGTCGGTCGAAGCCGAGGTCGTCGAGCGTCGCCGCCAGATCCATCAGCTCCGGATCGCCCTTGCTCGTGAGCTGGCGGAGCGTCGTCGGCGCACCGAAAAGCAGCGTGTCGTAGTCCTCGCTGCCGGCGTGGTCGACGGTTCCGGTCGCCGCCATGTGCGCGCACTGCGCCTCGCCTTCGGCCGGCGCCTCGACGATCGGCACGTCGAGCAGCCGGAGCAGCTCCCGAGTCGTCTCCTGAATCGTGTCGGTGAGCCGCTGCGTGCGGGCCTCCAGTCGCGCGGCCTCGACCGCATCGCCGCGCTCCTTGGCGGCCACCCGGCGCTCTTCCGCCTGTTCGCGCTTCTCGCGGCGGTCGGCGACCTCGTCGGCTTTTAGCTCGGTCACCGCCCCGTCGAACACCATCACGGGAATGAGGTCATGTTCGAAGAACTTCGGGAGCCCCTGGACGATCCCAATCAGGTTGGCAACCTCGACGCCGTCGGTGGTGGTGTACGTCTCGTCAGCCGTCCACTTCACCGTCGTCGTGAGGTACCGGTACAGCCAGTTGTGCGCGTCGACGGCGACGACGCTTCCCTCGATCTCCGCAAAGGAGATGTCGCGAATCGCTGCGAGGTCGCGCAAGTCCGCGTTTCCCATTACCCGTCCGATCGCCTCCCGGTGTATTAAACGGTTGAGACGGCTCGCGGGTCAGTCGGTCGATTCCTCGCCGCCGTCGGGCTGGCCCATCGGGGTCGATTCCGGATCAGGCGCTCTTCCGGGGAGCCAGTCACCGATATTGGTGGCGACGTAGTCTCGGCCGCCGAGACCGAATGCGATACCGATGGCGAGAGCAATACCGGCGGCCAGCCCCCACGCCGCGGCCTGTGCAAACGTATTGAGGATCTGAACATCGACACCCATCGTACCCAGTCCGATGACGGTTACAACGAAGTAGAGGAAGACGCGCAACCCATCGGCGAACACGTCGGTGTAGCTAGTCTCCGTGACCGTCTCCGTGTGTGCGGCGATATCGGCAACGAAGTCCGCGAGAACGAAGCCGATAACGATGATGAGCACGCCGGCGATGAACGCCGGAAGGTACGACACGGCGGCTGCGATCCACTCCGACAGGAGTTCGACGTCGAGCGCGTCCGCCGCCGTGAGTATCGCCAGCGCGTACACGAAGTACCCCGCGGCGCGACCGAGACTCCGTGATATCGCCCTTTCGCTCCCACCGAGAGCCCCGCCAAGCGGCGTGTTCATCACGAGCCGATCCACTTCGGTCCGGTCAACAATGCGTCGGACGGCTCCCGCGACGAGGCGACCGATGATCCATCCGACGAGCAGGATGACTACTGCGCCGATGAGTCGGGGCAGGAAGGCGATGATATCCGCTATGCTCTCTTGTAGATACCTCGGTTCGCCTGGAACGTCGATCTGAAGCATGAGTGGGTCTGTGAATCCCATGATATCCATTATTGAAATGTGGACTAATTGTTATTATCGTCTTATTTTGCAAGCCTCGATGCCTACTCTCACACATCAGGATAAATATTATATTTCATTGAAGTATGACCGGCGTACCATCTCGTTCGCGTCAGACGATTGTTCAAGTACGTCGGTCTCTGTTGAGATTTCGATGGACCCGTCAAGACACGGCGCGTATCGTCCGAACTTTGGCACGGTCCTCGCCGTCGATGCACCGTCGATGTTCCTCGTCCCACGGCGGACTCCGTCCGCCCCGATACCGGTGATGTGGGACCGTAGTGTGGTGTTTATCTGTCTCGGCCGATTACGACAGACATCGAATGGTTTCCCCGTTCGACGTGCTCGGATTAGACGACGACGCGGACGAGGCCGACGTCGAGCGGGCCTACCGCGAGCGGGTGAAAGAGGCCCACCCGGACCAGGGCGGGACCGTCGAAGAGTTCCAGCTCGTCAGGCGCGCCTATCGCGAACTCGGCGAGCGGGACCGAAACGGCGACGCCGACGACGAGACCGATCCCGCCGACATCGATCTGACCGACGAGGCTGGCGAGGTCGACGCGGTGCAGCCGGTCCGTGTCGAGTTTCTCGACTACGAGGCGATCGACGACTACGGGTGGTCGCTCGACGACGACGACCTATTTCGGAAGGCGTCGCACGCCGACCTCGACCCCGCGGCCCACGGTCGTCTGCTCGTCCACCCCGACGAGAGCCTGCTAGAGGCGGCCGAGCGGAGCGGCTTCGGCTGGCCGTTCTCCTGTCGTGGCGGTGCGTGCGCGAACTGCGCCGTCTTCCTCGTGGAAGGGGAGCTGTCGCAACCGGCCGACCACATCATGCCCGAGGAGCTGGCGGAGCGCGGGTTCCGGCTCTCCTGTAACGGCTATCCGGTGAGCGACGAGCTGAAGGTCGTCTTTAACGTCAAGCAGCTCGCCGAACTCGACGATCTCATTCTCCCGCCGGGACCGTTCACCCGACGGTGACACCGGGTCGGCCGGGCTTTTGGACCGCTCTCAGAACGCCTCGGCGACGGCCGCGACGATCGCGTCCTCGACCGCGTCACGCTCGCCGGAGAGGAACTCGATTTTCCCCTCGCGGAGGCCAGCGGTGGTGACGTCGGCGCCGGGCGCCAGCTCGGCGGTGCGCTCGGCCACGTCGCGGACGGACACGTCTGCGGTCGTCCGGAGGTATAGCTCGTCCATACCGATTCCGACCGTCGCGTACGCCTCGCCGTTCGCGTTCCGGCGGTGGAGGTCGTCGAGCAGGAGCGGCGTCGGCGGGAAGTCGTAGCGATGGGTGTAGCCGTCGGTGTCGAGAACGGCGAACTCGACGCCGTCGACCGCCTCGGTGACGACGTTCTCGGTCGCGGTTTTGATTTCCGTCTCCAGCTTCTCGCGGAACTGCTCGGAGACGTGGGCCGCGAGGTTGCCGCTGTCCTCGAAGAGGAGATCAGCGACGAGTTCGCGTTTGTCCTGATACGACTGATAGTACGCCTCTAAGGCGACCGCCTCGCGGAGCTCCGCGACGCGCTCGGCGTCATAGCCCGCATCGCGGGCGAGTTCGACGTAGCGGTCGGGGGTCTCCGCCCAGTAGCTCACCGCGGGCAGGTGCCGGAGGTCCGTTCGAACTTCGTCGTTGACCGCGGAGGCCAGCGAGGCGACGAGCGCGCCCGTCGAGAGGTCGGCGTCGACCCCGTCGATCTCGGGCGAGACGAGCGTGTCGACGGCCTCGCGCGTCTCGGGATCGGCGACCTCGGCGTCGACGACGACCGCGTTGACGCCGTAGACGGACAGCAGGTCGATCCCGTCTGCAGACTCAGTTGTGGAGCCGGTGCCGACGAGCAGGAACAGCGGGAGCTGCTCGTCGTGACGGTCGCGGTCCTGCAGCATGCGGGTCGCGTCGTTCGTCGCCGCGTCCATCCCGTACACCGGGTCGTCGAGCGGCCGGCGGGTGAAGTAGTGGTACTCCGCGTCGCTTTTCGCGTGTTCCTCGCGGATCAGCGGAAGAACGGCGCGCTCGACCGCGGCACCGGCGACGTAGCCGTCGGCGGTGGCCGGGTGGCGCACGACGATCGGCCGCGATTCGAGAACCGCGCGGCGGATCGCCTCCGCGGCGTCGAGCAGCCCGTCTGCGAGCTCTGCGACCGTCTCGTCGCCCGCGAGCGGCTGGAGCCCCTCCGGACGGGCCTCGGCGGTGAGCGCCTCGGCGAGTCGACGGCGGACGGTCTCGGCCTCCTCGCCCTCCAAGAGGACGAGCGCCTCGGACTCGACCTGCACGTCGCCCCGGTGGCTCTCGACCTCACCGTCGATCCGCACCGCGTCGCCGATCTCGATGTCCGGGTACGCGCGGACACCTGGCTCGACGAACGCGGCCACGTCGACGACACCCGTCTCGTCGAGAACCTCGAAGACGGTCGGGCCGCCGGTCTGTCGAACGCTGACAACTTCGCCGTCAATCCGCGCCGCATCGCCGACGGCGTCGGTGAGGGTACCGATCTCGACGCGCTCGCGCTCGTCGTCGAGGTCGTCGTCCTCGGCGGATTCGTCAGCGCCGGATTCGTTCTCACCCTCGTCAGCGTCGGATTCGTCGCCCTCGTCGGTTTCGTCAGCGCCGCCTTCGTCGTCAGCTTCGTCAGCCTTAGCGACCTCGTCAGCCTCAGCGGAGACGTCCCCGTCGCCCTCGTCGGGCTCGGCAGCCTCATCGACATCGGCTGATTCGTCGTCGCTCGCGTCCGCTGTTTCATCGTCGGCCACGTCGAGTTCGTCCGGCTCCGCGTCGGCTTCCGCGTCTGACTCCTCGCCGCCCTCCTCAGGAAGGTGCTCGGTGTCGCCGTCCTGCACGAGCACGCCGCGGAACTCGCGGTCGGCCTGCCGGATCGACCACGCGAGGTCGATGTTCCCGTTGTCACGAACGCCTTTCACCTGCACGAACACCTCGTCGCCCGGCTCCCAGCCGAGGCTATCGAGCCGTCGGTCGAGCTCCGACCGGTGGAGGAGCCCGGTCACTCCCGGCGAGAGGTCGATGAACACGCCGAATTCGGCGTAGCCGTCGACGACGCCGCGGTAGAATCGGTTCGGAACGAGCTGCTTCGGGGAGTCGCCTCGGAAGTCGAACACAACGTCCTCTTGGTGTGGATCGCAGATGCGACCGCCACCGTCGATGTCGACGCCACAAATGATACAGGATCCCATTTGAGTACACCGAGAGTCTCGGGCTTAAAACGGTTGTCGAAAGCCTCGCGGGAGCAAACGGCCGACTACGGGTGCCCCGGCGGGCGCCTCCCGTGACCGCCCACAGCGTCACCCGATCAGGGTCCGAACCGCGGCGAAGACGCGGTAGCCGACGCCGTACCCGAGAAGAGCGGGCGGAACCCCGGCGACGAGCGTACGAAGCAGAGTCGTTCCGTGGACGATACGGAAGCCGATCAGCAGTAGTACCGCTGCGTAGGCGCCGCAGACGACCCGCAGTTCAGGGATCGGCGGTCCCGCCAGCGCCATCGGTGAACTGGCGTACGCGACCACCTGCACCGTCTCGCTCACGCCGCCCCGGTCGCGCAGCGCGATCCCGTCATCGAACTCGACGCTGGCGAGGATCACCGACAGTGTCGCGACCGCCGCGGTCAGGTGGAGCCCCACCGGCGCGACCAACACGACCACGAGGAGGAACAGAATCGCCGCAGAGACGGGAACGGACACGACGATTTCGGGGACGACCCCCGGCTCCGAGACGATCCAGCCGAGCGCGTAGGCGGCGGCGACGGCGACGGCGAACGTCAGCGCCGGGGCCTGATCGCCGGGCGCCACGCCGTTCGCGAAAAGGCGACGCGGCCGGACGAGCGCCTCGATCCACGCCCGAGCGAGCGCACGGGGCCCGCGCGCTCGCCCGCCTTCTGGATCCGCGATCCACGATGTCACGAGCGCCCTTCGGACGGGTGGGATAACGGGGTTCCGGTTCGTGTCGTCCCCCGGAACACACCCGGAGTAGCCCGCCGTTATCTCGTCTGATAGACGGCGCGTAAAGCCTTATACCGCCCCTCGCGGAGGGGAACGCGAATGTGCGCGTTCCGGAACGACGAACGGGGGTTCACCCCGATAGCCGGCTCGGGGATGCTCGTCGGCATCGTCGTGGTGCTGTTAGCGCTCGTCGGCGCCGCGGTCTTCGGGCTGATCGACGGCGTTGCGCCCCCGGACGCGGAGTTCGAGGTCGAGACGGAGGGGACAGACCTCGTGGTCGTCGCGGCCGGTCCCGAACCAGTTCCGGCCGAAGAGCTGTACGTCCGCGGCGAGGACCCGGACGAGGCGGTGCAGTTCGGCGCGTGGCCCGGCGACGGCGTCGTGCAGCCGGGCGATCGGGTGACCGTACCCAACGCCACCGGGAACGAGAATCTCGAGGTCGTCTGGGAACCCGTCGCGTTCGACACGTACGAGACGCTCGGTACGTACAACGGCGAAGACTCGGCGATTGAGGGTAGCTCCGGCCGGGACCCACTTGGCGCGACCGGCGTTTGAAACCGCTCGGCAGGCGCTACTCCACCGACACCCACTCCCCGCGCTCGTCGGCGCGTTCGACCGCGTCGAGGAGTTTTTGCACCTTGTACCCCTGTTCGAACGACGGCTCGAACTCGCCGCCCTCGGCGACCGCCGAGAGGAACTCGTAGTTCTCGTGGACGAACGTGTGCTCCCAGCCGATGACGTGACCCGGCGGCCACCAGTGGTCGACGTACGGGTCGGTCTCGTCGGTGACGAGCACTGTCTGGTACCCGCGGTCGTCCTCCCGGAGCACCTCCAGCTCGTTGAGCCGCTCCAAGGAGAACTTCAAGCTCCCCTTCGAGCCGTGGATTTCGATCGCGTGGTCGTTCTTGTGGCCCTCCGCGAATCGGGTCGCCTCGAAGCTCCCCATCGCGCCCGACTCGTAGGCGACCTGCGCGGTGTAGGCGTCGTCGACGGTCACGTCGCGATACTCCTCGACGTCGCCAGCCTCGTCGTAGACGGGCCGCTCGTCGACGAACGTCTGGAGGTGGCCCGAGACGCGATCGATCTCGCCGACCTCGTCGCCGACGAGGAAGTCCGCGAGGTCGAGCGTGTGCGCGCCGAGGTCGCCGAGCGCGCCGGAGCCCGCCGTGTCGGCGTCCATCCGCCACGCCCACGGCGCCTCGGGGTCGACCAGCCAGTCTTGGAGGTACCGCCCACGAACTTGTCGGATCTCGCCGAGTTCGCCGTCTTCGATCAGCCCCTTCGCGTACCGGATCGCGGGGATGAACCGATAGTTGAACGCGGTGCCGGCGGGCACGTCGGCGTCGGCCGCGGCGTCGCGCATCGCCGCGGCCTCGTCGAGGGTCGGCGCGAGGGGCTTCTCACAGAGAACCGGAACGCCCGCTTCGAGGGCCGCGATCGACGGCTCCGCGTGAACGTGGTTCGGGCCGAGGTTGTAGAACACGTCCACCTCGTCGAGCGAGTCCTCCCAGTCGGTCGCGGTGTGCGAGAATCCGAACCGCTCCGCGGCGTCCGCGAGCGCCTCCTCGTCGCGCCCGACGAGGGTGTGCCGCTCGATGTCGGGCGCGTCTGGGAAGAACATCGGGAGTCGCGCGAGCGCGTTCGCGTGCGCCTTGCCCATGAAGCGGTACCCCAGTACGCCGATTCGTAGTGGTTGCTGTGTCATTGGTTTATCCTCCGCTTACTCCGCCCAGTAGGCGTCGCCCGGTTGCGTCTCGAAGACGGCGCGGTCGAGCACGTCGACCGCCTTCTCTAACCCCTCCCGCGAGGAGGTCAGCGAGTCCTCGTGTTCGATCGACAGCGCGCCCTCGTACCCGACCATCCGGAGCGTCGAGACGACGTCCTTCCAGTGGCTCTCGTCGTGGCCGTAACCGATCGAACGGAACAGCCACGAGCGATCGCTCTCGTCGGTGTAGCTCGTCGTGTCGAGTACGCCCTTCACGCGCGCGTTCGCGTCGTACACCTTGGTGTCCTTCGCGTGGAAGTGGTGGATCGCGTCGTGGTCGCCCAAAAATCGGATCGCCTCGATCACGTCGATCCCCTGCCAGTAGAGGTGCGAGGGGTCGAAGTTGGCGCCGATCCGCTCGTTCGTGGCCTCCCGGAGCGCGAGCATGCCGGTCGGCTCGTACACGAGCATGTTCGGGTGCATCTCGATGGCGACATCCACCCCGTGGTGGTCTGCGTGTTTCGCCAGATCCGTCCAGTACGGGATCGCGACCTCGTCCCATTGATACTCGTGGGCGTCGGCGTGTTCGCTCGGCCACGGCGCCGTGATCCAGTTCGGCGTCGAGTCGCCCGGCGCGCCGGCAGGAAGGCCGGAGAAACAGGTGACCGTGCCCACGTCCAGCTGGTCGGCAAGCTCGATCGCCTCGCGGAGCTCTCGGTCGGCCGCCGCGGCGCGCTCCTCGTCGGGGTGGAGGGGGTTGTTGTGGGTCGCGAGCGCGGAGATCCGGAGGCCGTGTTCGTCGAGTAGCTCCCGAAGCTCCGCCTGCGCCGCGTCGTCGTCGAGTATCGCCTCGCGGTCGACGTGGTCCTCGCTGGGCCACCCGCCGACGCCGAGTTCGACGGCGTCGACGCCGATATCGTCGAGGTACGCGACCGCGTCGTCGATCGATTCGCCGCCTAAGGGGACGGTTAGCACACCGATGTCCATGGACGAACGTATTACAACAACCCGAATAAATATTCGGGAAATTCTATTTGAGCGGGCAGCGCGTCGGATCGTCGAGTTCGATGCGTCCGGTTCGAACTGGCCTCACCCGCGCAGGCGACCGTTTCGCCCGTCGTCGCGCCCGTCGAACCACATGAGGTTTTAACGGGTGGAGCGTGTATGGCGGGTATGGGAATCCTCTCGCGCGCCTCCTACGTCATCCGCTCGAAGCTGAACGCTCTCCTCAATCGGACCGAGGACCCGACGGAGTCACTCGACTACTCGTACGAACAGATGCGCGACGAGCTCCAGGACGTCAAGCAGGGGATCGCCGATCTCACGACCCAGAAGAAGCGACTGGAGATTCAAAAGCGCAAGCTCGACGAGAACGTCGAGAAGCACAACCGACAGGCCCGCGAGGCGGTCCAGCAGGACCGCGACGACCTCGCGCGGAAGGCCCTCGAGAAGAAGAAATCGAAGATGACGCAGATCGAGGAGCTCGAAGGACAGATCGCGAAGTTAAACGACACGCAAGAGCAGCTCGTCGAGAAGAAGAACAAGCTCCAGAACCGCATCGAGGAGTTCCGCACGAAGAAGGAGAGCATGAAGGCCCGCTACCAGGCCGCGGAGGCGTCCTCGCGCGTCTCGGAGGCGATGACCGGCGTCGGCGACGAGATGGAGGACGTGAGCCGCTCCATCGAGCGCGCCGAGGAACGCACCGAGGATATGGAGGCGCGCGCTGAGGCGATGGACGAGCTGGAGGACTCCGGCGCCTTCGAGGACGCGCTCTCGGACAAGGACAGCATCGACCGGGAGCTGGATAGCCTCTCGACGAACAGCGAGGTCGACGCCGAGCTGGAGACGCTGAAAGGCGAACTCGGCAAGGGCGAGCCCGCGAGCGACGACGCCGGGGAAAGCACCGACGAGGAGATCGACACCGAACTGGCGGACATCGAGTCGGAGATCGACAGTGACGATCTCGAGGCCGACCTCGATGGGGACGACGACGCCGACGAGGAGGTCGACGTGGAGTTAGAGGAGTCCGAGGTCGACGCCGACGAACAGCGGAACTGACGCGCTACTGCTCCGCGCTCGGGCGGGCGCCGGTCCCCGCCCGCTCCTGGTCCCCGAGCCGGATCTCGCCGCCTCCCATTTCGATCCCGTCGTACTGGTCCTCGGCGAGCAGCAGCGACCCGTCGAGGTCGGCGTAGTCGAGTAGGGGCGCGAGCTGCGCGGCCGCAGCGATCGAGGCGTTCGACTCGATCATGCAGCCGCACATCACTTCCAGCCCGTGAGCGCGCGCGGCGGCGATCATCCGTTTCGCCTCCAGCAGGCCGCCGGTCTTCATCAGCTTCAGGTTCGCGATGTCACACCGGTCGGCGATCGCGGGGATGTCGGAGAGCGTCACGCAGGACTCGTCGGCGGCGACGGGGAGCGCCGACCGCTCGTAGACGAACCGGAGCCCCTCCGGGTCCTCGGCGGGCACCGGTTGCTCGACGAATTCCACGTCGCGATCGGCGAGCCACTCGCACTTCCGGACCGCCTCGCGGGGCGTCCACGCCTCGTTCGCGTCGACCCGGAGCCGGGCGTCGGGCGCGGCCTCGCGGACCGCGTCGATCAGCTCGCGGTCTCGGTCGGTCCCGAGCTTGATCTTGAGGATCGGGTAGCCGGCATCGACCGCGGCCTCGGCCTTCTCACGGACGCGCTCCGTCTCGTCGAGTCCGATCGTGTAGGAGGTCGCGGGCGCGGCCGTGGGGTCGAGCCCCCAGAGACGGTGGAGGGGGACGCCGAGCCGCTTCGCGGCGAGGTCGTGGACCGCGATCGAGACGGCGGCGCGGGCGGCGGGGTTGCCGTTGACGACGGCCGCCAGTTCGGCCTCGATCTCGTGGAGCGCGTGGGGGTCGCCGACGCGCTCGACGGCGTCGAGCAGATCCGGGAGCACGGCCTCGACGGTGTCCGCGGTCTCGCCGTAGTGAGCCGAGGGAGCCGCGCCGCCGACGCCGGTCATTCCGGCCTCGTCCGCGATCTTCACGATCACGTTCTCGGCGTCCGTCTGGGTGCCCCTGAAGATCGTGAACGGGTTCTCCAAGGGAAGCGAGACCCGCTCGAACTCCGTTTCGAGGGTCATTCGTCGGCGACCCCTCCATCGGCGGCCGCGGTCCCCTCACCGAGCCCCGCCTCGACGATCCCGTCCACGATCCGGCCGGCGCCGTCCCGGACCGGGTCGGCGGCTGGGACGCCGGCCTCGTCGCCGAAGTCGGTGACTGCCTCCGCGGCGGCCGCGTCGTCGTCGACGTCTTTGGTGTTGAGCGCGCCGGCGACGATACTCGCCTCGTTGACGGGCGCCGCGAGCCCCTCGTAGAGGTCGACGTAGTCGGCCAGCGGCGGGAGCGAGAACGACTCGTAGCCGTGGACGGCCTCGCGGCCCGCGGCGTGACAGAGCACCAGCCCGTCAGCCATCGAGCCGTGGAGGATGCCGCAGGTGACCGCCGAGTAGGCGGGGTGGATGATGCTGCCCTGCCCCTCGACGACGAGGAGGTCGTGGTCGTCGCCGACCTCGACGAGCATGTCCTCAACCGCGCCGGCGGTGAAGTCGGAGACGACGCGGTCGATCGGGTTCCCCCACCCGGCGATCATGATCCCGGTCTGGCCGGTCGGGACGAACGCGGCGTCGATCCCGCGCTCGCGGGCGGCTGCGACGATCTCCAGCGAGGCGGTCATCTTCCCGACCGAGCAGTCGGTGCCGACAGTGAGCACCACGTCGGCGTCCACGTCGCCGGAGGCGCCCGTCGCGACCGTGAGATCGTCGTCGGGCTCGCGCACGTCGACGAGGTCGACGCCGTGTTCATCGGCCAGCGCGACGAGCTCCTCGTCCCCGTTTAAGAAGTAGTGGAGCCCGCTCACCACGTCGCAGCCGGCCTCGATCGCGGCCTCCACGTCGGACCGCCACGACTCGTCGAAGCCGCCGCCGATCGGCGCGATCCCGATATATAAGGCGTCCACGTCGCCGTCGGCGGCCGCGTACGCGTCCGCGAACGACTCGACGATCGGCGCGTCCGCCACGTCGGGGACGTGGTCGTGAACCCGGTCGCCGGCGCGGTCGCGGTCGAGCACGGCGCGAACGTCTTGGTCGCCGTAGCGCATCACACCGAGGGCAGTCTTCGCGCGGTCGGGGAACTTCTCGTGGGCAAGGATGACGATCCGGTCGTCGCTCATGGTGGGTCGCTCGCCCCGGAAAGGCTTAAAAGGGTCGAGCCGCGGTCGGATCGTCGATTCGTCGCGTCGGCGATAGCCTCGGCTCAGTCGAGGTCGAGCGCAACGTCTGACTGCAGCCCGGCCGCCTTCACCGTGTTGTACAGGAGCATCGCGCGCGTCATCGGGCCGACGCCGCCGGGGACGGGCGTGATCGCGCCAGCGGCCTCCTTCGCCGACTCGTACTCCACGTCGCCGACGAGCGCGTACCCCTTCTCGGTGTCCGCGTCGACCCGGTTAATCCCCACGTCTATCACGGTCGCGCCCTCCTTGAGCATCGAGCCGTCGATGAACTCCGGGACGCCGACCGCGGCGATCACGATGTCTGCGGTCGCCAGCTTCCCTTCCAAGTCCCTCGTCCGCGAGTGGCAGACGGTCGTGGTCGCGTTGCCGATCGGCCCCTTCTGGATCAGGAGGTTCGCCATCGGCTTCCCGACGATATCCGACCGGCCGACGACGACCGCGTCGGCGCCCTCGGTCTCCACGTCGTACGCCGCCAGCAGCTTCTGGACGCCGTGGGGCGTGCAGGGTTTAAACCGGGCGTCGCCGGCGACGAGCCGCCCGACGTTCTCCGGGTGGAAACCGTCCACGTCCTTCACGGGGGCGATCTGCCGGAGCACGCGCCGCTTGTCGACGTGGTCGGGAACCGGCAGTTGGACTAAAATCCCGTGCACGTCCTCGCGCTCGTTGAGGTCGTCGATGGTCTCGTACAGCTCCTCGGCCGGCGCGTCGGCGTCGATCTCGACGTGAACGCTCTCGATGCCCACCTCCTCGCAGTCGCGCTGTTTCATCGAGACGTACGTCTCGCTCGCGGGATCGTCGCTCATCAGCACGGTGGCGAGCCCCGGCGTCACGCCCTCCTCTTCAAGCGTCTCGACATGTGCGGCCACGTCGTCGCGCACGTCGGCGGCGACCGCCTCGCCGTCGATGATCCGCGTCCCGTCGGCGTCCCCGTCGCTGGTCTCGGTCATATCGAAACCGACGGAGAGTGGATATAAAAACGACGCGGGATCGTGCCTAGATCCGACTTAAATATGGTCGAGATGTGCGAGAGTGTGGATCGATTTACGGTCTCGTCGGCGGCGATCCGGGACAGAACGGTCCGCTACTCCGGAAACAGCTCCTCCTCGCGTTCGACGGCGTCGATGGCGGCGACCTCCTCGGGCGTTAACTCGATCTCGGCGGCCGCCAAGTTCGCGCGGAGGTGACCCTCGCTCGACGCCTTCGGGATCGTCACGACCGGTTCTTTCGCGGTCGCCCACGCGATCGCGACCGCCTCGGGCGTCGCGTCGTGGGCCTCTGCGACCTCGACCACGGCGTCGATCTCGCTCACTCGACCGCCCGCCAACGGCGAGTAGGCGACGACCGTGTACCCGTGCTCGCGGGCGTGCTCCAGAAGTTCCGGCCGGTAGAACAGGGGGTGTAGCTCCGTCTGGTGGGCCGCGAGCGGCGCGTCGAGGGTGTCGATCGCGCGGTCGAGCTGGTCGACCTCGAAGTTGGAGACGCCGACCTCGCGCACGACCTCCTCGTCGACGAGCCGGTCGAGCGCGGGGAGGGTCTCCACCGGGTCGTACGCTCCCCGTGGGCGGTGGACGTACAGGAGATCGAGCGTCTCCACGCCGAGCAGGTCGGCGCTCTCGCGGGCGGTCGGACCCACGTCGGCGGCGCCGAGGTCGTCGACCCACAGCTTCGTGGCGACCGTGACCTCGTCCCGGTCCACGTCGCTCGCGGCAAGCCCCTCGGCGAGCCCGTCACCGACGACCGCCTCGTTGCCGTAGATCCGGGCGGTGTCGAGGTGGCGGTAGCCGAGCGAGAGTGCGGTCGCGACCGGCTCCGGGTCGTCGATTCCCATCGTTCCGAGGCCGACGGACGGAAGGTGCATGCCGGCCTTTCGGACCGACCGACGCAAAAACCGATCGGCTCGACGATCGAGCGCCTCTGCCCGGTTCAGATTTTCTCGTCGGTGTCGACCGGCGTCCGCCCGCAGATGCTCACGAGGTCGTGGAGGTCGTCGATCTCATAGGTGGGCTGACAGGAGAGCTCGGTCGAGCGTCGGTGCGGACGCCGGACGAACGCGGAGTCGATCCCGGCGTTGTCGGCGGCGAGCACGTCCGACTCGTTGTCGCCGACGAAAATCGCGGTCTCGGCGCCGAGGTCTTCGAGGGCGCGCTCGATGTAGTACGGCGACGGCTTCTTCCGCGAGAGGCTGGCGATGGAGGGCTCACGGCCGTATGCGACCTCGAACCGCCCGGAGAGCCCGAAGTGGTCGAGGACCGCGTCGACGGTTGCCTGCTGGTTCGAGGAGACGACCCCGAGCGAGGCGTCGAGATGGCGGAGCGCGTCGACATCGTCGTAGGGGGTCTTCCGCCCCTTCCGAGCCGCGTCGACCTGCGCGGCCGCGGCGGTCTCGTCGCGAACCCGCCAGAACTCGACCGGGTCGAGCCCGTAGCGCTCGCAGATATCCGTCAGAGTAGCGGGGTCGACGCCGATGGCGATGTCGTCGACGTGGGCCAGATCCGGGTCCTCGATGCCGAGGCTCACGAAGGCGTCCCAGGCGGCCTCCCTGAGGGTGTCGAACGGAGTCCGACCGACGAGGACTCCGTCCTTATCGAGGACGACGGCGTCGTACACGCCCTCCTCTCCGTCGGTAACCGGCAAAAGCCTTTCACCGGCTGGCGGAGTCCCAGCGACCGCCACCGCCCCCGCACTTTCAATACCCGGCGCGTCCAACCTACAGATTGGACCATGAACATTGTTGATATTGCGGTGCCGGAGTACGTCGAGGTCGACGTCAGTGAGCGACTCGCTAAGGTCCGGTCCATCTTCGAGCGCGAGAACCCGAAGGGGATCATCGTCACCGAGGACGGCGAGTACGCGGGCGTAGTGGGAGAAAAACAGCTCATGCGCTCCCGGATGGAGGACGACACCAAGGTGTCGGCCGTGATGAAATCGGCCCCGTCGGTCGACCGCCACGAGGACCTCCGTGAGACCGCCCGGCTGCTCGTCGAGGGCGACGTGAAGATCGCACCGGTCTACGAGGGCGAGAAGCTCTACGGGATCGTCACCGTCGACCAGATCCTCGAGGCCGTCCTCGACAGCCTCGACGCGATCACCGTCGGCCAGATCGCAACCGAGGACGTGATCGGAATCAACGAGAAGGACACCGTCGGGAGCGCGATCAACCGCCTTCGCGAGAACGGGATCTCCCGGCTCCCCGCCCTCGACGAGGACGGCCACCTCGTCGGCGTCGTCACCACCAACGACATCGTCGAGTTCGTCGTTCGCGATCAGGAGCGACAGGGCAGCGGCGACCGCGCTGGCGACATCGACCGGATGCTCGATATCCCCGTTTACGACATCATGTCGAGCCCCGTCGTCACCGCGACCGCCGACGAGACCGCGGAGGCCGTCGTCGAACGCATGTTCGACAACAACGTCTCCGGGCTGGTGGTCACGCCGAAGGGAGCTGACACCATCGCGGGCATGGTGACGAAAACCGACGTGTTGCGCGCGCTCACGTTCACCGAGCAGGACTCGATGGACGTACAGATCACCAACGTCGCCCTGCTGGACACGACCTCTCGTGAGCACATCGTCGAATCCATCGAGCAGGTCGCGAGCAAGTACGCGGATATGCACGTCATCCACGCGCACGTCCGGCTCCACGCCCACAAGGAGAAACTCCGCGGCACCCCCCTGATCCAGTGTCAGATCCGCCTCCGCACCAACGAGGGACAGGTCGGCGGCTCCGGCGAGGGATACGGCGCCGAACACGCCTTCCACGTCGCGCTCGACAAGCTGGAGCGCAACGTTCTCGAAATCAAGGGCGTCAACGCCGACGAGGAGTACCGCGGCCAGCTCCTCCGCAAGCTCGGCGAGCTGTAAGCCGGTAGCCCGTCTGACGCGACGGGCGCTCGCATCGTTGCCTTCGACCGACTCTGGGCGTCTCGCCGCGGCGGTTTCCGCTTCCGTCTCCGCTTTTGCGCGCGTTTCGCCTCCGTTCTCGCCCTCTCGACGCGGCTCGATGTTCGACTATTACTCGCGACCGCCGCGTCCCCCGCGCCGCCCGACGAGGAACGCCGCCCCGAAAATCGCGAGGACGCCGATCGCGGGACCGAAGCCGGGCGTTCCGTCGGCCGACTCGTCTTCGTCGCTGGTGTCGTCGCCTCCGGACTCCCCGTCGGTCGCCACGCCAGATTCGGTATCGATCCCGTCGTCTTCCGCGTTGTTCTCATCATCGCCGTCCGCTAACTCACCGTCGACCGGATCGTCTTCGCCGTCTGTCGGGTCGTCGGTCGCGTTCGTCGGGTCGTCGGTCGCGTTCGTCGGGTCGTCGGTCTCGTTCGTTGGATCGTCGGTCGCGTTTTCGGGCTCGTCAGGGTCCTCCGTGCTCGGCGGTGGCGCGGGACCGGCGCCTGCTGTGCCGCCGCCACCGCCTGCTGTGCCGCCGCCGTCGGATTCGGCGTCATCGCTGCTGACTGCAACGAACGTGAGTGTCTTTTCGCTGTCGGGAGTCGTGGCGGTTACGGCGTATGTCCCGGTCGCTGCACTCGATCCGAGCGACACAGAGACCGATTCCGACTCGGTATCGCCGACCGCAACGTCGCCGATCACCACGGGATTGGGACTCACGGAGCCGCTCCGATTCAGCGTGACGTCCACGGACGCGTCGTCGGTAACGCGCCCGTCGTTTCGCACTGTGAGCCCGAAGCCGCCGCTCGATCCCTGTTCGATTTCGTCATCTCCCGAGAGTTGGGTGATAACGAACGCGCCACGAGGAGACAGCGAGACGTTCAGCTCTCGAGTGTCGTTCGCGGTGAACGTGAGCGTCTGACTCTTCTGTGCGTATCCGTCCGCGGAGACAGTTATCTCCCGCTCGCCGCGTTCGAGAGCGTCGAGCGCGTAGGTTCCGTTCGCGTCGGTCGTGGCCGTCCGTTCCCCGTCTACCGTGATCGTCGCGTCCGGGATCGCCTCGCTGTCGGTCGCGTTCGTCACCATCCCGGAGAGAGACCCTCGCTGTGGGATTAGTGCGAAGCTCTCGCTTGCCGTCGCGTTCGGCGAAACCGCGATGTCGGCTACCGTCTGGGTATCGAAGTCCGGCGCGTCCGCGGTGGCGTTGTAGGTGCCGGGACGGAGATCGACGGAATAGGTCCCGTCGCTGGCCGCGTCGACGGCCGCGACCGCTCCGCCCGTCTCGTCCGTGACCGTCACGGTCGCGTTCGACGGGAGATCGAGTCCGTCACTCGCGCCAACGACGCCGCTCAGCGTGCCGTTCCGGAGCGCGAGCGAGATGTTCGCGGTCGCGGTGTCCCCCGACCCGGCCAGGGCCACCGTCTGATCCGCCGGGGCGTACGTCGCGTTGCTCGCGATGACGGTGAGATCCGTAGCCGGAACGTCGATCGCGTAGGTGCCCTCAGATCCCGTTATCGTCGTTCCTACCACTTCTGTACCGTTCTTCACAACCACGTCGATCTCGGCGAGGGACGCGTTCGTCTCCGCGTCGGTGACGGTACCGCTGATCGTCCCGACGGCCTCCGCGATCCGGATCGACGCCGAGGCGTCGTCCTCGGGGGAGACGACCGTCACGGTCGTCTCGCCGGTCCCGAACCCGCTCGGCACGGTTCCGCTGAGCGAAACCGTCGTCGTGTTTCCGGGGCCGAGCGAGACGTTCTCCGCGCCGAGGGCGCTGGCGTTGCTCGCATTCCCGGGGTCGACGAGGCGGAGTTCGACGGTGCGGTTATCGCCGGCCACCTCGCCGTCGTTCGTCACGTTCACCGTGGTGGTAAGCGGTCCACCGCGTTCGACGGTTTCGGGCGTGGTGAGATCCGTAACCGTGTACGAGGGAGGTTCACGGACAGTAATTGTCGACGCTTGACTCGAATCCTCAGTGTAGACGCCGTGCGAGTATTCGTCCGGATCGGTCTCATGGGGGACGACGTAGGTGAACGAGACGGTCGTCGCTTCGCCGGGATCGAGAGAGACGGTTGTGTCGTTACCGACGGTTCCGTTAAATTGGTACTCGACAGTTCCGGTTCCCGGTCCGCCACCAGTGTTGGTGACCGTTGCGGAGGCTTCAACCGTCGCACCGGGGTCCGTTTCTTTGGGGCCATCAAACTCAGTCACCGTGAACTCGTCGCTCGTGACCGAAGAGACGGCTTCGAATCCGTCCACAATTCCGGCCCCGTAGCGGTCGTCGGGATCGGCCGCGTTCGACGGGTGGTTCGCGGTATTACGGAGCGTGTCGTAGAGCTTGTCGTCAGAAACATCGCCCGACGACGCCGACAGCATCAACGCCGCGACGCCGCTGACGTGCGGTGCGGCCATGGAGGTGCCGTCCTTTCGGATGTAGGTACCGCCCGGTTCCGCCGAGTATACGCTCACGCCTGGCGCCGACACGTCCGGAACCACGTACTCGTCGGGCCAGTCCGCGGGGGCATCACTTCCCCACGCGCTTGACGTGTTGATCGTCTCTCCGCTGGAGAAGTCGGCGACGCCGCGGCTGTCGTTGACCGCTCCGACCGCGAGCGAGTCGTAGACGTTCCCGGGAGAACTCGACGTTCCTTGACCGATGTTCCCGGCCGAAACGACCGCGATCTTCCCGGCACTGCGAGTGTTCCGAACCGGTTCGATGAAGTATGGTAAGTGCCCGTCCGCACCGAGGCTCATCTGAAGCACGTCGACGTCCGGATCCTGCGTCGCGTGTTCCATTCCCGCGACGACGCGGACGAACGTCGCGTTGGTCCCGTCGTCGTCGAACACCTTGATCCCGTGGAGCGACGCGTTCGGTGCGACGCCGATTGCGGTCCCACTCGCGTTTCCGCCCGCGACGGTTCCGGCGACGTGAGTTCCGTGCCCGTCTCCGTCCGACGCATCGGACACGTCGTCGCTCACCAGATTCCCGTCCGCGTCGTACTCCGCCCACCCGCTCACCGTTAGGTCAGGATGGTCCGGGTCAATTCCCGTGTCGATCACGGCGACGGTCGCGCCCTTCCCGCGGGTCCCGAACGTCTCCCAGACCTCCGGCGCGCGCACCATCTCGACGCCGTAGGTGGCGTCGGTGTCGGTCGAAGCGGTCGAGACGTCCTCGGGAGTAGGCGCGGGCGGTAGACCGGAGGTCCCGATCGCCTGCGAACCACCGTCGCCGGGAGTCGTCGTTGTTGCCGAGTCGAGTTCGACTTCGAAGTTCTCGTGGACGCCCTCGACGCCCGGCACATCAACGAGCCGATCCAGCGGGACGCGGTCGGTGTCGACCGTGACGAGCATCGCGTTCGCGAGCCAGAAGCTTCGTTCGACCGTGACCGCGGACCGTCCCTCAGCGAACGATTCGAAGTCGGCCTGCGCGCTCGCGGCGTTCGTTTTGAGGTCGTTCGTCGAGAGCGTCGACGACCCCTTCGAATACCCCACTTCGCCGTCATCGGTTCCGATCCGAGTGCCGCCCGCGAACCGCACCACGAGCTTGACGGTGCCGTTCGCCGAGCGCAGGTCGGAGGCGATCACATCGCCGTCGGCCGTCGAAACGGAACCGACCGCGGCGGGATCGGTTCTGCCGGAATCAACCGCCTCAGTGCTGCTCGTAACCAAACCGCCAGCGACCGCACCGGGTGCGACGGCGGCCACGATCAGACAGGCGACAAGAACGAGCGTGGCGGCAGTCGCGGTAGAAAAGGGAGACGAGGGGATCACTACCAATCACGTCGGCGCGACCCCCATAACTCTTCACGTCATGTGCGACGCTTCTCACATCACGCGCGACGCTTACGTCTCGGCGCTCTCAGCCAGCCCGTCGGCGACGATCTGAAAGGTGGCGGTGTCGCCCGCGGGCTTCGAGCGATGCTTCTCCAGCGTCACCCGTCGGTTCCCGCCGCGGAACCGGTCGACACGGACGATCGCGCCGGTCCAGTGGTTGAGAGTGTTACCGCCGAGCGCGCGGTCGCGATCGCTGTCGGGATCGGTGAACACTTGATTCGTGATGACGACGGCGATGTCGTGTCGCCGGGCCAGAGACAGGAGGTGCGTCACCTGCTTTGCGACCTTCCGGAGTGACTCTCCGCCCTCGGTGTCGCCGGCGCGCTCCAGTCGGTAAAAGCCGGTCGCGGAGTCCAACACGATCAGCTCGATCTCCTCAGCGAGCTCCTCGGCGTCGCGGACGGCCTCGCGTTGGTCATCGAAGTCGTACGCCTCGGAGATCACCAGCCGCGAGGCGATTTCTTCGACCGTCTCGTCGACGTCAGGGCGATTGGCCCGGCCCGCGGCCATCTGCTCGAATCGGTCGATGGAGAGCCCCTCGGTGTCGATGTAGAGGGCGCGGTCGCCGCCGGCCGCGACCTCGACGGCCGCCGCGAGCGCGAGGTTCGTCTTGCCGGCCGCTGGCGGGCCGTACACCTGCGTGACGACCCCGCGCTCGAACCCCCCGCCCAACAGGTCGTCGACCGGCCGACAGCCGGTCGGGATCGGATCGCTCACTGACGAGGGCTTCGCTCGCGCTCGTATTTAAACGGTCGATTGCGGCGGAGATGGGTCGATACCCGTCGCTCGTTAGAGGAACAGCCGTCGCTCGTCGGTGTATTATAAGTGTGAAAGAACGGAGATGGCGTCGATCACGTTGAACGACGCCGAGATCCGGTATTGCGTGCGGACGCGTTGTCCGCGATAGTATCGTTAGTTGCGCGTCAGGTTCGTCGCTCGGGGTCCCTTGGGGGACGACTCGATGTCGAATTCCACTTCCTGACCCTCCTCGAGGTCCGGGCCGCCGACGTCTTCCATGTGGAAGAACACGTCTTCGTCGTCGTCGAGGTCGCCGTCGTCAGTCGAGATGAAACCGTAGCCGCCAGTGTCGTTGAAGAAATCAACCTTACCGTTTGCCATTGCAAACAAACATACCGCCCGTTCGGGGATAACCCTTGCGAGGGTCACGGTACCACGACCTCCTTGAGACAGGCTCACGTCCGCACGAAAACACGCTCGCTCGCCTGTGTTCAGCGCGTGCGATCAGCCGCGGGGTTCATTTATGGGCAACCACGTACGTCAGGTAACGACATGGATCGCCGCCACTTCCTCCGCTCGTTCGCCGCCACCGGCGTCGCTGCCGGCACGACCGCTACGGCCGGCTGTGCCGGAGTTCTCGGCAACTCCGGTGCCGAAGGGACGGTCCTCGGCCCGCCGGAACAGACCCGGGGCGACCCCGTCCACCCGATCCACGGCGACGAGATGCCCGAGTTCACTGTGCCGGACCCGATCACGGGGGAAGAGATATCGACCGAACAGTTCGAGGGCGAACGCGCGTTCCTGTGGACTTCGTTTTACACCAACTGCCCCGACGGCGTCTGTCCAGCGCTGATCCTCCGACTCCGCCGGGCGCAGGAGTACGCTGCCGAAAAGGGATTCGGCGACGAGGCGGCGTTCCTCCCGCTCACCTTCGACCCAGAGCGCGACACGTCCCAAGTCCTCCACGAATACGCCGGTCAGCAGGGCGTCGATCTAGACGCCGGCAACTGGCACTTCCTCCGTCCCGAGAGCTACGAGGCGGGCAAGGAACTGATGATGGACAGCTTCGGCCTGAAGATCGAGAAGACCGACGGCGAACGGTACGAGAACTTGGAGTACGCGTTCCCGCACTACGGCCTGATCTTGCTCGTTAATAAGCAGGGGATCGTCGAGCGGTCGTACCCGCGAGGCCCGAGTACGGACATCGAAGCGCTCGTGGACGATTTCGAACGGGTGGTCACTGCGTGAGGCGTCGCGACCTCCTCGCCGGGCTCGCGAGCGTCGGCGCCCTCGGCGGAGCGGGCGCCGTCGCGACGGGGCGCGTTCCCGACGCGATCGGCGGAGACGAGCTCGGCGGCAGCGAGGCCGACGGTGACAGAGCGGAGCCGATCGAGCCGGTGACGCTCGACACAGTCGAGGCGCCCGGAAGTCGGGACGGAGAGGTGACGCTTCCGATGCCTGACCGCCCGACATTCGTCGACTTCTTCGGAACGTGGTGTCCCCCCTGCGAAGAGCAGATGCCGGCTCTCGCGGAGGCCCACGATCGGATCGGCGACGAGGTGCTGTTCGTCTCGGTGACGACAGAGGACGTCGGCGGCGCGGTTACCGAGGAGACGGTCGCCAACTGGTGGCGCGAGAACGACGGCGACTGGCTCGTCGCGGCCGATGTCACCGCCGAACTCGCGGCCCGTCTCAACGTTGGTGGCTACCCGAGCGCTCGCGCCATCGACGCGTCGGGACGCGTCCGGTGGGCCACCTCCGGGACGCACACCACCGAGGAGTTCGTCGACGGCATCGAGCGAGCCCTCGACCGATGACAAGACGAGGCGACCGATGACCGACATCTCGCTCGCGACCAACGTCCCGTTCGCCGTGACCGCGGGCGTCGCGACGTTCTTCTCGCCGTGCGCGTACCCGCTCTTGCCGGGGTACGTCGGGTTCTACGTGAACTCCGTCGACGCCGATTCTGCGTCGGTCCTTGGGGCGGGAGCCCGAGGGCTTGCGGCCGCGGTCGGTGTGCTGGCGACGTTCGCGCTGCTCGCTGGCGCCACCGTCCGGATCGGCTACTCGACGCTGGCAAACATCACCGTCTTCGAGACGCTCGTCGGCGGATTGCTCATCGTTTTCGGGCTACTCGTGGTCTTCGGGCGCACCCCGTCGATCTCGGTGCCGCTACCGAAGCGACGCACCGGCGTATTCGGATTCGGCCTATTCGGCGCGGGATACGCACTGGCCGGCGCCGGCTGCGTGGCGCCGGTGTTTCTCGGCGTCGTGGCCCGGGCAATTGCGCTCCCGTCCGAGACCGCAGTAATCCTATTGGCCGTCTATGCCGGTACTGTCGCGGTCCTCATGGCCGCGACGACCGTCGCGACGGGCGTGGGGCTCATCAGCAACGCCAACCGGGTGATGGCCCACGCCGGTACGCTGAAGCGGCTCGCGGGCGCAGTGATGATCGTCGCGGGCGTCGGACAGCTGTACCTCTCGCTCGTCGTCTACTGATCGCTCGCGGCCGGTGACGGTCGGTGCGGGGACCTCCGTGTCTTGCTGTCCTTCTTTCGCTCAGATCGCGAATGGCAGAGAAGGATATCCGTGTCGGCGTTCTGAGTAGGAGCATGTATTCCACACGGCGGCGGTATCTCCGCGGTATCGGCGGCGGGTCGGCGCTCCTCGTCGGCGGCGCCGGGTGTCTCGGTCGCGGCTCACCGAACGGCGACGATAACGGGACGCGTCCTTCGGGGACGGGCGGCCCCGGTATCACTGTCGTCTCGGTCGACGGCACCGACGACTCCCCTGTCGTTCCCTCCGTCGAGATCGTCCGCGAGGCCGCGACGGAGTCGTCGCCCCCGCGGCTCCGGACGACCCTCGAGAACACCGGCGATGAGCCCGTAACCGTCGGCGAAGGGCGAGCGGTCCACCTCGAGTACGTGACCGACGATTCAGGGGCGCTCGTGTTCCTCCCGAGCGACGGGGAGTTCCCGGCCGAGCCGGGCTGTTGGCGACTCACCGACGGCGTCGCCGTCACCGAGGAGTATCGCACGTTCGAGATCGACGCCGGCGCGTCGAGCCGCCGATCGGTCGACCTCTACGCGACTCCCGGCGAGGACGCCTGCCTCCCGGTCGGGGAGTACCGGTTCGAAACCCCCATCTCGATCGGCGAGCCGGGCTCGGAAACGGGCCCGTCTGACCGGTGGGGCCTGACAATCCTTCTGGAGTGAACGAGCTGCCGGCGTCGCGAGAGTACCTCGACGGCCGTCCGGCACCAAGATTCATATTCGATAGCGAGGAACAGGTCCGTAGCCGAACCTACGGGTTCGGTCCCCGCATATGAATCTCGATCAGTTCACCGCCGAGAACGCACCGACAGCGAGCGACGAGACGTTTCAACGCGAGAACAGCTACACCTTGGACGTCGACGTCGACGGCACCGTGATGGCGAAGGCCGGATCGATGGTCGCGTACACGGGCGACATTTCGTTCACCGGAAAGGCCTCGGCAGAGGGAGGAATTACGGGCTTCCTCAAGGAGGCCGCCACCGGCGAGGGAACGCCGATTATGAGCGTCGAGGGCGAGGGTCACGTCTACTTCGCAGACGACGGCAAGAAGGTACAGGTCGTCGAGCTCGGCGCTGGCGAGTCGATCACGGTCAACGGCGAGGACGTGCTCGCGTTCGAGGAGTCGCTCTCCTACGAGATCAGCACCATCGACAGCCTCGCTGGGGCGTTCGCGGGCGGCTTCAGCAACGTCTACCTCGAAGGGCCGGGCTACGTGGCGCTCACTACCCACGGCGATCCGATCGTCTTGGAGCCGCCGGTCGCGACCGACCCGAGCGCGACCGTCGCGTGGGGCGGTACCTCCCCGAACGTGGAAGTCAATCGGAGCCTCTCGGACATGATCGGTCAGGAGTCGGGCGAGCGCTACCAGATGCGCTTCGAGGGTCCCGACGGCTTCGTCGTGGTCCAGCCGCGCGAAGAGCACGTCTAACCAGCGACCGCCCCACGTTTCTTATTTCTTCTCGCGCCGCGCGTCACCGCACCGGTGAACCGCCGGCTATCTTTTTGGCTCGGCACTCCGAGCTTCCGATCGATGGACGAGCGCGCCGAGCACGACGGGCCGCCGGACGCGGCGGCCCCCCCCGGTACCCCAGACGATCGCAGACTCACCGACGCGACCGGGGTCATCTGGAAGACCGACACCGCGACCGTCACCGGTGCCGAGGCCCTTTGCACGGTCGAGACCGATCGACTCGCGGCAGCCGGCGTCGACGGGGATGATCAGCGACTACCCGACGGTCAAAACCGGTGAAACGGGAAAATCGATCTTTATCGCGCCGCCAGCCAGTCCGCGAAGTCGCCGGTGAGGAAGTCGACGTAGTCGACGATTCCGAGGTACAGCGAGACGAGCACGACGATCACGATCGGGATCCGGACCGCCCAGATCCACGCGTCGTCGAGGCCGCCGATGTCGGCGATGCCCTTCCGGAGCTCGTCGCGAGCGACGTCCGGGATAACCCAGCCGACGAACAGCGCGAGCAGCAGCGAACCGAGGACGAGCAGGATGCCGTCAGCGAGCAGGTCGTACAGGTTGAGGAACATCAGATCGATGGTGACCGGAACCCCGAGGAGGAAGACCGCGGTCCCGAGCGCGACCGATGCCGGTACCCGAGAGACGCCGAGCTCGTCGATCAGGTACGAGACGAGCATCTCCAAGATGCTGATCGCCGACGAGAGCGCGGCAATTCCGACCATCCCGAAGAAAACGACGCCGAGGATCCGACCACCAGGGATACCGGCGAACGCCGCGGTGAGGCTCACGAAAATCGCGCCGGGACCGCCCGTGCCCGGTTCGATCCCGACCGAAAAGAGGATGGGGAAGACGACGAAGCCGACGAGGACCGCGACGAGCGTGTCGAGCGCGGCGATGATACCGGCGTCGGCCGCCAGGTTCCGATCCTCACCGAGGTAGGAGGCGTAGGTGATCATTACGCCCATCCCGACCGAGAGGGTGAAGAACGCCTGCCCGGCGGCGGCCGGCAGGATCTCCGTCCAGTTCGCCGCGATCGTCCCGAAGTCGGGCGAGAGGTAGTAGCTGTACGCCGCGCTCGCGCCGTCGAGCGTGAACCCGTACGCGGCCAGCCCGAGAAGCAGCACCACGATCACGGGGACCATGACCTTCACGCTCAGCTCGATGCCGCGCCTGACGCCGGCGGCGATGATGCCGATGACGAGCAGCATGAACACGGCGTGGAACAGAAGCGTGTCGAGGCCGGTCGAGACCGTCCCGAACAGCGCGTTCGCCTCGGCCGGATCGGTGAGCGTGAATCCCTCGGTGATGCCGATGAGGGTGTACCGGAGGAACCAGCCCGCGACGACGCTGTAGTACGACAGGATGATGAAGCCGGTGACGACGAACAGCCAGCCGGCGTACGACCACGCCCCGCTACCCAGCTCCCGCAGCGCGCCCACGGGATTCCGGTCGGTCCGACGGCCGATGACGAACTCGACGAGGATCGCCGGGAACCCGATGAGCGCGACGAACGCCAGATAGGTGATCAGAAACGACGATCCGCCGTACTGGCCGGTGATGAAGGGGAACCGCCAGATGTTCCCCAGTCCGACTGCGCTGCCGACCGCGGCGAGGATGAACCCCGTCCGCGTTGCCCATGTCTCGCGTGCCATTTGTGTGCAGGATCGAAACCCCGGACCCCCTAAAAACGTGTCTCTCCGCCGCTCTTCCCACTAATCATCAAACATGATCAATCGGTCAACGGATGCGGCAGAAGGAGCGGTTCGGCGCGCGTGTCCCCTTTGAGGCAGGCGTGTCGACGCCGCATCGGGGACCGTGAATTTAATAGCCGGACGGCGACCTCACGGGATATGGAACGCGTAGACGTCGCGATCGTGGGTGGCGGTCCGGCCGGATCCGCCGCAGCGCACGCGGCCGCGACCGACGGCGCCGACGCGCTCGTGCTCGAAAAGGGGGTTCCCCGTGCCGACCGCGACCGGCTCGGTCCGGATTCGACCGATGCCGCTGGCATCCTCGACTACTGGGTCGACATCATGGGGATCCACCCCGACGAGTTCGACGACGGGATCGTCCAGCGCGAGCTGAACCGCGCGGAGTTCCGCGGTCCGGACGAGTCGGCGACGCTCACAAGCACCGGAATCGACTCCTCGTACGACAAGTTCGGCTACACCTTCCACCGCGCCCGCTTCGACGACTGGCTCCGCGACCGCGCTGAAGACGCCGGCGCCGAGTACCGCGCGGGCGTGTCGGTCCGCGGCGTCGACACCGACCCCGCTGTCTCGCCCGAAAGCGACGACCCCCGACACGTCGTCGAACTCGCCTCCGGCGACACGGTCGGCGCGGACTTCGTCGTACTCGCCGACGGCCCCCAGCGCACGGTGACGAACAAGGTTCTCGACGAGTACCTCCCCGCGGACGCGGCCGCCTCCGACCGGCTCGCCTCGCGGACGGCGAACCACATCGCGTATCAGGAGTACCGGCGCGTCCCCGAGGAGGTGTACGAGGAGGTGAACGACGCCATCGTCTTCTGGTGGGGCGTGATGCCCGGCGAGACCGCGTACCCGTGGATCTTCCCGAACGCCGACCGGGTCTGTCGGATCGGTCTGACGATGCCGATCGGGCTCGATATCGACGACTTCGACCGCGACGCGTACGCGCTGCTCGACGCCGACGACGAGTCGATCCCGCGGGGCAGCGAGTACGTTCGACGCCTCTTAGAGTGGCAGTACGGCGACGAGTACGATATCGAGGAGGACTTCCCCATCGTCGAGGACGCGGGCAAGCGGAACGGGACCGAGACGTACCCGATCTCCTCGACGCGCCCCATCGACTCGCCGACCGAGGTCGGGATCGCCGTCACTGGCGGCGCGATGGGAACCACCTCAGCCTTTCACGAGGGCGGCGACCACGTCGCGGTCCACACCGGCGCACTCGCGGGCGAACTCGCCGCCGCGGGCGACATGGCTCCCTACAACCGGCGATGGAAGGAGTCGATCGGGGACGAGATCGTCCGGAACGTGACGATGGCGGACATGGTCGCCGACTACGGCCCCGACGACTGGAACCGGATCATCGGCGCCGCCGACGCCATGCTGGCGGCCGATGCCGGTGACGGGCTCCTCGCGCAGCCGTACCGCTCCGGCTGGGAGTCGGTGAAGCTCTTGGCGGGCTACAAGTGGAACAAGCACCGCGTCAAGAAGGACTACGTCGGTATCGACGAGAGCGAGTACGTCTACTGAGGCGGTTCGTTTTCTGCGGTCGCCCGCGATGGTCGTCCGCGGCGGTCTACCGAATGACCGGTGCGGACAGCTCTCGCGGCTCCGTCGCGACTCCCTCGATGTCGACCGGTTCAACCTCGTGTGTCGGCCACTGCCCGGTCTTCGTCAGCGTCTCGGTCCGGTCGGGCGCCACGAGGTGGGTGTCCTCGCTTTTGGCTCCCTGTACGGTGGGGTTCCACGCGTAGCCCATGGGCCACCGAACCGGCTCGTTGCTCTCGGGTGTCGCGATCCACTCGCGGCCCGCAAAGCCCGCCGCGCCGCCCTGGTGGTGCTCGCGCCACTCTCCGGCGAAGCCGACGGCGTCGTACGCTGTTCGGATCGTATCGAACACGTCGCCGGCGGTGTCCGGGCCATCGGAGCCCGTTAGCTCTCCGGCCGCGGCGGCCTCGGTCGCGGCGAGCGCGGTTGCCTCGACGCGCGCGGCCGCGCGATGGCGCTCCTCTAGCCAGTCGGGGGCGTCGAACGCGACGGTTCGGGTGAGCGAGGCGTAGAGGCCGGCCCGCTCGGCGGTGACGGACACGAGCGCGTAGTCGCCGAGCGTCGCGTCACTCGGGGTGTAGTGGCGGTAGCGCTGGGCGCGCTCAGCGCCGCCGACGAGCACGACCGGGGTGTCGACGTCGCGGGACGCGAGCGAGATGTCGATGCCGGCGGCCACTTCGTACTCCGGGTCCTCAGGTTCGAGGTTGCGGCAGACGGTCTCGACGGCGGCGGCGGCCTCCCGACCGAGTTCGCGGTAGCGCTCGACATCATCGTCGGTGAGGGGCTGCCGAAGCCGGCTCCCGTCGACGCGCTCGAAGCCCGGTACGTCGAAGTCGGCGGCCGCTGGCGCGGGAGAGCGCTCAGTGACCGCCTCAGCCAGCGAGTTCGCGTGCCACGGGAACGACTCGACGGCGACGGCGTCGGGGAGCTCCTCGTCGGCGAGGCGGTCCGCCTCGATGTCGTCTGTGATCACCCGGAGATCGCCGTCGTAGCCGGCGGCCCCGACCCCGAAGTCGGCGTCGGCGTCGACGACGTTGTCGCCGCCGGTGAGCCACGCGAACCCGTTCGGCTTGGCGAACCAGACCGCTTCGAGCCCGCGCTCGTCGAGATACGCGTCGAGCCTCTCGGTGCGGGCGGCGAGATCGACCATACCCGATGATTCTCACCGAGCCAGTAAAACCGGTCGGAACCCGGCCGGCTCGTGAGGAAGTGGAGAGGAATCGGACCGATGAATCGACCGACCGTACCCCCGCGTCGGCGACCGAAACGAAAGGTTCAATTACGTCCCCCGGATACGAAGAAATGCGTCAGTAAGCCCCTGCGGGTTGGTAGTCTAGTCCGGTTATGACACCTCCTTGACATGGAGGAGGCCGGCAGTTCAAATCTGCCCCAACCCACTTGCGCTGCGCGCGTTTCTCAAGGAGACTGTCCCCGCGCCGTGCCGGGGTTTGTTCCTTCCAGCGTTCTCAATTGAACTGCGGAGCAACGCTTCACGTCTCACCACAGGGCCGTACAGCGATTCACTCTCAAGGAGACACGGAAGTGATAATAAACTGCCGGTAACTGCACATTGAGGGTGATTACAGACGATCTCCTCACAGCCAACTGACCACATTCAACAAGGCGTATCCGGAGTGTATTCTTTTATATACCAGATCATCTCTGTATTTCATAACCCCGCCGCCATACAGCGATTCTCGCAACATAACTTAGTGGCGCGGTTGTTGTTGTGTAGACGTGTGAAGAGTCGAGTCATACTGAGAGTAGAGGAGAAGGTGACGAAACGTGTGAATGCTAACCCCGATTCACTGATATTAAAACGGTAGACTGAGATGGCATAGCATGGAAGAACATTGGATGTGGTATCTTACCGGCATGGTTGATAGTGTCGGAGTTTTCAGCGGAAAAATCAAAAAAGACGACGAGTTCTCAATAGGATACAGATTCACTCCGACGCTCTCAATCTCTCGAAATGAAAAGAAAGAGGTAGTGTTGGGAATGGTTGACGAGTATTGTGAGGATCACGGAGTGATATACCGGACAGAAAATCGGACAAATGGAAGTTCGCAGATAATCATCTACCAACCCGAGTCGATAAAGCGGTTCATTGAGCCGATATTCTCTGGCCTAATTCAACAGCAAGATGAAGCTGAGATCATGCTCGATGAAATCCTCCCGATGGTAGAAGACGGAAAGCACACTACCAAACGGGGAATGTTCGAGATTGCTGGACACCTCGATACGCTACGAGAAAGTGTTTTCCGAGGTAAAAAGGGAAAGTACACTCAGGGATACTTCGGACACGAATGGCAAGAAGAGTTGTTCTAACTGCTCAGAAGACGACTCTCGACCAACTCAGCGGCTTCCCTGTGAGGGTCAGAGCCAAGTGTTCAGCAAGTTTGTGGACTTATCATTACGATGGGACGCGCTCTGTTGACGGATCGAGAGCGGGAACTCATTGAGGGGGAGAGTGAGTCGGATGACGACCTTCGGTATCAGGCTATCTCTCGCATTCGTCGCAAGATCGAGGGCGAGATGACGACCGACGTGGAGATTCTACGAGAGCATCATCCCGATCTCTACGAGGAACTTCGAGAGGTCGTGTGTGGTCCGGAGTGAACCAGCGCATTGAAGTGGAGAAGAGCTACCCGACTCAATGCAATAATATCCACCAGTTAGAACACTGACCGGCATACGCGATCGCACACTAAGTAGCTCCGTCTGCGGGTTTTCCGGCTGAGTGTCTGATTTTTCGCTTTTGTTTACGAACTATCGCTCAATTACAGTGTACCTGCCGAACGTAAGATTAACCTATACATTTCAGCAATTTCTTCACATTGAGTCGAAAGGTTATATTCACTCGAAATCATCCAGCACACCATCGAAGACCTCCGAAGCGAGGGCGACGAGAAGGCCGCTAACAAAGCCGAGAAGAAACTTCTTCCCTCATAGCCCCCATTCCTCTCGGAAGTAGTCGGCGTCGTATTTGGAGCTTTGACGTGGCTGTATCGGATACTCTGCTAATCCATCAACAACCTCCATTGCCTCAATGAATTTTTCCTCGGACTTAGGACTCCCATTTTCAAATAGCGGAAGCACTTGATCGAGGAAATACTCAGCTCGATCTCGTTGTTGAATGAAGCCGTCGACAATGGGATCGAGGAATTTTCGAATGTCTTCTCCGTTTTGAATTTCAAGTCGGTTTGATTTTTCGAACTCTTTTATCTGGTATGTTATTGTTGTATTTTCTAAGTATTCATCAATCATTCCGAAGACCGATTTCACGTCCGTCGGTCGGCTGAAATAGAATTTCGGAAGTAGAATATACCCAACGTTATTTCGATTGTCTTTCTGGACATTGATTGTCATTGTAGCTGACGTATCAACCGCTCCAGTAAGATACCATAACCAATGTTCTTCCACACTAACCAGCTTTTATTTAGATATATAAACACTGGTAATTCTCTGGTTCTAACTCTTAGATGCGATATTCGACAGGTGTAGAGTAACCTGAACCAGAGAGCATGGAGGGTCGTGAAAGCCACCAGCTTCCCTCTCACGCGATTCTATGACGTACCACCGAGCAATCATCGCGGAATGAATCTGCTACCTGAGTGGCTTGTTGCTCCTTCCAAGGAACAGTACATTGAGCCGGAGGAGTTCCTTCCCACTCAATGCGTTGGAATATCGAACGAGTAACCGAACGAATTGTCATACTACATTTCGGGAGTCTCTTGCGGGGACGAATCCCACCTCAAAGTATGGTTTTTCCAAAGCCTTCCTATACTACATTATACCCTGCCTTCGGAAACTACTCAGCAAATTCCACGTGTCCGTACTTCTGCGCTTCCTCCAAACGAACATTCGAGAAATGAAACGCACCACCACGGCCCGCAGTCCGTTTATCGAGATACCCCTGTTCGGCAAGTGTCTTGAGGTGTTTTCGGGTGGAGTTCTTGGAGATGGTCACACACTCAGCTACCTTTCCGACCTTCCACTCCAAAGCCTTCCAGTCATCGAAGTTTCGGATTGTCTCAATCACCTGCTTCATTCCGTTCTTATGGGTAATCCACGAGTCAACGGTAGCGAAACGCTTCTTGGCCTCTACCCACTCCGGAAGTGCCGACGTGTGGACGTACACAGTTGCCCCCTTTTCTCCGTGTTCCTCGGTACGTCCGAATCGCATAGCTGCTTGGAGAACCTTGTTCTGGATCTCTGCTTCCATCGCACGATTCCCGAAGGGCCCATAGTCGGTATTTTTGCCTTCAGTTCCTTCCTGTCGCTCTACGGAAATATTGGCCAGCGCGCCCCACTTCTCGATTACGTCGTCGCCCGGATGGGGATTTCCGAGAATAACGCCGACCCTTGTCGTCCCGAGGGTGTTGATACCCTTCAGACCGCCATAGTTCTCTGTCTGCGTGACCAATGAGTTCAGCCCATGATTTTCGTACTGATTGAGGCCCTTCTTAGAGGTGATAACCCCGGGGTTTCTGCCTTCAACTTCTGCGATCTTTTCCACAACGGGTATATCGACGGTGGGGGACACTCCCTCTCCACCCTGATAGGCGTTCCAGTTGTCTGTGGTCTGGACGAGATTAAGTCCGAGGACACTCTCAAGATATAGCTGCTTCTGGTCGTCATCGAGAAGAGGAATCCGCTCAATATCTGCTCCCATTACGAGTTCCCACAGTTCGATGACTGGCGTTCCATCGAGGACAACAACGCTCTCCGCTCCTTCGAAGTTCGGAGGCAAGAGGAACGACCATTGGTGATCGGTATTTCGAGCAGCTACTTTTCCACGCCCGAGGTCAGCAAATTGCCATCGGTTATCCAGACGCTCCTTCTCAAGATTCGCCCGTGTCATCAACGGGGCGAGAGCGTGTGCTGACGAGTTCGAATTTCGAAGAACGTGGGCAGCGTCATAGTCAGACCAAACGTCCTCTTTCCACGCTTCGACTTCGTCCTGAAACTCTGACTGCCGTTCAAGCAATTCAGCGTAGTCGTGAAACGGTAGGCGGTCTTCCTGTTGGAGATATGCCGTGACAGCTGGTGGGACGTGTCCTGTGAACTCCTGTACGAACGCGTCACCCGGGAACTCGTCGACCGCTACGTACCGTTCATCAGTCCAGTCGGTCTGGTAGGCATGGAGATAGTGGCCAAGGAGAACATCGTAAGCATCTGTATCGATATTGAGCTTCTGGATATAGGGACATTCCCCATCGTGCTGGCAAGCCAGATTACTACTGACCAACTTGCTTGCCTGCTGGTGAATCCTCTCTCCCCTGATCCCCTGCCGATACAATCCGAGAAGTTCCTTTGTGCGCTCATCCGCAGGTTCTCCATCGTCGTCAAGTGATACACTCTCACAGTCTCGGTGGAACGAAGGTAGGCGCTTTACTGAGAGATTCAGTTCGGCACACCAGTTCTCATACTCGTTCAAGAGGTCGTGGTGGGGAGCCAAAATCGTCATTTGATTATCCGTTTCTGCCCCCCATTGGAGAACTCCGTAACTCTTGCCCGAGGCAGGAAGTGCCTCAATGAGCGCAATCTCCGAGGTAGAGAATCCCTGCTGGATCACGTCGTCACGGTGGGATCGAACACGCTCTTTGGTCAGTTCTTCCGTCAGTTCAGCCGGTGTAGATGATTCTGTGGACATATCTGTTGAAAGGAAGTACGAAACGCGAGACAAACTCATATCCTCAATGTGTCAAGCACTCCGAAAGAAATCCGGGAGTTGCGACTCGTAAGTTGGGAGTCCCGCGAGAATCTGCCTTCACTTTATGGACAACGTCCAGTGGTAAATAAGTACCCAAATTCGTGTACTGCGTCGATGTAACCGGCAAACTGAGTGAAGAAATAGAGGGTGGTGTTGGGCGCTCGAACCCCCAGGGTTTGTGCCGAGGATGATGATTAAAAAACGGCTTCGCTACTCCATCCCGAACTCCTCGCGGCGAAGTTCCCGCTTTTCGCTTTCCGTCCGGGCATCGTAATGCTTCTCCAGCGTCTTCACGGAGACGTTCATCCTATCGGAGAGGAGTTCCTTTGTGTGGCCATCGTTGAGCCATGCTGTGATCGCGGACCGACGAATTGCGTGAGGAGGAACCGAACCAGGACACCGTGCGGCTGCGTCCCGTCGCTGCGCGGCTTCGCAACTATCTGGATCCCTATCGTGGGGGCACCTGCCCGCGTACACGCAGGGGCGCGTCATGGAGTTAATGTGGCCACGTATGTTCGACCGAACAGGACGACCTTGTTCCGTCGTGATTAGTGGTTCCCGTCCGTGGTCATCGGTTATGTCGTGCCTGTACATTTCGACGTAGTCGTCGATCACGTCACACACCCATTCATGGAGATTCACTTCACGTTCGGCTCCGTACTTGTTCTTGAGCGGTGTACCAGTCTCCGCACGGTGTTCCACCTCAATGAACTGTTTCTCTGAATGGTAATCTCCAAGATCGACCGCTCGGAGAGTTCCCACACGGAACCCGGTGTCCCACAGGAGCGAGAATACCGTGTGTTTCAACGTCCCATATTCGTACTTTTGGAGGTATTGGAGGATCTGTGCGGACGTCTCCGAGTCGATCATCGTGTCCCGAGAGTCATCTTCGGGAACCGGCATCAAGATGTTCTCCGCGAGGTCTTCAACCAGACTGCGTGATTCACACCACCGGAGGAAGACGCGAAGGACAGTCATCTGATTGTAGAGTGTGACTTTGTTGATACCATCCTCGTCCCGGCGATGGATTTTGAAGTCGGAGATGTGGAACCCGTCAAGTTCGTTGACGTAGTCCAGACCTTCGGCCTCACACCACTCAATGAACTGTGACAGCAGGGATGAGTGGTTGTAATAGGTGGACTCAGAAATGTCCGCCCGGCGTTCGTTTAGGTACCGTTCTACTGCGCGTTCGGGTTCGATTTGTCGGGTCATCAGTGTTTCCGAATCGCCCGACCCTGTGTGGTACGTGCGCGGCGTTATACCGCAGATCTTGAATCCGCGGGAGCGCCGAATCTGCCGCAGGCAGACGTGAGAGGCGCTGAGGAGGCCGGCGGTTCAAATCCGCCCCAACCCACTTCTACTTGCGCTTTAATCCACTAGAGGCCGGTATTCGTGACGGGAAATAGTACTACTGCCCAACTGATATTGCAACGACCCCAACGAAGTTGTCGCTCTGGGAGACGCCGACAGCACCGCGGAGTAGGCGGCAATTTCTCTCTACAGAGCGATTTGATGGGACCTACCACGTGCTCACTGACCGGTGAGAGGTGATACCACTAACTCTGAAGATTATCGGCTCAAGGCCGATCTATTCGGAATTCGCGTCACACGAATCGCAAGACGATGCTACTGCCGAGTAGGCTTGACCAACCGAAATAACGGGGATCGAGTCCGACCGAGACCGACGCAGTATGGTCGGAACAAGACCTGTTTCTCAGAGTGGCTGTCGGCTCCAATGGGGACAAACGACCGCTGGTACCACAGACGGAGGCGCTACGTCTGCTCCGCCGTGGTCCCTTTCGCTACTCCGTCAGGACGAGGTGTTGGTGTCGTCGTCGGGAGTGTCTGTGCCGTTGTCGGGAGTGTCTGTGCCGTTGTCGGGAGTGTCTGTGCCGTTGTCGGGAGTGTCTGTGCCGTTGTCGGGAGTGTCTGTGCCGTTGTCGGGAGTGTCAGTTCCGTTGTCAGGGGTGTCGGAACCGCTCTCCTCACCGCTGCTTTCCTCCTCACCGTTTTCTTCGTCCTCCTCGTCGTCAGGCGCTTCCATGCCAACGATGTACGGAGCAACGATTTCCTCGACTTCCGATCGGGAGCGCGGCGCGTCGATCACATTCGGGAAGTTCGTATCGCCGTTAAGCGTCCGCAGGTACGAGGCGTGGCGGGCCTCGACGCTGTGGATCCCGAGCGCCGGGACGAGGACGGCATCGTTCTCAATGTAGGGTGCGGCACCGGCGTACGCGGAGACACCGACATCCTCGATCTGTGCGGCCATTTCGAGGAACATCATTGGATCCTCTACCGTCTCCCCGAAGTCGAACTCCGGCTCCTCAACCGGCTCGCCGCCGAGTTCCTCGACCGCCGCCCCGAGGGCCTCGGCGTGGGCCTCCTCGTGAGCCTGTATCGTCTCGAGCTCTCCGAACATCCCATCGCGGAGCGGGTCGCCCTCGCTGAGGGTGTTCATGAAGGCCTCCTCACCGATGTTTTCCAGCCCTTGCGTGTAGAAGCTCGCTTCGAGGAGTTCGAGCGTTCGAGCGTAGTTGAGGATGTCGACGTCGTCCTCGAACTCGTTTTCGACCGGCTCTTCGACCGGCTCGCCGCCGTCTTCGCCGTTTCCGCCGTCTTCCTCATCGTCCATCTGGGCAGCTCCGGACCCAACGAACGCGCCTCCGAGTGCGAGACCGCCGAGCGCACCGGCCGATCCGGCCATGAACTGTCGCCGCGTGTTGATTCCCGCACTATCCGCCAATCGTTCGCCGTCGTCTTCGTTCGGATTCACCACACCCCACCGTAGGACGGGTCGGTCCTTTGTTATATATCTGGTATTATTGTTCCATCCGGCTTACAAACGCGAGCATGATACATTACTGAGTCGGACGAAATTTCGAGCGCACCTACGCAATCTCTCGGTATTCCGGACACGCTGGGAGTAATTCCGTCGTACGTGGCTTATCGGTCCGTATATGATTTATCATTTGATATTTTCGGTTCGGTGGAGCTAATTGACTCTCGCGCCGTCGAGAACGTGCGCGGTAGGCCGCCACGCATGAGTGCGACGGACGGCGTCGATACGCAACAGGTCCTGGCAGCGCTTCACCGCTCTCCCTACTGAAGCCCCCGACGTCGGAGTTCATCCGCGGAAGGTACAAGGCGCTCGTCGCCCAACAGTGTGGTATGTCATCACCGCTCGCAGACGAGCCAGTTGAGCCGGCCGACGAGGGAGCCGAACCGCTCACCGACGACGAGTACGCCGAGTATCTCGCCGAACTCGGTCCGGTGTGGGAGGTCGTCGACGACCACCACCTCGAAGCGACCTACGAGTTCGACGACTTCGCGGACGCGCTGGCGTTCACGAACGAGATTGGCGAACTCGCCGAGGCAGAGGGGCATCACCCCGATCTCCACCTCTCGTGGGGCGAGGTCGGCGTCGAGATGTGGAGCCACGACATCGGCGGGCTCCACGAGTCCGATTTCGTGATGGCCGCGCGGATGGATCGTATCTACGATGGGGACGGCGGCGACTGAGCCGGGATCGATCGGGATACGGTCGCCGAGTTGTTGCCGAGTAGTCGCCGAGTCGTTGCCGAGTAGTCGCCGAGTGGTCATCAAGCGACCGTCGATAGGCCGGGGCGGCAACGAACGGTTTTAAACCCCTCCCGGCGGAAGTGGGAGTAATGAGTGCGAACGTCTTCCTGGTCCCGATCGACCCGGAGAACTTCGATCGAACGGTTCAGTCTGCGGTCGACCTCACTGAGTACGACGACCGCCCGGACCCTCTCGCCGACCTCGACGAAGTCCGTCTGTGGGCCGTCGACGACGACAGCGGGAACGGCTCGACGTTCGAGCGGATGGAAGAAGGCGACCTCCTCCTCTTCTACCACGACGGTGAGTACCTCGCCACCGGTCGCGTCGGGACGGCCTTCGAGGACGAGGACCGCTGGGTCTCCAGCACGTTCTGGACCGCGTTCCCGACGACCCGCGTGTACACAATCACCGACTTCACGGCCGCTTCCGCCCCGAAGCGCGCGGTCAACACCATCTTCGACTACTCCGCGTCGTACACTCCCGGGTTCATGCGCGTCGCCGACAGTCGGGTGAACGCCGAACTCTCCTCGATCGAATCCGCGATCGAGCACTACACGAAGCGCAACGCCTGAGCGCGCCGCCACCACTTTTCCGAGTTCCGTCCGTTCTCCCGTTAGACCGCGTCGATCAGCATCTCGTAGGCGGGGCCGTAGCGCTCCGTGACGCGCTCCGGGTCGCCGCGTTCGTCGCCGGATAAGGCCGGTAGATCCACTGTCGCGAGCGGCTCGATCATCTCCGTTACGGTTCCGGTATGCTCCTCCATCGTCCCTTCGCGCGGGCTGCCGGACGCGACCGCGCGCGCCTTCGCGTATCGGTCGCCGGCATAGATTCGCGCGCGACCCGGATCGACGACCGCCACCGCGTCGGGCTTGACCGGTCCATCGCGCGGGAGCGGCCCGGCAATGTCCGCGTACGACTCGACGACGACGGGCACCGACGCCGCCGCGACCCGCGCTGCGAGGCGGTCGAACGCCGGGAGGTAGTCGGCCGCCATCACGTCGTTGAACGCCGCTACGTCGTCGACCCGAGTTGCCTCCGCGAGCGGGAATCGGTCGGCGAGACCGTCGGGAAGCAGTCCCGCGGCCTCGGCCGCCCCGTTGACGACGAACCGGGAGCCGCCCTCGGTCGTCACCCGGTCGCAGAGGAACGTCCGGTCCGTGTCACCCAGCATGCCGGTTCGGTCGGGTGTCGGCCGCCAGAGCCGGTGAACGGGATTTATCGACTCCGGAGTGATCGCCTCGGGACGGCTCCGCTCCCCAACGCTCGCCAGCGATCGCGTGCTCGCGGCCGCGAGGCGTCTCGCGTCTTTCCCGTAGAGCCGCCCCGAATCGCTTGCGATCCGGTAGTCGTCGTGGTCGTACCAGTAGTCGTTGCCGGCGCGGGGTTTGACGCCGACCGCGTCGCCGGCGCGGGCAGCGAGGTCTGCCACCAGCCCGGTCGAGAACGTCGTCTTGCCGGCGTCAACGCGAGCACCGCCGGCGACGAGGATCACTAAGGCGTCTGGTCGGTCCGGGCTCACGCTCCGTCTTGCAGGTCGGTGTCCCCTTCTCCTGCTCCCTTTTCACCGTCGATCGCGTGCGGCGCGACCCCGTAGTAGCCGGGACCGTCCTCCGCCAGCGGCTCCGCGATCACGAGGTCCTCGGCGTGAGTCATCACCCAGGGAATCGCCCAGTCGATCAGTACGGCCTCGGTGTCGGGGTCGATCTCGGCGTCCGGATCTAACTCCTGCAGCAGCCGGGCGATCTCCGGGATCGTGTACATCTGATCGGACTCGAACAGCTCTGCGGGTTCGTAGAAGTCACACGGGTACGTCGCGTCGAACGTCGACTTCGGCTCGGGCATGGGCGTGGCTACGGCGTCGCGTTCATAAACGCTGCCGATACGGGTGACAGAGAGCCATTCCTCGCACTGAGAGGTGGCACCAAAGCTCGGCGGTCGATCATCCGAAAAAATCTCGGGGTTCCGACGCGCGCGTCGCGGCGCGTCCGAGCGTGGAGCGTTACTCGAACAGCTCGACGGCCTGCTCGTAGCGGGTCGCGGGCTCGTTCCAGTCGACGACCTCGAAGAAGTTGTCGACGAACTCGCCACGAGCCGGGCCGTAGTCGTGGTAGTAGGAGTGCTCCCACACGTCCAGCGCCAGAATCGGGTGACCGCCCCAGATCGCGCCCTGGTCGTGCTTGTCGACCACGACGTTCCGCAGCTGGTTCGAGAATGTGTCGTACACTAAGAGCGCCCAGCCGGACGCGGCGGACGCCGCCGCCTCGAACTCGCCCTTCCAGGCGTCGTACGAGCCGAAGTCCTCCGCGATCCGGTCGGCCAGCGCGCCATCGGGCTCGTCGCCGCCCTCCGGGCTCATGTTCTGCCAGAACAGGTCGTGCAGGATGTGACCCGACGAGTTGTGGGTCACGTTCCGGATCGCCCCGCCCGACGACGAGAAGTCGTGCTCTTCGCGGTTCGCTTCGAGCGTCTCCTCGGCCGAGTTCCACCCGTTCACGTACCCTTGATGGTGCGTGTCGTGATGCCATTCCAGCACCTGCTCCGAAAGGTGCGGTTCCAACGCGTCGTAATCGTACGGCAGCGGATCAAGTTCGTAGCTCATCGTTGTATCACCTGTCACCAACATGTTCCGGAAACCTGTTAAAGATAATGCGCCACATGATATCACACGTCACCTGACACGACGGATCTCGAACGCCCGGATATCGAACGCTCGGCTCGCGGTTCACATCGGCGCGGGATCGGAGAGGTGAGCCGATCGGTCTCGGTGCCGTTCCGAGATGTGACTCAAAGGGGTTTCTCGGTGTGTGCGAGACGCACGCGGCGCCGAGTGCGCCGCGCGCTGACGGTGGGACTGGGATTCGAACCCAGGAAGCCGTGAGGCTACCGGTTTTCAAGACCGGCGCAATAGGCCGCTCTGCCATCCCACCGCACCCGGACCGTTGGGAGCGTCCGACTAAGTGGTGTCGGTGTCGGTCGGGCTTGTCGCGTCGGGCGCCCGAAGCCGGTAGTGGATCGCGAACACGACGAGCGCGGCCAAGACCGGCGGTACGACGCCCGCGACCTGCGGGAGCCCGTAGAGGGCGCCGACGACGACCGACTCGGTCGGATCGCGGAGTTCCGCCGGCGCGGAGATGACCATCCCGACGTACAGCGAGATGAGGAACAGGAACCCGCCGTACGCGAGCTTTCGGTCGTAGCCCGCCTTCACGGGGTCGCCGCGGCGGTGCCGACGAGCGACGAACAGCAGGGGAGCGAGCAGCGGCGCGACCGCAGCAAACCCGGCGATCACGTACAGCGACCGCGAGAACAGGAACGTCCCGCTCTGCACCTCCGCGGTCTCGGCCATCCAGACGACGAGCGCGAGAGTGACCACCGTCGCGATCAGCCCGGCCGCGAGCGCCCCGATCACGCCGTACACGCGCATCGTCCACGACTCCGTCTCGCGGATCGCATAAGGGATCGCGCCGAACACCCCGCGGTAGCTGTCTGCCATCGCCGGCGCTACGGCCGAGGGCGAATTAAACCCCTCGTCGCCGGTCGCGACCGCCCCAAGAACGTGGTCGACACCTACAACGTCAGCGGCCGCTGGTTTTTATACACCCCGCAGAGACCGACCAATGTGGGACTGTACGACACGTACCTCGCCGTCCGCCACCGGCTCCACGACGGCGACCCGCCCGAACACGTCGCGATCGTCATCACCGAACGCGACCTCCTCGCTAACGGCGCGTTCGACACCCTTTCGGCGGCGCTTGGGTGGGCCTTCGAGTACGGCGCAGAGCGCGTCACCGTCTCAGTATCTGTGCTCGACGCGGCCGTCGTCTCGACGCTCGTCCGCGAGCTCCGACGGATCGACGCCCCTCGACGGGTCGTCGTTCGAGGACCGGAGGACGAAGTGCTCGATGGCGGCGTGGTTGACGGCGGCGTAGTCGCCGGCAGCGTGGTCGACGGCGGCATTGTTGACGACGGCGTAGTTGACGACAGCGCGTCCGAGTCCGAAACCGCTCCCGGAGACGAGTCCGGAACCGACTCCGAACGGCGACGGCGCAACAGGAGATCGGACGCCGAGGGACAGCGCGACGGACGACTGGACGACGCACCGATCCGGATCACGGTCGGGCTCGGCGGGAAAGCCGAGTTCGCGGCCGCAGTCCGGGAGCTCGCAGTCGACGTGGACGCCGGCGACCTCGATCCGGAATCGATCGACCCCGCCGACGTCTCGGACCGGCTGGTGTTCCCCGAAGAGCCCGATCTCGTGATCAAAACCGGCGCCGAGCGGCTCTCGGACTTCGCCATCTGGCAGTCGGTGTACGCCGAACTCTACTTTACCGATGTGAACTGGCGGGACTTCAGAAAGCGGGACTACCTCCGGGCGGTGCTTGACTTTCAGGATCGACAGCGGCGGTTCGGTCGGTAGGCGGTCTCGATCTTGCGGCTTACCAGACGAACTGGAACAGGAGCGTGAACGTGACGAGCGCCCCGACCGTCGAGAGGAGCGGGACGACGTTCTGCATCAGCACGACGCGTGCGCTCGTGCCCGGGTTGAACAGATCCGACGCCGAGGGGATGTCCGACGGGTCGCCCTCGCCGATCGGTCCCGTCTCGTCGGCCTTCGGCGCGCCGACGGAGACTTTCGGCTCCTTCTCGCCGCTAATTCCCTGTTTGACCGTCACTGTTCGTGTCGCGCGCCCCCAGCCGAGGCCGACGATCGACATCGTCGCGATGATGACGAACGACGCCGGAATCCCCACCGCCGAGAGGCTGATGACGATTCCGGAGGAGACGCAGGCGACGACGATCGCCGCGGTCAGCGGGAGGTCGGTGATGTCGTTGCCGAGCGTGTCGAGCGTCCGGCGCGCGATCGTGAAGGCTCCGACAGCGACGGCGGCACTCCCGAGGAGGATCATCGGTGTCATCTCGACGTTGTCGAGCGCGACGAGCGGTGCGATCGCGTTCGCGATGTTCGATGTCCCCGAGGAGAAGGCCATCAGACAGCCGATCGCGATGACGACGAACCCGCCGACGAACTCGCGGCGCGTCGTGTTCGGTCCCGGGACCGGTTTGGGGATAATCCCAGACCGGTCGAACACGAACAGCGAGCCTTCGGTGCTTTCGATCGCCACCCAGCTGTCGATCGCGGGGTAGAAGTATCGGCCGACGACGCCGGAGACCCAGAACCCGATGATCGGCGCGACGATCCACCAGATAGCGATTTCGCCCATCACGGCCCGGTCAAGGGTACCCGTCGCCAGTCCAAGTCCGGCGATGGCGCCGACCGCCGTCATCGACGTCGATGCGGGCACGCCGGCGAAGTTGCCGACGAAGAGCGCGCCTCCGATAAAGAAGAGGACGACGATGCTCGTCTCCAGCGTGAACACGTTTCCGCCGGTGACGAGGTCCTCGCCGAGCGTCGTCACGACGCGCTGGCCCAACGTCCCCGCGCCGATGAAGAAGAACACCGACATCAGTGCAGCGGCCCCGGACTTGGAGAGCACATCTGCACCGACCGCCGGCCCGAACGCCGGCCCCGTCGTCGCACCACCGATGTTGTACCCGACAAACGCTGCGACCACGAACCCGACGAGAAGTAAGGCCTCAACCATATATCTGTTATAACAATACACGGCGGGTTAAGCGAACAGGTTTCCGCGCCCCGATAGGCGCACGGACGATCCGATCGATCGGCGGAGCCGGAAGAGCCGTTTAAAAGCTCGACACGGATCGCGTCGCCAGCGAGTCGGATCCGGGAGTATTTGTCTCGCGGTGGCCTCCGATCGGTCATGCGAACGCTCGTCTTCGACGGTCGGACCGGTGCCGCCGGCGACATGATTTGCGCCGCGCTGATTGCGGCCGGCGCCGACCCCGACGCCCTTGCGCCTGTGACCGATCGGCTCCCGGTCCGGTACGAGATCGGCGAGACGACCAAAAACGGGATCCGGGCGACGACCGTCGACGTGCTTCTCGACGGCGACGACGACGATCACGATCACACTCACGGTGACGGTCACAGCCACGGCCACAGCCACAACCACGGCGACGGTGACGGCCACGACCATGCTCATGAGCACGGTCATTCCCATGAGCATGATCACTCTCACGATCACTCTCACGATCACTCTCACGATCACACCCACGATCACACCCACGATCACGCCGAGTCCGAACACGCCGAGGGTGCCGGCGTCCACCGCACCTACCCCGAAGTCGTCGCGCTCGTCGAGTCGATGGATCTCCTCGAATCCGTCGAGTCGCTCGCGCTCGACGCTTTCGAGCGGCTCGGTCGCGCGGAGGCGTCGGTCCACGGCACCGAACTCGACGAGACCCACTTCCACGAGGTCGGCGCGGACGATGCCATCGCCGACGTGGTCGGCGCGGCGCTCCTCTTAGACGATCTCGACCCCGAGCGGGTCGTAACGACCCCAGTCGCGACGGGCGGCGGCGAGGTCGAGATGAGCCACGGCGTCTACCCGGTCCCCGCGCCGGCGACAACCGAGGTCGCGGCTGGCGCCGATTTCTCGGTAGTCGGCGGGCCGATCGACCGCGAACTCCTCACGCCCACGGGCGCCGCGATCCTCGCCGCGGTCGCCGAGGGCGCCGACGCGATCCCCGACCTCGACGTCGACGCCACTGGCTACGGGGCGGGCGACGCGACCTTCGAGAACCACCCGAACGTGCTCCGGGTGCTGGTCGGCGAGGGACGCGATCTGGAGGTAGGCGGGCGCGATCACGGCGACGCTCCCCACCACACAGACGACCACCAAACCGACGACCACCACACCCACGGCCTCGTCCACGACGACATCGCCGTCCTCGAAACAAACCTCGACGACGCCGATCCCGAGGTACTCGGCGGGCTCCAAGAGACACTCTCGCGCGCCGGCGCCCGCGACGTGACGATCGTTCCGACGACGATGAAGAAATCGCGGCCGGGCCACCTCGTGAAAGTGATCTGCAAGCCCGAAGACGCCGAGGCGATCGCGGAGCGGCTCGCCCGCGAGACGGGGACTCTCGGCGTCCGCCACTCCGGCGCGAGCCACCGGTGGATCGCCGAGCGCGACTTCGAGACGGTAACGCTCTCGATCGACGGCGGCGACCACGAGGTGACGGTGAAGGTCGCTTCGACCGCCGACGGTGACGTCTACGACGTGAGCGCCGAATACGACGACGCTGCCGAGGTCGCCGAGACGACTGGGCTCCCGATCCGGGACGTGCTCCGTCAGGCGGAGCGAGAGGTTCGCGATCGGCTCGACGAGGAGTAGACGCTGATCGGGACGACCCCGGTCACCCCGGCGGTTCGACTCGCTCGACGCACTCCGGCTCGACGCCGAATCCATCGGCCAGCCGGTCGGCAACGCAATCGGCGACGCGCTCGGCGGGTCGGTCCGCGTCCGGGACTGAGAGGGTCGCGACCGCCTCGACGATCGTGTCGTTGAGCCCGGGCTGGAGGCCGGCGATCGACAGGTCCTCGACGTCGACGCCGTCGACTCGCTCCAGTTGCGTGCGGACCCCGGCGACGAGGTCACCGGCGGCGGCCTGCGAGACGCGCACCGTTACGGTCGCTTCCACGGTCTGCGTGTGGATGGCTGCTGCCATAGCCCCTCGCCGCGAGTCGAACGCGGCGCGGACCGGTCCGCGGCCTCGAACGCGAGTCCGCCGTTGGCGGACCCGACGCTCGCGAGGGGCACGGTCACGCCCGGCGGTTGGCGGGCGACACAGCGACGGCTGGAGAAGTCGGGATGCGGTCCGTCCCGCGGGGAACTCCCCAGCCGACGCGCGTCACGCGGTCGGGCGGACGGACCGTGTCTCCGGAGTCCCGTAGCCGTTCCAGCCGAGGAGCGCGCCGCTGACGAGAGCGGCGGACGCCGAGTCGACGGAACGGAAGCGGGTCATGCGTGGACTCCGGCGGCGCGAAAACGCCGTTACCGTTCAATCTGTTGGGTAGTTATTAAATCTATGGCGACCATGTGAAACGATACCGAACATCTTACAGATGGGAGGCAACCGATCGAGCCGCGACCGCGAATCCCGCGTAGATGACCCATATCGCCCGGTTCCGGCGAGGGCGAGACGACAGGCCTATGACGAACGCCCGACCAGTTGCGCGTAAGCAGCCACCGTTATGATCGAGCGAATCCACACGTCGGACGTCGAACCGGACGCGGACGAGGTCGCCATCGCCGGCCACGTCCACGAGATCCGCGATCTGGGAGGCCTCGTCTTCCTCATCGTGCGCGACCGCGAGGGACTCATCCAGATCGTCTTCAAAGAGGAGCGCGAGCCGGAGCTGTTCGAGGCCGTTCAGGACGCCGGCGCCGAGGACGTCGTCCGCGTCGTCGGGAAGCCGCTGGAGAGCGACCAGGCGCCCGGCGGCGTCGAAATCGCGCCCACCGAATACGAAGTCATCGACGAGGCCGACTCCCCGCTCCCGCTCGAGATCTCGAAGGACATCGAGGTCGACCTCTCGACCCGGCTCGACAACCGTGCGCTCGACCTCCGGAAGCCGGAGACGCTCGCGGTGTTCACGCTTCGCTCGAAGCTGATGACGGCGATGGAGGAGTGGTTCGACGACGAGGGGTTCGTCGACATCAAGACCCCGCTCATCTCGAAGGGCGGCGCCGAGGGCGGCGCCGAGCTGTTCCCGATCCTCTACTACAATCAGGACGCGTTCCTGTCGCAGAGCCCCCAGCTGTACAAGCAGATGCTGATGGCGTCGGGCTACGAGGCCGTCTACGAGACGGGTACCGCGTTCCGCGCGGAGGACTTCGCGACCTCCCGACACGTCTCCGAGATCGCGATGTTCGACGTGGAGCTCGCGTACATCGACGACCACCACGACGTGATGGACGTACAAGAGAAGTCGCTGCGCCACGCGCTCCGCGCGGTCGCCGAGAACGCCGAGCGCGAGCTCGACCTGCTCGACGTCGACCTCGACGTGCCCGAGGACGACTTCCCCCGGATCACCTTCGACGAGGCGCTCGACCTCCTCGAAACCGAGTTCGGGCACTTCCCGGACGACCCGACCGACCTCGACACGAAAGGCGAGAAGCTGCTCGGCCAGCACTTCGAAGAGCAGGGCCACCCCGCGTTCTTCGTCGTCGGCTACCCCGACGAGAAGTTCTACTACATGCAGGACGTCGAGGGCGACGACATCGCCTCGCGGAAGTTCGACCTCATCTATAAGGGTCAGGAGCTCTCCTCGGGCGGACAGCGCGAGCACGACGCCGACCGCATGGTCGAGGTCATGGAGGAGGAGGGCGTCGAGACCGCCAACTTCGAGTTCTACATCGAGGCGCTCAGCTTCGGCACCCCGCCCCACGGCGGCTACGGACTCGGGATCGACCGACTCGTCCAGAAGGTCGCCGACCTCGACAACATCAAGGAAGCGATCATGTTCCCGCGCGACCCGAACCGGCTGGAGCCCTAACCGGACCAACAGCAGGCGAGCCGGTTCACCTCGCGAATCGGGTTCACCTCGTGAATCGGTCCGCCGCGTGCGCAGAATCTCTTTCCTGATGTGGTCTGCGGCCGACGACGCAGTCGCAGCCGTCCGATCTGTTCTTTTATAAGTAATTCTTGACATCGACGGAACGGCGCCGTCGAGCCGTCTACCGGCATTTAAACCGAGTAAAATCGGGTGCAACTCGGCTGAACGGCTTGGGGTATTAAAGGTTACAGCGGTCCGAGAGGGAACCGTCATGAACGCGATCCGAACGACACTGATCGTGGCGCTGGCCACGGTGGTACTGATCGGGACCGGCGCGGCCGCCGGTGCCGTCGCGGCGGCCCCCGGACCGGACGACGCTCCGGGAGACGCGGGACCGCCGAGCGACCTGCCGGATCAGGTTCCGGACTTCGTCGGCGATATTCTGAATAACGTGAACGACTTCCTCTCCGGCGGCGTCGACGACCTCGGCGAGACCGTGAGCGACATCGCCGGCGACGGCGCCGGTGCGGGCGACGAGGCCAGTGAGAACGACGGCTCCGGTGTGAGCGATGGGGAGGAAGCGTAACGTGACGGACCGCACGCCCGACTTCGACGCGCTTGACCGGCGAACCTACCTGCAAGCGACCGGCGCCGCCGCGCTTGGTGCGGCCGGGCTCGCCGGCTGCGTCGGCCGCGCGACCGGAACGCTCGCGACACAAGTCACCGACCAGCCCGCCGACATTGCCGACTTCGCGTCCCTCGTAGTTACGATCGAGGGGATCTGGCTCGGCCCCGAAGGCGCCGAGAGCGGTGCGGACGGGAACGTGACCGACGACGGGAACGCGACCGACGGTGACGACGCCGACGGCAACGAGACCGACGGCGGGAACCAGACCGACGGCAACGAGACAGACGGCGACGAGGACGACAGTACCGAACCCGCCGGCCGTGAGTACTACGAGTTCGACGAGCCACAGGAGGCCGACCTCGTCCAGCTACAGAACGGGGAGACGCAGCTGATCGACGAGCGCGAGCTTTCGGTCGGTACGTACCGGTTCCTCCAGTTGAACGTCTCGAACGTCGACGGCACGCTCGCCGAGGGCGGCGAGGCTGAGGTCGACCGCCCGGGGAACGCGCCGCTGACGTTCAACGCGGAGTTCGACGTTCGCGAGAACACTCGAACGGTGTTCACCGCCGACTTCGCTCCGGTCCGTCGCGGGAACGGACGGTACCTCCTGCGACCGGTTCCGAGCGGGATCGAGGTCGACTACGAAGAGACGGACGGCGACGGAAGCGACGATAGCGGCAACGAGACGGAGTAGCCGGCGACGCGTCGCGTTCCCCTCGGTCCCCCGTTGAAGCCGCGGTCCGGCTGTGGTCAACTGCGGTCCGACTGCAGTTCGACCGCGGCTTCGGGGTTAGGGCTGGGAGCAGTCCCGGGATTCGGGGACCAGGGGAATGCACGCTCGCATCGGTCTCCTGTCGGAGGCACACGACCCGTTCGATCGTCCCGCCGCGGTTCAACTCGGCGGGACGCTCGGGTTTCGTTCGGCGCAACGGCGTGAAACGGCGCCTGCCGCGCCGAAGCCGATCACGCGGTCGGCGACGCGCGATCTCTTATAAATGTCCGATACAACGGTCCGGCGAGCAGCAGCGTTCCGAGACCGGCCATCGCGACCAGCACGGTCGGATCGATCGAGGCAGTGCCGCCGTTCGCGAGTCGGTCGACGGAGACACCGATCGCGACGCCGACGATCGCCCACGGGAGTTCCCCGAGCGCCGTACCGAAAAGTAGCGACCGGAGCCGGATCCCGGACCCGCCGGCGGCGAGCGAGACGGCGTCCGAGGGGACCGGCAGCAGACGGGTCGCGGTGACGGCCCGAACGCCGCCGGTGGCGTCGGCCAGCCGCTCGCCCGCGCCGCAGAGCCGGTCGGCGATCTGCGAGCCATCGCGGGCCCGAACGCGCCCGGCGCGAGCGAGCCAGTACGGTGGAAGCGCGGTCGCGACCATCGCGGCGACGCCGATCGGAACCCCGGCCCACCCGTACCCGAAACCGGCGACGACGGCGAGTAGCGTCGTCGGCCACGCGAGGAGCGGCCTGATCGCCGTCAGCGCGATCAGCGCGGCGCCGAACCGGACCGGGTCGTCGGCGAGCCACGTCAGCGGCCCGAGAACGGCGTCGGGGGAGACGACCCACGCGACCGCCGAGAGCGCGGCCAGCGCGACGCCCGCGAGCACGTACCCGGCGACACCGGTTCGGCGATTCACGAGCGGTCGTGCTCCCTCGGGCAATAAACGCTTTGTGGAGCGCTCCGGCTATTTAAGTACCTTTGTCGCCCAGCGGTCTACGACAGTTTCTCGAGCGCCGCGAAGAAATCCGACGGTGGCCCCGCGATCCGCATCGGCGGGGTCGTTCGCTCGACGGTTACCTCGGTCGGGGCGGGAAGGGTCGTCACGTTTCGCCCGTCGCTGGCGACGACGACTTCGTCGACGCCCTCGACCGCCACGGTCACGGTCGCGTCGGCGTCGACCACGATCGGGGGCATCCCCTCCTCGGCGACCATCTCGTTGACGACGAGGCCGCTCACCGCGGGGTGGACGAGTGGCCCCCCCTCCGAGAGGTTGTACGCGGTCGAGCCGGTCGGCGTCGCGACGAGAACCCCGTCGGCGTGTCCGCCGGCGTACCGGCTCCCGTCGACGCGGACCTCGTAGTCGATTCCGGCGCCCGGGCCGCGTCGGGCGCCCTGGATCACGACCTCGTTGGCGGCGGGAACGGAGGTCCACTCGTCGGTCCGGGCGGCGAGCCGCGGCGCCTCTCGCACGTTCATCTCGCCGCGGTCGAACGCCTCGACCTCGGAGACGACGGCCTCCTCGGCAGCCTCTGGGGGGACGGCGTTGAGGAAGCCGACCTCTCCGAGGTTGACCCCGACGATCGGGGTGTCGCCGGCGTTGCGCGCGACGAAGAGGAACGTCCCGTCGCCGCCGACCGCGACTGCGAGGTCGCAGTCCGCGAGGGCGTCGACCTCGCGACCGGCCGCCGGCTCGCCGAGCGCATCGGCGGTCTCCGCGTCGAGCCAGACGGACGCCCCGGCGCCGGCGACCGCGTCGCGCAGCTCGTCGGCGACGGCGACCGCGCGCTCGCTTCCCTTCCGCGCCACGATTCCAACCTGCATGCGCCACCGATTCTCGTCGCCGGACAAAAGGATGCGGACATCGGGCCGCGGTTCCGGAAAGTTTCAAGCCGTCCCCCCGCCTTGCCAGAACTATGCCGACCCCTCACGGCCGACTGGAACCATGAGCGACGAGGACGACTGGTTCGAGCGCGCGTTGCGGGACAGCGACGCGGACAGCGATGCGGCCGAGGGCGACGAGGACGACGAGACCGGCGAAAGCAACGAGGACGACGAGACCGCCAACGGAGACGAACCTCCGGCCCGCGAAGCGTCCGATCCCGGGGGAGGCGACGACCGCGCGGACGAGCGCGGAAGCGACCCGTTCGGCGGAATCCGGAACGGCGAGCGGGATCCGTCGCGAGAGGCCGGGGACGACGTCGATGAGGACAACTTCGCCGGAGACGTATTCGGCAGTACCGAGTCTGAGAGTGACTCGCCGAAAAGCGACCTGCCGGAGGGAGACGATCCGTTCGGCGGCGAGTCGTTTGGCGGCGACGACCCGTTCGGTGGCGGATCGTTCGGCGAGGAGGACCCGTTTGGCGACGAGTCAGCGAATGACGGTACCCCCGATCCGACCGGTTCTGGAGGGGGATTCGGCGGCGGGTTGTTCGGGGACGACGATCCCTTTGACGGCGGGTCAGCGGGCAGCGGATCAGCGGGCGGCGGGTCAGCGGGCAGTAAGTCCACTGACAGCGGATCGGCAGACCCCTTCGGCGGGTATCGGGGGAACGCCGCAGGCGACTCCAGTGGGCCGAACGATGTCGGATTCGGTGAGTTCGACGGCGGAGAGGGTGGCGGTGCGTCGCCGGGGTTCGACGTCGATCCCGACGAGTTCGAGTCGTCGATCGAACGCACCGACATCGGAATCGAGGGGCTCGACGAGATGATCCTCGGCGGGGTCCCGCGTCGCTCGCTGTTGTCGGTCATCGGCGGTGCCGGGACCGGGAAGACGACGTTCGCGCTCCAATTCCTTAACGAGGCGCTCGAATCCGACCGGAAGGGAGTGTACATCACCCTCGAACAGACCCGCGAGTCGATCCTCTCGACGGCCGAGGAGAAGGGGTGGTCGTTCCGCGAGCACGCCGAGGCGGACCGGCTCGCGGTGGTCGCCATCGACCCGATCGAGATGGCGAACTCGCTGGCGTCGATCCGGAATGACCTCACGCGACTCATCGCCGAGTTCGACGCCGACCGGCTGGTGCTCGACTCCGTCTCGCTGCTGGAGATGATGTACGACCACCCGGCGAAGCGCCGCTCGGAGGTGTTCGGGTTCACCCGCTCGTTAAAAGAGGCCGGCGTCACCACCCTGCTTACCTCGGAGGCGAACGAGAAGAACCCCTACGCCTCCCGCCACGGGATCGTCGAGTACCTCACCGACGCGGTGTTCGTGCTCCAGTACATCCGCGGTACCGACTTCCGCGAGACGCGCCTCGCCGTCGAGATCCAGAAAATCCGCGACGCGAACCACTCTCGGCAGTCGAAGCCGTACGAGATCACCGACACCGGGATATCGGTGTACGGACAGGCGAACATCTTCTGACGAACGCTCTCAGGCAGGGCAGAGTGGATTCACACGACTGTGTTGAATCGCCATACGGCGTTCGAAATCACTGTTTCACGAACCGTTTGATGTTGTAGACTGCACACATCAGAGCGATCTCTCGGAACTCACAGAAATTGTGTCTGATGAACAGAATTCAACAGCGCCAGACTGGTTTGACATCCTCCCCGCGCTGAAGCGCGAGGATTCCCACGGCACCGCACCGCTGGGTTGGGATGGTTACGGTTTGTAGCTACCACATTGGGCGGCTACTGGCTGTGCCAATCAGCCGTTACTCCTATCCCGGCATGGGATTCGGAGATACTTTTGTTGACTGCACCCGATTCCGACACAGAAGGGGTGCCTTCTGCTTGGAACCGTCGAATCCCGATATTGTCCGATTGATTGGGCGGGCAGGCCGCCTCGGTTTATCGTTAAGACAACAAGCGGCTAATTAAATCCTTGCAATGTTGGATTCATCCCCGCGCTGAAGCGCGAGGCTTTCTCCTTGATTCTCCGTAACGCGGGTCTACCGGTCTCACGTTCCGGATATGGTCTTTATAACTATATTCACAAGAGAAATATACGCAAATGGAATGGAACGAGGTCACGTAACTGACGACGACGAGGGCAAAGCAGTAGTCGATTCTCACGGTGAAAAGATCGGTATGATAACGGAGGTCAAATCCGGGACCGCGTACGTGAATGCGGACCCCGGGCTCGCTGACACCATCCGCTCGAAACTCGGCTGGTCCGACGCCGACCAAGACGACTATCCGCTTGAGAAGGACCGCATACACACAGTAACCGACGACGAAGTTCGACTCAAAGACTAGTCTTAGGATAAACCTTCCAGCAGAGTACAGACTACTTTTTCAATTCTCTTGGCATACCTGTGGCTCGCGGTATTGCTCGCCACAGGTATGCACCGTCCGGGAGTCACGCGAGCGAAGCGAGCGTGACAACGGATGGTGCACGAACGAAGTGAGTGCACCGTCCGGGAATTGAACCGAAATCAGACGTGCTCGCTCACTGCGCTCGCTGCGCGCGACTGATAGGGTTCAATTCTCTTGGTATACCTGTGGCTCGCGGTATTGCTCGCCACAGGTATGCACCGTCCGGGAGTCACGCGAGCGAAGCGAGCGTGACAACGGACGGTGCACGAACGAAGTGAGTGCACCGTCCGGGAATTGAACCCGGGCTATTAGCTTGGGAAGCTAATGTCCTACCACTGGACCAACGGTGCTCACTCGAACATCTCTAACCGTCCCACTTCAACGTAGCGTTTCCGGTGCCGGGAGCCTCACACTTAACCCGTCGCCGGCGGAGTCGTCTCCATGCACTCGGAGCCGAACGAGACGAACGCGGCGGTCGATCCGGCTGCCGTCGAGCGCGTCCGCGAGCGACGCACCGAACTCGCACCGGCGCTCGGCCGGACGTGGACCGACGGTGACCCGTGGCGCTTCCTCACCGACCTCACCGCGATCGGGAGCCGGATGGCCGGTAGCGAGGGCGAGCGCCGGGCCGCCGAGATCGTCGCCGACGCGTTCGAGCGGGCGGGGCTCTCCGCGGTCGAGACGCGCCCGTTCGAGATGGCGGCGTGGGAGCGCGGGAGCGCGACGCTCCGCGTGACGGCGCCCGGACGCGACGGCGCGGCGGCGACCCGCGAGTTCGAGGCGCTCGCGCTGCCGTACTCGCCGGGCGGGAGTGTCACTGGGGAGCTCGTGGACGTGGGGTACGGCACTCCCGCCGAGATCGACGAGCGGGAGGTTGAGGGCCGGATCGCAGTCGCGTCGACGACGACCCCGGAGGGCGGTCGGTTCGTCCACCGGATGGAGAAGTTCGGGTACGCGCTCGACGCGGGCGCGGTCGGCTTCGTCTTCGTCAACCACCTCGACGGCCAGCTTCCCCCCACCGGATCCCTGACCTTCGGCGAGGAGGCCGAGGCCGTCGCCGTCGGCGTCTCGAAGGAGACCGGCGCGTGGCTCCGGGAGTACGCGGCCGGAGGGGACGGCGGGGTCGCCGCCGAATCGAGCCCCGCTGCGCAGGCCGAGCTGTCGGTGACGGCGACGACCGAGCCGGGCGAGAGCCGGAACGTAGTCGGTCACGCGGGACCGGACACCGACGAGCGGCTCCTCCTGCTCGCGCACTACGACGCCCACGACATCGCGGAGGGCGCGCTCGATAACGGTTGCGGGATCGCGACCGTCGCGACCGCCGCGGGAATCCTGACCGAGGCGGACCTCCCGCTCGGCGTCGACGTGGTCGCGGTCGGGGCGGAGGAGGTGGGGCTCCTCGGTTCGGAGCAGTTGGCAGAGCGGCTCGACCTCGACCGGGTGAAGGGAGTGATCAACGTCGACGGCGCGGGGCGGTTCCGCGACCTCGTGGCGCTGGCGCACGCCTCCGAGACGGCTGCGTCGGTCGCCGAGGCGGTGTCGACGGCGACGAACCAGCCGATCGCTGTGGACGCGGAGCCGCACCCGTTCTCCGACCAGTGGCCGTTCGTCCGGCGCGGGGTGCCGGCGATCCAGCTACACAGCGACTCCGGCGATCGGGGACGCGGCTGGGGACACACCCACGCCGACACCCGCGACAAGGTCGACGACCGAAATGTTCGGGAACACGCGATGCTCATCGCCCTGCTCGTCGCCGAGTTCGCAGCCCCCGAGCGCGACGCGCCCCGCCTCGACCGCGACGACCTGATCGCGGCGTTCCGGGACGCCGACTTCGAGACGGGCATGCGCGCGGCCGACCTCTGGCCGGCCGGCTGGGAGTAGCGCGGGAGCAGACCGCGTAGTTCACGATTGGTCCGTCCCCGCGATCCGGTCCCGGATCGCACCCGTCGCCGCGGCGGCGTGTCGGGCGTCGCGGTACCGTTCTCCGAAGGCGACCCGCGCGCTCTCGGCCGCCTCGGGGTCGACCTCGAACGCGACGCCCTCGTACGACACGTCCCAGAGCACCAGCGGTTCGGGCGGTGCGGGACCGATCCCAAACTCGCCGGAGATCGGTTCGGAAGCGAGCAGGCGGTCGATCAAGGAGGGGTCTGCCGTGCCGCGACCGACCGCGCGGACCGCGGCGACGAGCCGGCGCACGAGCGCCCGCGGGAACCCTCCGGCGGACACTTCGACGACAAGGATGTCTCCCTCCCGAGTCGCGGTCGTGGTCAGATCACGGACGGTTCCCGTCTCGTCGCTCGTCAGGTTGTGGAAGTCCTGTTCGCCCGAGAGCCGTGCGAGCGCGTCGCGGACGCGGCCGTCGTCGACGGCGTGGTCGTGATCGGTCTCTTCGACGCGAGCAGGCGCGTACAGGTGGTAGCGGTAGGTCCGTCTGACCGCGTCGTGGGTGGCGTGGAATCCGGCCGGTACGTCGGCGGCCGCCCATACCCGCACCGAGCCGGGGAGGTGCCCGTTGAACGCTCGCGGCGTGAGCCAGTCGGGTGCTTCGAACGCGACCGTCTGCGCGACCGCGGAGACGCCGGCATCCGTCCGCCCCGCGGCGGCGTATCCCGGCGGCGTCGCGTGCGTCGGCCCGTCGCCGCGGTCGAGGATCCCATGTTTGGCGAGCGCCCGAAGGAGGGTTCCTTCGACGGTCGTCGCGTGGGGCTGGCGCTGGAAGCCGGCGTACTCGCGGCCGTCGTACGCGACTCGGAACGCGCGCGTCGCCGCCGAGGCGTCGGTCACTCCGTGTCGGGATCGTCGCCCGCGTCCTCGGTATCACTCCCGTCCTCGGTATCACTCCCGTCCTCGGCGTCCTCCGCCTCCTCCTCCCGGTCGACCATCGGCACGGTGACAACGGGAACGGGGGAGACGCGCACAACCTTTTCGGTGACGCTGCCGAGCAGGACGCGCTGGAGACCGGTGCGGGTGTGGCTCGGCATCACGACGATATCGGCGCCCACGTCGCTGATCGCGTTCTCGATGACGTTGATGGGCTCGCCGCGGACGACGTTGCCGATCACGTCGACGCCGGCCGCCTCAAGCTCTGCCGTCACGGTCTCGACTCGTTTTTCGGCCGCGTCCTCAACGCGCTCGGCGAACGCGCCGACTCGGGGGCCGCGCAGCGTCTGCGCGACCGTGTCGATCGCGGAGACGACGTGGACGGTCGCGTCGTATCTCTCCGCGAGGCTCTTCGCGTGCGGGATCGCGTCGTTTCCTTTCCCGCCCGGCGCCACGGGGAGGAGGATGTCGTCGTACATACGGGACGGTCCGATCGCCGGGTGCAAAACGGTACCGACCGTCGTGGCGGGGGGGAAACGGTATCGGTCGTCGCGGTAAGAGGCGCCGGCCGCCGAGACGACGGCGCTACACTCCGAGCGCGTCAAGCAGGTCGAAGCCGACGCCGGCGTAGCCGACGAGCTTGAACCCCAGATAGATCCCGACGATCGCCACCACGCCCGGCAGTTCGGGCGGAGCGGGGATCGGAACGCGGAGGAAGGCGAACAGCGCGCCGACCGCGAGGCCGACGACGAGCGCCGCGATCGTCACCACGGGCGTGGAACTCATGTCGCCGATTCGGCGGCCTCGATTCATAAGGGCGACGTTCTGTGCCGGTTCAGACAACTGTCACCTCGCCGCCGCCGATCGACCGCCTAGAGCGCGGATGGGCAGGGTTTTCAGACGGGCGCTCCTCCGCAGAGACATGGCACGAGAGGTTTCCAATCCCGACAACCCGCAGGTGACGCTTCACACGAACCACGGCGACGTCGTCGTCGAGCTGTTCGCCGACCGCGCGCCGAAGACGGTCGAGAACTTCCTCGGACTGGCGCGTCACGACCCCGCCGCCGACGCGGATCCCGCCCGTGACACGAACACGTGGGAGGACCCCGAAAGCGGCGAGGTCCGAGGCGACTCGCTGTACGAGGGGAACGTCTTCCACCGCGTCATCGAGGACTTCATGATTCAGGGCGGCGACCCGCAAGAGAGCGGCCGCGGCGGCCCCGGCTACCAGTTCGACGACGAGTTCCACGACGATCTGACTCACGACGGTCCGGGAATCCTCTCCATGGCGAACTCCGGCCCGAACACGAACGGCTCGCAGTTCTTCATCACGCTGGACGCCACGCCGCACCTCGACGGCAAACACGCCGTCTTCGGGCAGGTCATCGACGGGATGGACGTGGTCGAGGAGATCGGTGCCGTTCCCACCGACCGCCGCGACGAGCCCCGCGACACCGTCGAGATCGAGCAGATCACGGTCGAGGAGTAAGTCTGCGTCAGCGGCACCATTTATAAGTAACCCGGACACGGGTCCGATTTTTCGACGGCACCGGACGATCGCGTAGTGGTCGCTGACGGCGGGCGGCGAACGACCCGGGAGGGCCGGCTACGCTTATAAGTGGTTGCTGGCAGATCGACGACGAACATCGCCAAAACCCCAGCCGCGCTTGGCTACCCCTTTGAGTCCTATCCCGCACAGCACCGCAACCGCACCTCACACCTCCCCAACCTCGTCGGTGATCCTCCGCTTCGCTCCGGACCACCGACTCCAGCGAGAATCGGAGATTCTCTGGCAGCCGGCGCTACGCGCCGGCGACCTCGCGCGGGCTGCTCGCGACCGTCGAGGGCGGCCGCTCGCAGGCACACGCCACCGCACGTCGTATTTATAAATCCTCTCAGTCTCACCACACCGGCGCGAGCAACAGCGCGACTGTGATCGAGATGAACAGGAGCTTCAGGGCGGTGTTGACGGCGATCACCTTCGTGCCGAATTCGGCGCCCCAGATCCCGTACTGGAAGGGGATCGAGCGACGGAACGTGGAGACGGCGAACGAGAGGATACCGCCGATGAGCAGGCTCGCGACCGCGGTCCGAAGGGTGAAGATCCCCTCGGCGGTGCCGGCCAGCGTCACGGCACCGGCGGTCGTATCGAGGGTGTAGACGGCGATCACGGGGACCGCGGCGCCCGGGAGTCCTAAGAGTCCGGTGATCGGCTCCGCGACGCTCGTCAGGGCCTCGACGTCGTAGTGGGTGACGAACGCGATCACGAGGGTGTAGACGACCGCGAGCCGCGGGACGGTCCGGCGGAGCGTCGACCACGACTTCGTCGCGGCCTCCCGAACGCGCTCCCGGCTCGTGCGCTCGTCGGCGTCGGGACCGGTCGCGTCGACCTCGGCGAGCGCGGAGCGGTCCACGTTGCGCTCGGACAGCAGAACGCCGCCCGCGAGGACGCCCGTGACGGTGATCGCCAGCGCGATCCCGGCGCGCGCGGAGACGTAGATAACTCCTGTCTCCACGCCCAGAATCGGGATCAACACCGGGATGTAGTAGGTAAACACGTGCTGGACGAACCCGAAGAACGTGTTGATGGTCACGGCGACGAGCGTCGCCCGGTCGTCGAGCAGGCCGGACTCGCGGTACTCGGCGAGCGTGGCGTACCCCGCCGTCGTCGACGCCGCAGTCGTGAGGATCGCGGTGCCGACCTCGTCGGGGAGGTTCGCGGGTCGGGTGAGCCACCCAGCGAGTCCGGCGACGTACCGGATCAGCCCGAACGCGACCGCGACGTTGGCGGCGAAGACGCCGACCGCGATGAACGCCGCGATGCGCGCGAGCCGCGGGGCCACCTCAGTGAGCAGGGCGACGAGTTCGGCGGCGACCGATTGCACTACCGCCCCTACTCGGTCGGCGACCTAATGCGCATCGGAAGGCGTGAACTGGCGGGCCGGCTCCCCGCCGCCGACGCGCCGCGCGGGGCTTATGGGACCCCCGGCCGAACGCCCGATAATGGCACCCGCCGAAGACGACATCTCGATCGAGGAGAAGCGCGTGTACGCCGGGACGGCGGGCCGCACCGACGCGTACGTCGCCACCGAGAGCGGCGTCGTCCGGGTGGCGCTGTCGGCCGACAAGATCGGCGCGTTCGACATGGTCGCCCGCGAGCCCGCCCGCGACGCGGCGGTCCTTCCGCGGCGAGACGCCCCGGACCTGCTCGGCGTCGCGACCCCGGACGGGCTCCAGGTCGCGCCCGTCGGCGACGACCTCGCGTTCGAGCCCGTCGACGTCGACCCGGTCGGCTCGAAATCGCTTGTCGCCGTCGGCGTCCACGACGACGCGTTCCTCGTCGCGGGCGAGGACGGCGAGATCAATGGGATCGAGTTCGGTGACGAAGAGTCAGATCCGACGGCGACCTCGATCGGGACCGTCTCCGACCCGCGCGCAGTCGACGGCCCCCTCGTCGCGGCCGCGGACGGGGTCTATCGAGTCTCAGGCGACGGTTCCGAACTCGTCTCGGTCGGCCTCGACGACGCCCGCGACGTGGCCGGATCCGGAATGCCCCTCGCGGCGACCGCCGCGGGCGTCTACTGGCTGGGCAACGGCTGGATGACGGCGCTGGAGGGCGACGCGACCGCAGTCGCCGCCGACGGTGACGGCCACGCGATGGCGGTCGTCGACGGCGACCTGTTCGTCCACGCGGACGACGACACCGAGTGGGACGCCGGGGCGTGGACCGCGGCGGACCTCCCGGTCGACGAGGTACCGGTCGCGCTCGGTTACGGTCCCGGCGTGTCGGTCGCGGTCACCGACGCTGGCACCCTCTGTGTCGACGCCGGTGACGGCTGGCGGCACCAGGTCGTTGGCGTGCGGGGGGTCGCGGGCGTCGCACTCGCGGTCGTGGAGTGACGAAATACGAAGTAGCGCCTCAGTTTGATTTATAAGTGGATAACGGCAGACCAGCGGTGAAAACCACCCAAACCCGGGCCGCTCAGCTGTACGCTGGCGGAGTCATTTATAAGCGGTCGATCGACACGAACACCACTAAAGCCCCAGCCGCGAGGTGGGCGCACGCTCGCTGCGGTCCTCACTCGGTCGCTCACTTCATTCGCTCCCTCGTTGCGGTCCTTGCTTCGCCTGCGCCCGCCTCGCGGCTGCCCCTTTGAGCCCCACCCCGCACCGCACAGCACCGCAGCCTCACACCTCCCCAGCCTCGTCGCTGGCACCCTCCGCTTCGCTCCGGGGGCCAGCGACTCCCTCGCGGCCTCCTCGCGGCCGCCCTCGGCGGCCGCTCGGAGGCGCGCCACCGCATTGTTCACTTATAAACAAACGACCCGCCTCCAGTCCGGGCGCCCGCTCTACGCGCTCGGGAGTTCGATCGCCTCGCCGTCGACGTAGACAGTCGGGTTTCGGAGGATTCCGTCGAGGTGGACGGGCGCGTCGGTCTCGCCACCGATCCCGGCGTTGTCGCCGATCGCGATGTGAACCGTGCCGCCCGCCTTCTCGTCTAAGAGGACGGAGCCGACCAGCTCGTCGACGCCGACGTTGGTCCCGATCCCCAGCTCTGCGAGGTTGTACGCGGCGTCCCCGACCGACTCCGCGGCGGTTTCGAGCTCTTCGCGGACCGCGTCGTCGCTGACGGACGTGACGAGCCCGTCCTCGACCTCGAACGTGAGAGTTTGGTCCTCGTCGAGCAGGCCGTAGGGCATCATCGTCCCGTCGACGACGTACGTGCCGGTCGCGGTCTCGGGCGAAATAAAGACCTCACCGGCCGGCAGATTCGAGAAGTCGCCCGGCTCGTGAACCATCCCGGTGTCGGCGAGCCACTCGCGGTCGCCGATCCCGAACGTGATGTCGGTGCCCGCGGGCGAGGTCACCCGGACCTCGTCGGCGTCGGCGACCTGCGCGAGCACGTCGTCGCAGGCGGCGTCGATCGCGGCGTAGTCGGCGTCGAGCCCGGTGGTGAACACGTCCTCCGTGATCCCGGGAAGGGTCGCGCCGCGCGCTCCGGCGTCGCATGCGGCCCCACGGGCGCGGGTGTGGCTCAGGCTCTTCGTCGTCGGCGCGAGGAAGGCGTCGCTCTCGGCCATCGCGGCCGCGACCGGCGCGGGCGGCTCGGTCCCGTGCTGGTCGGCCGGCGGATACCGGAGGATCGTCGCATCGTCAGTGATGGCGCTCACGGCCTCGTAGAGCGCCTCACCGATGGGCGCTCGCTTGTCGTCGGTGACGACGACGACGGATTCCCCTGGGGCGACGCGCAAGCACTGCTCGACGGCGGTCTCGGCCGCTTTCGCAAGATCGCTCGACATACCCGTCGATCCGCGACGCCGGGCGTTAGTCCTTCCCATCGCTGGCTAATTTACTCTATTTCGAAATCCAGTTCCATACTCAGCACGCGCGAATTAACCGACTGATTACTCTCGACGTAGTTAATTTCTCATTAAATCTCTCGAAAACATTATACTGCTCGCCGAGCGACTGGGATCCATGATACGCGTGGGCGTCAACGGGTACGGGACGATCGGGAAACGCGTCGCGGACGCGGTCGCGGCCCAACCGGATATGGAACTCGTCGGCGTAACGAAGACGAGTCCGGATTACGGCGCCGAGGTCGCGCTCCGGCGCGGATACGACCTGTACGCCGCGATCGACGACCGGGCCGCCGCGTTCGAGGACGCTGGGCTCGCGATCGCCGGGAGCCTCGGCGATCTGCTCGACGCCGTCGACGTGATCGTCGACTGCACGCCCGCCGGAATCGGGGAGCGCAATCGACCGATCTACGAGGCCCACGACACACCCGCGATCTATCAGGGCGGCGAGGACGCCGCGATCGCGGACGCCTCCTTCAACGCCCGCGCCAGCGGGGCGATCGGCGACGCCGGCTCGCTCCGCGTCGTCTCCTGTAACACGACCGGGCTCTCGCGGCTCCTCGCCCCGCTCGACGAGGCGTACGGCATCGAGAAGGCCCGCGTGACCCTCGTTCGGCGGGGCGGCGACCCGAGCGAGACCGATCGTGGTCCGATAAACGACGTAGTGCCGGACCCGGCGACGGTCCCCTCTCACCACGGTCCCGACGTGAACGCGATCCTCCCAGATGTCGACATCGACACGGCCGCGCTGAAGGCGCCGGTCACCGGCATGCACACTCACAGTGTCAACGTCACGCTCGAACGGGAGCCGACCACGGCGGAGGTGCGGGAACTGCTCCGCGAGGAGACGCGGCTGTTCCTGATCCCCGAGCGCGCCGGTATCGACGGCGCTGGGGCCCTGAAAGACTACGCGTCCGATCTCGGGCGGGACCGCGGCGACCTCTGGGAGAACTGCATCTGGGAGGAGTCGATAAGCGTCGAGGGGCGGGACCTATACCTGTTCCAGAACGTCCACCAGGAGGCGGACGTGGTGCCCGAGAACGTCGACGCGATCCGCGCGCTGGCGACCGATATCTCCCGAGAGGAGTCGGTGGCGCGGACGAACGAGGCACTCGGCGTCGGGCTCGACAGCCTGTTGTCCAAGGACGGAGCTACCCGCGATCAGGTCGCTGCAGACGACTGATCGAAGAGTTCGGTGTCTGTGTCCGCCTCACTCTGCGGGGGTCGTCACGAGGAACGTGCGCCCGCCGCGGCGTTCGAGGTGGACCTCGCTGTCCTGTACGCGGTTCAGCCGCGCACGATCGGCGATCCGGTTGGTCCGACATTCGGTGACATCGACGCGGGTCGGCGTCGCGTACCGCGGTCGGTCGTGGCTCGTCGCGCTCATACGTTCAGGGAGGACCGGAGCGCCGGTATAAGCGAGCCATCCGCGGAGTGAAAGTGAAAGTAAAGGTGTTACCGGTGTGAGCGGGGAGACGTACCCGAACGACGCGACCGACACTACGCGACGCGACCGTTCCCGAACGACGCTGCCTACCGCCGGAGTCCCGCCTCCTCGTCACCCTCGACGAACCGCACGGTGAAGTAGTCGTAGTCGCCGTAAGCAGCGTCGAGCGCGCCCAACCACCAGTTCCAGCGCTCGACCAGTGAGGAACCGTCCGGCGCGTCGCCGAGGTGATCGATCACCCCGGGCACTGTGAGGGCGTGTCCCCGATCTCGGGAGGGCTGCCCCGAGTCGGCGAGGTCGCGGGCCGCTCGGGCGACCGCCCGCCGTTCGGCCTCGGTCCCGCCGAACTCCGCCGCAAGAGCCTTCTCCAGACGCTGTCGGTCCATGGGCGAACCTACGAGACCTGAGTATATTAGTCGCGTGGTGGGGGGTGGCACGTCCGGTGTCGACGACGCGCCGGACCCTCGTCTTCGACCGGGATCAGAGCCGGGCCGCGAGTGCGAGAAAGAGGAGGCTGAACGGTGCCGTTAAGAGCGTCAACAGCACCCCGGCCGCACCCTCACCGGCTGCGAGGGCCATCGCGAGGCCGACGACGAGCGAGGATGAGCCCACGATCGCAAGGATGACGCGCTCCGGGACGCTGGCTCGGTCCGGCCCGTCGCTCCGCGCGAGCGTCGTATCCAGTCCCCGCTCGACGTCGTCGGCGAGGTGGGTTGGAACGAACAGCCACGGTGTCGAGCGGTACCACGCGTTCCCTCGGTACGCGAGCAGGAACACGGTCGTCCACGGGAGGTCGATCCGGCGCGTCCGGATCACGGACCCGAGGTCGTCCGAGCGCGTCCGGTCGTGGCTCCGGTAGGTCCGATCGATCGTCTCGGCGGCTGGGTCAAGCCGCAGGTCCGTCCCGCGCGATCTCGCGATCACCGGGAAGAGCGTGGCGAACCCGACGAGCAGCGGGGCGAACCCCGAGAACAGCGATAGCGCGGCCGAGAACGGACCGGGACCGATCGCCGCCGCGATGCCCGCGAGCACGGCTCCAGCCCCGGCGAGGGTCCAGCCGAGACGGAATTGCGAGGGGTCGAACGAGTAGTTGCCGAACTGCGACCGCAGCTCTCGGCGTCGCTCCGGGGAGGTCAGGTCGTACGCTACGAGCCAGTAGAGCAGCGACATCGGCCCGCCGACGAGGAGGATGACGAGTACCACCCACATCGACGCCGGCGGCCCGCCACCGCCGAGCAGCGAGAGGCCGACACCGGCAGCGACGAACAGCAGCGTCGCAAGGACGAGCACGCCCACGGTCACGCTCGCGCCGAACGCCAGCGACCGCAGGCGCTCGAACCGAACCGGTCCCCACTCGATGGGCTCCGTGTCGGGATCGGTGTCGGGGCCAAGGAGAGCGACGGAATCGACCTCGGAATCCGCGTCGCACTCTCGGTCGGCCGGCGACTGCGTCCCGTCGATCGAGGCGCTGGAGTCGGAGGGCATAGCCGGTCGTTTGACCGGTGACGGCTTAAATTTCGGTCGCCGCATCGGTCGGAAAACGGGTGTCAGCCGCTCCGATCGGGGTCGCGTCCGCGTATTTAAAATGAGAACAGACGCGGCGGCGAGTATTTACCCCGCGACCGGGAACAGAAGGGTATGACTGACTGGCGCGCCGTCGGCTACGGGTTCATCGTGATGTTGATCGCCGGGCTGCTCGCGACGTTCGCCCCAATCGTCGGCCACATCGGCGCGGGGCTAATCGGGGGGTTCGTCGCCGGCTACGTCGCCGGCGGCGGGCTGCTCTCGGGGACGTGGCACGGCCTGCTCGCGGGATCGGTGAGCGGGATCGTCGTCACCCTCATTCTGGCCGCGTTCGGCGGGCTCGTGGGACTTGCTGGCGGTCCCATCGGTAGCCTGCTGGGCGGCGCGGGCGTGCTGGTTGCCGGGCTGTTCCTGACGCTCCTGTTCGCGATCGACTCGGCGCTCGCGGGCGCGATCGGCGGCGTACTCGGCGACTGAGTCGCTTTCTTCGAGATCACTCGGGCCGGCGGAGTCGGTAGGTGTTGCCTGCTGTCGGCGCGCGCCTGTGAGCGAGCCGAAGGCTCGCGAACGGCACCGTGCGAGGGAGTCGGAGCGGCGCTTATAAGCGCCGCTCCGACGAGGCTGGGGGGGGGGCGTGAGGCTGCGGGGTGGTGTGGGGTGGGGTGGGATTCAAAGCCCCAGCCGGCGAGGACGAAGCTCGGCGCAGTAAGCACCGCAGCGAAGGAGTGTCAGCGACTGAGCGAGGCGCACAACAAGCCGCGCGAGTCGTCGCCGGCTGGAGATTTGGAGGTGTTCACCGCCGATCTGCTAACAGCCATTTATAAGCGAACTGCTAGAGCGCTGGAGGAGTTAACTCCCAGATCGAGGTCATCTATTTATAAAGAATATCGACCGAGTACGCTCTACGCGCTCTCGACCGCGTCGAGGACGGCGTCGTAGTCCGGCTCGTTCGTCGGGTCGTCGGAGACCCAGTCGTAGACGATCTCGCCGTCGTCGTCGATCACGAACACCGCCCGATTGGCGACTCCGTAGAGGCCGAGGTCGGCGATGTCTATCTCCAGCCCGTACGCTCGGATCGCGTCGCCGGCCGTGTCGCTCACGAGGTCGAACTCGATCCCGTGCTTCTCGCGGAACGCGCCCTGCGAGAACGGGGAATCGGCGCTGACGCCGAGCAGCGTCCCGCCGGCGTCCTCGAACTCGGCGACGCGCTCCTGAAACGCCACCATCTCGCTCGTGCAGGGGGGCGTGAACGCGCCCGGGAAGAACGCGAGCACGACCGGCCCGTCGCCGATGTGATCGTCGAGGTCGAACGATTCGTGGTCGCTCGTGCCGACCGTCGCGGTGAACGTGGGTGCGGCGTCGCCTGTGGATACCATCGTCATGTAATACGAGCGACTTGTCCAAAAGGCTTGTCGCGCTCACGTTCGGGACCGGGATCCGTTTTGGTCGTTGACCCCGCAGATCGCCCGGGAGCCGAGCTACTCCCGATCGAGGTACTCCTGTTGGATCGCGACGACCTCGGCGGAGTCCTCGCAGGCGGCGTACCGCCGGAGCGGTTCCTCGTTGAGTTCGAGGAACGTCTCGCCCCACGTGAACTTCGCCATAATCCGTTCGGCGTGGTCAAGCTCGCCGAGGATCGCGAGCGCGGCCGCGAACGCCTCGACGGTGGTGAGCTGCATCGGACGCCCGAAGTTCACGGGGTTGGCGGCGACGAGGTACGGGAGCGCGCGATGCTCGCCGGGGAGGCTGAACATCTTCTCGCCCGCTGACTCCCACGAGCAGTCGAGCGCGACGAGCGCGTTCTCGTTGGCGAGGTCGGCGTCGGCGGGTGACAGCGCGCGCTCGGCGTGGGGGTTGAGCACGATTCCGTAGGGCGTGTCGCGGTCGGAGCGGTGCAGTTCGGCGAGATCGAACCGCGCGAGCTTCCGGGCCGTACACTTGTCGGGGTCGTCGTCGCCCTCGTACCGAACGTGGAGGTCCACGAGTACGAGATTGGTGGGTTTGTTTATAAGCCGTGCGGAGCGTCAGGGGATGTCGGCAACGTTACGGGCGATCGGTGACACGTGATCGACGACTCCGCGGTGAACACTCACAAAGCCCCAGCCGCGCTCGGCTGCCCCTTTGAGTCCCACCCCGACCGCACAGCACCGCAACCTCACACCTCCCCAACCTCGCCGCTCGCTCGGGGCTCTCTTCGGTCGCCCACATCGCTCGCGGCGTCCCTCGCGCGGCGCTCTCTTCGGTCGCCCACATCGCTCGCGGCGTCCCTCGCGCGGCGCTCTCTTCGGTCGCCCACATCGCTCGCGGCGTCCCTCGCGCGGCGCTCCTCGTGGCCTGTCGGCCACTCGGAGGCGCGCGCCACCGCAGTTCGGTTTATAATCGATCGTCGCCACAACTCGTGCCGAACCCACTTCCCACCCCCAAAACCTGATACCGTCAAACCGGCCCGGTACCGGCGGGGTTTTTCCTCGTCGCCACCCACCGGTTCGTATGGAGCTGTTCGCCGTTCCGGGCCTCCCGGAGATCCGGGACGGAGACGATCTGGCGGCCATGATCGACGAGCGCGTCGACCTCCGCGAGGGCGACGTGGTCGTCGTCGCCAGCACGGTCGTCTCCAAGGCGGAGGGGCGGACCTTCGACCTCTCGGACTTCCCGGCGAGCGAGCGCGCGGAGGCGGTCGCCGACCGGCTCGCCGAAATCGCCGGCGAGGAGAAGGACCCGCGCTTCGCGCAGGCCGTCATCGAGGAGTCGACGGAGCTGATCATGGAGGCGCCGTTCCTCCTCACTGCGACCCGCTTCGGCCACATCGGCGTCAACGCCGGAATCGACCAGTCGAACGTCCCCGACGGCGACCTACTGCTGCTCCCGGAGCGCCCCTCCGAGAGCGCGGCGCGCATTCGCGAGGGGATCGCGGCCGACCGCGTCGTCGTCAGCGACACCTGCGGGCGCCCGTTCAGACACGGCCAGCGCGGGGTCGCGATCGGCTGGGCCGGGCTCCCGGCCAGCCGCGACTGGCGCGGCGAGCGCGACCGCGACGGCCGCGAGATGGGCGTCACCGTCCAGAACGTGATCGACGAACTCGCGTCGGCCGCCAACCTCGTCGCCGGCGAGGGCGACGGCGGCACCCCGGTCGTCGTCGTCCGCGACTGGGAATTCGGCGACCACGACGGCTCGGACAACCACTTCCGCGAGGTCGAGGGCGACTTCGTGCGGCAGGCCCTCCGGCAGTGGACATTCGACGACTAACCATGCTCGGTATCGAACTCACCCCCGAACACGACCTGCACCGCCTCGTCGACCTCGGCGTCCGCGCCGAGGCAGCCGGCTACGACGCCGTCTACTCGACGTGTCACTACAACAACCGCGACCCGTGGGCGTTCCTCTCGCAGCTGGCGACCGCCACGGACTCGGTCCGGCTTGGCCCGGGCGTCGCCAACCCCTACGAGACCCACCCGGTGACGCTCGCCTCGCGAGTCGCCACCCTCGACGAGCTGTCGGAGGGCCGCGCCGTCTTCGGGCTCGGCCCGGGCGACCCCTCGACGCTCCGGAACCTCGGGCTCGAAGACGAGCGCGGGCTCCGCCCCGTCTTAGAGGCGTTCAAGACCGCCCAGAAGCTCTGGGCCGGCGAGCGCGTCGACCACGAGGGCACCTTCGACGCCGCGGGCGCCGGACTCAACTACGAGCCCCCGCAGGGCGCCGACATTCCGGTCCACGTCGGCGGCGAGGGCCCGCACATGTGCCGGATGGCCGCGAAACACGCCGACGGGCTGCTGTTCAACGGCTCGCATCCGAAGGACCTCGCGTGGGCTCGCGAGCAGGCCGACGACGGGCTTGCCGATCGACCTGACCATCGCGGCGACTTCGATCTGATCGCCTACGCCGCGGTCTCGGTCGCCGAAGACGAGGCGGCGGCCCGCGAAGCCGCCCGCCCGCCGGTCGCGTTCATCGCCGGGGGCGCGGCGCCGCCCGTCTTGAAGCGTCACGGCATCGACCCGGCCGCCGCCAGCGAGGTCGGCGACCGCGTCTCGGCCGGCGAGTTCTCCGCGGCCTTCGAGCGCGTGACCCCCGAGATGATCGACGCGTTCTGCATGGCGGGCACCCCCGAGATCGTCCGCGAGCGCGCCGCCGCCGTCGCCGAGCACGCCGACGGCCTCGTGGTCGGGTCGCCGCTCGGCCCGGACCTGGAAGGCGCGGTCGACCTCGCGGCCGAGGCCGTCGACGGCCTCTTTTAAATCGCTCGCGAGGTTCTCGCGGATCGAGAATCGGGAATCGCCCCTGATAACTCCGGGGTGAGCTTCATAACCCGCTTGCGTCGAGTTCCGTGCATGTCGACGACACGACAGCGACGCCCGGGTCTCCGCGGGCGGTACGAAGACCTTCTGTGGGGCATGATGGACCGCCTCGGGATCTCCGAATCGATAGAGCGCAAGGTCGTCACGGCCGTCGGGATTCAGTTTCTCGTCACGGTCGGGATCTTCCTCGTGCCGTTTCTGGTCTCCGGGACGCTCTCGTACGTCCTCTCCGGTGCCCTGTTTCTCGGCGCCGTCCTCGCGATCTACAACACGCTGCTCATCGTGCGGCGCGACTTTGTCGCCCCGCTCCGACAGCTGGAGACTGGCGCCGACGCGATCGCTTCGGGCGAGGTTGACGCAGTCGACGCGGTCGGTGCGAAAGACGCCTCCGGCATCGCGCTGGCCGGCAGCGACCAGCCCGACGAGATCGGGAGCCTCGTGAACTCGTTCGCCGAGGTCGAGCGCTACCTCGGGACCGTCTCCGCGCAGGCGGAGTCGCTGGCGGCACAGGAGTTCGACGACCCCGCGCTCGACGAGGATGTACCGGGCGCGTTCGGCGATTCGCTCGACGAGATGGCCGCGAACCTCGAAGCGTACACGACGGAGCTCGAGTCGCTCGTCGACGCCTTCGGCGACGCGGCGGGACGCGCGCGTGACGGCGACCTGACCGCGACGATCGACGACGGAGCGCTGGCGACCGACGAGGATCGGTACGTCGAGCTTGTCGGGAACTACAACCGGCTCGTGACCACGCTCGGCGGGACGGTCGGGGAGGTCGCGTCGTTCACCGGCGACGTCGCGGACGCGAGCGGTGACGTGCGCGCGAGCATGGACGAGGTCGACGACGCCAGCGAGGAGGTCGCACGCTCGGTCCAGGAGATAAGCAACGGCGCCGCCGAACAGACCGAGGAGTTGGAGTCGGTCTCCGGCGAGATGAGCACGCTCTCGGCGACCGTCGAGGAGATCGCGGCGTCGGCCGACGACGCGGCCGCGACGGCCCGAAACGCGGCGGAGCGAGGGCAAGCCGGCCGCGAGGAAGCGGCCGAGGCGATCGAGGAACTGGAGGCGCTCGAAGCCAGCATCGCCGAGACGGCGACGGCGGTCGAAGACCTCGTCGACCGGGTCGGCGAGATCGACGAGATTGCCTCCGTGATCGACGGGATCGCCGAGGAGACGAACCTGCTCGCGTTAAACGCCTCCATCGAAGCGGCACGGGCCGAGGGCTCCGGCGACGGGTTCGCGGTCGTCGCCGACGAGGTGAAGGCGCTCGCCGAGGAGACCCGCGAGGAGGCCGCCGAAATCTCCGGGCGCATCGACGAGGTGCAGGCGGCGTCCGCGGAGACCGCCGCCGACGTGGACGAGATGGAGTCGCAGGTGTCGGACGGCGTCGACACGATCGAGTCCACGCTCCGGGAGTTTGAGGAAGTCGTCGAGGACGTGACGACCGTCGACGAGACGGTTCAGGAGATAAGCGAGGCGACCGACGACCAGGCGCGGACGACGCAGGAGGTCGTCGACATGGTCGACGACATCGCCTCGGTCAGCCGGCAGACAGCGACGGAGGCGGAGACCGCTGCCGCCGCGGCCGAGGAACAGACCGCAACGGTGTCCGAGGTCACTCGCCGGGTCCACGCGCTCTCGGACCAGTCGGACGAGCTGCTCGCGACGCTCGACGAGTTCGACGTTCCCGAGAGCGATGAGGACTACGCGTCCCCGTCCGGGGTGAAACATCCCGGAGCACCGGCTGCGGGCGCGGACGACGACTGAAGAACGGACCGATATCGTGAAGCGCTACTCCGTCGGACCGCGACCGCCGAGTGAGGGGAGCGTCACGCCGATCTCCTGTAAGAGGGCACCGACCACCGCGTAGCCGAATGCGGCCATCGCGCCCCCGAGCAGGATCTGCCCGACGACGACGAGGAGCGCCGAGATCGGATCGCCGGCACCGAGGATCAGGTCGTTCAAGAACAGGTCCACGAATCGTCCCACGTCCCCGACGAGCCGGGAGACGACATCGATGAGCGCCATCATGGCCGCGAGTTGGACCGGGGGGTACTTGGGTGTTGAGTTCGCGGCCGTCTCTCAAAACTGGTACAGCGGACTGCGACCGGCGGCCACCGATTTCGATAACCGAACGGCTTACACCCGACCGACACGGACCTGTTCGTCATGAACGCCCTGACGGACCTGTTCGCCGAGAACACGCTGTTGTGGGTCCTCACGGGGGTCCTCGCGTACTCCGCGGCCGCGATGTGGCTTCGGAACCGCGGGGCCCTCCCCGACTCTGTCCGCGTCTCCGGACCTGTATTGACCCTCCGCACCCTCCGTGGTCGAGCGTTCCTCGACCGGCTCGCCGCGCCGAAGCGTCTCTGGCGGGCCGTCGCGAACCTCGGACTCGGCGGTGCGCTCGTCGCGATGGTGGGATCGTTCATCCTCATCCTCTCATCGGCGCTCTCGGCGATTCGCACCGTCCAGCCCTCCGCGATCCAACAGCCGCAGAACTTCCTCATTATCCCCGGCGTGAACGACTTCCTCCCCCTGTCGGTCGCACCCGAGATCGTCGCCGGGCTCGCGGTCGCGATGGTCGTCCACGAGGGGGCACACGGCCTGCTGTGCCGCGTCGAGGGGATCGACATCGAGTCGATGGGGCTCGTCTTCTTCACGTTCCTCCCCGTCGGCGCCTTCGTCGAGCCGAACGAGGAGGCGACCCAGGAGGTCTCCCGCGGCGCCCGTGCCCGGATGTTCGCCGCCGGCGTCACCGCGAACACGGTCCTCACGGTCCTCGTCTTCGCGCTGCTTTTCGGTCCGGTCGTCGGCGCCATCGCGCCGGCGCCCGGCTACGCCGTTGGCGAGGTGACCCCCGAGTCGCCGGCCGCAGCGGCCGATATCGCGCACGGCGACCGGTTGGTCGCGGTCGCGGGGACGCCGGTCGACACCGCGGACGAGTTCGAGGCCGCGATCGCCGACGCCGGCGAGACGGTGAGCGTCACGGCCGACGACGGTGACGGAGAGCGGACCGTCGAGGTTGAGCGCCGGCTCCACGTGATCGGGTCCGCAGGTGGGAACCCGCTCGGCGTGACGATCGAGTCGGAGCCGGTGGCGATCACGTCCGTCAACGGCGAGTCCGTGGCGACCGAGCAACAGTTCCTCGACGCCGTCGGCGACGCCGAGCGCGCGACGGTGACCGTCGACGCCGACGGCGCGGCCAACGCCACGATCGATTCCGAGACGACCGAGATCCCGATCGGTGCGTACGCCCTCGGCGTGCAGGAGGACGGGCCGCTTCACGCCGAGGGTGCGCCCCTCGGTGAGCCGCTGACGATCGTCTCGATCGACGGGGAGCGCGTCCGGAATAACGACGAGCTCTCGGCAGTGCTCGGCGAGCGCGAGCCCGGAACGACCGCCGAGGTCGTCGCGTACGACGCCGACGACGAGCGCGTCAGCTACGACGTTGAGCTCGACTCGCACCCGAACCGCGACGGCGGGTTCATCGGCGTGGGCGTCTTCCCCGGCTCCAGCGGACTCGCGCTCGACGACTTCGGCGTCTCGGAGTACCCGGCCGGCGCGTACCTCGAACTGCTCGGCGGCGACGGCGGCGAGGGTGCGACCAACGGGCTCGCGCTCACCGGGCTCACGGACTCCCCGCTCGGGCTCGTGTTCGCCTCGCTCATCCTCCCGCTCGGCAGCCTGTTCGGGCTCCCGTTCAACTTCGCGGGATTCACCGGCGAGATGACCAACTTCTACGTGGTTGAGGGCGCGTTCGCCGCCTTCGGCGGCGGGACGTTCCTGCTCGCGAACCTCCTCTTCTGGACCGGGTGGATCAACATCCAGCTCGCGCTGTTCAACTGCCTGCCGGCGTTCCCGCTCGACGGGGGCCGCATCCTTCGGATGGTCGCCGAGGCGGTGGTCAGCCGGGTCCCGATCTCCGACCGGCATGCCGCGGTCCGAACGATCACAGTCTCCTCCGGGCTCGTGATGCTCGCCGGGCTGATCATGATGATCTTCGGCAACCAGATCCTCGGGGCGCTCGGGCTGCTCTAGTCCGGCGTCGAAGATCGAGTGAGCCCCTCGCGACCTTCGACGAATGGGAAACGCGTTTCTCTGTGGGGCGAAAGCGTAACCCATGAGCCACTCACGCACCGTCGAAATCGAGGGCCACATCATCGACAGCGGGACGATGCAGCGCTGTTTCGGCGCGGTGATGGATCTCGGCGGCTCCTTCGACGTCGAGCAGTTCGACGTGGGAAAACACGAAGATGTGGAGTCGTACTGCCGGATGGCGGTGTCGGCCGACGACCCGGAGACGCTCCAAGCGATCCTCCACGAGCTCCACCAGAACGGCGCGGTGCTGGAGAACCCGACCGACGTGGAACTCGTGGCGGCGCCCGCGGACAAAGTCGTCCCGCCGAACTTCTACTCCACCACAAACCACCCGACAGAGGTGCTGTACGACGGCGAGTGGATCGACGTCGAGCGGATCGAGATGGACTGCGCGCTGATCGTGGAACCCGACGGCGGTCCGGATGGGGATCCCCGAGCGTACACGAAGGTGCTCAACGCGGTCGAGGAGGATGATCTCGTCGCGACCGACCAGTCCGGAATCCGCGTGAACCCTCCCGAGCGCCCGCGCAGCGGGGGCGGCGCGTTCGGCTTCATGCAGGGCGGCGTCTCCTCTGAGCGCCCCTCGGAGTCGACGATCCGAGAGGTCGCCGAGGAGCTCCGCGAGGTGACCGAGGCCGGCGGGAACGTGATGGTCGTCGCCGGCCCCGCGGTGATCCACTCGGGAGCGGGCGACGCGCTCGCCGAGCTGGTCGAGGCAGGCTACGTCGACGCGCTCTCGGCGGGCAACGGCTTCGCCACCCACGACCTCGAGCGCTCGCTGTACGGCACCTCGCTCGGGATGGACGTGGAGACGCTCGAACACCCGCGGAAGGGCCACAAACACCACATCTGGACCATCTCGGAGATCATCCGCGCGGGCGGGATCGAAGCCGCCGTCGAGGACGGGATCATCGGCGAGGGCGTGATGTACCAGTGCGTGCAAAACGATGTCGACACCGTGCTTGCGGGCTCGATCCGCGACGACGGCCCGCTTCCGGACACGATCACCGACGCGGTCGAGGCGCAGAACGCGATCCGCGATCAGGCCCACGACGCCGACATCGTGTTGATGCTCGCGACGCTGCTCCACTCCGTCGCGGTCGGGAACTGCCTCCCGTCGACGACCAAGACCGTCTGCGTCGACATCAACCCCGCTACCGTCACCCAGCTGCTCGACCGCGGCTCGGCGCAGGCGGTCGGGATGGTCACCGACATCGGGACGTTCGTCCCCACGCTCGCGGAGTTCGTGCTGGAAGGGGAGGAGGCGGGAGCGAACGACGAGGCGGCGATCACCGAGGACTCAGACGCGTGACCGCCGCCCTCCGGCCGTACGATCCCGAAACCGACGCCGACGCGCTGTACGAGATGAAGACCGCCTTCGAGCGCGGGCTTGGCGAGTCGACCGGCGGGGACGAGAAGGCCGCCGCCTACGAGGGGAAGCTTACCGACGACTACCGCGAGTCGTGGCTCGCGTGGGTGGATCGGTGCGTCTCTGACGACGAGCGGTGCGTGACCGTCGCGGTCGAGGAGGAGGAGGGCAACGACCCGAACCTCGTCGGCTACGTCTTCGTGCTCCCCGAGCGCCTCGCGATGATCTGGGATGCAGCCGTGATCAACGAGCTCTACGTCGTGCCTGAGTCTCGCGGAACCGGCGTCGCCGACGAGCTGATGGGCGCCGCCGTCGCGCTCGCCGGCGATCAGGACCTCCCGCTCGACCGGATCGTGCTCGACGTCGACCCCGCGAACGAGCGGGCCCAGCGGTTCTACGACCGTCACGGCTTCGAGCAGTGGGGCGAGATGGTGGCGCGTTCGCTCGACGGCTGAGTCTTCTAAGCCGCCGATCGGCGCCCGAATCTTCTGAACCCGGGAACCCCGGACAGGAGTTATGTGGGTGCCGGTACCATCTCCACGTATGAGCTATCTTGTTGCAACCGACGGATCGACCGAGAGCGACAAAGCCATCCGGTACGCCGCGCGGCAGGCGGTCGCGTTCTACGAGACGCTGGTGATCGCCCACGTGTTAACGCCCGACTCGGAGCTCATCGATGGGACGCTCATCCTCCCGGGCGAGGAGGCCGCCGTCGAGGCTGGCGAGGATATTCTCTCGAACGCCCGACGGCTCGCCGACGAGGCGGTCGGCGACGAGTCGATCGACATCGAGACGCAGTTGCTCACCGGACGGCCAGCCGATGCAATCACCGGGTACGCCCGTGAACAGCCGGTCGACGCCATCTACGTCGGCCACCGCGGGCTGAGCGAGGAGCGCGAGCAGGTCGTCGGCAGCGTCGCGAAGAGCGTCGTCGACAAGGCCAACGTGCCCGTGACGGTGATCCGGTAGCGCCGACGAATTCCCGGTGCGTCCGAGACGACGGCAATGACCACCCATACCGTACCTTCAAAACCGGTTGGACGCGTAACACGAGTCGATGACGGATGATGTACTCGTCACGGCGGATTGGGTGGAATCGAACCTCGACGCGTTCCAGGACGACGACTCGGACCTCCGGCTCGTCGAGATCAACAACCCGACCGTCACCGACGAGTCGGAGTATACGCCCTACGAAGAGGGCCACATCCCGGGCGCGCTGAACTTCGAGTGGGACGAGGTCTTCACCGATGAGACGGAGCGCGACATCGTCTCGAAGGCGGACTTCGCCGAGCGAAACGGCGCGGCCGGCATCGACGCCGACACGACGGTCGTGGTGTACGGCGGCGGTCGCGTCCCGAACTGGTTCGCGCTGTTCGGCTACTGGATCTACACGTACTACGGCCACGACGACGTGCGCGTGATCGACGGCGGGAAGGGGTACTGGGTCGACAACGACTACCCGCTCTCCACCGAGGCGCCCGACTTCACGTCCCGCGAGTACGAGGCCCGCGGTCCCTTCGAGAGCGTCCGCGCGTACAAGGACGACATCGACAAGGCGATCGAGGAGGGGATTCCGATGGTCGACGTGCGCTCGCCCGAGGAGTTCTCCGGCGAGGTCATCGCCCCCGAGGGGCTCAACGAGACGGCCCAGCGCGGCGGCCACATCCCCGGCGCGAGCAACGTCCCGATCGGGACCACCCTGAACGAGGACGGCACGTTCAAGAGCGCCGACGAGCTCCGCGAGCTGTACGCGGACGCCGGCGTCGACGGCGACGAGTCGACGATCACCTACTGCCGCGTCGGCGAGCGCTCGTCGATCGAGTGGTTCCTGCTCCACGAGCTGCTCGGCTACGACGACGTTCGCAACTACGACGGCTCGTGGACCGAGTGGGGGAACCTCGTCGGAGCGCCGATCGAGACCGGCGAGTAAGCGGCGTTCGCGTCCGCGCCACCGCACCATCATTTATAAGAGATCATCTCGGCCGCTCGCAACTGTTTATATACCGTATCGTCGCCACCAGCGTGCGATACCCACTCCCGTCATCGATCGCTGCTGTTCCCGCAGTGACCGCGACCGGATCGGAATGTGTCCCTGCCGAGAATTTCGACAGCGCCACGGGTTCCGGTCGCAGGAAGTCAGCGCTCCGCTAGTCGTCCAGCGAGGCGACCGCGGTCCGCTCCGCGCCGATCCGGCGGTCGAGGAAGTCGTCGAGCAGTTCCAGCGACCGGATCTTCTGGTCGATGTCGCCGGAACCGTGGCCCTCCTCGCCGAGCTCCTCGTACTCGTAGTCGACGCCCTCCTCGAAGCCGGCGTCGTCGAGCGCGTCCCGAAGAATTCTGGCCTGCGAGACCGGCACCCGCGGATCGTTCACGCCGTGGACGATCAGGAGGGGCGCGTCGAGGTTCTCGACGTGGGTCACGGGACTGCGCTCGCGGTAGAGCGCCTCGTTCTCGTCTGGCTCGCCGAGGTTCTTCACCATCAGCTCCGTCCGGAAGTGCGGCATCGTGTTCTCGTACATGTCGAACAGATCGCTCACGCCGACCCACGCGATCCCAGCGGCGTACAGGTCGGGGTACTGGACCATCTGCCAGTTTGCCGAGTAGCCGCCGTAGGAGCCGCCGTAGACGGCGACGCGATCCTCGTCGAGCCAATCGTATTCGTTGAGGACGTGCTCGACGCCGGTCGCCACGTCGCCCTGCTCGGCGCCGCCCCAGTCGTCGTACAGCTCCTCGACGAACTCGCGGCCGCGCCCGGTGGAGCCGCGGTAGTTCACTTGCAGCACCGAGTAGCCGCGCGCGAGCAGGAACTGCACCCGGTAGCTGAACTGCCGACTGTCGCGGTGTCGTGGGCCGCCGTGCGGATTCACGATAAGCGGCGAGGGGCGGCGGCCGGAGTCGAACAGCAGTCCCTCGATCTCGAACTCCTCGTAGGGGGCGTGATCGACTGCCCGCGCCGGGGTCTCCGGAACGCCGTCGGAGACGAACGAGACCGTCTCGGGCTCGACGAAGTCGTCGGGCGCGAACGGGCCGTACTCGGCGTCGAGAACCGTCTCCGTCGCGTCGCTCGCGAGGTCGTACGCGACCAGCTCCGGCCGCCGGCTCGACGTGGTCCGGTACGCCAGCAGGCGGTCGTCGGCCAGTCGACCCTCAGTCACGTTGGCGACGCCGGCCGGGAAGTCGAGCTCGCGCGCCTCACCCGTCTCGACGTCGTAGATTACGGGCACCGTCACGGCCCCGCGCGTCCGGCTCGCGACGAATTGGTCGCCGGCCTCCAGGAAGTGGCTCGGCGACTCCTCGAACTCGTCGCCGCCGAACCAGGTCACGTCGGCGGCGCCGGAGACGTCCCCACTCAGGTCGACGATCCCGCTGCGATTCAGATCCTCGGTGTTGTCGCTCACGAGGAGTCGGTCGCCGTCCGGCCCCCAGTCGATCGGGGCCGCCTCCGCGCCCACGTCGCCGATATCGAGGTTCCGTGGGTTCGACCCGTCGGCGTCGGCGACGTACACGTCGAGGTTCTCGTAGGCGTCGGTCTCGTTGGTCGCGTACGCGATCCGGTCGCCGTCGGGCGCCAGTTCGCCGGCGGCGACGGCGCGCTCGTAGTCGGTGAGTTTCGTCGTCTCGTCGCTCTGCAGATCGTGGCGATAGAGGTTCATCTGCCCGTCGCGACTGGAGCCGAGCAGGAGCGTCTCGCCGTCCTCGCTCACGCTGTGGAGACGGAGCTGGCCGTCCATCTCGACGATCGGCTCGCTCTCGCCGTCAAGCGACATCGCCCACACGTCGTGTTGTTCGTCGCCGTCCTCGTCCCGATGGTAAAAGAGCCGGTCGCCCGACGGATCCCACTCGAACCCGGCGCGGACCGAGCGCGGGACCTCGCCGTCGCTCAGCTGCTCTCGGTTCCCGTCGCGCGGATCGAGGAGGTGGAGCTCGTTTCGGCCGGTCACGTCGTAGTAGAGGGCTACCGTCTCGCCGTCGGGGGACACCCGCGGGCTCGCGATCGTCGGGAGAGAGGCGAGTTCGCGGAGCACGTCGGCGTCGTCAGTGTCAGACATCCGATCGCAAACGGCGAGCGTATCACCTTTAAGGTTTCCCGGCCGTGCAAACGTATTTACGGTTATGTGTTGTATTGTGGTGTGTGCAACAGAACGTCGGTGCGACGGACAAGCGCGTTAGAACCGCCCTCGGAGCGGTTTTCGGGATCGCCTCGATCGGGACCCTCAGCGGTGCTGTGTCGCTCCCCGAGATCGCCGCGCCCGTGCTCGGTGTCGCCTCCCTCCTCATGCTCGGCACCGCTGCGACCGGCGTCTGCGGGCTCTACGCGCTGCTCGGCGTCGACACGTGTCCGGTGTCGGCGGTCGATTCGCGGTAGGTCGGTCCAGTCGAGCGGTTATTTATAAGTGGCCGTGGCTGTCGTCGTCGGCTCTTTATAATTCGTCGTCGACTCGTTATCAATCGTCGTCCGACGCGGCGTACGTCTCCAGCGCGGTGAGACGCCCGTCCGCGACGGAAAAAACGTCCACGAACGCGAACACCTCGTCGCCGTCGGCGTCGAGCAGCCGGCCGTGGACGGCGACGCCGGGACCATCGGGGTACACCGCGTCGACGGCGTGGCTCGTGTCCGTCATCGGGCGCTCGTCGCGCATGAACGCGACGAAGCGGCCGCGGCCCTCGAAAGTGCGGTCCGGGCGTCGCTGGACGAACTCGGGGGCGAGCAACGTAGCGAGCCGGTCGTAGTCGCCGGTATCGAGCGCGTCGTAGTACGCGCGGACGAGCCGCGCGGGATCGTCGGTCGGAGGTGTCGTCACGCCGCGAGCGCCTCGAACTCCTCGGCCGAGGTGCGGGTCCCCTTCGAGAGGACAGCGTCGCCGGCCCGGAGGGTGGTGTCGATGTCGTGACCGACGAGCCACCCCTCGTCGGGCCGGCGGATCGCGATGACGCTCGTCGAGATATCAGTCGCGGGGATTCCGTTCTCGATCCGGGTGCCGTCGAGGTTGCTCCCCTCGACGATCACGGTCCGGGTGATGATCTCGTCGGACTCTTGGACCGCCATCTCCACGACGGGGTGGACGCCGATGTCGCGCATGACGCCCTCGGTAATCTCCAGGGCGGCGTCGGAGATCTCTTCGGTCGCGACACCGAGGTGTATCAGCCCGCGCAGCGACACGGGGTCGTCGGCCTCCTGGGCGGCCCGGAGGGTCCACGCTTCGAACCGCGACTGGAGCGCGTCGACCTCGATCTCCAGGTTCGACACCTCTTCGGCGAGCGCCTCGTTGTCGAAGAGGACAGAGCCGTACGCCAGATCGACCGCCAGCTCCGAGAGATTCTTCATCAACACGATGGAATCGACCGCGCGCTCTAAGTCGTTGATGGCGGGCTCCGGTGGCTCGTTCGGGTCGAACGGGTCGCCAGTCAGCGTCGGATGGACATCGACGACCCCCGTTTCGGGCCCGCGGAGGAGCGTCACGTCGCCGACCTCGATCTGGGTCTTCGGGCCGGGGTTGAAGATCCAGTCGTCCTCGCGCCGGATCGCGATGACGCGTACGCCCGTCTTCGACTCGAGGTCGATGTCCTTCAGCGTCCGCCCCGCATACGCGGAGTCGGCCGACACGGTGCCGCGGACAAGCGTCTCGACGCCCTCGGTGAGCGCGCCGCGCATCGCGTCGGGGAGGCCGATCTCCTCGGTGACGATCTTGGCGATGTCGCCGGCGGCGTCGGAGATCTTGTCGGCCGCGCCGACCACACCGAGTACCGGCGCCAGCGTCTCGGCCTCGTCCGGGCTCCGGGCCGCGAGCATGAGGCTCATGCGCGCGCGCATCTGGAGCACGTCCATTCGGTGTTCGAGTTCGACGACCTCGTGGGCGATCGTCGGGCTCCCGTGGAGGACCGCGGAGTACGACAGGTCGATCAGCAGCTCGGCGGTGTCTTTCATCTCCACGAGCAGGTCCTTCACGCTCGTCGGCTCGTACCGGACCCGCAGCGGTCCGTCCCGCCCGTCGAATCGTCCCATGCGATCACCGTCTCCGGCTCCGAGTAAAAGGCTTGTCACGGACCGGCTGTCGAACGCCGTAACACGGCGTTTCAGACCGCTTCGCCGGCGACGTAGGCGACCGAACTCGCTTCCGGAGCCTCGCTCTCACCCGCCTCACCCGCCTCGATCTCCTCGGCGAGGTCGACGAGCGCGAGCCACCGGAGGAGCCGATCGGCGCGCTCGCGCCACGTCGCCTCCCAGTTCGGGTCGCGGGCGCGGTCGTGCCGCGGGACCGACTCTCGGGTCGCCGCAAACAGTCCTTCGGGGGTAAGCGGGTCCGCGGGCGAGGCGTCTCTCAGGGCGGTAAGCGCCTCGGGAACGAGAAGCACACCGTCGCGGAGCCCCTCTCGGACGCGCTCCGGGGTCGGCTCGGCGTCGGTCCTGACGAATCCTCGGGATGTCTCCCGGGCCAGTCCGAGCGCGCGCAGGAACGCCAGCCAGTCGTTCGCGGTCTGGCGGTCGGAGAGCCCTCGGCGCTCGCGGAGCCGGGCACAGCAGTCGTCAGTGCTTCCCGGGACGAGCGGCACCGCCCGCTGGAACGCGCGGAGGTCATCGAGCGAGTCGGGGGGTTCGGGGACCGGCTTGAGACGCATCGTGGGGACCGCCTCAGCGGTAGCCGAACGACTCCGCGAGCAGCTCCTCGTCCGTCTCGCCGACCGTGTAGACGGGGCCGTCGACGACGTCGACGGTGACCTTCGCGGGCGCGAAGACGCGCTCGTCGACCTCGTAGAAGTCCCAGTCGGCGTCCTCGAACACCTCGACGAAGGGCGTCCCGTACTCCTCGCGGGCGGTCGAGACGATCTGGTCGAAGCGGTCGTCGTCTCGCGCGACCTGCAGGTGAACCTCCCCACCGTAGGCTAAGGCGTCGTTCGTCCGCCCCATCGCCAGATCCTCGTCGCGGGTGGCCGGGGCCATCGGTGCGGCGCCGGAGGCGTGGAGCACGTCGGTCGGCTCGTAGCCGAGCTCAAGCAGGCGGAAGACGGCGAGCTCCGCGGCGCGAGCCGCAGTCGCGACCGAGCCCGCGGTGGAGCCGGTCGCGTAGGCCGGCAGGAACACGCCCTCGGCCTCGACCTCGGCGAGGTCGGCGACGTGTTCGGCGACCTCCTCGGTCGGAAGCGTCGTCGACTCAACGGTGAGCGTCGCGAACTCGGAGGAGTCGTAGTAGCCGACGCGCTCGAACTCGGCCTCCTGTCCGACGAGCGCCCGGGCCGGCCCCGAGCCGAGTCCTTCGAAGCCGGAGTCGAAGGCGAGTTCCCAGCCGGCCTTCTGCGAGCAGAGCAGCGCGATCGCTGGGTGGTCGGTCGACAGCTCGACGTACTGACGCGGCGCCCCTGCGACCTCGCCCATGCGGGTGCGGAGATTCGCGAGCCCAGCGGTCTGGATCTCGGCGAGCAGCAGTCCCGCCTCGACGCCGCCCGCGGCGTCGATTCCGAAATCGACGACGGTGGCGCCGTTGTCCAGCTCGTAGCCGACGACGTCGAGCTCGCCGGCGAAGTCGAGCGCCTCGTCGACGAGCTCGATCGCGGTCCGGTTGATGCTTTCCATGCCCGACCGTTCTCGCTCCCGCAGTAAGTGGTTTGTCAGTCGTCGTCGTCAGCGTCTCAGTTACCGTCGCCGGCGGCGACCGGCTCGACGTGGAACACGTACCCCTCGTACGCGTCGTCCAGGTTCATCGGGGATTCGACGGCGGTGTGGTCCACACAGAGGAACGCCGTCGCCTCCACGGCGCCCGCCCCGGTTTCCTCCTGGTACCGCTCGGTGACAGAGAACGCCACGGGCTCGGAACAGCCCCGGCGGTGGCACTCGGTCGGCGGATCGGGGGTCGGCTCCAGTTCGTCGCCGCGTTCTCGGGCCTCCGAGATGTCTCGCTGTATCTGTCGGCGCTCCGCGTCGCGTGCCTGTTTGTCGCGCCCGGATTTGGTGTCCGCCATACGTCTCCCGTCGCGCTTCAGCCGCATAATGCTACGGCTGATTTTGACGAATGGCTCGGCTGACGCTCGCGGAAAGTTGGAGCCAATTCTCGCTTCCGATCCTACCAGAAGCCGCCGCCTGAGCCGCCTCCGCCCCCGTCAGGCCCCGGCGGACCACTCGGTCCGCGCGGCCCGCTCGGACGTGGATCGGGGTCGATCTCCACCAGTTCCGACTCGGCGCGCGGGTCGATCTCGCGGCCCTCCTCGTAGCGCACGAAGGAGAGGTAAAAGGGCTCGCCGCAGCTGGGGGCGTCGCGCGGTTCACCACTCGTTTCGCCCTCGTCACTCGTCTCGCTCACGTCCGGCCCGCGCACGCCGTCGTGCGGGTCCCAGTCGACCCCGTCACTCTCGCCGCAGACGAATCGGACGCCGTCGGCGTCGTCGCCCTCGAACGGCTCCGTCGGGTCGACGTACGTCCACCCTTCGAGGGGGTACGGCGTCACCGACTTGTCCGCGAGGTAGCCGTCGCGTTCCAGCTCGACGAGGGTCCCGCAGTGCGGACAGTAGTAGGTGACCGGATAGCTCATGTGGATCGTACGGTCGTTGTTTATAAAGGATCGTCGGCGGGTGAGGGAATGGAAGAGGTCCGGTCAGTGAAAGCCGCGGTCCACGTCGTCTTCGTCGATCAGGTCCTCCAGCTCGGACGAGAGAAGCTCCTCGGCCTCCTCGAAGGTGTCCGAGAGCTCGTCGAGCTCGTCCGGGCGGCCGTCGAACTCGTAGTCCATCGGGCCGAACGCCGGCGAGTCGATCGCCTCCATCACGTCCTCGAACAGGTGATCGGGGCTCGTAGGCGCCTCCGCGTGCACCTTCAGCGTCTCGCGGAGTCGGGTCGCGGCGTCCTCGGCCGCCGCCTCGTCCTCGGGCGGCGACCGCACCGCGAACCGTCCGGCCGACTCCTCGTTCGGGAGCAGGGGATCGAGCTCGTCGTCGACCCGGCGGGCGATCTTCGCGCCCACGCCGCGGAGGTCGCGGGGGTTCTTCGCGTACGTCTTCAGGTGGTAGACGCCGACGCTCGGGTGGCCGAAGTAGAGGTCCTCACCGAGCCCCTCGCGTCTGGAGCCAGCGACCGCGCGCCAGCCGTCGGGGTCGGTCGAGTCGCTTGCGACATCGGCGAGGATGTCGTCCCAGTCTCGCACGCGCATGTCGACGGATCCTTATAAGTGAGCGCGCTTGAGCGTGTCGGTGAGCGTCGATCGCCTCAGTCGTCGGCCGTGCGATACTCCGCGAAGAACAGCCACAGCGCGACCGCCAACAGTCCGACGCTGAAGATGCCGTTGACCGCGCCGAGGACGAGGAACGCGCGTCCGCCGAGGACCCAGACGACGCCGAGCGCGATGACGTGGACGACGCCGACGAGGTACACCGCCGGACTCCAGAACCGGGTGAAAAAGAGGCCGACACCGAAGACGAAGCTCCCGGCGACCGCGAGGAAGTGCGGCATCCCGGTCAGCGTCCAGACGTAGAGATTGATCCCGGCGATCCCGACCGAACACAACAGGCCGAGCCAGTAGAGCGCTCCCCACGATCCGACCTCGTCGACGCGGAACAGGGGCGCGGAACCGGTGTCGGTCATGGGGAATACACTCAGAGCATCGTCAAAACCGTTGTGCCGGGAGCGAGCCGACGCTGCCCCAGAACACGCGAGGTACAACAAGACCCGAAAACGGAACGTATCGAATCCCTCGCGGAACAGGCCCCACAGCATGAGACCGGCGACGTGGACGCTCACGGCGCTGTCTGCGAGCGCGACGATCCCCACCGACAGCGTTTTTCGAGGTCGCCGCCGATGACGGCCGTGAACGTTCGGGGGCCGATCCTCTCCGTCGGAGAGACACGCACGGTGTCGACGTCGTACGGCGATCGCGAGCTCCGGGAGCTCCGGATCCGGCCCGACCGCGGCGCCGGCGACGCGGTCGACGTGACGCTGTGGGGCAAGTGGACCGAGACCGCCGAGCACGCCGAACCGGGCATGGAACTGCTGGTCACCGACGCCGAGGAAGACGAGTTCGGCGGCGAGACGGGCTACGCGACCACGGGCGACTCGTGGGTCGTGCTCGAACCCGACTTCCTCGTCGACGTGACCGGGATCCGGTCGTGGGTGCAGTGCCCGCGGATGTACTATTTAAACAAGCTCTCCGGGATTCCGCTGAACTACCCGGTCGTCAAAGGGACCGTCGTCCACGAGGTGTTCGGCGACCTGCTGCGCGGGATGGAGTTAGAGGACTCCGTCGTCGACCGCGTTGAGGAGGCGGGCCTCGAACTCGGTCTGCTGGGCTACGAGCCCGAGGAGGTCGCCGACGAGGTGCGCCGGAACGCCGCCGCGATCGAGGGGTGGCTCTCGCAGGGCACGCTGACCGACGAGGACACGTGGCGGTCGGAGTTCACCCTCATCTCGCCGACGTTCGGCTTAAAAGGACGCGCCGACGCGCTCCGGCGCGGGACCCCCGTCGAGCTGAAGACCGGGAAAAACACCAAGCGGGAGCCGCGCTTCCACGACAAGATCCAGGCGGCCTGCTACGCGCTCATGCTTGAGGAGCGCGGCGTCGATCCCGATATCGGCACGTTGCTGTACACGAAGAATACCGCGCTCGATCGCAACGAGGAATCGGGCAATCTCGCGCCCGCCAAGGAGTTTTCCGTGGGTCAGGGCCTCTTGCAGTTCGTCGTCCGCGAGCGCAACGCCCTCGCGGCGATGGAGTGGCGCGCGCTCAACGACCGCGGCGAGCGCCCCACCGTCCCGACGGGGTACGAGGCCGACGCGAAGTGTCAGTACTGCTTCGAGCAGGACACCTGCATGGTCGTTTCCGGCCGGCTCGATCAGGAGTCGAAGGCGGGGTCGGTCGGCACGCCGGTCCCCAACGAGGAACGCGACTACTTCGACCGGTTTTACGTCGCCTTAGAGGAGGAGCGGCGTGAGACCCACGCCGAGTACCGGAAGCTGTGGGAGCAGACCCCAGAGGAGCGCGCCGCGGACGACCGCGCGCTGATCGATCTGGAACCGGTCTCACAGACCGAGATCGACGACGCTCGGTGGGAGCTCCGCGCTCGCAAGCCGGGCGACGCCGTCTCGAAGCTCCGCGAGGGCGACGTGGCACTTGCGAGCGACGGCGACCCCGTGACCGGCCACGGCGAACTCGGCCGCATCACCGCGCTGAGTGAGGACGAGGTCGTCGTCGAGACCGACGAGCCGGTCGAGCTCCGGCGGCTCGACGTGTACCCCTCCGAGATCTCCGTCGACCGCTCGCTCACCGCGCTCCACGACGCGATCTTAAAAGGGAGCGAGGCGCGCAAGGACGTGCTGTTCGGCCGGCGCGAGCCGGAGTTCCGGGATGCTGCTGACCGCCCCGCCGACGCCCCCGAGGCCTACATCGACAACAACGCATCCCAGAACGAGGCCGTCTCACTCGCCGTCGACGCCGAGGACGGCGCACTGATCCACGGGCCGCCGGGCACCGGGAAGACGTACACCATCGCTCGGACGATCCGCGCGCTCGTCGAAGAGGGGAACCGGGTGTTGCTCTCGGCGTTCACCAACCGGGCGGTCGACAACGCCTTGGAGGCCCTGCGCGATCAGGGCTTTGACGAGGTGCTCCGTGTCGGGAGCGAAACCGGCGTCCGCGACGACATGCAGGACGTGCGGCTCGTCCAGCGCGGCGACCCCAACGCGAAGGCCGCCGAACTGCGGGACGCACCGGTCGTCGCCGCCACCACCGCGGCCTGCGGCTCTCGCGTCCTCCGCGAGTGCGAGTTCGACGTGGCCCTCGTCGACGAGGCCTCACAGCTCACGGAGCCGGGCACCCACGCCGCGATCAACCGTGCGGACCGGTTCGTCCTCGTCGGCGACCACGAACAGCTCCCCCCGGTCGTGCGCGCGGAGAACGACCTCCAGACCTCTCTCTTCCAGCGGCTCATCGAGGAGTACCCCGACGCGAGCGTCATGCTCGACCGCCAGTACCGGATGAGCCAGCGCATCCAGGCGTTCGCCTCCGCGGAGTTCTACGACGGCGCGCTCCGCCCCGCGACCCCCGAAGTCGCGGGCCAGACCCTCCGCGACCTCGGCGTCGACCCCGCCGACCTCCCCGACGGGCTCGCGGGCGGCGTCGACTTCGACGACCCGGACGGGACCCGCGACGGGAACCGGAACGTTCGGGAGGCCGAGCGCGTCGCCGAGATCGTCGACGCCTACGTCGCCGCCGGCGTCGATCCGGACGACATCGGCGTCATCGCCCCGTTCCGAGCGCAGGTCGCCGAGATCGGTCGGCGGACCGCGGTCACCGTCGATACCGTCGATCGCTTCCAGGGCTCCTCGAAGGAGGTGATCGTCGTCTCGCTGGTCGCGACCGGCGATCTCGACGGCCCGATCTTCGAGGACCACCGCCGGATGAACGTCGCGCTCACGCGGGCGAAAAAGCAACTGACGCTGGTCGGCGACGACGATGCGCTCGCCTCGGAGCCGTTCTACGCGCGTATGCTGGAGTGGGCGCAGCGGTGAGGGGGCCGGTGGCTCGACCCCCTACTCCACGTCCGCGTCGGGGTCCGTATCGGTCACGATCCCCGGCTCCTTGCTCGCGATCACGACGATCCGATCGGTGAGGTCCTCGATCGTGTTCGCCAGTTCGTCCAACAGGATCGCGAGCTCTCGGTAGACGAGCGGCTGGTCGATGTCGGTGTCGGCGAAGGCGGTCTCGATGGCGTCGTTGCGGAGGTCGTCGCACTCGCTTTCCAGATCGCGGATCGCCTCGATGCCTTCGGTGAGCGTCTCGGTGGCGTCGCTCCGCGCAAGCCCGCGGACGAACCTTTCGACCACGTCGCCGAGGACCGCGGTCATCTTGGTGATCCGATCGGCCATCTCGCGCATGTCGCGGAAGGAGTCGGTGTCCGCGTCCGGCCGCATCATGGCCACCTCCTGAACGATCCGTTCGGTGTGGTTCGGGACCACGTCGAGCTCCTTATAAAAGTCGAGCAGCGCGGACTCGTTGAAGTTGATCCGGGTGTTCAACAGGCCAATGTCGTCCGGGCCGGCGTTGGTGATGACGCCCGTGATCTCCCTGACTTGGTCGTCGCACTCGCTTTCGAGGGCGGCAATTTCGTCGACCGTCTCGCGGTACGGGCCGCCGCTCGCGTACTCGTCGAAGGCCTGCGGGAGGAGGGCGACGCAGTCGTCGATCCGATCGAGGTACGTGGCGGTCTGGGCCTCGAGTCGTTCCCCGAAGTCGGCGTCGGTGGACATGTGCTGACCCACGCACGTCGGGGCTAAAGAGGTTCCCTCGCGTTTCGTCGATCGTGAGGGTTCGGGCGTTCTCTCCGGTGTCTGCAGTCGCATAGCTGCGCCCGGCTACAGCCCGTCGACCGTGTCGAGCGCCGCCTCGATATCGGGAACGTCGAACCACTCGCGATCGGTGTACGCGTTCGTCCCGGCCGCGTACAGCTCGGAGACCGCGTCAACGACCGCCTGCGGCAGCGGTTCGGGGTCGCGCTCGCAGAGTTCGCGCCAGTCGTCGATGTCGCGGTCGGCGACCGCCGTTTTTGCCTCTGTCACGGCCTCGACCCACGCGGGGTCGTTCGCCTTGTACCACTGGCGGACGACCTCCTTCGAGATCCCCCGTCCCCCGTAGGAAAAACGATTCTCGTCGAACGTGCCGACCACGTCGGCGACGCGGAGTTCGCCGTCCGTGTACAGGCACTCGATCTTTCCGTCCTCGTGGACGAAGCCGGCCGCCTCGGCGCGCTCGGTGACGACCCGGTTCACGTCGCGCGCGAGCGATTCGAGAGCGTCGATGTCGGCTCTGCCGGCGATCTGATCGGCCTCGGCGCGGGTCAGGTAGCGGTCCTGCTGTTCGTACTTCGTCGAGAACTCCACGACCGGCTCGGGGAGGTCGACCGGCCCGTCGGGCCACTCGTCGGCGTCGATATCGGGGTCCGCGTCGAGCCCGAAATCGGCGGGGTCGGCGCGCCGCCGCAGGCTGGACCCGACCGGGACCCGGTTCCGGAAGACGACCTCCAGCGGGACGAGGTAGTTCTCCCCGCCCGCGGCGTGGAAGGCGTCGTAGTCGTAGCCGGCCTCGGGGTCCTCGTAGGGAAGGTCGGGAACCTGCGTCAGGTCGATGGCCATCTCCGTCGGCGGGGCGGTCGCGTCGGCGAGCGGGACGATCCCGGTCTCACCCTCCTCGCCCGCGTCAACGTCCCGGCCGGGATCCGCGACGCCCCGGTAGTGGGTCGGGATGCCCTCGTCTTCCAGCAGTTCGAAGTTGAACGCGCCCATCGCACAGAGGCTCGCGCCCTTGCGCGGGATCGCGTCCGGCATCTGCCCCCAGTCGAACACCGAGTAGGCGTCGGTGAAGACGAACCGACCCCGGCCGAGCGAGTCGGCGGTCGCGGGCTCGTCGACGCGGAACTCCTTGACGCTCGTCATACTGCACCCGGCGACCGCCTCCCCCATGAATCTTTCACTTACGTGGTCACCTCTATCCGGTTTTGACGGGAACGATCCACGGTCGTGGCTATACTCGTCGGAAGGCCTGCCGTCGAGGAGGACGGCCCCGACTAGCCCGCATCGAAAGGACCACGCCGCTCGCGGGCGCACCGCCGGTATGCACGATGCGCGCGAGGTCGTCGTCCTCCGGTACGGCCACCGGCCGGGCCGCGACGACCGCATGACGACGCACGTTGGGCTCACGGCCCGAGCGCTCGGCGCCGACCGGGTGATCTTCCCAGACAACGCCGGGCAGTCGGCGGAGACGGTGCGAGACATCACCGACCGGTTCGGCGGCCCGTTCGCGGTCGAACTGCGCGACGACCAGAAGGCGATCGTCCGGAACTTCGAGGGCGTCGTCGTCCATCTCACGATGTACGGCGAGCGCGTCCAAGACGTGGAGGGAGACGTTCGCGAGTCGATCCAAGGGGGCGACGGCCTCCTGATCGTCGTCGGCGGCGAGAAGGTGCCGTGGGCGCTGTACGAGCGCGCCGACTTCAACGTGGGCGTGACGAACCAGCCGCACTCCGAGGTCGCCGGGCTCGCCGTGTTCCTCGACCGGCTGTTCGAGGGGACGGAGCTGGACCGCGAGTGGGAAGACGCCGACCGGCGGGTGATGCCGGAGGCGACCGGCAAGACGGTGATCGACGCCGACGAAGAGCGCAGCGACGGGGACTGATCCGGATCGGGGCGTACCATCCTCCGGTGGTACCGGCGTCGCACCGCTCGTCACCGTCGGCGAAACCGGTCGCTCAGCAGTCCTCGCTCTCGCGGTCGACACCGCGGCGCTGGCGCTCCCGGTCGTCGTCGACGACCTCGGGCGTGCCGCTCAGAATTCCTCGCATCCCCGACATCGGCTCGCCGACCTTGAGCCCGTGGCTGGTGATCTGGAACTCGCGGATGGTCCGCTCGAAGTCGCTCGTTCGCTTTTTCAACACGCCGATCGCCTTCCGCATCTCGCCGTGAACCTCCAGGTGGCGGAGGAAGACGATGTTGTCCGCGAGGTAGCTGATGTTCTCCATCGTCGCCTGAAACTCTCCCGTGACGTTCCGCGTCTCGTCGACGAAGATCGCCGTCACGCCCGCGTTCTTGAGATATCGGCCGAGCGCGTGCATCTGCTGGAGCATCATCCCCTCCTCGCCGCGCAGCGTCAGCCGGTACCCGGCGATCCCGTCGATCATGACGATGTCCGCGCCGCGCTCTTCGACCTCCTCGCGGACCATCCGCCCGAACTCCTGTGGGGACCGCTCTAACGCCTCCACCTCGTTCACCTGGAGGGTCCCTTTCTCCATCATCTCGTCCACCGGGATGTTTACCGCGCGCGACCGAGTGAGGAACGTCCCCTTGTTCTCCTCGAAGAGATAGATGACGGAGCGTTCCCCCCGACCCGCGGCCTCCTTCATGAACTGGGTGCTCAGGGTTGTCTTCCCCACGCCGGTCGGCCCGCTCACGACCGTGACGGTCCCCCGTTCGATCCCGCCGTGGAGCAGCTCGTCGAACTCCGGGATCCCCGAGGAGATCTGCTCGAACGTGGCGTCCTCGTCGCGCTTTCCGGGCTGGAGCGCGGGGTACACCTCGATGCCCGAGTCGGTGACCCGGTAGGCGTGCTCCCCGCTCTGGGTCGCCGATCCGCGGAACTTCGGGACGCGGACCGTCTTGCCGTACTCCGCCGCGTCCAGCCGGATCGTCCCGTCCGTGATGAACTCGAGATCGTCCGTCGGCAGCGATTCGGTGTTCTGGACGGTGAAGAGCACCGTCGCCTCCCGGTCTTTCAGGAAGCGCATGAACCCGACCACCTGCTTCCGGAACTGGTAGTCGTCGGACAACAGGAAGCGGAGCTGGGTCAGCGGGTCGACGACGACGCGGTCGGGGTCGACCGCGGTCACGCCCGCGACGATCTTGTCGGTCAGCGGCTCCCGCTCGACCTCGGCGGGCGCGAACACCTCGTACGAGTCGTCCTCGACGAACACGTCCGCGCTCGGGCTGAGATCGAGGAACTCGATGGCGTCGGTGTCGAAGCCGAGCGCCGCCGCGTTCGCCTTCAGGTCGCGGAGATCCTCCTCGAGGTTGATGAAGAGCACCGTCTCCCCCTCGTCGACGCCCTGCTGGAGGAAATGGAAGCTCAGGATCGTCTTTCCGCTGCCGGCCTGACCGCGGACCATGTAGCTCCGCTCCGGGACGAGCCCCCCCGACAGAACTTCGTCGAGTCCCCGGATGCCGGTCGAAGCGCGACCGGCAAGTGGTGTTGACATACGACTCACACCGCGTCCTAGATCATTATAAATGGGTAACTCTTAGTGGTCGCGCGGTCGTCTTACAGGAAGCATGGCCTCAGACTCCGAGGGGACCGACGACGACCTCCCTTCCGGAAGATCGTCCGACTCGGACGACGAGGCCCGCGTTCTGCTTTTCATGCGGTCGGGTCGCGATCGCGAGCTGGTGGCCGAAGCCATCGGCGACCGGTTCCGCGTCGAGGTGACGACGGACGCGGCTGCGCTCGAATCGACGTTCGACTGCTGCGTCTTCGGCACCGGCGAGTTCGACCGGGTCGCCGGAGCGATCGAGCCGCGGCGGGAGCGCGCGGCGCCCGCCTTCCTCCCGTTCGTGCTGCTCGCGGGCGACGACGCGTCGCCGGCGGCGGCGGAGGCCGCGTGGGACCACGCCGACGACGTCGTCGAACTCCCGGTGCGAAAGCGGGCGCTCCGCACCCGGATCGGGAACCTCGTCGAGCGGCGACACACCTCCCTCCGGCTCGCGGCTCGCGAACGGAAACTCGCCGACACGGTCGACGACCTCCGACTCAAAGAGCGCGCGATGAACGAGGCACCGGTCGGCATCACGATCGCGGAGTCCGGCGACGACGGGAACCCGATCGTGTACGCGAGGGGTTCGAGGCGCTCACCGGTTACGGCTCGGAGGTGTTAGGCCGGGACTGCCGGTTCCTGCAGGGCGAGGGGACGAACCCGGAGACCCGGGCGACGCTCCGCGAGGCCATCGACGACGAGCGGCCGGCGTCGGTCGACATCCTGAACTACCGGTGCAACGGCCAGCAGTTCTGGAACCGGCTCACGGTCGCCCCGATCAGCGACGCGGACGGGGAGGTCACTCACTACGTCGGCTTCCAGACGGACATCACGGACCGGAAAATCCGCGAGCGGCGGTTGGAGGTAATGAACCGCGTCCTCGATCACAACCTCCGGAACAAGATGAACCTCCTCGCCGGGTACGCGGACCTGTTGCGGAGCGACCTCGACGACCCGGACGCGCTCAAATCGGTCGAAGTGATCGCCGAGACGACCGACGACCTGATGCGGATCGCGACGGCGGCCCGGAAGATCGACCACACGCTCTCGGCCCCCTCGCCGGCGGCGACGAGCGCCGGGCTGCGCGGCGGGATCTCGCAACTCGCGAGCCGGATGCGCGATCGGTACCCCGCGGCGACGATCACCCTCTCACTCCCCGAGGACGACTCGCTCGACACGACGGTCGTCGGGCTGCCGACGGCGATCGAGGAGGGAGTGGAGAACGCGATCAAACACAACGACAGCCCGAACCCCGCCGTGGACGTTCGCGTCGAGCGACGATCGCCGGAGTGGCTCGCGGTCGAGATCACCGACAACGGTCCCGGCATTCCCGACCACGAGACCCGAGTCCTCGACCGCGGTGAGACGCCGTTAACTCACGCGGACCGACTGGGTATCTGGCTGATCTACTGGGTCGTGAGCAAGGCCGGCGGCGAGTTCTCGGTCGACACGTCCGCCGAGGGGACCACGCTCCGACTGGTCGTGCCCGCGAACCCCTGATCTCTCGGCGGCGACCGCCTCCGTGCTCACAGCGCCCGTTTCGACCGGATCCGTGCGAGCCGCGTTCGCGCCTCCTGCCGGCTCGTCCCTCGCACTCGACCAGTCTCGGCGTCCGCCATCGAGATGAGCGAAAGCCGGTCGAGGAGCGGCGGCCAGTCGGCGGCACCCGCGGCGTCGCTGGCGAACGCAACCGCGTTTCCGAGTCCCTCGCGCTCGGCGGTCCCGACCCGCGCGACCGTCCCGTCCGCGTCCCGACGCCCGCCCGCGACGTAGAGCCGGTCGCCGACGGTCGCCGGGACCCACGCCGGCAGAAGCAGTATCCAGAGCGCAACGCCGACAACCGCGTACGCCCACGACGGGATCCGGTCGCGCTCCGGCTCGTACCCGTGGATTCGATTGACGCGACGGTCCGCCGCCGTCCGGTCGCCGCGGTGCCCGACGAGCAGGGTCGCCAGAAGCGCCACCGTCTCGACCGCTGCGAGCGCCGGGAGCAGCGCGGTCGCGACGAGCGCTTCCCGAGTCCGGAGCCGGACGAGCGCGTGCCGGAGCGCCGCGTCCCGGTCGGCCTCCGGCAGCGAGAGGAGCCGCGTCGAGACGACGAGCCGCGAGCCGCGGTGGCCGTCGGCGACGGCAACGTTGGCGGCGTCGGCGCGGACGACCGTCACTTTGGGAGCGTCGACGCCGACCTCGTCCGCGAGCGTCGCCACGCGGTCGGCGACGAAGTCGGCGGGGCGGTTATCCAATTCGGCCTCGGGGAGCCGGGCGATCCGGCGGTCGACCACGATCGGACCGAGGAGCGCGGAGCCGCCGAGTCCGACGACGACGGCGGCGATAATCCCCCCGAGAACGCCCGGGCCGGCGACGCCGAGGCCGGCGGGTCCGAGGAGCGCGGCGGCGGGGACCAGCGGGACGGCGGCGAGCAGGACGGGGACGGCGAGAAGCGCAAGCACGCCGACGGCCCGGCGGACACGCGTTCCGCCCGTCGGAGATTCGGCTCCGTCGGACTCCTCCGAGCCGTCTCGCTGGTCGCCGCCGCCGGTCGATGCCATACGACCGTGTCGTGTCACAGGCGGGGTAAAGCTTTGCCGGAGGCAATCGACGGCGTTAGGTTACTGTTTTTCAGGCAGTGAGACGGTCAGTACGGGGACGTCTGCGACACGGACGATTTTCTCGGTGACGCTCCCGAGGAGGTACCGTTCTAGGCCGGTTCGGCCGTGCGTCCCCATCACGATGAGGTCGATATCGCGTTCTTCCGCGTAGTCCAAGATGGCTCGGGCAGGTGTCCCACTCAGAATCGATGCCTCCACAGATCGCAGACCCGCGTCTTCGGCTCGATGAATGACGTCGTCGACGGCTTGTTGCCCTGCTTCCTCTAATGCAGTTAGCACCTCAGCACTACCGAACTCTCCCGAGACGGCGGTGAGATCGACGACGTGAATGACATGCATCGCTGCATCGGTCGCCTCTGCGATAGTTATCCCGTGATTCGCAGCAACGTTCGCCGCGTCGCTGCCGTCCGTCGGAACGAGGACCGTCTCGAAGTCGGAATCGAGCGTGGTGTCCTCGTGGACGGTAAGGACGGGCACCGGCGAGGTGCGAAGCGTCCGCTCGGTTACGCTGCCGAGGACGAGACGATTCAACCCTGTTCGTCCGTGCGTCCCCATCACGATGAGATCTACGTCGTGGTCTCTCGCGTAGTCGATGATCGTCTGGTGGACCGGGTCAGCGGTTTCTATGACGTGAGTCGTCGCTGAAACGCCGACGTCAGCCGCCTGATTCCTGAGTGTCGCTAGCGTCTTCTCCCCGCGTTGAGTTCCTTCCTCAGCAACTTCCGATTCAACGTCAGCCGGAGGCTCGTCCAGTTCAACGACGGTAATCGCGTGGAGCGAGGCGTCGAAGCGTTGTGCGAGGTCAAGCGCTGTTTCAGTTGCTGTTCCCGCAGCAGCGCTCCCGTCTGTCGGAACCAAGATCTCGTTGTACATGCTTCGCTCTTCGGGTTGATACACTGTAAAGTCGATCTCGACCGTATCTACGGATCAATTGCGGTTGACGAAAAGATGCTCCGCCTTCACGGCCAGCAGTCCCGGCTGTACGGCGCAGTCGATCCGTATACGAACGAGGTCCTTCGCGTGAGCCTCTATCCGACCGCAACGAAACAGACGACACGATGGTTGCTGACCGAGCTACACCAGCGCTACCAGCTTGATGACGCGGAGTTTCTCGTCGATAACGCAGACAATCTTGGTCGCGTTCTCGCTGAAGATGGCTATCGATTCCAAGCGCTCGCGGTCGGGAGCGACAGCGGGACGCCGCGGCGCGGAAAAGGGGATCGGACTCGGCAAGGGCGGACAACCGCAACTGCGGTCAGCGGTGACCGTTTCTTCCGGAGCTTTTAACCCGGTTCTCTACCAGATCCACGTAATGGCTTTTGAGGATCTACTGAACGACCCCGTCATCCAGAAGTACCTCCACGAGCTGGTGGGGCCGACGGGGATGCCGGTCGCGGCCGCACCGCCCGACGGTGAGGTCACCGATGAAGAGCTGGCGGAGGAGCTCGGGTTGGAGCTCAACGACGTCCGACGCGCGCTGTTCATCCTGTACGAGAACGACCTCGCCACCTACCGTCGGGTGCGCGATGAGGACTCGGGGTGGCTCACGTACCTCTGGACGTTCCACTACGACAACATCCCGGAGAATCTCGAAGAGGAGATGTACCGCCTGCTCGACGCCTTAGAGGAGCGCGAGGAGTACGAGCGCACCCACGAGTTTTACCTCTGTGAGGTGTGTTCGATCCGCTTCGAGTTCGGCGAGGCAATGGACTTCGGCTTCGAGTGCCCCGAGTGCGGCTCTCCGGTCGAGGCGATGGACAACGACCGGCTCCGCGAGGCGATGGGGCAGCGCGTCGAGAAGCTCCGTAACGAGCTCAACGTGGACGTGACGGGCTAATGGTCGTTCTCGCAACCAAGTGCTACGTCGAGGGTGACGCCCGCGACCGCGCACTCGACGGCATGAACTCGCTGGTCGCCAACGACATCGGCGAGCTCGACGTCGACTGGCAGGTCGGCGTCCGCGACGACGACTTCGTGCAGGTGGACGTGAGCGGCGAGGACGCCGAAGTCGCTCGCAACGTCCTCGCGGAGACGTGGGGCGAGATCGTCGCCCACGACGACGGACTGGAGGCCGGCGAGGAGTACGTCGGTACCCTGGAGTCGTGGGACGACGACGGGTTCGTCCTCGACGCCGGCGTCGACGTGCAGATTCCGGCCGACGAGATCGGCCTCGGCAGAGGGTCGCCCGAGCAGGTCGTCGAGCGATTCGGACTGGTCCAGCACCTCTCCGTGCGGTTCGTCTACGGCGGCGACGTCGGCGACCCGGACGCCGAGCCGAGCCGGCTGTCGGACGCCGAGCGCGACCGCCTGTACGACTGGCAGCGCGGGGACGGTCGTCTCAACGTTAACTCGGCGACTCGCGGCGAGGTCCGCGCGACCGTGAACCGTGCGGGTCACGCGCAGGACATCATCACCGTCGAGCGACTCGGGCTCTTAGAACAGAGCGTCGTCTGTACCGAGGACACCGACCCGCCGGGGCTGTTGGCCTCGATCGGCTCGTATCTCCCGGCGGAGATGCGCTGCGTCGTGTAATCTGTGAACCGACGCTTCGCTCTCGCTCTCGCGGTCGTCGCGCTGCTCGTCGTCAGCGCCGGGTGTCTCACCTACATCAACGACGGCGGCGAGGTCGCGAACGAGACACTCGACGCCGAGCCGCCACAGGCGTACGACTTCGCGACCGACCGCGACACGGCGATCAACCTGTCGACTGGGACGCGGTACACCGCGGTGTACAACGTCTCCGGCGTCGACGAGATACGGTTCTACCGGCAGACCCCGTACACGGGCGATCAGCCCTTCGAGTTCGAGGCGTTCCGGTATCAGTACCCCGACGGCGAGGTGGTTAACGGGAGCGAGTTCCGCGCCCGCGGCGGCGAGATCGATCGCACCCCCGACGAGACGTGGGTCCGGTTCGACGACGAGATGGACGGCGGACGAATGGCCATCTCGGCGTCCGGGTCGCCCCGTCGATTCACCACGCTCACCTACATCGAGGGATCGTACGTGGTGACGCTCCCGCCCGGGTTCAGCACCGACATGCCGATCGTCGGGCACGTGTCGCCGCGCGGTTACGAGATCGAGACGATCGACGGCCGCGATCAGATCACGTGGGATTCCGTCACCAGCGGGTCGGTCGTGGTCCAATCGTACCGCGAGACCGATCTGCTCGTCTTCGGGGTGATCCTCGTGATCGCCGCGATCGCCGCCGTCATCGGGACGGTCTACTTCCGGCGACAGCTGGAGGAGCTTCGCGAGCGACGCCGGCAGATGGGTCTCGGCGTGTACGAAGACGACGAGGACGACGAATAGCTCCCCCTTCCGTCGGCAACTTTGCTTTCGGACTGGCGCCCTTTTTCAGTGCGCGACGCCTTGTGCGGGTATGGACGCCGCAATTGTCACCGTCGGGGACGAACTCCTCGTCGGTGATACCGAGAACACGAACGCGACGTGGCTTTGCGGCCGGCTCGCCGACCGCGGCGTGACGGTCCGCCGGGTAACGGTCGTCCCCGACGAGGTCGCCGAGATCGCGCGCGTCGTCAACGAATACTACGCCGAGTACGACGCCGTGCTCGTCACCGGCGGGCTCGGACCGACGCACGACGACGTGACGATGGAGGCGGTCGCGGCCGCGTTCGGGCGCGACCTCGTCGCCAACGATCAGGCCGCGGACTGGCTCGCGGAGCGTGGGTACAGCGCGGACGATCTGGTCGCCGAAACGACCCACCTCCCGGCCGACTGTCGACCGCTCGCCAATGAGGCGGGCGTCGCGCCCGGCGCCGTCGTCGAGTCAGTCTACGTTCTCCCCGGTGTTCCGGCGGAGATGGAGGCGATGTTCGAGTCGGTCGTCGAGGAGTTCGAAGGGACCCCAACCCACACCGTCGTCGTCGACGTCGACGAGCCGGAAAGCGAGTTGCTAGAGCGATTCACGGAGCTACAGGAGACGTTCGACGTGACTGTCGGATCGTACCCCGGTGAGAGCGTACGGGTGAAGATCACGGCGGCGGCCGCCGACGAGGCGGAGCGCGCCGCCGAGTGGGTTCGAGAGCGGTCGGAGCTGGTCGATTCGGAGAACTGAGGACTGAGACGCAGACTTACCGGTATAAGTACGCGAGCCACAGCGCGGTGATCACGAGGCTCGCGACGAGCACGGCGGTCGCGGTCGCGTCGATCGGGAGCGGCTCGACTGGGGCGGCTTCGAGGATCATGGTTCGCGCTTGTTCTGGGGGCGCCTTAATCTTGATCTTCCCGCGGCGAGACGCCTCCCGCTTAAGGGCTCGCCGCCGAAGGACCGGACATGCACGTCGGATTCGTGGTGAACCCGGTCGCCGGGATGGGCGGCCGCGTCGGGCTCAAGGGCACCGACGGGAAGGTGGCGGAGGCGGTCGCGCGCGGCGCCGAGCCGCGAGCGCCGGACCGGGCGCGGCGGGCGCTGGAGCGGCTCGCGGCGGTCGCGCCCGAGGCGCGTATCTCGACCGCCGCCGACCCCATGGGCGAGCGGCTGGTCCGCGAGGCCGGCTTCGAGCCGATCCGCGTGGTCGACCCGTTCGACGGCGCGACGCCCGACCCCACGGAGACGACGGCCGACCACACCGCGCGCGTCGTCGAGGCGTTCGTCGCCGGCGACGACCCGGTGGACCTCGTCCTGTTCGTCGGCGGCGACGGCACGGCGACGGACGTGGCGACGGTGTTGGAACGGACCGGAGCCGAGATCCCGATGCTCGGCGTCCCAGCCGGCGTGAAGGTGTACTCGTCCGTGTTCGCCGTCTCGCCCGAGGACGCCGCGGCGGTCGCGGCGACCTTCTCCCGCACCGAGCGCCGCGAGGTGATGGACATCGACGAGGACGCCTACCGCGAGGGGGAGGTTCACCCGGAACTCCGAGCCGTCGCGCGCGTCCCGGTCGCCGAGGACCTCCAGTCGTCGAAACAGACCGCGAGCGGGACCGTCGAGTCGCTCGCCGAGGGCGTCGCCGACGACATCCGCGAGCGGGAGGGCGAGGGCGTCACCTTCGTGCTCGGCCCGGGGTCGACGGTCGGCGCGATCAAGGAGGAGCTCGGGTTCGAGCCGTCGCCGATCGGCGTCGACGTGTGGCGCGACGGGGCGGTTATCGTCCGGGACGGCACCGAGTCGGAGATCCTCGACGCGCTCGGCGAGGAGAACGTGATCGTCGTCTCGCCGATCGGGGGACAGGGATTCGTCTTCGGCCGCGGAAACCCGCAGCTGTCGCCGGCGGTGATCCGGCGGTGCGACCTCCGGATCGTCGCCTCGCGGACGAAACTCGACGACGTGCGGGCGCTCCGGGTCGATACCGACGATCCCGACCTCGACGCGGAGCTCGCCGGGTGGGTGCGCGTCCGCGTCGGCAAGTTCGAGACGCGGATGATGAAAATCGCTTAAACCGGCCCGTCGCCGTCCGCGAAGAGGAAGTACACCTCGCCGAGTACGACCGCCGCGACCGCCGCGAGCGGGACGACGAGGACGCTCCCCGCGCCGAGCGCGTACAGCGCGCCGCCGAGAAGCACGCCGGCGACGAGGACGGCAAGCCGCGTGACGAGCATCCGCATCGGTTCGGAAAGGGAGTCGAGCACAGGTGATACTGGTGTCGAACGATGAAAAATCGACGGCCCGGTAAGCTCCGCAGAGACGGCGAAAACGCACCCATGCGACGGCGTTTTAAATACGGACGCCGTATCGTGCTATATGATGACACAGATCGCCGAATCTCCCGAGGTATGTGGAAGAATCGGCGGGACCGGCACGGGCAACAAGCTTATTCCCGAACCGGGTGCAGTTACTGACAACCCCCGCGAGGAATCATGAACGAAGTCCAACTCGAAGTGGCGAAAGCGTACCCGAACGACTCGGGTCGCGGCATCGCCCGACTCGACCCCGATACGCTGTTGCACCTCAAGCTCTCGCCCGGCGACATCATCGAGATCGAGGGCGCGGAGACGACCGCCGCCAAGGTCTGGCGCGCCGACCGCCAGGACTGGAACACGGACACGGTCCGCGTCGACGGCTTCACCCGTCAGAACGCCGACGTGGGCATCGGCGAGCGCGTGACGATCCGGAAGGCGGAGGCCGAAAAAGCCGAGAAGCTCGTCTTGGCTCCGCCCGAGGAGGCGTCCGTCCAGTTCGGCTCCGACGCCGCTGGCATGGTGAAACGCCAGATCCTCAAGCGGCCGGTCGTCGAGCGCGACATCGTTCCCGTGATGTCGTCGACGAACCACCCGTTCATGCGATCGCCCGGACAGGCGATCCCGCTAATCGCGGTCGACACCGAGCCCGACGGCGTCTGTCTGATCACCGAGGACACCGAAGTCGAACTGCGCGAGGAGCCGATCTCCGGGTTCGAGAAGACCGGCAGCGGTATCACCTACGAGGATATCGGCGGGCTCCAGTCGGAGATCCAGCGCGTCCGCGAGATGGTCGAGCTGCCGATGAAACACCCGCAGATCTTCTCGAAGCTCGGGATCGAGCCGCCGCAGGGCGTCCTCCTGCACGGCCCGCCGGGCACGGGGAAGACCCTGCTCGCGAAGGCGGTCGCCAACGAGACGAGCGCGTCGTTCTTCTCGATCGCCGGCCCGGAGATCATCTCGAAGTACTACGGCGAGTCCGAACAGCAGCTCCGAGAGATCTTCGAGGACGCGAAAGAGGAGAGCCCGAGCATCATCTTCATCGACGAGCTCGACTCGATCGCGCCGAAGCGCGAGGACGTGACCGGCGAGGTTGAGCGCCGCGTCGTCGCGCAGCTGTTGACGATGATGGACGGCCTCGAAACGCGCGGACAGGTGGTCGTCATCGGCGCGACGAACCGCGTCGACAGCGTCGATCCCGCACTCCGGCGCCCCGGGCGCTTCGACCGCGAGATAGAGATCGGCGTCCCCGACGAGGTGGGTCGCAAGGAGATCCTCCAGATCCACACCCGCGGGATGCCGCTCTCGGACGACGTCTCTCTCGATCACCTCGCCGACGAGACGCACGGGTTCGTCGGCGCCGACATCGAGAGCCTCACGAAGGAGGCCGCGATGAAGGCGCTTCGGCGGTACCTCCCCGAGATCGACTTAGACGACGAGGAGGTCCCGCCGAGCCTCATCGACCGGATGATCGTCAAGCGCGACGACTTCGGTGCCGCGTTAAATGAGGTGGAGCCCTCCGCGATGCGCGAGGTCCTCGTCGAGCTCCCGAAGATATCGTGGGACGACGTCGGTGGGCTCAGTGAGGCCCAACAGCAGGTTCAAGAATCCGTAGAGTGGCCGCTCAGCTCGCCGGAGAAGTTCGACCGGATGGGCGTCGACCCCCCGAAGGGCGTGCTGCTGTACGGCCCGCCCGGCACCGGGAAGACGCTGATGGCGAAGGCGGTCGCCAACGAGACGAACGCGAACTTCATCTCGGTCAGGGGGCCACAGCTGCTCTCGAAGTGGGTCGGCGAGTCGGAGAAGGCGATCCGGCAGACCTTCCGGAAGGCCCGGCAGGTGAGCCCGACCATCATCTTCTTCGACGAGCTGGACAGCCTCGCGCCTTCGCGCGGGCAGGAGATGGGGAACAACGTCTCCGAGCGCGTCGTCAACCAGCTGCTGACGGAGCTCGACGGGTTAGAGGAGATGGGCGACGTGATGGTGATCGGCGCCACCAACCGTCCCGACATGATCGACCCCGCGCTGCTGCGCTCCGGCCGGTTCGACCGGCTCGTCATGATCGGACAGCCCGACCAGGAGGGCCGCGAGCGGATCCTCGAGATCCACACGCAGGACACGCCGCTCGCACCCGACGTGACCCTCCGCGAGATCGCCGAAATCACCGACGGCTACGTCGGCTCCGATCTGGAGGGCATCGCCCGCGAGGCCGCCATCGAGGCGCTGCGCGACGACGACGACGCCGAGGAGGTCGAGATGAAGCACTTCCGGCGCGCGCTGGAGTCGGTGCGCCCCACGATCAACGACGACATCCTCGCGTACTACGAGGAGGTCGAAGAGCAGTTCAAGGGCGGCAGCGGCAACGCGATCCGCGACACCGGCGGCAAGATCGGGTTCCAATAACGCTCTCCGCGTCCTCACTGCGAATCACGTTCCGCGCCTTTTAACCCCAACATCGACCAATAACGGATATGTCCCAGCCGCGCGTCCCGGGCGACGACGAGAACACGCTAGAGCTGCCCTGCGGGCAGACGATGGTGGCCGGCGAGCTGGATCTGGGGATGCGTGAGTTCAAGTGCGATTGCGGCGAGACGCACGCGGTCGTGATGGACGTGCATCCCCCGGAGCGGTTCCTCCCGGACTTTCTGGTCGAGGTGCTCCGCGAGGCGATCGAGACCACGAGCGAGGAGATGCCGGAGTTCGACACGCCGCATCTGCTTGGGGTCGTCTTAGAGGAGTTTCCGGAGGCGGTCGTCGCGTACGACGCCAGCGAGAACGCCGACGTGGGGTACGCGATGGCGTGGGTGACTGAGTTCGACTCGCGCCGACTCCACGAGATCGTCGTCGAGCTCGTCGTCGAGCTGATGGAACACGCCGTGAGCCACGCCGACGACGACGAGGCGCTCTCGGCGTTCGAGCAAGAAATGGTCGAGTTCGACGTGGCGGAGTTCGTCGATCAGTATCGCGCTGAGCGCGACCTTGAGGCCGAAGACCCGTACGCCTGAGCGCGAGGCCGACCGCGATCTCGGGTTTGGGGGTCTCGGATCCTTTTAAAACGCCGTCCACGATCGGTGGATCAAACCCCGATAACGACCGCTACAGCTATTGTGTCAGACTATTGTCTGACTCCCGTCTCACTGAACCCTATATGTTCGGAGACCGTAGGCAAGACGTATGAGCGCCGCTGAATACGACCGGTACGACTGGATCCGCGGCGTGCTCGCCGCGGCCGACAAGCCGCTGACGGCGCGGGAGATCCTCGCACTCGCCGGGAAATGCGAGGAGATCGACAGCCCGCACCGCATCGCCACCGTGTTGGGGCGGTGGGCCGAGCGCGGCGAGGTCGAGGTCATTGCGGATCGGCCGTATCGATACCGGCTGGAGGCCTGAGCGGGAGGACCCACGATCAGTCCGGTCCGAACCGGAGCGCCTTCTCCTCCGGGTCGAGCGTCGCGACCGCGCCGAGCGGGAGCGGGAACGAGGGATCGGTGTGGCCGAAGTCGTAGCCGAAGCCAGCGACGGCGTCGGGCACGTATCGTCCAAGCTCCCGAGTGACGACGTTCTCTAGCTCGGCGGGGTACTCATCGGGGTCCGGATCCCACTCTAGCGGCGGTGCGTTGGTCCGCGGGCGACCGACGAGCACGCCGTCGAACCGCTCTAACAGCCCGCGCTCACCCATCGCGCGAAGCGTGTAGCCGACCTCGCGCGGCGGCGGTACGTCCTCCGAGGTCTCCAGCGCGAGGACGGCCCCGTCGAGTCGGTCGGGCGCCGGGAGGTAGCGGTCCGTCTGGAGGTGCCACTTCACGATCGCGAACGTCCCGCCCCACACCCGACCGCGGACCGGTTCGGCGGAGTCTCCCTCCGGCCCCACCCACATCGTCGGGCCGGGGGTATCGTCCCACTCGCGGGGCTCGCGAGCCTCGAAGTCGAACCAGTCGTCGGTCCACTCGTCGGCGGGCACGATCCGGCCGAGCGACTCCTCAAACAGCGCGCGACGGAGGTACCGCTCGGTGTAGGTGTGGAGATCGGCGTCGCAGACGAGGTCCGGGTGGACGCCGAGCCCGTAGCTGACGATCCCGCGGTTCCAGAGGAACAGCCGGAGGTTGTCGTTGTCGCTGTAGCCGAAAAAGCGGGTCGGGCTCGCCGCGAGCGCGTCCCCGTCGAGGTGTCGCAGGACCCGAATCTGGTCGTCGCCGCCGGTGTACGCCATCACGGCGCCGATTTCGGGATCCGCAAAGGCGTCCTCGATGTCGGCCGCGCGCGCCGCGGGCGACGCCGGCTCGTCGCGGTCGGGATCCGCCGTCGGGAACACCCGCGTCTCGACGCCGAGCCCGGCGAGTCGTTCGCGACCGATCTGGAGCTTCGTCGCGTCGGGGGGCCGAGAGGGAGCCACGATCGCGAGCGCTTGGTCGTCGCCGAGCGGCGGGGGCGTGGTGAACGCCATACTGACGGGCTGCGTCAGGCATCCTGATAAACCGTCGGCATGCTTGGTACCGACGCTCATGCGATATGGGACGACATACCTTGCGAAAATCGCAAACTTGCTGCGAGATTCGTATTCTATCGCCGACCTTATTACGATGAACGTATTCCGTCCGCGTAATGAGCGAGGACCGGACGATACTACTCATCGGCAGCGGACCGATCCAGATCGGACAGGCGGCCGAGTTCGACTACTCCGGGGCACAGGCGTGCCGCGCCCTTCAGGAGGAGGGCGCTCGCGTCGTCCTGGTGAACTCGAACCCGGCGACGATCATGACCGACCCCGAGACCGCAGACCGGGTGTACATCGAGCCGATCACGCCCGAGGCGATCTCGGAAGTCATCCGGATCGAGGAGCCCGACGGCGTCATCGCCGGACTCGGCGGCCAGACCGGGCTCAACGTCACCGCCGAACTCGCGGAGGAGGGAATTTTGGAGGAGTACGACGTCGAGGTGATGGGGACGCCGCTCGACACCATCTACGCGACGGAGGACCGCGACCTGTTCCGCCAGCGGATGGAGGGTCTGGGCCAGCCGGTTCCCGCCTCGACGACCATCTCGCTCGACGAGGGCGAGTCGGTCACCGACTTCGACGAGGAGGCCTTCCGCGGGCGCGTGCAGGCCGCCGTCGACGAGGTCGGCGGGCTCCCCGTTATCGCCCGGACGACGTACACCCTCGGCGGCTCCGGCTCCGGCGTCGTCGACGACTTCGAGGAACTGGTCGAACGCGTCCGCAAGGGGCTCCGCCTCTCGCGGAACAGCGAGGTGCTCATCACCGAGTCCATCGCTGGCTGGGTCGAACTGGAGTACGAAGTGATGCGGGACGCCGACGACTCCTGTATCATCATCTGCAACATGGAGAACATCGACCCGATGGGGATCCACACCGGGGAGTCGACGGTCGTCACCCCCTCGCAGGTGATTCCCGACGACGGGCATCAGGAGATGCGCGACGCCGCGCTTGAAGTAATTCGGGATCTGGGCATTCAGGGCGGGTGTAACATCCAGTTCGCGTGGCACGACGACGGGACGCCGGGCGGCGAGTACCGCGTGGTGGAAGTGAACCCGCGCGTCTCCCGCTCCTCCGCGCTCGCGTCGAAGGCGACCGGCTACCCGATCGCTCGCGTCACCGCGAAGGTCGCGCTGGGCAAGCGGCTCCCCGAGATCGACAACGAGATCACCGGCGAGACCACTGCCGCCTTCGAGCCCGCCATCGACTACGTAGTGACGAAGGTGCCACGCTGGCCCATCGACAAGTTCGACGACGTGGATTTCGAACTCGGCACCGCGATGAAGTCCACGGGCGAGGCGATGGCGATCGGCCGGAACTTCGAGGAGAGCCTGCTGAAGTCGCTCCGCTCCTCCGAGTACGACCCCGCCGTCGATTGGCCCGCGATCGACGACGAGACCCTTGAGACCGAGTACCTCGAACGCCCCACGCCGGACCGCCCGTACGCGATCTTCGAGGCGTTCGACCGCGGCTACACCGTCGCGGACGTCGAGGACCTGACCGGGATCAAGCCGTGGTACCTCGAGCGGTTCAAGCGCGTCAGCGACTCCGCGCAGGCCGCGCAGAACGGCGAGTTCGCACAGGCGGCCACCGCGGGCCACACCAACGCCGACATCGCGGCCCTCGACGGCGGCGTCGACGTCGAGACCGTGGAGGAGGACGTTCCCGGCCGGACGTACAAACAGGTCGACACCTGTGCCGGCGAGTTCGCCGCCGAGACCCCGTACTACTACTCCGCCCGTCAGTCCGAGTTCAACCGGGGACCGCTGAAGGGCGACGCCGCGGCCGGCGAGCTCGTCGTCGACAAGAGCGTCGACAGCGTGGTCGTCGTCGGCGGCGGGCCGATCCGGATCGGGCAGGGCGTCGAGTTCGACTACTGCTCGGTCCACGCGATTCAGGCGCTTCGCGAGCTCGGTATCGAGGCGCACGTCGTCAACAACAACCCCGAGACCGTCTCGACCGACTACGACACCTCCGACGGGTTGTTCTTCGACCCGATCACCGCCGAGGAGGTCGCCGACGTGGTCGAGGCGACCGGCGCCGACGGCGTGATGGTTCAGTTCGGCGGACAGACGTCGGTCAACATCGGCGAACCGCTCGAAGCGGAACTCCAGCGCCGCGGGCTTGACTGCGAGATAATGGGCACGAGCGTCGAGGCGATGGACTTAGCGGAGGACCGCGACCGGTTCAACGTCCTGATGGACGAGATGGGGATCGCCCAGCCGAAGGGCGGCACCGCGACGAGCGAGAGTGAGGCGCTCGAACTCGCTCACGATCTCGGGTACCCCGTCCTCGTGCGCCCCTCCTACGTGCTGGGCGGGCGTGCGATGCGGGTCGTCGAGGACGACGCGGAACTCGAAGAGTACATCGAGGAGGCGGTCCGGGTCTCACCCGACAAGCCGATCTTAGTCGACCAGTTCCTCGACGACGCGGTCGAACTGGACGTCGACGCCGTAGCGGACGGGGATGACGTGCTGCTCGGCGGCGTGATGGAGCACGTCGAGAGCGCGGGCGTCCACTCGGGCGACTCCGCCTGTATGATTCCGCCGCGCTCGCTGGGCGAGGAGACGCTGGCTCGGGTCCGCGAGGTCACCGAGGACATCGCCCGCGCGCTCGACACCGTCGGCCTGCTCAACGTCCAGCTCGCGGTAACGGGCGTCGGCGACGACGACGCCGAAAGCGAGGTGTACGTGCTGGAGGCGAACCCGCGCTCCTCGCGGACGGTCCCGTTCGTCTCGAAGTCGACGGGCGTCCCCATCGCGAAGCTGGCTGCGAAGGTGATGACCGACGACCTGACGCTCGCCGACCTCGACGTCGACGAGCAGATCCCCGAACACCGCAGCGTGAAGGAGGTCGTCCTCCCGTTCGACCGCCTGCCGGGATCGGACCCGCGGCTCGGCCCGGAGATGAAGTCGACCGGCGAAGTGATGGGGACGGCCCGCTCGTTCGGGAAGGCGTACGACAAGGCGCAGGACTCGACGAACAAGCCGATCCCCGAGTCCGGTACCGCCGTCGTCGACCTCTCGGCCGACGAGTTCCCGGACCCGGACACCGAGGCCGGCGAGTCCCTCGTCGCGGGGTACGCCGAGCACTTCGAGCTGAGCGAGGCGACGGACCTGATCGAGGCCGCGAAGCGCGGCGAGATCGACCTCATCGTCTCCCGGCAGCGCGAGCTGCTCGAAGTGGCGGTCGAAGAGGAGATCACCTACTTCTCGACGCACGCCTCCGCGAAGGCGGCGCTCGAAGCTATCGACCACAAGGGCGACGACCTCGACGTGATGGCCGTCTCCGACCGGCCGAAGCGCGTCGAGAACTGGGGCGCCGCAGAGTAGACGGCGGCTCGACCTCCGGGCTCTCGACCTCGGACACTGTTTATAAGCGCCCTCGGGATCGCGGCGATCGTTTATAAGCGATACGCGACCTGCGCTCGGCTATTTATAAGGCTTCTAGCGTTCCGCGGTCCACGTCCTCGGCGGCCATCGGCTCGCCGCCGTACTCCTCGACGAACGACTCCACGTCTTCTTCCTCGCCGAACGAGATCAACTCTGGCCCCATCGCACCGACAACCTCGCTGCGCGCGACGACGGTGAGATCGATCATCCGGGAGAACGCCTCGCGCTCGACGTGCGAGGAGAACATCGTGTCGGATCCCTCCTGAAACACCTCCTGATCGACGAGCGAGTAGTCGGTGAGGAACGCCGCCCGGACGGTTCGTCCCGCGTCCTCGGCGTCGAACCGGTAGGTGTACGTGCAGGTGCTGCTGCAGAACTGTCCCGGCCGCCCGCCCTCCGGCTCGTCGTCCTCGAAGTGGATCTGTCCGACCGGACCGGGGTGGTCCGCAATGATCATGCCGCACTGGTCGCAGGCCCGCTCGCCGTCGAGCGAGACGGGAGTGATCGACGCGCTCTCGTCGCCCAGACAGCCGGCGGCGGCGAGCGAGAGACCCGCGCCGACCCCGGCCAGCAGGCGTCGACGCGACACCGACAGTGGTTCGGTTTCGGTCATCAGCGGATATTCGAAGACGACCGTCTTAGGCCCTCGGGACCGATTCAGACGCCTGTTCGAGGAACGAACCAGATCCGCTAAACCCTCCGCGATCGAAGGTCCTCCGTGACGCGTTTCGATCCCTACGGCGACCTGCCTCGCGCGCTCCGAATCGCGCTCGTCGCGCTCCTCCTCGTTGCCGCCGTCGCGACGGCCGGGGCGTTCGCCGCCGACCCCGAGGCGACCGCGCCCTCGCCGGCCGCCTACGACGACGTGGTCGAACTCGGGCTCTCCTCGGAAACGGACGCGCTGATGGCGGGGTCGGCGAGGGTGCCGCGGACGCAGGTCTTCTACTCGCAGCTCCAGTACGTCGTCGGGTACAACGGCGTCGAATCGTTCGCGGCGACGCTGGACGACGGTCGAACCGAACGCCAGTTCGGCTACCCGATCGCCGCCTACGTCGAGACGTTCGACGGCGCCCGACCGGGGACGATCGAGACCGGGCTGTTCGCAGCCGAGTCCGCCGGCGAGTGGACGCCGGCGGCGGAGGCGACCTACGTCGTCGGGAGCGACGCCCGGAGCCCGGCGGGCGAGACGGTCGTCCCGTTCCGCGAACGGGGTGCCGCCGAGGCGTTCGCCGCCGACCACGGCGGACGAGCGGTCGACTGGGAGACGGTCCGAAGCCGGTCGTTCGATACGGACTCCGCGGCGACGGTGCGCGCGATGGCCCCCGAGCGCTGGGCCGGAGCAGACGGCCGGATCGCGGCCGCCGAGCGCCGCGCCGACAGACCGGTCTCGGTCGTCGTCGGGGAGGACGCGCCGACGATCGAGGCGGCGGTCGCGGCCGCGCCGGCGAACACGACCGTCGTCGTCCCGCCGGGGACCTACGAGGAGACTCTGACGGTGAACGAGTCGGTCACGATCGCCGGTGAAGACGCACAGATCAGCGGTGACGGCGACGGGTCGGTGATCACGGTGCGGGCGCCGGACGTGGCGCTCACCGGACTCGCGGTCGACGGGAGCGGAGGACAGACCCGCGATCCGGAGGCGGCGCGCGAGGGTCGCGCAGACGACGGTGGGGTCAACGGTTCGGACGACGGCGAGGTGTGGGACACCAACATCCAACTCGGCTACGGTCACGGCGATGCCGGGATCCGCGCGATCGGCGCACCGGGACTCGTCGTCGACGACGTGACGGTCGAGGCGAACGCGAGCGGGCTGCTCCTCCGGGAGGGCTCTCACGCGGTCGTCCGCGACCTCCGAGTCGACGGGGCGGATAGCTGGCAGGACGGCTTCATGGGAATCGCGGGGATGGGGTCGCGAGTGACGGTGACCGACAGCGCGTTCGAGGGCGGCCGCGACGGGATCTACCTCCACCGTGCCGACGGCTCGGTCGTCCGGAACTCCACGTTCACCGACAATCGGTACGGGACGCACCTCATGTACACGGGCGACGCGCTGATCGCCGACAACGCGTTCCGCAACGAGCTGTTCGGCGGGATCACGGTGATGACCCGTCCCTCGGGCAACGCGATCGTCGGCAACGACGTGCGGAACTCCAGCGCGGGGGTGCAGGCGTCTGGTACCCGGACGTACGTCGGGTACAACACGCTCGTCGGCAACGAACTCGGCTTCTCGACCAGCTCGCGCGGGTCGCTGTACGAGCGCAACGTGGCCGCGAACAACGAGCTGGGCGCACGAGCGACCACGGTCGTCCCGTCGAGCCGGATCGTCGCGAACGACTTCGTCGGCAACGCGGACCACGCGACCGCCGGGGCGGGCGCGCTCCGGGTCTGGGCCGACGGCGACCGCGGGAACTACTGGGAGGGGGCAAACGTCGGGGTCCACGAGCCCGGCGAGCGAGCGTACCGCCCGACCGCCCCGGTCGACGCTGCCCTCCACCGCGAGGTCGCCGCGGTCGCCGTGCGCGAGTCGCCCGCGGTCGCCCTCCTCGACCGACTCCGGGGGACCGTTCCCGGGGCGCGCTCGGGGAGCATCATCGATCCGGCGCCGGCGGCGGAGCCGTACTCGCCGGACCGGATCGACGCCGCGCTCGACCCGGACGCGGGACCGGTCCGTGCCGACTGGCGCGCCGAACTGGGCGACGGTAGCGGAGAGAGCGACGAGGACGCAGCAATGAACGCACACGATCGGAACGCGACGAGCGGGGGTATCGGGCCGAGACCGCAGCGATCTGACCGGACGACGGTGCCGACTGTCGAGGGAGCGACCGCCTCGATTCGGGGTGTCAGCGATGCCTGACGAGACCGTCGCCGCCCTGTCGGATGTCACCCGGACGTACGGCGGCGTGCCGGTACTCGACTCGGTGTCGCTTACGGTCGAACCGGGTCTCACCGCCGTGATCGGCCCGAACGGATCTGGAAAGTCGACCCTCCTCGGAGTGCTCGTCGGCGCGACGGCGCCGACAGCGGGTGAGGTCCGCCACCCCGGCGCGACCGGGCCGAAGCCGATCGGGTACCTCCCGCAGCGGGTGCCATTCCGCGAGGGGTTCACGGCCCGCGAGACGCTCGCGTTCTACGCGCGCCTCGTCGGCGACGACCCGGACGCGGCGCTCGACCGGGTCGGGCTCGGCGACGCCGGCGATCGGCGCGTCGAGGCGCTCTCGGGCGGCATGCGTCGCCTGCTCGGCATCGCGCAGGCGGTCCTCGGCGACCCCTCGCTCGTGGTCCTCGACGAGCCGGCGAGCGGTCTCGACCCGGGGATGCGCGAGCGCGCGTTCCGCGCGGCCGCCGATCAGGCCGACGGCGACACCGCGGTCGTGGTTTCCTCGCACGCGCTCGACCTCGTCGACGACCACGCCGACCGCGTCGTGGTCCTCCGTCGCGGGGAGGTCGCCGCCGAAGGACCCCTCGACCGGCTGCTCGACGAGCACGGCGTCGCCAACGCGAGTGAGCTGTACCGCGTCGTGATTGGGGAACTGGGTGCGCCGGCAGGAGATGAAGGCGAGGGGCCCGACGACGAGGACGAGAGCGACGGAGAGAGTGACGACGGTGACGATGAGGGCGAAAGCGACGGTGACGATGAGGGCGAAAGCGACGGCGACGATGAGGGCGAAAGCGACGGTGACGATGAGGGCGAAAGCGACGGTGACGATGAGGGCGAAAGCGACGGTGACGATGAGGGCGAAAGCGACGGTGACGATGAGGGCGAAAGCGACGGCGACGAACCGGAGCCGACGGTCCACGTCACGGGGGTGTCGGACCGATGAGCGGCCCCCTCACCGGCGTCGCGACCGTGTTCCGACGCGAACTCGCGACGGTGGTCCGAACTCCGGGCTACGGCGTGCTGGCGGTCGGACTGCTCGTCGCCGTCGGCGGCCTCCTCGCGGCGGGCGGCGGGGGCGCCACCGGGTTCGTGCCGGCGGTCGTCGACCTGCTCCTCCCGACCGAGGCACTCGTCCCGCTCGTCGGGGTGGTGTTGGGGTACCGCGCGCTGCTCTCCGACGGCGCGAGCGGGGAACTCGCGGTGATCCGGACGTACCCGGTTCGGGTCAGCGAGTACGTCGCCGGGGTGTTACTGGCGCGGACGGTTGCGCTCGTCGCCGTGGTGGGCGTTCCGTACGCGGTAGTCGGTGCCGGGGTCTGGCTGACCGTCGCGCCGGACACGGGGATCTTCGCGACTCACGCCGGGATCGACTCGCCGGTGTTGTACCTCCGGTTCCTCGCGTTCGTCCTCCTGTTGGGCGCGGCGTACGTGTCGCTCGCGGCCGCCGTCTCGGCGCTCGCCGCGAGTCGTCGGAGCGCGATCGCGCTCGGGGTCCTCGCGCTGGTCGCGGGCGTGCTCGGCGGTGACCTCCTTCTGCTCCGCTCGCTCGGCGGTGGGGCATCGCCAGCGACGATCTCCGGATCGCTCGCGCTGGCGCCGAACGGGGCGTTTCGCGGGCTCGTCTTCGAACACGTGATCGGCGTCGCCTTCGCGCCGGAGGGTGGGTTCGTCTCGACGAACCGCGCGGTCGGATCGCTGGTCGGCTGGGCGCTTCTCGGCGCTGGCCTCGCGGGCGCGGCGCTGGCGTACGGCCGCCGCGTCGACGCGCTTCTCGAACGCGTCCGGAGCAGAATCGCCGGCTGAGAGAGCCCGTGAATTGGATAGTCGTCGGTCAGTCCGAGGCCGCGTCGTCGCTCACCGTTCCCGGGGCGTAGGCGTACACCGCGTAGAGGACGACCGCGGCGATCAGGAAGTCGAGGCTGTGTTCGAGGAAGTGATGGACCGGCATGGGCACGACGCCGAGGACGGTGCCCGCGCCCACGATCGATCGGGTGAGGAGAGCGCCGACGGCGACGCTTATAAGGGCGTACTGCGCGCTCCGGCGGCGGCGGTACGCGACGACGCTCACGAGAAAGAGCAGTCCCGTGCCGACGCCGGCGACGAACACGGTGGCGAGCAGCGGTAGCGACCCCTCTACGCCCCACCCTCCGGCGGCTACGGTCGCGGGAATCGGAATCACGCTGTCGAGTCGTACTGCGGCGAGCGACAAGAATACACTCCCCGTCCGCTCCCGCGCTGAGGGAACGCCCGCGCCCCTTTTAAATGCCGATCCGGTAGGTCACGACGAACACCCATGCCGGACACCAGAGCCCGGATCCGCCGACACGTCCGCGAGACGCCGGGCGTCCACTTCAACCGGGTGGGCCGCGACCTCGACATCGCCACCGGACAGGCGCAGTACCACCTCCGTCGGCTCGTCCGCGACGGCGAGATCGCGGTCGAGCGGATCGGCGGACGCGCCCACTACTTCGACCCGGCCTTCGACCCGTGGGAGCGGCGGACCGTCGCCTTCCTCCGGCGGGAGACCGCCCGCGAGATCCTCGTTCGGCTCCACGCCGACGGCCCGACTCGGTCGACGACGCTCGCGGACGAGCTCGACCTCGCACGCAGCACCGTCTCCTGGCACGTCTCGAACCTGGTCGAGAGCGGGATCGTCGAGAAGTCCGACGAGCGACCCATGCACCTCTCGCTCGCGTTCCCCGAGCGGACCGCGACGCTCTTCGACGAGGTGTCGCCGTCGCTCCCGGACCGGATCGTCGACCGGTTCGTTCGGACCGTCGACAGCCTGTTCGAGTGAGGGAGTTGCCCCCGCTCGCGGACTCCTCCTCTCGCCGTCGCGTTCGTCGATCGCACCAGATCCGTTAGGGCCGCCCCCGGCCACCGATCGACCATGCGCGAACTCGGGGCCGGCGTCGACTCGCTGGCCCGTCAGACACTCGTCCCCGCGACGGCGACGTGTGAGCCAACCGGGACGATCCACTCCGCCGAACCGCTGAGTCTCGGCGTGTTCCTGCTCGTCGGGCTCCTCGGCGGCGCCCACTGTCTCGGAATGTGCGGGCCGCTGGTCTCGACGTACGCGGACCGGATGCGATCCGACGCCGCCGCCGACGGTAACGGCGGTAACGGCGGCCCAGAGAGGACCGCACGAGCCGGCGGAAGCGACGATCTCACCGTGCGACAGGTGCGCCAACACGCGCTGTTCAACCTCGGACGAACGGCGAGCTACGCCGCGATCGGCGGGCTGTTCGGCCTCGCGGGGAGCCTCGCGTTCGTCACCGGCCGGACGGTGACGACGGTCGCCGACGACGTCCACGCGCTCACGGGATTGGTCGTCGGTGCGGTCGTCATCGCGATCGGCGTGCGGTACGCCCTCCGACTGGAGCTCCAGCGTATTCCGGTTCCCGGGATCGAAGCCGCCTCGGGGGTCGTCACCGGCCGGATCGTCCCCCGAATTGATGCGTGGGTCGGCAACTGGCGGATCGTCGGGCTCGGCGCCGCGCACGGGCTCTTACCGTGTCCCTTGCTGTACCCGGCGTTCCTGTACGCGTTCGTGCAGGGCAGCGCGCTCGGCGGCGCGGCCGCGCTCGCCGCGCTCGGGCTCGGTACCGTGCCGGCGCTGTTCCTCTTCGGAACCGTGTTCGGGTCCGTGAGCGTCGACACGCGGATGCGACTCCACCGCGCGCTGGGTGTCGCCTTCGTCGCGCTCGGGTACATCCCGCTTCAGCACGGCCTCGCGACGCTCGGCGTCCCGCTGCCGCACCCGCCGATCCCGTACTACTCGCCGTTATAAGCATCCGGATACTCCGGTTGTGAGGAGCCGTTCGACGCCCGCACCAGACCGGTTATGCGCCCGCGGGCCGTCGTTTGTGGCATGAAACGCCGGGCGCTGCTCGGAGGGATCGGCACGGCGACGATCGGCGCAGCCGCCGGATGCACGTCCGCGCTCGGCGGTGGGCCGGAGGGCGTCGTGCTCGATCCGCAGGAGGACCAGATCGCGGACAGCGAGGACCTCGCGTATCCCGCGTACGGCCAGTCGCTGCCGCCGTTCGAACTGCGGGACCCGATCGCCGGGATCACCATCGACAGCGAGGCCATCAATCGGACCGCGATCGTGACCGGGATCTTCACCTTCTGTCCCGCGGAGTGCGGGATCCTCCTCCGACGGCTCGTCGGGGTGCAACGCCGCGTCGCCGACGCGGGACTGACCGACGAGACGCTGTTCCTCCCGATCACGTTCGACCCCGAGCGCGACGACGAGGCGGCGCTGCGCGACAACGCCGAGTCGATCGGCGCGGACCTCGAATCGGGCAACTGGCACTACCTCCGCCCGGAGAGCCCGGAGCGAGCGAAAGCCGTCGTGGAAGACCGGCTCGGAATCGGGTTTGAGCGGACGACAGAGAGCGATCGGGTGCGGGGGTACGACTTCACGCACGTCGTCGTCACCCTGCTCGTCAACCCCGACGGGGTCGTCGAGCGCGCCTACCGGGGCGAACGGATCGACCGCGACCGCGTCGCCGGCGACATCGAGGCGGTCGCCGAGGCGTTCGACGGCGAGTGAGTCGAGAAGGGAACGCACAGTTGCTGGGGGAACGCACAGCCACCGGGGGAACGCACATGACGACCGAGCGCGTACGTCCCCGACAGTGAACATCGACATTCTGCTGTACGACGGGTTCGACGAGTTGGACGGGATCGGACCGTACGAGGTGTTCGACTACGCGTTAGGCTACGCCGCGGAGAGGGCGAGCGACGGTGCGGACGACGGCGGGACCGACGTCACCGAGCGACCGGGCCGCGTCCGATACGTCACTCTCGACGAGCGCGAGTGGGTGACCGCAAGCCACGGGACGCGGGTCGGCGTCGACGGCGTCCTTCCGGGGCCGAACGCCGACGAGGCGTCCGACCTGCTCGTCGTCCCCGGCGGCGGCTGGACCGCGCGCGACGAGGACGCGAGCGCGTGGGCGGAGGCACAGAAGGGCGACGTGCCGCGCGCGCTCGGCGAGTACCACGCCGCCGGTGTTCGGACCGCGGCGGTCTGTACCGGTGCGATGCTGCTCGCGGAGGCCGGCGTCACCGACGGGCGGCGCGCGGTCACCCACGCTTCGGCGATCGACGAGCTCCGCGAGTCGGGCGCCGCGGTCGTGGACACGCGCGTCGTCGACGACGGCGACCTGCTCACCGCGGGTGGGGTGACCTCCGGGATCGACCTCGCGCTCTATCTCGTCGAACAGGAGTTCGGCGAGGAGATAGCCGACCGCGTCGCGACCGTCATCGAGTACGAGCGTCGGTACGAGGTCGCCGGTGGGGAGGTGCGCAGCGAGGAATGAGAGAGTCGGAGCAGAGCGCGGCGAGAGCGAGGTCGTCGGGACGAATCGCGGCGTTCAACCGGTCGAGACCGGTCAGTTGCCAGCGCCGTCTTCGGGTAGGGGCGCGGTGTCCTCGGCGCCCTCACCGGCCTCGTTGGTCGTGGTGTCGCCAACGCCGTTGACCGTGATCACGGTGCAGTCGAGCTCGTCGCGAAGGTACGTGTCGATGTCGGGGTCGGAGAGGAGCTTCTGGACCATACGTCGCCAGCGTCCGGCCTGCTTCGAGCCGATGACGACCACGTCGGCGCCCTCGGCGACGATCTCCTCCAAGATGGTCTCCTCGACGAGGAACCCCCGGCGGACGACGTACCGCGCGCGGTCCAGCCGGCCGATTCGCTGTTCGACGGCGCGTTTCAGGTCGCCTCGGGAGACGCCGCCGGAGTTCTGGTACAGATCAACGTGGAGGACCGTAAGATCGGCATCCCGATCCTCGGCGACTTTCGCCGCCTCTCGCAGCGTCGCCTCGGAGTGCGACGACGGCGGGAACCGGACTGGAACCACAACGAGAGTCATGTCTCTACTATTGCATGCGGGGGATAAATACGCTATCGGTGCGAATAATCGAGTTGAGAATTGGGGCCTCTTCTTCACGCGACGGGAGCACCTGCGATCGCTGCGAACTGCTCCGGATCGAACCGGATGCCACCGACGGTGTCGACCCACGGGAGCCGTCCCAGCCGCTGGGCGCGCCCGTGCGAAAGGCGAACAATGGCGAATCCCGACTGATGGTGGAGCACGAGCCGACCCGACGTCCCCACCAGTCCAAGCAGGCCGGTAACGAACGCGTCGTGGTCGACCGCGTCTCGCCGCTTCACGAAGAAGAACCCCTCCGTCTTGGGGTCCGGTCCGGCGACCTCGATGGACGCGCCGAACCGCTCCGCGATGGTCATCGGCCCGCCGCCATCTGCGTCGCCTGTTCGATCCACCTTTCGGCCCTGTTCGTCGACGCTTGCGTTATCTTGGCGACGGTGTCCGGATCGAGCGCCGCCAGTTGTGAGACGTTGCGAACGCCCTTTTCACGGAGTCGGCTCGCGTACGTCGGGCCGATTCCGGACACCGCTTCGAGCGCAATCGACTCGCCGTGGCCGCCGAGCCGTTTCTGGAGTGCGACGATCTGTTCGACCGGAAGCGACAGTTCAGCGGCGATCTTCTCGGGATCCAATTTAATCAGAGAGTCGAGATCGGTGACGCCGGCGCGGCGGAGCCGTTCGACGACCGCCGCGCCGTTCTCGGGGTCGACGTCGACGATTGCCCGCCTGAACGCTTCCATGCGGGCTCGCTCGTCGTCGGCCTCGGGCTTCTTCGACTGGCTGGTGTCGTCGGCTTCGGGATCCTCTGACTGTCCGGTGTCGTCACTCTCGCTTCCCGCGTCGGCGTCAGATTCTGGAACCGGTTCCGCGGTCGGCTCGTTCGGCGTGTCCGGCTCGTTCGGTGTGTCCGGCTCGCTTTCCGGCGCCTCGGAAAGCACAAGATCGACCGGCGATCCGGGCTCGGTGACGGCGTAGGGCTCGGGGAACTGCTCGATGACGGTCCCCGGTGCAGTCTCCGGGTCGGTAGCGCGCTCGACCGTTCCGACAGCGAGGTTGGCCGCGGCGAGCCGGCGCGCCGCGACCTCGTGCGGCTGGCCCCGAAGATCCGGTACGTCAGTGTACGTCGGCCCGGCGTCCTCCGTCTCACCGCGCGGTGCGCGTAGCCGGAACGAGACCTCGCTGAGGTTCGCGGACACCGACGACTCGTCCAGCGACGGCAGATGCATCCGAATCCCCTCGTCGGTCTGAATCACGTTCGTCTTGAGCGTGAAGTCGACGTCGTCGACGCGGTAGCGCTCGCTCGCCAGATCGTCGTCGGCCTCTTGGAGCGCCGCACCGAGGTTCGCGAAGACCTGCTTCGGCTCCAACGCCGGCCGCTGTGCTTCCAGCTCTCCGACACGCTCTCGAAGCTCCTCGCGCTGCGCTTCCACCTTCGAGAGCTGGCGTTCGAGGGCGTTCCGCTCGCTTCGAACGTCCAGCACGTCTGTCTGCAGGCGAACGATCGACTCCTGTTGATCGGTGATCACCCGTTCGACCGCCGCCCGCTCGACCGTCTCGAACTTGCCAACGTCGATCTGGGGGATCTCCTCTAGCTGAAACGTCTCGGCGTAGCGAGTCGTGTCGGCATCGAAGGCGTACCGATCGCTCATGGGTTGCGAGACTCCGGTGGGACGGGAGCGATGCGGAGTCGCACTTCGCTGGCGATCTCGGCGTCTATATCGTACTCGTTCGCGGCGCGGTGATTCAGCGGGACGGCGCTCACGACCGGCTTGTAGGCACGGACCTCGTTGGTCTCCGGATCGCGGATCTCCTGCCCCTCGATCGACAGCGTCATCTCTAGGTCCGCTTCGACGTCGGCGAACCGGAGCCACGACGCGTCGAGGTCGTACGCGAGGCTTCCGTCCTCGATATCGCGGTCGATCGCACGCTGGACCTCCATCGAGCGGCGGTCCAGCTCCTCTTGGCCCTCGGCGACCGAGAACGCGACCGTCCGGATGAACTCCTTGAGCGGTCGCGCGAGCCACTCGTCAGTTGGCATGCTCGCCTCCGTCGCTGGCGGGGCTCGTCTCGCTCGCGTCTTCCGGTCCGACCGCGGCCGGCATCGGGGTCGGTTCGAGCCGCGCCGCGAGCCGAGCGTTCGCGCCGGCCTCGCGGTCGAACGTTCGCCGGTCGATCACGGACTGCGTGCCCGCTCGGAGGTCGAACGCCCGATCCGCGTGCTTGTCCTCCGGTCGGTCGTGTTCGGACTGGTCGCGTTCCGCGACACTCACATCCACCTCGACCTCGATGGTCGCGTCGCTGAATCGGTATCGGGCGGGCGTGAGCCCGAGTTCGAGCAGGGATCGGCGCTCCGTCGCCGCGGTGTCCGTCGTGACTGTCCCGTCCGACTCGATGGTACGAGTCAGCGTCGGGACGACATCGATCTCGGTCTCCGCGAGCGACGTGAGCGTCTCCGCGGCGTGCGCGTCGAGCGCGGTCTGGGCGTCAGCGACGCCCGCGGCCAGCAGGTAGACGAGGTCGTCGAACGGGACAGCCGCGACCGGTTGGGTCGGTCGAGCGGGGGCGGTACTGCGCGGTGGTAGGTGATGTGCTCGTAGTGGCATGGGTCTCACTGTTGCCGCTCTCCGTCCGCCGTGTGGACGGGTGCGAAAACGCACGCGTGGAGTAGCGGCGGGGTCGATCACTCCTCGTTGTCTTCGGGCTGTCGCTGGTCGATCGTCTCGACTTCGGGGAAGAGGTAGGGCGGTTCCGGAACCGGGACCATCGTGGTCTTCAGTTTGCTCGTTCCGTGGACCTCCTTGCCGAACTTCCGGTTGTGGCTCACGTCGGTCTGGATGCTCCCGCCCCACAGTCCGAATCCGGCGTGCGCCTCGGCGCTCACGTCGATGTCGGTCTCTCGTTCCGTGGTCGTCTTGATGTCCATCTCGACCTCGATGACGGCCTCCGAGAACTGGTAGAAGGTCGGGAACAACCCGGCCTGCAGCAGCGAGACGTCGATCGGGGTCGCGGAGGAGTAGGTGACCTCGCCCTCCGAATCGATCGTCCGCGTGATCGCCGGGACGACCTCGATCTCCGTCTCGGCGAGGACCTTCGCGACCTCGACCGAGTTCATGTCCAACTGGTTCTGTGCGTCCGCGATACCCTGACCCATGCTCGCGATCATCTCAGGGAACGGTACGTCGAGTAGCTCTTGCCCTACGGACATTCTTAATTAATTAACGTAATAGATATTAAATACGTATGTCAGAAGTTGGAGAGCATGTTGCCGGTTTTGAGATGATCGGGTGTCCGCCAGCGATCGTCGAAAGCCCACCCTACTCGGTTACGAGAGGCTATCTGAGAATGTAATGGGACCTTACTTCGGTTCGGTGAGTCAAAAGCAACTAAATCTAATCTCATTCTGATCGACGTCTCTCCAACCCTCTGAATAGAGGAAAGATGTAAGCCTTCCGCGCAACATACACGCGGTGTATGTCCCTGCTCGAAGCGTATCGCGCGGATCTACGAGAGCTAGTCGCCGCCCTCGACGATCGCGGGATCTTCCGACCGGGCGAGCGTGAGGCGTGGGACGAGGGGATCGACGACGCCGACGACGTGAGCGAGCTGCTGATGACTGCGGAGGCGCTGCACAAAGCGATACTCGATCGCGAGGGCGTCGACGAGGTCGTTAGTGAGCATACGAAGGAGCGGACGCGGGCGTTTGTATGACTCCTCAGATCGCTTCTAAATTAGTTCGTGCTAGAGGTTTTTGATCTCTTTCTCCATATTTTATAACTACCATACAACCCGGCAAGAAGTAGGAGGATGAGCCAGTAAACACCGAGTCTGCTGAAGAATGGTTTGCGTACTTCCAACATCATCTCTTCAGTTTGACGATGTGTGGCCATCTCGTCATATTGAGAATTGAAAATTTGAGCTTCAGCATCAAACGTAACAGTTCGTGGATCCAATCCTGAATCTGCAATGAATCTCCCACCAAGTATCGATATCTCCGCCACTTTGGACTCTCCCGGTGCAAGATCAAAATGAATTTCTGACAACTCTCCATGAAGAACGTAATTCGTCCTTGCGTTAACTGTTAGATCCCCTCTGAGATCGTTCTCGCTCGGGTTGGTTATTTTCACCCTCAGATGCATATCGTCCCTCTGTGAAATGACACTGTCAGCCAATTCATATTCAATGTTAAGCGGCAAACCCGGGTTGTAATCGTAACTTACGTCGCCATTATCCGGATTTTCATTCATTGCCACATAATCAACAGAATATTCCTCAGTGACTGTTTGACCTGCGGGAAGAACTTGTCCGGCAGCTACGAAGGTGAAAACCAAAAAAATGGTACAAGCTGCCAAAACGACACCTATGAGCGCCTCAGCATCATCATCATATCCATTTGAACTCCCAGATGTAGAAGGACTTTTCCCGCCTACTCCATGACCGTGTATATTTTGATGACAGGACTTACAGACTGTCTTCAGATTACGGTATCTATGAGATCCCCCTTTTGAAATTGGTTTCTTATGATGAGCATGAAGCTCTGTGTTACCACGTTTGCCACCCAGCGAACCACACTTTTGGCATCGATAACTGTCGCGTTTATATACCTTTTTCCGGCGAGAATTCCAATCTGAGGGGTACCGATCTCCCATTCATAGTACCCAAAACATACTGTCTATTTAAGAACAGTGTCACCATACTTAGATGCAAAAACACCGTTATGACTGCTCTAAGGACCCAAAATATACAATATAAACATACTATATTTATTCTATAATCTTTATTGCTGAAAAGATATCTCCCTTCCACACCTGATCGAGCGGCGTCGGGAAGCCGGCCATATACTCGATCACGTCGTCGAGCGCGACCAGCAAGCCGATGAACGCGAAGCCGGCGCCGATCGCCGGGTAGTAGGGCCAGATCGACGCGAACCCGAACAGCGCCAGCGCCACGACGACGTAGAAGTGGTTCGGCGCAAGCGCGTCCCTCACGATCAACACCCGCTCGCTATCGCTCACGAGTATGAAGAACCAGTCCGCCTTCCCCGAATTGAACTCGCCGAGACAGTCGGGGCGTGCGGCTCGCTTCGCTCGCCGGTCCGGGCTGTGACTCGTCTGCTCAATTCGGGCCGGTTAGACGTTTGACTGCTCACGTTGTTCGCAGCAGAAGTCCGCCCTCCCCGAATTGAACGGGGGACAAGTCGATCTACAGTCGACTGCTCTACCAGGCTGAGCTAAGGGCGGTTACCGTATTCTACCCGCTGGATCCGACTTAAGGGTTCCCTTTCAAACGCGGTGTGATCCGCTGTACCGCGGACAGCTTGGGACCCCTCACCGCACCCACCGCGCGCGGTTTTTAAGTCGCTCGCGGCGGCAGCGCGGGGGTATGGCCGACGGCGACGATCGACAGGCGACGTTCGGGTCGGACGAAAGCTTGGAGATCGACACGACACCGAGGACTTGAATCGGGTGACGACCGCGCTCCGCAAGAACCCGATTCCGCTCTTGATCGCGGACCACCGTATCGCGGGCGGACCGTACGCAACGACTCAGGAGGTTCGGGGGGCCGTACGGCGCGTCGAGGGGATCTGAGGCGACTAATAAAAGCCACCATCGGGTGGCCCGGTCACTCGGACGTTCTCCCGTCAGTTACGGCCGCGGCGCGGGCCGTTCCACCGACCGAGGAACTCGCCGCCGATGTTCATCGACTCGATCGGCTGGGGCGCTCGGTCGTACTCGTAGATCAGGTAATCGACGTCGGCGGCCGCCCGCGCGACGTTGGCAACGGCTTTCATGTTGACGTCGCCCTCGTCGATCTCGACGAAGCCACCGTCCTCCATGTTCTTCATGTGGATGGAACTGATCTTGTCTTTGTACCGGCTGATGTACTCGGTGGGGTTCGCGCCGCCGGTCTCGACCCAGCCGACGTCGAGCTGCAGGTGCACGTGGTCTTCGACCGCCTCCGCGAAGACGTCGTAGCCGGTCTCGTCGGCGTCGTCGAGCTGCTGGAACTCGTGATTGTGGTTGTGATAACCGAACTCGAGTCCGTGATCGGCCATGTGGTCCGCGGCCGTGTTGACATCGTGGGCTAGGTCGAGGACGCTCGACTCGGTGCTCCACGTGTCGGGGCCGATGTACGGCTCGATGAGGGCGGGTTCGCCGTACTGGAGGTATCGTTCGGCGACGGCCTCAGGATCGTCGAGCGTCTCGTCGAGTCCCTGGTGGGCACTACTCATCCCCACGCCAGTCTCGTCGATCGCGTCGGTGATCGCGTCGACATCCGAGTCGTCGCTGATCGTGAACGGTTCGAAGTAGTCGTAGCCCGCTGCCTCCATCTCGTAGATCAGCTCCGCCGTCGAGAGGCCCGACTGGGTAAAGGAATAGAACTGAGCGGATGTCGGAACCGACTCCGCCGCGGATCCGGAATTGGCCTGATCCGGACGGGCCTGTACGCTCCCCATCCCGGCGGCACCGAGTCCGAGCGCACCGATCCCCCGGAGCACGTTCCGGCGCCCAGTCGAGAGTGTTTCATTTGCGAGACGATCTCCGTCTGTCGTTCGATTATCATGTGACATACCGTTTACCTCTTGCCGCACCATCTGCCCGGCCGTTCCGGATGGTGCAAGTTGTCATGTGCCAGTATTGATATATAAATCATTATATTTATATCATTATATTTATGTTAAGAGTCTCATACTCGATGACACACCGATCTGCAAAGGAGCGTCCGAACCCCACATATCGACCGCCTAAGCGGTTGTGGACGACCGGTGTGACCGGCAGACGCCGCGCGGGGTTTTTAAGTCGCTCGCGGCGGGAGCGGAGGTATGGCCGACGGCGACGATCGACAGGCGACGTTCGGGTCGGATGGGAGCTTGGAGACCGACACGACGCCGGACGCGACCGGCGACAACGACTTCGGCGAGGCGAAGGAGCCGAACGAGACCGACGGCGGGTACAGCCGGTACGTCGTCTCCAGCCTCCTCCAGAAGGCGGTGCGCCGCTCCGACGAGGAGATCGCCGCGTGGGCCGCGTGGGAGCTGGCCCGCTCCGGCTACGCCTGGAACCTCTGGGACCGCCTGAACCTCTACGTCGTCGAAGACCTCCGGGCTGGCAGCGACGTGGCCCTCACGATCGAGCGCTACGAGGAGCTGGCCACCGAGCGCTGGGAGCCCGCCGAGTGGAAGGGTCGACTCTGTGCGATCCACGCCGCGCTGGCGGCCGCCCGCGCGCGCTCGACCCGCGAGGCCTCGAACGCCGACGCGTACTTCTCCGCCGTCGCCGAGGTGCGCGCCGAGGCGCACGAGCGCGACGAGGAGCCTGCTCACGACTTCCCCGTCGGCGACCTCGAACCGGAAGGACAGTTCGACGCCATCTTCGACGGCCACACCGGTGAGGGCGCGCGGCGCGACCGCGGAACGCACTTCTTCAAGACCCACGGCGCCCGAGTCGGGCCGGAGGGTGAAGACGACCAGAGCGCCCGCTGGGAGCGCCTCGCATTGCTGTTAGACGACGAGACCGACTACTCGCCGGCCGACCTCGACCGCGCGCTCGAACCGGTGGACCCCGAAGACCCGTGGGGCGAGCCGGCGACGGAGTCCGGACGGGACTACACCGACGAGACGACTGGTGCGGACACCGACACCGAGACGACTGAGGGCGACGCGGACACAGCCCCCCACGACGACGACGATTCCGATCGGAGCGGTTCGCTCTCCGACTTCTCTGAGTAGCCTCGGGGCGCTCACCCCGGCGTCACCTCACTGCCTATCCGATCCTCGAACCGCCAGCAGCGCGGCCGCAACGAGCGCGACGAGCACGACGCGAGCGCCCTCGATCGTGGGCAGCCCCGACGCACGGGCGGCGGGGTGGAGAGCCGTCGTTCGTCGACGATGTGTCGATACCCGCTTTCGCTAGCCCTTATCAGCGTCCCTCCCGTAATGTTGCTCATGGTGAACGTAGCAATCGTCGGCGGCGGACCGGCCGGGCTCAGCGCGGGACTGTTCACGGGCAAAAATGGGCTCGACACGGTCTTGTTCGACACGGACGGGACGTGGATGCACAAGGCACACCTGTTCAACTACCCCGGAATCGGCTCGGTCGGCGGCAGTGAGTTCCTCGCGACCGCTCGTCAGCAGGCTGACGACTTCGGGGTCGACCGCTATCAGGGCGAGGAGGTCACCGCGGTCGAGGCGGCCGGCGACGGCTTCGTCGTGACCACCGAGGCGGACGAGTACGAGGCCGATTACGTCGTGCTGGCGACAGGCGCGAGCCGCGACCTCGCCGAGTCGCTCGGCTGTGAGTTCGACGGCGACCTCGTCGACGTCGGCGTCTCGATGGAAACGAGCGTCGAGGGCGCGTACGCGACGGGCGCGATGGTCCGCGCCGAGGAGTGGCAGGCGGTCATCTCGGCCGGCGACGGCGCCGCCGCGGCCCTCCACATCCTCTCGAACGAGAAGGGCGAGCACTACCACGACTTCGACGTGCCCGACACCGCGACCTCGGTGTTCGGCGGCCTGATCGACGACGAGTAAGCGCCTGACTGCGGCTTTTCTACCGCTTTCGCCGCCGGTTCACGACTCGTACTCGGCCCAGACGTACCGCGTCCCGTAGCTCCGGTAGGGTCGCCACGCGTCCCCGATATTGCGCATCTCCGCGCGGGTCAGCTCCGCGCCGTCGTTGTACACCTGCTCGATCCCCTTCCGCACCGCGAGGTCGCCAAGCGGGAGCACGTCCTCGCGGCCCAGCGCGAAGATGAGGTACATCCGGGCGGTCCACTCGCCGACGCCGCGTATCTCGGTGAGCGCGGCCACGACCGCCTCGTCGCTCGCGTCCCCGAACCCCTCGCGCGTGAGGTCGCGGTCGCCGTCGCGGAACGCCGCAGCGGCCTCGCGCAGGTACTCGACTTTGGTGCCGCTGAGGCCGGCCTCGCGCAGAGCCACCTCGTCGGCGGCGAGCACGTCGTCGGGTGTCGGAGCGCCGCCGAGCACGTCCACGAACCGCTCGTGGATGGCCGCGGCGGAGGCGGTCGAGAGCTGCTGGTTCACGATGGAGGTACAGAGGCGCGCGAACTCGTCGGCAGCGGGCTCGATCGTAAGCCGGCCGTGCCGGTCGATTAGCCGCGCCATGGTCGAGTCCTCGCGCAGGGTCGCCGCGACTCGCTCGTTCATCGGAGAGCGATTGGGACCGGAGACGGGAGTCAGTTTCTCCTGTGAGACGCACGTCGATAAACTTACGGCTCGTTTTTCGTTTGGAAGATGGAAACGTTCAACCATGACGGTTCCGACCCCTTTGGTATGCAGCTCGAAGACGTCCAGCGTGTAACGGTTCTCGGCGCCGGAAACATGGGCCACGGCATCGCGGAGGTGGCCGCGCTCGCCGGCTACGACGTGGCGCTGCGGGACATCGAAGAGGAGTTCGTACAGGGTGGCTACGACCAGATCGAGTGGTCGCTCGGCAAGCTCGCCGAGAAAGACCGGATTGGCGAAGATGAGGCAGACGCCGCGCTCGACCGCGTGGAGGCCTTCGTCGACCTCGAAGACTCGCTCGCCGACGCCGACGTGGTGGTCGAAGTCGTCCCTGAGAAGATGGCGATCAAAAAGGACGTGTACGACGAAGTCGTCGAGTACGCGCCCGAGGAGGCCGTCTTCGTCACCAACACCTCCAGCCTCTCGATCACTGAACTCTCCGAGGTCACTGACCGGCCCGAGCGCTTCTGCGGCATGCACTTTTTCAACCCGCCGGTGCGGATGGACTTGGTCGAGGTCATCTCCGGGAAACACACCTCCGAAGACACCCTCGAACTGATCGAGGGGCTTGCGGAGTCGATGGGAAAAACTCCGGTCCGCGTCCGGAAGGACAGCCCCGGGTTCATCGTCAACCGCATCCTCGTCCCCCTGATGAACGAGGCCGCGTGGATCGTCGAGTCCGGCGACGCGACGATCGAGACGGTCGACTCCACGACGAAGTTCGACATGGGGCTCCCGATGGGCTCGTTCGAGCTCGCGGACCAGGTCGGTATCGACGTGGGGTACCACGTCCTCGAATATATGCACGAGGTGCTCGGCGAGGCGTACCGACCCTGCCCACTGCTCGTCGAGAAGGTCGAAGCCGAAGAGCTGGGGAAGAAGACCGGCTCGGGGTTCTACGACTACGAGAACGGCGGCGCGGAGATCCCCACGGACGCGATCGACGCCGATGTCCGCAAACGCCTGCTCGCGGTGATGGCCAACGAGGTCGCCGGACTCGCCGGCAACGACGTGGCCGACGCGCCCGCGATCGATCGTGCCGTGATGCTCGGCGCCGGATTCCCGGACGGTCCCGCAAAGCTCGCCGATAGCGAGGGGCTCGCCGAACTCGTCGACGTCCTCGACGACCTTCACGAGGAGACGGGCGAGAAGCGCTACGAGGCGACCGACTTCCTCCGCGAGGCCGCCGAGGCGGGGAGCTTCCACGGTGACGAGAGCGCCGACACCGACGGAGAGACCGACGGCGACGCACTCGCCGCTTACGACACCCTCAACGTCGCCGTCGAGGACCGCATCGGCCACGTCGAGATCGACCGCCCGCATCGGATGAACACGATCAGCGGCGAGCTACTCGACGAGCTTTCCGACGCCATCGACCGCCTCGACGCCGACGACGATGTGCGGGCGATCCTGCTCTCCGGAGCCGGCGACCGCGCGTTCTCCGCGGGCGCCGACGTGCAGAGCATGGCGGCCGGCGGCGCAGACCCGATCACCGCGGTCGAACTCTCGCGGCAGGGCCAGCAGACGTTCGGCAAGCTCGAAGAGTCGGACAAGCCGGTCGTCGCCGCCATCGACGGTTACTGTCTCGGCGGCGGGATGGAGCTCGCGACCGCGACGGATCTCCGGGTCGCCTCCGAGCGCTCGGAGCTCGGCCAGCCGGAGCACAACCTCGGGCTGCTCCCGGGGTGGGGCGGCACCCAGCGGCTCGCCCGCATCGTCGGCGAGGGGCGCGCGAAGGAGATCATCTTCACCGCCGACCGCTACGAGGCGGAGACGCTGGCGGACTACGGCTTCATCAACGAAGTCGTCCCCGACGACGAGCTCGACGAGCGCGCGCGAGAGCTGGTCGAGTCGCTCGCCGCCGGCCCGCCGATCGCACAGAAGTACACGAAACGCGCGATGCACGCCGGTCGCACCGACGGCGAGGCCGGCCTCGAAGTGGAGGCGATGGGCTTCGGCCACGTGATGAACACCGACGACCTCATGGAGGGCGTCACGGCGTTCATGGGCGACGGCGAGCCCGAGTTCGAAGGGAAGTAAGGAAGTAAGGAAGTAAGGAAGTAAGGAAATAGCGGTCCCCGGCGATTTACTCCTCCAACCGCGCCGCGAAGAACGTCCAGTTCGCGTCGTCGCCCTCGGCGAGCGAGTCGTCGGTCCTCCATTCTCGTTCGACGGTAAATCCGGCGTTTCGGAGATGGTCTCGGGTCGCCTCGACGCCCGCGATGTGCCACTGCATCTCGACGCCCGTGTCGAGCCAGTCCGGGTTCGTCCCGCTCCACTCGTCCGGCCCCTCCGAGCAGAGCAGCCGCCCGCCGTCAGCGAGGACGCGAGCAAACTCGTCGACGGCTTCTTGATGTTGCTCGCGCGGGACGTGGATCAGCGAGTGGTACGCGGTCACCGCGTCGAAGGACCCGTTGCGGAAGGGGAGCCCCACCATGTCTCCTTGCGCGAGCGCCACGTCGGGGACGTTCTCGGCGGCCAGCTCCAGTTGCGAACGCGAGATGTCGGTCCCGACGGCGGTCGCCGCCGAGTCCAGATCTCGAAGCACCGGCGTCCCCTGTCCGCAACCGGCGTCGAGGACGCGCGCCGATTCGGAAACCCCGTCGAGAAACCGAGAGAGGACTTCTCGCCCGTGACCGTCTTCGTTCCGGTCCGCGGCGTACGCCTCCGCGAGTTCGTCGTAGCCGCGGCGCACGGCGTCCTTGTCGACCATGCGGAGAGATACCGGGGCTCCACTATTCAAACTGCGGGAAAGACGGGCACGGCCGCCGGAGCCGTCGTCTTAGACGTACCCTTCCTCGACGAGCAGCTCGCCGTTGAGCAGCGAGGCGCCCGCCGCGCCGCGGATCGTGTTGTGCGCGAGGCAGTTGTACTTCATGCCGGCGTTCGTCGCCTGCACGCCGCCGGCGACGATGCCCATCCCGCCCGCGTACGTGCGGTCGAGGCGGGGCTGGGGGCGCTCCGGCTCGTCCTCGCCGAACACCTTGATGAGCTGGTCGGGCGAGCTGGGGAGCGCGGCGGCGCCCTCGAACGAGCGCATTGCCTCGCGGAGGTCAGCGGGCGACGGGTCCTCGGCGAACTCGGCGAAGACGTTCTCAAGATGACCGTCGAGCGTCGGGATCCGGTTACAGGAGGCGGCCACGTCGGCGCCGTGGAGGTGGACCTCCGCGCCGTCGAATTCGCCGAGAAGCTTGCGCGACTCCGTCTCCATCTTCTCCTCCTCGCCGCCGATGTGCGGGATGGCGTTGTCGATGATCTCCATCGAGGTAACGCCGGAGTAGCCGGCGCCGGAGACCGCCTGCAGGGTCGAGACCCGGACGCTCTCCAAGCCGAACTCGTCGATCGCTGCGAGGGTGGGGACCATCGTGATCGTCGAGCAGTTCGGGTTCTTCACGAGGGCGCCGTCCCAGCCGCGCTCGTCGCGCTGGACCTCGATCAGGTCGAGGTGACCGGGGTTGATCTCGGGGATCGTCAGCGGCACGTCGGCCGCCATGCGATCGTTCGATGAGTTCGAGGAGACGACGTATCCCTCCTCCAAGAACGCGGGCTCGACCTCGCTCGCGACACCCGAGGGGAGCGACGAGAAGAGGAGGTCCACGTCGGCGTCCGCGATTCCCGCGGGCGTCGTCTCCGTGACCTCCATCTCGGCGACGTCGTCCGGGATGGGTGTGTCCACGCGCCACTTGGCGGCCTCGCGGTAGGTCTTGCCCGCGCTGTCCGCGCTGGCGGTGACCGCGGCGAGGTCAAAGGTCGGGTGGTCGTCGAGCAACTGGATGAACCGCTGTCCCACGGCGCCGGTGGCGCCAAGGATGCCGACTCGTACTGACATTGCGCGTGGGTCAGTCACAGGGACGTAAGTGCGTTCGGATACGCGCCGATTCCGCCGGTCGAAGGCGCGGTGTGAGGTGCTCACGTCCGGATATCGGACCGTTAGATCGTCGCCGATCGCGGGCTTCACGCAACGAACAGTCGGCGTCGGTCGAGCGCCCCAGCGATCGTGTCGGGATCGAGGCCGATCCCGGTAGATCGGTCAGTTCTCGGTCGTGGTGAGGTATTATATACTCCGGCGTGTCAATAAGTAGCAATGACCAACTTCGGAGTACTGTCCATCGCTCCGCCGCTGCTCGCTATCGCGCTGGCGATCGTCACCCGCAAGGCGATCCTCTCGCTGTTCCTCGGCATCTGGTCGGGGGCGGTGATCTACACGGGCGGGCTCGGAATCGTCCAGACGTTCGACTGGATCGTCGCGGCGATCGTCGCTGACGATGGGTTTCAGGCGACAATTCTCGTGTTCACGCTGCTGCTCGGCTCCGGCGTGGCGATGGTGTGGAACCTCGGCGGAACCTACGCCATCCGCGACTGGGCGATCGAACGCCTCGACACGCAGCGCAAGGCGGGACTGGCGGCATGGGTTCTCGGGGTGATCCTCTTTTTCGACGACTACGCCAACACCGCTATCGTCGGCTCGGCGATGAAGGACGTCTCCGACCAGCTCCGGATCTCCCGCGAGAAGCTCTCGTACATCGTTGACTCCACCGCCGCGCCCGTCGCCACGCTGGGTATCTCCTCGTGGGTCGCGTTCCAGCTGTCGCTGATCGAGGAGGGGTACTCGGAGGCAGGCGTCGCCGAGGCGAACAGGCCCAGCACCTTCGAGGTGTTCCTGTCTTCGATCCCGTTCAACATGTACGCGATCCTCGCGATCGCGATGGTCGCCATCGTGGTGCTGTGGGGTCGCGACTACGGGGAGATGCTGACGGCCGAACACCGGTCGTGGACGACCGGGAAGGTCACCCGTGACGAGGCGGCGCCGATGCAGGACGTAGCCGGCGAACTGGGCGAGCCGCCGGCGTCGACGCCGCGGCTGATCAACTTCTTCGCGCCGGTCGCCGTCCTGATCGCCGTCACGGTCGCGACCGCGTTCTGGTCGGGCGGCTTCGCGCCGACGGGCTTTCTGTCCGATCTCCTCGCGACCGAGTTCGGGAACGCGGGCGACCGCCTGTGGAGCGCGGTCATCGGGGCCGACTTCGCGACCGCGCTGATGATCGGTGCGTTCGGCATGGTGCTGTCCGGGTTCGTACTCGGGAAGGTCTACCGGATCTTCGGGTTCGGCGAGGCGACGGAGTACACGGTCGACGGGTTCGGGATCATGCTCACCGCGGTGTCAATCCTCGTGCTCGCGTGGGGGATCGGCGAGGTCATCTCCGCGCTGGGGACGGGCCAGTACGTTGCCGAGGCGACGGTCGGGACGGTCCCCGCAGCCGTCCTCCCAGCGCTCGTGATGGTCGTCGCCGGCTTCATCGCCTTCTCGACGGGGACCTCTTGGGGAACGATGGGAATCATGACGCCCATCGCGGTCCCCATCGCCTGGGAGATCACCGGGGGCGGCGCGGAGGGCCACACCCTCGTCGCGGTCATGGTCGGCGTTATCTTCTCGGGGGCGATCTTCGGGGACCACAGCTCTCCCATCTCCGACACGACGGTGCTGTCTGCGACGTTCACCGGCGCGGACCTCATCGACCACGTCCGCACCCAGATCTACTACGCAGCCACCGTCGGGCTGGTCTCGGTGGCGCTGCTGCTCGTGTGGGGATTCGTCGGAATTTCGCCGTTCGTGTTGCTCCCGATCGGCGTCCTGACGCTCGTCGCGCTCGTGTATCTCCTCTCCGAGTTCGACGCCCGCCGCCGCGGGATCGATCCCGTGTCGGTCTCGGAGCCGCAGGTAGACGACGGCGACGGCGTGATCGTGGGCGGGGTCGAGCAGGACGATTGAACGGCCTGCGACCCGTCTCATCGACACAGCGCGCGCAGCGGTCCTTTTAAACCCGGCGGGCGGCTATCTGCAGACGCGCGCCCTCAGTCCCCGCCCGAGTACTCCCCGATGGGAGCGATGACAGTGCGGAGAACCCAGGCGCGTCACATGTGGTCGCTGACGCGACCCGCCCGTCGCCGCGCAGGCGATCGCCCGCCACGAGGGTTTCCCGGTTGACGCGGCACGCCGCCGGAGATGAGACCGGTCGTTAGTGTCGCGGGCGACATTTCGAATACCACAGATACGTCTCTCGATCATCGCCGATACATACCCCGAGAATTCCGCACCTCCGGTACGAGAGCTACTCCCGTGAGTGTCAGCAATCGGCATGGGGTATTAGGCTTGGACCGGACGTAGAAACGAACAATGACAGCGAGAACTGAAACCGCGGCGGTCGTCGTCGTCGGCTGCGGTCCCGGTGGCGCAGTCCTCGCGTACCTCCTAGCCCGGAGCGGGATTGACGTCGCGCTCGTTGAGCGTGCCGCCACGTTCGAGCGTGAATACCGAGGATTTGGCTGGAATCCCGGTGTGGTTCGTCTGTTCGACGAGATGGACCTCCTTGACGATGTGCTTGCTCTGGCTCACGAGACGGTCACAGAGGGTTCGTTCTCGCTGTACGGCGAGGAGAGTACGGTTCTCGACTTCGATCTGCTCGATACCGACTATCCGTATGCGCTGCTGATGGAGCAGCCAGCGCTGCTCGACTGTCTCGTCGACCGCGCCAACTCCTCCGACAACTTCACGTTTCACCCTGCGACTACCGTCACGGACATCTGTACGAACACCGCAGATGGAATTCGGGGGGTAACAGCCCGAGACCGAGACGCCGACGAGGATGTCGAGTTCAAAACGCAGTGCGTTGTCGGAGCCGATGGTCGCTACTCGACAGTTCGCGCCAGCGCCGGCATCGATCCAGGGCTGTTCGAGTCGCCGATCGATCTCGTGTGGTTCAAGCTCCCTCGCGGCGCTATCAATGCGACGACGCAGGGTCGAATCGACCGCAACGGTGTCCTCCTATACTTCGGTCTGGGTGGCGGCGATCTCCAAATTGGATACCTCATCCGAAGCGGTGAGTGGCCCTCGATCAGGCAAGCGGGGTTCGACGCGTTCCGGGAGCGGGTCGCAGAGATCGACCCGCGAGTCGGCTCAACCATGGCTGTGCAGTTGGATGGGTTTCGTGATACCAGTCTCCTCGACGTTGCTCCGGGAATCGCGGACAGTTGGAGTCGGGACGGGCTTCTTCTCATCGGTGACGCCGCGCACACTGCAAGTCCCATCGGTGCACAGGGAAACCCGCTCGCCGTCGAGGACGCCGTCGTCGCGCACAGTCTTCTCGTCGAGAAACTCACTGGCACGGACGGAATTCTCGAACGCAAAACCCTCCACGAATTCGAGGTTCGACGACGTGCGCACGTCGAACAGGTTATTTCGCTCCAGCGGCGCGCCGCGACCAATCTCGCGTACTGGCTCGAGTACGGTCGCTATGTCCCTCCACGCCTCGTTCGTGGGATGACGAAGGCGGCCAGGGTGATTGTCCCTCGTTCGAGGTCGGTGCGGAACACGATCGAAACGTTCGCACTCGGTCAACGTTCGGTTTCGGTCGACCGATCTCACTTCATTGACTAACCCGTGTCGAACGGGCTGTTGTCTGAGGCCTCGGAGCAGTCAGGATCGTCGACGAACAGTTTCAGACGCCTCCGCGCAACTCACGAACGGCGTCGACGAATCGATATCTGGAGCGTCTTCGACGGCGAACTCCGCGAGCGCGTCGAGGGCGAGTGACTAACTGACTCGGCAACGAAAAGACCGTCACGAGCGATAACCCACTCAACAACCTCGACCGCCGCATTCTGCATCTGTTGCAGATAGACGCTCGCGGAGCCTCCGACACGAACATCGCGGAGGAGACGGACGTAACCGGGACGACCATCCACAACCGAATCGAGCAACTGGAGGAGAAGGGCATTATCACCGGCTACAATCCGGAAATCGACTACGAGCAGGCGGGGTATCCGATGCAAGTGTTGTTCATCTGCTCGACGGACCTCTCCCGCCGGTCGGAGATGGCGGAGAAAGCTCTCGAAGTTCGGGGTGTCGTCAACGTCCGGGAGATGCTGTCCGGCGAGGAGAACCTCCACATCGAGGTCGTCGCCGAATCGACATCCGAGATTGAGGAGAGTACCGACCAGTTAGACGAGCTCGGCCTGCGAATCGTGAGTAGCAACATTCTGGCAGAAGAACACATTCAGCCGTGGAACCACTTCCATCAGGAGTTCGCCGGCGAGGACGCCGATGCGCCCGAGGAGATCGGTTCGTCCGAAGAATAGCCGCTCGCCGAACTGACGGCAGTAGTTGGAGTATCGAACTCATCCCCGCGCTCTCCAGTTTCCTGACCTTCCCTTCTTGGAGAAGTCAAGCAAACGCCCGACTTCGCCCGATATTATCAATTGTGTAGAATTATATTAAAAAAGACATCAAGTCGGTTCGGCCCAAACGGCAGGTAATGGCGCAAACGCCCACAGCGAGTTTGGACGAGACATTCGACGCGTTGACACATTCTCATCGACGCTACGTGTTGTACTACCTGCGAACGCACTCCGGGGCAGCCACCATCGATACCCTCTCAGCGATGCTCGCCAACGAACTAGAAGGTCCATCCGCGACGCCTGGTACCGACACGACCGAACACATTGAGGTCGACCTCCATCACACGCACCTCCCGAAACTCGTCGATGCTGGCCTCATCACGTTCGCCCGAGATAGGCAATCGATTGAACTCGACGGCATAAATGGTCACGACCAGTTCATCGACCAAGCGGCACGTGTCGACGGCTATGTACCGCCCACCGCGGGCGATTAAGAACAGTGTCTCGATCACATCCATACCGTCCGCGACGCCGAACGAGAGCGATACTATGACCAAAACTCACGACGACGAAATCGTTCACCGGGAATTGAACACTGACAGAGAGGAGCCGGCTGTTGCGGTAGCGGAAATTGTGGCTGAGCTTGAAGGAAAGCACGCAGACGAATTGACAACGACGTACGCCTGCATCGACGGGATGATCTCGGAGTTGTATTCGAATCCGCCGTCACCAGAGGCAGATGACGGTCGAATTCACGTACAGCGGCTACCGCATTACCATCGAACAGAGCGGCACCGCGGAGTTCGTCAAAGTTACGTAACCGCTGTCGGCCGAATCCCAGACCACGGTAGTGTATCCACGCTCGATTGAACGAGGCCATCGGTCAACTCACACCTTCGGCGACCGGCTGTTTCATTCTCTGCTGTGTCTGAAGAACAGGATTTCAATAGGGCCTAGAGATTGTATCCGACGAATCGCATGACCGCACCGACCCCCTGTGATGAATCAGACCAAACTCTCTCGTAGAGCGGGTTCTTTATAAACAATCGTACGCCGTCTGTTGGATTCGGAGCGTGCAAGAGATCAGTGCACCAGTCGGCGTCGACGACGGCCGCCTACTCGCCGATATCATCGAACGACACGATATCCACCACAGAGAGCGACTCGGTACGAGAGAGCAACAACGACATAAACACGACCTGCGTACCGATCGATAAGCGATTGGCACTCTACCACCTGATCGCTTTGGAAAACAAACTGAGGGTGTACCACCATCTCTGTTCAGGCCAGTCTGATATCGGTCAGACAGAAGGACTCACCGCTACGAATACATGACTACTAACTGTTATTTATGTGGCCGAGAGGTTCAATCACCCACATTGGAGACTGTTGATGAACGGTCATTCTGTTCGAGCGGGTGCCACGATGTGTACACGACGCTCGGAGATGCCGATTCTCCCGGTGTAACCCGTACATCAACTGAGAACGAGGTCGACCAAGAGGAAGACGCGGCTCCTCCCGATCAGCATCGTTCTCGGACGTTCCTCCGGATCGACGGCATGTATTCCGCGACGTGCGAGGCGTATCTCGAATCGCTCGCCGAGGATCGAGAGGGGGTGCTCGATGCTGAGGCGAGTTACGTCACGGAGACGATCCGAGTTGAACACGACCCAGACACTGTTTCGAAGGAATCGCTGCGTGACGTGTTGAGCACGCTTGGGTACACGGCATACCTCCGTGAAGATGCCTCATCAGATGGGGCTGAGGCTGGTGGCACGACGCGCCGCGCACGGGAGATGGGCGGCATTCGCAAGCGTCGAGACGACCAGCTTTTGGGAATGCGATACTCGGTTGGGTTCCTCTTCGGTGCGTTTCTGCTCGTGCCGTACGTCGCAATTCTGTATCCCGCGCACCTCGCGTCGATATTCGACTGGCAAGCGCTCGAAATATTTGAGGGCGCGTTCCAGCTGGACAGTCAGGGAGCGTTCGTCTTCCTCCGGCTGTATTTCGTGATGACCGGGATCATTCTCGTCTTCACCGGTCTCCCGGTGCTGCGTGGCGCATATATTAGTCTCAAAATGCGGCGCCCGAATACCGACCTGTTGGTCGCGATCACCGCGGTTAGCGCGTACGCGTACAGTACGGCCGCCGTCGTCCTCGGGCAAAATGACATTTTCTACGATCTCGCAATCGTCGTCACGGCCGCGGTCACCGCGATGGTGTTCTACGAGTCGTCGATCAAACAGCGTGCACTTAATCGCCTGACCGAGCTCACGATATCACAGGTTGAGCACGCACGGACGTACGACTCCGACGGAAAGACGCAGGAGGTTCGCGTTGCGGATCTCACTTCGGGCGATATTGTACTCGTTCGACAGGGCGAACGAGTGCCGGTTGACGGAGAACTGGTCGAAGACAGCTGTACCGTCGACGAAGCGATCGTCACGGGCGAGTCGCTTCCGGTGCTAAAACGCGCCGGCGACGAGATCATTGGGGGATCGATCGTCACTGACGGCGCGGCCTTGGTTCGTGTCGGCCCGGACGTGACGAGTAGTATCGATCGGATAACGACCGCCGTCTGGGACCTTCAGAGCGCGACTCACGGTGTCCAACGCCACGCCGACCAACTCGCGTCGTACGCGGTGCTTCTCGTGGTCGGAGCCGCCGTTGCGATCGGCGGTGCTGGTGTGATCGCGTTCGGCATGGGCATCCCGGACGCGGTCCTCCTCGCGCTATTGATTCTCCTCGCCGGATCGCCGTGGGCTCTCGGACTCGCGACGCCGCTCTCGGTAGCGAAGAGCCTCGAAAGTGCGCTCCGTCGAGGGATCATTATCTTCGACGAGACAGTCTTCGAGCGTCTCAGAGACGTCGACATCGTCGTCTTCGACAAGACGGGGACCCTCACGACCGGAGAGATGGAGGTGATCGAAGCGGACGCGCCTGCGGACCTCCTTGACGCCGTCGCAGCGCTCGAACAACGGGCGTCACACCCCGCTGCAAACGCCATCACGACGGCTTTCGCTGACGAGAATGCGCCCCGCGGTCTCGACGATCAGTCGGACTCAGAGGGTAACGGCAACCACACGGAGAACACCCACCGGGTAACCAAGTTCACGAATCACCGGTCCGGTATCGAGGGGACGATCGACGGAACCTCGTATCTCGTCGGAAATCTCGATCTCTTCGCGGAACGAGGATGGACCGTGGACGACGATATCCGGTCCCGCGTCGCCGACGCTCGGGGCTTCGGTCAGCTCCCGGTGATCGTCGGTCGCGACGGGACAACAGAGGGACTGATCGTTGTGGGCGATGAGCCTCGGGACGGCTGGGACGACACGATCTCTCGGCTCGGTGCGCGAGACGCGGATATCGTTGTCCTGACTGGCGACGACGAGGAAGCGACGGACTTCTTCAAGCAGCACGAGGACGTGACGCACGTCTTCGCGACGGTCCCGCCGGAAGGAAAGACGGCGACGATCCGGCGACTCAAATCAGATGGTCAGGTCGCGATGGTCGGGGACGGCACCAACGACGCTCCGGCGCTCGCGGCCGCCGACCTCGGCATTTCGCTGGGCGGCGGCACGGCGTTAGCTGCCGACGCCGCCGATCTCGCGATCGTCGACAACGACATTCGCTCCGTCGAAACCGCCTTCGACCTTGCGGGTGCGGCTCGTCGTCGCGTGAAACAGAACAACCTCCTCGCGTTCTCCTACAACGGAATCGCGCTCTTGGCATTGGCCGTCGGGTTCTTCAATCCGCTGTCAGCAGCCATCGCAGTCATTGCCGGCGGCGGTCTCGTCGCTGTGAACGCTCGGCGGAAGTTGCTCCGGTAGTACGTCACGAGACCCAAACCGAGAACAGGGTTGAGTCGCTCTGGTGAAGTCCTCAAAAAGCGATCACTGCTCAAATTATGCTCGTCCTTGGTGAGACAGCAGCCACGCGGCTGGCTCGAAACATCGGCTGAAATTGTACGTGCCGTTGCCGAGCAAGCCTCGCTTATCGCGTCTCAGAATGGAGATCTATCTTTGACCGACTGGAACGCGAGTCGCCCAAGCAACTGGGCGGGACCACGCTTCGGCAGGTCGCGGGTGATGTTCAACGTACTCGGCGGCTCGCTCCCCCCAATTCCCAGTTCCCAGTCCGTCTCCAACTCGAAGCGGTCGATAGCGGTCTCGACGCGGTCGCGCACTGCGTCGGCGTCCATCGTCTTCACGTTGCCATCATGCATCAGCACGTCGCCGTCGACGATAACGACCCCCACGTCAGCGGGCGTCGCGTTATTAACGACCTGTGCCGGAATGTTGGTCAACGGCGTGAACTTGGGTTGTTCGACGTCGAGCAGGATAATGTCGGCTCGCTTGCCGGGTTCGAGACTGCCGATTTCGTCGCCGACGCCGACAGAGCCGGCGACGATCGCGCCAGCGACAAGCGGGGCGATCGCGTCAGCGTTCTGTGCGAAGCCGCGTTCGTGGGACAGGCCAGCGGCGGCGACGGCGGTCGCGCCGATGCCCTTCACGAAGGTGCGGCGCCCCACACGAGAGCCAGACCGAGCAGGAGCATCGTCAGCGCCCACGCGATCCCGAGCAGCAGGGCGGTCAGAGGCGTTACAGCTAGTCGGTGTGTCATGGTTTGAACTCATAAGATGAGGTTCGAGGGAGGGTTACCGAACAGCGACGCCCCAGGCGACGACTGTCGCGAGGAAGGCGACGATCGGGCCGAGGTTACTGCTCGTGTTGATCAGGTCGGCGAGCTGGGGAACATACTGGTAGCCGGCGATGATGATCGGGCCGAGGGCGATCGCGACCTGTTCCCACTGCTCGTACGATTCGAACTGTTTGGTCTCACTACTCGCGAAGGCGATCGCGTACGCGGCCAGCGAGATGAACGTGGCGTGTTCCGCGGTGAGCGTGTAGTCGATCCACGTCAGCATCACCTCGGAAATCCCCCCGAACTGGTAGAGTCCGGCGAGGATGAACACGACCGACAGCAGCGCGGGAAGCGTCCGCAGGTGGGTGTAGTCCGAGAGCGCGTCGCCCATCGAGTTCGAGTAGGACGACGCCATCAGTCACCACCCGGGAACGCGACCATCGTCGGGTTGTAGTCGTGCGTCGAGCCGTCGTCGCGTTCCAGCGTCACCTCATCGGTGTCCATCGCGACCCAGATCTGTTCACCGACCTCGATGCTGTCGGACGCAGCTGCGCGCTTCACCTCGTCTTTCGCGAAGTACCGCACGACTCCGCGACTTTCGTCCTTGATCTTCAGACGGTACCAGGGCCCGTACTCTCCTTCCCCTTCGGTGAGATCGAGAACGAGTCCCTCCAGCACGTCGCCGGGACCGAGTTCAACGGTCGGCACGTCGCTGTCGGGGTCTTCGCTTTCAAACTGTTCGTAACCGTCAGGCGGCGTCGGTCTTTCAGTCGACATCTCCAACTGTTAGTGGAAGAAGGAGTACCGTATAGTATCAGCCTAGGCTCGGTGAAAGTATTTGGACAGCAGCCACTATCCTAATTCATCAACCACTATCTTGTTTTATACAAAATAAAGAACTACAGATCGGGAAGGTAGGTTGAAGCAGAAATTAGATCACCTGAGGCAATAAATACACAAATCAATACATAATTCGAGGATCATTTCTGATTTCAACAATAATGAAGAGAGCAATGGTACTCAAATTCTTCAGAGTCTAAGTATTGAGTGAATACCCTATATTTTGCGTAAGTAAAAGTATGTGTAAGTGCTGAGGTGAGATCTTCGAGCTGATTGAGTGTATTAACGACCTCTTCAAAACTCATTTCTTTTTCTATACTAGGGTCTGAATCATTCCTGTCATAAATTACAACATTATTCTCATCAACGTCTATTTTCATACTAGAATGCGCATGACCGTGACGAATCTGAGGTTCGATTGCTAATCTTAGGAATGAACAATCTGTCCCAGATAATTTCTCTCTGATTTTACCCAAACTGGTTAACTCATTTCTATTTATTTCTGGGTCGATTGACACCAATAGATCCTTCAAAAGTGGTTTGATACTTTCTGATATAGAAGCATATTCACCTGCTATTTCTCTCATTCCCATTTCTGGACCCATCTCACCAAGGTGTGACTCACCGTCCAAACCCAGCAGCTCGATGGTCGGTCCATCTACATTAATATCATCCTCAGCTACTCTACGGGCCCTTTCGCGATGGTGCTTGATATTTGAGCCTACCTGTTCTCCGGAATGAATTAGATCGTTCTCACAGTAACGCAGCCACCGATTTATGCCTAAATCTGGTGGAGTCGACATATATCTTGAGTTGAATACTTTTAATATCGCCTTCACGTAGCTGCTATATCTCAAAGTATTATTGGCATTTTCTTTGTATTCCTCTGTCAATTCGCCAATTTGACTTGTTCGTTTGTTTGCGATAACTCTCGCTACATATGTGTTATTTACAATATAATCTGCGTGATTATTACTAAAATTACAATCGATTATACACTCTACGCCTTCTATTGGATCGAATCCCTCCGGCATTCCCGCAGACTCGTTATTCACCCGTTTTACAGCCTTCTCGTATGGATTATCATTGGTTGTCTCAAACAGTTCCAGATTCTTTGAAAACGACTCCTTATTCCCTACCGGATATTCTCTCACATCAACATATTTGTACTTTCCATTCTCATTTATTTCAACCATAAAATACAATATATCTAAAAATTCTTGATCACTACCGCCCACCTTCAGATCACCGTCGTCCGTGTTGAAAATACAATAGCCGCTTGTATCGTCAATATTGAGGTCAACAACCTCGTAGTCCTCTCCAAAATACAGATACTTGAACTGTTTATGCGGCGGTAGATCCCCGTTTGGATTACTAGACATTAATTCGTAAAGTACCAGTAGTCCAAGAGAATATCAAACTTAACTTGTTACTGAATCGGCTGGCATGAGTTTCAGAATCATGGTGGCACGATCATCTCTCACTCGGGTGAACCATACACCGGCGTCGCTCATCTCGCCCTGACGAGGGATTGGAGACTTGGTAGTCCTCAACAATAAGGAAACGTTCGACAACTCTAGGATCGGTTATACCATCCTCGACAAATCTGGCGGCGATCATTTTCTGGTTGTGACTCGCAACTTCAGTCCGAGCATCGCGGTATATCTCTCCCTCACTGAGGTCGTTTCCAAGCCGAGTGTTTTGGATAATGTTCTTAATCGGTGATTCTAGAGACACCATGTCGACACCACCACCTCCGGGCTGGTGTTCGTTGCCGTCGGCGTCGACGATCGCTTTCAGCTCGTAGCCGAACTGTGGTTCACGTCGGCGTCGATCGACGGACTCGAACTCGGGTTGTTCGGTTCCGTTCAGTATCTCGCCGACGAACTCCTTGTACGACGGGTCGATGTTCAGATGCGCCAGGAGTGAGGGGAGCGATACGTCTCGACCATGAACGTCGAGGTAGTCGAGAACACGCTCGCGGATGAGCGCTTTTCGAGGGGACTCACCATAAGACCACGCGCTATCGGCGCTCGGCCACCTGTCGGCAAGCGATCGACCCGGCTCAGTCTCCGGCGGCGAGGTCACCGCGTCAGCTGCCCATCGAAGATCGTCGTCGAGCGCGGTCTCTCGTTCAGGCGGCCCATCGAGACGGTCTTGTTCGATAGTCCAGGGCGACCCGCAGCACGAGCAAACCACGTCGGCACCGTGGCCGTCGTCCCATCGGACGCGCTCGCCGTGCGAGTCGACTTGTCCCGATTCTTCGTTTTCCGCGCGCTGTTCGCACCGATCAGCGCGGATCGCCTGATTCACGGTTTGGGACCGAGAGGTTCGTCTCCGAGCTGCCGACCAGTAGACGGCACCCCATGCGATATACTCGATCGGCTTGTCGAGCAGGTCCTCGGTGTAGCCACCCATGTACGCCGCGAGGTAGGATCCAAGGTTCCCGACGTCTGCGTTCATCGAGATGCAGCCGTTGTCTTCGTGGAGATAGTCGTCGATCGCGTCGTAGTTGTGCGCCGACCAGCCGGCCGGGTCACACACTTCGAGGTGTTTGTCGATCACTCGCTCGAACTCGGAAGCGACGGGTCGGAGATCGTCGAAGCGACCGCCGTCGAAGTAGACGCCAACGTGAATATGAGTGTAACAGGCATTGAGGCCGGCGTCTTCGTCGGATTTCGAGGCGGCTCCCATTCCGTGCGGTTCCGCTTGGAGCCAGTAGCCCCACTGGTCGGGGTCGAGGTCGAGGTGATACTCCATCACGTTGCGGAGGGTATCGCGAACGCCGCCGTAGCTGAAGGCGTCGTGAATCGCGTCCATCTGGTCGCCCGGGGGTCACGAAGGGTATCCCCCATGCCGACGCTGGTGCTCCGTTACCCGGGGTGATCTGTGCAGGTTTGACCTTCTACCGGACCTGCCGTCGTCGATTCGGAGGCTGACCGTTTATATGGCCTCACAGTGCCGCCAAGGCGATCAGGTTCCCGGCGACGACCAGACCCAGTTGGATGGGCAACGGGATTTGGGTCCGCAGTGTTTCGCTGCAACGCGCAATGCCGACGAAGCTGACGGTAGCGAGGCCCACGAGCGCCCCGCTGAGTGGACTGAGCATGAGTGAGAGTAGGACTGTCAAATTAAAGAGTATCGCCCCCAGCACGCAGTCCGGCGCCGATTCGTTGTCCAGGAGCGTCAAGAGCGGGATTCGTGCTGAATGTCTCCGGGCCGCTACCTACTTCGCACTCCGACGCGTATTGGCTCTTGCAAATCGACCGAAGGCGTCGGGTGAAAGCAGTTGCGTGTTCAACTCAATCGTCAGGATAGCGAGGGTATTTATAAGCATCCCTACGCCGTCTATTGGATTCGAAACGAGCCGCGAAGGAATGGGCGCTGCAGGATTTGAACCCGCGACAGCTTGGTCCGAAGCCAAGCACTCTATCCAGACTGAGCTAAGCGCCCGTACGCCTCGATACTTCGGTGAGGATGTTAAGTCCCGCGATTTGAAATCGGTTCGAACCGTATCGAGTCGACGGCAGCGATTCCCGCGCCACGGGCGATCAAAAAGAATATTATCGGGACCGGGCATGGTTTCCGTAGTAGATGTGTCCTGGTCGCACGGCGTCACAGCCGAACGAGTGGCGCGAGCCGGTCTCGTCGTCGCTGAGGTACGTCCATGTATGACCTGAGGCCACACTTCGACGAGGAGGTCGAACCCGGAACAAACCTCCTTCTCACTGGACCCCCGCTCACCGGCAAGCGGTCGCTCATGATGGACGTGTTGGCGGCCGGGACCGAGCGCGGCGACGGCGCGATCGTCGTCACCACGAAGGACGGCGCCGAGCGCGTCCTGAAAGACTACCAGAAGCGGACCGCCTACGAGGGGAAGCCGGTCGCCGTCGTCGACTGCGTCACTCGACAGCAGGGCGTCAACGACGTCCGCGAGTCCGACCGGATCAAGTACGCCTCCTCGCCCGTGGACATGACGGGCATCGGGATCAAGCTCTCGGAGTTCCTGCAGGCGTTCGGCGATCGGGGGATCGAGCAAAACCGCGTGATGGTCCATTCGCTGTCCACGCTGTTGATGTACTCGGATCTCCAGACCGTGTTCCGATTCCTCCACGTGTTCACGGGACGGATCCAGAGCGTGAACGGCCTCGGGCTGTTCAGTATCGACTCGACCTCTCACGACGAGCAGGCGATGAACACGCTCAAACAACTCTTCGACGGCGTCATCACGGTTCCCGAGGACGAGGAGCCGAAAATTCGGCTGGCTTGAGATCGCCGGCTGGCCTGAGCCGTCGGGCGTTTTAATCCGCGTGACCGCGTACGCACGGCTATGCCTATCACCGACGACGAGGGACTCGACCGACTGCTCGACGCCGACACCGTCGCCGTGATCGGCTGTTCGACGACGCCCGGGAAGGCCGCCCACGACGTGCCGGCGTACCTCCAGCGACACGGGTACCGCGTGATTCCGGTGAACCCCTTCGCCGACGAGGTGCTCGGCGAGCCGGCGTACGACGAACTCGCCGACGTGGAGGCCGACGTGGACCTCGTGAACGTGTTCCGCCCGAGCGAGGAGATCCCGGAGATCCTCGGCGCGGTTCGCGAGCGACACGCGGAGCGCGGTGACGCGGGCGCGGCGTGGATCCAACTGGGGATCAGCCACGACGAGGCGGCCGCGGACGCGGAGTCAGACGGGATCGAGGTCGTTCAGGACCGCTGTATGAAGGTCGAACACAAGCGGCTACGCGGGTAGTCGGCCTCGGTTATCCCGCCTCTCCGACCTCTGCCTCTTCTCGCCTCTCCCGCGGGACCTACCCTACCCTTCCCACTCCTCGAAGGACCGGTACACGCCCTTCGAGAGGTACCGCTCCGAGGAGTCCGGAAACGCGGTGGCGACCGTGTCGTACGGGGCGTCTATCTCGCCGTCGCGAATCGCCCGAGCGACTCGCTTGGCCGCGATCGCGTTCGCGGCCGCGGAGGAGGCGACGAGCTGTCCCTCCTCGGCCGCGAGCCGCCCCATCTCCTCGTGGACCTCACGGTCGGGGACGGCCTGGATGTCGTCGACGAGGGCCGGGTCGAACAGCTCGTTGGTGTCGATGTCGTGGGTGCCGATCCCCTCCGTCTTGTACTCCTCGTGGGCGACCTCCTCGCCGAGGAACTCGCGGTACGCGGAGCCGGCGGGCTCCACGGCGACGACGTAGGTATCGGGGTCGCGCTCGCGGAAGTAGCGAGCCATCCCCATCAGCGTCCCGCCGGTGCCGCAGCCGGCGACCACGGCGCCCACCTCCCCGTCGAGCGCCTCGTCGATCTCGGGGGCGGTCGTCTCGTAGTGGGCCTCGGCGTTGAGCGGGTTCGAGAACTGCTGGGGGACGACCGCGTCGTCGAGCTCGTCGGCGATCTCGTGGGCACGGTCGATGGCGAACCCCATTCCGTCCTCGCTCGGGGTGTTGACCACCTCCGCGCCGAGCGCGCGCATGAGCTGCTGTTTCTCCACCGAGAATCGCTCTGGAACGACGAACACCGCGTTCAGCCCTAACTGCTTGGCCGCGACCGCGAGCCCGATCCCGGTGTTGCCCGCGGTCGGCTCGACGACGGTGCCACCCTCCCCCACGTCGCCGCGTTCGAGCATGCGTTCGAGCATGTACTTCCCGATGCGGTCCTTGATGCTCGCACCGGGGTTGAACGACTCCAACTTCGCGTACACCGGCACCGCGTCCGGGGAGTCGTGTACCCGAACGAGCGGCGTCTCCCCGATCGTCTCCAACACCGACGACAGGGGCTCCCGATGGGTCGTCATGTTGCCGCAATCGTTGCCGGCTCCTTTGTGTGTTTCCATGGCTGCGTCGGCCTCCCCTTGTCGCCGTTTGCGGTGATTATTGCCGGGACTCTCGACGCGTCGTTTCCGAATTCGTCGTCGGGTGCCGGGGATCGAACAAACTTATGCCCCTCGTCCGGTTCCGAAGAGGTATGAGCGAGACCGATGCGCAGGCCGACGTGACGGTCGTCCTTCCGGACGGAGCAGAGCTCGACGTGCCGGCGGGGGCGACAGTCGAAGACGTTGCCTTCGAGATCGGCCCCGGGCTCGGTCGCGACACGGTCGCGGGGAAGATCGACGGCGAACTCGTCGAAAAGTACGCGACGGTCCACGACGGCGCACGGATCGAGATCGTCACGGATCAGTCCGACGAGTACCTCACGGTGTTGCGCCACTCCGCCGCCCACGTGTTCGCGCAGGCCCTCCAGCGGCTCCATCCCGAAGCGACGCTCACGATCGGCCCCCCGACCGACGAGGGGTTCTACTACGACGTGACCGACGTCGACCTCGACGAGGACGACCTCGACGCCATCGAGGAGGAGATGGACGAGATCATCGCGGCCGACTACGACATTGAGCGCGAGGTCCGGTCCCGTGAGGAGGCCAAAGAGATCTACGCCGACAACGAGTACAAACTGCAGATACTCGACGAGGAAGCCGACGACGAGGAGGTCACCTTCTACGTGCAGGACGACTGGCAGGACCTCTGTCAGGGCCCCCACGTCGAGTCGACGGGCGAGATCGGGGCGACGACCCTCTTGGAGGTCTCGGCGGCCTACTGGCGCGGTGACGAGGACAACGACACGCTGACGCGCGTGTACGGGACGGCGTTCGCCTCTGAATCGGATCTGAAAGAGCATCTCGAACTGCGCGAGGAGGCGTTAGAGCGCGACCACCGGAAGATCGGACAGGAGATGAACCTCTTCTCGATCCCGACGGTGACCGGTCCCGGCCTCCCGCTGTACCACCCGCCGGGCAAGACCGTGCTCCGTGAACTCTCGAACTTCGCGAACGAGCTCAACCGCGAGAACGGCTACGAGGAGGTCGAGACCCCGCACGTGTTCCGGACGGAGCTGTGGAAGAAGTCCGGCCACTACGAGAACTACAAAGACGACATGTTCCTCCTCGACGTCAACGACGAGGAGTACGGGCTCAAGCCGATGAACTGTCCGGGCCACGCGACCATCTTCGACCAGCAGTCGTGGTCGTACCGCGACCTGCCGCAGCGCTACTTCGAGAACGGGAAGGTGTACCGGAAAGAGCAGCGCGGCGAGCTCTCCGGGCTCTCGCGCGTCTGGTCGTTCACCATCGACGACGGGCACCTGTTCGTCCGGCCCGACCAGATCCGTCAGGAGATCGAGTCGGTCATCGAGATGATCTTCGAGGTCGTCGAGACGCTGGATCTGGACGTCGAGGTCGCGCTGGCGACCCGCCCCGACAAATCCGTCGGCGGCGACGAGATCTGGGAGTCCGCGGAAGAGCAGCTCCGCGACGTGCTCGAATCGGGCGGCTACGAGTACGACGTCGAGCCCGGCGACGGCGCCTTCTACGGCCCGAAGATCGACTTCGGCTTTGAGGACGCGCTGGGTCGCGTCTGGGACGGCCCCACCGTCCAGCTCGACTTCAACATGCCCGACCGGTTCGACCTGACCTACACGGGCGAGGACAACGAAGACCACCAGCCGGTGATGATCCACCGCGCGCTGTACGGGAGCTACGAGCGCTTCTTCATGGTGCTCATCGAGCACTTCGACGGCGACTTCCCGCTGTGGCTCGCGCCCGAACAGGTCCGCATCCTCCCCGTCTCCGACGAGACGCTCGGCTACGCCCACCGCGTGAAAAACGAACTGGAGGACGCCGGCTTCCGCGTCGAGGTCGAGGACCGCGACTGGACGGTCGGTCGCAAGATCCGCGCCGGTCACGACGACCGGCTCCCGTACATGGTCATCGTCGGCGAGGACGAGCAGGAGGCGGGCACCGTCTCGGTCCGTGACCGCTTCGAGAACCAACGCGGCGATGTCGACCTCGACGCGTTCGTCGACCACCTCGTCGCCGAGCGCGACGAGAAGCGTACTGAGCCGGAGTTCGTCGACGCGGAGTGAGCGCCCGGGAGGCCAGACTCTCCGTTCCGGCGCTCGTTTTTCGTCGTATTTTTGACGCTGCTCTGGGTAGGTTGTCATATGAGCGACGCATCTGCGCTGACCAAGCAAGAGGACGACGCACCAGACGTAGGGGAGCTGACGCCACCGGACCGGACGCTGATGGGACCGGGGCCGAGCGACGTCCATCCCCGCGTGCTCAAGGGAATGAGCACGCCGCTCGTCGGCCACCTCGACCCCTCGTTCGTCGAGATCATGGACGAGGTTCAGGAGCTGCTGCGCTACACGTTCCGGACGGACAACCAGTGGACGATTCCGGTCTCGGGAACGGGATCGGCGTCGATGGAAGCGGCCATCGGCAACCTCGTCGAGCCGGGCGACACGATGTTAGTCCCGACGAACGGCTACTTCGGCGGGCGGATGAAGTCGATGGCCGAGCGCGCGGGCGGCGAGGTTGTCGAGGTATCGGCGCCGTGGGGCGAACCCCTCGACCCGGTCGATGTTGAGCGCGCGTTCGACGAACACCAGCCGGACGTGTTCGGGTTCGTTCACGCGGAGACCTCGACCGGGGTCCTCCAGCCGAACGTCCCCGAACTGACCGACATCGCGCACGACCACGACGCGCTCGTGATCGCCGACTCCGTCACCTCGCTGGGCGGCGTCGAGCTGCGCGTCGACGAGTGGGACATCGACGTGGCCTACTCCGGCCCGCAGAAGTGCCTCTCGTGTCCGCCCGGTGCGAGCCCGCTCACGCTCAACGACCGCGCGATGGACAAGGTGCTCGGCCGCGAGGAGCGGCCCCGCTCGTGGTACCTCGACCTCTCGCTTTTGGAGGGGTACTGGGGCGACGACCGCTCGTACCATCACACTGCGCCGATCTCCAACGTGTACGCGCTTCGCGAGGCGCTCCGCCTCGTCGCCGAGGAGGGGATCGAAGCGCGCTGGGCGCGCCATCGCGCCGTCGCCGGCGATCTGAAGGCGGGTCTTCAGGATCTGGGCCTCGAGATGAACGCCCCCGACGAGTACTGGCTCCCGAGCCTGAACGCGGTGCGAGTCCCTGACGGGATCGACGACGGCGCCGTCATCGACCACCTCCTCGAGGAGTACGATCTGGAGATCGCGTCCGGACTGGGCGATCTGGAGGGCGATATCTGGCGGATCGGCTGTATGGGCTACTCGGCCCGCCCGAAAAACGTCGAGTACGTCCTCGCGGCGCTGGAGGACGCGCTGGGCCAGCAGGGGTTCTAAGGGGTCGGGAACGACCCAAGCGCGATCGCTGGCCGACCGCCGAGAGATTTTTGTGTGTGCATCTCTCCCCTCGGTAGGGGTATGAACGATCTACGAACCGGATTGAGCTACGGGGACGTGCTGCTCGTCCCGCAGCGATCGCCGGTCGACAGTCGGAGCGATGTGGATCTCTCGACGCGGCTCACGCCGAGCGTCGAACTAGCGTCGCCGCTCGTCTCGGCGGCGATGGACACCGTCACGGAGGCGGAACTGGCGATCGAACTCGCGCGCGCCGGCGGGATGGGTGTGCTTCACCGCTTCCTCACTGTCGACGAGCAGGCGACGCAGGTTGAACAGGTAGCCGCGACCGGCTCGCCGGTCGCCGCCGCGGTGGGAATCAACGAGGACTACATTGCTCGGAGCGCCGCACTAGCCGCGGCCGGCGTGGACGCGCTCGTCGTCGACGTCGCGCACGGACACCTCGAACGGACTATCACGGCGGTCGAGACCATCGCCGACGAGTTCCCGGACGTCGATATCGTCGCGGGCAACGTCGCGACGCCCGCGGGCGTCGAAGATCTTGCGGCCGCCGGCGCCGACTGCGTGAAGGTCGGCATCGGCCCGGGCTCGCACTGTACCACGCGGAAGGTCGCCGGGGCGGGCGTCCCGCAGCTCACCGCCGTCGACGACTGCGCGACCGCGGCCGAGGAACTGGACGTGACGATCTGTGCCGACGGCGGGATCCGCACCTCCGGCGATGCGGTGAAGGCGCTGATGGCGGGTGCCGACACCGTGATGCTCGGGAGCCTCTTTGCCGGCACCGAAGAGGCGCCCGGCGCGGTCGTCAAGGTCGACGGGACGCAGTACAAGCGGTCGCGCGGGATGGCGACGACCGCCGCCGCCGAGGACCGCGACGACAAGGGGGCAGATGTGGGCGCCGACGAGGGCGTCGAGGCGTTGACGCCGTATAAGGGGCCGGTGGCGATCGTCGCCGAGGAGTTCTGTCAGGGGATTCGCTCGGGGCTGTCGTACTGTGGCGGCCACACGATCGAACGCGCTCGCGACCGGGCAGAATTCATCCGCGTCGCACCCGGCGCGAAGGAGCGCGAGGGGTTCCACACCGACGACGACTGGGAGGGGATCAGCGTGGACAGCGAGACGAAGCGAGTCTCCGACTCGGACGGCGAAACGGCGGCCGAAAGCGGCGACTGACTACAGAGCGGGAGCCGAAAGGCGGATTCGCCTCGACGACAGGCCCGCGGCTGCGAGCGTGTGACTGTGTGTCGATCCCACGGGGCGCTTTTGACGCCGTCAGGACACCCTCTGCGCATGCCTGACGCCTTCGGACGCGCGATCCGCGATCATCACCGTGGTGACCGGACTACCCCTCTCCGACAGGGCGACGGCGAGGAGACGCGTGAACACCCGATCGGGGCGTTCTACTTCGACGCGTTCGACGCCGAGAGCAACGCGGGTTCGTGGCTCACATCGCGGCTTTCGGGCCCGCTCGTCGACCTCGGAGCGGGGGCGGGCCGGCACGCGCTGCGGTTTCAAGGGCGGTTCGAGACAGTTGCGGTCGAGACCAGCCCAGCACTCGTCGAGGCGATGCGCGACCGCGGCGTCGTGGATGTCCGCGAGGGCGACATGTTCGCCCTCCGAGACGCGTTCGAGCGGGATCGGTTCGCGTCGGCGCTCGCGATCGGCACGCAGATCGGACTGGCGGGCTCGATGCGAGGGCTCTCGGCATTTCTCGGCGACCTCGCGTTCGTGACGACGCCCGGCGCGACGGCCGTGATCGATTCTTACGACCCGGATCACCCCGGAGCCGCTGACCTCCTCGGGTACCGCGAGGACCCGACGCCGGGGCTCGCGCATCGCGTCATGTGGTTCGCGTACGACGGGGAGACGGACCCGACGCTCCATTTCAGGCTGTTCGCCCCCGACCGGCTCCGCGAAGCGGCGATCGGGACGGGATGGGAGGTCGAGGCGGTGGACCGCGAGGGGACCGGAGACGGGCCCCACTACCGGGCCGCGCTCCGGAAGCGGTAGGGGTGCGGAGCGGGCTCCGGATCGAGGGATCGCCCGCCCTACCACGCCGTCAGCGCCGCGCGGCCGTGGTCGTGCGCGAGGATCGCGAGGAACGCGAGGACGCCGGTGATCGCGAACGCGCCGCCGACGTAGAAGACGGACGCCATGTTCACCTCGATCATCAGCCAGCCGGCGATGAGCGGTCCCGCCACCGAGCCCGGCCGCCAGACGAGTTCGCGGATGCCGAAGCTGGAGGCGACCCCGCCGTCGTCGGTCCCCTCGTCCGCGAACAGCGCCATACTGGCCGGCTCACGGAAGGAGTCGGCGATACCGAGCAGTCCCGAGAAGGCGACGAGCGGCAGGTACGCGGCCGGCAGTTCGCCCAGAATCGGGAGCGTCACCCCGGCTCCGAGCGCGGTTCCGATGACGGCCGAGAACGGGATCGCCATCGCGATCAGCCCGTAGGCGCCGCCGCCGGCGAAGACGAACAGGGACCGACCGTAGTCGTCCGAGAGACGACCGGTGAACAGCTGGCCGACCATGTTGGTCGCCTTCTCGGCGGTGACGGTGACCCCGATGGCGATGCCGGTGACGCCGAGGCCGCCCGCGGCCATCTCCGTGCTGACGTAGATCGGGACCCACGTCCGCACCATCGTCACGGCGAAGGCGTACTGGGCGCGGAAGCTCGTCATCGTGAGGATCCGCCGGTTCACAGCGAGATCCGAGAAGGGGAAGCCCTCGACGCGAGTGTCGTCGTCGTCGAGGACGAGCCACGTGATGACCCACGCGGCGACCATCAGCAACGCGATGATCATGAAGATGGGATCGAAGCCGACCGCGTCGTATATCGCTCCGGCCGACAGCGACCCGACGATGGACGCTGCGAAGGAGGCGGCGTTGGCCTTGCCAATCTTGTCGGCGCGCGTCCCGACATCCGCGATCTGTCCGACCAGCGACAGCGTCATCAGCCCCGCACCGGTGACCACGAGTCCCTGCAGGGCGCGGACGAGGATGAACGAGGCGGAGGAGTCGACGAGCGGGAACAGCGCGTAGACGCCGGCACCGATCGCGAGTACGCCCAGCAGGACGGTTCGCTTGTCGAACCGGTCGCCGGCCCACGCCAGCGGCACCACGGCAACCGTCTGCGCGAGGGTGAATCCCGTGGTGTACATCCCGATGATGAGTCCGGCCGAGATAGACACGCCGAGGACCGTCGTCGCCTGCGGGTCGAGCGTGTTGATGTACGTCCCCAACAGGGTGATGAGCGTGATGAAGCCGAACCCCTCAGCGAAGCGCGTGAGATAGAGCGCCCAGAACTGCGATCGCTTTGCCCCGTTGCCTGCGTCCGCGTTGCTCACACCGGATCGGTGCGCACCGGTTCAAAAGGGGTTTCGGTTCGAAGTGTGCGCCGGATCGGATCGAGTTGGAGCCGCCGTCGGACTTATGAATCATCCGGGCGGACACATGGGCATGGGCGATCAAGCCTGCGACCGCCGGTTCTGTCCGGAGTGTGACCTCGCGGTGTCGTGTGCCGATGAGGTCTGTCCGGAGTGCGGTGCGCGGATCGAAGGCGTCGACGTCTGAGTACAGGGTGCGGATCGGGAACGTCCCGTCGAGCATCGTCTACTCATATAGCTGCGCGAGTTGCTTCGCTCGTCACGAAGTGCTCCTCGCAGAGGCAGTTCGAGGGCAATTGTAAACTACAAGAAGACGATTCTTCGCTCCGCTCGCGCTGTAACGTCTCTCCTTCAACAGAGTTCGTCGGCGCTGAGCGCATCTGCTCGCGGTCGTCGCTCCGCATCCCTCGATTTGACATCCTCCCCGCGCTGAAGCGCGAGGATTCCCACGGCACCGCACCGCTGGGTTGGGATGGTTACGGTTTGTAGCTACCACATTGGGCGGCTACTGGCTGTGCCAATCAGCCGTTACTCCTATCCCGGCATGGGATTCGGAGATACTTTTGTTGACTGCACCCGATTCCGACACAGAAGGGGTGCCTTCTGCTTGGAACCGTCGAATCCCGATATTGTCCGATTGATTGGGCGGGCAGGCCGCCTCGGTTTATCGTTAAGACAACAAGCGGCTAATTAAATCCTTGCAATGTCGGATTCATCCCCGCGCTGAAGCGCGAGGCTTTCTCCTTGATTCTCCGTAAGGCTATCTTAATCTCCCTTGAGTGTACATTACAATGACTTTCGGTCGGCTTGAGTGCCCATGTCCAGCCGCAAGGGTACCGTCATCTGGGTCTGTACTGTGGTGATCCTTGTCGTGCTAACCCTCTCAGGTATCGGTATCGGAGCCTCAACTGCTGCGGACAGCGCCGAGTTTCAGGTAGTGGATGCCGCTCTCGAGGAGGGAGACGATGTCATCGATACCAGGGACGTTGAGGCTGGACCAAACGAGATAAAAATCATCGAGTCGATCGAACCGTTCGCGGCGGGAACTCACGATTTCAGCGTTACCAACGTGTCGATAGCAACACTCATCGGCCTGGATCCTGGCTCTCCCGGTCAGGTGTCAGACTCGGATGAGGACGATGAGGAGGACGAGGAAGAGGACAATGAGGAGGACGAGGATGAGGACGAGGAAGAGGACAATGAGGAGGACGAGGATGAGGACGAGGAAGAGGACAATGAGGAGGACGAGGATGAGGACGAGGAAGAGGACAATGAGGAGGACGAGGATGAGGACGAGGAAGAGGACA